>Ga0210040_10000021_pt1 | contig 683372 bp, 514 predicted proteins | sample CryGeyCG12114_NA_FD_185462 | JGI IMG/M metagenome (GOLD analysis project Ga0210040, IMG submission 185462) | Groundwater microbial communities from aquifer - Crystal Geyser CG19_WC_8/21/14_NA (SPAdes) (version 2) | ecosystem: Environmental > Aquatic > Deep subsurface > Groundwater | place... | reverse complement strand
AAACAGGCAGCACACTGGACGCGTCCTCAGCTGTGTCCAGCTTCGCACACATTCTTGCCTTCAGGAACCACTCCAGGTCATCGGCGGCTCTCATGAGCTTCGTGATGCTGAGAATCGAAATTGACATCTGATCGCATGGCATCGCATTTGCCTGCACGATGCCCTTGGTCGGCCATACTGAGTGGGAGAAGCAGAACACGCTAGCATTCGCAAATGTATTCTCAGCTGCCTGTGCCGAAGCAATTCCAGCAGCATCTTCCCAGTTGTAGGAGCATATCTTCAACTGCGAGGATTGCGGAAGCTGCGACTATTTGTATTGTGGTCTCTGAAGTGTACTGGTGCACAATAGGCGTTCGTTGGCAGAGGGTCCAGATTAATAGGATTCGGATGAGCCTACCGAATGCTGAGTGGAAAGCTGACGATCAAAAGTCCAGGAGCGGAAGCGGAAAAAGGCTGCAAGGGACCACTTCTGGGCATGCATCACCGATCGTACTGTCCATGAGTCCTCAAGCTGAACGAATTTGGTCAGAGACCACCTTTTGGCAGAACAGATAGCAAGATGCGCCCATTAGTCCTCAGTCGACACACAATGCGTGACAAGATTATGTATGAGGAAGACCAGCAATCGAGGGCCTTTGCCAGCCATTTCGGTACTGCATCGAGTGCGTGGTGTACTTAGCCCATCAGTGCTGGTGGGCTCTTAGCCAATGTAGCCCTGGTCTAGTAAACGGTGCACTACGGCCATTGTGGCCCTCGAACATCACTTTCGGTGTGTGATACGACACTTGTGGCCCCGCATATCCACCACATTTGTTAGACCCTTGGTGTGCTGTAAATCCCGCTGTGTTCTTGCGGAATTGCATTCCCACAATTTCCATATTCCTACCCTTTGCAACCATATCGTCGCGCTGTGACGCAAGATGGACGACGAACTCTCAATATCACTGGCCGGAACCTGACTTTTGTCTCAACCTTTGTGACGTTCATGTCAATAACAGCATGGTATAGAAGCGTGGCTGCAGCCTCTTTACAGCCCACCTACTGTTATGGCTAGCTGCAGATAGGGTAGCCAAGGCATTAACACGATGTTTAGCGATGCTGTCAAGGCTGGTATCGTGGCAGATATTGGATCTGCTCCCACATCCGGTCTGGGCTCGGGAATGTATAACCGTGTTGGCATTTACCATCTCCGAACAAATTGGAGGACGAGCTGTCGTGCCAGACACACGCATGATCATTGCGTCCTTGTTGCCAGGTAGCGAGGAAGCCAGCAAAATCATGAGGACTGTCTTGGTGGGTCTGGACGCAATAACCCAAAATATATAAGCATCTCTCTGCTCGGGTGCAGCATGATACCCATTTCAGCATTGATATGTTACTGAAGTCCGTCGCTACCCTGCATTCACGCTCTCTGTTGCTCTGTTTTACCCTACCAAGTAGCTGATGAAATTGTCCCGGTTGTAAGCCAAGGCGGACCCCCGGCCCAGACCTGGTGTGAAGGTAGTATGGACACGTCACAAGTGATAGTCTCGCGTCCAACATCACAGCATAGAATTTAGAATTCGTGCTTGACCTCCCATATCATAACAGGTGAGGCACGCGCGTATCAGTCACAATACTTGAGACAAAGGTGTCGCCTACACTCTCTTACTCAGAGTATCACGACGACGCAAGGATAGATACTTTTCTCGCTACATGCCTCGGCGCACATGGTGCCTATGCTCTGCAAGCCTGAACTGCCCATCGGGAGCGGCCAAGATGAACCAGCAAGCGATGGAACAGGCGCATGCAAAATTTCGGGCCGATTGCTGCTTACTTGTTGGTAAGCATATGGTCGATAGTGTCACTCAGGTATCTACCCTTCTGCTGCAACAAGACCAATTGTTTAGCTCGCAGTCACTGCCGTACTCACATGTCTCGTCAAAAATGTATCAAGGGTAGCAGCAATGCTTCTCACGTCTGAGCTTGCCAAAGACTCTAGTAAACAGCCTTGCTTGGCCGGTCCTTGACATTGAAGTGTGCGAAACACTCGCAGAGCATAGATTCAAGGCCGCCCGTTCGTAGGTGACCATGTAACGTGACATGGCTTTCGGCTCGTCGATGCGAGCAGGCGAGCTCTGTGAATGATGTTCAGATAGAGAACCTGTGCTAGAAGTTCTCCCAATTGTAGCATACGAACGACAAGCTGCTAATACTGAGACGAACGTGGGACAATGCTTCTAGCCCCGGAGATGCTTGGAATGTGAGAAACGTCGAGCAAGCGAACAGAATGTTCTGCAAGGACCATGCTCGTCTTGATAAATGATTTGCACGGTCTGTGCACAGGATTATCGAGCATATCCAGGGCTTCGGAGTCGCCGCGCAAGGGTACCAGGTTCAAGAATGGAGAGTTGACGCAGTGCGAGATCGTCCTGAGATCCCTGCCATCTCTGCCAACAACCGTTTTTGGTGGGCGAGATACCAAAAAGTCATAGTCGCAGTGCTGATGCGTGCTTGCTTCGATCGAGAGGGAGGTAGCGCAGGCGAAAGTCGACGAAACTGGCATGACGGGCGCCGAGGGCTAGAATCTAAACCAAAGCGCAACCGAGGTCCGAAGCACCAAAGCCAGGATTATGCGAGGAAGGTTCTTCTGAGGCAGTGTAAGAATTCAAATCAGTAGGTCGAGACGGGTCGAATAAAGGAAGATCAAGCGACGACGCTCCCAGTCGGGGTTTCAAGCGGGTCATGATCTGCCGGAAGATCACTTGCCCTGAGGCTTAGGCTCTAGGCGAGAAAGTGCAAGCCACTCTGGACTCAGCATGCTCGCATCTTATTGGCACCCAGGGTCAGAAAGCCAGCAAAGTGACAGGGGAGCCACACTTGAATCTGTCAAAACCTCTGCTTGGAGAGGCCAGTCAGGTTCCAGTGCAGTGGTACGGTAAGCGATCGGCTTCGCCAATATCGAGAGTTCGTCATTTGAGAGCGAACTTTAGTTGTTAGTTAGCCTCGATCTTGACGTGAGAATAACCTCTGACGATTCCCCATGATAGCCATGTTACTTCGACTCGACCTTCTGTTTCTCAGGAACCTTAGACACGTCGACAGCAGCCCAGGAAGGCACCAATCGCCGCGTAAAGAGGTAAGTTCCTGACCAGTTGTATGTTTTTTGGAGGCAGCATGAACTCGGTACTCGCGTGGGCGCTTGGCGTTGTCGCATCTGTCTATGGGGTCGCAGTGAAGCGACGAGAGACGCGAGCTGACTTCTGAGTTGAAAATGCTGCCACCCCGTTGCGCTCGTCGTGCGCATGGTGCAAAGTGCGTTCACAGACCGCGATACTTACTGGCGTTCCGAGAAAGACAATGAATCTTATTTTGCGCTCTGGAATTTAGTGCTAATTGCTCGTCCTAGTAGCAACCACATCCGCTCCTCCCAACCGTCGCTGCGCCTCCACCTTTTGCCTCATTGTACACAGCACAGAATCGCAGCCGACTATCGAGCCTGACCTCGCGACTTGTGGTTGTATTCACTATTACAGACAAAAGAAGTGAAGCTGCCCAGCTCCGCTAGAAGAGTACGGCAGAACGAACCACTACAATACCTCTCCTCCGAGGCCAGGCGCAGACCCGCGCTCCAGCCGCCTTCGCAGTATAATTGGTGATTGCTTGCTGCGGTTTTCCAGCAGTGCGCATAAGTCCTCGACCTCCTGACGACGAACTGAAGCCTGATCATTCTACTGCGTTCGTCCACACGCGCTCCTCTCAGGCCTTTTGTCGAAAACATCAATGAGCTCTGCCGGCGTCGACGCAATTTGACTCGCATGTGGAGCGAAAGCTACCGAGGATGCCCAAGCATAGTTCTCAGCGATCGACACCAACCACGATACGGAACAGCCCGGACGAGAGCAACATAGATGCGCCTGTGGCCGGTATAGCGCCTGGTAGTGCTGGGAAGCCGAAGAGGGTCCGCACGGGATGTCTCACATGTCGAGAACGCCATTTGAAGTGCGACGAAGGTATACCAATATGCCAGAACTGTAAGAAGTCCAGTCGGAAGTGCAAGCGCGGAGTACGCCTCAACTTCATTGACATCAAATGTGACCAGCCACCACATCTGCTGCCCCCAGTCCATGACTGGAAAGTCACATTCGAGGACAACTCTCGAGAAATTGCGTCCGAGTATGAAGGTGGTGTTGAGAACTACGCTTCCGTCGAGCCTGAGCGCAAGCGTCGCAGATTGACGCCGCCTGACACCATGTATGCTTACAACCACCTCAATGGCCCGCTCATGCAGGAAGCACAGTTGGCGCAGCAAGGATATGAGTCTTATCCCAATGCTTCGAACCTATATACAGGCCCAGGGAATCAGCCCTACGAAGACACAAACAGTGGCATGCCTCAACCATATTCAGACCCGCCGCGACAAAGTTACGAACACCAAGTGATGCTGCACCAGGACCCAGAGCCACCGCCACCGCCACTAAACATGCGAGACGAAGTGCTTTATATGCAGGTCTTTGTCGAAGAGGTCGGTCTTTGGATGGACAGCATGGACAAGGACAAACACTTCTCAAGAATATTGCCTTTCCAAGCACTGAAAGAACCCATGCTCAAGTATGCTCTATTGGCGTGTGGTGTCCGGCATCTGACGCTGGTCAATCCTACCTATCCGGAAGAACATGCACTAACCTATTATGCCGAATCCAACAAGCTCCTGTTGAAGTCCTTGCAGAACCCCAATCGAGACACGGTGTTGTGCGCAACCACGGCGACGGTGCTGAATGTCTACGAAGTCATGTCGGAGAAAGCGCTCCAGCGCATGAACCATATAGCAGGCGCAAGAGCACTGATCAAGGAGTGTAGGTGGGATGGCACAACTCCTGGTGTGGGCGGGGCTTGTTTTTGGTTGAATGTAGGTTTGGAGCTCTTCAGCTGCTTACACTTCAATTGGGGCGTTGCCTGGGATCCTGACACTTGGGGCATTGATATGACCATGAACCCACAGTCGCACGCGGGGAACGAAGAGGATTGGACGCACAAGATACTTTGGATTCTTGCCAAAGTCACCAACTATCGTTCCTCGACGCCTCGCTTTCAAGAACAAACAATGCATGCGGAGCAGATACGTCTTCAGTCGCGTCTCCAGCAGTGGCTCGGACTCAAACAGTTTTGCGACAGGTGGGACAAATGTGTCCCTCCCAGCATGCACGCCATGGCCGTGGTACCATCTTATGCCACCCACTCGAAGAGTGCTTTTCCCGAAGTGTGGCATATTAAACGACCGACCATCATCGGCCGCCTATTCTGGCATACAGCGCTTGTCCTACTCGCGTCTGTTCATCCTCTTGCACCATATTCACCGGCGAACGATCAAGGTGTAACCACGAACCCCCAGCTTGCGTCGGAAATGGCTCAAATGAGACTGCACCACGCCCGACAGATTTGTGGCATTGTCAAACATGCTAAAGACCGAGGTGTGGCGTCGGGCTCGATTCGTTGTCTTGCGGTTGCAGCAGAACATCTGCACGTTCGGCGAGAACAAGAAGAAGTCCTCGAGATCTTCGAGCGTATCAAGAGTGAAACTGGTTGGCGTGTGGCCTTTATCAACGACGAGTTGAAGGAGAAATGGGGTTGGAACAACACCATCGACCAATACGGCAATCCAACGTCACAGTCATCGTTCTATCAGCAAGGAGCAGCTGCACCGACAATGCCCGTGCCACAGCAGCCACCTCAAAGGCAGAAGCCACCGAGCGGGATTGTCAACCCACTGTACAAACATGCGGATTTTGCTTGTCAGAACCCGCCGTACGCTGGTAATTATGTTCCGCCAGCCTCAGGATATTTAACCCACCATGGGCAAGAAAGCGGGCCGGGCGAGATGTATAGATATGGTGGCATCGCAGCCATGTAGGTATTTACCTACGCGCCAACACGATGACGCTTCTGAACACAACCATACGGTTACTGAGTTCACTCCCGTTCTCCTTCGGAAGAACGTTCTATATATTGTCGCGTCTCTAGGATTGGCTCGTTTCCGCCCAACCCCACTCGTGCTTGATCCCTGTCCTTCAAGTTGTATCCTCAGAAAGTCATTGCTCCAAGCGCAATCTTCGCACCCCATTTCCGAACGCGTTCGGCAGCAGCGACTTGCGCGTCGTGCGCGATGTGATGTCACGTCTGATGCTGACGCAAATCCTCACGACAATGGGGACAAGCCTATAGCCGACAACGAGCTGATGATGAGCTGTCGGCCAAAGCACATGTGAACTCGAACCGTGAGTCTATAGATTTTTGTGAACGTAACAAGACTTGTTGATCCCTCTGCCCTGAACAGTCGAAAACTTGACTTTAGCATCATGACCACCACGTTACAACCACTACAACGCACTTTACTACCAGCGGCCAAACAGCTTTTCAATCGAGCCACACCCTGCACCTCGATCCCGCGCGCATACCGAACGTTATCGACCACTAGACAGCTCAGACAAGAAAAGGTTACAACCCTACTACAGGACAAACAAAATGGCTTCGGCTTCGTCCGCTCGAATGCACGACCGGACAAGCCTCGAAAGGCAGGCGTCACAGAAATCCGTGGGCCCTACTATTCAGCCTACGGCAAGGGGCACCTGCAAGATGTCCTTGAAACGTTTGGTCACCACATCGATGGCCTCAAGTTCTCCGGAGGGGGCTTCAGTCTCATGCCTGAAGCACGTCTGAGAGAACTCATCGATATCGCACATGAGCACGGAGTATACGTCAGCACGGGAGGCTGGATGGAGCATATCCTCACACAATCCGACGCGATGGATGCGGTCGAGAAGTATCTCAAGAAGTGCAAAGACTTGGGCTTTGACGTCGTGGAGTGCTCCGCTGGCTTCTTGTCGATCTCTCCGGACGATTTCGTACGGCTGGTAGGCAAGGTGCAGTCGATGGGGCTGAAGGCAAAGCCTGAGCTAGGCATCCAGTTCGGTGCGGGAGGCGATACTGCTGCGGAAGAGCTTGAGGCTGCGGGCTCGAGTGACCCTTCGAAAGTGATCAACCTGGCGAAGAGGTTCATCGACGAGGTGGGGGTGGAGCGTATCATGATTGAAAGTGAGGGTATCACGGAAAATGTCAAGAATTGGAGAACGGATGTCATCCAAAACATCCTCAAGGAACTGCCTGCTGAGAAAGTCATGTTCGAAGCTGCGGATCCTGCTGTGTTCAACTGGTATGTCCGCGAGTTCGGCGTCGACGTCAATCTGTTTGTCGACCACAGCCAAATTGTGCAGCTAAGTTGTCTCCGAAGCGGCATCTGGGGGATGGCTGATACATTTGGAAAAGTAGTGAGCTATGGTTGATGAGTACGCGCTACAGTTTTCACGAAAGCTCGACACTGCTTGTGATTCACCCTCGATATGTTGACCTTCAGGATCGGATGGGGTCTCACCTGTCTTGTTGAACAAACACAAGCTTCCATTGTGCCTTGGTCTTGACATAAAAGGCAGTGCGTAGATCAGCACCATTCTAAACTTCCCAGCAAAGTTCATGGCGACGTCAGCGGACCTTTGCGATTGAGCTTGATCATGATGTGCTCAGCTCCTTGGAGATACGCGTAACCATTCCTACATGAAGTGCAAGACGTTGCTCACCATGGTTTAGTGATCAGGCTCGTTGGCATCTCAAATCGAGGGTACATCCACAGACTACTTGAGTCTAGCGGAGCAGAAAGTCCGAAAGTCTGGGGTTTGCGCAAAGTATGTTTTAGCGTCAATCGTGATGCTTAATTAAGCGAAAGGCTCCTGCTTATTGGCGCCTAGTGCTCATGTTATAGGTGACCTCATGTGCTCTCAATCTTGTTCGAGCGTCTACCTGGGTTGCTTGCATCCGCTCTCAACCCCAACCTCTACCTTACCTGCTTTACGCCCGTCTCACTTCAAGATCCATCTAGCACAACCAAGACCCGTCCGCTCTAAACGCCAAAGCCACTATGTCAACCACACGATCCATCTTCAGAACCCTGCCTCTGCGCCGCCCAATCCGCCCGATCTCCATCGCAAAACCGTACCTCATCACCAACACTCAGACCCGGCCGACCTCCAACACCGCCCAACAAGACCAGACAGACCGCCACGCCACAAAACAAGACATCGAGAACAAAAAATCCGCCCAACAGAACCTCTCCGGCATCGACCGTCAATCCGACGAATACGCCCTCTCCGGCACAGACGACGCCGTCGCCCAACAACACAGCGTGTCCTTCGACCCCTCGCAGTCCACCGACCCGGCCCACGCGAGAGAAATGGCCGGCAAAGACGACCCGCAGCACAACCCGCTCGAGGTCAGCGCCGCGAACCCCGAGGTCAGTTCGGCGGCGAACGAGGGCGGGTACTCGCGCAAGGAGAAGGAGACGGTCACGTATGCCAGTCATGGGGGTGGCAAGGTGAAGCAAGGCGTTGTGCCGGAGAACAAGGCTTACGCGGCGCAGGATAAGAGGAGGAGTGATCGCCCGCAGGATGTGAGGGGGGCTTCGATGACGCCTGGGTCGAGGTAGCTGCAGAGCTTTCGGAGCACAATGGATGTGTCCTAGGGGATTGCCAACTCGGATGCGTGCCTATAATGCGCTGCTGGTGGCTTCGTTGAACAGAGCAGAAACAGAAACACGAAGTCTCTTCAGCGGCATACGTTTCAATGCGGTGTGGCATTACAGCATTAACGATTGAAATGAGACGGCGCGCGGGTTTGTTGGTGCAGAGGGCGGCAGTAGATCAGACGATTGAAACCTCAGTCGAGGGATGCCAACACGAACACAAGAACTGCATGCAATGCACAAGCCTGTTCAAAACTATTATCATATTGCTACTCATGAAATTACCTGTTATATTTACATCTGTGTCATTATCACCATTCATCGTAAGCATTCTCTTCAGCAGACTCACGCGAAGAGTCTTCGACCTCGTGAGTGTCCCGGTCGAGGTATCTAATTCCGAGTGAGCCCGCCTCCCAATACACGGTGTCTGCCGTACGAGCGATAATGGTATAGTATATTGGCGAGCACGATGATTGACAAGACCGGTGGGATGACCTGGTTGATGCACATGCCGAGTATGAGTGCGTGCACCTGTTTGCGGGGCAGTGGGCCCTTGATAAGTACCATGGTTGGATATCATGCTGCTGGTGTTTCGGTGCCTTTCAGGAGGAAATTCTTCAAGAGCACTTGCCGGCCCAGCTGGTATTTGGTGCGCAAGCACTTTTGTCGACGACGATGAGGCCTCCGGCGGTGCATTGGTTGGCTCTACATATGGGCACCGCTATCGACGTCGACATCCAAACCAGGATTGAAGTTGAAGTCGAAATCGAAGTCAGAATCTGGAATTCCGCTGAGAGGTCTTCCTAAGGACTCGACTCGCCTCTCCTTGCGGTACTAGGACCACTCCCACAAGGCATGTGCTGTGGTCCTGGGTGTTGACGAGCTATCTTGTATCTCGACCCGGGGAGCTTTTTGAGCATTGCGTCGTCTGCTTCCGCGCTCGAGTCGTAGGTAGCATTGGTGCCTTGCTGCAATAGCGAGCGGTGACCTCGTTGTCCTCCTTGTATCAAGTTCTTTTAAGACTGCGGTGCTGACAGTGTTGCGAACTCGACGTAGACTCGCATGCTCTGGCCGTGTTGTCGTTAACCCGGTCTATTGCGGGCCGCGTAGATCGATATGAGCATTGGCATGTTATGCGTCAGATAGGAAATGCCGGTATGCATGGCTCCCGAAGCAGATCTTCCTTCTGCAACCAAGTCTCAACTCGTACATGTTCCCAGATGAACGTGAGCTTGGACATTTCTCGACCGTAATGGCTATTTAACACCGGAAACTCGCGCTGCCCGAACCGTCGCTGATGACTTCGACCGTCTGCCTATGCCCCACTGGCCCTCGATAGGCAACGATCTCTGTGTTACCTTGCTTGACATACTCGAGATCATGGCCTTCGACGGCGATGCGGCCAACAAATGAAGTGACAGCATGAATCTTACCTAGCCATACGGCAGGGTAGATTATGTCGAGCGGTGCGGTCGCAAACGAGTGATGTTCAGCGCGAAGATTCGTCATGGCTCCAGAGGCATGATCTAGAGGGGTCACGGTCACCTTTTGTGCACCGGTCTTCGAATATGTCTTCAAATCAGATGGTTCATCCTGACGGCTCACGCCTGAAGCCATCACTGATAAATTCTGACTTCCGGTGAAGGTGTCGACCAATGCATAGCTGCCATGACCAAGTAAGATATCTGCAGTAACAGTTCCTGTCCGGCTTCGGATCTCGGTATTGATCGCCCTAGCAGCTCGATGCCGACGATGCAAGTAGTCTGGGGACAACCGGAGGGTGATGCTCCCCGTACTACTGGACAGCAAGAGTTGGGCAGGCTGGTCCCCAGGCTGAGGGTCGATCTCGATGTCAATTGCGCCAGTTGTGGTGGTCAGATCCAGCCGATCGTACAGCTTATAGGCGCCGTGGATGCTCTCAAAGGTCTTGTGAAGTTTATACACGGGTCCAGCAGGGTTGTCCGATGCTGTTTTATCCTGCCAGAAGGTCAGCTTTCACGTGGCCTAAGTAGCGGGGCAACAAGAGAGAGCATGGGACTGGAACTATGCAGTGTTCTGTACTACCCGAGCCAGGGCAGATGGGGAAAATAGCAGGAAACAGCGCCATCACTGATCGTAGCCCTTGGGCCTACGAGAGGAGGATGCCAACCTAAGTGGAGACGTCGGGATGCTAGGCAAGCCGAAGAAAGTGATGCCTACCTCGTTGAAGCCATGAGTCAGAGCGCAAACGATGATTGAGAGGATGATGCTGAAGACGACCACCATAGCCAGCAGGCGACAACGTCGCTGTGTTCCAGTCTTGCCACGTTGTATCCATGGTGCCTGTCCTCTCTGGTCCCATCGACGTCTTACGCGACCAAGCAAGGGAGCTCGAACATCTAGTTCTTGCTCTTCAGGATCCCCATTCTGTCCAGCGTCAGCGTATGCGTGGTCTGCTGTGTCACGTCTCGCCCGGGCTACTGGATTAGTTCGGGGCGTAGTATTGACAGGAGTAGCTGGCAGCTCATGGATGCAAGGCAAGTTCGAATAGGCAGGAGGCGGGTCTGTGTCTTGTTGAGGTTGTGCCATAGTTGTACCTGGGTTGTCTATCTGACCTCTTTGCTCACGACTCATGGCTGCATGTTGCGTGGGAAAGGTCCTGAAAGTACGAGAGGCTGGTAGGAAAGCTTCTGACCACGGGCTTGAGGATGCTAACTCCTGGGCAAGGTGAGCTGCATTGCTTCGCTTCTTTCTGCTTGCGCTACTCGTTAGTCCTTCAGTCTGCAGAGATGCGTGCTCCCCATCAGCAGCACTTCGACCTTCAAGAGCAGGTGCAATTTCAGAATGTGATCTTCCCCTTTCCACTGAAGATTGTCGACAACGCATCTTGCCTGGTACGTGAGACCTAGAGCGAGTCCAACTGCACGATCGTGCGGGTAGGTCGATGAAGACCTTCTTGGGTACGGCCACTGGATCTCGCAGCCACAATTCTGAGCCAGGTCAGCATGGAATCAGCTAGACCACGATTTCTGCATTGCCGAGAGCAAGTTTGCACGTTTCAAGAAACATTTGGTACATTGTAAGATGACAACCAAATCGACCACATGTGATTCTGGTCAGTGAAGACTTGTGGATGGAGCTACTGTACAGTATCGCGTCCCCGCGGTCACAGGACGGAGGAATGCGACGTTGGGGATCTTCCCGCCGCACTGGCTCGTCATCATTATTTCCTGGCGCCTACGTCTGATAGTGGTGTTAGAGTAGGATCTCAGTCGTGCTACGATCTATAAAGAGAATACCCTTATTCGTATCCTGCTTGACCAGAGAGAAAACAGGCCAGGGCTGTACTTAACCATCCATTGCCGATGTTTGATCGTTTCGATAGGGTTGACGTTGTGCCTGATAGATTCTTTGATTCCGTTTACGACACTGTGCGTGCAACAGTGGCATATGTATCGGAACACGAGCTGGAAGTCCGCTAGATAGAGGACCGATGTGGTCGTGCCGGTGGTTGTCAGAATGGCGGATGGAAAGTGGGAAGAAATGAGAGCCTCGCAAGGATGTCGGCTGGCGCAGCCGGCCTCACGCAGCTTTTGCATGCGGACATAAGCTGTGGTGCTGACAGCGCGTGGGGTAGAGACGTCCTGCGAAGACATACGTTGCATTCTGGGGTCTCAGCGAAGCTATCAAGCTACTAAGCAGGGCCTAGACATCGCCATCTTGACTGCATGTCTTCGTGGAAGAACCCGTTCCCGTGATAGTACTCTCACTTGCCTCCTACTTTCGTGTAGCTTCGTCAATGAACATCATCAGGGGTTACGGTCTTCGTCGACAGTATCATCGGCGTTCCCCTCCATTGCTTCATCGCCACTTCCGACAGTATCGTCGCTTGCTCCCGATCTTCGTAATCTGCATCTTCCTCATGTCCGTCAGGCTCCTCGCTCTCCGTGTCATTTTCCTCTTCCACATCAGACATTCATCCTGAGTTAGATGCGGTGAGGTCTGGTGGAATTGACAATTTCCCCTCGTCAACCAGTCAGTTACGATGTGCTTGAAAGCTAGAGTTGTAGTATGATTGTTCGCCCAGCTGACGGTCCACTGCACGCCGCAGCCATCTGTTTTCATGAACAGCACGGCTTCCTGGTGCTTTGAAGCGGCGGGAGAGAAAACGTGTTCCAGCGCATGAAGATGCGCCAGCTTTCTTGCAATTTTAGCAGATCTGTAAATGCCAATGACCTGCCGTCTGCCCGGCTTTGGTTGTGGTTGTGCAGTCTTCTCGCACGACATACGAATTGGCAGTCTTACTGGTTGTCATGTTGTATGCGGTCTGCGTTGTGTACAGCTTGTGCTTGTGGCGTTCATAGGGATCGACCGAACTACCTCAACGATCAACAGCAGATCAGATCTAGCAAAGGTTGCGTTTTGATTGCGGACTCGGGTCTCCTAGATATTGATATTCACAGCCAACATTGGCACTTTCATAGTCGTAGCAATAGTTGCCGCACTTTGTCGGGCGCTTCAGTCAGAGACACCTCTTCCTTCACGTTGAGGCGCCTGCACTGAATCTCGACAAGCTTTTTCTTCGCCCAACCTTTTCCGATAACCACCACAACTGGGTAGCCGATCAGATCAGCATCCTTCAACTTCCATCCATAATCGACGTCTTCTCGGTCGTCGATCAATACATCTGCCGGGTTGCTCTTATGACCAGCCAAGTCGTCATAGATCTGGTTGCCGACTTCAACTGTCTCGGAAAGGTCTTTGTGCTTCTTGTTTACCACGATCAAGACCTCGAAAGGAGCTACCGCTCGTGGCCAGATCAAGCCTTTAGCGTCTGATAAGGCAGACGCAACAGCTGCGATAAGCCGGGACACGCCAATGCCGTGACAGCCCATGGAAACATAGGCACCTTTGGTACTAGGCTCTTTCTGACCGGTGCCAGGTACCAGGAGGTCAAGCTTCGAACTGTATCTGTCGCCTAGATGGAAGGTATGGCCCACCTCTATCGCCTTTGTCACTTCCAGCTTTCCTGACTGTCCCTGAGCTTCACATTGAGGACAAGCATCGCCAGTCTGCTTCTTCAGAAGTATGCTCTGAGATGTTGAGTCGTCTTCGATCTTCAGGACGGATGACTTCAATTGATTTGCTTGTAGCCATTCCGCGTCTTTCCGTACTAGACTCTCCACCATGTCACGTTTCATCAGTTGGTCGAAGACATAGTATACATGGAGATGTCGTTGGTCCTCACCAGACGTAAGTCGAGCTTTGAACAGCGCTTCGGGATCTTCAACACCTGTGTCAACCTCCACCTGCCCATCAAAGCATTCTTTGACCGCAAAGGCGTTTATTGATGCAAGGTTGGATGAGCTATCGCCTGTGCAAGCATAGGCTCTGACCAGTGACCTCCGATCCTTGCTCAGGAACGAGTGTGATACCAGATTGGACGATGGCGTCACGCCAGTCTCGGTTGCATCAGGTGTGTTTAGCATAACCTCCTGCCGTGCCGTTCTGAACTTGGGCACAAATTCTTCGTTCTTCGCGTAATCACAAGTGGTACAAGTAATGATATCATCCTCACCAAGGTTGCTAGGAAAATGAAATTCATGACTTAGATTACCACCCATGTTACCGGAGTCTGCCCTTGCTTCGATGTATGGCAGCTTCAACTCGTCAAAAAGGTTGCTGTAGGCTTGGCGAACATCCGCGTATGTTGCATGTGCATCGACTTCTGTGCTATCGAAGGTGTAGAGATCTTTCATGATGAACTCCCTACCTCGAAGGAGTCCGCCGCGAGGTCGTTTCTCGTCTCGATACTTGCGTGAGACCTGATACAGTCGGACAGGCAGATGGCCAGGGGCATGCACAAGGTCCTTGACCAAAGCTGTGATTTCTTCCTCATGAGTTGGAGCGAGGAGCCAATCCGCTTGCTTGCGATCCTTGAACTTGAAGAACTCGGATCCTTTGTTCAATCTTCCGGTTTGCTCCCAAAGTTTGTGTGAAGAGATAGAAGAAAGCGAGACTTTGGATGCCCCTAGGGACTGCATATGTTTGTCTACCAATGCTTCTATTTTGGACTGGACTCTCAGACCCAATGGCAGCATATGGAAGATGCCCGAATACGCTTGGCGCAAGTAGCCAGCCCGGACAAGCAACAGTCCGGCATCGGGAGCGCCTTCATTCTGTTGCTTGAGAGTGGCTTGGGGTATCCAAAACCGACTTCTATGCTGACGTACTGCTACCGCTGAGACCGCTCCATGAGCTGCTGCTGTCGTGCCGAAGGGTTTGGCATTGTACTGTCGTAGCAGGGGAGCCTTCAGTACGTGGGCCCTGGTGAAAGTGAATGTCATGGATCGAAAGGACGGAACAAGACGACGTGGCTCTACCACCAATCTCAATTTGTCATCTCCTTAGAGTAATATATATCTGCTTGCGATGATGAACTGGTGAGGACGAAGACTTGTAGTACAAAAACCTTAGAGCTCTCGAGTTCCTGGTCTGCTCTTGACTACCTAGCGAGTTGGTAGCTCAATTGGTATTGGCTTGCCTCGGCGATAACAAAGATCTCCGGATTTTAGATTGCAGCGCTTCCCAAAAATTCGAGGACGAGATCACAGTAAAAGCCGATGGCTGATACTGTAGAGTATGCTGCCGATCAATCCGCGCAAATGTCAAACATGAAGCAGAACGGCGCTGCCTCTCCTGCGCGAGCGAAGAGTACAGCAGTGGCAGCTTCTGCAGATGCACCTGTACCACAAGAATCATCCTTTCAGAACCTGCGCCAGAAGATCGAAGGAAATTTGAAAAAGACCCAGGAGAAGAGCAAGGACAAGAAGGGAGCGTCCAAACAGAAAGGGACACGGGACTCTGCTCCGCAAGACCCTACTTCCGCAGACTCTCGCGGGAAGAAACGAAGCCGAAATGGAGACCTCAAAGAGCAATCCAGCAAACCACAGAGTACGACCAAGCCCAAGATGAACGGCACTGGCAGTAAGGTCGAGGAGAATGTTGATCTTGACCTCAAGGCCATAGTCGCAGAGCTGGGTGGTACTGAAGAGGATATTGACTTGATCGACGGCGCAATCTCTGACTCAGACCTCGAAGGACAGGACGCTCAGCCTGCAGCTACCGAGCAGCATGAGTCGAAGAAGGGCAAGACCTTGGAATCTGGAATGGCAAACATCCTAAAAGAGATCGCTCTCGTTCGTGACACCTACGAGGAAAGCGACAGTGACGAGGAAGCCAACACGAAGGTCAATGGCTCTGCCGATTCTGCTCGTCCAGATACTGACGACAAGCTCTCCAGAATCCAAAAGGACGACGATGAGATCAAATTCAAAAGCGCGTCTGCTGAACTGCAGAACGGCAAGATCAAGAAAGCCAAGCTACGATGTTCGCCTCGACCGGACTGGTTCACCCACGACCTGCCTGGATTTGATACTTCGAAAGGACCACCATACACACCATCACCTGGGTCCGTCGAGCAGCTACACTCGCACGCCCGAGTCCTGCTGCAGACCGAGAATGATATGTTCAAAAGCACTCAACTCTCCTCATCGTCGCAAGCCTTCTACAACACAGTCATTGCATCAGGCACTCTCTCAGACAAGATATCTGCCCTGACCCTGGCGGTCCAAGAGTCTCCATTGCACAATATGAAAGCTCTCGAGGCTCTGCTTGGTTTAGCGCAGAAGCGAAGCCGATCGCAGGCAGTCGACGTGTTGAGGGCTTTGAAGGACTTGTTCGCTCAAGGCTCAATGCTTCCAAGCGATCGGAAACTGTGCACCTTTGCCGCTCAGCCTGGCCTCTTGGTCGCGCTTGGTCAAACAGTATCGTGGAAGCGAGGCGACCATCTGCCCGTTGGGGTAGAAGAAGCTCATCTGATTGTCTGGGCATACGAAGACTGGCTCAAGGAGCAGTACTTCGAAGTGCTCAAGGTTCTCGAGACGTGGTGCAACGACGAGGTCGAATTTGCCAAGACGCGTGCAACGAGCTACATCTACGAGCTGTTGAAGGAGAAGCCAGAGCAAGAGGCCAATCTGCTTAGACTTCTCGTGAATAAGCTCGGTGACCCTGTGAAGAAAATAGCTTCTCAGGCATCTTATCTCATCATGCAATTGCTAGCGAACCATCCAGCCATGAAGGAGATAGTGATATCTGCCATCGACAAGGACTTCATCTTCAAGCCGGGTCAAACAACACACGCAAGGTATTATGCCGCTGTGACACTAAACCAGACAGCATTGAGTATGAACGAGGAGGCCGTGGCTGTCAAGCTTCTGGACGTCTACTTCGGTCTCTTCAAGCTTCTACTTAGGCCAGGAGAAGACAAGAAGGAATCCGCGCCACCAAAGTCGACAAGCAGACATCAAAGACAGAGGAAGCAGGCAGCATCAATGCCAAGCACTGACCAGGAAGACGAGCTTCGAGAAAAGCTGATCTCTGCTATCTTGACGGGAGTGAACCGAGCATATCCTTACTGTGGCACTGATCATCAGAAGTTCAACGAGCATCTAGACACGCTATTTCAGGTCACCCATTCGGCAAATTTCAATACCAGTATTCAAGCCATGTTGCTGATCCAACAACTTATATCAAACACTGCAGCCTCTTCGGACCGCTTCTACCGTACCCTTTACGAATCGCTTCTCGACCCTCGATTGCTTTCGTCCTCGAAACAACAATTGTACTTAAACCTTCTGCATCGTTCTCTCAAAGCGGACGTGAACCAAAAACGAGTCAAAGCATTTGCGAAGCGGATCTTGCAATTCTTGTCCTTGCAAGACCCCTCGTTCATCTGCGGCGCATTCTTCCTTCTGAAAGATCTAGAGAAAACTTTCCCATCGTTGGCAACCATTCTAGATCAGCCAGAAGATCATGACGACGACGACGACGACGAAGTGTTCCGCGACACTGATGTTCATCCAGACCGTATGCCCATTGACCGGCCAACCGTGGACAGCACGAGCTACGACCCGACGAAGCGGGATCCTTCTCATGCGAACGCAGACACCTCCTGCTTATGGGACATTCTCCCCTACCTCGCCCACTACCACCCGGCCGTTACCGTCAGTGCAGATCACTTCGTTGATCACAAAGCTCTACCTGGCAAACCAGATCTCACACTTCATACGCTAATTCATTTCCTCGACCGTTTCGTCTACAAGAACGCCAAACTCTCAGACACGACTAAGATGCGCGGCTCCAGTATCATGCAGCCGATGGCCAATGAGGATACAAGATCTGTTCTTGTGAGCTCGACTGGCCCACGGCGACTGCCTGTCAACTCAGCTGAATTCCTTGCTAAGCAAGATGGCGATATCGCTGCAGAGGACGCGTTCTTCCACCAGTATTTCAAAACGCTTGGCAAGAGTGGTACTCCTGCTAAGAAGGCGAAGAAACCGAAAGACGTGGATGAGGCAGACGAGGGTAGTGACGATGAGGATGAGGTATGGAGGGCTATGATGAACAACGCGCCTGATCTGGAAGGGTTGGATGAGGATGACGACGATGGGTTTTCCGATATGGAAGGATTCGAAGAGGCTATGGACGACGAGGAGGGAGAGGATCAGGATGAAGAGCCGGCTAGTGATGCAGACATGGTCATGGAAGATGATGACGGAAGTGTCGATATCGAGGCTGGCATTTTCGATGATTCTGAGGACGAGGCTGATGGCGTCAACGCCGCAGATGGGGACACCGACAAAGACGAATCCGACTTCGAGGGTTTGTCTGACGAAGACGCTGCGAAGGATAAGAAGCCTAGCCAAAAGACAATACAGAAGCGAGAGGATCGGGATAGGAAGAAGAAGCTCAAGGCTCTACCGACATTCGCATCAGCAGCGGATTACCAAACGATGCTGGACGACGAGGAAGACGAGGATCTAGGATAGATGGTTGACACCGCCCCTATCAAGGTGCCACCCAGCGCGCCAGGTCACGCAAGATGTGCTGTCCGATGTCGTTCTGTGGCCCTTCAACCGGAAACTAACTCTATGCTGTGACGAGAAATTGAAGCACTCAGGGCTGAGACTACCCCTGCTTGAAAGTATGAGCCTCTTACTGTAAGCCCACTTCACCAAGCTTCGCTGGCCCCGGAGTCCGCCAGTACATCAAACAGCTATACTTTTACGAGGGGTTCAAGATGCATATCAGGGATTCACCGTTGGTGTGGGCTAACCTCGGAGGTGGCCTGTGCTCATTGTAGCATTAGGGTTTCTTGGTACATACAGAACGTTATCCCTGGACCCATCTGTGAAACTCAATACCCCAGTTCTCCGTTTCCCTGTCGTTCGTGTTTGCAGTGTTGAGTGACTTTTTGCTCAGCGTCCATGAGTCTGTCCGGTGCCAGTGGAGTGGGCCCATCAACACAGGCTGAGCCATTTCATGGCAGTATGCTGGAGGCCAACTACGAACGACACGTTGCGCATGCGCCTGGTCTGGGATCAGGATTCGGACAGGGTAACGATGAGATCTTCTTGATACGTTGCGACACTTCGCGCCCGATAAAAGTGAGTTAATGAGCTGCATGATCTTGTGGTCTTGCAGCGCGATTTGACAATCCATCTTTCTCATGGTGACACAATGCACACGACACGCTACCACGGACAGACAGTTTTCGAGTTTCACGCTAAGAGAGAAGAGACCCCGTAGAGGATGGTCTTACTCAACCTACTAGGGTGGTCTCAACGGGGGTCGTTGAGGAGACACGGTTTGTGTACGATTAGTCGTAGGTAGAAGGAAGTTTTAGAGGGTGACCTTCCGCCGACCAAGCAAGGTGTCCGGCTGTAGTATAGCAGTTCTGTTCTGGTATGGCGGCAGTATCGGTATTACGATTTAAGCATTGTCCTTGAAGATCGCAATTGATACGGTACCGCTTATAGAATTGTTTAAACGACGAATATAAAGTCAAAACAGGATCAATATAGATGGTTGACCTAGTGATCGTGACAGTGAATCGAGTGACAAAAAGTGGTTCTGCCGGCTGCGTTTCTTGGTTGCAGAATGATAGTGTTCTGATTTAGCTAGTTCGGGCTGGTAACGTCAAGCTCGAGCTTGGGCTCAGAGAACTGCATACGAAGAGAAACAAAGGTTCCGCCGTACCAATTGATAACGTTAAATCAAGACAAGCAGTATGCGGCACGGCTGGCAAACGACAAACACGTCGACTTCGGCTGAGCTGCACTCGGACGTTCAACGTCGCCTTAAGCACAAATCTAGACAGGTCAAGCGGTCGCGATGAGCGTCGGGGAGGAGCTGAGTTATCAACGCTAGTACGATCAGCAGCGCACACCAGCCTGATGCATCAGACTGTAATATTTTCCTAGTTGTTCTCCTGGCTGGGCTGCCCGGACCCAGCGATGATTTCATGCTCTAGACAACAAATATTGTTAGCCCGGAAGGCTACCTAGTATGCAAGTTGATGTCGGTGGTAGAGTCATCGTGCTTGGCCTACCTCATTTCATATCGTTTGTACAGTTTGAGTAGCAGGGATGAGCCAGGCAGAGTGCGTGGGACTCCAGAGGCCACTCTAGGTCGTAGAGAAGAGCACCGATGTCTGTGGTGGCACGACGGTAGACGACAAATCTTCATTGAAACATGCTGTCCTAGGTCCGTCTGTGAAGCACGTGTGTGGCATGCAGGAAGGCAGTGTGCAGGTTTGGCTCCAGCACACCACTGTACAAAGCTCTCTACGGCAGGCAGCGTGCTGCACTATGCAATGCCGAGGGAAGTGCACCCCACGGCTTTTGGTAACCATTGGCTCAATGTCTTAAGATCTCCGAGTCGCTCGTCGGAGCGACAGCGCCACTCTCGTACGTATCCGACGATTGACCCCTCTGTTTTTTCTCCATCAGTGCGATCATAGTACAGGGATGGTTACAGAGATTCGAAGTATGCTATTCGCGCACAGCATGCACAGCTCGTGATTGAACCAGCAGCGGACAGATCGCGCTCAGCGCTGGCCATGAAGGTTTTGCATGCTCGATGGCTCTACGGCACGGAGTACTTCGCACAGATCCCAAGCTTTTGGCTTTTTGCCTCTGCAGAGCTTGATCGCTTAAGCGATGAAAGTTTCGCTATAAGCAACCGCCAAACTTCTGCCAAACTTCTCTTGGCTGACGCGCTGCTCCAGAACTTTTCGCTCTAGTGACTACAAGCGCGACTGAACAGCTGCTTTGACGCCGAATGCAAGAGTCGATACAACGAGTAGAGTCAGTCTATCGCAGCAAGAGCTGCAGCAGTTGATGCTCGCAACATCAGCCACATCGAGATGGCCGTGGGGGAGAAACTAAAGATGGGTCCGGCGCACATGGTGTCTGGGGATCAGTAATTGCAAGCTGAGTGTGTCAGTGGTGCAAGATGATGCCATAGTGTAGTTATGTATGCATATTCGTGGCGTTTAGCATTCGTCCTTTCCATACCCGCATTATTGACTGCGTACTGCAGATACAGGCGTTTCATTGGCACTTTCTCGCTCTATCTAGTCCCTTGTTGCCTGAGTAGCCAATTGACAAGTGGGAAGCGACTGCGCAAGTTGGGTCAAGTATTACTTGTAGTAGCATCCAGATTTTATGGCTCCGTTAGGGCCCACTGAGAGCCCGTAGCATCTTGCACCAGTACACTAGTATCATGAACCTTCCTTGCCCGGCCTCCATCGATATCCCCACTCTGAACCTGTTGGCTCGCCTGATCATCCACCTCCAGCCCATTGTCCAGAACCTTAGATTGTCGTAATATCCTCTCATATACTTTTACTCTACTTGGAGTGCTTGGCTACTAATATCAACAGTTTAAAGTCGGGCGTGTTACTCTCTCATCCTCTTTTGTTCTTTTCCCTTTGCGCAGGGAATACATTTACTGGTATCTTGAACCTCACGACGCAAACCGCTGTTGAGGCACATGCAGCAAACACAAGTCCGGCATCTCGATTCGTTTTTCTGCTCTTGCTTTGTCAGAGCAGTTCGTGCTGTCAAGTGGAGGTGAACAGTTAGCACAACATCAACGCCAGCCCAAGAAGCGCCAATATGGCCCTTTTCAACGAAAAGAAAGAAGAGTCTCCGGACCTCGACCGTAACGACAGTCCTCTCGGCAAAGAGCAAAATGATCTCGAAGCGAACGGCCTCAGTCGCCGTCGTTCGACAATCGTTAAAGGCAAGAAAATGAACCGTATCGGTCCTCCTGTTGTCAGGAGTGGCTCCATCGCGGAGGATACGAATGCGAACGGATCTGATGTCGATGACGCCCAGGCTCTGGTCGAGCTGGAAGCTGGCAACGCCATCAAGTATAGGACCTGTTCATGGTACAAGACCGCGGGTTTGCTCTTCTCCGAGTACATTTGCCTAGCTATCATGTCCTTTCCCTACTCGTACTCCGTGCTAGGCCTTGTGCCTGGCCTGATCATGACGGTCGTCGTTGCGGCCTTCGTGCTGTACACGTCTCTGATCGTCTGGTGAGCTCTTAACCCTATCGGCTGCAACCAAGCCTAACTTCATACAGGGAGTTCTGCCTTCGACACCCTGAGGTTCGAGATGTGACAGACATTGGCAAAATGCTCTTCTGGAACAGTAACATCGCTTACTGGTTCACGGCCGTCATGTTTATGCTGAACAACACCTTCATCCAGGCTCTTCATATCCTGACGATCGGCCGCTACCTCAACACGATGACTGCCCACAGCATGTGCACTGTCAACTTCGCTGTCATTGGAGCCTGTGTCTCGTTCGTCTGCTCCCTGCCACGAACTTTTGAGATGCTCTCTAAGGGCGCCTTCGCCTCCGCGATCTTCACCTTCATCAGCGTTATACTCGCAGCCGCGTTTGCCGGCATAGAAGGCAAACATGGTACGGCCGGGTACACCTTAGATCCTAACGCTAAAGTGAATGGCGAGCCCCTTGTCCTTGTCGTTCCTCTCGCCAGCACAGCCTTCTATCAAGGCATGAACGCGTTCCTCAACATCGCGTACACCTTCATAGGCCAAATCACCTTGCCGTCGTTCATTGCAGAGATGAAAAATCCCTATGACTTCAAGAAGGCGCTTTGGGCTGTCACCATCTGTGAGGTCATAGTCTTTGCGCTAGTCGGTGGCATCGTGTACGGTTACACCGGCACTCAGTACAACACCGCGCCCGCTTTCGGCTCCCTTGGCAACGAAGTCTACCTGAAGGTATCGTTCAGCTTCATGATCCCCACCCTCATCTTCCTTGGCGTGTTGTACGCCAGTGTTTCGGCTCGATTCATATTCTTCCGGATCTTCGAGAATTCACCGCACAAGAGCGACAACTCGCTCATCGGCTGGGCGACCTGGGCGGGCATCCTTGCACTGTTGTGGGTTGCGGCGTTCATCATCGCAGAGGTGATCCCTTTCTTCTCCGAGTTGCTCTCTCTTATGAGCTCGCTGTTCGATTCATTCTTCGGGTGGATATTCTGGGGAACCGCGTATCTTAGGATGCGGAAAGCGGATGACGGACCCAACTTCTACAAGGTCCGAGGCATCAGGGGTTGGGCTGGATTTCTGCTCAATTGGCTCATTATCCTTATTGGATTTTTCTTCCTGACGGTTGGTACTTATGTAAGTTGACGCGCCCTTGCTCGTGGTTTGACAACAGATGCTGACGTGGTTTTTCGCAGGCTTCGGTGGAGAGTATCATCGACGATTTTGAGGCTGGTGTCGGTAACGTCTTCTCGTGCGAGAACAATGGGTTTGTCACTTAGACCGGAGGTTGTGGACGCAAACTATGGCTACCACACTGAGTGCGTTTTCAAGGATGAAGGCTTTGAGCCATTGATAACCAAACACTGGGGGTTGGTTGTGAGAGTTGGGTTTCGAGGCAGAGTGGAAAATCTGGCTGGGTCAGTGTCGCATGTGTTAATGCTGGCTCCTTGGATTAGCTATATGTATATCTGTCAAACATAGTATGGAGACCAAGTGTCCGTATAAGTTGAACGCTGTACGCAGCCTTGCGTTGTGGAGTGGTATGCTTGATTAGCCATTGCTCTCTCGTGCGCTCATTAAGTTCGAACTGCCTGTCACATGCGACAGTGAATGCAGTACGAGAAGGAATCTGTGTCCACCTTTTCGACGGTCAAAGTCCAAGAAAGCGGCTGTGAGGGAAGCGACACTCACAACAGCTTCGTGCCTAGTTAGCAGTAGGACATTGATGCGAAGAACAAGATCCTGGTAGAGATGCATTGCGACAGGCTTTGAGGGTGCATGCTGGTTTGTTCTACCTACTCTACTTATTGTGTAGATGTCCTGACACAAATGTCGAGCGTCTGACAGTCAGGAGGTTCCTCCAATGACGAATGCTTAAGAGGAAGGTAATTTTCGCCAAGAATTCTCACTTCATGTGGTGCCAACGCTTGCTAGTTGCCGGTCGTTCAACCTTCATCGCAGTGAAATGCTACTCGGCTTGCTTTTTCCTCTTCAATGTGCTCGTGTATTGGGCAATTCGTGATGCGTAGGGTATCGTCGGGGCTCGAATGCGGGATCGTGATAATCTATTACTCGTTCTTACTCGTCCTTAAAGAGGGCTTCGTTGTCTTGCTGAGCCTTGATGAAAGCTTCTTTAAAGAGGTTGGCATCTGTGAGATGGTTAATATCTGTGCAGGCGAGTGGTGCAGCGCACTTACTCTCGCTGTTACCGAATCGGATAGCCAAAGTTTGAGCCTCTGGTTCACCTTCTGAGACATCGGCCGCGACATTCCATACCCACGACCGATCACTGCCCACGTTCGGCGACAATTTCATATCCGGTGTGACTACATTGTGTCAGTGTATAGTGTCACATGAACACGTGGCTTGGGCTAGCTTACCATAGTGGTTGGCGCAGACCTTGAGAGTCTTATCTCTTCGCATAACCAGTCGAGTCTTGCCGTTCTCTTTATGCTTGAGCAGGCGGACGTCACCGGTACCACGCTCTTTCCATTCCCTTGAATCTCGGTCAAACTTGAACAGCTTGGCTCGCATCTTGAAAGTCTGCTCTTCGGCCTCTTCGTGTGTCTTGGTCTCGACTTGCTGGGTTAGGTGGACGACAGGCTCGAAGTGTACATCAGCTTCTTCTTCCTCTGCTTTCTCCTGCAACCAGTGTCAGCCATACGCTTAATGCAGGATTATGCCGGCTCAACCCACATCGTCATCGTCGGCCTTCTTCGCCTTACTGCTGCCACTTGGCTCATCAGCGTCGTCCTCTTCAACCTTCTTTTCCTTCTTCGCACCACCACCGAACATGGAGAAGACAGAGTCTTTCACGCCGGTTGCCGCAGAAGAGGCAGCCTCAGTTGCCTTGTTCATAGCGGTCTGAGCATCGATGCCCTGGGCACTCGTGCTCTGAGCGTTCGAAGCGGGCGCAGTAGAGTCCTCAGTGCCCTTTGGGTTCGTAGCGAGTTGAGTCTCTTGCTCGACCTTTCTAGGCTCGCTGGAAACCTCTTGAGTGGCAGATGGGGTTGGGTCAGCCATGTTGAGATTCGTAATGGAAGTTAACTTGGGGCGGACGGTTGCTGGTAAGAAGACCCTTGAGTTCAAACAGTCGAGTGAATGTTAGAGGTGGTAACGCTAGATGGTTGTGGAATTGTTCGTTGGCAGAACGGTGAACCCCACTGCACTGCTGAAAGTAAATTCAGATGCGCAGAGGAACAATTTCCACTTTGGTCCCTGCGTCTGCAGAAGTACCCCTTCGTCTGCAACTGTTTCACTCTTATTACTCGGCGATGCTCACGCAGTACCGACGAAGCGATACTGGCGACCAGCGGCCAGCAACATGGTGATTCCGCTTTCTAGAAGCCTAGCATGTTGCCCCTGTCGGCACTGCCCACTCTATCGCCGCTGTCTGCTGGTGGCTCATGCCTGCCCGTTTGGGCCAAAACAGAGGGGTGACGTCAGCCATGGTCCAGTTTGTACCCTGTGTCCTCAGCCAACGGTGGAAGTAGGCAAACACGATACTCCCAACTCTGCCTTCCTGCCATAATCTGCCTATTGTTCGTTACAGGGCTGCAACAATGAATGTTCTTGACCTCCCAGAGGACGTTCTCTCCCTTGTCTTCGTTCTACTTGAGCCAAAGGACTTCTTGGCGCTGTGCTGCTCATCCAAGCTACTCTACACTAATTACCAGAAAGATTCCGCGTTTTGGAGGACGAAGGCCTCTACCACTTTTCGCACGCCCATCAGCCCCCTCCTCAAAGCAGATGGTGCTCGTTGGTATCACCTTTACCGTCGCCTGAAGACCCAGACCCGACTCTACACATGGGGTCAGGGTTTGAAGGGTAACCTTGGCCATGGCCTGGCGGCACGGCATGGGCCTCCAGGCCCGCCAATGCTTCGTGGGAGGCGAGCTGGGCGTGCTATCGTGCAACCCCCACGACTCGTCTTCCAGAGGACTACGTCTACGTGGCCGACCGAGGCACACGTGCCTGAAGAGGTCGGTGTGATTGCTGATCTTCAATGTGGTGGCTGGTCAACCATAATCTTGTCATCAACAGGGGACTTGTACGCTACAGGATCAATCAACTCTGCAAACTATGTCAATGTGGGCTCGCAAACAGACCGTTTCGAGAGGCTCGAGTATTTGACGCAAAGCACTTCTGCTGTTTCCCAGTTTTCTGCAGGTCGAACGCATATTCTAGCCCTCACCGACGACAACGCGATCCTATCATGGGATCGTATCAATGCAAAGGGCTTGAAGGTCTACTCACGTCACGGTGGCAGGTTTTCAGGTAGACCGACAAGAGTGGTTGCAGGTTGGGGTGAAAGCTCTGCTTACATTCCAGATACGGGCATAGTATATTGGTCGCCGTTGAAGAACAATCAAGAAGACGACATGCTTGACGGTCGCGAAGTCAAAGAAAAGGTCGTCCCAAACACCGCGCGAACAGTGTCTCAAGATGGCAACATTAGCGAGGTCATAGCACATATCCTTCTGGAAGGTATCATGCTGTACCTTACCAGCGACTCAAGAATCTGGGCTTGCGACATTGGTCATGATAATCAAGAAGATACCGAGCCTAGAATTGCTGCAATCCAGCTTCCAGGGTTCAATCTTGAGGAGGACCAATTGAAAGATGTCCAAGGCAGTTTCCGGAACTTCGTTGTTTTTACGTCATCAGGACGAGTCTTAAGAGGTGACACAGGTTACGTTCGGAGATGCTTCGATGCTGCTCGAGCAGCTGCTACCGCTAACGTGGATGATGAAGTGAACAGCTCCGATCCCGCAACGTGGGAAGGTCTCAACGACCTGGTGTCAAGTCGTCCAAGAGATGTGCCTGCACTGCAGCATTCTGGGGTCATCGCTGTTAGGTTTGGTGATTACCATTATCAAGCCCTGCATAGTAATGGCAAGATTACAAGTCACGGTCATGAGCCAGAATCGTGTGGTGCCCTTGGGTTCGGGGAGGCTCATCATGGTGGCAAGCTCCGCGGTCTGTACACCGGTCCACAGGGGATGCGGCAAGACACTAATCTCCGTGCTGTTGCGGACCTTAGAGGACGACAAATTTGGTTCGAGCCTGAGAAACGTGACTGGTTACAACATCTGCAGAAAACGGCAGAAGCAACATTCGGAGAGAATCGAGATCAACCATACTGGCTTGACATTTTGAATGATCCAGCCAAGCAGACAGTCTTCAGCGAGTGGATTGAACAGGAGGGTCGTCATTGGGAGGATGGTCCTCAGCCGAAGAATTCAAACTTGTCTGGGGCTGTCGACAAGGTAAAGCTGAACGATAGTCAGGCTGAGGATTTTCACCTCGACCCCTATTTTGCTCTTGCAATCGGTGCCGCGGGATGGCATTCTGGCGCATTAGTGCTTGTAGATGAGGAAAGGGCTGAGGAGGCACGACAGAAGTGGATAGCCCGCCCATCCCACGAGGACGAGAAAGCACCTAACAACAAGCCTAAGGATGACAACGTCCTTGACATGCCGCTGCCGGGTCAATTCCCGCAAAGTCCTGCACAAGAAGAAGAGCCGAAGCCAGCATGGGTCAATGCAAGCTTCCCTCGCATCAAATTTCCCGATGGAAGCGAATCACCTCTGCCGCCTGGCATGGGCGAGCAAAAACAGACGCTTGGGAGCGCTTTGAGACCCTGGAGGGATGGAATGCCTTCTATACAGGAGCTTGGGTTTGAGCAGTCATGATCTAAGGGTCAACGAAGAGCGACTTACTATCTGTCCATGATCGTTAGCATTAGACACTTTACACTAATCAGAACATGAGCTGAAGCGCGTGATTGCTTCGACAATACTGTCGTGCATACCTCTCACTCCCTTAACAGCTAATGTCTCAGCCGGAACACGAGTAAATTCCGTAGTACATAATTCCGGCCCTCAAATAGGTCTCAAGATGATCTCGATAACACAGTCAATCTCAAAGATTCGCCCATGGCCTCCCGTCATCACGCTCTAGCTCTCGACTCAACTCTGCCAAACCCCAACTCCATTCGCTGTAAGCGCATGTGAGATTACAGTAGTACCTGTAAACTTGGTACAATATGGACGCTTTCAGCCTCGTCTACAATTCATCACAAGTTGCGGAGCCTCGTCATCGACCTCAGTCACCAAATATCGACAACCGGACAATTTTCCAGAGCCCAAGAGCAAGCAGCCATTAGGCTCTACCCAGCCACCACGCCGCTCACATTCTTCACTCGCGACAGATTATGTCAAGTCGCGATGGCACAGCCATCTCCACCACCCAAGTGCCACCCCTAATTCTCTCCCCGTGGACTCGGTCTCTCCTCGCTGGCGCCCTCGCCGGCCTAACAGTCGATGTCTCTCTCTACCCGCTCGACACGCTCAAGACGCGCCTCCAATCGAACCTCTCCCGCTCCGTCAATGCCGCCGCCGCCTCCACGACACCCCGGCATACCACCCTTGGCACTCTGCGCTCAATCTACGCCGGTCTGCCTTCCGCCATCATCGGCAGCATGCCCAGCGCGGCGTCCTTCTTCGTCGTCTACGACGGTGTGAAGCGGTACATGCTCGCGCCTGCTGGTCAGCCGCACACGCGCGCACGAGAGAGCTACGTGGCTATGCTGGCGAGTTCGCTAGGCGAGATCGCGGCGTGTGCGATTAGGGTGCCGACGGAGGTTGTCAAGCAGCGGGCGCAGGCGGGCTTGTTTGGGGGCAAGAGCAGTGCGGCGTTCTGGGATATTGTGTCGTTGCGACGGAGTCAGGGGTACGCGGTTATGGTGAGGGAGCTGTATCGCGGAGGTGGTGTTACGATTGTAAGGGAGATTCCCTTTACGATTCTGCAATTTACGATGTGGGAGGCGGGGAAGGGGGCGTGGAGTGAGCGGCAGAGTGAGCGGATGGGACGGGAGAGGGGATTGGTTACGGCGGGAGAGAGTGCGGTTTTGGGAAGTTTGAGTGGTGCTATTGCAGCGGGGTTGACGACACCGTTGGACGTGCTGAAGACGAGGATTATGCTGGAGAGGAAGGAGGAGGGGGAGCAGAGGAGGAAAGGGGCGGCCGCGCTAGTGCGGCAGATCGCGAGGGAGGAGGGCTGGAGGGGGTTCTTTAGGGGGTTTGTGCCTAGGGTTGGGTGGATTAGTACGGGTGGTGCTATCTTTCTGGGCACATATCAGTGGGCTTCGAACACTTTGGGGGAGGCCAGGGTGGATGAGAACAGTGCGAAGATACAGCCGATATGAGGATCGACGACCGTGATCACGCACTGCGGCGCATGTGCAGACTGCTGAGATTAGACTCTGCCGAATGGTTTTGGTGGAGGGCCTGCATAGCGTTGAGCTCTGCAGCGACACCCCAGAGAAGCTTCATCTGGAACTGGCCCGTGCTATAGGAGTCGCCCCGAAAGCCTCTACTCGGATAAAGTTGCGCCCTTCCGCATGCGACGGTGGTTCGCTGCACCTACCTTGGTGGTGGCCTGGCCCCTCCGAACTCTAGCAGAAGCAGGTGCGATCGATTTTCTGAGGAAGGCGTGGTCCCTGACCCGATATTGGGATGCAGGAGCGGACTGCATCTGAAGGTGCGACCTACAGAAAGGCGAGGTGACGATTTAGGTTCATTAAAAGGCACAATGTACATCCAACGAAGTAGAATCCGGATGAGCAGGACAACCTGAGGTCAAATGTAAACACAGGCTGAGAGTTGCACGACCTTAGTTGAAGAAAGAAGAAGAATAAGAAGAAGTCAGCACAACTTGAAAAGTGCAATGATACCATATGCAATCTGGAGTTTGGTGCATACGTGGTATTCTGGAGCACCTGTGCTACATAGCAGGCTCGACTTTCTTGGTCAATGGACAAGCAATCTCCCACTTCTCAATGACCTGGCTACACTCCATTTCCATCTTCTCACGAAGCCCGCGCAAGACCTTCTCGTTCTCCTTGTCTACAATTTCCTTCATACGAAGCCAGCTGTGTACGCCGAACCGTGTCCAAAGCATGTCAACTCCACCATTAATCGAGCAGGCAGCCTTCAGAAGTGCTAAGATGAGCTGCTTGTTGGATTGTGTCAACGCGGGACTGGAGTATAGCGACAGAACCTGTTCCCAGAGACCGGTGCGGCGGTAGAGGTCTAGGTCGATCTCAGTGCGGATGCCCTTCAGAAGCAGCTGCAGAAGCCATTCGACTTCAGCAGTCCAGGCGTCTGGACTGTCAGGTTCCCTGTGAAGGACCTTTCCGAGCCAGTAGAGGGTGACGTGCTTCGCGGGCCAGGATGGCTTGTGCAGTAGGAACTTGTTAGCCTTTGGGTACATTGTGTGCGTAGGATCGATCATGATTCGAATTAATGTGTCAGCAAGCTCTGGAATGATCGTTGGCTGCGGCTGCGATGTGCCTTGTTGGACTAGAGTCTCGCAGACTTCGCCAAGGACTAGGTAGACTTGATGCTTGAGCGGGTGAGTGGATGTAGTATCGACAGTGTGAGCGATCTGCTGGAGAATCTGCTGCGTTTGGAGCCGAATCTCTTCGTCTGGGGATGACGCGCAAAGCAGAATCCTGTGCAGGCGGTTTGTGTCCACTTCAAGCTCGACGTCGAAATCTGTGGGCCACTTGTCAAGACCCTCGAGAGAGTCTGGTATTGGTATGTTCTCTACCAAGAGCTTGTCAATAGCGCCCAGACTAGGAACGCCCACGTCTTCCATATTCACGTCCTGATTAGCGTCCTTGGACGTTGCAGGCTTGCTCAACTCCCAATCTTCTTCAATGTCCGCCGGCTTCTTGCGAAGCTTATCCAACGCTTCCTGTAGATACTCCTTCGATTTGCCTGCTGAGCCACTGAGCATGTTTTCTTGCAGGTGCATCATGATACGATAGTTTTCGCCTGCCGAGTCGAGTAACGCAAAGAGCCGAGCAATCCATGTTGCAATGTTCTTCAGTACAGATTTGCTGTCTCCGTGCTTCTTGCATGCGAAGGCCCATTGCTCGGCTACTGCGCCCACCAACAAACTTAATGGCTTCTTGTCTGACACCAGCTGTGAGGCATGTTCAAGGTCGTCCAGGTATTTGACAGGCTTTTGATTCGTGCGGGCTATGCAGTTATCGACGAAGAGGTACAACTCCTCCGATGGTGAGAATTTCTTGTGCTTCGAGAGACTGCTACACAAGGCTGCGAAGGCTGGCTCCCCAGAAGTTAGGACGCCTCGATAAGTGAGTACCTGACGCACGACTCGAAGTATGTTCTTGGCTTCACCCTCAGATGACTGGGCGATGGCAACTTTCAGTATCCTGCCCAACGGGCTAACGGTTTCATTGCCAGCCTTATGCAGCCACTTCGTTGACGACGCCATGTTAGCAATCTCTACACAATGCGATAGCTGATCCAAAAGAGCCGTTGCTCCATTTGTCGAATCTGTAGTCTCGAGCGATGAGCACACCTCAAGCAGTATCGGCCCAACGTCAAAAGTATTAGTAGCGGCCATGTGTGGTAGAGCTTTGTAGTACCGATGCAGGCACTCGAGAAGAGCACTGTAACTCGACTCCTCCCTGTCGACATGTTGTAGAGCAAGTGATACATCCCGCGATGTTGGAATCCTTGCCTCCACTAGTTCGGAGAGCTTTGATCCGGCTTGCTGCCATATGTAGGACTGATCGCTTGCAGAACTGGAACGTGCAAAGGCATCGAGCACTTTAGATAGCTTCTTCAGTATCACGGTCAACAGGCGTGCTCCTGAGACTTTCAGGATCTCATCCTTCGACGAGAGTAGCTTGTTCACATAGCCTCGATCGATCAGTTTCGGCACGATGCTTTCAATTGCGAATCGAGGTTGCGGTGGCGCTTTTGCGATATCGAGAGCGCTTGGCACTTCAGTCTCAATGAGGGAGAAGATGAAGGCGAAATGAGCTCTCCAGGCCTCATCTTCGCTGTCTGGTGGCGCTAGTCGTTGTGTCTGCGGTCTTGAGAAATACTCTACAACCAGTTCTGGAGCAGCTCGAAGCACGCGCAGCAGCAAAGCTGACTGCAAAGGGTCGCCATGTCTCAATCTCGATATGAAGGCAAGGAGCTCCACATTCGCGATTGGTGCTTTCCTTGTATCGTCGTAATACAAAGAGTCGAGGCCGAGATCAATGTAGTCATCCTCTGAGGTAGTTACAGGTCCAATAGCTGAGCCGAACGGATACCATCCATGATCCGGTATGACGATGCCCTTCTGCGTAGTACACACTTTCTCCAACAGTCTCTGAAGAGTTTCTCTTATCACTTCTTTGGCTCCTGACGTATCATCTTCCACTTCGAACCTGTACAGAGACGCGAGTAGATCCAGGCGTGAAGATTTGAAGAAGGAGATGATGCATTCTCTCGGCACTTCTTCGTCACCTAGCAGTGTTGACTCGAATGATCGCAGAATCTCAACCACTATATCATCTCCATCGAGGGGCAAGCCATGAAGACAAGCATGAAGAGTACGTCCCTGGACCAGCAGATCGGCCTTAGCATGAGCCTCCAAGTGTTTAAGCATCGCAAGCAGAAGGCGCAAAGCCATCCGACGGACGGAAGGCTTGCGACGTTCTTCCAAGCCCTTGTCTGTGTTGTGTTGTTCGAGCACGGCCTCGAATTTGTACATAAACATATCACGACGAGTCCAGAGCTCCTGCGCTCGAGCACCGACCCCGAAGCTCACAATCTCGGTCAGAAGACGCAAACATGGTGACGCCAGATGAGGCCTTGACCTTGGCGCGGACAAGCATTTCTCAAAGAGCTTTGACTGGTCTCTTCTGAGAAGACTATCAATGAGTGCAAGACCAAATGGCTGAAGCTCAAATGTGCTGGATATTGTCTTCAGCAGTTGTGCTAGGGCTGCCGGTACAGCTGAGATGATTGCATCTGCATTGTTGTCAACCGCAAACGACCATGTCGAAAGGAGGTCGTTGAAATGTACTTGATCGTCTGAAGGTGCTTTCTGCCATTCGCAATATTCTTTCAATATACGGAACTGCTTCGACTGCTGGGCGACATCTTCGAGACGGGCTATAGAAGCCAAGTGATCTTTAAACGCAGTTATCCGGGCTTTGGCTGACGAATCTGTACTAAATTTCGTCCATTGCTGAAGCTGGTCGGTACTTGTGACAGGTACCTGGTGGACCTCGGAGTGGTCCTGATCGTGGGTAAATTTCCTTCGCTTAGGTGCGCTCTCGATGTATCCAGTCATACTCTCGATGTCTCACCTTTTCGCGTCTGGCGCTCTCCTAGATGCGTCGAGCTGGATTTCGTGTACTAGGACGTTTTGCTGGCCAGGCTACCAAAAAAGTTTACGCTTTGGGGTCTCGTCCTTATCGATAAGTGCGTCGGATGGATAATTTGTAAACTCAAAAATGAGAGAGGCGGAAAAATGCAAAAAGAGAGGTAACCAGAAGACCATTTGATGGTCTGGGTAAGTAAGGTCTTACCCGGATTCGAACCGGGGTTACCGGAAGATTCAGATGCTTGATGATCACTGCACGCTGTTAGTAGCTGCAGATTGGAAATCCGATGGGAGAGACTTTCGAATCCGATGTGCTAACCGCTACACTATAAGACCGCCAATCTTGGAAGCCAGATAGCTCAAGATATGTGTGCTTGTTGGATGCCGAGTTTTGGCTATATCTGTATATGACTCAAGATTTGTCCTCTAATGCTCACCTGGTAACTGCAACCATATGCCGAAGTATCACGTATGCAATTGTTAGAGTTCTCTATGAGGGTAGTGATGATCTATGAGCTCCTCCTAAGTAGGTTGAGCATGCGTAATCCACAACGTGTTCCGTTAATTTAGGTCTTCATTCTGTAGTTTTCTTGACTGAATAGGACGTCGAGCACTCAGACTATTATTTAACTCGTGGTACCAACGCCGCTGTAAAAGTCACGTGACTCTGGCTGCTCAGGTAGTTATCGTCGAGACACTGTCCTTCAAGTCCGTCTCGAACTGAGCAACACTTCTTCCTCAACCACGACCGCCGACAGCCAGGGTGTCCCCGTCGAGCTTCTACCTCGATCATTATCGTCGACAAACGAGACTGCAACCCCACGTTGAGATTGCAAATCGGGATCTTTCTGACAAACCATCGAATCTCCTACATACCAGGAGCTCCAACCATGCCTCCCACGCCTTCCACGACACTCCTCCACGCGCTCCGCCGCCTCACAATATCACAAAAACCCACACTCACATCCTCCTTCGCGCCAGCTCTTCGTCTCCCAACCACAACAACAACCGCCTGCCGCCTCTTCACTACCACCCCCAACCGCTCGGCAACCCTAAACCAAGTCCGCACCCGAGGTCGCAACACGCAAAAAGCACGCCGCCCGCGCTCCCCCGCAACCGTTGGCCGGCCCTCGCTAAAGGGCGTCTGTCTAAAAGTCGGTATCACCAAACCCAAGAAACCGAACTCGGGCCAGCGCAAAACAGCTAAAGTGCGGCTGTCGAGTGGAAGAGTCATTAGCGCGTACATACCCGGGATCGGACACAATGTGCAGCAGCATTCGGTGGTGATGGTGAGAGGGGGTAGGAGTCAGGATTGTCCGGGTGTGCGGTATCATCTTGTTCGGGGAGTGGGTGATTTGGGGGGTGTGGTAGGCCGGGTTACGGCGAGGAGTAAGTATGGAACCAAGAAGCCGAAGGCTGCGCAGGTTTAGAATGATGTGCGAAAAATGGCCTGAGATGAGCTGAGACCGAGGGAATAGGATGGGGATGCTTAGGGACCTGCACAGAATGATCCGAAAGGCTACGCTCCATGGTGGTATTGCAGATGATCCGAGAGCAAGAGGAGACGGACCTCTGCATACTGGAAGAGCTTGTCATCCGACTATGACAGGAATGCGTCTAGAAGGGAGCTCTTCGCGTCAACTCAAAGTCCTAAATCAGATCCTGCGTTTACACATCTCGACGAGAGGGGAAGAGGATAGTCGAATCTGAAGCACACGGCAACAGAGGGACTCTCTACAGCATAGGCATCTAGAATAAGGAAACACCATTCGAGCGAAGCAAATGTACTCTACCATTTTACGAAGTAAAGAATTGCGATCAATGATCGTGAAGCATGATTGATAGATTTCGTTCAGGATGCATGGCTGCTGATCCTCTTGAATTCGCAAGAGTACCTAAGTAATGGTAAGGCTACGAGCACACTGGACCGCAATAACCTTGTCCTAGGAACGAGAACAACGTTGAATGACTAAAGCTTTCACAACTACTTAGCAAAGATGATCACAGCTGACCATTGGCTGAGAGGTATCAGGTACTAGCTGTATACATGTACGAGATTCAGCATATTTGCTTGAGAATGGTTTACTAGAGGTGGCCAGAATTCGTAGCAAGACAGAGACTTCTATCAAACTCGAGGCCCTCGAACTGGCAACAAATAAGTTTCTCGCACCAAAAAGAAGTAGTGGTAACCCTCTATTTCCGTACGCCGTCTACCTATGGATGCTAATACAACATGGCCAGATCCTGCAAGTCATGCATCAGAACCTTGTCCTCCAATCCGGATCGTATACCATTCAGCTCCTGGCGAGCTTTTCCCCGGCTCTTGCCAAAAGAAAAGGATCTTCTCCTCTCACCTCACCAATCCGCATACTACCCACATCTACCTCTTGTGTGCCCTGCTCGTGCCAGGCAGCCAATCTTTCCATGACAGAGAATATCTTCCTTCTCAGAATAGGCACCTGCAGTACAAGGGTTACTAATACAGCCGTCGCTATCAGACTGATGAAGAAGTATTTCATAACATTCTCCAGAAATCCATCAATGCTCGCCCCCGAGTGTGGTTATTTCTCTTTCTCCCACCCAACAGGTTTTTCTAGCTTGTTCAGTTCGAAGTATCGGCTCGTACAGCTGTAACTCTTCCAGTCAAAGTTGTTTTTCGGGTTACAGTGACACTTCAACTTCAGCCTCGTCTCTTCACCCGTCGGACAATGCGTGAAGGGGACATGATAGTAGGCGATATCGTTGAAGAAGTGAATCTCATCTTTGTCGAGAAGTAGGCCGGCTCCGATAGAGTGGACGGGAGCGTCACCCCAGCGTTCATAGAAAAATCCTCCGTCCTTGTCAAGGGTCTCGAAGAAGTCGATGTAGGCTTTTGAGCGTAGCCAGTCAAGGTTACCAATCTCGAAGTTCGACCACTGTATGGGTTAGCGGAGTCAAAAGAGAGAAGGTCAATACTTACGAAATGGCACTTGTTGTAGGACTCGCCGTTGTCATCACTTAGGAACTTGAGGGAGTTGTCCTTTGCGATATGCTCCGGGTGGTTCTTCATGAATTTCTTGACACTGTCCCACAAGGTTGGAATTGTCTCGACGTATTCGTACAAGCTGATGACGAAGCTGTACTTCTTCTTGTGGTCCCTCATGTACTTGAAAGGATCATAGTTGACATCGCAGAAGAGTTCAACACTAGGCTCGACTCTCCAGTACCATTCGTAGTTCATCATCAAGGGCTGTCGGAAGAAGAAGCCAGACTCAAACCTGCACATGTGTCGGTAGGAGATTGAGTCGCCGTAGATGATCTTCCTTTGCGCCATGTCCTCTCTGACTTTCCGGGCCTTGTCCTGATCAATCCATGAAGGGAAAGACCAGTGCTCCTCCTTGATCTCGCCATAGTGGGTTTTGCCGGAGACCAGAGACGAAGTGACTTTCTTGAAAGTGTCATCGAATGGCTTGTCGTTCAGGAAGACCCAGTCGTAGTGGTAATTCTTGTTAAATCTGTCCTCAACTTGACGGATAGAACGTGCGATCTCCCAGACGTCTGTGTTTCGGGCCAGCGTCACGAAGGTCGCATTCATCTTCTCGCTTGGCCCGGAGGAGGTGAGCTCATCGTGCGAGCCATACTTCGGATTTGGCGACGTTGGCTCGGGAGAGAGGGCTGATTTTATCGGGCTTATCACGTCGCCAGAGGCATCAGTGTTCGACGAAGTTTCTTCTTGCGCTCCTTTCGCCTTGTCCAGGTATCGGCCTGCACTGTCTCGTAGTGGTTCTGTGTAGGTCGGTAACGAAGAGGACGAGATTAGGTATATTACAATGATGCCCTAGCATAGTCAGTAAGCGCATCGCTCTGCATAGAGGCACCTCAACATACGAATACGGCGAATAATATGTAGCGAGCATATCGTACATTGCCTGTCGCCATGATGGCAGGCTTGGGATGTTCTTTCGACTTTACAGGTTCATGCGTCGGCAGAGTAGGTGAAGATGAGTCAGGGTTGTTATGGATTGACTATCGTCTTCCTCGTGTGGTCGCATTCAGCAATGTGATGAATGTAGAATGTAAGACGAAAACGGAAGCAGTCGAGAAGCAGGCCGTGTTGCCGCTGATTGCGTAGCACTTTAAGCACAAGCGAACGAGCAGGGAACCATCGTTTAGAGTTTAATGTCAAGGGAATAACTGCAGTTATCTTTCTTATTTTGCAAAAGGCGTGAACAGCAGCGGTGCTGTCGTGGAGGCCACGCAAGCACAAGCAGAAGTTTAGGGGTGCTAGGGGTGCGGATTGTGCAGCACAATAAACAATCACCGTGCCGTCGAGAACAGGACTTGAATTGACATAGAACACGAATCTAAACGTCCCACAATCCCTGTCTACGTGTAGCATGTCTCTGTAATTGTTTCAGGCACGATTGTGAATGGTTAGAGAAGACATTTGAGTACGAACTAGGGCAACTGGCGTACCTCTCCTGGTGTGTTTCGTGATGCGTAGATGTGTCATTGTGGCTTGAACCTGGACCTTTTCTGCTTTTAGGTAGCCGGTTGGGCCGTGAGGTCCGTGCTGTGGCACTTTGGCCCCTATATCGTAGCAACCTGGGTCGAGTCTAGCGTCTGCCTCAGCCTGGCTTAGCTATCCGAGCCTTGTCGTATCGAGCGAGACGTCACCAGAGGTCGCTGGCGAGGCGGCACTGCGCGCACACTGATGAGATGCAGCTCACGGTGTCAGTCACAACGGCTTGACAACGACGGTTATTCTGCTACATTACTTGTCTGGCCATTTCCTTCCGATATAGCAGCGGAATGAATTGTGACTAAGAAACGAACTTGCCGCTATTTGCAGTTCGGCAATAACACACTCGACCCCTCCCATCTCTCTTTCTCACTTTTGATCAGCACCACCTAGCCATCACTACCATCATGTCCTTCTTTGGTTTTGACACCGCTCTGCCGGGCGACCGGCGGGGTGGCAGTGGCAACAAGGGTATCTTCGAGCACAATGATGCTTTTGGGGGTCTGCAACAAACTCGAAAGCTTCAAGCTTTTCAGGACACCGGGAATGAGATGTATGTTCAGGAAGCATGAACTTGTCTGGCGCACCTTGCTAACCACCACAGTCTCGACTTCGACGACACTTACGATGGCTTAGCCGACCAGCTGCAAGAGACAGGAGACGACTTCAACGATGACACTTTTGGTGGTGGCGCTGAAGGCCCTGCAGCGAAGGATGCTGTTGGGAAGGATTTCGATTTCTTCGGCAAGACAGCCCAGGTATCAGGCGCCATCAATGAAGAGGCCATGCGTTACGGACTACAGCAGCCCTCCAGACAGCTACAGCATCAGCATCAGCATCAGCATCAGCAAGAGTCGAGAGCGACAAGACCTGCAAGGTCTGGATACGAGGTCTATCAGGACCCTGAATATATCCCTGACATCCAAGCAAAGTCTGGTTTCTGGAGCTCGAGGGCACAGGCTCAGCAGCAGTCTCAGCAGCCTCCACAACAAGGCGGCTTCAATGAACGCATCAGCACTGCTCGTTCTTACCCAGCTGAGAAGCCTAAGATGATGACTTTGGAGGAAATCGAAGCAGCAATGCGTGGTCAACAATCGCCTCCCCCGCCACAGCGTGGCCATTTCCCAATGCAAGGTCCTCCTCCTGGTCTTGCTCTTCAGCAGATGCACCAACCGATGCCCCCAATGCCACAGCCACCTCCGCGGCAAGCTCCTGTTCCTCCCCCTCAAAACCAGCCCCTACCTCCACAAGCCCAACAGCACCATCAGCCGCCATACCAGCCAGCGGCTCAGCCTCAACAACAGACGCCTCTTCAGATATTACAGAACCCAAATCGGGCTAAACAATCTCCGCATCCGAGTCAGAGTCAACCTCTACAGGTCGGCAATCTTCCAGTCATTACACATCCGGAGCAACTGATGCAACTCAGCGAAGATCAGCGACGCGCATATCTGGAAGAGGACGCAAAGCGAGCAAAGAGAAACCACAAGATTTTCATGCTGTCCAAGGGCAACGGACTGATGACTCCGCAAGACAAGAATTTCATCACCAGAATACAGCTTCAGCAACTGGTTGCAGCCACTGGAAACTCTGTCGACTCGGATCCGGAAGCTGCTCTCGTCGAAGACTTCTACTACCAGGTCTACAGCCAAATTCGTGGTGCTCCAAGGCAGCATCCGACACAGCCACTGGGCCACTTTGCCCAGACATACCTCTTTCAGACAGGTGGACGGACGAACAACCGAAGGAACAACATCAATGGCGACAACCACATGCAGCGGATGCAACAGCAGGTGCAGCGAGCTGTCGAAGCCGCCAAGCTTAAGCCAAAGAACAAACAACTCATTATAGAAGGCAGCCTGGGCAAGATCTCCTTCAGTAATGCAAAGACACCGAAACCATTACTGAATATCAGACGAGAGCCGACATCGGATGGTAGACCGGCCACAGCCCGCAGGCAAACCAACACAGGTGGTTCAGATCGCAAGACCGTTCTCAAACACGTCGAAGCAGTCTACTCAGATCTCATGGCGATGGAAGACCAAGAGCGCAAGATGCCACCTCCTCCTGAACCAGATTCCGACCAAGAGACCATTACAGCTCACGCCGAGTGGCGCGATGAACTTACTCGACTCAACCAACAGCTCTGGTCCGACCTCAAGGTCATGGAACCCGTTGTACCTGGCAGCAGCAAGACCCACCCTTTCATCGCTTTCCTCTCCTTGACAAAGGGCAAGAAAGCCATTCCTCGCATCTTCCGTCAGATTGATGGGGAACAGCGAGTCACAATCCTGACCATGATAGTTGTGCACCTTGACCAACTGGATGTGATTCGCAATGCTCGACCAGCACCAGGCGAGACACAACCACCAGCCCATATCAGAGAAGAAATCGAGACCTTCTCGCAGGCTGTCCAACCTCCGCTGATGCAGTATATCGGAGATGCACCAATCAACATCATGGATGGTCTCCTCCAGCTCATCATTGAGCATACGAACGTTATCAACGTGGCATGCACTCGTGTGGGACTAGTGATAATGACGCTTCTCCTCTCACGCGCCGAGCTGGCGAAGGATACTGGTGATGTCAGCGACGCAGATTGGCAACAGTGGGTTAGCGATTACAACCGTCTCTTCGATATTCTTGAGCCGGTGCTCCCGCAGATCTTCCCTGGTCCAGTAAATGTCGGAGATGACATGTATGTCTGGCAGTTCTTGGCAGCTGTTGGTATTGGTGCTAGCCCCGAGCAACAACAGAGATTGGTCATTGCGGTCAAGGATCGAGTAATGGATACGGTGTCTCAGAGTCGTGCATTGCCTGCTGAAATGAGTAGGCAGCGATTGGGGAATGTGAACTTGTTCATGAGGGCAATCGGATTGGATGTGGACATGTTAGGTTGAGCTTGAATTAACAGAATCGCCATTTGTCGTGGTGGTTGGACAACAAAACCTGAGGTCATATCTCAGGTCCGGAAGAAGTAGGGAAGAGCAAAGGAATTATGCCCAGACCTTACGCTGTCGACCAATAGCACGCAAAAGATAGGGGCGGGCATTTTTGAGGAAGCGCTGCAAACGAATCAATTCGTCGTTACAGCAATAGATACCAAGACGAGCAACTAGCATGAGATCTATGAGCAATGTAAAGAAGGGTGTTAAGGCCTCGTGTGCTTGGTCGCGCTCTCTCGAAGTGCTCTTTTACTTCATCTATCTGTCCTATTTTTTCGTCAACTATGATGTAAATATCCTCCAACCGCAGCAGAGGTGTCGATGTTAAGCAGGCTCGTTTAGCCGAGGTTAGAAAAGTTCAGGAAGTCTTCGAAACATCACTGTTCTTACCCAGCTGACTGTCGTGAGTGGAGAGTATCTGGTAGCGGCATGAATAAAATTGACTTTTTTCGACTCAATTACTGCACTTTGCGGGTGTCACGTTAGATACGTACTAATATCACCTTCTGCTGTTCTCTGGTTACAGCTACCACCACAGTCGTCCTTCCACATTGTCCCAGACACCTTTTGATGTACCCCGGGTTTCACGTACAAACCTCCCTGATAGGATTCCTTCACTGATCACATCCATCGCCAGCGTCCATTAATTCCGACCAGCAGGGTGCCCCTTCAACCACCATTATCAGCGAGCACCTCTCCTCATCTGCCTCAAATACTGATCCACCTGGTTCTCTCGTGCCACGCATTCGGCTTGGTCTCGCTCCCTCTCCCTTCGTCTCCGGGTCTCCTCAACGTTGCGAGCCTGCATTTCCCGCCGCCGTCTCATGTATTCCGCCCTAGATTTGATTTCGTCGCCGTGCACGATGGTCCCGAACCCGAAGATTGGGTTCCCGATGAGCCGAAGGGCGTAGACTATGTCGAGAGTGCTCAGAGTTTTCCTGCCTTGATGCTCGACGAGTGCGATGGCGGGGCCGAGGATCTGGGGTGGCTGTTAGTCAGACTTGAACCACGGATAATGAGTGAGGTTCGGTGACTCACGGCCTTGATGCGATCTCGAATCACTTTTTGTGCTTCGGCATAGATGTCTGATTTGATACGGCGTATGCCGCCTCTCCGCGCAAGACGTCTGATGGTAGGTTTGTCTGGGTGAGTATATAGTTAGATATTGATCAATGGCGTAGACAGGAGGAAGGTGGGCGGGACTTACTAAGTGCTAGACGGGTGATCTCTTCGGGTCTGAGCTTCCGTCGCTTGAAACGGAGCTGGCCAAATGGTGGTAATAGGATTGGTCTAGTGATAGCTATGCCTGGCCGTGGTGCTCCTGAAACGGGCCGCACAGTGCTATTTGGTGGTGTGAAGAGCGGGATAAATGAACTCGAATTTGACATGGTCAAGACAGACAATAGGGACGCGGAGAAGTGCTTTGTAGGATGCAAAGGTGTATTGGTGATGGAGAGGAACATGAGAGAAGAGATTGAACGGGAGGAAACATGGCGAGACTATATAGACGAAGCTGGGGGACAGAGCCGAGTCATGCTCGACCAGACGTTGATTTGGGAGTGAAGGGTTGTACCGCTCGAGGAGGTTGGGCCTCCAGTTGAGTCATGCTTAACACGACTTCGACCTGGCAGTGAAGGTCTGCTTGCTTGTGTCATCCAACATCAGCTCTTATGCTTTAGTAAGCTCAATGGGAGGGCCTGGAAAAGGGAGCGGCCTCCTGAAAGGACACAAGGCCTGCTCACTCCCATACTACGGACGCTTGTCTTTGTACCAGCCATTTGTGAACGTGCCGCACGAAGCCATCGCAAGCCCTGCTTGGTCCATAGCTGCTCGACGAGCAGGTTGCAAAGGAGAACCATCCATGGACAGGCAATTTGCCCACCTTCACCTGCGTGTGAGCTACTCCGACCTCGCTGAAGAAGCAAAAGCATAGATCGCCAAACATGTGATATTTGGTGGTTCCTGAGCAATCTGAGCATCCTGCCAACGGGGCAGACGTAGATAGGACATTGTGAACGTGGGTAAAGAAAGCATCCGTCGCTCTTCATTTCCTTAATGCGGCTGCGTCGAGCGAAGGCTGAGAACACCACACTCTCAACCGTCGGTCTGCTTTGTTGACTCGAGTATTGTGAAGTGGGCGTTCCCTTGCTTTTGTTGCGTTATCAGACGACGCTTCTCTTACATGTAGTAATGTCCTGTGCTCGGCCTGTATTGCTCATCGTGGTTTTCCTGAGCGTGGCAGCTTACTTCTGAAGCACAACTCGGATCAGCCTTAAAAAAATCTACGATTTAGTTAGCGACTGCAGGTTTCGATGGTAACTAAAAGCTAGAGCCCCCGCATAGCATAGGGATAAAAGAGCAGGCAGGCAGGCCTACTTATAAAGAGAGAACAACTGTAATCGTAAACATTCAAAAGGACTAAACATTATCGTATTGTTGTATGCAGCATCCAATCATGCAAGCTTCGGGCTGCCAAAGCGGTCTCTGTCTATTAACGTACCTAATGCATTTGGTGTCATTACTCATGAGATGAAGGTAGCTTCGCAGAAGAGTTGACCAGTCTCACTGATTTCGTTGCCGTTCTCTTTGATCTTGAGGGTCATTTTCTCTTTGGGATCATACTGGAAGATGATGGGCTTGGTGCCCACCACACCACCTATCAGGTTCTTGATAATAGTCGGAACGTGGGCGAGGACATCGACGCGATCAGTCCGGTTCGAGAGGTCGGCCATCATCTCAGCCTCGACTGATTTGCCACCCCATTCGCAGAGGATGGCTTTTGGCTCGGGCCACTCGCTGACTGGGTCTTTAGTTGCTGCAAGGTGTTTGACGGAGTTTGAGCAGCCAGCGTAGAGAATCTCGCCGTCTTTTGCGATGCATCCAACATTGACAACAGTCTTGCCGTACGAGGCAGGGGTAGTGAACTCCATCATGACAGCGGAATATGTGGGACCCTGGAAGTCGACGAAATTCCACCTCGCAGCGGCATGATGTGGCTTCATGCCTTGCAAGGCGTGGACGAAGACAGCCCTACCAGTCACGTTGTAGGTCTTCTTCTTGGTCTGCATGGTTCCGGAGACAGTTGCGCGAGGCCAAAACTTATGCCACATGGAGCCCCATGGGTTCTTTGGGTCCGTGCCATAAAAACTTGTACCATTCTCGCCAGCCATGAAGCCAGGCGCTGTCTTCTTGACGGTCAAATTGCAGATGTTGTCCTCGTTGACTGCAGATTTTATAGTGTAAGTGGTGCCATCCTCACTCAAGATGACCGAAACGTTGTCAGCGTAGAAACCAGTGCGTGGTTCGTCGAAACCGTGATTGCTAAGAGGGTCTGAACACCATTGATGATTTCCGGGGCCGTCGTGATCGTAGATCTTAGTGTTGAATTGACAGGTCGTTTTCACGCCCCTGCACACACGTTAGTATCGGTGGTAAGGCAGGGCAGTGATGGCATTGCTCACATAACATTGCTGTATATCAGCTGAGCCATGCATGTCACACCCTCATCCGTCATGAAATAGAAACCCTGTGTCTCCACACATGTGCTCTCCATAGCGTGCCATTTCAGATGCTCTGACTTCACTTCGGTGTATGGCTTCGTCTCGGCTTGCCTGGTGACGGTCTGTATGGCAGATGGACCATACTCTGGCTCCTGGGTGCCTGCGACATCTGCGAGACTGGGTGTTACATGTCAGAGCTGCCGAACACTGTGCGATTAGACTTACGTTTTCTTGAACCAATTCATATTTGCAAATGTGTAATATAGGAGTTCCAAAAACGTTCTGAGCAGAGAACACCACGACGCCGTAGTTTTATTGATCGATGGGCATGTCTGATGACTGTGGCTCAGTGTCTGTCGCTTCTGCGCGGGCAACACAGGTAAGCAACGTCACCGCACAGCGCGTTAGCCCGACGCCAGGGCAGGTGCATCGGGCGTTGCTTCTCTGGAGTTAGCGTGTCCTCGCGCGCGCCAGTGGTTCGGTTCAGGGTGTCGCATATGCGACTGCACAATTTCATGAAGAGCACGTACACCAAAGCACCGCACTCGCACGCATAGCTTCCATCAACTCCAACTTTGACAACTCATTTTATCGCCCTTGCCGGACACGTATTCACTGCTTCACACTACAAACTCTCGGACACCGCAAAGATGGCGAGAAAAATGCCTGCTCGGGATCAAATCGTCAAGCTCATCGTAGGAGCTGGACAAGCAAGCCCAAGCCCTCCCGTTGGTCCAGCACTAGGTAGTAAGGGTGTGAAGAGCATGGATTTCTGCAAGGTGAGAGATGCTACGGCAGCAGCGTGTGAGGCCTGAGCTGATAACGCTGGACAGGAATTCAATGCCAGAACAGCACATATCAACCCCGGAGTACCTGTTCCGGCCCGAGTCACCGTGCGCCCTGACAGATCTTTCTCATTCGAGATACGGACCCCGACCACGGCATGGCTACTCCTGCAAGCTGCTGGTGTCAAGGAAGTGAAAGGCAAATTGAAAGGCGCGCAAAAACCGGGAACAGATACCATCGGCACCGTCTCCTTGAAGCACGTCTACGAGATCGCTAAGATCAAACAAACCGAACCCAGACTGACAGGCCTGAGCCTGGAAGGACTCTGCAAGAGCGTCATATCACAAGCGAACTCAATGGGCGTCAAAGTCGTGCCCTGATACCGATCAATTGCCTGAACTGCATCCAGGAGCAGCTGACAGGACAATGAACATGACCACCTCGAATTCTTGGACGATGAAATACGGATCCGCCAGATCAACACTGGCATCATGGGGTGTTGTGAGGGTGGACAAGCCATGGTGTTTCGAGCAACAGACTTGCAGGCAGCATCGCAGGGCGCTCGGGCTTACCACCATTTCTGAGCAATCAATTCTTAATGGCTCGTGGCGTATCGGGGCCGAGTGGTCACAGAGTCACGGTTAAGAAACACCTTTGGGATCCTCACTCTTGTGCAAGGCCGAAAATACCAGTACACCGAGCTACGGAAACTGAGGGTCGCACTCGTAAACATTGCATGCACGTGCCAAGGCGAGCACCGACAATACGAGGAAAAGACAAGGTTCGCAAGCAGTCTCCGGACGATATTTGCCTGCATTGGCTGTGCATGGGGGAATTGTAGCCTGTGAGTCAGCAAGCGCGAAAGTGCTTAGTGTTTGGTCAGACTGCTTATCCAAGAGCGCGGACCTGGTCAGCGCCGTAGATATTCTATAGAATTTGTGCAGAAGTTCAACACCTGGAGGGCGTCACAGTCGGCGCGGAAGGGCCGGGGTTGACTAAGGCTAGGACGTGATCAGCATAGTGAGCATGATGAGCAGTGCTTATTGCAATCGCTGTCGCTTTTGCCCGACTCGTTTGTGTCACTTTAGCGTATCAAAGCCCAGCAGAGATTTGACTTTGACTTTAGCATCATTCATAGCCCCTCGTCCCCACCACGATTTGCAAGTGCTTTCACAGCTCGCACTGCTCGGAACAGGGAACAGCACTTTGAGCACTTCTCTGCGAGCTTAACAAGCCGACCGCATCTGGGGCTGGCAACTCCATTCGTCTTTGATCTTTCCTCTTTCTTCGTGACATCCGCACGCCATTAAATGACCTAGGAAGGCCTAAGCCGGAGACTTTCCTTCTGTACATTAGGTTACGAGTATGGGGTAGAACAGTCATAAGTGCGTGGGCAGAAGAGCAACAAAGACATCTTATCCATCTAGCAGATTTGTATCTCATCTTGTCCTTCTTTTGTCTACTCCTGTATATCGAATACTGCGAGACCCAGCATTCCGCGATCCCAGCTCCACAATATCGGATCGCATGCTCGCTTTCACCGAAACAATCGTTTTGCACGGGTTGCACCAGTTATAGCTCCAACGCTGAATGCTTTGTTAGCACATGTAGGTTGTCCCGCTTGTCTTGAAATTTTGCATCCATGGTCCTACTACATGCGACGACAGATCATGTGCAGAAGCTCACCTATACGCAGTCGCTCCACTATCAGGCATCAGACATCAAATCCCGCCTGTGATACATACGACATTCTCGTTGTGCTCAAGCACATATAAGCACCAAGTTGCGGTCTATCGGTCATCTCGTTCGGCTCGAAACCACCGCAACCATGACCTCGAAACTATCAGGCATATTGTATGCGAACAATGATAGCAGTAAGGACAGTTGTAAGTGATTGTAAAGAAATTGGGCTGAGTACTGGTGCAGCGAAACGTGCCGAACAGAATGGGCCAAGCGAGCAGTCGAATGTTCGTTTTGCGGACGGCGTGCAAGAGTTCAGACCTGAGCCCGGCCAGCCTACCAGAGATGTCAAGTCAGCACAAGCCAACGCCGAGCTGGAGGAAATGACCCCAGAGGCCAGAGAAGAAATCCGCAGACTCGCCATGTCACAGCAGAAGTCAAGAATACAAGAGCAGCGAGCGTCACATTTTGCCTACGACACATTCTCCTTGCCGGCGTCGAGGGTAAGTCATGCCGAAACAAGGTTCCACAAACGAGAGGTACAAGAGGAACATGATTGCTGAGACGTCTGTTCAATTTAGGTTGCCTCCCACGAGAACGAACCTTCGGGCGCGCCAAAGAGTGCTGGCAGAACTCGTCAGCAGGGCTCGTTATCGTCCGCCGTGCAGTCACCGCCCCTGACCCCTAGTGGATCGAAGGAGGGACGAACGGAAGCTCCGGGACATCTGAGACCAGGTTCGATAACTCCACAATTGTCACCTCACCCGCAACCGCGAGATCGAGAACTATCACAGCAGATTTCACCAAGCCAAGTACCTCAGGATAGGGGAAGACAAGAGGCAGAAACGCACAGGACAGTCCCCAAGTTCTCCGTGGGACCGCCAGAGTCGGAGAGCCCCAGTGAGAGCCCCGCCGGTACGCCTCGGTCGGGCGCGCAGACCCCTCGAAGTGCCTCACCTCACAAGCCACAAGTCAACACACAACAACGTCACTTTGGCAGTACCGGCAGAAACTCGATTGCGCCCGCCATTGCCGCAGCCGCCGAACGTCTACCGCAGTCCGCCACAGAAGAAAAGCGATCCACGATATTTGGCTCCAAGAAGGACCCATATGCTCACCTTGGTCAAGAAGACAGAAAGAGCAGTGGTAGCAACATAGGCGAGAAAAAGCACGGGTCCATGTCAGAATTGAAGCGATTCTTCCGTATCGGCCACAAGCATAAAGACAAGGACAAGCAGGAGGGCTCTAAGCTTGGTTCTGGCGGAACTTCTTCTCAACCCGCATCAAGAAAATCGAGTGCCGTAGGATCAGGCACTAAGACCCCCCCGGCTCAGACACATCCAGCGAACTTACCCTTCTCAGATGAGCACAGTCTTGAAGCCAAGTACGGCAAATTTGGCAAGGTGTTGGGCTCGGGAGCTGGCGGATCTGTTCGGTTGTTGAAGCGAAGCAGCGACGGTGTGACATTTGCCGTGAAGCAATTCCGAGAGCGACATTCATGGGAAAGCGAGAAGGACTATGCAAAGAAAGTGACGGCAGAGTTCTGTATCGGCTCAACATTGCACCACGGCAACGTTATCGAGACGATGGACATCATCCAGGAAAACCATCGATGGTTCGAAGTGATGGAATACGCACCTTACGACCTCTTCGCGACAGTGATGACCGGGAAGATGGGCAGAGAAGAAATTGCTTGTTCGTTCTTGCAGATCGTGAACGGTGTGAGCTATCTCCACTCTATGGGGTTGGCACACCGCGATCTGAAACTGGACAACGTGGTGATTAGTGAGCACGGTATCATGAAGTTGATCGACTTCGGAAGTGCGACTGTCTTCAGATATCCTTTCGAAAACGATATTGTCTACGCTTCAGGTATGCGCCTTGTATACTCTTGCTATTCACTGCTGACACAAATTCTAGGCATTGTCGGGTCTGACCCGTATCTGGCGCCCGAAGTCTACGACGAACGAAAGTATGACCCCACCGCTACAGATATATGGTCACTCGCCATCATCTTTTGCTGCATGACGTTGAGAAGATTTCCCTGGAAACAGCCTCGTATCATCGACAACTCCTACAAGCTGTTTGTTTCTCCGCCGACCCCCGGCACCCCGGTGCCGGACTCCAAGCCTCGAAGGCATAACCAATTGCAAACGCCGGTAGATGCAAATTCGCATGAGAGAATGAGTAGCATCAGCGTTGATGGCGCAGACTCGAGGCCGGGAACGGCAAGTAGTGGTGACAAAGAAGTCATAAGAGGTCCATGGAGACTCCTCAGGATATTGCCGCGGGAAAGTAGGCATATCATCGGGCGCATGTTGAAGACGGATCCAACCGAAAGAGCTACGATGGACGAAGTGCTTGAGGACGATTGGATATTGGGCTCAAGCGTATGCTACCAAGACGAAAGTGGTGAGGTCCACCGTGCCGAGAACCATGCCCATGTGTTGGAAGCTGGAAGTGGAGGACCGCCCCCAGCCAAGGTATAGACATCCGAAGCGGGGAGCAGGAAAAGAGCAAGAACGAAGTCCGACAGCTGGGAGAGGCTTGAGAAGGGCATGAACTGGGCGGGAGTAGGCAGAAGATCTAGAAAGCGTGTCGCTACAACGCCAGTAAACCTTTGGCATCAGGATAACGAGGGTACGATGCGGTCGTCAGGTTGGATCGAGGCGAGCTTGGAGTGAGGGTTTAGCGAGTGTGGTAGACTGATATTGCCTCATGTACATTTGTACCTCACTTGGTCGTGGTCGCCCAATCTCCTCGCCATAACTACTTTGGATGAAGAGCTCGTTGTGTGACGTCTGCGCTGCTCTCGGTCGTGGAATCTGTCCACTTTTCGAATGACAAGTTATCGCATAGCTGCATCGAGTAGGTGAGTCAAAAAGCTTCTCAACGCGTAGCTAGGACGCGTCGAGGAATCCTACGTCATAGCAAATCTTCGCAAAATTTTGGCTTGCACATCGCGGCGGAGGGGAGCCGCGATCCTTAGGAGCAGTGTCCAGCAGAAACGATGGAGGCACGAGTAAATATGTTTACTAGAGGGGGAAGTGGCAGGATAGGTCAGTTCTCGCTGGTCAGAAGCAATGGTTGCAGACCTCGACGACATGCTGATACACACTCGTAGCCGGGTACTTGAAAAGTCAATGATCGTACTGATGCGAACAGCACAAACTCAACACTAACACTGTAGAGCTATTCTAAACTTTGGACCATATCGTTGTTAATTGGCGAGCCAGTCCATATGCCGCACGAAATACTGCTTGGAACTTTATTGACGAGTTTGAATTCGTACTCTTGTTTCATTCAAGGTTTCGTGAACGCTCAAATCAACCAGGTTTTCTATTCGACTGCGCCTCGGCGAGCCAGACTCGCTTGTAGAAGAGGACCTATACAGGCATCGCTACGAAAAATTCTCGAGGTGGCAGGTAGCCGGGAAGTGTGCCGTTCGACAGGCTTCGAGCGTTGGAGCCAGCTGTGTTGCTCGGGACCGATGAGCTTATCGAATAGGCAGTTCTTTGGTTGCAGCTTGGTCTGATGCAACTTTACTTAGATTCGTTGATTTCCTCGATTTTGCTCTTACCTTTGTCTGCAGCCTTGTCATCTTCCGGGTCGGCTAGATCTGGCATCTCGTCGTCGTCCTCGTCGTCGTCATCATCGTCGTCCTCGGCACCTCCAAGGCCTTCCATTCCTGGCATGTTACCACCGGCACCGAGTTTGGAGAAGTCAATGCCGCCGAAGCCGCCGTCTTCACCCATGCCGCCCATACCGCCCATACCACCCATACCACCCATGCCACCAGGCATGCCGCCGCCGAACTGGTTCATGTAGTCGTCTTCAGGCGCCTCGTTCTGCTCATCCTCATCCACCCACTTGAGATAGTTAGTGAATTGCCGCACGCGCATGTGTTGTGCTCCTCACCTTGTCGAAGTCTGTCCTCAAGAAGTGAACTTTCTTCGATTCTTTGAGCAGACGTGGCCAGTACTCCTCCTTCATCTCCTTCTTCCTCAAGACCATTTGGATGTTGGCAGCGGTGTGATTCGTCTTGGAGTTCTCAGGGTCGATCTCGGCGTAGAACTCGAGTTCGACATGGTAGGTAGTCTTCTTGGACTCTGATGTGCCGGTGAAAGTGAGCTTGGATGGAGTAATATCCAGTTTCAGAGAGTTCGGTGGTACATCAGGTACACCTATCGTGAGATAAACGTAATTCTTCTCGGCATCGGTGGTAGAGGATCGTTGCGCCCACAGGACTGTAGCATAGTCAGTCACCGCTCTGCCCAAGGCTGCAGCAAATGGCGCAACACTGCAAGCATACCTTCTGGGGTCTGTTGTGTGTTAGACATGATGGGAATATAGTCTTGGTGGATCAAGTAAAATTGTAATTAGTAGCGCAATCGGCAGCGAGGTGTATTGGGGAGCTTGATTGAAATTGAGGGCTGTACAAGACAATCGTGTTTTGTACTGTAGCAACTTATTGCAGTTTGCAAGATTGTCTAGGCTAGCACGATGGGGCAGGCGCCATGACGGAAAGGCAGCGAATCCAGAAGAAGGTCGTTAAGTTTGTGCCTGGCTTTCGGGTCGTGCAGGCTCTGTGAAGCCCCGACGATCTCTCACATCGACATCGGCGAGTCAGTCTGGCAGGTGGCCCCGCAACCCCACCAATTGTGTCATCCAAGTCGCCCTGGGAGCCTCAGGAGCCTGCGGCTACCGCCTACTAGCCCTAAACAGCAACGATTGTGCCTGAATCATACGCCTAGAAAGGGTCTTGCCAATTGGCACTTTGATGTTTGTCGACATCGACAATCGCTTCTGCTGATCCTTGCTACGACGACTTTGCTCAATCATGAGGCTATTGCGACCTTGACTGCACATCATCGCCTCTTCTTAGGCGAGCCCAGTCGCTATATCGCAATCCTCAGAAGGCCAAGCAATCATGCAGTCCATCAAGGCGGTCTTCTTCAAGCCCGATCCAGCGGAGCAGGTATGTGATATTTGACTGTTGTGTGTTCAGGTCTAAGCTGGGGCAGAAACGGAAGTGCGACGCCCTTATTCGCAAGAATGTCCGCGCCCTGGATCGCGACATCGCAAACATGAAAATCCTTGAATCCAAAACTCGTACCTACATCGTGCAAGCCTCGAAACGAGCCGAACGGCAGCCAGCTCAGGCACAGAGTGCGCGAAGAGAAGCCAGGACGTTTGCGAAGGAACTGGTAGGAATTCGGAGGCAGTCAGGTCGTCTACATACGAGCAAAGCACAGCTCCAGAGTGTACAGATGCAGGTCAATGAAGCGTTCTCGATACGCAAAATTGAGAACAGTATGAAAGTCAGCACTGGCATCATGAAAGATGTGAACACTCTCATCAAGATGCCCGAGCTATCAGGCACCATGACAGAACTCAGTCAAGAACTCATGAAGGCTGGCATAATAGAAGAAATGGTCGGTGACATGCTTGAGACCAATGAAATGCTGGAGGAGGACGAAGAGGCTGAAGGCGAAGTCGATGCTGTTCTGGGCGAAGTGCTGAAAGGCAAGCTTGGTCCTATTGACCAGCAGATGCCGGCGCTGCCTACAGAGCAAGAAGAAGAGAACGACATGGAGGATCTCGAACAGATGCGCGGTCGACTAGAGGCTTTAAAGAGCTAGAGCCATGGCTGGGGTATTTGGGAAGCAACTGGGGCGTCTGGAGTCAATAGCACTGTATTTGTTGGCGCGGTCGAGTGAAATGCTTTGCAATATTGCGGATCTCTGAAGCGCTCCTGCGCTGAGGCGGGGACATGTCTACCACCGAAGCTGCGGTTTAGAGCAGTGCAGCCGCCGTTAGATACGGAATGAGTGCAAGATAAAGCAGCCAATATGTTCAAGTTGCAGTACTACGGCGATGACAACACTGCAAGCGGGGTGAGGCAGGGGTGACCTTCTAGTCTTCCCTGTCCCCTTATCATCTGCCACGTGACCTTTGTGTTTGCCTAGTGGCCTGTGTCGCCTGTGCTGCGCCTGCTTCCGTTCGCATCTGTCACTTCTTTCCAGCTCTTTATCTACCAACTAGCCATTTGTCATCGCCGTTTTTCTCAACTGCTATACATTTCCATCTTTCACGAGTCCTCCTGATCTGTGCATCTTCTACAGCTATCCAGCCACAAATCACCTTCTTCAACATACAATCCGCACGAACCCGCACCTTACGACACGACCGCGCGTCCGACCTTGAACGATTGAACTGTCGTTAATCCATTTCCCCTGCCAACCCAGAACCAAAAGTCAAGATGTCTGGCCGAATCGACCAATCGCTCGACTCTATCATCGATAGCCAGAAGAAGGCAAAGCGCACTACGCGTCGCAACAAGCCTAATACCAGAGCTGCGCCCATTGGCGGTGTCAAGAAGACAATGAAGCCTGCCAGACCAGCTGTCAAGCCCGCTGCTGGCCCAGCTGCTAGAGCGCCGAAGAACAGCAAGATCGTCGTCAGCAGCCTCCCTCTCGATGTGACAGAGAACCAGATTAAGGTATGTCAACAATGCCTGTCATAGGCCCTGCAAGCCACAAACTTCGAGCTTCATCCTTCTCCTTTTCGAAAAGACTTCTATTCTGCATCTGCGTACTGTGGTCTGAAAACCGGTATTTCCAAGTCGAGTCCCAACTGAGAGTATCTATGTCCTGAATGCGATTTCTCAGCCCTTGTTGTCAGGATGCTTGCGGGTTGCTTCTCTGTTACCTACGGCAAAGTCAGGTCATCACACGCCCCCTGAGGCAATTCTCTGCGAACCCGCGCACGAAGAAGCCAAAACATCAAGCAGAAACGGCGATGGATATCTGCTGGCCATACCCGTACGACACTGGCCGTCTCATGTGTTTTGCGCAGGTCTCGATCCACTATAGGACGCAGACTGAGACCATATGTACAAGGATCGGTACACTGGAACTCAGCAATAGCCGATCATTGTTCAATGGACCTCTACCGACCCAGAGGATGGAGACAACCATGTGCCGCGCTTTCAGAAATTTGCATCAGCACAACCTTCGCGGCATTTGTTCAAAAGTCACCATAATACTAATCACCTATGTCAATAGGAATACTTTGGAAAGTCAGTCGGACCAATCAAGAAGGTTTCTCTGCATTACAACCAGCACGGCGAAAGCAGAGGCATTGCCGACATCACATTCATCAAACCAGACTCTGCCGCCAAAGCTGCGAAAGAACAGAATGGAATCAAGATCGATGGTCGACCGATGAAGGCAAGCAAATCGCAACACTAGCAAGGGGCTCTTTCTAATACACGAGACAGGTTGAGGTGGTTGTTGATGCTAGTCATGCTCCAGACCCAGTTCCCGTCAAGAGCTTGGCTGAGCGTGTCGCGTACGCCAACCCGAAGTCGAAAAAGTCAGACCCACTGACAAAGACCAGCGCCAATCCAAAAGCACAACCCAAGTCAGCTACCGCCAAGAAGAACGACCCGAAGGACAAGAACAAGGCTGGCAAAGCCAAGCCAGCTCGCAAGGCGAAGAACGCTCGACCGAAGCCCAAGACAGCGGAAGAACTCGATGCCGAAATGACGGATTACTGGGCTGGTGGCGCTGGCGCCGCTGCAGGTGCTACAGAAGGTGCAGCCGCCAACGGTGCCACCGCTGCAGCTGGTGATGCTATGGAGGAGATTTCTGTGAGTTCATGCTGTTGATGGGCAAGAGCAATACTAACATTGACAAGTGAGCGGTTTTTCGAATACTGCCTCTCCGCGCTTGACCGGCCACATGGCTACCGGCCCCTTGATCGTCTTCATCTGTAACAACAAAAATACGACATTTTCTTGATGATTCAACCTCGATATTGCTTAGAGTAGCTTGGATGCTGGGACAAGTCGGCCTGGATTGAAACGAAACAATCGATTTGTCACGCCATTCTATCAAGGCCCTCACTGGCTGTATCGACGACATGTTTCAGGCGCGACGGGATTTGAAGCTGGTTGCTTCACCAGGTAGCACAAATAATTGCAAAGGGCGATTTGCACCAAACGCGTCTGTTCTTTCGATGGGATATAACGGGTCTTTGGCCCATCTGCTCATGTGCAGTTTTGCCTTCACACCGAGTGGAAAATAAGCCTCCCTGATCAGCGCAGAAGACGAGTTTCTGAGGACAGAGGCCAAGCCACGCTCGGCTCAAGCGCAGATATGTCGTATCTGGAACCACTACGGTCATGTTCGCAGGTGCACGAGGCAAGTCGCAGGCTGGAACAGTGCTACTACGGCCTCCTGTGTCAGTACCTACTCTGGCCGGCAATCCTCAGCCCAGCATGAGCAAATCGGCCACAGACGCTCGGTTGGGGGTGCTGGGTGGCGTCCTGGCTTATCTGCAATGGTGCCGCCTGCCGCCTGTTCAAGCTTACTTGCACTGTGTGGTTGCCAACGGGGTTGCTGAGCATTTGCACTCGCTACTGATCAGGGATGGTGGACCCTCTCTTTGCGAAACCCGTGCCGTCCGAGTCTATGGATTCAGCATGCATTCTACCTCAAACGACCGCTACAGGACACTATTCGACCCATAACAGCGCCCGCAAGTCCGAAACCTCCAACCACGATCAATCGGTGCTCGCCCAAGAAGGCTGAAAGGACTCACGACACTGTAGTTGAGGTCTGAGCGCACTGACCTCAGGTTTGTTTCTGTTCACCTGTTCTATCCTACCGTTTCATTTCAGATTTATGCTTATTTCGGCTCGAATGGCTGGCCAGCCTTCTGCAGCTACGTGTGGACTGTTAGATGTGCACATAGCCACGGCACAGCAATGACCGAACATGGCCAGCATAGCATCGGCAACCTCAACATTACCACGCATAACCACTTATCAGAATCTGTCCAGGTTATGTTCAACGATCAGCATGACGTCAATCAGAAATCCCCACCCAGCGTAGCAACATTTCAACGTGTTCACGGCAGATTCAAGGGTTGCTCTCAACTACGACATCCACAATCGCAACCAGAACACGGCTGTCGCTTCTACGTCCCATCGACGATCATCAGCTACTATCAACTAACGACACTTCAAGCCATTTCCCTGGGGATATTGAAGACTGGCGATGAGATGTCCAGATTACATGGAAGTGCGTGACATCTTGTCCTGCATGTTACTTTTTCATCATCGTTGCTCGCCTTGTGCGACTCGTTGGGGAAGAATCAAAGCACAGATCCACGTTGCTGAGCGCATAGCAGTGATGCATGTTTAACTTTCCCCATAGCATCCCTTAGACTACTAGGCTGTGCTGTGCTATCCGTCATTCTCGTGCCTAAGCGCTCTTTTATTGACCATGCATCGAGCTCTCTTGTGCGCTGTGCGCACGACATCGAACTGCGTACTATATTGTAGGAACTGGCTTGACTTGTTCGGTGGTATCCCCAGGTGAATCCGAATAAAGCAACGCAAAGCAACATGAGTTAATTGAAGAACAGGGCCTGATCATGGGACATAAAACCGACAATGGCAATAGCACCTACGAGAACGAAGCGCAGGCGAGACTCGGCGGGCGTGGCAGGGTAGGCCGGTGGAGGAGAGGACAAGTGGTGTGCCCGACGTGAGTCCAGGGGTGTTCGGGAATCGGAGTGCGTAAGCGCCGGGAGAAAGCGAGTGGGCACGGTTGATGAGTACTTACGTAGTCAGCCAGACGGTGCAGGCCTGTTCGATGAAGGGATGGGCGTGTAGCGAGCCTCAGAGGAGACGCGCACGAGAACGTTCGGTGTGTCAGGACTACAGGGGGGATAGCAGACGATCCTTCTATCAAGGTCTCTTCAGGGGTACCGCGCTGAAGGACGCAGAGTCAACTACCTGCGTCTGCTGCCTGCGTGGTCGAATTTGTTCTGGACGAAGGAGAAATATTCTCATTCGAGCTTGTAATCTCCTTGTTGGAGCTCTTTCGAAAGTGCATGTACGGTCTCAATCCATATGGATGCTCTAATCACTATTAACACAGAATACAACGTAGTTACTGTTCTAACACAACCGAGACATGTCACCCTGACCAAAATCCCTGCTTTCCAATGCCATTATTCCTTTAGTATATTCATCAATCGTGATACCGTGGATTAAGGTCACAGCACCCAGTATCTGGCTTGTAGGCCCGTCCATGGTCTTGCTATCATATCACCGCGCCTGTTTTATGGATCGGCCTCTTGCCATTCCCATTCACTTCAGGACATGTTGCAAGAGTTCCATAGCGGTCATAGTTTCCCGAAATATTCCTTCAAGATCAGGCGCTGCTGGCCGGCGATCCTCTACCGATAGACCGTGATGAATTTCGCGGCGGTGCATCCAACGCCAAAGCAAGTCTCATTCCTGCACAGATGCCATAGGTGTTTGTAAAGGACAGTCTGCTTAGATCTGTTCATACGACGGCTGTTGCTGTGGCGGAACTATGGGGACAACAGGCCGATTGTGTTGCAGGTCACGACCTAAGTCGAATGGTTGACCTGGCACGATCTGCCTTTGGATCAATGGATTGTGTCCTGCCACGTCATTGTTAGGGGAAAGGGGTGTCGGAGGTCTGAAGCGATCCCTCCACATGCCTCCTCGATCTGGACTCTCATCAAAGATGAAGGGATCGAACAAGACGTCCTGTTGGGGAATTTCCGGCAGCCAGCCACCTGAATTCTGAGGTCGTTGTTGTGCAGCCTGGTAACCCGTTGCCTGCGGTTGGACTTGTTGCACAAGATTCGGAGGAGGTTGTGCGAGATTCTTGTTATTCAAGAAGGCTGGGTTCGGGAATTGCAAAGGCGGATTTGTATTGTTCTGAACTTTGTTTCGTCGCTGGTGTTGAGCATCTCGTCTCCTAGCCATATCCGCTCGGAAGCTGTGGATGCGATCACCTGTAGCTAACAGGTCGTGCTGATCCGTCTGGTTCTCAATGGGAGGTCCTGCAAGTCGGCTATCGACCGCTGCCGTACCTTGTTGCCATACGCCGTGAAAGATATCTCCACCAGCTTGTCTCCATTGCTGAGGAGCGACGTTGTTGCCCATAAATTGATTCTGAGGCCGTCCAAGATCCGCATATCTCATGCCAAATCCGTCGGCCGGGGGGAGGGAATTCAGAGGTAGAGCTGCAGCGTTGTCGCCGTACGCATTCTGAGGTTGCATTGCTTGATACTGAGGTATTCCGAAATTGATTTGTAGTGGTTCAAAGCCAAATATCGGCGCAGCTGCCGCACGCCGATATTGTCGTCGTTCCCGAACATCTTCTCGCATGGCCGCGAGCCTTTCTCTATACTGCCGCTGACGGTGTGGCGCATGAGGAGCTGCAACCGCAGGCGTTTCAGCAGCGGCCTTTGCTTTGCCTGTCTCAATCTGCAAAAGACTCTCCTCAATGGTGTCATCTTCAGCCTTGACCTTTTCAATCGCTTTTCGCTCAGCATCATTTGCATCTTGGTCGTGTCGTTCGATTCCCCTAGTATCGTATAGCGGGCACCTAGGGTGTCCTGACTCTTTTCTTTGAAAGTGGTCATATGCGTCTCGGAGGTTAGAAAGATCAAGTTTGCATACGTAACAAATTACTGCTCGACATGTACACCTATCTGTCTGTTAGTGTATAGCTCCGAATCAGAATCATATTTTAGCACTCTGAGAAAGAAGTGAGGATACGGTCAATATGCTTGTCAGCGCCGAAAGTGCCAGTTACAAAAGCTCCTTGACCCTTCTCACGCCTTTCCATCGCTTTGAACCACATCGAGTGGACACGTGGGGGAGGAACTTACCTAAGCTTGTTACATCCATATTCTTTGATGATCTTCTTGTTACATTGCGGGCAAGCTCTCATCATTGCCTCCGATCGGGCTTCTTCAATTCTGTGTCTAGCGTCCAAGCCGCGGTCCTTCTTGACATCTTCGCATGTCTTAGGCAGATGAGATGCTTCGTGGCATTTTCGACACGTCACTTTCGCACAGTTGGGGTTCTGACAGCTGAACACGGGGGCCTCTTCAACAGGGTCGCAGATTGCTTTGAAGTCGCAGAAGGGACACTGTTCCAAACCCTCGATGTTCGCAGCAGCAATTTCGGCTTGCTGCTCATTGAACAGTAGACGGTCAAGCGTCTTGATAGGTACAGCTCTCCCAATCCCGTCCATATCTAGTTTCTCCTGACAACCACTTCCGTCCATACACAGCATTTCGTGCTTCATCAGACCAAGCTGATTATTGGCGAGGCTTTCGATGCACGTAAAGCAGAAGGAATGTTCTCCAGAGAATGCCATACACGACACTGCTCGGTTCATCGGTACTTCGTCATCGAAGCAGCATTGACACTGAAGGATCAAGCCATTAGCCTTCTGCTCCTCCAGATTCGCCTTCTCGGCACCGATCTTTGCTTGATCGCGGCTCCAGCGTAGAAGTTCCCGTGCGACGTGCTGGCGAACGGCTTGTAGCTCTGTGACAAGGCATGGATAGTATTGTGGATCATGGTATGGCATGGAACGCTGGTATTTCCTCTCAAGCTGCGTACGTGGATGACGCGACCTGTGATAAGGCTTGTCTTTCCGCGTGTAGTAAGTGGACTCGGTTTCGTGGATGTGTAGGTAAGCGTCCCATATTGTTCGCTTCTCATGGGCAATCTTGCTAATGTAATGAGTGGGTACGTGGTCAAATTGGCTTGCGAGCAGGATGATGGCATCTTTCTGGTATTCTCGATAACCACGGTGGTCTTTATCCCATTTGATTGTCTTTCCAGTGTCGTCTTCGAACACGTCTCGCTCCTCATCATGCTGCTTTTTGGCCTTGGGATAAGTCTCCATTTCGAGAAGCCCAGCAACAATGGCTTCGATGTCAGGTAGCACTTCTATTTGATCCACATTGAAATTCCATGATGCGTGTTGTGTTCGTAATCTCTCCAGCACGAATTCATGTTCCACATCAGGCAAGACTTCAAGGATGCGAGCCAAGCATTTACCCTCAGTAGGACTGATTGGCGTCTTTTCAGGATTTGCTTCGTCGTCGCTTGTATCGACCTCAATCGACTCGTCAATGTATGGGCCGAATTCATTGTAACATACTTGTTTTGCTCGTTTCCGTTCCTCCCTTAGTCGTTTTTTCTGATCAAATTCGTCGCAGAGTTCTTGGTACCTAGGGTTGGAGTCTACTGGTAGGGCATAATGCTCGCAACCAGGGCCTCGAAACATTCTGATGTGAAGCTTGGGATCGTCGTAATATGGCGGCTGCGTCTCCTTTTTCTTTTTCTTCTTCCTCTTCTTTGCGGCTGCTTGTCGCGGTCCATCCACGGCGAACAAGTCATCCTCAGAAAGCAACGGAAGGTCTGTCTGAGGTATGAAAGCATCGGCGAAAAAGTCAGGATATGCTGTGGAGAAACCATCTTCGTCACTGTCGAACTTGAGCTGAGCGCGGGTGAAATTCGACGGGCCGGCGGCTTCTGCGGAAGTAGCTCCTAATGACAAGGACCTCGAGCCATCAAGCATTTTCTGTCGTTTCCCATCTGGCTGGGGTGGCGGCGATCTCTCCAGGTCCGGTCGAAAGGTGGAAAGAGCCGGTCTATTTGTGGAGTAAGCCTGCCGCGACTGTTGCAGACGAACGGGGCTGTGATGTTTGACTTCCTGGACGGCATAGACGTTCTCTTCATCGTCAGATATTAAGACCACGTCCTCTGAGTGCGCAGGTGGCATGGCGGCCGTCGTGGGTAATGTTTGGAATGACGTGCCCGGCTGAGACCTGTCGAGAAGGAGAGAAGACAATCTAGTAGTTATAATATCAGTATTGCGCGAGCAATTATTCAAAATCGGCTTGTGAGCTTCTGGGTGCTGCGTTTCACTCGCCGTGTCACTCATGTTGAACAGAAGATTGAACAGTGCTGGTTCTGGTAAGCAGTGCAGGGACGACCGTGCTGCTGGTAGTGACTGCATGTAATGGCAGCTGGGCGCAAGAGATGCTCGTCACTTCCTCTAAGATGCTACTAAAGGTAAAGTATGCGCGAGTAGGTCGCCAATGCAAGATCAAAGTTCAGAAAACAGTATTGTGTGGTTCTGGTACATACCCATAGTAGTTCAAACCACCTACCAAGCTTGCCATGGCCACCGAAGTCTAGACATCAAGTTCAGCAAGGCAGAGAGAGGAGGGGTCACATCTATGAACACCGGTTAGACGTCAGGCTGAGGTGCGAAAGGTCAATGATGGATTGTGGTTGAGGAGCGTGATTGGGCGTATTCTGCTCAAGGCAGCCTTGGTGCGGGCGACCCAGACACCTCATCGAGCTTATCTAACACCAATGTAAGCGCTTATGCCATGTACGCTTTGCGGCGTGTTCATTCAGTCGAGACCCAGGTCATTCAAAATGTGCTCTTGTGTCGTGTACTCATGCAAACAATAGTAAGACGGAGAAGAGAGGGGAGGTTCAGATCACATGGTTCACCAATGCAAGGCAACGACGCGTCAAACCTACGGACCCGGACCGCGTCAGAAATATACACGCTGAGCCATTGTCGTCTTCGCGAGCTTCGTGGTCGATGGTGTTCAGTTGTAGCTTCCACAAAGAAGTTCCTCGAGCTTATTAGACTATAGTCCATGAAAGCTGCAACGGCGGCTTGTCGTTGAGTATGTCCTTTAGCTTTAAGAGGAGAACGAAGGCTGGTCACGATATAGTTTGTGGTGGGCGACTCCGAAGGAAAAGACCGCTTATCGTCGGATCTCCTTTCCTCCTCCTCTATTTCGGTTGCTAATACTTCATCACCATCACATCTCAGATTACATCTCAGCAAGCTTGGGCCAGCTCACATGCCTCATCATGTCACCATGTAGTGAAACAATGGCACGAGCGCACGGTCGACCAAGTTACTTCCCACAAACGTTTCTCTCGTATTCCAACATCCGCCCTGTGACTCAAACGGAGATGGCCTCTATGCATGTTCATAAACTTCAGTATTTCCTTTGTGCTCTGACCTGATCCAGCATCGCCGTCCCTGCATGCAAGACTAGGCACCGTTTTGGTCCCCAGAACAAGACAGATATTCCTAGGCTTGACATTCTTGATATCTTCGTAGCCATCACTCACCATGCCCGCCGCACAGGAGAATCCCACGGACTTGGTCACTGATGCTGTACAGCCACAACTCGAACCTTCAAGCCTGCCCTCGAACACCGATCCCGATGTTGTCCTCGAAAGCGCCAACCTCCCAGAATATGAGCAGACGTGGAGGCTCAACGCCACAGAATGGAAGGGGTTCCTGTCACAGTCCAGCTACTTGGATCGCGAGCAGTACCTCATCCAAGCTGATATATGCAGAGACGACGGGGCGACAGCCTGGATTCTCACTTCAGCAAAATTGCCTACCAACGAAGATGGCTCTCGGCCCATTCTCGCTGCTTGTGAGACTGCGAAAAAGAACGCATATGTTGCCAAGGATGGCGTCCTCCAGAAGGTCACAAGCCACGGAATTGGCTCTGTTTACTGCCGCCCAGAGTACCGAGGAAAAGGCTACGCAGGCACTATGATCAAGGAGTTGGGGAAGAAACTCGAGACATTCCAACAACCCAAAGAAAGCAAAGGCAGATTCTCGGTTCTCTATTCAGACATCGGCCCAAAGTTCTACGCCAGACATGGGTGGCGGCCGTTTCCAAGCACACACATCAGTCTCAAGACGATAGACAATGCAGGAGAATACCACCAGCGTCGGGCAGAGATCACCCCTCTTCCTCACGTTAAGGACCTCAAATACCAGGATCTTGTAGCTCTACCTCTCATCTCAAACCTAGAGGACAAACTCGTGAATATATCATCGGCCAATCCAAGCAAAACATTTGTGGCCTTCCAACCCGACATGCGGAACCTTCAGTGGCACTTTATGCGGGAAGAGTTCTTGGCCGAATCCCTTGACCGAGAAAAACCTCAGGTTAAAGGCGCAGTCGACCAGAATACAGGCATTGCGCTTATCTGGGTGAGGACCTATAGTGAAGACTCGTCCGACTGGCATTTGAGCGTGCTGTACGTGCATATACCAGAGAGTGTTGTTCACACAGACGAGACGCGAAAGTCCCTGTCAGCGTTGCTGCTCCGTGCGCAGTACGAAGCTCATATATGGGACATGGCGGATGGTGTTGAAGTGTGGGATCCGAGGAGAGAGGTTGTGGAAGCAGCACAGGCTATTGCGTATGGCCACGAGGTGCAGGTCATTTCGAGAGACCAAGAGCACATCTGCAGTCTGAAATGGAATGGTTCTGACGCAGGTGATGTCGTCTGGCTTGCAAATGAAAGGTATGCGTGGTGTTAGACGCGTGAGCTACTTCGCTGGTATTACTTGGCAGCAAGGTGCGTTCTATGGATCTTGGGGGGACATAGTGCTCTGGGACATGACGTAGACCATGTGCTTTATCAGTCGAAACTGCATGCTTTAAGACAATTCCTCTAGCTAAATGGCCATGTCTAACGCAATCAATACTGCCAAAATAGCGAATTGTGCATTGTCGAGCAAGTCGCGTTGAGGGTTCTGGGAGCACATCCTACCGAGCAACCTGGCCGGTCCTTAGGCATTTCTGGCTGCACATCTCGCTGTGGTACCGGCCGCGTTGCTCTGAGGCCTCGGGAGGAGGACAGTACAGTCACGTGACTACACAGGATGACGCAGTTCAGCCACCGGTTGCAGTGTCGCGAAGCCATGGCTGGAATGGAACGTCGCTGTACCTGACAACCTACAAGAACATTAGAATTTCTGAAGGACTGACCTAAAGACCATCTGCCGCAGTGCACACATACTCATTAGCAGCGAGAGCGCTATACCATCAGCGTCCCCTACCGCCACATCAGCGTCAACAAGTCCACGGCCATCCGTCATGGCCTCAACTCAACTTCTCTAGTAAGCCAGCTCACTTCTTTCTGATGCTAAAGCCAGCACTGATCCTGACTCCTCTCAGCGCCTGCATAGCCCATGGCACCACCATCCTCTCTGAACACACCACTCCCGGCACAAGCAGCACAAATGCGTCCTCCCTCGCCAGCATCATCCTCCCCAAGATCTCCCACAACACCCCCCAGAAACTAACCTACACCCACGACCGCCTCTTCGTCCACTACATTGCCGACTCGCCGTCTCAAGCTTCCACCTCGTCCGCCTCCGCCGATGCCGGCCTCAGCAGCCACGCCGCCCTCACCTATCTCGTCATCGCGCCGAGCGAGCTCGGCCGCCGCATCCCCTTCGCCTTCCTTCTCGACCTGAAGAAGAAGTACCTGGCGCAGTTTCCGTCCAGCGAAACACAGTATTCCAGTCTCCCTGCGTACGGGACCGCGGCATTCAACAGTACGCTGAAGAGCACAATGTCAACGTACAACACGAGTCCGCCCACGGATTCGCTGTCTGCGGCGCGCAAGGAGATCGACAATGTGAAGGACATAATGACCGAGAACATCGAGCGGGTGCTGGAGAGAGGCGAGCGGATCGATCTACTTGTCGACAAGACGGACCGCTTGGGTGGGTCGGCGAGGGATTTTAGAGTGAGGAGTCGTGGATTGAGACGGAAGATGTGGTGGAAGAACGTCAAGTTGATGGTATTGTTGGGCGTCGTGGTCGTGTTTTTGCTGTATCTGTTCATTGGCTTTGGATGTGGGCTGCCAGGTTGGTCGCGCTGCGTGTAGAGGTACATCTCAGTGATTCATGCCGGGTGAACAAAATTCGGGCCTGAAGTACAGCGCCCCAAGTCATTCCAACAGTGCTTGGCTTGTGTCGGGGCGGCAGCCGTGGGTTATAGTGTACAACAGCCGGGCACTACGACGCAGCGCAGTACAACACAGACACGGGGCATTTTCTTTGTGAAATATCATTAGGAGTGAGCGTTCTGGTTTCAACTACTACTCGATGAGAATCTGGTTCTACTATGTTTCGAGATCCCGCTGACTGTTCTCCTGCCATGGCCGACGAGCCAGCTGTATTCGAAGGACCCTGCAGGCGGTAGCACAGTATCTGGCAACAGGTTGTGTCCGCCGAGAAATCTATACTTCGTCGCGGCGAGCAGGGTTCAGCAATCTTGTACGAGGGCATGTGGCTTGGTATGTGCACCACTGGACTAGTTAGGCCTTATGGTTTGATGCAGTGAAACTGAACATGAGTTACCTTGCCTGCTGTTCATTGCACTGAATATATCTCACGCTGCCAGGCTAGTTTGTTAACCGAATATTACGATGAAAGATTCTTGAACCGGGAGATTGATAAGTAAAATTACTATTATTTTCTATGATTACATTGCAACTCCTCGCTCTTATAATCATCAAATGTCATAAATCGTGTTTTGTACAGAGAACCAACGAACAGTGTGTCGCCATTAACGATGCTTTGCCTCCCATCCCTAACCAGTTGAAGCTTGACTCAAAAATTGGTTCGAGGGCCAGTGGTAACAGAGTCGTACACTGGAGCACGACCATATTCTTCCTCGACTGGCTCGTACCTGCTGCTAATGGGGCTAGCGACAGGTGGCTCGTATCTGTTGTTCATTGGGGCGGCGACAGGTGGCTCATATCTGTTACTCGTTGGGGCGGCGACAGATGGCTCGTATCTTGTGGGAGGAGTGGTGTCAATTGCTTCGTTTCCGTATCCTGGCTCAGTGTACTTTGGCTCTGGTTCGGCAACAGGCGGTGCCTCAGCGCGGTAGACAGGGTTCACAACAGTGGTCTCAGTCTCGCCGCTACGTCGGTTTTCGACAACATCAACCGCCTCAACGTTTCGACCACGTTTCCAGAACACGAGCTTGGAGCCTGAACCCTTAGTATAGTTGTTCTTCGGGCCGGGACCATATCGCTTCTCTTTCTTGTGGTGTCGAACCATAAGGACTTGCCAGATAGCTGATACAAGGAAGAGGAAGATAGCGATGATGGCGAGCGCAAAGACGGCAGTGTTCAACTTGCAGGCAGTTCCCAGAGTTGGGAAGTAGGTGGAGTGCTGTCCGCTCCCAACAGCATTGGTGCTGGCTAGTCCGGTGCCAAGGGGCGTGTTGACAGTGCCATTGCAGCTGTTTGCACCGTGTCGTGCGAACCAGGCAATAGCAATGAATGCACCGATGAAAAGGAGGTCGAAAAAGATAATGAGAAATCCGATGAAGGCGTTGCCGCCAAGGCAGAGGACAAGTAGTATCGTGAGCAGGATGTAGACTACCGCACCACCTGCCATACCCTCAACTGCCAACTTCCATGCCGCGATGTGGATGTTTTTGTCCGCAAGAACTGAGAGGAAGTATGAATAGATGCCCAGGATAGCACCTGCGCAGCAAAGTTGGAGAATGCGCAGGAACAAGCCGCCAAAGCGGAGAACTGCACCACCAACGCTCATGGTGAAGGTGACTGAGGAAGTTGGTCGATGTTTGCTGTTCGAAGTGAAGTCTGTGAAGATTGGCAGGTTAAGATGCAGAGGAACACGAAGGATCAGCGGTGTTAATGTACTTCATGGTAGGCACACAACGGGCAACTACGTAAGGATCATGATGAATTCGAGCATGAACCACCACTGCACTGCGTACGAGGCTCGAAAAATGCTCAGATGTCAGCGGTCCACTGTGACGTAGATAAGCCGGTATTTCCTACGAAGCAGTGTCAATTAAGCTCAGAGACTATTGCTATTGCGGCCAATGCTAACGTAGACGTGCACTTGGCTTTCCGAACAGGTCGATGACGTGGGCCACAAAGTCCTTGAGATCGTCGCTTTTAATTCATGGAAATGTTGGAATGCAGGGGGTCGTGGGCAAGCTTACGACTTTGTTCGCCTCATGATTTGCATTGCACAACGGATTGTTATTTCCGCACAAACCCCAAGTCGGGTACCTCATCACTGACGGCCACAAGATTGGTTGACATCATGGGTCAAGCCACACGCCACAATCAAGCTCATGGAACTCAGGCGCGACCTGCGCAAGTTGATGCATCTGCTGCAAGCCGCTCTGCGGGCGCCACAAAGCCAACTTCAACTTCACGAACCCTGTCGATCTTTCTTCTGATGGTCTTTCAGGCGGTTTGCGAAATTGGACTCGGCTGCACTCGCTTGTCTTTAACGAAAGAACCATGGCCTAGGCAATCACCTGCTGCATGCAACGAAACTGCAAACGAGACAAGATGGGCCACAACTTGTGGGACGTTGTGCCGTCCTCAGGGATTATGCGCTGGCGAGGCCAGTCCTGAGAGAATTGGAGTGAAACAAATACTACGACGTTCAGTCATCGGCATCCGCCTCTACGTAGTTTACAGCTCTTCGCTTTGTACCACGAGAACTTTGGCGTCTCGAACTGGCAGGCGCGACCGCTTGAGAAGTCTTCCCTGGTTGTTCTTCGTCACCGTCAGTCAGATCGGGCATGCTGACATCCTCATCTGGCTCATCCTGGTCACTCGCACTAGGTGTCAACACCGCTGATTTAGTGTTCTTTTTCTTGCTAGAAGGTGCACGCGCTGGCTTTGCCTTCGAGGTCTTGCTCTTGTCGTAGACGGACTTCGACTTCCCAATCTCGACCTTGGGAGGATCTCCTGCCTCAGAAGCAGTTTCGGCCTTGACTGATCCTTCTGTGCTGCCAGCTTCAGCGCTAGCCTCGCGAGCTGCCTGCCAGGCTGCCTTCTCGGCCCTTCTTTGAGCAGCTTTCTCTGCCGTAGACTTAGCCTTCTCTGGATCCCGAGGCTTGACCTCACGCTTCTTGGGTCGCAGCCACTCCTCAAAGCCAACATGCCAGTATACTCGATTGTCCGGTCCGCCCATCGCAACTTCTTCCTCAGGGACAACAGCTGGCGGTTGAGGCTCTGGCTCTTCCGGCAGGTCTTCCTCGCCCTCCGCTGCTTTCTTCTTCTTCGGCGTCTTCTTTTTCTTCGGTGGCTTCCACGGCTTATTCTCATCTAGCCGAACGTAGGGGAGCACATCATTGATCTTCTCATGCCCAGGGAGTCTCAGCGTACGCATGACCTCAAACACTGCTTGCTCTTTGTCCTTCGCCTCAATCATAAGATCCATATCCTGCGCACAAGGTGGTAGAGTGTACACACGTGGGCTATGCTTTCTTCTTTGCCGAGCAGTGATAGCCCCTGGACATGGCTCAGAATAATGCATCTTCTGCGTGATACCCTTCTTATCCCAAGTTGCTTTGATGCGAGGATAAAGCTCCATGATATCCAGTGTACCCTCACGTATCTTATCCGCATCGAACAGGATATTGTTGTGGTGGTAATCCAGCACAAGCGGAATATTGAGCTCTTCGCAGACAGGTAAGAGATCATGTACAGTGTAGCACACGTCATCGTTCTCAAGCACGAGACGATCTTTGATCTTCTGGGGCAAGCGAGCATAGTTCTCTTTGAAGCGAGCAATCGTCGCTGCTTTGTCACCAAAGACACCACCCATGTGCAGGATCATCACTGCGTCACGATCCAGCTGTGGTGGTAAGTTCAGGAGCTCGAGTAATTCGCAATGATACTCTAGATCACGGATAGCGGCAGTGATAACCTCCGGGCGTGGCGAACCGAGCTGTGTGAATTGTCCAGGGTGAGTTGTGAGTCGATGACCGAGCTCTGCTGCAACTCTGCCTGCTTCAGCAAGAGCCTCAGATGCAAAAGGTGCGAGCTTGTAGCCGTACACCTCATGCGACGCGAAAGGAAACATTTCTGACGATAGTCGTAAGAACTTGATGTTATATCGATCATTCCACCTCAACATTTTCGCTATGTCCTTCGCATTTGCAACGCCCAGAGCTTCAACATATGCTTGGCCTCGAGCAACGTCGGCGGGCTGATTCTTATCGGGACGGTTCTTCGTAGCATGTTCCGGTTGCGTAGGATCTTTCAGGGGATGTCGATGCTCAAGGATTGAGGCTATTCGGCATGTACGTGACGAGAATACAGGCGGTGTCGCCTGGCGTAGATATGTGTTCAGACATGCGTACCCTAGCCTCCCTTTCCATGGTAGCGGCAAATATGAGCTGTTGACGGCTGGAGGCCTCATCATAGCAGCCGTAAGCTCTTCAGGATCGGCATCTTCATCGCCCTCAGCTTCAGCTTCAGGGTCTGCTTCTACCTGATTGTCTGTTTTCTTGGCCGCTTGCTTCTTCGTGCCTACAGTCTTGGCTGAAGTCGATACAACAGGAGTAGGCGGCTCAACGTCTGACATCTCGGACAACGACGAGTCTGACTCAGACACCTTGATGCTCTTCTTAGGTGTGCTTACCGTAGCAGATTTGCGTGGCGCTTTTACCCTGCCTCCTGTGCCGGCTGCATTTTTCTCCTCCCTTTCCGCATCTGGAGATGCACGAAGAGCCGACTGAGCGTCTTGAACATCCGGGTTCCTTTCAGGGTTCGCGTCGATGTCTGCAGGAGGCGGCTGCGTCCGTCTGGAACTCGCCCTACGGACAGGAGCAGGAGAAGCTACCACGCGTGGCATTGACGGGATACCTCCGGAGGGAGGTGGCATAATAGATGCCACCTCCTCATCCTGCACCGTAGAGCGTTTCCGTTTTGCCATGCCGAGCTTTGGAGCTGAAACAATCGCTCGTGCATGCAGTTGCGACCAGCTTGAGCTCGCACGAGGACAAAGACACCAGGAGTGGAGGCAAGATCTGTATCGAAGGGTGACGATTGAGAGGTTGCCCGTCCGTGTCAAGCTCCTACTGTACATTCGGTGGCGTGAAAGAGATCTGTTTGACCGAAAGACCGCATGAAGCTCTGTGAAAACATCTTCGTTGGTTTCCACGACATTATTGTCTGTGCACGAAATTCAGGTCGCGATCGCAGGTCGCGTCTTCTGAGACGTCATCGATATAATCGACGACCAGAAAGGGTATCAGAGGCGCACCGTGGCGACTCGCGGCATGAGATCTGGCGCTACTATTGTTGATCGCAGCCATAATTGAGGGACCCACAGCCATAGGCTCAAGCAGCGACTCCGACATGTACCAGTCGCCTAGACTCGTATACTCCGAGGTCTCCTCATCTTCCCGCCTATCTTTTCCGAATGGCCCAGATGTTTATCGTGTGGCGAGTGGGGCAAAGAGCTCAACTCTTTGTCTACCGGTATATCCTGAAGGCATTTGGATTATTATCAAGCGTTCAGCAAGGCCTCGAGGAGACGTCCGATCTGTTCAAGCCTTCATCAACAAGCATATTAGCGCTCTCTAGCCAATAAGTCGCTAACGCCACGAAACCGGCCCGGGAAAGCTACTAAACCTCGGCATCTTGACTTGTCTGTTCTCCTGGTCGGGTTATGATGCTTGGACGCTTCAAGCGAAAGGTCTCGCGCGCCAAATCGATCCCCGTCGTAGCAGAAGATGCTGAAACAGCTCGCAAAGAGTCGTTGTCTCTGACGCCCTCGGACGAAAATCTGATCTCCCGACTGACATTCACGGAAGACACGAACCTCGACGATAGGCCGCCTCGGAGGTTGACCCCATCTATTTACAGCCATGTGTCGGCGAACACAAGCTCCTCGCAAAGGACGGTGTTCAACAACATCGAGGCGGGCTTTCTGTCTTTACCAACAGAAGTATTGCTGACACTCCAGAAGTACTTGAAACCGAGTAGCGAGGTCGCTCTTCGTCATTCGTGTGCCAGGTTTTTTAATCTCTTCGGGATGCCGTCTTTCTACCTTTCAGGGGGCGATAAGTTTGAATGGATGTGCATGACCGAAAGAGACCAGGATCCTGACCAGCTAGACCGCCTGGTCTGTGGACTATGCAAAGAGTTGCATCCAAAGGGAGCGTTCCCTGCGTCCGAACGAAAGTGTGGACCGGTCGAACGTGATTGCAGGCAGGTATGGCTGTGTGCGCATAAGCACATGGGCTATCAAAAGACGCTGAACACCATCAAGGCCGGTCATGAAGCGCCCTTCAAGGCCAAAACTCTTGAATCCTGCTCTCGCTGCAGAGAAACTATTAGAAGCAGGTCTGTATTTGACCGACCCGAGAAGGGCACTTCCGATGCAGCTCTTGAAAGCGAGAATGCTGCTTCGCTGCTGGTCACGAAGATTGCGATCCTTCAGGCGCCGTCTCCTGACTACCTCGAAAAGACAAAGAACGGAAGTCCGGCCTACAAAGAGGTGTTTGGCGTTAAAGAAGTCGCCGCGGCTTTGTCAGGAATTGACTTTCCTATCTGTCCTCACATCAACCTGTCAGACCCATATCTGTTAAGCAGGTTCTGTCGGTCTTGCATCAACACGCAGAGGCTGCCGCCTGGCGTCAAGGGTCCGCCTTGTATCTCAGAAACTAGGAAGGATTTTGGGGATCCAGAATACTTGGGAAAATGCAAGCAGTCATGTTATACCCGTGGGTGTAGGACACGCTTTATGTTTCAAGCGCGGGAATCTCTATCACCAGACGCTTCTGGCCGCCGACAGATCTGGCTTATTATTGCTATCTATCGCTGGCTAGGCCCCCTCCAGAGCACAAACAGAGACCCCGCATGGACAGGGCATGCAATATCGCACGCAACCAGGGCGGAGATGCGGCGAAAGTGGGAGGCCCTGGAAAAGACCTACAAGAGTCAAAAGCCCATGCCCAACTGGGGCATATGTCTGCTCTACCCAGAGGACTGTAACCTCAGAGAAGGGGGATCAGCTTCATATCGTGTAAGCAACAAAGGCACAGTTGAAGATGCTCTGAAAGGGATCATTACCAACTTGCACAAATGAAGACGAGGCTTAATGCTGCCGTACCCAATATTTCCTATTCTGTATTTGTGGGGCCATATCAGGCAGGCTGACCGCAGTACGCTGCGCTTTATTAGCGGCTTCGTATTGGCAGAATTTACGATCAATATTCCGCTCCGACATGAGTATCTGGCTCCTCCTGTCATTCGGGGAATTCTGTAGACCTTGACAACGCCCGCTGCCGGCAGAGCCGGGACCTGTCGAGCAATTAGCCTGTGCTGGTCGCAATGAGCCTATGCTGTCACCGAATCTGCAGAATGTAAACAATTATTGCGTCACCAGTTTGTCTCTCCAAAATTCACGTCCAAATTAATGATAACCTTTGCGAGAGCAAAACAGCGATGCAGCATTTCGGACACATGAACTCTATTGTCTGCGCAGAAGTTGCAATTGGCAGGCCAGTGGTATCCGACATGCCCTGGCTAAGCCGGAACGTACTGCAGGCCTCGTTCGATGTAGTGACCGTCTGCCATCTCTCGACTTGTTGCTATGAGTGGAACGTGCTTCTCGCAGCTCCCTCGAGAGCAGCGAAGTTTAGTAAGCGAATGGAACACAACACATTCTACGAAGTCTGGAGTCTGTCGGCTACGCGACTGCACCGTCATTGGTCTCGAGTCTTGATCATTGAGGCTCAAAACGTCACGACTTGTCACAGACCGCGATCGCTATGACATCCACGCAAATTGAATCCGAGGTGCCCGCTATCATATCGCAGGTCAGTCCAGGATGTGGACTACACGGTTTCAAGGTAGATATTTCATCAGCACGTACCAGACGTCATGTTCATTGTAGAGTTTTTGCCCCTCCTTTAAATAGGCTGACATTGCACATTCCTGCAGCGTCAGGTTCAAGTACTCAATACGAACAGATACCATAATCCCCCAACACCTCTTTTCAAAACTTAACATACCTCACAGCAAACCGCAAATATGCCTTACCCAGACCAGTTCGAGGGTTTCATGATCAATGAGTTAGGAAAATACAAAGATTTCAAGAAGCAAGAGTTCAAGCCAAAGAAGTTTGGAGACAACGATGTCGATATCAAGATTGAGTGCTGCGGTGTCTGTGGTTCCGATGTCCACACCATCACAGGAGGCTGGGGTGATGCTCCTACACCAATCTGTGTCGGCCACGAAGTCGTTGGCAAGGTCGTCAAGGTCGGATCTAAAGTTACTACACTGAAGGAAGGTGACCGTGCTGGTGTCGGTGCTCAAATTTGGTCATGCCTCAAGTGCCAGAACTGCAAGGTCGGTAGCATTCGTTCAGTTCTGTATTCGTGACATTAATATTTTACAGGCCGACAACGAGAACTACTGCCCCCACATGGTTGATACCTATGGCGCACCTTACCCGAAAGATGTCGACCCAGATGAGACAATTTCGCAAGGAGGTTATGCTTCTCACATTCGAGCTCACGAATACTTCGTCTTCCCAATCCCCGACGAGATTCCATCTCACCTCGCGGCTCCCATGCTGTGTGCGGGCCTGACTACATGGTCACCACTGACACGGGCGGGTGTTGGCCCAGGCAAGCAAGTGGCCATTGTCGGCTTGGGAGGTCTAGGTCACTTCGCAGTCATGTGGGCCAACGCTCTAGGTGCAGAGGTCACAGTTATTTCTCATTCACCAAGCAAGAAGGATGATGCCATGAAACTCGGCGCCAAGGAGTTCGTGCTGAGCAGCGAAGAAGGCTGGTCCAAGCCATTGGCTTTCAAGTTCGACTTTGTCCTCAACACCGCCGACATGACGCACACCTTCAACATGGACAACTACATCTCTATCCTCAAGGTCAACTGCCAGTTCCACCAGGTCGGTCTGCCTGACCAGCCTCTTCCCGCCCTGCAGCCGCAGCAGTTCATGCCTAATGGCTCGTCTATTGGCGCTTCGCACATCGGCAACAGGCCAGAGTGCTTGGCTATGTTGAAGCTGGCTGCCGAGAAGAAGTTGTTCCCTATGGTCGAGACTATTCCGATCTCTGCTGAAGGATGTGCTGAGGCAGTTGATCGAGTCAAGAACAACAAGGTCAAGTACAGATTTACTTTGACCGACTTCGACAAGCAATTCAGCTCATAAGGTTTCGAAAAGCAGGTGGGAACGTCAGCAGTTGGCTGGCAAACTCCTTTATGTACGAGTTGCATACCCCATTGGAATTTGATGGACATGAATTAACGACACATTTTCAAAGAATATAATATTGAATCAGATTCTTCAAGCATGCCTTCTCGTTCTCATGTTATGTATTCGTGTTGTTTCATCCAGCCGTGCGGTCATCGAGCCTGCAGCCAAATCCTTTTGCTTACCATACAGGTTTCAGTCAGTTACAGTGCTGGTAAATAACCTGCGCCCACCATATAACGTGCATTGACAGACTATTCACGTCGCGTCTTGAAACAGCCCGCTTTCGGCACTTCAAGAAGGTGGGTTACAATGATTGATAGCCCACTTAGTGATGCCGAGGTTTAGTTTCGGGGGCAGTGTGAGTACCTCATCACAACTTCCGTCCGGAGGAATTACGGTTTTCAGCCGGGTGCTCCGTCCAAGGCATTATTCATAAGAATCGTAACCTCAGTCTGAGGGCAATCAGAAAAGTGAAGCGGAAGACGTAGATCGGCATCTGAAGCGGCGTGGCCTTTCTCATCCTCTATCAAAAGTATACTGCTCAAGACCCTCTGTCAAGATGCCTCACCCTTATGTGACCAAAGAAGAGATCTTGAAGCTAGGCAAGGTAGACCCTGAACTTGATGAGGCAAGCAAGTGACTGTCGCCCTGTACGCGGTACCTGCTAATTCCTGCGAACAGTTTCTCAAAAACAATGACATCCCTGCAGTCGACTACAATGACCTGCAGTCGTTCAAAGAGTTCGCAGAGCGACGCAATGCCCAGCTCCAAAAAATGCTAGGAGACGCTCCGTCGGACATCAAACAATCTGAAGACCACTACACGAACCGAGAAGGCACGAAAATGCGTGTCAAGGTGTACCAGCCGACCGAGCCACCAAGCACTGGGAGCCCCCTGATCGTGATGTTCCATGGTGAGTGCCGACTCTCTCTCCCTGGTCTCAGCTTCAAATCCCAACACGGTACACACAGCCAAGATCATGTCTGACCTGTGCTAGGTGGGGGGTTTTGTATCGGTAGTCCCGAGGGCGAGGAGCAGACATGCAGAAACATGGTCCAAGCATTTGGTGCTGTCTGTGTCTCTGCATCATACAGACTGGCCCCGGAACACCCCTTCCCTGCTGCTCCGAACGATAGCTGGGATGCCCTGAAGTGGGCGGCTGCAAACGCAAAGTCACTGAAAGCAGACCCCTCACAAGGATTCATCGTTGGGGGCACTTCGGCCGGCGGCAACATAACCGCTGTGCTGACGCTCATGGCTCGGGACGAAGGACTGTCCCCACCTCTGACCGGCCAGTACCTAGCAATCCCAGCCGTCGGAAACAAGAAATGGATCCCCCAGAAGTACCAGGACAGGTTTCTATCTTTTGAGCAGAACAAAGAGGTTCCAGTCTTGCCCATCGCTGCCATCGACATGTTCATGAAGGGTTACGCGCCGGACGAGGACAACCATGTGCTTTGTAAGTCTTGTTCTCCTTCCCTACTGGGATCGATAAGCAGTGACCACCCACTTACCTCATACAGACACTGTGATTGCTCATCCTAAAGGCCACAAAGGCCTACCACCTACATACTTCCAGATTGATGGTATGGACCCACTTCGAGACGAAGGTATGTATATCTGGGCCAGTTTTGTTGCTCTCCTGACACATACCCAAGGCCTAATCTATGCCACCATGCTCGAGGAAGATAACGGTATCAAAACGAAAGTCGACGTGTACCCGGGACAGCCTCACGGTCATTGGGGCTTCTTTCCATTCCTGAAGGCTAGCGCGAAATTCCGTAAGGAGCAGATCAACGGCTTCGGCTGGCTACTTGGTAAAGAGCCAGCGGTCCACAGGGTGGCAAACCAGATGAACCCAACATCAGTCTAGTTTCACATGAATGCAGAAGATGCCAACACGTTCTGCCAAATCCACCTTGTATATGTCGTGCTTCGCGCAGCAGCGCGTCGGAGCGTTGTGTTTATCTCCCGCTAAGCTGGACCTCGCTTCGTTGGGCAAGTGCAGGGGCAACTCTGTCTGCGAACCCGTTCATGCACTGTCCGCATCCGACGCCAGCCAGAATAGGCAGATCGTGTGGCCCAGGTTACACGTAAGTAGCATAATCGCCACGTGTCGAGGGTTTCAAGCACTGCGGACGCGACGGAGGGAGTGCTTATATCATTGGAACCCTGGCTTAGAACAAGTGATGCGTTCATTGATAATGATTACACCATCGCATCTCGAGTCGGTTGCTCAAGACTATTCCTGCCGAAGCACGACTGAGCACCAGCCCAAAGCGGAATGAGGTTTCAAACTCCAAGCGAACAAATGCATCTAGACCCATTTTTGATGCTTCCCGTTATAGCCAAGCATTGCGCCTGCCTGTTATGGCCAAGTGGGCAGATTACATTATCGAATCTTTCTCGGGAGCCACCACTGCTCGGACCGCGCTTCAAGCCTCCAAAAAAGCCTTCCCATAGGCAATCTTCTGTTTCCAGTTCCGAGCTCGAAATGTCTCGTAATCTCGGTGGAGATGGAAAAGACTAAGGCAGCTGCCGGATCCCGACAAGCGTAGTGAGCATTCCCACGCGGATTCTTTCGGCCTTGTAAATGTGGAAGCTATCGGCCTCGTGGCCTATCGAGCTCCTTGCTTCGCGATGGCAACGAAACACAATCAAAGCATAGTTTCTTTTCTCACGTGGCTCTGACCACGTGGACGGTAATCATCACCCATCGTTGGACCTCTCACTTCCTTCTTGAATGGGAGTATGCACAAGAGCATCAAAAACTTCGTGGCTCTTTCCTCCAAGCCTTGAGTTCTTCTTGGTTCTTGCATGCGATGTATCCGTCTCCTACACTTTCCCGATCGATGGGGCTGTTTCGTACTGGCGGCTCGTGGTGACGATGGCGTTGTCTCACCTGCCCGTCTCTGATATATACAACCCTCTTCCAAATGTCTGCTAGCATTCGCCATGGTGGGATAGCTGCGGCGGAGGATCTGGAATACTGAGTTAAGTTAACATGGCAAACGACGGCACGAACCCAAAGTCCATCAAGTGCCAGAGGTGTCGGAGGACTTTTGACCCGGACACAGCGGCAGCCTTGACATGTCAACATTGTCAGAGAAAGTCGACGAGTCAGGCTTCGAGGCCTACCCCGACTTCGCCACCGACCACCCAGTCAGACAACAACAATTCAATACCTTCAGCATATCTACAACTGTTAGATTCGCGCATAGCGGACCTCGAGTCTGCTGCTGAAGCCTCGAGATCGAGTGATCAGTCAACAACGAACGCCACGAGCACAGACCGGCTGGCCCGACTAGGCTCTGTTAAACCAGTGACTATCACACCATACATGACTGATGCCACCCGCTCGAGAACTTCAAGGGCATCATCGCGACCGTCGCAAGCAAGCTCTGTTGTTATGGAGCGTTTTCTGAATGACCCTTCGGAACCCGATGAAGTGTAAGCGAGACTATCTCCTTTGTCGCTGCGCTCACTGATTAGTGTATCCAAAGCAGGGACGCCATACTCGCCACAAGACTCGTCCAGACGAGATGACGACAAGCCGGAGCCGAAGGCTCAGTGGCACCGTAAATGATTGCACGGCTACCGACACAAGATCAACCGCTCTAGCACTCGGACCAGATCATCAACCTGAGTCGGCGCCAAGAGGGATCGCCAAGAAGGGCAAGATGGACGTTGGCACACGTGTCTACACAAGCAAACAGTGGACAACGGCCCAAATCTTGTCTGGACGCTGGTGAGAGGCACCGAGGGAAAGTCCACTGATCTTGGGAGTGGCGCTGGAGAAACAAGAGGCTATTTCCTGTAGAAAGTCTTACGCAAGGCAAGCCACCACGGTGACAATGGAGACCGCGCGCTCACAACTGGCCGAGTTCGACGAAGACAGGTGAATTACTCAAATCACCAGAAACAGAACTGGTGTTGGCTGTAGGACACCCAAGAATGGTAACATTGAACCACGAGTTGTTAGCTACGAAGCACAGATAGCAGCATGAAGACGATAATGTCGAGTTCATTGTGGCATGATTGACGCTTCGTGCAACTCATGCCGTGCGGTACCACCGACAGTACTAGTAGCCTGAGCTGAGCATCTCGCACTTCAGCCTCGTTCATGGGCTTCCCTTAAAGTTCAGCCTCGTGTCGCGTCCATAGTCGGAACACATCTCACCTTACATACTTCGATACAATAGTAGGGTCCCGAAAGACCCAACAATCACCGCTCGCAACTGCCAGCACGAACCCCCAAAGCGTCTTACATGGTGACCTGCGCTCTGCAACCACTATAGACCAAAGCCTTCACTCACATTCGAGTCAGCCTCTGCCACGCAACGAACGGCCCAACATCTGCTAGACTGAACGGCCTGGCTTCTAACTCGCAGCCAGAAATACCTCGAATAACACCGCACGCTACCTAGTCCCAACACCGGCGACCACCCCCTCAGCTCACAATGATATCCGACAACCAACTATACAGCCTGGCGCTCTTCCTCGGCGCCGCTGCAATGCTCCTGATCGTCCTCTACCACTTCCTCGAAGTGAACGCGGTCGACGACGAAGTCAGCTCGGACCTGAAGAGCGAGAAAAGCGGTGTTGGCGCTGTGAAGCCGCAGCTTGCGGGCGCAAATGCAGAGTAGGCTAGATCACCATCGAAACCGAGGGGGGACATTTGAGGGCGTTGTTGCAGCCAGTGCACAGAGCCCGACACGAGTATGTGTCTCGTCTGGTCCATGTGCGGTGATTGCTAGGCTTCACGTGTCTCATCTGGGCTAGCGGTCTTCGCGGTCTCGCCTGGCAGGAGGTGTCGCGTGCTGTCTACCTGTGAAGTAAGCGCCGGAGCGGCTGTGGTCCAGAATGAGCTCTCTTGTCATATCACCTGTCCATTGCATATCGTGTGGGCTACCAGCGCAATGCGGGAAAGAACCTTGCTTGGAAGACGGAGGGAGCGTTGGACAAAGATGAACGGGCATGAACGCCTCAGCTCGTCAAGCAAGTGATGCTGCACAGCCAGGAAGCTCGTCACGCCAGAACAGAGTAGGTCTGCTATCTACCTACCACCATGAACCGGCAGAGTTGCAGTCACGCTGAGATGACGGGGTGCTCTTGACCATGGGAGACACGCGTGCGTGTACAGCGCATAACGACGCTAGGATAGTGAAGGCGAGCACATGTCGTGAACAACGCACGATTCAATCGACCAACTTGAAGAGCAATCACTTCTTGGCTTATCCCCAGCAAAATCTTATGAACAAGTATCTCGCTCATATTCCTGCCATTGTCACAGCCCCGTTGTCTCACTCTACTACTCACCCAGAGCTCCGTCACAGAGCCACTACACCTATATGCATGCTACGGCCCGTTTATCGTGCTTCAAACCTTGCCACCAGGCTGCATACATATATACCTCCCGCCCCCTCGTCGTGCTTTCCCCTCCACAATTTGTTGCTTGCACCCTCCCGTCCACCAACCGTCTTGAAAGGCGCCAAGAGCCAGAGCCAGAGCCAGAGCCAGAGCCAGAGCCAGAGCCAGAGCCAGAGCCAGAGCCAGAGCCAGAGCAAGATCTAGCACGCTTCGACCTCGTCCATAGTAAGCCTTGATCGTTTCGGTTCGTGCAGTCCTCGGCTCAACCAACCGACCGGTCTGCAGCGGTATCGCGCCACACTGCAACGCAAGCTACAGTCAAGCAGTTTTCCTACGTTGGATAGGCACCCAACGTACCTCCTGGATGCAAACCAGTCAGCGCCTGCCTCTACCATAAGGCAAGGCTGCCCCAAGCCAACTCACTTATTCCGGCGACCGCGTAGTCACTCTCACAAAAAGATGACATGTTCGAGTCGTGTGAACTACAAGCAGCACGGCGGGACGAGAGAAGCAAGAGGATCAGGTATAACGGATGCACTCACTTGTAGACGCCATTGACTGGACATCGGGGGCGCGCGTGTCATACTCGGTTTCCAATTCGATTGGTCGTTCTTCCCTCCGTCACGGAGCGGTTGTAGTGGTCGCGTGCGGGCTCGTTTTACATTACGGCTCACAGAAGATTGTCCGCGAGGAAGAAGAGGCACTTTTAAATTTGAACATTTTATTTCGCTGCTTGAATTACTCCTCCGGTTTTATGTATGTTGCGCCATGAGCTCGTCTGCCTCTACGATAAATATGTCGAGAGGAAGCACGTGAAGCCTGCAGACGGGGACTCGAAGGGTCAGTCCGAACGGCTGCATCTCCTTCCACAGTGCTCCCCTCCGTTCAAAGACAATATGAGAAACTCACGCATTTTCGGCTTCCCCTGCACACCTCCTGCTGTGCTGCCTATCTCCTCAAACTCAAGCAAGTCTTATCAATCAACAGTGATTAGACAGTATCCGAATTCCACCATCTCGATTCTAATCTCCGTACGGTCAATCTGTTGGTACATCGGATATCTCAAATGTGAACTCCGATAATGCGCCAGCGCCAGTTGAACACAGTCTACAAGTAATATAGATCCCCGCTATGCCGTGGTAAAAGATGACAACATCGTTTTGTAGTGGCAGACAGCCAAAACTGCTCTCTGCCGGGTATCACATGCAACTCCAATCTTGTCGTCAAAGACAAGCTACTCGTCCCCGGAAAAAATGCACACCCTCACAAGCGGAACTCGATTAATTACTTGTATCGGTAGAAGGTCGAAAAGGTGATGTACAAGTGTAGATGATCAGATCACTCAGTTGATTTCTTTTCCGGTGATCTTGATCGTTCTCGCTCGAGTGGTTGAGATTTCTGGATGTTGGGAGAGGCTGGGTTGGATGGTGGTGAGGCCGGACCGTCTCCACCTTCTAGAGCTGCTAGGGCACTGTGGAATTGTTAGCTGGGGCTTTATAATTCATGAGGAGTCTTTCCTACCTGAACGCGTTCATGCTGCTTTCGTCCTTCTTGGACGATGCTGGCGGTGTGCCAGTTCTGCTAGTGTTGGCACTGTCATCGGCTCGTAGAGCTGGTCCTAGACCACGACGACCACTGTTTGTACGAGCACCCATTGCAGATGGCCCGAATGACGAGCCGCTCGGCGCTGCGCCCTGTGGCCGAGTTCTGCCGCCCAGTCGTCGGAGATCATCAGCACCGACTCTGTTGGAATTGTCGGGCGGCGGGACCTGTCCGTACTGGCCGAAGCCTCTTGCGTCACCACGGCCCATAGCCATGCGCCCACCACCTCCACCACGGTTGGCTTGAGAAGCGAGTCTCTGCATCTCGGCAGCCGCCTTGGCAGCCTCGGCCTCCTCGTGGATCTGTTGAATGGTCTTTGGACCCTTGTCGGATGCCTTGTCGTTCCATCCAGCCTTTCTCAGATCGATGATGTCCAACAACATGAACCTCAGTCGAGATGGCAGATCTGGTATTGCCACAGTCTGGCTGATTCGCTCGAAGTATGCGTCCATACGACCAGCGGCTTTGCTTTCGGGACTATCGAGCTGCTTACCGATCGTTCTGAGCAGACCACTTAAGCTTTCTACTTCGGCTTCTTCGGGCGTGCCTTCGTAGTCAAGTAGTTTCTTGACACATTCGTGCATAATTCGCTCCGTCAGCATGCCAAGCTTGAAAAGCTCACCAATGAACCTCACGAGACCAAGACCCCGTCGCTTAGCAGCTGCAGCGATGTAGTATTCGTCGGACAACATGGCGGCCTCTTCAGTCTCGCCTTCTTTCCTCGCAGGTAGGTTGACCTTCCAACCCTTTTCGAACTCTTCCTGACATCTGTTAAGAAGGTATTTTCGGAAAAGGTTACCACCAGCAACGACATTGCCGTTCTTGTCCTTGATGCCTTCGTCCTTGATCTCATTGCTCATGCTGGACAACATCTTGTAGCAGAATTTGGCGTACATGGGAGCCCAGTGAGCTTCATCAGTAGCCTTCTCGAAGACAAGTTGGATGACTTGTCGCAATGTGCGACCATCTGATTCTTGCTTGGATTGAGCCGCAATTTCGAGGATGCCGTCGGAGATTCGATCGAACTTTTCAGGGGTCATCTTGTTGAGCGCCGCCTTGACCTTTCGTTGCACGACATCGGCCTCCATGTAGCCATCAGGGCCAACAGAAGCTGATGGACCAGTTGCACCAATACTTCGTGGTTTCCAACCAGTCGAGGTCGTCTCGAGTGTTCCAACCTGCATTCCAGCAGTGAGAGGCATAGACTTGTTCTGTTCAGCTTCTGCTTTGTGTCCACCTCTACCCCTCTTGCTTTCAGCACGAGATCCACCACGGCTGGCACCGCCAACTCTTGGAGAGCCCGGGAAACCCCCCATAGGGTTGTTGGATGGTGTGCGTCCCATGCCCGTTGGTGGTCCCATGGAGCCAGGGCGACCCATAGCAAAGGGATTGGGAGGACCGCCACGGGTGGCAGCGGCATTGGAAGCGGCAAAGCGTTGCTCGGATGTGGTTCCAGTAGGGAGAGTTCGGCCCATAGGCCCAGCGAACTGACCCATTGCACCAAAGCCTGCTGGAGCACCTCTGCTTGACGCGCTGCGACCACCCATGGACGATGGTGTTCGGGCAGTCTGTGATCGGGATGGGTCGTCTGAACCCAGGGCAGCGGCCAGCTTCTGGTCCCAGTCCAGAGAAGGCTTCTCCTTGAAGACGTTCTGGAACTGCAGTAAGAACTCCTTGTTATATTTGAACTTGCGATCGGCAGGCGCATTGCTGTTCAAAGCAGGGTTTGGCGACACGATACCATCTGGGTACGAGATCGTAGATGGATCCTCCAGCTTTCGAGCAGAAGTCAAGGCCTTCAGTGTAGCGCTCGGCTCCGCAGGTTCGGCAGTCTTTTTCGTATCAAGAGTGAGTTCCGAAGCCTTGCCACGCTTAGCAGGACCAAGAGTTTTCGAAGGGGGTGGCATTGAGACCTCCGACATTGGAGTCTGGGTGCCACTCTCGCCTGGAGTCGCAGCTGGGCTTTCGTCGGCAGGAGTGTCAGCTTCTCCACCCTTGAGAGCAGCGAACATTCTCTTGGACTCATCGTCAGATGAGGCGCCTTCAGCCCGCTTTTTCTCCTTGGCTAACTCCTCTTCTTCGGCCTTGCGCTCAAGTTCTTTCATGTTGGCTTCATACGCGGCCGCTTCCTCTTGTTCTTTGACACGCGCAGCCTCCATTTGGGCCTTCTTCTTCTTCTGGTATTCCTCTTCCTTTCGAGCCTCTTCTGCTTCCTTCTCTGCTTGCTCACGCTCCATTTCAGCGACCATTCTCTCGAACTCGTCGTCCTCATTTGTGGTTTCGGGAGCTGGAGGGGTAGCAATGCTGTTGGCTTTTTCCTCTTCGGCAGCCTTCGCTTTCTCTTCGGCTTCCTTGGCCTCCTGAGCCTCCTTCTCGAGACGTTCGGCTTCGGCTTTTTTCTCGGCAGCCTCTCTTTCAGCAGCAGCAGCCTTCTCGGCTTCTATTTGTGCTTGTTGCTCCTCAGCTTCCTTTGCTTTCCGAACCTTCTCAACCTCTTGCTCTTTCTGCTCTTTCTCTTCGGCAATCTTTCGCGCAACGGCCTCCTGCATGGCTTTCTTCCTATCATCCTTGTCCTGTTCAGTCTTCACTGTCGTACTCTCGGCTCTTGAGTGTGTAGCACTGACGGCGCTGCCTGTTCGGCTTGGAGGAGTAGGGATGACCGGGGTGGAGCTAGTCGCGATCGCAGCCGGTGCGGGCGTTGGAGTGTTTGCCTTTTTGAAATCGACAACCTCGCCTGCAGCGTTCTTGATGACGATGGGGCCGCTCTTCTTTGGAGCAATGAAGTTCTTTTCGCCTGACATGCTAGGTGTTCGAGCAGAAGCATGATGAAGGGCAGCAGCTGGAGTTTGAGGTGTCTGTAAAGTGGACGCAGGTCGCTCCGTAGTGGACATCTGCGACGACTGCCGAGACATAGACGGCGGCATCTGACCTTGGTTGCTGTACTGGTGTTGCATACCCTGTCCACCATAGCCACCGGGTTGCTGGTAGGGAGGTCTTGGGGATTGCGGTGGGTACTGTTGGTATTGGCCTGGATAGCCATAGGCTTGGTACTGTTGCGCATTGTACGAAATGCTGGGATCCGCGGCGATGGGCACCTGTCCGTATGCAGCCTGGGTATTCGCTGTTAGAAGAGTTTCAAAATTACCACTTTCGGGGGACAAATCAGGGAAGGGATAAGCTTGAAAAGATACACTGCGCGTGGGATTGACGACCATGGTGAAACCAACGAAGTTATCGGAAGCAGGATCCATGCTGGGGACCTGCTTCCCACTCAACCTCAAACTGTTGAATTTCTTGCCGCCTCTCCCACGTATAGTGCCTCGATTCGGCTTGCCTCGAACGGCATCAGAAGAAGAAAAGGGGCCTTTATTTACCGGATATTGATGGTAGCCAGCATATGGGTTCATGCCTTGCATTCCCGGGTTCATCTGCATGTTGGACATCTGGGGTGTGCCGGGACTCATCATTGGCTGGCGGTTAGCCATCGAGGGAGAGCCCTGGTGCTGCATGTTGTAACCACCTCGCTGCTGAAAGCTGCCTCGGTTGTTGTGTTGGTTGGGGCGGAAGCTGGCGTTGGGGTTATATGGCATGTGGTTACCGGCATACTGACCACCGTACCCTCCTCGACCTCCTCGGTTCGAGAAATTGCCTCGTCCAGGGCCAGCAGGAATATCGGGGCCAGGCATGTTTCCCTGCATGGAATGCTGAGAACCACGTCTGTCGTGGCCCATCTGCATTTGTGACATGGATCGAGTCATGCCCTGCATCGGTTTGTCAGCTAGTTCGCCATCAGCCCGTGATTCAATACGTACGTTGACATCTGGACCCTCGTTGCCGAGTTGACCAAAAGTCATGCCATTCCTTGGACCATCCATGCTGGAAGGAGGACGTCCACCACTAACCTGCACAGGCTGGGGAATTGGCGACGGAGCAGGAGACATGCCAGGTGTAAGGTTGTTAACACTCAGCCCCGCAGACTGCGTGTTTGCCATTTGAGGAGTAGACATGGCCGGTGAGGCTGTGTTTCCTGCGCCGTTGTTCAGCGACCCAAACTGGACATTGGCCTTGTTCTGAGGAGGACCATTGGGGTTGTAGCTGGTAGTGCCAGCGGGGGTGACCGTCATCGAAGGAGTTCGTTTATGGTCGTTAGAGAAGGATGAGTTGCCGTTCATAGGTACAGCAGGGACGACTGGGTTCCTTCCGTTGACGGCGTCGCTAGAAGCGCTGCTTACCGGAGGGTTGGTGTTTTGTGTCGACATTCTTTCAGGCTCAGATACATAGAGTGGAAAGACTGATCGAATGCTTTGGTGGGCTGGAATCGGTTGCGCAAGCAAGTCCAATCCAGCGGGTGAAAGTATTGATCAGAACAACGATTGACGTATTTTCGAATGAAAGTGCAGTCGACGGAGGGAGTGTCGAGCTGAAGCTTCTTTCGGATTTCTGCCTGCGGTGATGATTATCGCGCAAGGCAGGCAATTTGTCGAAAGTGAACCCAGTGTGCGTCTGGTAGAGGATGCTCTGTACTCGCCTAGACCCGCAGGTGATGGAACAGCGCAAGAAGCAGAGTGTGGTCGTTGTCGTTGATATTAATGGCGACGACTATCTCAATTAAGGGAAGCCGCGTCTTCGATTGAGAGGAGATTCGCAGACTTTGAGGCAGTCTGTGTCTGGAACCAACAATTGGTTTGTGACTGAAACAGGGTGTTGGTAGAGCTAGTCGATACCAAACCCGAAATTACCTCACCGATGATATTGGCGAGGACGAGGTAGAGACGATGAAGTTCTATTGTATGCAGAAGTAGAAAAATCGCAGACACGAAGCAGAGTAGCCAAAAAAGTTATTCTCAGGAGCACCCCCAGCAACTCGTCAGCCTTGGCAGCCCGACTTTGAGTCGTTTGGCAACCCCCAAGGCACTACGACCCTACAAATTTGCCTGCCTTGGACTCCTCTCACTGGCCTCCAAAAATGCTCAAAAAGTGCTCTCTTTTGCCTGCTTCCCCTCTTGTACGCCACATGCCCATGGCACTTGCACTTGGGAGACAAGTGTCATCGAATTACTCGAGCCAAGAGACGAGCAATGATTGGCTTCTACTGCGAATCGATCGTTTGCATGCGGCTTCTCTTCTCCAAGGAATGTTTGATTGAGCTTGAGGTCATCACCTGCCTACCCGACACCCGTAGTAGTGAGGGAAGCTTGCGAACACTACAAAACCTACTCTCACGCACTCATTCACGGGTACGTCGCGTCTGTCAGAGCACACCTACTGTAACATGCTCTTTGCGTGACTGATGAGGGAGATCGGGAATCATACTATGTGTTCAATCTGCGGCTGATGACTCTTCAGAGCGAGGAGTTGATGCAAGGAGCGCTTCCAGCCAGTCAACTGTCAAACAAGACTAACCCCAAGGGCATGTGCAGGGATCGTGCCTGCCCTTGTTCCCCGTCGGAGGTCAACTTTTCCTAAATCCGGCTGCTGGTCTTGCCCAAATTTACTTCTTCAAACGCACCGAAGCCTGCAGGCTCCCGCTTACTGTACCCTGTGCTGTGTCAACGCGAACTTCGTCACTTCACAAGCTAAGGTCGTTTGCATGCTGAAGAACAAGCTCGCTGGCTATTTTAGTGCTAAGCTCCCTGCACTCTGGGCCATTGTTAACAGGTGCAGCTCTATTTTGACTGAACCGAGATCCATCCAAGCATCCAAGGTACGAGGACACCTTTGCGAACGTATCTTCTGAAGCACACGAGTTCAGCGCGCATACATCGTGCCACATCAACTGAGTGACTGCACCCACTCTGCCGCGGCGCTGAGCTTAATGGTTGAGACCAACGCTGTTCTGCTGGTCGATCGACAAATGACACGAACACATCAGCACACGACCTGTGCTTCCATGCATACGAACCACATTCTAGCGTCCTCTTTTGTGCTGTACCTGTCCTCTTAGGAGTAGTGAAGCGGTCCTCGTTATAGTGGTGAAGCACTATACAAGTCGTTGCGAAATTCGTATTCTATGTAGCCAGATTCAAAAGCCCAATAATGTTAAGAGCGGTTCAAGTTCATGGTCAAAGACCACCCAATTCTCAAACGCGTGCCATTCCAGCCCATGCATCATGGCCCAGCGCCTTCGCTCCTGCTGATGTGAATTGCATAATCCAAGTATAAAGCCGACTTGATAGGCTATGGCCGCAAGAAGAAACATACCAGACCCCCTCAAGCTTCGCATCTCGTCAAGCCTTTCCCCTAGCCTTCTTCGAGTTCTTCTGGAACGCCTCTTCTGGTGGCTCATCAACAGCTCTCCGCTTGCTCTTACCACCACCTCCATATTTGGCCTCCAGACCATCCAAGAAGTTCTCCGCCCTCCCCTTCTGCCGCTGCTGTATGAGTGCCCTCAGCGCATCTTCCCCATTCTCCTTGCTCTTCTTCCCACCCTTTGAGCTCTTGCCATTCGCGCCCTTCGTCCCGTTTCCGAATAACTTGTCCTTAACCCCTAACTCCTCGGCCAGCTCCATAGCTTCTGCCTCTTCAACCTTCGCCTTCTGCACCCTTTTCTTTCTACTCGCCTTCGTCTCTTTAGCGTACTGCTCATACTCCTGCACCTCTCTCTCTTTGATCGCCTCATCGATGATCCGCCGAAACCTATCATCATCCTCAAGCACATTCGAGCACATAATCTCTTCGTACAGAGCGTCCATATCCCCTTCGTGCTCCTCGTATGCTCTCAGGACATCTGTCTTCTCCTCCTCACTCCCTTGATACTCCCGCTTGATCTTTTCAATCATGTCCCCACTGACCAACTGCTCCGTTTGACTGCGGAAGAAGTCCACCCAGTCGAAGTCATCGTCTTCATCAAGGGTTTCCTGCGTGTTCCCTGTAGCATCGTACCTCTTGCGCCTCTTCTCATCGCTGAGTATAGCGTATGCAAGAGCAATCTCTTGAAACTTCTGATGCGCCGAGTCCTTGTCTTCTTCAGAGGCTTTGTCGGGATGGTGTTTCAGTGCTGCTTTTCGGTATGCGGATTTGATCTCGTCTGCTGTGGCAGATCTTTCTAGGGACAGAGCTTCATAAGGATTTACTTCTGTGGGTGGTTGATTGAGGTCCTCATCATGGCTGGCCTCGCTTTCCGAGGAGGGTGATGGAGATCTGGCTTTGGCTTTTCGAGGCATTATCGTGTACGTTATAGACCAAAGAGTCCAACTACACAGCAGACCGCTTTCAGAATGCTTGATTTACTCGCGTGAAGTGCTGATCCAGAATATCATATAAGCGGGCAGCCACTCTATTCACGAACTTTTGCAGACGCGTTTATGTTTCACGCGTCGACGAGCACTGCGTCATCAGGTCTCCACTTCTCTATCACCCTTTCTGACTTACCTCACCATGGTAGTAGTTGCCAGTGATTTTTACAATCACTTCAACAAATTCTAGTCGAGCATGACCTCCGCCTCAAAAGAGAGCTCCCTACGCTTCCTGAAGCAAACAATCGATCTAGCCAAAACTTCACCCCCCAAACCAACCAACTTCCGCGTGGGCTGCGTCATAGTCGCTCACGACGGACCAAGTGCCCCACAGATCCTAAGCACAGGTTACACCCTCGAACTCGAAGGGAACACGCACGCAGAACAGTGCGCCCTGCAGAAACTAGCTTCAGCGCACTCAACCTCTGCAGAGGACGTCGGGAGTCTGCTACCAGCAGGTCTCAACGTGGTTTTATACACCAGTCTTGAACCCTGCGGCAAGCGGCTTTCCGGGAACCTCCCCTGCGTGCAACGCATCATCAACACCCGCAAGCACAACCCTGAAGGAGGTATTCGCAAAGTCGTCTTCGGCGCCAAGGAGCCAGGCACCTTTGTGCGGGACAGCCAGAGCTGTAAGCTGCTGACTGAGGCGGGTATCGAGTGGGAGTACGTGCCGGACCTTGAGCAGGAAATTCTCAGCATTGCTATGGAGGGACACAGGAAGGACGGTTCTGATAAGTCCAAGGGCGCCGGTGCAGAGAGTAAACAGGACGCGAAACCGACGGAGACTGGTCAGCCTGCCGGTGTTGGAGCTGGTTCAGTCTCAGCTGCTCAGGAGCACGCCACCGCTGAAGCACGCCCTAGAAACCCAAAGAAACGGATGATGGAAGCACCGCCTGGGAGCGAGGAGTCAGAAAGCTGATATGTTTATGTGGCGTGGGCTTCGCAGTGGCCTCGTTAAGCCAATGCAGCAGGGGAAGATGCCGCTCGAAGTCCTATGGATATCCGGCGAATAATCAGTGACAGACACGATGAGTTTTGCCTTCCAGGAATGTGACCCGTTATGGAGGTATGAGTCCTCCCCATCGAGTCGAAGTAACAAGGCCGCCGCCCTGAGTGAAGTACGTAGCTTGAGTATATCTTTGGTCCTGAGAACGATGGGATGTTAAGGATCCACGTCCATCGAGTCGTAGTACAAGAGTCCCGAATGTTTTGCGCCAGTCCGCAAGAACTCGAAAGCCTAGGAATGCACGTGTACCTCAGCGTAGTTCTGGTCTATTATCAAACCGCGTCAGATCACTCAACTCAAAACGAGGGAACAAACATACAGCAGATACTAGGGAAGTTAACGCTTTCCAGCTCTGAGTTTGATCTGCGCAAATAGTAAACGTTGTTGGTCGCTACGTCCAGCACTGATACGCTGACGACAAAGCTTGAGCAGAATTCCAATTCAAGAGGGAACATTCATATCGGAGTGCTGGTAATCTCCGGCGCGCTTAAATTGTGTAAACTAGAAATAACCCCCGTAGCCAAAATCTGCGCTTACTCAAGCTGATCCATGCTGAACAACGATGGGTAGTCACGCCTCAGTCGATTCTCGCTTGCGTCAAGCTCTTCCTCTTCCCAGTCAAGCCCAACGGCGTAAGATTGTTCGTCATGCGGATTTGCTGACTGCTAACCTTTGCATGATGAGCTTTCTTCAGGCGCTTCCTTGCGACCATGACGGGTACCGAGGATTTGGTTACCAGATAGTTTGAGAACGATCCTAGCATCACGCCTCTTACGGTCGACTGCCCGCGGGTCCCTACGACAACTAGTGTCGGCTCAAGCTCGTCGATCTGCGGATGTGTTAGCATTGGCCATGAGGCTGACGGGCGTTGAGGACTTACAGCGTTGAGGATGAGGTGTCGAGGACTTCGACAATGGATGATCTCGACCATGCACCTGACCTGAAGCGTAGTCCTTCTGACGAAGCGTAAGAAATCGTTTTCAAGCTTCTCGATTGCTTTGATTCGCTCGTTGCCTTTCTTTGATGGGGCCCTGCCACTGCGTGATACGTCTCTAGGGGGGTCTCTCGCCTTTGCGAGTCTTGCCTTAGGTTCGTCGGGTTTGCCTTCGGTATTGGTGGTCTGTCGCGTCAAGGTGTACATAGTGCTGTTAGCTTCTTCTGCTGCTTTGGCCGACTCCAGCCTGACCTCAAGACTCGGTTCTTCGTGCTCCTTTTGCTTCGACGCGTGCTCGTCCTCCGTAGCGCTGATGAGGAGAATCGTGTCCCCATCCTTCAGCAGAGTGCCGACGGTCCACTCGAGGGCGTAGCTTGCTTCGTTGCTTAGGTCGGAGCAGACAAGGTAGAGTCGCGGCTCGTGGCGGACAGCTTGTTCGTCCTCTTCGGCATCCTGGAACGATGCCCAGTCGCCTCTTATAATCATCTTCACTGTTCGGTCTTTGATGGTTTCCTCCATTGGAGAGAACCGAAGCGGCATTGCTTTCGCTCGCTTGAGCTCAGCGTCATCGTCGCCTATTGCTGATAGCGCCGCTGGGGAAGCTGCTCTGTAGTTTGACCGTGGCTTGACGGGGCCTTTTGTCTCTGATAAGTTGCCACTGTGATCTGGTGGGTGGGGTTGGCCTTGCTTCGGATCTGATGTATCATCAACTAAAGACAGGGTTAGCGTACGATACGATCAGCATAGGTTGCCACTGACTCTTGATCTCAGGTCCCAATGATGTCTTTCCACTCTTCGCATCTCTGCTCGTCTCTGGCGATAAGGACTCGCGGCTTGATTTGCGGTTTCTACCTCGCTCAGAAACCGGAGATCCTGGATCCTGATCGCTGTCGGAGCGCTCCTCCTCAGTACTCTCTTGCATGGCATCTTCCTCGTTTTTGTCGTCGCCTCCTGTGATAGCACCGATTCGGTCTGAATCGTCGGTCATTGTACTAGCGCTGGCCGATTGGTTCGAGAAACGTCTGTGGTCGGCGTGTCCGTTCGCTTCTTTGCTCGATCCTGCTGGAAGCAGCGACGGCTGTTTGGCTGTCTGTGGACTCTCGTAGATACTGACTGGTTGCTCAGCTAGTGGCTGTCTGGCACCGACGTGCACAGAGTCAAGGTCACCATGCAGGGCTGCAGCCAACGAAACGGAACCCTTTCTCTCTATGTTTGGTGCTGGGGGAAACTGCGCCTGTGTCACACTAGCCGTGTCTGTACTCCCTTTGGTCGCTTCTGAGGGGTGAAACTGTATAGTCGGCACACTGGCACCAGTGCTTTGCGACTCTGAAGCTGCGCGGGGTCGGCTCACAGTAGGAGATGTTGTGGCACGCGATGTCCATGTTGACGGGTCCGAAGGATCCAATCTCTTCTTACGCGGCTGGGTAGGGCTTGTGACACCTACACCAATACCGGCGATCGACCCATGGCGAGGCGTGGGCGAATCAACGTCAAGCGTATTGCGGGCATATGTGCTTTGAGGGGAGGTCGGGATGAATCTCGTTGAAGCAGATGGGTTCGAAGGTTGTTTGTGTTCGGGCGAAGATAGCAGGTCGCGGTTCTCCTCATCAATCGAGTCCACTAATGTCAAATCCAAAGATCCCCTTCTTGACATCTTGAAGGTGCTGGGACGATTAGCAGGCGTTGAGCAAGGTCTCGAGGAGCTGAATCATGGTCAGTCACGCAACGAAGCAGCCCCGGTGGGAATTGTCAGCGAGCGGAATTTCTCAGCAAAACGAGGTAAACAGGTTGTAGACATATACGATGAATCACAACATGCAGCTTCTAGACGCCTTTACACACAATCATGACAATATGCGATAGGTTACTTGGCTATGCGCGCGCTACGGGTTCGAAAGGCACAGCCCAGTCCGAGCCTTTTCTTGGCTCGCCGCTCGGTGATGATATATTGCGGGGTGATTTGACACCATGGGTCTACCCGAAGCGACTGGTTTCCTCCTCTCTTTGTACCTGCTCGGCTAGCAAGCATTATCGCTAAGGTAAACACATGATTCAAGACAGGAAGACATCCTGCGTTCTAGAAGAACCTTGGCGATTGTGAAGGTGCTCCAGAATTGAGGTGGGCCTGAGCCCACTTCGAACGTTGTCATTCTGTGCTTTGCAGAAAAGCTGAAGAAGAAAATGAACTTCCCCGTTTGACGCTCTCTTTTGAGCGTGGATGAGTAGGAAGCCTATATGCAGCCGTGACCGTAGCCTCCGACGGCTAACGTGCAGTGAGGACCTTGAAAAGTAGCAGTCTCGAGTTATAAAGATGCCGATCTTGCATTTCTCGATACGGAAGTTGGCCAACTCGAGTAAACTACGTGGGCGACGAGTGGAAAGCGTGATGCCCACATATATGAGCTACATACGGCGGAAAGGTCACCGAGACTGGCTCGGCAAGCGGAAGTGTTTGGAGGAAGACGAATGGATTGCTACATGGTATCTCTCCAGGTGAGGAAGAGGCACGGGGTCGAATGGGCATGCCGCTGGAATTTGTGAATGTGTTGCAGATTTGAGATGAAGACGAACGTGAATTGATGCTGCGTGACAGGTTGAAAGCCGGTTGCAGGCGCTTGTGTCTGAGTTCACGACTCGAAACACCTGCCCTTCCTCTCTACATGCGTAAGCCCCAGAGCCCCGAGTCCTCAACCAGTACGGACTTTCTGCTCTCTTGCGACCTTTCTGCGTTTATCCACCTTTTCATAGAGGACATGGAGTACCCCCCGAACTTCCACAGGGCCAGCATCCGCCTGATCGCAATTCCCAGTCTTGCGACCACCAAAGGAATGTGCACCTAAATCAGACAACGGCGACGTGTAAATGCTGGCAACGCATGTTCGTCCTCTGCGAGTGGTGTTTGAGTGAGTATATGCGGCCTGCCAGAGGAGCAGCTGAAAGCCTTCTTGTTTGGCCCTGTCCGGCCGTAGACTGATCCTCATAAGCGGTATCTGCGCGGAGGGAGGGACCACAAGTGTAGCATCAGGAATCGCCATAGTTTCCACTAAGTGCATAACTGGAGCTCAATCTATACCAATTCTCCCAAACATCGACCCTGGCCGAATCCGAACACTGGCAAGAGCCGAGCTTTTGGCGGTGCGTTACGGCATCAGTGAGATCCGAGAGATCATGCGGCTGTCTCACATATTAAGGATAACTGCGAAGAGGAACGTCATTGTCACTGGTTCACATTTCGTCTTGACAGCCTTGACGGAATGGGTACAGATTTGCGCGTGAATAACCCACTTTACCTCGAAGAGAAGTTACCAACATGCCACAAAGTATTGGATGGCGCGTCAGTCCAGCTCAGTTCGTGGACAACCTCGACCTCTTTCAGCGACTCGACATTGTCATATTCCGACTCGAACAGAAGGCGCATATCACGATAGGGGTTTGTCTTCGACCATCAAGCCCGCCAACACGAGTCTTGCAACTAGCTGCCCGAGCTGCCAATACCGCCCTGACGGAGCAACGACAAGGGCAGCACAAATTCTGGCCCAGTGTCGTTGGCTGTCGATGCAGCTGTTTGCTGTGAGAAGTGGGCGGTTGGAGCTCTCCCGGCAAGTTAGGGCAGACCTCTACCTATTTAGCCATACTATCGGCTTTTGTCCGCATATCCGATCATCCTCGCTGGTAGTCTGTGAACGCACCGCCTTGCGGTTTCCTGTTGACGTCCGGCTCTTCCAGCTCGTAACCATTTTCCGGGTCAAATTTCTCTGAGCCTGCTCCGTAAGACAGGTCGGCCGCTCTTTCCAGGGTGGTTTTGTATTTGGTTGGCAGGTTTAATTTGGTGTCTGACTCCTCGACGAACATCTCCATGCGCAGCTCACCCGCTTCTAGCCTCCGAACTGCATGAGTCTTTCCTGTTCGACTTGCAAAGGGTTTCGCATCTCCACGAGAACTGTCTTCATCGTTAAAAGGGTCAGGCTCAGCCACAACCCACTTCCTTTCTTCCTTCTGCAATCGACCGACCGGTCTATCAGCGCCATTCTTGACCTCAACCGTCATAGTGAAGCTGCACTCAGGAGCGCCATCTCCTTCGGGTAGTGGTCGCATCTTGCCTGAAACAGTATCCAGCCTCGAGAACAGAGCGCGAAAGCTAGCTTCCAGATCAGTTACGTTGACTTTCTTCCTCAACTCGTAATCGTCAATGCTGTCGAAAGGAACATCTCGATCCTTCTTCGTCACAACTGGTAGTGATCGTAGGTCAAAAGTCCAGCGTTCGAGCACTCGATGGTTGTCACATTCGAATATACATATCGCGACAGTCTCGACCGTATTCTTCTCGAGCTGATCTCTGACGGCTGCTAACGCGTCTTGAATCCACGTGCATACCTCGGGGTGACGGTTCTGTCGGACAGGGTAGTTGTACGCGCGTGTAGCAAGAAATGAGACTGGTGGGTATAGCCTTCTGAGATAGAGGACGTGATGGGTGGCGACTGTAAGGAAGGAGCAGATTGTGTCAACGAGAGCTCTTTGAGTAGTCAAGAGATTCGAGGTGGCAGACGTGCTCGGGGGAAAATTTGCCATGCTGCAATGTCGTTTTAGCAAATCTTGGATGGTCGGCCCCGAGTGTCTGTTGTGTGGAGAGACCTAGACACTGTGGCAGTTACGCTAAGCATTTGAAACCTGGCCGAGCCGATCATCATTGGGCACAGGAGATGTTACGGTGGTGAGTGCTGGACCTTGTAATGCCGTCGACCATGATGCTCGATTCACATATACATCCGTGGGGCACAGCACGACGGCGGCACGATGGCGGAACAGGATGATAGAGGTCTCGCCTAATCACGTGTCGCATACTACCGCCTAGACCTTAACTCCATATTCCAGCAGAGCTAACGAAAGGCACGACTTCCATATCGGCTGATGCTCCAGACAACCGCTCGAACATCATAGAAAAAAGAAAAACACAATTCGTGGAGTTTCCTAAGTTCCCAAGATCCCTAATGCATTGCACGATATGTTATACTGTCCAGCTATTCCTACAACGCAGATGTTTTATTGCTTACCGTCCGGCTGAAAGGTGATTATCCTCGTCGCGTACAAGAATAGACAATTAGCGTAACGCTAGAGGTTCGGATCTCTTATTTTATAACTTTTTATTTAGCTATCGTATAAATATAAAAATAGTATCGTTAGAGAGCTAGAAGCTAAAAGATTCTCGGTATATCGCTTTTATAAGATAATATAAAAAACTTAGCCTTTTATATAAGCTTTGTTAAATATAGGTAAGAATAGGCTCTAACCGCTATAGCTAAGCACCTCGGCTGTAGGAAGATAGTAATCTCGGTTATAAAAGTTTAACCTTTATAACCGAGATTACTAATCTCTCTAAGATTAAAAGGCTAACTAATCTCTTCTATTTACTGTACCCGCTATAGGTATATAGATAGAGAAGATATAGCTTCTAGATAGAAAAAACAAGTTATTCTATAAATATACGCCTACTACCGCTTTTACTATTTGATAAAATTAAAATAACTATTAGAATTATAAGAGAATAATATCTAATATTTATCTAGTAATATAATATATAGTAAGCTATATAGAGACTAAGTAAGATTAACTACTACGACTCCTCGGCTTATACCTCTTTATTAAACTACTATTACCGAGTACTAATCTCTCGTAGAACGTTAAACTACTATATATAATACGCACTTCGGATAGCTTTTTAATGCAACTACTCGGTTACTATAGTTTATAAAACCGGCCTTGCCTTTAGGCTGCGTGCTTTACTAATTCTATAGCAGATTACGTCTGCGTATAGAGCGATTTAAGTCTCTATAAAGCCTACTTTATGCGTTATAGCTAGCTATTAGGACTAGGCTAGCGAGGTAGTCTAATAAGAGGCTAGATAGTGTTACGACCTTATGCGGCTACCTTTATTAAATATAATAAACACTATAATAGGTAGATATTTAGAGTCGGATGCCGGACGCTAAGGCTTACGTAATAGAAAGTAATTAGTTATAATTAGTCTAATTAGTCGTAATCTAACTAATTAGCGCTAAGTAGCACTAAGCATACTAAGCAACACTAAGTAATACTATATTTATTAATACTATATAGTATACGATATTTTATAGTCTATTAGTTCTTATACTAACTTCGTAGTTAATTTTAATCTCTATACTTAACCCTTAAGTACCCTTCTACTCTTCTATTATTATTTAATCCTTACTATAGCTAATACTAGCGACTAGTTTTCTAACCTCCTTAGGTTCTACCCTAGAAGTAAAGGAGCATTGTAATATTTTAACTACCGCCTCTAGTAAGGTAATTAAACCGAATAATATCTAAGTCCTAACGCGTATCGACTTCTTAATCTACTTCACTAAGTACTAGCATTCTAGGAAACTACTTAGTTATTTCACTTAACACTGCTATTAATAACAACCTTAGCAAGGCTATTAGCAGTAGTAGAAGCAACTTCGCTAAGTATACCTCGACCTCGTTAATCGACTCCGATATATCTATATCTACTAATAAAGTTCTAGGTAAAGCCCTACGACCTTTTAATAGTTAACGAACCGAACTTAAGTTATTTATTAATAATATAGATATATATATTAAACTTAACTCGGCTTAGTTTCTAATTAAGAACGTAAAGATTCTTACTACGTCTTAGTTCCTTAAGGGAGATGCTAAACTCTAGCTTAAACCCTATCTTAAGAATTATTAAGAAAGTAGAGAATCGAATAAGGATACTAAGGAGATCTTTAAGAATTATAAGTCGTTTAAGAAGCATCTACGATTAGTATTTAACAACGAAGACGAGATTTAACGAGCTTAACGATAAATCTATAATATACGATAAACTAGAGCCGTAGCAAACTTCTTTACTAAGTTTTAAGGACTTATCGCTACTATTAGACTCGAAGACGATTAGGTATATACTCTATTTCGACGAGCACTTAAATCGGAAATTTAGAAGATGCTTATTAATCAACGAGTTAAGGTAGACGTTAAGCTTAAAGATCTAATTATCGAAATAATTAAAGTAGATAACGAATTACGAGAACTTAATATAAATACGCGCGAACGACCTACTATATATTATAGTCCTACTTATCGAAAGCTAAACGTAGCTAAACCTAGATAATCCTATTATAGATCGAAACTTATAGATTAGGAATTTAGTGCAGTACGAAAATAACGCAATACTAAGAAGTTCGCTAAAGGACCTCTTAGCAAAGCTAAGAGAGAGCGACGAATAAAGAATAATCTATATCTATATTACGATATAGTAGGATATATTGCGAATAACTGCAATAAACAAGCTAATAAAGGGAAACCTTAATAGTTCGATATAGCCGAACCTAGAAAACGAATTACCTAGAAAGATACTTCTACTAATAATTATATATAAACTAGTTAAATCTAGTGCACTAAGGATATGTGTAAAACCTATCTTTTAGATAAAGAGATTAACGGATTCTTTCTAGTTAGACTAAGACGAGACCCTATACTTATGCTAATTAACTAAGCACTTTGCTGTGCTAACGGACCTAAGGTAGAGGTTATTACCGTAGACGATAGAAAGATTAAGGTACTTAAATAGACTAGTACTTATCTCTACGTTAAGACTTACTTCTATAAGATAGAATAGTATACTATCTAAAACTACGAGTAAGATACTTAGCACTAGCACGTACTCTACGACTCGGAAATAGCACGAAAGAAGATTCTATCTTTTACGAAACTAGCTTACTGCTTTAACCTACGATATCCGCATTAAGACGCGAAATACTACTACGTATATTAAGATAATAATCGACGATCTAGGGTTCTTATAATTAATAAGACTAGAATTAAAGAAGTTATCGAGCCTTTTATTTAGACGAGCGACGTTAATTTTCTAACTAACGAATTAAAGACTTAAGAAACCTTAAGCGACGCCTTAGATAATTTCGAACCCGAATCGATTTTATATCTATTAACTTCTATAAGGACTCGAAGAATACGATTATATATTACCCTAGACGATACGATAGATAATAACTTAGCTAGCACTAAGTTTCTTTATATAAACGACGAGTGCGAATATAAAGATACTAGCTATCGATACGAATAGCATTATAACCTATATAATATAACTAGGCTAATTAGCTACGAGATAGCCAAGGATATAGCGTACCGTTAATTTAAATATAGAATTAAAAAGTATCTTTATTTCGTTACGATTAGACGATACCTCTACTAGATAAAAAACGAGTAGATCGATGCATCGCGAGACGACGATATCGACGAGCTTAAAAACCTAAGTCTAGAAATCTTATAGCTATAGCTTAGTATAGCTAGTATCTAGTATTATCTACTAGCTTAGTAGGATAGTAGATACGTATATTAGTCGATTCTAAAGCTAACGAGAACTATATACACCCCTATATAGCCTAATAGTTAATTAGCTACTAACGCACTAAAGCCGAATTATATAACCTTAGCGGGTTTAATAGCAGCGACTAAGGTTAAGTAACTAAAGAGCTTCGCGATATAGTATTTAATATCGATAAGTATATAAAATAGATTACTTTAGACGTTATTACTATAAAATACGATCTAGTTCTTAGTATAGTATAGCTTAAGAAGTATAATCTAATAATTAATTAAATAAGGAAGTTACTTACGTTTCTTAACTATAGGTATTTTAAGTTGCTATAGTCTACGAGGAAAACGAACTTCACTAAGGCTATCTAGATAAGGCCTTAGAGACGAACTTTAGCGTCGGCGAAGATCTTTATTTAGTATCCTCCTAAGTATAAGGATTTTCGAGATATCTTCGAGAAGAAGATAGGTAGTAATACGCTGCCTAAATATAAACTATAGGATTATATTATACCTATCTAATAGAATATAAAACCTATTTACGAACCTCTCTATTCGCTTACGCGCGAAGAAGAGAAAGAACTCGAGAAGTATCTTAAGAAGAATCTAGCTAAAGGATATATTCGAGCGTTATCCTCCTTATAGGCATTATCTATTCTTTTTATACCTAAGAAGAACGATACTAAGCGCCTATATATAAACTTTCGTAAACTTAACGACGTTACGATTAAGAATTAATATCCTCTCCCTAGGATTAACGAACTGCAAGATCGCCTTTAAAGAGCAAAATAGTTTACTATAATCGACGTTCGCGATGCCTATTATCGAGTTTATATAGCTCTAGGAGAAGAATAAAAGACGGCCTTTTAAACGCGATATAGCTTATATAAATATTATATTATACTCTTTAGGCTAACTAATACCCCTACGACCTTCTAGAAACTTATTAATAACTCTTTATATAGACTTCTTAATAACTTTATTATCGCTTATTTAGACGATATTCTAATATTCTTTAAGATATACGAAGAATATATAGTTTATATTCGTATAGTGCTTTTTAAACTTCGAAAACGAAGCTTATCTATAAAGCTAGAGAAGTACGAGTTTTATAAGTATTCCGTCGCCTTTCTAGGATATATTATCTTAGATAAGAGATTAATAATAGATTCCGCGAAGACTAAATCTATGCAAGACTAGCCTAAACTAAAGAACGTTAAAGACGTATAATCCTTTCTAGGATTCGCTAACTTCTATCGGCGATTTATTAAGGATTACTTTAAGATTATAGCACTACTATCCGAGTTAACTAAAAAGGTAGCTAGCACCTTTAATTTCGGCGCACGAGCTTAAGAAGCTTTCCTAAGCCTAAAGAGGCGATTTATCTTAGCGCCTATACTCTAAATATTCGACCTAGAAAAACGCATTATCCTAAAAACCGACGTATTAGACTATGCAATTAGAGCTTATATATATTAGCCTAATAAGAACGGCAAGCTAGTGCTAGTCGCTTATTACTTTTAAAAGATAATCGGATCTAAGCTTAATTACGATATCTACGATAAAGAGCTCCTCGCTATTATTAAAGCACTTAAATATTAGCGTATATATTATAAAGGACCTAAATATCCTATCGACGTATATTTAGACTATAAGAACTTACTATACTAGAATACTACTAAACCTCTTAATTAACGATAGACGAGATAGTCTAAAACTCTATTAGTATATAATTTTAAGATCTACTATATTAAGAAAACGAAGAACGGCCGTGCGAACGCACTTAGCCGTAGATCGAATTACCTTAAAGAAACTAAACTACGACTCGAAGCGTTACTTATACTCTAGAACGGTATTATAATACCTTATAAGCTCTTATTCGCAAACGCGAAATAGACGATTATTTATATCGATACTAAGAAGAACGAGCTTCTTCGCCTTTACTACTCGGACCCTTTAGCTAAATACTTAAGCGTCGATCGAACGATCAAGCTACTAATACGAAATTACACTTAGAAGAATCTTTAACGAGATATTAAAGAGTTTATTAGTAAATATAATCTTTACTAGAAAGCTAGGCTCTTACGATATAAACTATATAGCTTTCTATAACCGTTACTAACCTCGGATTTTCTATAGTATATAGTTACTCTTAACTTTATCGTAAAGTTATTATAATTAAAGGATCTCCTTATAAGCAAAGGCTTTAATAGTATCCTTATAATTTATAATAAGCTTACTAAGTTTTTATACTTCCTGCTATATCTAGAAAAGTCTAACGCGAAATAATTAGCCTTTAGCTTTCTACGATATATTATCGCAAACTATAGAATACCTAAGGTAATTATATCCGATAGAGATAAGTTATTTACTTCTAAATTATAGAAGACTTTAATAGCCTAACTTAGGACTAAATATAAGCTATCGATCGCTTTTTACCTATAGATTAACGAATAGATCGAAAGAACGAATTAAACTCTTAAGTAGTATCTACGTTATTATATTAATTATCGATAGAACGATTAGATAGCACTTTTACTATTAGCCTAATTCTATTTTAATAATAGCAAGGTAGTTACTAGTATCTTATTATTCTTTACGAACTATAGTCTCTACCCGACCTTCTTCTACGAGAAGTTAGAAATAAATACTAGATTAAAGAAGGCGATGCTTATCTACGAATAACTAGCTTAACTCTATAAACACCTTAGGATCGAGGTTAAATTCATTTCGTAGCGAATAGCTCGATTCTCTAATTAAGGAAGGATTAAGGAATCGACCCTTTTTAAGAAAGATCTAGTTTACCTCGTTCGAAAAAACATTAAGACTAGATAACCGAATTTAAAACTAGACTTTAAGAAACTAGAACTATTCTAGATTAAGAAGAAATTAGAACTAGTTACTTTTAAACTAGACTTATCTAAAATAATACGGATCTACCTTATATTCTATTTAGCACTTTTAAAACTAGCCTTAGCTAATTTAAAAATAGATATAAGATAAAGAATCGACTTAAAATTCGAGAACGAAAGATACGATATTAAAACTATACTTAAGATAAGATAGAATAGAAAGAAAAGATAGTATCTAATTAAATAGTTAGATTATAATAGTTCTAATAATATATAGGAACTAGAAGAATATCTAGATCTAAAAACTATAACTAAACTTCGATATAATTATCTAGAATAAATCGACTAAGTTTAAGACGCTACTTAGGGAGTATAGGCGAACGGATCCTAGAAATCGTTCGATACTCTACCTTCGGCACTCTAGGTATAGGGAGATAGCGCTAAAGCTAGAACCTTCTTAGCTTCTCTTTCTAACTTATACCGCTCTAGCGCTAGGATCTATATCTTCTCTATAGCAATAGCCTCCTTAGCTTCGATCTCGACCTGTCGAAGCTAATAACGAAGGCTAGACTCGAGGTTTAGTGCCTTCTAGCGATTTTGTTCTAAAAGGACGCGCGCACGCTCTGCTTCTTTACGAGCACGCTCGGCGGACCTTTGCGCCTCTACGGCTCCCTTTATCTCCCGCAAAAGACGCGAACGCTTAGAGATTAATCGCGCCTACTCTTCCTGCGTTACCCGCATATCGCAAGTCGAACTATAGCTATATAGATAGCATTCTCCGCAAATACTCGATCGGACGTGCACCTTGCACTCTAGACCTAGACGACGATAATTTAAATAGGCCTTCGGCATTTTATTATTAACGGCTTATATAAAGTTTCTAAGATTCTTACGACGTTTAGTTAAACTAGTTTTTACGATTTATTTAATTAGATTTAAAAGTTCGCGATTAGCCTTACGTTTCTAAACTATTATTAGCTATAAGGAAGAAGAAGATAGAAAACTAATATAAGACTTATTTACTTATATACTTGCGCGAACGTAAATAAGCTAGAAGAAGAAAAGTATTACGACCTTATATAGCTACCTTTATTAAATATAATAAATACTATAATAGATAAATATTTAAAGTTAGATATCGAACGCTAAGGCTTACGTAATAAAAAGTAATTAGTTATAATTAGTCTAATTAGTTATAATCTAACTAATTAGCGCTAAGTAGCACTAAGTATACTAAGTAATACTAAGCAATACTATATTTATTAATACTATATAGTATACGATATTTTATAGTTTATTAGTTCTTATACTAACCTCGTAGTTAATCTTAATCTCTATACTTACTCTTTAAGTATTCTATTACTCTTTTATTATTATCTAATCCTTACTATAGCTAACACTAGCGACCTATTTTCTAACCTCTCTAGGTTCTACCCTAGGAGTAAAGGAGCATCGTAATAGCTATCTAATAGAACACTTTTCTATACGGTAACTGTATCTACAGTTGGCTTTTATGCAAATATTTTTAAATCACGGCCTACAATATCACATACAGCTTTAGAGCGAAGCTTGCGGGCATTATCTTATCTACAGCAGGCATTGCAGATGTAGGACCGGGTCCGATACAATTTAACAGTACTCGCCATATTCTATCTCCTAAAGGGAGCGGCGTGCTTCAATCACAAAGTCGATTCTCAAAAACATTATGCCGGCTTAACAAGACTACTCAGCTTAAATGCCGAACGCAGACCAAAGTGCCATGAGGATGCCTTCGCACACCAGGCTGTCGTCATATTTGCTTCATCAGAGATCGCGGCTACAGCTCAACGTAAAATCTTGCCATAGTCGCGGACACAATTATATTATCCCGCCGCATGTGTGTCGGGAATTCTGGCAACCATGTCGTTACTACCTCACGGATTTCAACGCCTGACGATGGAGAGCTGCATGAGACGACAGGCAATAGATTTACTGGCCAATGTGCCCGCCTCATTGCACAAGAGGTCTTTTGTGACTTATATTAGTCTTGTTGATGAATGACCCGAGGGATCCCAACATCGTCACAGATAGGTCTTCTTTGCTTCAAAAGAACACAACTCGAGGATGCCGAAAGCTGTCACAACGAGATCTTATTTGCTTCGGGCTGTCTCGTTGACAGACGACTTGAGAGTCCGAACGACGTTGTGAAGAGATGATCGTCACCGACATGGTACGCGATGCAATTTGTGCAACTTGTAGCACGACCAGCACCTAAGGCGCTCAGCAGTCCGGACAGAGATCGTCGCAAATAGAAACTGCCCACTCGTCCGGTTTTTGCCTTACCAAACTTCCTCTGCCAAGATGTTGTGGAAAATGTAAAGTTCTGATCAGCACCACAGCCCGTACATCAATCAAGGATACTGTTGCGACGATGTATATGCCACTATCACCTCAATTTTCTCCAACAGATCAGCGATCCGGAACGGCTTCGACATAATATCATCCATGCCACTCTTCCTCGCAACCAGCATCTGCTCCGCCCTGACGTTCGCTGTAACGGCCACGACGGGCACATGCCGACGAATAATGCCTTGGGTCTGAAGTTCTCTGATGCGTGTCACACATTCCAAACCTCCCATCTCTGGCATTTCCAGATCCATGAGCACGATCGATATCGGCTTTGTGCCATGTGGATAGAGATTTGTGGTCCGCAGGTATTCTAGAGCGTGGATGCCGTTGTCAGCGGTCTCGACCACGCAGCCGGCCTTTTCGAGCTGCTTCTTGAGGACCCTCTGGTTGACGAGATTGTCCTCCACCACTAAGACGTGGATGGTCTTCGCATCCGTATTCTCAACTATCGGCGATGGCGTGACGACACAAACGTTCTGGGTTCGATTCGTGAGCTGAGTTTCAGATGCGCTGTTTCTTTCGTATGTCGATGTTGGAAAACTGGAGATGCTCCTAGTGGCCGGCAGTGCTGATTCTTTGCGGACTCCGGGATCGATGGTCTTTCGGCATTGGATGAAGAAACCAAAAGTGCTCCCGACACCTGCTTCAGACGCCGCGCCGATCTGACCGCCGTGTAACTCGGCGAGTTGCCTTGAGATGAACAAGCCTAGTCCGCTGCCACCGTACTGCGCGTGTGTACGTGGTGAAGCTTGGGCAAAGCGTTCGAAGAGCCTTTGCTTTTCCTCGATCGTGAGCCCACAGCCAGTGTCGATGACTCTGGCCCATAAGTATATGATTGAGTCGGCTCCCCAACCCTCGCCATCGCTGATGTCTACCTGTGGACTCCTTCTCGGCACATACTCGAACGATTTCGTGGTCGGCATCGGCGGACTGAAAGATGCGCCCACGTGTACCGAGATCGATCGCTTCGACGACTGCTGCGTGAACTTGATAGCGTTTGTAAGGAGGTTGACCATGATTTGCAATACCCGTCCAGGATCAAGCATGACCCATTCTATATTGAGATCTTTCATTGATGGGTGTAAACGTAGGCTGAGATCGATCTGCTTGGACTGCACCTCCTTGCCAAACATATTCATTGCTTGCTGAATTACCTGCACCGGATTTGAGGGAAGTGGCGAGATATGAAGCAGATTGGAGTTCAATTTCGAGACTGTAAGGACATCGTCGACAATGGTCTTCTGATGTTGCACGCACAATGTAATTGTATTAGCAGCTTCCACACAGTCAGCAACGAGCTGAGCATCCTGGACGCCGAAATCGTGATTCTGCAGCGAGTCTTTAATATCTTCTGCACAAATGAGAATCGCACTGAGAGGGTTTCGCATCTCATGTGAAGTAATGTCAATGAACGCGTTTTGCTGCTGCTTGATCTCTTCGGCTTCACGAAGACGCTGCTCCTGCAGCCGTCGGGCGTAGTGATAATGTGATATGTCCGTGATTGATCCCATGATGCTTCTGAGCTCATCGTCTGGACCAATTTCAGGAGCAGCTGAGACCAACACCCACGGCTCAATAGGAACGCCAGCTTCGTCGACTTCAGTATTGTAGTTGTGGCTCAGTAAAAGATCACAGGCCACAGGTTTTCTTTCGACCGTCATTTGATGCCACATCCCGAGGGCAACAGAAGCGTTCGATTCGGCCACAGTCTCCATGAAAGACAGAGCATAAGAGCCGTTCGGATGATTCGTCATCTCGTAGTATCGGTCGTTGGCTTCCAGAAGCACACCATCAGGACTGATCAGGAACATTCCAAGGGGTGAAAACTCGGTCATTCTCCGCAACCGACCTCTCTGAAGATCCAGCTGTTCTGTCAAGTGTTCGCGTTGAAGTGCCGCGAGCTCGGCTGCAGTCCGATTCCTGCGAGCCTCGTCTTCTGCGTACAGCACGGAGGCCAGTGATGTTGATAGCTGGCGATTAAGCATGGTGATGAACGTCTGGTAGTCCTTATCGTACCGTCTGCGTGGATTGAGACCTATCGTCAGGATCGCAGATGCGTTGTATTCGTAAGTTGAACGTAGTGGCATGATCAGAACTTCGTTGGACGGGATCTCGAACCCTCGAAAGCTTATCCCTTCTAACAAGAAGTTTGGAAGAGTTCCATCCCTTGCGGACAGCAAAACAGGCTCCTTCGTTTGTACGGCAGCTCGCATCTGAGGCGTCAATCCAGCATCATCTTGGAGTTCGACTCGTGCAGCTGCAGCAGGGTGGCTGCTGGGGACGCCGATTGTCGCCTCGAGCACACAGTCTTTTGATGATATGTTTGAATTTGACGAGATCGAGGCTGTATCGCTCCCATCGGTCTCTGCAAGGACGTATATTGTGGCAAAATTGATATCGTATGGATTGGTTTCCAGGCCTTTGATGACTGCTTTCCAGAATTGTCGTACAGATCTTGCTGTAGAAACAGCTTCCCCCAAGCGTTGCAATGTTTCCATTCTTCGGCTACTGATCATTTGGTAGGTCGTTTCAAATGGCGCGTTGTAGAAACCAAGAAGACGTCGAGCGCCATCGTACATCGGGACCCAAGACCACGAGAAGAACGTCTCTTCCAGATAACCATAACGCTCAATCGAGAGGCGATCATTTTCCATTCGTATACTCTGACCTGACTGGGCACATTCCTGAAAGACGGACTTCTTGTCAGACCAGAGTTCGGGGAAGTCCACAAAGAACCCGCTGCCCATGAGCGCGGGATGTTTCTTGCCAGCAACCTCAATCCGGTAAGGCTCGTTGTAAACCATAGTGAGTTCCTCGCCCCATACTAGCGTACACGGGTGCGGGTTGCGCATGACGAGGTTGGCCAGTTCTCGAAAGACAGGATCCCAGCTTGACATGGGCCCGAGAGGCGTTGACGCCCAATCTGTATTGCGAGCGAATATCTCGTGTGGTGTGAGTGCTCCTACTGGTTCCGCCGCTGTCCAATCCGTGCATTTCAACGAAGGCCCCTCACGCGAGAAGACGAGTTTGGTGTCTCCCAGAGACGATGGTAGCTCGGGCTCGCCGCGCGTGCTACGAATGCTGAGTATCTGTTCGGCAGTATCGTCTATCGCCGTAGCCGTGGTTTCTTGAAAATGGTCACGAGCTGACACGCTAGGATCCGAAGGCGCGTCCGATCTGGAAGATGGCTTTGACCTGTGTCGACAGGTGTTGCCAGAAACAATCCGGTATCGTTGTTGTAGAGTATAGGCCGTCCATGTTGTCCCGGAATAATTTAGACTCGGCTGATCACCTGCCAGCACCCATTCTTGAAAATGACGGGAGCAGCCGTTGTTGGAGGATCCTCTGATCGCACTGTGTAGCGAAAGATCTCTGAGGAGAGCCTCATTGCAGAATATTGGCTGAAGTGGCGTGTTTCGTGAAGCGCGTTTCGCATCAATAATGAAGCCCGGTCGCGGATCAGCTCTCAACGCAGCTTTAAATGTGATGGAATCTATGCCGTGACCCAAGAGCATCGCGTCCGACATGGACACCTCCATAGCAGACGCTACGGCACATGTAAAGTCGGCGACAAGGAGAGAAGGGGCGATCAAATCGCCTCAAATGGTCATCGCCACTGCCGACGTTTTTCCAATCTTGGCAAACTGAGCTCGAAACCAGAAATCTGCGCTGACAGTTTATATTGGCGGAGACCGGCGTTCGGGATCGGGCCTAGTCTAGAGCTAACTACTACTAAAGGGTAGTATATAGACCTCGTTTAGCGTAGTAGAATATCATATAACTCGGTTCTTCGTACTTAACTCTACGTACGACGCGTTAAAGGGTTAGGTTTAGTGCTATTTTCCGCGTTCCCTAAATTCCTTCTTTTTCGTAACTACTTTAGAACGTATATATCGCGAAAGAGTTTAATTATTAATTAGTAAGATAAGGGTTTTAATATTTAAAGTTATATAACGATAATTATCGTAAATATTATAAATTATACAAGTAGGTATATCCTATACCGAAGTGTATTATATAATAAGCGAAGTTAGTATAGGATACTTATCTACGCTATAAGCTTAGTTATACTTAGAAACCTCTAAGTACTAAATTAATATTATAGCGATAGCTAGATTAGTATAATATATTAGCTTACGAATATCCGATCTCTCGCTAGCTATTACTATACTCTAGTTCTAATAGTAAAGAGGTTAAGATTAATATTAAGTATAGTACGATTAGATAGATTTTTTAAGCTATAAACTACGGCTATAAGCGTACTAATAAAATATAAGTATAGATCTTCTAATTTATAACGTATACGAAGGTAGTAAGTATATATTATATAAGCGATTATAAAAAGTAGTTATAGCTCTCTTTTTATAATAACGAAATCGATCTATTTTATACTTAAATTACTAATGCTTTCTAATTATTAAATAGTAGAAGCGGTAGTAGGCGTATATTTATAGAATAACTTGTTTTCTCTATCTAGAAGCTATATCTTCTCTATCTATATACCTATAGCGGGTACAGTAAATAGAAGAGATTAGTTAGCCTTTTAATCTTAGAGAGATTAGTAATCTCGGTTATAAAGGTTAAACTTTTATAATTAAGATTACTACCTTTTTATAGTTAAGATACTTAGCTATAGCGATTATACCTATTTGTTACGATACTCCTTTACTTTTAAAGTAGAATCTAGAGAGGTTAGATAGCTAGTTACTAGATATATAGCTATAGTAAAGATTAAGTAATAACGGAAGAGTAATAGAGTACTTAAGATGTTAAGATCTATAGTTTAAGTTATTAATTGTTCCTTCTAAAGGTAGATAGTCTACGGATATCTATATAATTATAGGTTATCTATAGTTACGTAGATGCGATCTACTAAAGGTAGGTCGCCTACGGCTATATCGTAATATTCTACCTTCTACCGTAAGCGATCGACGTCCTTGTTATATCGTAGATTATCTATATTTTATATACTGCATCTAATATATAGCAAATTATTATCGTTAGCTCTTATCTAGTAATATTAACCCTAAAATTAGCACTTATCTTCTTTTCGCATCTCGTGCTTAGCATATATATCTACCTTCTACCGCAAGTCGGCGGCGTCCTCGTCGTCCTATATCTTTGCTTTCTTGCTAGATCTGCTTAGACTCCTTCGAGTTCTCTTTCTCTTAGCCGAGCTAGGGGTGCTTAGTTGCGCTATCGCTAAGGCAGCTCGTTTTAGTCTTATACTGTCTTAGCTTAGTTCTTTAAATAGAATTTGCTTTGATTTATTAGGGCTTAGAGAATCTTACGCGCCCTCGGCTTAACTATCTCGATCGTCGGTTACTTTTAGCGTAGCGCTCGCTAGTTTAATCGCGTTCTTAAGCTTATTAACGAAAGATATGCTAACGGCTATATCCTTTTAGAGCTTTAGCATTTTACCTTTTGCAACTAGTAGCTTATCCTAAGATTATTTAACCTACTTATATATCTTTCTAATACGTAAGTCGAAGTTCGTATAGAATCTTCGAAAGATTAATAGGCGAGACTATATATCTTTAAGCTCTAGCTCTATTACTATAAGGTAATAATTGCTAAATATTCTCTAGATAGTCTATATATAACCTTCGTTACTAGGCTTAGAATTAAATTTTCCCTAAGCGAGGCTAATTTTCTTACTATTTAATAAGCGAAATTGCCTCTTCGTTAGCTTCTAATTAAGTTCTTACTTTATATACTAACCTTTAGCATTTATCTCTAGCTATATATACGCACGCAGTGCTGTATTTTCTTATAGGTCGCCTAGCTTTCCGTCTTATCTACCGCGTAACCCGTCTACGTTCTTTTAGACTAAGATTAATTCTACTATTTAATATGCTACAAGCTTAAAACCCTCTAAGTCGCTTAGGTATTTATCTTCGCTAAATATAATAGGACCCTATTTCTCTTCTAGAGCCCTTTTCTTTATTATAGCGTATAGCTAGTCTATATCGTATTCGATATGCTTTACTAGATCGTAGTTAAGGTGCTTAGCGCGTTATGCGTATAACTTATAAGGCGCCTAGATACTCTTTACGTAGTTAGTTTTACTATATTTATCGCTTTTCTCTCTACTAGAGAATCTAAACCTTCGTTTAGCTACCGCGTCCTCGATATTCTTTTAAATAAAGTTGCCTTATACGTTAAGTTTAACCTTAACGTATAGCGTGCTAGCCGTAGTACCTAGCTAATACTTAGTAAGAATATAAATCTTTATAAGGCTGCGTTAAACTAGCTTAAAATCTTTTTCCTCGATTTCTCGCGACTAGTTATATCTATAGATAAGCTATATTCTTATTACGGCACGCTAAGACCTCCTACGGGTTTCGGCGCATTCGGCGCCTTAATCTAAAGAAGGAGGTTTAGCGACTCTCTTATACGATTCGTACGGGAAGCTCGCTAACCTTCCTTCCTCCTTTTTAAGCGTTAAATCGTTATCAAAAGCGACCTAGCTAGCAATCTATCTCTTTAGCACTTATTACGCCTCTTATTAGACTACCTCGTTAGCCTAGTCCTAATAATTCTTCCCTTCTAGCTATTCTACGATCTCGCTCTCGCGTTAGCGTTACGCTTTACGATGCTCGCTTATCGTTCTCTCTAAGCTTCTAGCTTATCGTCGTTCTTACTTACGTCGCTCTCTATAACGATAGCGTCGATTATAATACTTCTCTTATTAGCTATTATCTCTCTATAAGTTCTAATATTATAGCCGTAAGCTTTATATCTATCCTCGTTTCTCTTATAGATCTCTTCTATATAGAGTGCTTCGATATAATCTTCGTAGACGAGAATAGTATTTTTATATTTATCCTAGCCTCTATCTCGTAGCACGATATATATATCCTTAACTCGAGCTTATACGCTCGCCGACTCGTTATGCACTATAACGTATAGCGTTAGCAGGTTTACTTTTATAAGAGTCTATTCCTTCTTGCTATATAGATCGTCCGTATACCTCTAAGTAATCTTATCGTATAGAACGTATATCTAGGTTTTATTATAAGACTCTTCGTTTTTAATTCTCGGTATATACTTTAAGTTCGGTATATCTTATATAGCTCTAGCTATTATAGCTTCGCTGCTAGATTCTCTAGGTTTCTATTCTTTTAGGCTTAAATCTTTCTTAGCGCTCGTTATCTTAGCCTTATCTTTTAATAGCTCCTATCGGGTTCCCTTCTTATCGAAGCTCGTATCCTTATTATCTACTTCTTTAGCTTTCGGCATAGTTAGCTATCCTAGTAGCAGTAGCTTAAGGCTATTAAAATAATTAAGCGAGCCTTATTATATAGCGTTATCGTTAATAATAAAAAAGGTCGCTAGTTAACTACCTACGATCTCCTTAGCCGAAATTATTATCGGTATCTCGCCTTTAATCTAGTATCCTATTTATATATAAAAGTTAAATTCTTAACCGAGGTAAAAATAGATCGTTATAGCTGCTTAATTTACGTATAGGTACTCTTAGTTAATTAGCATAAATGCTATTATATAATCTTTAACTTCGTCTTAGTCTATCTCGTTTAGCAAATTTTATACCGTTACTAGTAGAAATCGTAGTATATAGCCGGTATCGTTTATTGCCTTTATACTAATTACTACCGCGTTTAAGGTATATAGAAAACCCTTCTAGCCGACGGTTATTCCTATAGCTAGCTTAATCGGATTTATACCGTAGATCGAGATAAAGAGTTTTATATTTCTATTTTATACTATAAGGGCTTCTATTAACGATTATCTCGCTAAAGTAGGTACGCCGTCGTTAATATCTTATCTATATTTAGATCTATTTATTAGTAACTATACCTATTTATTCTTTTAGGCCGCCCTAGTTTTCTCTATCTTCTCTAGAGTATCCGTGATTTTAACCTTTTTCTTTTTATTAGTTTTCTTAGACTCTGCTAAAGACGTAGGATATTCTAATTCGAGCTAGTCGGTATCGTAGTGTTTAGAATAGTCTAGACTATCGGCGCTATCTTCTCCGCGCTTAGACTCTCCGTTATCTAAATCGTCTCGCTTTCTTAAGCGGCCTCTACTAGCCTTTCGAGGCAGCTTCTTTAATAGTTAAGGTTTATATTCGTCGTTAGAGCTCTTCTTACTATTATCTAATAGCGTATCCTCCGAAGCCTTTATTTTAGATCGGCCTTGTTTTATAGAGATTTTCTTTAGCTATCTTTTAACGACCTCGAATACCTTCCGTAGCAGCTAAATATCCTTAGTTATCTTAAACTCTAAGCGTTTAACCTCGTTAGCTCTACGCTTTAACGTATGCGATCGTAGCTTCTATAGTTTAGCGAATCGATTTTATATTTCTCGTTATCTATTCTAATCTTTCTTAATAGTCTCTATAGCTTAGGTAAATAGCTATTTATCGATATCTACAACTCCCTTAAGGCGTTTTTTTGCTTTCTTATTTATATCTATATAGATATATTTAGCTAAGAGTATACTATCGTAATCTTTTAATACGATACCCTCTCTATCCTTTGCGTTCTCTTGTTATATCTATCGCTTAAGCGCTACGAGAGTAGCTTAAGGATTCTTTCGCACTAGTAACTTCTAGTTAAAGAGGTAGAGGTAGTTTTTCTTAACGCATTTCTTAATAACTTTATATTCCTACTATCGTCTCTTGCATCTCTAGTTCTCTATTTCCTTAGTATATCGATCTCGCTCTTCGTTATTTATCTTATTAAACTCTTTAAGAAGCTCGTCTACCGCTTTATCTAGACCTTCGGCAGTTCTATATTTCTTTAAGTAGTAGACGTTATTAATCTTAACCTTTTCTTCTATAGCTGTATTTATTATATCGTAGCTACTATCTACGGCTTTCGATCTAATATTTACGAGGTTGCTTTTCTTCTCTTAGTATTTCTTAAGCTTGCTAGTTCGAGGCTCGGCCGACTTTAGCTTTATTTCGTGCTTATATATAATAAAATCTACGTATCTGCTTATTTAAGATCGCCTATAGGGCTTAGAAAAAGTATCGAGATCTAGGGTATTCTTTAAGAAACTAAACTTTCGCACTTGCGAGGCTAGTATAATACTATATTCTCGTAGTATAAGTTTTAGATAGTATATATCCTTCTATTCTAGGTTATTAGGCTTCTTGCTCTTCTTCTATTATCTTCTTCTTCGGTCTACCTTTAATTCCTTTAGCATATTCCTTATAATGCTTTGCAGCCTTACGCTACTTCGCGTTTATTAGGTTATACGTTTCTAGTTTCCTTTCTTAATAGGAGTACTAGCATTTTCGAAATTTATTAAAGCGATCTCCTTAACGATATCGTTAATATCCGGTACTTCTTCTTCTAAGTCTAGCTCGGCTTCGAAGGTCTAGTCTTTAGGGTTATCTACGACTTCCTAATTATCGCTACCTAACTCGTTATCTGCTTAGGTATCTTCTTTAACCGAACTACTAATCGTATCGTAGCTTATTTAGCGTTTATTATCTTCGTCCGTAGTAGTTTCTAGCTTTAGATCCGCTAGCTTTAGGCTTAGGAATTTTAGAATGCTTCTAATCTTACTAACTATCTCTTCCTCTTTATCTACTACCTATTATTACGTAAACTTTTCCTCGTCTATTAATAATCTAGCGTTAACTCGTTCCTTAAGGTTCTCGTTAACTATCTCTATGCTGCTCGCCTTAATCTCCGTCTAGGGCGAGGCGTTCTTATCTACCGATATATCTAATAGCGTCTTCGACTTCGTATCCGAGTTTATAGCGGCTTATATTAGTAGCTCTACCTAGTTTACGCTAGTATCGCTACCTTTATCGCTATACTCGAAAGTTCCTAAGTTATTAGAGTCTACTTCGGTATTAAAGGCTATAGAAACGGGTCTAACGTTCGATATCTATCGATCGTCCTCCCTACCTTATACGTCGTTTTAAAAATCGGCTATTTTAATATTATTATCCTTATTAAGTAACTAGCCTAATAGCTTTATATTAAAAGGGTCGTCGAGTTCTTATATCCGATTTATCTTATTTTATTGCTTCGCTAGGTATTCTCGATCTACGCCTTATATACCTAGATCGTTTATTATTTCTTAGTATTATTTCTTAGTACTTAATTCTAGCAGTTTAAGTAGTTTACCCTTCTTTATTTATCTAGAGGAAGTCTCTTACGGCGTAAGCAACTGCTTCTCTTCGCTCGAGTCGCTCTTTCTAGGTATTAGCTTCTTGTTCTTATCTAGGTTAGCTATAGTTATAATTGCGTTGCTTGCGATATATAAGATATATTTTTAAGAATATAGTATTAGTATTAATTGTAATATATAGCTTTATCTATAGAGATATATACGTAGTCGCAGGCTTTGCGCAGTCGTAGTATAAATATAAGTTTATTTATATTACGTATTACTAGTAAAGGTGTTTTATTAAAATTATAAAGGGTCGGCCTTTTCGACCTAAAACCTAGATCGGCCTTAGACCTTATCGTCGGTTCGTCTCTTAACTATTAGCCTATAGTATTACTAGTCGCTCTATTTATATAAACTATTATTTATTTTATAGGTTTAGCGTTTCCTTAATACTATTATACTCGATTCGCAACTTGGCTAATCTCTTATCGTAGTGCTATTAGTTACCTACGTAGTAAGTTTATCCTTTAATATAATAACTACCGCCTTTAAGTTATCTGCTTATCGAGGATATTCCTCGTTATAATGCTTTACTAGGTCCTTCGCATTCTTAAGCAGATTCTCTTCGTACTATTCGTTAAACTCTTTGCTATAGCCTTTCTATTAAACTAGATATTCTACGATTATCTTTCTTCTATAATATCGTAACCTTCTATCTACTAGCTTCTCGATCTCCTAGCTCTTCTATTTATCTATATCTCTAGCAGCCTTTACGGCCTTTAAGTAGTCTAGTCTTAGCCTCTTAAAAGGGTCGTTCTCCTTTAAAGCTAGTTCTAATTATACTACCGAGATAATAAAGTAGATCCTTTATCGTTCTAGCAGGTCTAATTCGTATACTAGACGTCCTACTCGCTTCTTAATAGTAAATAAGCTATATCGTTAGGCTAAGAACTTCCTCTCTTTATTCTCTAGAATAGTATAGCCTTTATATAAAATAAGGAACGCTTTATCTCCTAGTTTTATTAGCAACGCTTTATATTTTTTATTATACTGCTTCTTTACTTAAATTATTACAAAGTCTACGGCGTCTCTAGCATATTATCGAAATGCCTCGCGATCTAGTAGTCGATCTCTCTTTTCTATTACTATATTTAGGATTAATAATAGTTCGTATACCTTAAAACCTATAACTACTTTATTTAATACCTGCCTTATACTCTAGTTTGCCGAATTATTAAGGATTATCTAGAGTAGTAGGAGCTTTTCTAGCTACGGTTCCTTATATTCGGTTATTAGATACCGCAATATAATCTCTACTATCTAGTTAGTTCTCTTCGACTAGCCGTCTACTTATAGGTAATATACTATAGTAAGTATAAGCTTATAATTTATCCTCTAAAATAGGCCTTGCTAAAGTTCTAATAAGAACTTTAGATCTCTATCTAAGATAATACCTATAGGGATGCTCTAGTCTGCGAATAGCTAGGTATCTACTAGTCTTCGTGCTTAGTCTTTAGTTATATATATAGTCTTACTTAGGATTAATAACACCTTCTTTAGTATTTTATAAATATAAGTTACGATCGCATCTAGGTCGTATCTTTATTTCGGTAAGAAGACGATAAAATCTATAGTAATCGTCTAAAATAGCAGCTTAGGACCTTAAATAGGTAATAATTCTCTATACGAAGGGTAGCGCTTAATAGATTATAGCTAGCAGTTTAAGCAATGCTCTAGGTACTTTCTTAACCTTTATAGAAGTCTATATATATAGAGTATCTCGTTAACTCGTGCGTATACTTTATAAAAACTAACGTAGCCTAGTTTATTATAAACTGCTTAAAAAACCTCTTTTTCTAGGCTTAGCGGTATATAAAGTCTAGATAGACCTTAGCCTTAACTATTAATATAGATAAGGTCTTCGGCTAATCGATATAGTATTATTCCGAGAGCCTTAGTTACCGCTTTCTTATCTTATTTAACCTCCTTCTAGAGCTATTTTAATAGCTCTCGCTAGTAAGGGTCTAATTAGTATTCTTTCTTAATCTTTTTGCGAAAATCCGATAATATCTCTACTAGTATAGTTAAATATACATAAGCCTCTATATAGTGCGTATCCGCTTTATCCTAGTTCTTAGATCGTTTTAGTCGCGATATAGCGTCTGCTACTATATTCTGCTTGCTTAATATATATCTAATATTAAACCTAAACTATAATAGGTACTATAAAGCCCTTACTAATCGAGGATTTAGCTTATTAATATTAGTTATAGCGAGTTTCGTCTACTTCGCAATTAATAGCGTCGCTATATAATTAATAAAGATAATCGTAATATAGGGCGAGGCCTCTATTATATACCTCGTCTTTCTTACTACCTATATTAGCGCAGTAACCTCTAGTTTCGTCGCGCTTATCTTCTTCTTTATCTGCGTATAAGGCCGTAATAGGAAGATAATCGGCTGCACTAGGGATTTCGAAACCTTATTACCTTTAGGTACTACTATATCGCCTTTAAGGTAATAGGCTATCGCCCCTATACCTTCGCTTAAGGCGTCGATATCGTAGTATAATAAGCGAGTATAGTTATAGTAGTATCTCTTTAGCATAAAGTCGAAATCCTTCTAAAGTATCTTAAAAGCCTATTATTTCTCTACCGAAACGTTCTTAAGCTATATAAACCTAGTATACTTATCCCTCTATCGTTCTACCTTTACTGATCCTTTCTTAAGCAGGTCTATCTTCCGCTTTTATAGTAGTTCTACTTTCTTTACGTAGTCCTTTACTTCGTCTCGTAGCTAATTGCTTAGCTTAATATAGATCTCTAGCTCCTTTAGAGTTATAAGGAAGTCTAGGCCTAAAAGAGCCTCTAACTTCTCCTTCGATATTAATAGCCCTAGGCTATCTACGTATTAGCCTAATAACTAGATACTTAGATAGCCTAGATAGCTTTTATTCGGCGCTAAATATATCTTAATCCTCTTAAATAACTTAAAAATTATACCTAAGTATTATAAGTGCTCCTCTAGTATTCTGCTAAAGATTATTATATCGTTAATATAAGCTCGTATAAAGTTTCGATATAGTCTTAATATATAGTTAATCCTTCTTTATACGTATAGCGGCGAATCTTTAAAACTTATAATTAATACCTTAAAGGTTTCCTATCCTTTATAGAAGATAATAGTAAAATAGTTCTAATCTTCCTCGCGTACGAGCTATAAGTAGAAAAACTATAAAACGTCTACGGTTAAAATATATAGGCAGCTCGTAACCGCCGCTATAATATTACTTTATAGCGATATCGAGTACGAGTTATCCTTCGTAATAGTATTTAAACCCTAAATATCAACTACTACTCGGCTCTTTCTCTCTAGGGGCTTTCTAGGTAGGTAAACTTACTTCTATACTATAAATACGAGGTATCTATATAGTGTGCGCGTCTATATATAAGTAAGTTTACCCTGCTTCTATAGCTCGTCTAGGGTCTTATCGATTAGCGCTCGGCCTTTTAATCCCTGCAGGTATACCTTTTATAGCTCGACTTTAGCGTTCGATTTAAGTTTAATTTCTATCTATTATTCGTATAGAAGCTATATAATATTAAGTGCTTCTACGTTCTATACCTTAGGGTATCTTTATACTAGCTAGCTAATACGATTACGCGTTTCTTTAGTTTTGCCGTAGATCGTTAAACCGTTTAGCAGGACTTCTTCGAACGCTAATAGCGACTTTATTAATAACGATAAGGTTATTGCTAGATTTAGCAATGCTATTGCCGATAGAGCCGCTAACGCCGTTCGCTTAATAATTAAAATTAGTTCGTTTGCAAGAAGAGCTTAGTCTAGGGTAGCTAAGTAATACCCTTTAGCCTTATAGTCTACGACTCGGCCTAACTTTATATAACGAGGTATAACCTATGCTCGGTCTATGCTATTAGTAACTATTACTACTACCGTATTCGTAGCGACTATCGCTCTTATTATACCGCCTTCGGGTTCTAGATTATAGAATAGCTTTACTAGTTTTAATATATAATCCTAGCCGTCTACTAGTATAGATTAAGCCTTATTACGATAGGTAATTGCAATTTATATTATTGATTTTAGCGAGATTACTACCTTTCTCTTTAATTGCATAATTGCGTCGACTCTAGCTTTCTTAAGTATCACCTTTAATAACGCTGTAAAACCTATATATATACCGATAGTTAATTTCTATATATAAATCCCTAGCTCTATCTATTCTAGTCCTATAATATTTATCCTATATAATATACCGGCTCGCAGATTCTTAACGATCCTTGTAGGCCGTTTAATCTTTGCGATCGCCGGCTTATCGTTATAGAAACCTAGGAAATAAATTAAAAGCATTACCGCTTCCGAATAGTAATATATATCGAGGCCTATTCCTTGCACCGCAATTAGTGCTACTTTCTATTAAGTTACTTCTAGTAGTACTATATTTAGAAAGTCGCTATTAATTAGTAATATTATATATTTAATATCTATGCAAATCGACTTTATCTTCTATATTATTCTATTAAAGGATACTAATATAACTATATAATACTAATTCTTAAAACCGAAATATAGATCTTCCTTTAGTCTAGCTTTAGATTATATAATTAGCATCGTCTTCGATTAGAATCTCCTATTAGCTAGTATCTTATCCTCCGCCGGCTAGACTCTGCACTTATTGTTCTACTTAAGATATTTAAATAACTTATTATTAAAGAGAAATTCCTAAGTATAGCTATTGCACTTAAAAGCTAGATATACGTTCTATGCAGCGACGTTATTTACCGTAGCGAAGGCTCTAAATACTAAATCGTCTTTAGCTAGTAGGTTATTTTCTTTATCGTTTTCGTTATAGTCCTTTCTCTTATCTTCGTAGCCTTATTTATATGCTATATATACTGCTAACTTCTATCCTCTATCCGCATACTTCTTAAACGCATCGTATATACGATAATCGTATTCCTTAAATATAGGGTTCCTATAGTATACTATACCCTAGTCGTCGCTCTATATTTCGTCTTAACCGGCGTAGAACGCTAGGACTAGCTTATTATTATAATTAGTATTTCTATTATCGTACGAGTTATTCCTATTTTTATAGCTATTATCTCGTATCTAATCTCGATAGTTAGCTCGTTCTCCTTCTCTTTATTAATTGCCTCTCTAGCTATAACCGCTACGGTTGCTCGTTAAGCCGTTCTAATTCTAATTAGTCCTGCTATCGAACCCGCTTTCTCGTGCGGCGATAATCTGCAGTCTTTAGTTATATAGAATTCCTCTATTATCCGTTCTATTCTCGTAATATTATAGTAAAGAGGCGTTTTACTAGGGATATTATATATAATATAGGGTATTAGGTATATTTAATAGATATCTAGGATAATTTATATATTAAGAAGAGGTATAGAGGAAACGTGCCTATATTTATAAGTATAGCTAATTCGTAAAGGGGCGAAGAGGAAATCGTATTTAGTAACTATTACTATAGCTTAGGTCCCTTTAACTATAACTTTAGTTACGGAAACCTCTACGTTCGTACTAACCTTATTTCTTTAGTTCTGCTATTTCGTACTATAGGTCTCGTTTTGCGTCTAGTTAACTTAAGAATTTATTAGCCGAACTACTCTCTCTTAGTAAGTTAATATCTCTTTAAAGTTTCGTATCGATTTAGAGGTAAATTATATTAAGAGTATTATAAGTATTTTTAATTTTAGCATCCTATGCGTCTCGTAGAAGCTTCGTTGCAAAAGATTAAGGATCTACCTTTTTTGCTGCATCCTTAATAGTATATCTATAGTCTCTAACTTTTTTAAGCGCTTCGTGCGATGCTTATACGAATCTTTTAACGAGATACTATTCCTACTTAACTATACCCTACGAGCTAGTTATAATAAGTTCTTATTTAGCCTTAAATAGTTCGCCGTACTACTATTATATAGCGTCTCCTTAAAGGTATTGCTATGCATTTTGCTAGACGTATTAGATACCCTTTGCATTTGCTTAATATTTTAACCTCTAGTAGAAAGGTATACGTCTTTAAATACGGTATCCTTACTTAACTGCTAGATGCTTAACTCGCTATCGGCGTCTAGAAAGAAAAATCCGATCTAACCTAGTTAAAATTAACGTCTATTATTATCGATATCCTAGCGACGTTAGTCTAGCCGACTATAATTTATATCTCCTTTGTTATAGCCTTTAGAAGTGCTACCTTCTAGTGCTTAGGGGTCCTATTAAGCTTATATCTCTCTAAGTATATTTATTATTATATCCTGCTCTTCTCTTATCGTACGTATCTCCTATTTAATTAAATCGATTCTATTATCTATATCGCCGGCTATCTAGCTATAGCTATTTCGTTACCTATATCCGAATGCTAATCTTTTAATAACTTTAGTATACCCTATAGTTCTACGAGATATTTTTATAGCCTCTAAAGAGAGCTTTAAGTCTCGTTCTCGCTCTATTAATAGTAATCTAGTAGCCTTAAATTCGTTTATATTATATATACTCGGTAACCTATAGTTTAAGAACTCCTCTCTAACTAGAATCTATTTTAATCTTAGTAGTAGATCTAGACTTTCTACTCTTCTTAACTCTATCTTATTTATAGATCTTAAGCGTCGTCTACCTAAAATAGGTAGTTAACGTTAGAAGTAAGCTAGGTAGAATAGAGTTTATAGTAGTAGGATATCTCGTCTTCTATTAAAAGTAGACTTATAATATCTCGGAATATATAGTATTCTAGAAGAGTTAATAGGCTCTTAATTATTCTATATTATAGTTCGAACTAGTTATTTAAGTATAGCTATTCGATATTCGATTATATCTAGTTATATACTACCTTTTAAATCTTTTATAATTACGTTACGCTCTTTTCTAGTTTTTAAGTTATTCCTTCTCTAGTTTAAGTTATCTAATGCTTAAAGCAAAGGCTGATTATCTAGGGGTAGCGTAGTAGAGCTAGGTAGTGTAGATATCGTTAGTATAGTAGATTTCGTAGCTTATTTAAGAGTAAATCTAGTAGATCTAGAAATCTATATAGTCTGCCTTAAGGTCGTTAAGTTACGATCTTTTTCTTATTAGTTTTACTAGCTGTTTATTGCCTGCTCTTAACTGCCGTATGCTTCTAATTATGCCGAAATCTCTTATAAAGCTTTCTTAGGTAGCTCGTGCTATATTAACTACTAGCCCTTAAATCTCGGTAGCTCCGGGTTATTTAGGAGTAGATAGCTAGCAGCGATCTGCTCGAGCTTTAGCCTTAGTCGAATAGCGTCCTTTATTTTGCTAAACTTCCTTAATGCTTTATGCTCTAAAAAGGACTTAATTTAATATATATATTTAAGAAAGTGGTTCGTTAAGTCGTTCGGGTTATTCGAAGTTATATAGCAGTTTACTTTAGTAGCGGGTATCCGCTGCAGTGGTTTAGCGACCGAGATTTCTACGGCCGGAGGCGCTAGCAGTAGTCGTTGCTACTAATTTGTTAAGATCTGTAGTTTAAGTTATTAATTGTTCCTTCTAAAGGTAGATAGTCTACGGATATCTATATAATCCTAGGTTATCTATAGTTACGTAGATGCGATCCACTAAAGGTAGGTCGCCTACGGCTATGCCGTAATATAAGAGTTAAGTATAGAGATTAAGATTAACTACGAAGTTAGTATAAGAACTAATAGACTATAAAATATCGTATACTATATAGTAAAAGATCGTTATCGTAAAGAGTAATATAAGTTAGTATATTAGTAACATAGCAAGATAGTTTCTATTTATCTAAATAGCCGTAGGTTTCCTAATTAGGTAATTACGTAATTAGGGATTTCCTTTATCTAATAAATATGTTTCGCATAAGTTGCTCGTCTAGCATATCGTAGCCTATTCGTAGCCGTAGTCGTAACACTATTCTTATCTATATTTAACAACTTTATATATAAAATTTATATTACTATAATTTCCTAATACTTAGCTTTCTAACGATGCTACTTTTATTCAAATCGACCTACGCGTTATCAAGTTATACGTAGGTTTTCTAGGTTTACGCTAATTGTCCATTCTTGTACGCGACGGGGATCGTCCTAACTAGCATGACTTAGCAGCCTCCCAGTAGGCATAATAGCTTCTTCAACGACCATCTCTCGCATTTTGCTGGGGCAAGAACGAACCCTTATGCCATTCAGGTCGCCTCGGAGATATGTAATGACTTCAAGTTGTCCGTGGCTGGCAAGCGACGACTCAACAAGGCCCTCAATGACTTGCCATGTATCGATACCGCAGACTCCGGACTAGCATTTGCTTGGTCGTGGGACCATGTCATACGTAGTCCACGAGTCGGATACGAGCATTTGACGATCATTGTTACGTTGGCAGAGTGCTTTCACGAAACATATGCGGCAGGAGTTTTCCACCACCTGGCAAAGCAAGTACTACCAGCCTCGCGAAACACACCTCACATCTACCAGTGGCTCGATCTCCTTCATATCTGCAACGGTATCCTTGCTAATGACGACTTCGGTCTGACCGTTGAGAACTTCATCTCGCTCGATCCCTACAGTGTCACACCGGGCAGTAAGTACTCGTCCGATCGATGTCTCGTGCCGCCGGACTCGGTCGCTGCCGCGCTTGTCGCCATTTCGGAGTTGACCTGCGGCAAGCGCAAGAAGTTGACTCTTCGCGGCGGCGACGTAATAGGCTGGGTAGCAGCTCTAGCCGAGCAGTTCTTCGATCTGACAGTGGCCATCGAGTCAAAACAAGGCGACCACCTGCATGGCCCCCGGGAGAACCCACAGCTCAACTTGGTATACACTGACAAGCCGGAACTCGTCCTGGAGTGCACCTCGAGGTCCGACTTGGCTAGAGACTTCACGAGTCTCAGCCTAGCGCCGTTTTCACGTCACATCCATTTCTTGCCTTATGGTGGCAGAGTCAGCTGGACCGCTCTCCTTCCACAAGTTTTCGGCCAAAGCTTTTACGACTTAGACCATACGTATAGCAAAGCGATGTATACAGCGATTGGCACCGCTTTCCGCGCGATTGAGGAGGCCAAAGATTCATCATCCATAAAGCCGAAGCAAGGCCCTCATGCATTGCTCGCAACTCATCCGCCAGAAGCTTCAGCATCGCGGCTCATCTCAACTCTTACCACGTATATACCCGGTCTTCAGCATGACCAAGGGCGGATGGAACGACAGCACAAGTTGACAGCGCAAGAAGCGGCGAAGGCACATCTTGAACAGATGCACTTCCTAGCCAGCGTCTGCACATGCGCCTTTTGTTCCAAGGCGCCTGGTACGGCTTCCGATCCCTCGACAGCCACAACGACCCATGATGATGAGGACGACAACCACAGTTCGAACCCGAGTGCGACTTATTGCCTGCCATCCCTTGTCTCCACGATTGTCATGGTCGGTCTCATGCTATCTCGCATCGTCTTGACTTATCCGATCAATCCTTCACGTGAAGGCGTGCAGCTGCTGTACCAATTACGCGCGGACAAATTTGCCAGAACAAATGACCATAACATTACCAGTCTGTCGCCAAACGCTATTGCAGCACTCTACGATAACGCGTCCACGGCTCAGACGTCCTATGTACTACGTATGGCAGTGAAGTTCTTTGCTGGTGGTCACCTACCTCCGTTGGGCTCAGATTTGTTGCCCGCCGAAACCGTTGCCATCGCTCACGAGGGGATATGCGCCTTTGCCGCCGAACTTGTAGCTGGAAGAGGTGTTAGGAAGGACATGAAAGGCATGGTGAAACTTGTCCACGGCGGGTTCGGCATCAAACAGAAGACGTACCAACTAGCGGCTTGGTGCAGTAGCCGACCCGGAAAGCGAGAAGGGTGGCAGTGGGAAAATGTTGAGGTTGAGCATTTGCCAAAGGACAGTAGTGGTAGTCTCTGGTTGAAGTGATCCATGGAGCAAGACATGTTTGTACACGAAGCGAGCCAAGCACTGGCCCGAATATCAAGCAGGCCGCTTGTTACGTGAGTTGAGAGCAGATCGGTTCTCTGAAAGGAAAAATGGCCAGATGCACGGTAGTAGTCTAGATACTGTCATTCCGGGTCTGAAGAGCGCGCCAGTCCTTTGTCCACGATCTGCCATACTGATATCCTGAAAGAGAATGAATCAGGTACACCTACTCCACCTGAATGACTAAGACGAGAGGCTTTTCTCAACGCGTGATAGTAATCGCAGCACTCTGGTCAGTCGTCTGAGGGAAGACACGGTCGTATCATACCGTCACACAGATCTTTCTGCAAACCCCTGACGATCTCGCAGAATTTCGTGCGGTCGTACACGTTTTTGCAGGATGCAACACGTGCCCATGTCCAGGTCAGGGATAGGCCGTCGCTTACCACGGCAGGGCGGGACAAGGACGAGTAAGCATCACCGCACTGACCAGCGTTGGCGGTCGTCACCGGAATCAGGATGAGCAGTGTAGAGTTCGGTGAAGAGAGAACGAGGGCATGAGAAGAACACTGAGTGGCTGTTGAGATATTGACACCGAGCACACGCTACTAAGTTGTTACCCGTTCCGAAGGAAAAGAAGCCGGAAAGTGCAGGCCTGGAGGTGCTAGTCGTAGCCGGCTAGCAGGGTTGGCCGGGGTAGGGACACGCTTATTGGCGAGAAGATTTCGAGCCGTTGAGGACAACAGGGGAAGCCCGTTACAGGCTTGTGGGCGTGTTACCAGTCAATTGCGGCCTCGGTGACGTTGAGGGCCAGCGGGCCAGAGAAATGAATGTCGGGGAGGCTGATTGGTGCGTCTCCGCATTACTGTTCTCATTTGCGCCATTCGCCGCTGCCACGTTCTAACAACACACAGCACACATTCCTTCTCTTGATTGCTGCAGATAAGAAACGTTGCATTGTCACCTCCAATAATTCCAGAGTTACAGACACACGTGGACGATAGGGAGCAGAAGCAAAAGAGGACCGAGCGTGCGACTTGGTGCCTGACCGCAATTCCGTTGTGAGGACTACTAGTCACGTAGTGCTTGTGCGATCGCTGCCAGCCACAAACCCACCAATCTGGTTGTGCATCTTAATCACGCCCCAAATACACCCTTGCCTACAGTCACCCTCCGCTGCTGGCATGCTCAATTCCGTTGATGAATCGCTCTTCTGGATCTACACCCGCGCAGAGCTTGCGCTATGTCCCTAGGGCTAGCAGCGCACAGCATGAGCCCGCTACTGCGGGTCCTCACGCCTCAGATCCTGCTAGACACTCGCTGGACCGGCCTCAAGACTCTACAAAGCTGACCGCCTCTAACTCTCACTCCGAACAAAAGGGCCAGCGCGATGACCCGCGGCCTTCACACAGTCTACACAGGGCTAGTAGTGGCATTGTGTCCCCCCCATCCACCGAACGAGACACTGGTAACGTCACTCAAGATGGAAGGAACCAGCTAAAGCAGTCCTCCGCGTCGAGGGAAGCCGCGACGGGCGCCCTCCCGGAAGGCGCTGAGTCCGTGACTCCCGCTTCCAGCAGAACAGCAGGTGCACCGAGAGCAACACCTCTTTCACGAAACAGTCTCGACAAGGTCCCTGAAGCACAATTCTCCTTGTCCTCACAAGCATATACATCCCCTCCTCCTTCACCCTCGGCGAAGAGGCCTCATCCATCGCGCCACCCTTCCCAAGCACAGTCAAGGTCAAAGCAGACCGGTGGGATCCGCAGAATACAGTCGACAGGCCATACATGGATAGAGAAATATCACATCAGCGTTCCACAAATCATGAAGCAGGAACATGAGCAAGACAACGGCGGGAACACTGCTGATCAGTCAGGCAGGGAATCCACCTCCGCCATCCTTGACGACGATGTGCTTCTCGATCCTTCCAACGACCAGGGCGGTGCGATGGGACGGGCCATGCAGCAAAGCAAGAAATCGGACCGTAGTGTCAGCCGGGGCAGGACACATTTGGACAAGAGTATTGAAGCGACTGTGAAGAAACCTGAGACTACTGGTCATGTCCGCAGTCGAAAAGCCAGTCATATGATGGGCATATTTGACTCGCGCGCTGGACTCAGTCGCAAGATAGACCGTGGTCAAGATACTGAACGTCGAACAGATGTGTCCAGTTGCCGTGACCGTCGTGATAGTCCTGCTTCTCCAGCCATAAAACAGGGCCCGGCCTCGGACTACTTTTCAAGGGCTTCGTCCGTTGCCGAGAGTGCTTCTGGCTTGACATACCAATCCGATGAACTAGACGCTCTCTCCCCCAGCGTATCCTCACAACACGAAGACAGTCCGGACGAACACGGAGACGTTCCACGCTCACCTTTACCACCGGATCTATTACAGGCGATTAGAAGTCACCCAGAGAACAGACCAGCAGCCTTCCGAAACAAAGCCTCGACTCCTGGTGTGCCGATATCTCAAGAGCACCATCTGGACATCGAATCACTGAGACCTCCTGCCCACCATGACGAGGAAGAGGAGCACATATCTGCTGCTGTCTACTACCCCCACGAAGGCCCATCAGTCGATGAGACCGAGGACTTCGACCATGCAGAGGGCCCTGTCGAAGACGCTCAGCCACGGCCGGAAGCCGTCAAGTCACACCTTCATGCAGCAGAGGAAAGCCGGGTTGTGCAAGAAGGCGCCAATGAACCACAGGACGAGCATATCGATTTCTCTGTTGAATCCAAGTACGAGAAGAAGATATTTCATGGTACGCTGAAGGCAGCCGACAAGGAGGAAGTCCAACAAGGAGAAGAAGAGGAAGAAGCAGAAGACGATGCACCCACACCACGCATGCCAGCTATTGACGACAAGACTTTGGCCAAAACTTCCCTCCTGCCGGACTCGGAAATCGAGTCTAGTGACGAGCTCGCAGAAATGAGCCAGACCGATGACGGAAATTCCAGCTCATTAAACAAGGGCGAAACATTATCGAAGAGAGATCGGGCTCAAGCCGGCACAGTAGCTAAGCCAAAGACAGCGGTGACCCTCGCTCCGTACAAGCATCAGGTCGGTGGTCACTCAACCATCTTTCGCTTCTCGCGGAGAGCTGTGTGCAAGCAATTGAACAATAGAGAAAACGAGTTCTACGAGCGTGTCGAGCAGTCTCACCCTGATATGCTCAAATTCATGCCCCGATACATTGGAGTGCTCAACGTAACCTTCTCGAAAAAGCCCAAGCCGGTACAGGAAAATACAGGCGCCGAAGGGACGGCCGAGAGTGAGAACCTCAAGGACGATCAGACCACCGGGGGCAAAAGAGAAGGGATGGCGAATGGTCACAAGGACGTGGACCAGAAAAGCAAGCATCAAGAACAGCCACGAATTGTCAGCCACTCGCAAACAATAGACACGTTGCCTCAAGTGTTGCTTGACCAGAACCGACATCTCCTGCAAAGCGAATACTTTGGTCTCCCACAACGACCAAAAAGTGCAGACCCAAGCCATTTCCGGCAACGAAGCGCCTTTCAAAACAAAGCTGACCCGAGCCCCAGTCCTCTCCAGCAATCCAGCAATGGCTCGACCCGTCCTGGTATGCCGCCACACAGTGGGAGCTATCCGTGGGGCATATCCTCAATCAACGACCAACTCAAGGCCAAGGTCTTGAAGGAGGTCTTTGGCGGCATGCCGAACATCAACGTTGTACACAGACATAATAAACACAGTCACGCTCATGCACCGAAAACAAACTCAAGTTCGTATCCCTCTCGTAAAGAGCCGGAAGAACGAAGACGAGCAAATCTCTCGATGACCACCTTCAACAAGGTGCAAGAACGGCCTGGAGACCAGGCTCGGCGTTCCACAGTTCACATACTCGATCAGGCTACGCAGGAGAAGGTGCAACAAACAACTCCAAGGAACTCGCATCTTGACCTTCCAACAGCGGCTATCTCGAAGTACTCTTCTTCGGCTAAGAACTACGGCGAGGGTCTCAGTCGCATCCATACTGCGGTCACTGCTGAGACGGAGCCCCTTCTAGATGGTGGCAGACCAGGCCCTCGAAGGCGTCATTCTGGAATGGGTCTAAGAAGACGTCGTACATCAGTCAGCGGCTCTGAGCAGGTCGATCTCGAGTACTTCGAGGACGAAGCTCTAAGCGGCATGCGGGATGCCGAGGTCTTTGTTATGGACGAAGATAACGACAATATCGCCTCAGTGCCAATCAAAGAGCAACTGATAAATGGCAGCAGCAAGCATTCTGAGAGCGGCGACAGGACCGCAGACGTGGACCAGAAAAGAGTTTCAGTAAAAGACCCAAGCAATGAGAGCGACGACGACACCACTGAAATGCTTACTGAGGACGACTTTCCTATCAATCCAAAAGAAGCTCAAAATGCGACACCGGGGCAAAGAAACGCGTTGTTCATCCTCCTCGAGGATCTCACAGCAGGTATGGGCCGGCCGTGCGTTCTTGATCTCAAGATGGGTACCCGTCAATATGGTGTCGATGCAGCACAAAAGAAAGTCGCTTCCCAGCGGGAGAAGTGTGCAACCACAACTTCTCAGCGGCTTGGCGTAAGGTTATGCGGCATGCAGTCGTGGAACCGGGCGACTCAAGAAGCTCACTACGAAGACAAGTACTTTGGTAGACGTCTCCATGCTGGAAAGCCGTTCCGCAAAGCTCTAACTAGATTCCTCTTTGACGGAACGAGCTATGAAAGTGTCGCAAAACACATCCCGACCATTCTGCGCAAGCTAAGCAAGCTGGAGAGTATGGTGAGACGGCTACCTGGATACCGATTCTACGCGAGTTCTCTACTAATGTATTACGATGCTGAGCCTGAAAAGTCGAGAGAATATACCGAAGCCGAAAAGAATGGAGTCGATCTGCTTAAACAGAAGCAAAGGGAGGAGAAACCGTGGCCACCTCCGATTGAGATCAAACTGGTTGATTTCGCCAATTGTGTTACAAGCGAGGATCCGTTACCAGACGGCCTTAGAGCACCACCACACAATCCTCAGGATATCGATCGTGGTTACCTGCGTGGTCTACGAACACTCAAACACTACTTCGAAAGTATGTTGAAGGGCATTGAGAATGGCAAGTACGAGCACGAGTCCAAGGAGGTCGTGGAGTGGCTAGGCGAGGAGCACGAAGAGGAGGAGAAGAGACCGATACCATTCAGCGACACGGAATCAGAGAGCGACTATGTTCCTGCAAACCTCGAGGATGAGGAGGATGGCAATGTTAGCATATGAGACACAGCATGATTGTGTCATGACTTTGGACAGGACTGTTTGACTGTGTGGTATGCATAGGCCATCCGAGTGACTATTACTTGTATTGCGAGATCACGAGGCATCCAAAGAATTTTGTACTGACACAACGCAAGGCGCACGGGGTTGCTAGGTAGCAGGGGTTTTCTTTTTTTGGAAAATGGCATAGATGGATGGGAGTACAGCAATGGTGTTAGATCAGTGTGAGAGCACGTCGGCGATACTCCGACATACGTTTTCCTTTCAAAGACCGCTCCTATCTCCAACGAACATGATGACTAACATCGACCGCCACGTCTCATGCAAGGTCACGCCAAGTATCTTGCGTGAGGTCCGTGCCAGCCTACGCCCACGATAGCCGTGCCTTCCGCTCGCTTCTAGCTGATATGTACAACAGCAAGGTCAAGTACGGGTCCGAAGCCACGACATAGCGTTGCTGCGTCGGATGCTCGAACTCTCGTTCCCGAGATATATGCAGAGACGACTGGATTAGCATGATCGAAGGGGTAGCGTTTACACGCAAGATGGGTCCTAAGAACCGGCTTGGGAACACGCGTAACATTGGTGTCTCTGCCAGTAGGCTAAAGCTACAGCTACGGCTACAGCTACGGCTACAGCTACGGCTACAGCTACAGCATCCCTACAAGAACCAGCGGTAGCTCGCATCGGCAGGTCCGTTCGCCATCAGCTCGGTCGGGATGTCTTGGGCCTTGACTTTCCGGCCGTCCTTCCTGTCGCGCTTCTTGTTGTCGAGGATCATGTACGCGCCCAGACTGAGGGTCAGCAGACAGCCCATGGCTCCGAACGCTGCCGTGGTGATGAGCGCGGGGAAGTATTTGGGCGCGTCTTGCGGCAGGAAGATGTTGCTGCTGACGACGCCCATGAGGTTCGCGACGGGGACGCCCACGCCCGTCAGCATGACGCGCTTGTTCTCGTTGGCGATGTTGTTGTTGAACCACACGTCGAGGATGACGCTCGGCGCCGACGTGCCCCATGTCATCATGAAGCAGGCGAAGTACGCGACTTGCAGCTGGCTCGTGACGTTGACCGACGCGTAGATGACCATGCCCATCATGGTGAAGATGAAGCCTAGCGCGACGAAGGGGAACCGGATGCGCGTGAGGTCGGACGAGAACGCCAGGACCAGCAACATGATTGCGCCCGTGATGTTCGGGGCTACGGTGTACAGGTTTGTCTTGACGGCGCTGTAGCCGAGGCGTTTGACGATGACGGGGAGGAACAGCGAGACGGACTGCAGAGGAACACCGAGACATATCTCAATGCCTGGGATGGATTTGTTAGTTGGGGGTGGAGCTGTTGGTATTGGATTGCGCTTACAGAGGATGACCCAGCTCGTGGGGTGCTTGAAGATCTTGACGGCATCCTTGAACACGAATTTCTCGTTGACGATAGAGGAAGAGTCCATCTGCAGACGGAGGAAAGCCACCCGCTTTTCTTCTTCTGTGAGGAACTTGGCTGTTGTTGCGTTGTACGGCAGGTACCAATAGGCAAAGCCAGCGAAGAGGATTGTGATTGAACCTAAAGTCGTCAGGGACCGATCGCTCAACGTCATGGTGAGATCAAATTACCCTCAATGATGAACAGGTAGCGCCAGCTCGCGAGACTGGTGTTGTCGATCCTGAACACAGCCCATGATAGCAGGCCCGAGAAGGCACTGGCGATGTTCGAGGCTGCGTAGAAAATGGCTAGACGGCGGGCGAGCTCTCCTCGGCGATAGAATGTGGTTTGGTAGTAGATGACGAGGGGGAAGAAGGCACTCTCGGCCATACCCAGAAACCAACGGAGAGCGAACAGACCGGCAAAATTCGTGACTGCAGTGACCCTGTCCACCCGTCAGTCGGTCTGCATTGTGTCAGTTGGGGGAGGTACGTACATCAAGGTCATTAAGCCAAAGGTGAACATCATGCATGGTAGCACACGGCTAGGACCATACTTCTTGCCGAGCATGGCGAGAAACGGCGCGGTCAACACGTAAGGGATGAAGAATATCATCAAGAGGAGGTTGTAGTCGTTGCTCTTCAGGTTGAGTGTCTCTTCCAGACCGGCAGTCTTCGCGTTCCCGAGGTTACCTTTGTCGAGAGCATTGCAAAGGTACATGAACGCTAGCGTTGGGAGAACGCGGATGTCAATCTTCCAGACGACTCTCTTTTCGAGCACTGGGTCGATGGTGAAGCTTGCAGAGAGTGTTCTGAGCTCGCCAGTAATAGGATCTTCAACAACCACGCCATCTTGTGTTGCTTTGACCGTGGCATCGTTCGAAGACGTAATTGAAAGAACATTGCTGTCCTTCAGCTTCTCAGGATCAGTGGATTGGGAGGGCGATCTGTATTCTGCCATGTTGAGTTCCTGATTTGACTGGAGCTACCGGTCTCCAGGCTGGTCCTTTGTTTAGAAGACGAGAGGAACGTGACACAGGGGCCTACTGAATATGGCACTGCATATTTATACGCGTCCGGTGCGACGCTGATCATGCTTTGTAGGGAAACGAGTGTCAAATTCTGCTGACTATCTCTGCTCTACCTTGCGCCTCACCATGATAATGCAACGATATGGAGAGGTGCGCATCATTTTCCGAGGAGCATTCGTCGCGACCCTAGCCTGAACGTCGCGGATACCTTGAGTGCTTGAGCGAGCTCACCTTACCGTTATCAAAGTGTAAGCACAGTTTATTGGAAGACGAAATGAAGGATACAACTCAATAAGACCCTGGAAGATAAGACATCCAAACGCGGCGTTTTCGTCGGCGTTTATTGCAATCATATTTGTCTTCTCCGCCCGACTTGGCAAAGTTTCGGTCCTATAAGCTCACTTGGCGCGCCCGACTGATAAGAGCAGAAGCTGCGTTGTCCTGCGAAAGAAGCGGACAAGCACGCGCATTTGTGTAAGCTTAGGTCAATCGAACAGGCGGAGCGAAGAAACGAGGAACTGGCTTATCGACGCGAGGAAGGGGACGACATTTACGTGTAGATCTTCTTGCTCAAATTGACAGTCCCAAGTCCAGGGTCCTGCCGTCTCGAGCAGGCGCTGCCGATCACTGATGCGTAGCAATCACTCTGGGCCGGCAGTAGCTTCTGTTGTACTCATAGGACAAAACATCTCGAGATGGCGTAGTATGTATGTTGGCCCCCAGCACACGTTCAAGGCGCCAAACAGCTACCAGCCTCTAATCAGTGATGATTACCTCCTTACTGGTTGTCAGGTTTTGGATAGCTGCGCGGGATCGCAACCTTCCCATCCTTTCGCGCCTGCCGCCGTGGGAGTCCAGTGCATCGGTCGTCGATTCTTGCTCATCATGATAGCAGTACAGGTGACTGCTCTCGCCTGGAACAGCATTGTTCTGCAGCAGATAGTTCACATCCTCCTGATGCCTTCCTCGCCAGTGCATTCGGCCAACTCACGCTTCTCCAACGCCTCCCACCACTGATATAGCATGGTCTCGCAGATAAGCTTGAACCAGGGGGTATATTTGAGATTTTTGTCCTTCCCAGACTGCGTTTCTACATCCTTGAACATCTGCTTTAATTCATCCATGCTCACCCAACGCACATCTTTCACTTCGTTTTTATTGATTTTCAGCTCGGGGTCTGACTCAATGAATAGAATGTAATCTATTTCATGTTCTCCCCACTTGCCGTCAGAGGGCGCCAGATAGTGTATCCTCGTAAGGTAGTCAAACTTCTCAATGGGGACATATTTGCTCGGTATGCCCAGCTCGTGATTCAGTTTCCTTATGGCAGCCCTCTTGGCGCCTTCGACGTTGCTTGCAAGGTCACCGAGGCCTGTTTCGCTAGGATGCGCCAGTGGATGCGAACAGCAGGTGTTGGTCCACATGTCGGGGAAAGTGATCTTCTCGCTGGCCCTCTGCTGCAGTAGCAGTCTCTTTGTCTCAGGGTGAAATAGAAACACGCTGAATGCACGGTGTAGTAGACCTTTGTTAATGTTGGTCATGAGATGGCAGTCCTTCTTGGTTGCGGTGCCGATGGCTTTGTCATTGTAGTCAAGGACTATGCAGACTTCGTCCATGAGTCTGATCTGTTCCTCGTCATAGCCAGCTAGATCAGGATTCACATCGCTGGCGACCGTGCCAGTGGAGTCTATGTGGTTCGCAGGAAGATCTGCGCCGACGAGACGAGTGCGCACTTCGGGGAAGAGAGTCGTGACATTGTCAGCCGTAATGGTCTGTGTTGTCGACATTGTGGCCGAGGGTTCTACACTTCGAATGAAGGACTGGAGTTAGTGGAAGCTTGAGAAGAAAACGAGACGTGAGGATGGCAAGTGCAGGTATGACAGAGCGCTGCCGAGCATGCCCCTCGGGTTGCCAGTGGACCAGAAGCGGTGGGAAGACAATTTTCTGGTCTGGTCCGCCCCGGACTTGCAGATCGTCACGCTACCAAACTTTGCACGACAGGGGTGTGCGATCGCCAGACAGACCAATCACGCTGCATGCGAAGCCAAGAAAACGACCAGGTACAAATTCAGGTTGTAAGACTGCATCACTGTCTACTGATCTCGATGGTGATACCGCGCTTGCGATGCTACGTCGACGTCTCATGAGTCTGGCACGCCATGGCCGCCCACCTCAGCCAGCAACCTCAGGATCTCCTCTTGAATTGACTGGCCTGATTCGGTGCCAGGAACAGCATGAATGTGAGACTGGACGGTGACCTCTCTTTGCGTAGCCGCGACACTGTCCGTGCTGCTTTCTCGCTGTGCTTGTGCGGCAAGAAACGTCGCACAGGCAGCAATGATGGCACAAGAGACAAGCCCAAACACTAGCTGAGTCTTCAGCCCACTCTGAACGACCGCTGCTTTCCGCGCATACTTTGCTACTGTCGAAATGTAGTTGGAGAAACCGTTCACGAGACAAGCGAGTGAGAGCAGCCAGAAAATGATACCAAGTGGATGGGCTATCTTCTCCTCGAGCCCGGTTGGCTGGTGTTTGAGGTGAAAGTTGACGAAGATGGCGACGGAGACCACGGACAGGTAAACAGCCAAACGCACATAGGACAGATACGTCCGCTCGTTTGCTGCATGATCTCGTGCGTCCGATGATGTGTTGGGGAACAACAACGGTGCGTGAAGTGGTAGGTGAAAGAATAGCTTGAGTGGGTTCGTCGGAGCATCGGTCCTAGCAGAGAGAGGTGTATCAGCCACTGCGCATCGTTGATCGCAACCTTGGGGTTGAAGCACTTACTCGTTCACGATGATGGTTCTCCCGAACGGATTGTGAATGAAGTGGAAATCCTCCTCGTCTCCGACCCGTGTTTGTGGGGTCGCCATGTCTTGTATCACTCGGCTGCCTTCACCAGACCGTACAGAGAGATGAAATGAGGAGTGGGGACAAGAGCCAGTGCTACCCTTATCGTAGTCTTACTGCTAGCAGGTTATGCCGAGTACAAACTCGTCATATGTATAATTGAGAGCGAAGCGATAGCAAGCTTGAAAAGAGGCACGTTGAAAGGCTGCAAAAGGCCTTCACTAGTGGTGTGAGGCAGCCGGCTTCCTTTGGCTTTATTCCCAATATACTAATGGTATAGGTAGGCGCAATACAATCACCCGCCGTGCTTCGGACCTAGGTACGAAAGTGAAGGCAGCTTACCCGAGGGCCTTTGTCGGTCACCGGATGGACCTACCGAATCGAGATAGCGCAAGCGAGGGACACCAGCTTAGCTTTACCTACTTTCGCCAGCGAAGATTAACTTTCTCTTAGGTGGGCGAAATGAGACGAGATGGTCGTCGATCTGAAATGCCTCCCCTCAAGGTAAGCTCGTGCGGTGTCCTGGAGCGAGAATCTTCGTCGTTATGCTGCTGCCGTGACCGTTCTCGCAAGCACGCATCAGCCTACTACTCACCTCATCACCAGCAGATAAGCGACCACATGTGCTTGCCATATTGCCATTGACGCTGAGTTTGGTCTCCCCTCCTGCTGTTTCCTTCAACATGCCTACCCCAGCCCGCGCGGTAGACACAGCTACCTCGACCGTCCGCCGCACCGCATCCCAAACCATCGCCCGCTCCCTCCCCAACGCGTCTGAACTAGCCCAAGCGTCTCTAGCCCGCGACCTAGAAGACTGGTCCTCCGATGATGCCCTCGAGACAGAAAGCGATAGCATTGACAGCGACAACGAAGACTCGACTCTTCGTCCCTCAATCTCAGCCCCAAGCCAGAACCACAACCACAACTATGGCTTCGTAGGCTCCTACCGCCGTCCCTCCTTTGCCGGCGCAGGAAACAGAGGAGTCCTCTACTCACGAGGCGCTGGCAACCCTAGTAGACCCACAAAAGAAGAGCGCCAAAGAGCTTTAGACGAAGAAAGAAGTCTTCTCCGAGACAACCAGCTCATACCGCCAAAACACCCACACTCGGATGTCTCAAGAACCAAATTCGGCATCCCCTTCACCCAAGACCGGGACGGCCGCCGCGCGAGTGAAACGTCCCCGCTCCTACCCGCAGATCCAGATCTTCCCTATGGTGGACAGGACGATCCAAGGCGGATCTCTCAGAAATGGAACGAAGCAATTGCCGCCAACGCCATCCAAACAACTTGGCAACGCGAAGCAAAGGTCATAGCCTCCTACTCCGCTCCTTTGATGCTCACGTTCCTCCTCCAGTACAGTTTAACAGTCGCCTCAATCTTCACAGTCGGCCATATCGGCACCGCTGAACTCGGCGCCGTTTCCCTAGCCAGCATGACTGCCAACATTACTGGTTACGCCATTTATCAGGGTCTCGCGACCTCGCTCGACACGCTGTGTCCGCAGGCATACGGGTCGGGCCGGAAGAAGTTGGTAGGCCTACAAATGCAGAGGATGGTGTATTTCTTGTGGCTCCTCACGATACCGATTGGGGTGATTTGGCTATTAGCAGGCAAGATTCTTTCATCGATGGTGCCCGAGCGTGAAGTCGCGATTTTGGCGGGCACATACCTTAAGATCGCTCTGGCGGGGGCACCGGGCTACGCTGCGTTCGAAGCTGGGAAGCGGTACGTACAGGCTCAGGGTTTGTTCAGTGCTTCATTGTACGTGCTGCTGTTTTGTGCGCCGTTCAACGCTTTCATGAACTGGTTTTTCGTCTGGCATCTCGATATGGGCTTTAATGGTGCGCCGCTTGCAGTGGCGATCACCGACAACCTGCTTCCACTGGGCCTGTTCATCTATGTTCGGTTCTTCAGCAAATCGGGCATGTCCTGCTGGAATGGCTTCACACGGAAAGCTTTTGCAAACTGGATGCCAATGATCAAACTGGCCGTGCCTGGTGTGGTCATGGTCCTAGCCGAGATGATAGCCTTTGAGGTCCTGACCCTTGGCGCATCTTTCTTCGGGACCACGATATTAGCGGCTCAGAGCGTGCTCGTCACGCTTACGAGTATCACTTATCAGATCCCTTTCCCGCTCGGTATTGCGGGCAGCACGCGGGTTGCCAATCTAATCGGAGCGACGCTTGCGGATGCAGCGAGGGTAAGTACAAGAGTCACCTTCATCGCTGCCTTCTTTGTGGGCGTCATGAACGTCACGCTGCTGAGTGCGTTGAAAGACTACATCCCTCGCCTATTCACATCTGATCCAGAAGTCATCCATATCGTATCCGCTATCCTGCCTCTATGCGCCGCATTCCAGCTGTTCGACGCATTAACGGCGAATTGCAACGGCATCCTTCGGGGACTCGGGCGGCAAGAGATTGGTGGGTATGTGCAGTTGTTTTGTTATTATGTCATTGCAATGCCGATATCTTTTGGTACGGCATTTGGCCTAGGTTGGGGACTTTGGGGTCTGTGGACAGGCGTTGCGATCGCGTTGGGCATTGTATCAGCCATAGAGTTCACATACCTGTACGGGTTCTTGGATTGGGACTGGTGTGTGGAAGAGGCGAGAACGAGAAACGATGCTGATGGTGGCTGAGATACCTCGATAACCTGAACTACTAATGGTTCTGTAATAATTCAGAGATTCTTATACATCCGCCGCCGCTTGCTTGTTGGCCTTGTCCTTACCTGCCGCTGACACCATCGTCCAGAGGTCGCCTAACTAGCGCCTCGGCACGTCGCGTTCCACGTTCCCACCGTTGAGCTATCGGCGGCGGCAAACTCACGCAAGTAGACGACGCCCACAATTATGAGTTTCAAGCACTTGGACCTCCTCCTCATCGGAGCAGCTTTCAGAGCATTCTTGTTCTGTGCCACGGCCTTCAAAAGCTTTGGGCACAAACTCACCCAGCAGCTTCGCGATCAACGTCTTGTTCTCACGATCATCCGCAAGCATTTTGTCGATGCAGGCCGCTTCCTGCCGATCTAGTTCTTTCCTCCTGGCAGCGATCGACTCTAGTTCGAGTCGCAGTGTGTCCTCGAGAGCGTTCTTGTGGAGCTCCATGGCTTTGATCTTGCTGTCGATCTCCTGGTGCAGCGCGTCAAATTGAGCAGCACGCTTCGAGTCTTGCAGTGCCTCTGTGAGTTTGAGGGCACTCAGAACGAACTTGTTGATCTCGCGGGCTGTCGTGGGTTGCCTGTGGACTGCTGCGTGACGGAGCCTGTGCGTTGCGGACAGTATCTGAATCAGTGTTGAGCCCTCTACTAAGCTGATGGCCTCGGCGGGGACCTGGCTCCAATGTTGCCTTACGACGGGTAACCATTTCGTTAGTTCTACCGCTGCGGCGCAGTCCCAGCCGTTCGAGTCAAGGACTTGTGGGAGCCATTTCTTGGCCCATTCGAAACAACATTCTTCCAGTGCGCTTTGAGCCGCGTTCAGGATCGTGTGTTGCGCCGAGTACGGAAAGTAGAGTGGGTAAAGGGTGGGTATACCAGGGAAAGTTCCAGGTACTTCTGTCGACGCCCCTGCAGTATTAGCATCAGCGAGCACATCTGCATTGAGGACAACATCACTCACCGTGGCAAACATCCGCTTCAGCTAGGGCAGCAGCTTCACTGTACACATGTGTATCGGCTTCTGAAGCGACCTTTCCAGTCTGTCCCTCCACAGATTCGATCTCGTCAAGCAACTCTGCCACCGATCGAGCAGCGTCGTTCTCCGACTCTGCCCGTCGTGTATTTTGAGCAGGCGAAGAAGCATACAGCTCGGGAAACTGGGCTCGTGCCTGGACCTCTGACTCAAAAATGCGCTTTTCCAGCAATTGACGGAGGATCTCAACAACCTTATCCACGCCCAAACCTGTAAGCAAGGCGGTCAGAGCCTTGCGGTGCTTGTCGACGATTTTCCGAACGCGCTTCTGTTTCCGCACTTGGGCATTTTCACCAGTGAAGATTGGTCTGCAGGCTAAAAAGACTCGCCGCGTTTCTGTGGATGAGTAGGACATATCACGCTGGTGAACAGTGAGTGAAGAAGACTGTTGATGACCTGTCGGGTCGATCTTCTATAAAGCGAGACACGCTTTACAACAGCTCGTTTTCACCTGTGTTTAAGTACATATTTGCTTCCGCATCCGCGGCTTTGCAGCCACGCATGCAGGCACAGCGTTGGGTTATCAAAGCCACAAGCGTAAAGAACCTCGCATGGTAACAGATGCATACAATATAGGCACTGTTGTATCATGACGCATAACAAGGTTGACTCCATGGATAGGAATGCAAGCGACCAGGAGTACACAAGGCTGAAAGACGACCACACTGCTAAGGTCGGTACTAACGCGACCGTGGTGGGGCAAAGTTAAACCCGCTAGCCGCCCGAAGCATGGATTTCACGAACCTTAATCTTGTCCGACTTCCCTTTCCTGTGGAGTGTTGTAAACGGAAAGTCCTTTGTGACCAAGAGCATCGCGCAGCATGTGAACCTCATCAGCTACCTGGATATTGATGGACCGGTAGAGTGAGCGACGGATCGACCTGCAAGCCCCGTCTTCGTCATGTTCACACCAGCACCCCGGTCTGACAATATTGAGGCTGAGCGCAAAGCTCAGCCTAAGACTGTGTACCGATTGGTGCCAGATGTCACTTGATGGGACAGCGCCCGCACTGCCCTGCGTCTCCGAACGCAGCGGCTGAATACAATCAGTGTTTCCGCCTGACCTTTCGTTTCTGCTTCCTGATGTTCATCCTGCGACTTTCAGGTTGCTGGTCGCCACAATGGCTGCAGCAGGCCTGTATAGGCCGGGCATTGCTTTGAATGTACTATCACCATCATCGAGTTCGATGTCTCGCCCATGTTCGTAGAACCCTACAGGTGCTATGAGCACGTTCCACGATCCAGGTTCGACGGATCCCAACCCTCCCGGCACAGCACTGACGCCTGGATTTTATACGGCCACCAGTGGTCCGAGCGCAGCTAACACGCAGAAGAAGCACTTCAGATGCAAGGTGTGCGGGGGTACAACACAAGGCATTCTTGCTTTCTCGGCGTTGCTTCTTGGGGTTGTCATGGCGCTTTGGACGTGTGCGAGCCTAGAAGAGGCCAAAGAAGCCAACAGGAAAGCTGAGTGGGCAAACAAAATGGCAGAGTGGTCCTCTCTTCAAGCTTTCAGAAACGGTTGCAGAGCACAGAACGAGACTGCATAGGTAATGACCGAAGACTGCTCTGAGGCATTAATTCGTCCTCTTTCACATCCTCCTCGAATCGGGACCCATCTCACTCGTCGTGCAGTCATTGACGCATCCCTCCACAGCTCAGAGCTAGCATCAGCCACTTTGAACCTACATCATGTGCAATACAGGCTGGTCTTCGTTGGGATGTTTATTGTCGTTTGTGCTGTAATCACACATCGAGCACTTTCACCCCAGGTCCAAACAGATGACGAAGATATCGATGTCAACGACCCTATCATAGAACTCGATCATCCCTGGACAAACAATGCTAATGCGAGAAATAAAGCAGTTTCAGAGCTAACTCTATCCTCACAGGTAGAGTCAGAAGCTATCAAGGATCCCGTGACAACCATTGCGGCTTCCATGGATATCGGGCCTTCGGTGGACGGGGGTGAACTGCGCCGTCGGCCTGTAGCTGGCTCATCTGATCGGGAAAAGTTGGAGGCAAAGTTCAAGTTATACGCAGAGCGCCAGCGGAAGGTTGTACTCACATTGGGGAATCTGATCGCGATAAGCTCGCCCGGCAGACTCCATGGCCAACATGCGGCGCCAGAAGATAACCATGAAGTTGGAGTTGTTTTTTCACAGATAAGACGTTTTGTTATCGTTGGCGAGGATCCCAACTTCCAGACTGGACTACCCGTCTCAAACTATGGCGGAAAAAGGGTTGCCACGAAGAAATTGACTCAGAAAGAGCAGATGGCACATGCCATGGTATACTCTAAGGGAAAACACGCTGCACAACTAGATGGAGAACCATATTTTACGAAGTCCCCCATCTGCATCGATACATCAATCTCCGGGTATACGCTTCCCTCTAGCAGCCGGCTTTGCTACTCAAAGCCTCCAAGCCTCGATTGCAACGTTAGAGTCCGACATCTTGGGCATGTAGTGCAGGAACACATCCCTCGCCTTGTGCTGGATTATGAGAAAGAGAACATTTCTACCTTGCGGGAACACTCGGAATGAACGTTGACAGAGGAGAACACTGAAGCAAGTCTCCGTGCCGCCTCGTCGGTGCGAAGGGGGGCTAGTAGAAGAACGGTGAACGCGGGCTGATCGGTCATGTTGGATGCCGTAGCGCATTGGTCACAAGTGGTTGTCAAAGCAAGTTCTACTGGTTGAGAACATGATGATTTTATCCCTAGCAGGGTGTCTATAGATAGTTGTTGTTCTGCAATGGATTCGAGCTTGCAGCAGCGGCATCCTGGCAAGCTCTCGTATACAAGACGGATTACGGGCCTCCACCGTATCTCTGCATCACTGCTTTCACTACGCTTCCATCGTGATATAGTATGCATGGCCACAGATACCAGTTTGCCAGATTGCCTGATAAGAGGCTTATCGATAACAGTATCTGACTCGGTCCAAAAGTTCGGCAGGGACCGACTTGGTAGGAATTACATGTCAACCAGCGTTATCACCAGCAGAATGCTCTGCGCGGACTATGTCTCATGAGACCCTACTGACAGATCTTTGTGCCATTTGGTGAGCTAAATCCTGGTTGGGGCCTATCCTATGCTAACGACGTAGCCATGTAAACGCGATCAAATACACCTGCCCTCGCTGCGGCATCCACACCTGCTCCCTCCCCTGCGTCAAGAAGCACAAAGCATGGGCACAATGCTCGGGCGTGCGCAATCCCGCCGAATACCGCAAACGAGCTGAACTCGCGACGCCATCCTCGGTCGACAAGGACTTCAACTTCATCACCAACGTCGAACGGGCCATCACAAGAGCAGACGATGGTGTCCTCGATCGGGGCCTTAGCCTTGCACCTGCGCGACAGCCGCGACGTGACAATGTGCGGCCGAAGGTGGAGACTGAGATAGAGCAGCGCGGTGTCAAAGTGATCAGGGCCCCGAAAGTGTTTTCGCGCGCAAAGCAGAATAAGACGCATTGGGTTGGTCAGCAGCAGAGTATCATGTGGACCATCGAGTGGGTCTGTTCTGATGGTGAGAAGATCGTCGGTTCTGCGCTTGAGAGCAGAACCCTGGCACAGGCTTATATCAATATTGTTGGCAAGAAGAAGATCAAGAGGAAGAGAAGACTCAGTCAGCACGATCAGCCCACCACAGAACCCCCACCCAAGCTCGTGAAGCAGGAACCTCACTCGCCTGCGAAGGAAGAGGACGTCTCGAACCAGAAGGATGGCCAGCTACCTGGCTCAACCGATGAGCAGCTCCTAGCCGGCATGCACATCTACCTACACAACCCTCAGACCTCATCCAAGTTCAAATGTCTCATATCGCTTTCGCCAGATCAAACGCTCGGCGCTGCTCTCGAAGGACGAACAGTACTCGAGTTCCCCACCATATACGTCAAGAACGAGAGCCCGGACCAGCTCGAAGAGCCCTTTATAAGTCAACACGCGTATGAAAAGCGGCACGGCGACGATATACCTGTGAACCTCACAGCGCCTCTAGAAGATGGCGAGATCGACGAGCCAAGCGGATCAAGTTCAGCAGCTGCAGCAGAAATTGCCCCAGAGAAAGTCTTAGAAGTCCTAGCACGAGACCTAAGTTAAGCCGGCTGAAAGATCCACTGTTGCCGTCTCAACATCAACCCAGCTTCCCCGGCACAAACGGATGCCCAGCAGAAAGTCCACCACAAACCGCCCACGCCTGGCCATTAACATAGCTAGCCTCATCACTCGCCAGAAACAGCGCAACCCTTGCCACTTCGTCCGCAACAGCCCCTCTCCTCAACGGGTTCAACTGCCCGATCTTCTGCTGCGTGCCCCTCTCCCTCGCCATGTCATACATAGCCTTCGTCATACCCGTCTCAATCACCCCGGGACAAATAGCATTAACCCGCACGCCGGATCCCGTCAACTGATAACTCATCGTCTGCGCCAAACTGACTACACTCGCCTTACTCGCACTATAGTCCGTCGCGCCCGCATTGCTCCTCAGCCCCGCCACGCTCGCCGTCCCAATGACGCTGCCGCCGGGGTACTTCTTGTGCTCGCTGGTCTGCTGCATCGCGATCGCGCCGTACTTGGCGCACAGGAACACGCCCAGCGAATTCACGCGCATCGTGTCCATGTACTGCTTGCTATCAATGCCCACAAACGTCGTGCGCGCGCCCGTCACCCCCGCGTTCGCAAACATGATGTCCAGCCGGCCGTACTTGTCGAGCGCGTCCGCGCACACGGCTTTCACGCTCTCCTCGTCCCCGACGTCGAGCTTGACGCAGTGCACCGCCACGTCCGGGTACAGCTCCTGCAGCTCGCGCTTGTGCGTCTCGAGGTTGTTGTCGGCCCAGTCGCACATGTAGATGGCCCGCGCGCCGTTGCGTGCCAGCTGGTGCACGGTTGCGCGCCCGATGCCGATCTCGCTGTTGGCGCCCGTCACGATCGCCACTTTGCCTGGGACCCGCGGCCCCGCTGATTCGCCGGCTACTTGCCGGATGCGCGAGATGTCTTCGAAGGTGCCCGTCGAGGGGATGCCTTCTACTAGTTGCTGGGACAGGGCGTCGAGGCGCCGTTTGCCGGCCGAGGTCATGGTTGCGAGAAGGGAGAGGTGTGATGTGGTGCGGTGCGGTGCGGTGTGGTTTGGTTTAGATGACTTCTATGCACTCGCACCCGAAGCAATGGAATATATCTGTGAAGTACGATTGTTGACAGTCTGGAGCTTGAGTGCTGCGGCTGCGGGCTACAAAGTGGAAGTTGCATCTCATGGCGATGGGAGATGCCGAGGTTAGACGAGAAATGTGCAAACCTCGCAAACTGATCGATTGTACTGTACTTGCCCACCACTGGCATGGCACCTCCACGGTACCGTGACAATGTGGATACCAAGAGCCATCCAAGACGTCCGAGTCCTTGAGCTCGACCGGCTCATATTGTGTACTGCCGTAGCGACTATTAGGAAGCAACTCGCCCTTCAGTACAACGGCACCGAGGCCCTCTTGAACTGCGGCTTACCATCCTCACCAAGTGAATAATCTCTAATGTACGTCAATGTAGGCGAGAGCTTTTTCCCACCAACGAGCTCGTAGGAAATGGCAGCATGATGGCAGATCATGTCTTGACTCCTAGGCCATTGTCCTTGCCATGTCCCCTTTGCCACGCTCCTCGCCAGCTCTTCGTCTTCCTCAATCTCCAGTAACCTTTCAACCGCCCTTGCATTCGTCTCCGCGGCATACAATGCTTCCTGCCTCGGCGCCCTTCGAAGTAAGGCCACCGTCTTTCGACGGATCAGAGGATGTCGACACTTCATCCCCGTGAAGAACAGTGGAGGGATCACGCCCATCTCAAACGAGAACGGAACAGGAGTCGCTTGTTGGCTTCCGTGTGCAGCATCCAATAGAACCTCGGCACAGTCCACTACCCTCTGAAAACGACGCGTTTGCTTTTCCTGTATTGTTGTCTCCGTCGCATCGAACATAGTCGAGACCCAGATGTACGCAATGTTATAGTACATGGTCATTGAAGTCGTAGCCAGCTTATCTTGTTCGGTAAATTCACCAGAACTGCTCTGATTGAACAGGATGAATGCTTTGTCCCATTGCGCCAGTTCCGCCATGACCGCCGCTTGCCGTATTTTCAGCGTTCCCGTTGGACTCAAGTCAGGTGCAGAGTCCGATATGATCGCGCGACCTGCGGCGTACACGAACTCCATGCCTTTGAACAAGCACGCGAATAGCGCAGCGCGAGCATCCACCAAGGAGTGAAGCTTCGAAATAGACGTGGGAGCAATACTCTGAAACCGCTCGAACCAGCACTTTGGCGGGAACTGGCCATAGGTCGCCATCAACACCGTCTGACGCGCGAGTATCGGCACCAAAACGTCCTTGACAGTCGAGGAGATGCTGTCTGCCGAGCTCATGAATATGTTACTCGCCATGTCATACCCGTGCTTGAGTAGCATAACAGCATTGTGCACATTGTTTTGTTGGAACTCGATCGTTGTTAGAAGCACACAGCTCAGTAGCGCAAGCTCGGTCTGCTCCTTGTCCTGCGACTGGCTTAAGCTGATTTGGAACCCTTTGATGCTCCGCGACTGCCACTTGAGAGCTTGAGATTGTGCTTTGGTAATGAACGTAGCTGCGCCCACTGGGTTCGAGGTCTCTGGAGGGTGCTCAAACATGTGGCTGATAGCTAGCACGGCATTTCTTGCGGCAGCATGTTGTCGGACGACTCGAGGTACTAAAGACGTCCAGAACGGCCCGTCTTGTGTGGCTGCTAGACATGGCGCGGCCCGGTGCAGGAAGTAGTCGAATGCTCGGCTTTCATCTTGATCCAGTTGCAGCGCATCTAACGCAGCTGTGGGTGACGAGCCAAGACCAAGCGGACTGCGAGACATGATGCGACTCGTGTTCATCGATCCGGAGCCTACAAACACGAACTTGCTCGGAGCGGGTCCATCACATGTGCGACCCGTATCCGTGCATCTTCTGCAGTGCGGCAACGTCTCATCACATTTCACTTTGCGCTTGCTACAAGTTTTGTTAGCAGTCTGCACAAGCCTTTCACTGCCAAACACACCGGCAGGTCAAGCAACCAAATCGTGACTTTTTAGCCATTGCAAACTCGATCTGCGTCAGGAGTTCTTGCAGGTGGTGAAGGATTCACTGAGGCTAGGGCTTCGAAGCGACCAGATACAAAGACGGCCATCGTGCAGTATTGGCCTGCGGAAGACTACACTTCGAGGTTGTCGGGTCGCACATCAAACATAGAGAACGTCTCAGGCGAAGGAAGATGAAGGGTCCCGACTGCCTTCTGCCATTGGTCGGTTCGCCTCGATTACCTGATTGAGCTTAGCGATTGAATATCCTTCGAAGTAGCCCATCTCGCCGGATCTGCGCAACATGCACAGTACAAAGCTGGCGGCCTCGTCAGTCATTGGCATCTGACTGACCTGCGCTGCCGATCACATATTTAGCATCACCAGGGTACAGAATTCGAACCTTCTTTACATATCTGCTGCTGGCCTAGTGGACGATGTTTATTGTTGTAGATACAAGAAAATGAGTACATCACGATCTCATACCACGGTTTCAAGTAGGTTGAGAGAACGGCGTAAAGGTATAGGGAAGTCTTTTAGCAGCCATGTCGATTGTAGTACATTGTGATACAGGGCACGAAGCTGCGAATCGTTATCCGAGTGCAAGGAATGGAATGAGGTGAATAGACAAAAGACAAGTACGAAGATTATGGAAAAAGGATGAATTATCAACATTACTGTTTCTCAGGCAATAAAGCAGACGCTTCTGGTGCATAAACCGAAGCGAACGACACCGTTACGATATCGTGCTATCCCTATACCGCGCAAAACATCACCACCGGTTCTTCGACTGTGTGTTCGTCACCTTCTCACAAAAGCACAAGACCAACGCAAAATGGGTATCAATCGTGAGACATGCCACCGTTATTGCTTTTGCAGCTTCGACGAAGTACTCGTACTAGAGTAACCTTCTATCGGGTTGCAGTGTCATAGAAGCTAGTATGACCAGCTGTGTTGCCGGTGGTTCCACTTGCGCCTTGTTGACCTGTAGAGAAGGCTTGGTCCATTTCACGGTTCAAGCCGCTAGCTGCGCCAGACGTACCGCTCTGTGCGCCGAGCAGCTGGTTACCTGGAACACCAGCGCCAGTGCTTCCAATATCGTAGCTCTGACCCGGAGCCATGGTGCCAGTGGGAGCACCGGTTTGAGGGTACTCACTGCCATAGCCCTGACCAGATCCCGTGAGGCCAGAAGAAGCACCGGTTTGAGGGTATTCACTGCCAATGCCCTGACCAGATCCCATGAGGCCAGAAGCACCAGTTTGAGGATATTCACTGCCAATGCCCTGACCAGATCCCATGAGGCCAGAAGAAGCACCAGTTTGAGGATATCCACTACCATAGCCCTGACCAGGTGCCATGGCGCCAGTAGAAGCACCGGTCTGAGGGTATCCGCTGCCATACTCAGCGACAGGATACCCAGCACCAGTAGGGGCAGCCTCGTACTGACCTCCAGGGTAACCAGCGCCACCGGTACGACCAGTGGTAACAGACTCGTACTCAGCAGGGTTGCCGTAGCCTTGCTGGTATCCGGAACCTTGCTGGTATCCGGTACCAGAGCTGCCACGACCACGCTCGCCGCCATGACCAAATCTGCTTTCTTCCTTGGGTCGAAGACGTTGAGTTCTGGTGTGATGTGGCTTGCGAGTGACCTTCGAGGCGTGGGGGAGGTTAGACGACTCTCTAGCACTGCCAATACCAAAGACAGGCGATTCCCATCTGTTGCCCTTGGCAGCAAGGTCTCTGTATTCGGTAGCCTTGGTCGAGATACCACCTGGCAGAGAGATGTTGGGGAAGATGGAATGCTCCATATCCAAAGCGATGTTGGTTGTGGTGTTCTTCTTGGCCTTGTCGCCCTTCTCTCTCTTTGCTGCCATCTTCTTCTGGATGGCCTGAGCGTATCGCTGGTACATGTTGACAGCTTGGTCAGGATCCCGCTTGGCGGTCTCTTTGCCCTTCTCAACCTCTCGGTAGATGCTGTAGGCGAAACCATCGGCCTGCTCGAACTTGTCCTTGATGATCTTCTCGATAGCTTTCGTGATAGCTGGCTTCATGATCTTGAGCACAAGAGACTTGGCAAGTTTGAAGAGCAGCTTGTGGTTGGACTGCTTGACCTTGATGTCGAGGTTGTTGAGTTGGACGTCAACCTTGTCAACGACGAAGAAGTGAGTTCGGTCAGTGGACTTGTGAGCGTTGCGAGCAGCAATCTTAAAAGCGAGACCATCACCGCCCATGAGAATGTCCATGACACCCTTGTCAGTGATAGATGGGAAGCCTTGCTTTTTCTTCATGTAGTAGGCAACATCTCTGAGATCCATCTGGATACCAGATGCGGCAATCATGACCTTGTTCTCGTGGTGGTTCTTAATCGACTTGCGACCCATTCTCCAGTAGTTGTCGGAGCCGAACTCAAGAGCGTTGGGGAAAAGGTTGTCAGATTCAATGACCAGGTTTTCGACGATCATGTCAATCATAGGGTCAGAATACTCGATTCTAGGGATGGGAAAGTATCTGCTGTTCTCGAAGATACCAGGAATGATCACTTCGGTCAAGTCTTTGATGAGATGAGGCTTGAAAGCAGGGTTGCCGTTCTCATCCTGTCCGAGGTCGAGGAACATCTTTTGCATAGCATCACCAAAGGCATGGTTTTGTGGGTCTTCGTCAAATTGGTCGCCGAGGAACTTGACTTCGTCGAAGAGGTGGTCGATATGATCTCTGTATCGGTCTCGGAAGAGGAACTGACCTTGGTCGTACAACTCGTTCCATTCTTGAGTAGACTCGTCCCGAAGAACATATCCTTGCTCTCGCAGAGACTTTCGGACAAAGGTGTTCATGCGTCGGTACCATCCCTTCAACTCAGGGTCGTGGTCAGCGTCACGGTAGACCTGGTTGAGAGAATCGAAGAGATCGTCCGCGCTGGTGAAGTTGGCAAATCGTTCAATGAGAGTCTACAGGTTTGTCAGCAGAGATCTCGTTAAGGAAGCGAATCATCTTACCCTCAAGTTATTCTCGCAACGCTGCAAAGCGCCGTCGCTCTCTTGAGCACCTTTGACAGTTCCACTAGTCTGCTGACCGAGGTTGCGGGCGTGACCTACATACTCCTCGGCAAGGTTGATCAGAGTCGTAACTGCTTGCTGGTCTGCGATACATGTTAGTGGTTGCAAATGCCAACAGTCGTTCGCAACTTACAGTCCGAGTGGCCTTGAATTTCAACGATCATCTTCTTCAACCGCCAGATGGTGTTTTCTCTTCGTTCTTTAGGCATCTTCTTGCTCATGTAGTTTCTCGCATGGTCACGGGTTGCATCTCTGGCGTTTCGTGCATTCTGCTTAGTCTCTTCAGGCATGTTCTGCTCAGCCTTGCTTCTGAGGTTGTCGACAGTGTGCTTGACACCGGCTCCACCAGCTTGACGAGCTTGCTCGCGATCCTGGCTGGGGTCAGATGGGTGCTGTTGGGCAGTCTCGCGACCTTCCCTTGTAGTTTGCTTGAGCTCCTCGCGGTTGAACGGCTTGTTCTTGTTCTTGAGATCAGCTGCCTGCTGTTTGAGGTGATCCCGCGATAGATTTGGGGCATCGTGCCATGTGTTGTCTTCAGCAGGCTCGTCAATACGTCTCAGTCGTTCCTCATCCGGGTTGACTTTGTTGGCTGCCTCCTGGGCTGCATCACCAGCCATGTCTCGTGCAAGAACTAGAGCGTCATCGAGAAGTTTGCGGAATTGGCCGTTTGAAAGGATCAAACGACCAAGAGTCTTCAGGTCATCGAGAGCTTCGTCTTTGTGGTGCTGCGCAGTGCCTCTATCGATGGGCGCGTTGGGCCTACCAGTGTTTCCTCCAGAGATGCCTTGGGCATCCCAGATGAATTCTTGAAGCAAGTTGCCCTCGTTTTTCGACAGCAAGAGCCTCTTGGTCTCCTCAACTGCATTTCTGACATCGTCCACCAGACCCTGGCCCTCTGGCGAGAGTCTGTTGGATTTGTGTGAAAGCGCCTTGGAAGCTTGAAAGCTGTTGAGAGCGACGTCTATTTGCTTGTTTGAGGGGACCTTGCCATGAGAAAAGGCCTGGAAGATTCCTGGTCATCTAGTCAGTACAGGACATTGCGACAAATACACGATGGCATGCTCACCATATAGCTGGAGCTTTGTGTTAATATCCTTCTCCTTCTGTTGGAAGTTAACGGGTGCGTTGACGTTCGCCATGTTGGTCGTATCGCTCTGCGCGATGAGTATGCCCGGGTATCAAAAAGTGCAGAAAACAAGGAACTAGGGTATCGTGAGTATTAAGTTTGGACAAGATGATATGCTGGGTATAATGAGATGGGTATCTTGATGAGGAGGGTGTGTGGTGGGAGAGAAGTTGGTTTGGTTCTGTCACCGCAAATATGTGTTTGTTCAGAAGTGATTTCGTACAGCGGGAGGAGCTCCCTGTCATGATGATGATGATGTAGTATGATGCAAGGTCAATCGAAGTGGGTCCAATTGTGGCACGGCAGGGGCAGGGCGTCACTTGGGAAACAACGATTTCATCGGAAGTCTTACGCACGCTACTGCTACAAGCGTTCATCGTACCACCTTGTGAGCAAGGAACCTAGGCCACAAAAGCCTTGACCTTGGAAATTGCGACAGAGCTTTCGTTGGTCAGAAGAAGGCACGCGCAGCCACTTTCATCTGAGATCGAGCAGGATTGTCACTTTCCTGATCATCCTGAAAAGCCACCGAGCGCAAGCTATGACGACATGTCAACACATGCACTTGCCAAGCGTCTGCGCAATTCAGGACTTGGCTGCCAACTTCTTTCCCTGTGCCTGCAGTACTGCATTTCTCTTCTGGCTCCAGGAGTGGGTAGTGAAGGTGTGCAATTCGTCCTGTTGCAGGGCGAGGCTAACCGCGTTGGATGACCCAGCCTCAACGCTAGAGCAAGCGATTCTCAAATCGACGAACTGCCCGACCTGGCCCTACCTAGAGCAGTGTCACTACAGCCACGCAGTTTTGGATGGTCATAGCTCCAAGTTTCCAGACAAGCTGCCTGCTAAGAAACTTTGCTAAAAGTTATTCATCCCTATAAGACGTGGCAGGAACATTACAATGTCAACAGTATCTTAGATGAGCCGCACATGTGAATACAGGCACATCATCTGATGCCAGTACACGTGGCTCCATGTGCCTGTTGCTTAACACTGAAGGTGAGTTTCATGTACTGGCGAATGCGTCTCCACGGGGTCAGGCTCGTATGACGTAGGTGTAGTCTTACATGTGACGACTTTAGGGGAGGGAAGGAACTTCCGTCTCCATTAAAGACTAAGGCTGTCGCATCGGTTGAGATCCGTAACGTCTTGATCTTCGAGAGCGAGTCGGGGCATGTGGCTCCTCTGCCCTTTTTGGAGTTCACCAGCCACACCACAGCACTTTGTATGCAGGAGGAATGCGTCGTGTCGAAGCACCCCCAACCTCCTTATCACAGCGCAAAGCCCTCGAACAGAGCCATGCCTGTTGAATGTAACTTTTCGCGGTCTTCCTGTTGGATATCCTGCTTCGCACCTCACGTGAGATCCCCTGCACTTGTGCCTCAGGTATCAATCACGTGATGACGTGTCGGCCTCAGGTTGCGTGGTCGCGACATGTGAGGCGCGGGTGGATGTGCTCTGATTGATGTCTTGATAGATCCAGATTTGACTACTGTCGAGTGTCTAGTGTTGAACCATTGTATCCCGGGTGCTTACTGACGCGATGAGGACTAGACAGCAGAAAAGGCAATCTCGGCTCAGTTTCGAGCCATTGCCTTCCTCCTCACCGGCTAAAAATGCATTTAGCTCTGCAGTCAAAGACAGGCTCGCATCTGTACGCTTTGTAGGGTCCAAGTCAACAGGAAGGTCAGATCGAGGGGTCAGAGATGCAGCTGAAAATCTGCCGACGCCCGAACCATCCTCCCAGCCGCAACGTCGATGGTCCTCATCTCCGAGCGATACGCCGCCGACGCCGAAGGGAAACTCCAATAAGTCAAAGAGTCAAGTCGAGGTCGAGGACGAGGACGAGGACGATATTGTCATACCCTCGTCGAAGCGTCGCAGATTAAGTCCAAGGACAGACCTTGAAACCACACCTACACGAAAATCATCAAGGCTCCAGACTTTGAACACACCACATTCGGGCTCGTTACGCAGCAGGAGCGGGAGCGGTCTCCCCATAACGGCTTCATCTCCAGCTGATGCGCCGAGTATTGGCTCCCCAGAAACGAGCGGTGACGAAGATGCCGCTATTGTGAGCAGGCCAGCAACCCGTCACAGAGCTACAAGAGCCGTTGCGCGGAATGAAAACCCTTTCGTTGTGGAAGATGATAATCATCATCATGAGGAGTTGGTCATCAGCAGCGACACTCGTAGGAGCAGGAATAAGGGGAATGGCTTTGTGGTTAACGACGATGAGGTAGAATACATATCGAGCGACGGAGACATGGTGCTCGGAACGCGGCGTTCAAGTGGCAAGCACAAGAGAAGGTCGAGACGAGAGCAAGCCGAGATCGATGACGACCTCAAAGACCTGCAAACATCAGATATCGAGGAAGAGCCTGCGCGTTCAGAAAGCAGGCGTACCAGGGGTGGCCCCGTTACTACGCAAAGAGATCGTAACCGTGAGCACTTCGAGGCACTCAGAAGGAGACGAGCAGGCGAGAAGATACCTCGAATAGCTGATGCTGACGAGGAAGAATTAAACAACGACTTCGATGGGGATGACGGCGCGGACATTGAGGAAGTCCCTCAAGATATGCCAGGACAATTCCTGAGATTTCAAGAGCGCGAGGCTTCAAGCACTGATGACGAGCAGCAGCTCGACGGTGCGGGCGAAGATATGGGCGAAGACGACTTTGTTATCGATGACGAAAACGACACAAGACGCGGCCATTCGGGCATTCCGCTTCGATTTACCTCATTTGCCAGTAGCAAGCCAAAGGAACTCTTCATACATATCATCGAATGGCTAGTCAAGAACAAGATCGCCCCGGCTTTCTCTCGGTTAGACGAGCTGTATACCCTTTCTTGGAACAAAATCGATGATCAACTGAAAGCTCAAGCAGGAAGTCGGCTAATCTCAAGTGCTTGGAATGCTGATTTCAAGAATGCAATACTTGCCCGTCCAGAGATGCAGGTTGAATATATCTCTAGTGGCGATGACGAATCCTACCTGGACTGTAGCGCCTGCAACAGAACGAATCATCCAGCTCGGTATGAGTTTACACTGGGTGGCCATCCCTATGACCAGAATACGCTTGAGCCAATTGACGAGGATGATGACGAAAAGGACGACGGAGAAGATCCGAGTGGCCAAAACGAAGACCATCACAACGACAAAGCCAGCTACGACCAAGCAGGCCACCTTTTACCTTCTACAAACACCAAGTTCTACCTAGGCCGCTTTTGCGCCGCAAATGCCGAGATGGGTCACAAACTGACACATTGGAAGTATCACCTCAACCAAGCACTGCTAGCCTATCTCGAAGAACAAGGTGTGCTCTCTGCTGAAGCAATCGTAGCGCGTGAGAAATCGAACAAGAAGAAACGGGAGAAAGAGGCTGAGAACGTGGTCGACATCATGCAGGAGACAGGTGTCATTAATGAGATGTGGAGAGGTCTACAGGATGATCTCGAGGATGCTAGGTACGGTATGGAGGACCACGTTGCGAAAGGTGGAAAGCGCAGTAAAGGGCGGATTGGAAAGGTTCGAATGACGAACGCCATATATTAGCTGATGGTGTTCTGGATTGTACTGTACGCTCTACATCAGACGTAGCTTAGGAGCAGGCACCGCACCGATCACAAAACGGTGGCCTTTGGACACCCTACCAACACACAGTTCTGTCCAGTTACTCCAAACAAGCCGTCAGCCACATAATGTGAACCACTTCACAGTGCCCCTGTCCTCAAATCCTTCCAAAACCAAACCTCATCAACCAGTTCCCCATCGACAGGACTAATCCCATACCCCTTCACCACACCCATCCTCTCATAGCCAAACCGCGGATACATCCCCTCCGCATCCGTCCCCACCGTCGTATCAAGCAACAAGCTCCACCGTCCATCCGCTCTCGCACACCGCTCTAGCTCCCCCATGACGGTTCGCGCGACGCCTTTCCGCCGGTGATTCGGCGACGTGAACAGTTTCTGGACTTCGGCTCTAAACGGACCTGTTTCGGAGTCTGGTTTGTCAAGGGAGACGACGCCTGCGACCTCGTATTCGTGTTCGTGGTCGTGCTCTGATCCGCTGAGCCGGACGGTTGGAGCGGGGGCTGGGGCGCTGCTGTCGTCGGCGGCGAAGATCGGGTCAGACGCGCTGCTGGTCCGGCTTGACACGCGCTCGAGTTGGACGATGATGTGGCGCGTTCCTTGGCGTACTTGGTCGAGGCGGGCTTGCCAGTAGCTGAGCATTTTGGAGTGGGAAAGGGGTGGTAGGTAGGTTGCTAGGGTGCCATCGTGGAGGATGCAGTGGGCGTGGACGTGGACTATGCCGGCGAGAATGGTCTGGTGGTGCGGTGTTGAAGGTGTGAGCAGGATGGGCCTCGAAGGGTCTATGTTAGCGGTCATCGTGACACCACGGTGTAGAGCGGTGGCTGAAGAGCTGAGCTGGTCTTGGCTTGCCTACGGGATTTGTGCTGTGCGCAGGCGTTGAGAGGTTTGTGAGTCTGAGTGCCTTCGTCCAAGGCAGAATGAAGCCAGCCCTAAGATGTGAGTTGGCATTCGCAAATATCAGTAGCTGATTCAGGGGTGCTCGATTATGTGACCTTCTGAGATCAGCTGCTTTGAGACATTTGATACGCTTGTACCCGTCTCCTGTTGGTGACTCACAAACACAACGAACACGCCACGTAAACACACGATTCGCTCACGAAAACAGGCAGAATGCGTGAGTAGCGCGAAAGCCCTAGACCTTGTCTACGCTTTTAGCCAGACACCAGGCCGCCATATCGGAGTCGCGTACAGCGTACAAAGATGGGCGATGTACGTGGAATAGCGCTGGCTCAGCCAAACTTTGCCTGAGTAAGCAAGTGTGAGAAGCAACAAGGACCCTCATGTGCTTGACGCGTTATTGGGCCCTTTGAACCGCAAAAGAGGCTGGGGAAATCCGAGGTAGTGGGAAAAGCATAAGTATTATCATCACTATGTATCTTTCGAATGGACCCTATCCTTGATTGCAATCGCTGCTATGCCGTCTAATAGTGGGTATCGTTCTAAAGCATGCTGCATTTTTAATCATGAACTCCTTCGCATGCCAATACTGTACATCAATGCGACCTCTTACAAGTCGTGTCGAGCATTTTTCGACTTCTTCCGAATAGACTCTCCATACTTGAACAGCACGAATGGAATCGGTATGAAAGCGATCGAGATGAATGCAAGCGTCGAAGATGCCCAGTCCACGCCGAGGTAGTTGAACATCTGATGTGCAAACAATGGAAATCCTGCACCGAATATAGACCGGAAGAAGTCGTTACCAGCCAGAACACTGGCAGCGGCTGATGGATATGCATCGGAAAGGTAGTTAAGAACCGAGTTGAACAGCAAGAATGCACCGATCGAAAACCATCCGCTGCCGATGATCGGCATGATCCAGTGTGTACGACCCGCAGACCAACCAAACCAGAATAGACATATCGGGATGCAGAAGGCACCGACAAAGGAGGGTGGTAGTCGCCATTCGGGTTTGAGCTCTCCATTTTCGTCGAATTTGGGCTCGATGTACTTGTGCTGATAGTAGACGAATGGTGGCAGAACGACAAAAACACCGAAGAAAATTCCGAGGAATGCCAGGCCTTCCATACTGAGACTGAAACCGTACATTTGTACAAAGACGATCGGGAACGATTCAAACCAGATGTAGAGCAGACCGTAGATTAGGGCGATGTACATGTTGAGGCAAAGACAGATCGGTTCGGCAAGGGACAATGTGAATGGTTTCACCAGGCTCATCATGATGATGTCCTTGCCTGTCATGCTCTCGCCCTCTAGCTCAGGTTCTGAAATGAGCTTGTCGTTTCCGGTAAGTTTGCGTAGTCGGCGCGTTCGCCGGTAGAGAATATTAGCGGGCGATGTTTCTGGCAGGAAGACGATGAGGAGAGCAAGGCAGAACCCGCTAAGCCACATAAGCTCCCAGATCGTCCATCTCCAGCTTTCGTACTGTGCGGCGAAGCCTCCAACGAGAGGACCAAGCGTTGGACCTGATACAGCACCAATACCCCATACGGCTAGACCGTATGTCCGTTTGGCTGGGCTATACATATCACCGATGGAGGCGCCTCCGGTTGCGAGGGAGGGGGAGCCGATAAATCCGGTAAGGAACCGGAAGGCAAGCAGCATACCAAAGTTGGTTGCCAGAGCGGTGGGCACCTGAAAGATGACGAAGACCACAAGCGTGCCGATGTATACGGGGTTTCGGCCGATTTGAGGAATTTCTGACATCGGAGCCCATACCATAGGTCCAAGGGCATACCCGAGAACGAAGAGCGATAGACCCAGCAATGCTGCAGTTTGGCTGACACCAAATTCACGTGTGACGCCGGTAATACCTGCTGAATAAATCGCTGAACCGATATAGACCGAGAATGTCAAGAAACCTGTGAGAGTGCATGTTAGTGGTGCGAGATACGTGGAAAGTCGATATAACACTTACAGATGCAGAAGGTGACCCAGCAACGCTTGAACCTGCTCCAGTTTCTTGGATTCTCCGGATCATCTGGTCCCCACCAGTCGACTATATGGACATCTCTGCCCTTCTCCGGATCAACAGGTTTACCAGACACTTCGTTGACTTGTTGGTTTCTATCAACGACGGTTGAGCCAGAGCTTGCAGACCTTGCTGGGGAATCGTCTGTATCTTGTTGGTCCGAGTTCTCGTCGTCAGGCGCCGAGGTCTGTCCGTACTTTGCCATGTTGCCAGATTTCTCTTCGTGGATATATTTCCTCCAGAGCTCGGGATTCTTCTCTTCTTCGTACAGTAACACCTTTTTGCCGGTCACCATCCGTAGGAAGTGCCCAAGCACGGTGTCACGTATTAGTTCGGCCATCTTGTGTAGGCAGACAACCACGAGACGAAAATGCAGCTCAAAAATTGGCAAGCGCTTACCGGTAAACAGATACAGCAGTACCTTGTCAGGACGTATCTATATACGAGACAAGGGCGAACTCATTTTCACGACGTTTAGATTCCCAACAGACGTCACGTTTATGCTTGTACGGAAGTATCGTTCACGACTGCACTGAAAAACTTAGCACTATGCCGACTCGGACTCGGAAGCATAGAGAGCGAACGTCGCGGGTACGAGGCTTGTCGGGGCATTCAGCACAGGGAAGACAGATCTGTTCTGCAAAGACGATCCAACTCATTGGTCAGGGAGACGGCGGCCGGCTCGTCGATCGTCGGAATTGCAGATGTGCACCAGTAGCAGACTCATATCGTTGATGCTTGGAAAAGAGGTCAGATCTATGACGAGATGTGGGCCACCGCTGTTTCGAATGGCTTGGCGTATTAATAATGGAACAGTAATGCCGGGTGGCGTTCGGCTTGGCCCAAATTAAAGGTCATAAGCTCTTGGGCTTGAGCCGCATTCAGACACGGAACCCCATCCAGCCAGACGGCTGACTTCGTTGAAACGGCTTCAGGGAAAGCGAAGCAGTCAGGATAAGTGTAAAATTTGTGTACATGTTTCTCACGAGGGGGTCGTGGGGAGGCATGAGAAGCTCTGTACGAAGTAGGTGATCATTAAGTCTGAGTCTGCGTGCCAGCTTGAAGCCTCGTCAATCACGTGGCCCAAAGGCTTCAGCCTTGTCGTGCCTCACAATTCATCAGCTCTCCAACCTCCCCAAGCCATTTCGCTTACCTTTGATATCCAAGGTTAGTATTGCCAAAGTACCCCCCTACCATCACAACATCAACTGATTCCATCTCAGTGCAAGGGCATTACGTACATCAGTGAGGACTCGTCCGAGATTACGTTTTTGCTAGTTGAAAACTACAACTATGACTGCTCTTGTTGGTCTTCGGATCGGCAAGGAATTTTTACAAGAACCAATCTACTTCTTTTCATTGCTATCTGCGCCTTGAGCGCAAAGGTAAGGAAGAGTTGGTCACGTCGCCTTCGAACCACAAATGGTCACCCACTGATATGTTCATCTCCATGAACCGCAAACTCGAAGACAATGGTGTGTTGAGTGAGTACATGTGTCGTAGCAAAGCATACCTGCTTGAGGCAGTGTTACGAGATAGAGATTGACGACAGGGAGATTAAAGAGACATCACAATTTCGCCGACTGGGGACGACTATGGAGTGAAGAGCTGGATACACAACCGCTAGTGCTTACTGCAGGATTGATCTGAGAGTTTCAATCAATAAGCACACAAAACGCTATTTCCGTCGCGCTATCCATCGATGCTGACATACACTGGTCATCGAGTTCTCACTCGTAGGAGAAGCTTCACTTGTTCCTCGGCACTTCCACCTCCTGCTCGTCCCTCTCCGCGCTCCTTCCGAAGAACTTCCTCCACCCGACCTGCACCCAGAAAACAGTCTCTGCAGTGCTCAGTATACAGAATGTGATGATAACAATAACCTTGACCAATCGAGGTGCGGCTCTAATGGTCCCTATGAGGGTTGAGTCGGATCTCGATGCCTGGTGCTTGGCCTGGTTGTTATAGGGATAATGCCGCTGCTGTGTCTCGTTGATGGCTCTCATGACAGACTGGCAGGAGAAGTAGCGTGCTCGGAGGAAAGACACCGACGGGACTTCTGAAGACTTGAGTTCATGGCGCAATTGTCGCGTAGCGTGTCGCGATTGAGCGAGCAAGATATCGCGAAACATTTTAGCGTTCGATCCGGGATCGCCTATGCAAATGCAGGAGTGAGACTGAAAGCAATATACGGCATAGTGTTGATTGCTGCGTTGTGTTTAGAACTCATATGACAGTGATTTGGGTTCGACAACGATCTTCCTGAGGCAATCCATGCGTGTGATGCCACGAAGCAATCAGGCTCTTTATACGTCGTCGACACAATGCGTTGCCCATGGGCACGCATTTCCCGTCCTGTAGACGTTACTTGTTGTAAGGTTGCATCGCTCGATGGCCGATACTCAGTAGTACATCTCCGATTTGACGCATGAGGAGGTATCCATGTTGCCAGTGCTTCGGGTCGAAGCGTTTTACTCATTTGGGACAACCAACTCCCTCGCTTAACTTATGTGTGACTAGGGCACAGACTACCTCTCATAGGCTACTTTCTCTCCCTTCATGTTCGATCAAAGCATAACTCACAATGTGTTGCAAAGAGGCGTACTCTGCCCGACAACAGCGCTGATCTGTCTTGCTACACGACGTTCTAGGGTTCTCTGTGGTTGGTCTCTTGTACGGTGGAGACAATCTCATGTCACAGGCGTTCCTCGAACACCAGCTCTGGTCGAAGGAGCAGTCATTCGTGGGGTAGTTGCCTATTTTGTCTCGCCTTACTAAGCATCTCAATTCAGGAAACACCTTCTCCAGCACTTCGTTCCACTGATCAGATGAATACGAATCTGTGTGTCAAACCTGTCTACGTAAGGCAATCATGCAAGCATTGTGATTCAACTACGCCGCAGTCTCGTGGGTGAGGCACGTGGCGCTGTATACCAACTTCAGTTCCCACCCAGCGACACCCGGCCAATAAATGGCTGTCTTTATAGGTACCACTGCCACCATGGCATACTAGATGGATCCGAGGTCACTAACGACAGCACATATGCTGCAGTTCGCTTAAAGAAGACCTCGGACCCGGCGTTTGACCTGACATGCCACCATGGCACGCTGTCTAGAGTCATACGATTTCGGTCCTTTGCATGCCAGGTGCAAACTCTCTGCTTCATTGAATACGCTCTGTACTTGCAGGTTGCGGTCAAAGTCAGTGGCCCGGACAAGTGTTACACGTGGGAAGAAGTTGCTCTGCCGTGACTATGGAAGCTCAGTAGGAAAGATGCGGCGGCGTTTGATTTTCTTGACATGAGCCAGAAGTGTTGTGCCTGGGAGAACAACAGAATGGGAAACTTCTAAGTACATCTATACCAATTGCGTCTTGCGTCCCTTCTTCTTCTCCTTCGTCATGTTCGACTGCAACACATTGCCTCCGATTATCTCCTTCACAACCTCCTTCGTCATCCGCAAGTACCTCCTATTCTGCGATGTGTCAGTCGTGTCCGCAGGCAAGGTTTGTCAGTTTTACGTACGTTGCTCCGACTGCATGACGACGCATGGGGTCTGCCAAACTGGCCAGGGTGCCATTGCGATTGTGTGAGGCGTTCGATAGCCGAACAGCTCTGTATTTTCTGGTGGATGGTCTGCTAAAACTTGGAATTTTATTGATACGAAATCGGCTTGCGTTTAGTGTTCTGCTGTCCAGTCAAGATTGCAAGAAAAAAGGAGTAACTAGGACTAGCAGCGCCATATTTGAGCCGGAGGCTGAGACTCTCGAGTTGTTCCCGTACAACCGTTACCGTGAGAACGTACAATGACTCTTTCTGCGAACATAAAGACAAAGGTCATGTTCTTACGAGATGAGGGCATTAGACGAGAGTCGGAAATGAAAAGGGTTTGGGGAATGCGTTCGTAAAGGGGGCTCGGAAAACACGTGACCTTAGTATTGTTGCGGTTAATATTGTTCTTGATAGGACAAAGTCGTCGCACACCGTTGCATAATGACACACGTCTGAGCAATTCGAGGTGTTCAGAGCGTTTGCAGACGCATGCGTGGTAGGGACGTGGGTTAGACGTCAATTCCATGGCTATCTTGGTATCTTGTATGGAGAAGTCTAGAATCTGGTGAAGGGCAACCACTTGCCTCGAAGGTGGATGTTGACCTGTAACTGGTAAGCGGTTGTGCTTTTGCACAAAGTCTTGACTAACCCAGACAACACCATCCTTGTCGGTCTCCTTCTCAACCTTGGTCGAGAAAGCAATAGCACTCATGATACCATCGCCGAACTTCTCATTCAAGACTGCCTTGTACGCATAGCCATAGTTTTGCACAATCTCATATAATCTGTAGATCAATGGCTCCCTTGGCGGCATCTCGACGCTCTTTCCTCGATCGGGGAAGCCACCCATTTGTTCCTCAAGCTGAGCATGGTCGATGCCTAGGTATTCGGACAAGTTCTTGATGTCGTCTGGGGAAGGTTTTGCTTGGCCATAGAAGAGGGCTGCGCAGGCTACCTCATCTCGGCCGAGCTTTTTGGCGATCTCCTCGAAGGTGACCTTCTTCTTGGACTTCGCCTCGAAGAGGGTCTTCGTGGAGGTGGGAAGGTTAGGATGTTGCGAAGTCTACGCCCCGTTAGCGATACTATTTCCTCACGGCGAAGGTAGACTAACGTCGACGGTAGCTAGAGACATGCTGGCTGCTGGTTGAACTTCTGCTATTGCAAGTAAGCTGTCTGGGAATAGGTCGAGGCAGTCAGGAACAGGCGATGGGTATATAGAGGCAAAGGATGAGACTTTGGATGCCGTATTCAGCAATTGTTCCGATTATCTACGTAGAGGCCAGAACAGCGTTGGAGTGTCACAGTGGGGAGGAGAGTTATCTGTAGCTATCGTTCAGACTCCGGTTGTCGCAGCTCTTCCGTTCGCGCGGAGTACTGCCGTAGCTACCATCAGGTAAATAGGGAGCTGCGTAATGGAAGAACTGCCGCTGAGATTTCTGACGTGTCTATAATTCTGCTTGCGGGGCATGGGATGGAGGGGAGTTGCACAAGTAACGGTCTGGGTTGAAGCACTCCCTGGAGCCTTGAGCTCACTAGTTACGTCACCGGCATCCTCGACAGGGCGGGCCTAAGTAATTTCTGATCGACAGCTTGGCGCATTCGGTGAAGCAGTAGACCTTCAAAAGAAGGGTGTTTCCCCAAGTATCTCGGAAGGACAGCGGCAACGATGCATCGTGAGAGTCTCGATAGCAACGTTGAAGACTGAGCCTCACTTCATAACCCTTGCGAGTGTTTAAGGGTTGAACAAAGCACGGTCATGAGTGACGCTTGTTGTGGGGCTTACCGGTCTCTATTTCCAGCCCACTGGAGTGAGCTGTGAAAGCTGCAGCTGAAACGCCAGTTGTCACCTGTGCTAGCTATCTCGTTCTCCCACGTTATCACTACCTATGTATGAGATACTGCGTAGCTTACGGTATGCGCAGACCCTCTTCATCTCTTGAATCTACGCCTCGCTGTAGCTTTTTTGTTCTGGGATTGAATCGCTTGTGTTCTTCGAGAGCTGGCCCCCAGCAAACATCCTTAAGGCTCGAGGCAAAGCACTTCTTGGCAGCTGGCTCGAAGGCCCCCACCAACTCATAACTGTCACTAGGAGTAACACGATACTCTAGCTTCTGCACAAGCACGCCAGTCGAAGTTGATATCCCTGCACCAGAATCTTGTCTTCCACACTTGTTCCGTACTGCTGCTTCGCTCACAAGAATGTCTGGTCGCTATGGCAGGAACGAAGATAATTTGGCTTATGGAGAAGACTACAATAGCTCCCGAGGCTATCATGACCAACAAGGAGGTCGACAAGGCCAAGACCGTGGTATTCTAGGTGACACTATCAAGAAAGTCAAGTCAAAATTCGATCAAAACCAAGGGCAAAAGCCACACCAGAACTACGGCTATACTAGTGGATCTCAACAACCAGACCAGCCAGCATATCCTGGAGGGCCACCTCAGCAGAAGCCGCAAAAGAAGCCTGACCTCGCCGACAAAGTGCTTGGCGGTCTCATTGGGTCCGTCGCATCCATCGGCCACGATGTAGAAAAACTTGTAGGGGGTTCGCACGGCCAGAAGCCGCCTCAAGGTCATACCCAGTATTCAGGTACCCAGTCCGGTATCCAAAGCAACTTACAGAGTCAGACACACTCCGGACCTACAGAGCATCGTTTCGACAGCACGTTCGCTGGCCCGAAATCAGGCAACGACGTGAAGTGGTATGTTGATGGCTGCAGCTACATGTGGGCTGTCTCCCAGGCTCTGGAAAATGCACGGCAGACGATTTGGATTTTGGATTGGTGGCTGTCGCCTGAGCTCTATTTGCGGCGACCACCCGCACGGAACGAGGAATGGCGCATCGACAAGGTGCTTCAGCGAGCTGCTAATCGAGGCGTCAAGGTTAATATCATTGTGTACAAAGAGGTGACGCAAGTCCTGACCCTCAGTTCAGCACACACGAAGCACGCACTTGAGGCTCTGTCGCCAAACATTGGAGTATTCAGACACCCAGACCATCTGCCAGACGCTCAGACAGCGCATTCTTCGATACTCTCGTCGCTTCAGGGTCTCACATTGGATGCTGCTGGGGCTTCTAAGCTAGGCGCTGATGCTCTGAAAGGCATATACGGAATTACCGACGATGTAATTCTATACTGGGCACATCACGAGAAACTATGCTTGGTTGACGGGAATATTGCTTTCATGGGAGGGCTTGACCTCTGCTTCGGTCGGTGGGACATGAACCAGCATCCTATTGCAGATGCCCATCCGTCAGATCTGAATAAGATTGTATTTCCTGGACAGGATTACAACGACGCTCGAGTTATGGATTTCTCTGAAGTGAACCATCCTTTCCAGAACAAGCTTGATCGGACGAAGAACAGCAGAATGGGATGGTCAGATATCTCGATCTGCTTGAGGGGACCGTGTGTTGGCGACCTGATACACCACTTCGTTGATCGATGGAACTTTATCTACGATGAGAAGTACAATGTTAGATCAGACAAGCGATATCAGCGGCTTCCTAATTATCCTGAGCACCGCGACAATGAGGGACCGAGACCTGATTCCAACAGCGGGAAGCAGAGCTCACAAGTACCCGATCAAACTTACGGTCAGCAATCCACCCAGTTCGCTCCTCCACCCCAGGCTGCTGAGTACACTCAGCCAGCATGGCAGGGCTCAAGTAGGCCTACCAGCTCTGCAGGTGCTCATGCCGGGCTGAACACATCTGTGGGCCAGAATTACTCCCAACAGCCTGGCTACCACCAGTCAGGACAAGGTCAACAGAGCTTCCCACCACCACCACCAGGGCCGCCACCTGTGCAAGAACAGTATGGGCAGCAGCCCTACTCTCAACGGCCATATAGTCCTCAACCACCTCAGAGTTACGGTCAATACGGTACTCCACATCAAGAGCAGTCTTATGGTCAGCGGCCATATAGCCCCCAACCACCTCCATTTCAAGGTCAGTATGACTCAGGTCAGCAATCACAGGATTATCCTCCGCCTCCGATAAGTCCACAGCCTGGCCTACAAAGCCAATACAGCCAACGTCCTGTCACACCTACTGGACCATCAGAAGCTCATGTTGCATCGCAACAATACGCCACCTATGCAGGACCGCAAGCCACAGAGCAACAAGGATCATACGGCAATCAAGGTCCCGCAGAGCTCGGTGCAGCTCACTCAACACACTATCAGCCATACCATGGACAGGCCACAGCTCGAGGCTTCGATAGTTCTGGTGAGTACGACTCAGGTTACAGTAATGATCGATACTTAGGCGACAACTATGGCTATGACCGTGGTGATGAACGAGCTTTCGGTCGCAAGCCAGCAGTCAGTCCCGGCCGGTTCGATCGGTACAAGGAAGAAGCGAGACGATTCCAGCAAGAGGGTAAAGCTTTCGGTCACGATGTTGGGAGATACGGCGAGATGCTCGAGAACAAATTTGATGACAAGATGGCGCAACACTCTGGCGGCAGGCTCGGCAGACCTCAGAGTGCCGCTGGCGGCATGTCTTGTCAACTTGTTCGAAGCTGCACGAAATGGAGCAATGGCACAGCTACGGAACACTCCGTTCAGAATGCCTACATCGACCTCATCCAAAACTCGAAACACTTCATCTACATCGAAAACCAGTTTTTTATCACTGCTACTGGCGACAAGCAGAAGCCTGTTAAGAACTTGATTGGCAAAGCGCTGGTGGAGAGAATCATTCGAGCTTCAAGGGAGCAAACACCTTTCAAGATCATCGTCAACATCCCATCAGTGCCTGCTTTCGCTGGTGACCTTGTCGGTGACGCATCCTTGGGAACTCGTGCCATCATGGAGTTCCAGTACGACAGTATTTGCAGAGGCGGTCACAGTATCATGGAAGAAGTTGCGAAGGCCGGCATCAACCCAATGGACTATATCAGGTTCTACAACCTTCGCAACTATGACCGGATCAATGTGACGCCTGCCATGCAGCAGGCTGAGCAACAGACTGGTATGAAATACGAAGATGCACGACTGCAATATGAAAGTCAACTTGGCAGCGGTTATGGTGGCTACGGCGAGACACAAGCACCACCTGGCGGGCCAGGTCTACTTGGTCCACAGCAGCCGTACGGTGATCAACAAGGGCAGTACCATTCACATACTCAGCAGGGAGGATATTATGGCCAGCAGTCGCAGTCTCAGTATTCACCATCGCCACAGCAAGGAGGCTATGGTGCCCAGCGAGGGCCGGATCAATACATGTACCCGCCACCACCTCAACAAGGCGGCTATGGTCCGCAGCATGGAGGCCAACACCATAACCAGTACCAAGACGCGGCTCAAGGCGCGCACCATGTATGGGCTGACGATTGGGATACGGTTTCTAGCTGCTATATGCTCGGCGGTAAAGACATCCGCAATGTGCCATGGTCTGGACCGGCTGAGTCCGAGCTCGATGCATTTGTTTCAGAAGAGCTCTACATTCACTCGAAGGTCATGATCGTCGACGATCAGACTGTGGTTTGCGGATCTGCTAATCTGAACGACCGAAGCATGCTCGGGACCCATGACTCTGAGATCGCGCTTGTGGTAACGGATCAGACTCCCATCCAGTCGACCATGGCTGGTAGGCCCTGGCAGGCAAGTCGATTTGCAGCATCTCTGCGCCGCCAACTCTTCCGGAAGCACCTTGGCCTTCTTCGACCACAAGACATGCAGCGGCCAAATGACAATTTCATGCCGGTCGGAGTGCCGAATGCCTATGATTGGGGTAGTCCTGAAGATAACATTGTCTCCGATCCTCTTGCGGATGCATTCCAAAGTCTTTGGAATACGAGAGCAAGGACGAACACAGAGGTCTTTCGTAAAGCATTCCGAGCTGTGCCAGACGACACTGTGAAGAGCTGGAAGGACTACAAGGAGTTCTACGAGTACTACTTTGCCAAGGCCAATGCGCAGGCTAGCGGGAAAGACGAGCAGCAGAAACCTGCGAGAGTCGAGTATGGTCATGTTGTGAAGTCCGACTTCCCTGGTGGAGTCAAGCAGTTGAAGGACCTCCTAAGTCAGGTCAAGGGTACACTGGTTGAGATGCCATTATGCTTTCTGCAGGGTAAGTTCGATGCGTCTCCGAATGTGACAGGTGCTAACATGTTTACAGACGAAGACATTGCGAAGGAGGGTCTGAGCTTCAACCCTTTGACGGCCGAGATCTATACTTGAGCCAAGCAGACGAGCACTAGCTGGGTGTTATCGGCATTACGAAGTATCGAAGCATCGAATCATCGAAGCATCTTGAATTGTGGCTGCCTGATTCAGTATGCTATCTATCTGCTACAGCCACACCACGGTGCGCAACATGGATGACTTCGCGTAGATGAATAAGTCACCAATCGAAACCCTGTGTTCTGAACCTACCACTGAAGTCTTGGCGTGTAGTCCTGCTCGACTCGTTCTGTGGTCGTGACTGCTTCGATTGAACTTCAAATCAGCATTACTGTTGACTCAATGATCTCTTCCTCCACTCCACTGTCCTTGCATGCGCGTTTGTATGGTTGATGCGTCGCGTCAGGACCTGCGAGATGCACGTTTTAATGCGTTTTCCCGCCTAAACATAAGTTGCGTTTTTGATTCCGATCACGCCTCTGATCTTCGTACCGCACTTCTGATCGCACAGCCCATTCCTCCGGCGTCTGCTGCTTTATTCATCACGTTTGCTCTTGCCGCGGCTCTCGAATCATGGCTGCTACGGCCAATCCAATACCGTGCACCTTCGAAGGTTGCTACCAGCGCTTTCCTTCTGTGGAGGCCATGACAAAGCACAAAGACAAGGCTAGGGATGATGTCCACGATTTCTACTGTAAGAAATGCGACGAGGACTGCATCGATGATGTAGAATACCTCATACATCAAATTCAGAGCCCGAAGCATAGTAAGTCGTCCAGGGTGCTATCTGAGCTCCACTGACGAATCTAGTTGTCTGCCCAGCATGTGGAATGGAATTCAAGAGCGAAGGTGGTCGAGATCGTCACGTCGGCATTGTAAGTGTCAACATGTGTGAGAAACTCGTAAGTGGCTGGACTAACGATGCTTAGTCGCATCGACAGAAGCAAAAGCTCCAATGCCCAGGCTGTAATGAGATGTTCACCGATGCCTCGGGTCTCATGGGTCACATCGAGAACAATCGCTGTAAGATCATCACAAGAGACGACTTCCACCGACACCGAGCAGAGCAACAAATCGAGAAAGACGCATTCGAGGAGTTGCAAGGTGGTGCCCTGCACGGCGAAAGTGTCATCTCTATAGGTTCAGACTCCGACCCATTTGGCGGGGCATCACTCCTCGAGAACCAGAGAATCCCCATGTCTCAAGATTGGCAAGGAGCACCTCAAGAGGACATGTGGGGAGTCGGTAGCGAGAGATACGACCGTCGAGCCAGCAACATGTCTCGCCAGATGACTGACCTAGCCCTCGACAAATATCCTGCTCTCGTGGCCAATTCATCAGCGAGACCCTCTACATCCAACGCATTGCCTTCAAGCCGACAAGTGGAGAACAACAGCAACGCAAGTGGGTCTACAGCCGCAACCGGCGATCTTCTGGACATGAAGGAAGAGCCCAAGGTCAGACCAGGCCGGCCTGTCTTTGGCAACAACAATGTCTGGGAAGCCAACAGAGCCGCACGAGCACAAAGACCTCCAGTACGAGAGACATCATCGAATCTGCTCGACAGCACCAGCAGTGTCAACCTCCTCGACTCCTCGATCATGGGTAAAGAAACAGTCGCTACAAGGGGCACCCGGCCCTCTCATACCAGTTACCCCGGCCACACCGACCATGGCTTTATCCCGGCTGCTGCCAGACCCGAGAACCAAGACCCCAATGCCCCCAATGCAACGATACAAACTCGTTCACAACCTCGGGTGCCCTCTTATGCCCGGATCCAAACCTACTGGAACGAGATCGAACAATGCTACGTCTGCCCCGGCGATAGATGCGGCCGCAAACTACGAAGTATCAAAGCATTTGAGGAGCACTTGAATTCTGCTGCGCACGTTGGCGGAATGGTTCAGTGTCCATCTTGCCTCAAGAAATTCAAGACGACCACGGCCTTGGTTGCACACGCTGAGAGTGGCAGTACAAGATGTGACTTGAGGAAGACGGAGGAGTTCGATCTGGCGATGCAGCAGATCACGGCCGGACTGATCAAGGTAGAGGGAACCTGGAGTGGTGCTGGTAATGCGAAGTTCGCAAGTGTGCCGATTGGCCAGTGGTAGGTACGTGAAGAAGGGGGGACAGTGGTGAAGATGAAAGCTGACGCATTGACAGGTCCGGAGAGATTAGGAAGCCACGACAAGCTTGGACCGCGAGCAGATGGGGCAGAGCTCTATACCTCGCTATTCTCGCTCTACTCCTCTACTTGTTGATTCAGTCGTTAAGGATCACTAGTTCACGGCAGTCCGATCTCGAGCCTTAGCGTGGCGTTCATCGATAACAACTGCAAGGGCTTAGGACATCATCCGTTGCGGTGCGCTATATTATCTCGCATCCTGGGGGAGAATGATGGATAACGAAGTGCATGCTCGTGACTATCTACATATTGATTCAAGAGCTCATAACAAAGGCACCAAGTCTTTCATCGATTGTATCTCACGTCCAACATGGCCCAAAGGTAGCAGCAAACCGAGATACCACAGATCAATGGTAGCCATCGGTCTTTTTCTCTCTAACAAAAGGTGCACTCCACCCAACCCGTAACTCTGGCGTCCTGCATAACCTTCCTTCGCCAGAACCCCAATACCAGCCAGACATTCTAACGATAAACTACCAGTCAACTCTTGCATCCATGCGTCGCCATGTCATGCAACGAGATGAACCGTCCGCCAATCTTTCATGAAAATCCCTCCCGTCCCGCTGGCATATACATGTACTGTACTCTATGCTGCCTGCCGCAGCACTTGCCTGCACACACCACCCTACCACTACCTTTATTTAGTTTTATATAAACACTACCTCGCCAAGTGTCAAGATCAAGTCCGCAATAACCCCGAAACCAGATACATCAAGATCTAACCTACGCCCTCAGCAACGAGGCTTTTGACGGGAAAGAAGGAAGCAGGTAAGGAAGTCGGACGTTGATCTCTACTGGTCTTCCTACAGTACATACCACAGTAACACACGCGTAGTGCGGGCGCGCCATGAGTCGCATCGGCACCCAGCAACGCCCATCGACTCGATCGTACTCTTGGTAGCTTTGTTGGTGGGGTTGTGTCGCTTTTCGTGTAGGTGCTTTAGCCTGCACAGACCAGAGAGGTAGATCGGTCGGAGTCATAAGTGAGGAGGGAGGTAGAGGCTTTATCTGAGGCTAACCTAGCCGGACTGCACTAGAGCAGCAGTAGCAGCAGCACCACCAGTAGATCGGTACAAGGGGGAGGGAGAGTCGTCTAGTGAGAGAGATAGAAGGGACAAGGGGATGATACGGACGGTAGTGGTGTCGATGCTTGTCAATATATATACTGACACTATCTGTACATATCTAAGATATGCTGTCCTTAGCATACTTACTGTACTTGATTAATAATGTCCCCAAACTCTCCAGCAAAACGAACGATGCTCAAATGCTCCAGCTGCGCTACTCCATATAGATCCTGTCTTGATGCCTCGTAACCACATCCAGCGCACGTCAGCGAACAATGTGATGGACGATGGGAATTTCCATCTCGCCAGCCAGGCCGAGTCTCGTTTGTTCGACTAGTGTCGATCCTCACAAGAGCCAACCTGATGCATCGTGGATTATCAGCTTGGAGTGGACCACTTGCGACATTATAAAAATGGAATGCTTGAGATGCTTTGTCATCCTTTCATCAGGGAAAAAGGATGCAAGAGACACGCACGCCGAGAGGTCCTCGGGAATGTCGTTTGGCCAAGTGGTGTCAGGCATCCGAGAATGCGTATACACCTAGTCCTGCGTGGTGTCCTCAATGTCTTGAGCCGCCAGTCGGTGTATGGCCTCATCCATGACGCTGTCTTTACTCTCTTGTGAAAGCCCAGCTAAGTCATACGTATATACTCAGCTCAATGGTATCTTCTGGATTCGTCATAAGCCAGGAGGTAAAGATGCCTGAGCATTGAGCGACATGTGCGCCACAACTCAGTTCGTTGTGGGTCGACGCAGCCGATTGCACTTGTCGCATCGACGAAGTTGTGAGCTTTCTGCGATATCTGCTGGGCGACCCGTGCCCGCACGGCTCTCTGCCTCATGAGGATGCTATCGCATCAAGGTCGCAGTGGCAAAAGCGGAGCTAGTTCTTGGGGATGAAGCTTGAGTAGCACGTTCTCGTTCCGCGGCGGCAGTGGCGGCATCCGCTTGCGGCTGTGCACTTTGAGATGCGCCTGAATTGTCGGTCGCACTCTTGACCATCTCACCTGTACCTTCACCTTTCACCATAACATCGATCGGATGTGCACGTCTGAACTCTCTCTTGCCGTTCTCTTTGTAGTGCAGGACTACATCCCCACCAGTACGCCACATGTGCACTCTCAACGTAGCGAGTGTCATGTTCGGCGGCACGACTTGGCCCTGGCAGATAAGATCCATGTACTCTTCTGCTTTGAGATCATCGCCCGGTCTTGGGTTGTCCGGATCAGGTGGTGCTTCGATACGTTCGGATACATAGCCAAGTATCTTCTTCGAACGCAGCATCCTATTTGCGTTCAGTCGCGAATTCCCGTCTGCGCTGGCGATACCGGGCAGCTGCGAATCGGGGTGTGGCGTCAAGATGAACGAGACTTTCGCTGAATCCTTGGGGGGTACCTCGTTCCGCAGAAGCAGCTCACCAAGCCAGGCTGGGGCTACCTTTTCAAGAGTATCGGTCTCTTTTGGATTTCCAAGCGTGGAGATCTCGCCTCGGTAAAGGTCAGACAGCCCGCCAGAATCCGGATCGTCCTGTTGGATCAGAATCATGGTATGTGGTGGCGGTTTCAGGATTGGGGTCTCATCCGGTAAGGCCGGCGTGATGCCAATCGCAATTGGTTGGTCTGCTGTTGCTGGGTTCTCGAGGTGATCTTGATACTCATACCTTATCCTTTGCACCGTGCCATAGAAATTATCCTCAATCACTCTCGTAGGTTTCTCTGGCTCTTCTTTCTCTGACGACTTGTCTGACTTGTCTTCGCCCTCGGCTTTCTTTTCCTCATCTCTCTTTGTTTCATCCGTGGGGCCCTTTGATACTTCAGTGGATGTTCGAGCTAACTTATTAGGGAAGGACATCTTCATGTTGAAGCTCTTGCCGAACAGGCCTCCTTTCTTCCTCCGTTCTTCAGTCGCAGGGGATTGTGGCATTGGGCTGTGAAGGGTACCGCCCGGTGTTGCTGGAACCTCTTTCTGCTCACCCGTGGTATCAACCACTACCTTGGATTGGGAGAAGTAGTCACTCGGCCGCTCTGACGAAGATAAATGACTGCTGTGGGAGCTTGCCTTGTCAAGGTCCTCGCTTTCCTCGGCTGTTGCAGGCAGCGGAGTGGGCGCCGGAGCCGGAGTTTTCCCTAGCGGTAGAGGGGTGGCAAGACCAATGTTCATGCCTGGTGTTTTGGGCGCATGTATGTAAGCTTTGCTGGCTTTTGGGGTGGTCATGTCGACGGGTGTATTCATTCCTGACGGGGGTGCACTCGGTGGAAGGGTAAGGCCCGTGGGGGCGTTCCCTCTCCTCATGCCCGTCGGGCGCTTGATTGACTTTCGATGCTCCTCGTCTCGTCGAATTTCCTCGTCGAGCAAAGTGGTAAAGAGGTTGCGTAGCACCCACTTACCCAGATTGATCCTCTGGTCCTCCCGAAACTCTATCTTGCCCGCAAATTCGGTCTCGTCTGCGTAGACTTCTGCATCGAAGCAATAGATCTCTTCGAGCATGACGGTCAACTTGCCTGTCTTTGTGTCGACGGTGCACCAGTTATTGACGCTCTCTGCTGTGTTGATCGATGGCAGTACTTCGTCCAGATGCTGCCGGCCGAAGGAGCGTATGGGGACGCATCTAAGCAAGTCCCAGAGTACGACCTCGCCTGCCGTGTCCAGAGTGAGAACGCGCTTCTTGTCATTCAGCATGACATGTTTGACCAAGCCCTGTTGACCTTCAATTGTCTCCTCGGGATGGCCACGCATTGGCATGGTGAATATCAAGTCAGTATCGATGACGGCCTCGGAAGCTTTCCTGAGATTTGTACTCGATACGTTATACGCCTGGCGAAGACCAGGATGTATGGCAGTGTTTGTGACTTTCAAGACAGCGTTGTGAGGTATCTTTTTGGGCGTGTCGCCGTTCGGTGTATCATCGTGGGTACCATTTGTCGTTGGTGGTGGGGAAGACTCCTCGCCAATCGGTTTTGACATGGCACTTGGAGCTCTCTCCTGCCTCGGCGACGCTGGCGGTGTTTCGATCTTGAGCTCTGTATCCACGTCCTGCCAGCGGTTGACGCTTGAGCTTGATGTGGAAGTCCAGACCGAATCGCCTGCCACAGCCAACCTGTTGATTCCATCGTGCTCTTGGCAAACTGCAACCGAGACGGCCTCGTCGATGTCGTCAGCGTGGCGCAGATCAGTTTTGGCCACGAGACCCGACTTGTCTCCCGAGTAGAATATTGACAAGGAAGGATCCTCGGAGTACATGCACCATACGCTGTCGCTGTGCATGGTCAGAGTGTGGATGCATCGACCGGCGGTAATGGACCAGACTTTCATGGTTTGGTCGGAGGAAGCTGTCAGGACGACATCGCCGTCCTCGCTGATCAAGATGTCGCGGACGTTGTCGGTGTGGCCAACAAGCTTGGTGATGCTCTTACCAGAATTGACGTCCCACAAGCGGACCACGCTCTCAGGCCCACCACTGGCTATCATGTTCCGGTTGGCTTTGAGGGAGTAGACGGATCCTTTGACTACGTTGGCAGCTTTGGTGACGTTGATTTCCAGCTTTTGGCCCTTGCCAGATAGATCCCACAGACATATACGGTGGTCAAGACCTCCCGATGCGATCCAGTCCGAGTTGGAGGTGGGGATGGTCAAGCATTTCACGTAATCGCTGTGAGAGCCGATGGAGTAGGCGGCATGGGTATCATGGCTGTGTGGCCGCCAGAGCTTGACCGAGGAGTCTGACGAAGCTGAAACCAGGGCCAGGTTGTTCTTAACAAGGACCAGGTCGTTGACCCAGTGAGTATGTGCCTGGACCTCTCGACGGAAGCTGGCCGTAGTCCTCCTCTTGGGCAAGGAGGCCATCTCTTGCTCTTGAGCCTTCGCATTGTGGTCGAGGTCCCAGGCGCAGATGACGCCATCTCTGCCTCCGGTGTACCTGTCGCCGACTTAGCCGCGCACAACACATGGTGAGGACAAGGATACATACAGGATGTCGCGGTCATGGTCGATGGAGAGGCCGTTGACACCCAGTCGATGGCCGCCTGGTCTGCTGGCTAAGGGCAGGACTGTGCAATGGTCAGTGTCGGCGCCCGTGGTCCATGCTTCACGTCAAGCCTACCGTAGCTGATCCTTTGGCGCTTCTTCTTCGCCATGAGGAATGGAGATTGGTTGTTGTCTGAGCAGACGCCCGCAGCACTGGCAAGCTCGCAAGAGTTTCAGAACACGGCGTTCAAGGATTCATCTCGCTGGGAAGACACCAAAACCGACTTCCAACGTGGTAGATACAATAATACACAGGAAGATGCAACGGCTCAAGCGAGATGTAGTAACCTGCTAACTAGTAATGCAGTGCGCTCAACATACTAGTATAAGCACTCGAGAATCCAATTGAGCGCTAAGTGCTCTATCGGTACCGTATCAGATGCATGCCCATGAATCGGCAAGCACCACCAAGCACCTTTGCAGGCTTAGAATAGGCAAGCGCATCCCCGCCTCGGCAGGCGAACCCGCACAGAGAAGATGCCTGCAAGCCACGTTGCGGAGGAACAACCCCCGAACTTGCCTAGTCCGGCACAGGCACGCCCGGGGATTTATCCGCCTGGACAGCTTGACTGTCATCTTGATCGAATGCGCACCTACTCATCTTGGCTCTTCAGGACGCAAGACACGAGCAGACAAAGCACGTGGAAAGTATCTAGCGGTCTAATGTCTTTGATTGATACCCAAATGCCACCTGCAGGTCACAGCTTCGACCTGATCCCCTCCAGTCTAAACTTTACATCCTTCAACGCCTTCGTGGTAGGCTTCCACTCATCAAACTGTTCTAGCAACAAAGTCGCCTCGTCTTGTAAGTCCGACTTCACAAAGTCCTCTTCTAATATCCCGCGCATGGCAAAGGGCAAGATGTACGGATTGCTGCCATTCGAAGCAATATCCCGCTTCGTCAACGGCACCCCAGGCATCGACGTGGTTTCGAGTGCAAACGCAACAGCAAGGTCGTAGATGGCATCGTCTTCATAAAGCCGCGAATGGCCCTCGCCACCATACAGGCTGCCAGCAAGCGGTGCTGACAGTTCCTTGATCAGGCCGTGGTCCCGAACGCCGAGGTTGCGCAGCTTGAGCACGAATGCGACAAGATGCGAGACGAAGCTCGGTGCGTGGATACGGCCGTCGATGCTGACGGCGCGGTAGATGTGTGGATGAGACACTGGTGCAAACATCGAGGATTCAAGCGACACGAGCTGGTCATCGATGCTGCCAACGTAGGTCAGTCGCACCCCGAACCGAAGAACGTCGTCCAGAGCAGCGAAGTAGTCGGTCGAGACCTTGCTGGTTGGATCGGAGAACTCGAACAGTTCACTGGCTGAGCCACTGATCCATCGTGACTTGTATTCAGCAAAGGGACCCATGTTCACCCCGGCCATGGCACAGATGCCGACTCGAGCCGTGCTGGCAATGCACCCAAAGTGGATGAGCTTCGCAACCAACATGATGGCCACTGGGACACCCTGACTGTGACAAGCGATGACGACGAAATCGGCTTTCCGCACCTCATCGATCCAGTTCAGGAGCAGTTTCCAGAGAAGATCGATTCGCTCCGCTATCTTACCTTCGCCTTCGAGAGCTGCAGTTTTGACTTGGCACTCGTAGTCTCGAGCCTTGGTGTATCGCCTGATGGCCTTGGCAGCCATGTCGGCAAACTTGATCGATGTGCCTGTCGGTCGGCCAAGCACGGACTGTATGAGAGGGGCGGGGAAGAAGCCATGAACCCCTATTGCCAGGGCGTTTTTGATCTTGGGAGGGTCTTTGACTAGATTCAGGTGCTGGAGGTCCGGCTCCTTGGAGGAGTAGAACAGACGCGCTAGCTGCTGGAAGAGCGAAGGATCCTCGGGAATCTTGAGAGTCTGATGTAGAGACGGGAGCAGGAGGTGCTCGTAAATCTTCTTGGGCGGTGCAGGTGAAGCTGTTCTTGAGGTTGCTTCGGCGGGTGCAACGGCTGTCGCTGTGGCGTCCTTGCTTTCGGCTTTCGTCGTTCGAGCCGCGGACTGGGCCTCTAATAGTCTTGAAGCTTGGGTCTCTTTGCCTTTATTCTTGCCACCCTTGATAGGCTTCACTGCGGGTGCTGTGCTTGGAGCGTCTGGCATACCTGCCCCACCCCCGGACTCAGCTTTCAGCTCGACTGAAGCTCGTCTGGGACGATTCTCTGAGTCTGTGTTTGCTATAGCCACTTCTCCTTCTCGGGGGGCATCTCTCAACGATTGCGTCTCGGCTGGCTTGTCGCGCGACCAGAATACCCAAGCCGACGATCTGTTTGCCGGTTGTGGCTGCGCAGCCGGTACTGAAGAATCCGCCGGGGGGTTGTCCAGTTTTGGCTGCACTTCCGCAGGCCCTATGTGCTTCGTGTTTGGCTCTTCTGTAGAAACAGCTCCGTTTACCATAGTCTGGTTGACTTCAGTCGGGGATGCAATGGTCGGAGCTGATTGAGAAGCCAGAGCGTTGTTCCATATTGGCAGCCAGCTTCGGCGCTGGTGAGCTGGTATGGACGGTGCCTGTTCTTTCGGTTGCATCGCAGACTCAACGGCCGTAGCGAGATCCTTTCTGTCTTGCGTAGGCGCCTCGGTACTTGCCCGAGTAGTCTCATCTTGTATTGGTTCATTCGGTCCAGATGCTTGGCCAGGCTCTTGAGATTGTGTTGTTGGAGAGGCATTAGTTTGTCTCGTATCGCCTCCAGCCAACCAGCCAATCCATGACTGCGGCCTTGTCGGCATCTGAACTGTCTCTGCTGATTTCGAGGCTTCACCCTCTTCGTGGATAGCTTTCGCTGGTTCGACTTGGTGTGTGTCCGCCAGACCAGACGATACATCCGCAGTCCCTTTGCCTGGTGCCTCATCATCTGCCGGTAATGGGGCAGCGGTGGCCTCGTCTTGAGTATTCCTTCTCTCGGGCATGGCGTGATCGGTGGTCGTCGTGGCACCCACGGGCAGGGCTTTGCTTGGAGAGTTCTTGCCCAGTGTCAGAGCCAGCGAAGACTTCCGGAACTGAGTGCTGGAATTGCTAGTCACTTTGTCTTTGATGGCAGACACGGTCTCCGCGGCAGTGGTGCTTGCCGAAGATATGCTTTCCGTCGCAAGTTGGGTTATCGGTGCTGCCTTGGCCTTCCTCGGCCATGTTCTGCTGTACCACGAAGACCGATTGGCTGAGTCATCTTGAGGAGGAGGCAGAGGAGGGTTCGGGGAGGACGTTGGACTGGTCGAAGGGTGCGAAGTGGTCGGGGTAGCAGGTGACTGAGGGTCAGTTGATGGTGATCGTTTCTGTCGTTGGTATGTCCGCTCTGTAGGCGCCATTTGTGGGTATCATCTTTGGATCATGCCGTGTAGCATGGAGCAATGCAGAGAAGGTGGCATGGAAGAATTGTCACATACGATGCCGCCTGCCGTGACTGCGAGGCTGGTTGCTGTCCAGGTTTCGGTGTTTGACCGTGACGACATCACGTCGGGGTGTGGCCTTAGGCAGCAATCCATATCTGACGGTGGGTTGTTATCGATAAGCCCAGTTCACCACAGGCGAAACATTATTTTGCCCAAACCACGAGACTAATCCATTGCGACGAGTGGCAGGACACGATGGCAAAGGCAAGGTCAACTCCACTGGGTACGAGCCACGGTCCCATGATTGATGATCTCGCTAACGCTACCAGAGAACCCACGATCTCGAGCTTCTCGTAGAGCAACTTCCCCGTCGTTGAACACCGACAAGTCATTGAAAGAAGCACCACGAGCCTCAGATGCCACGCCTATCCTAGCCCCTCACCGCGGTGCCGGCATCCAGAAAAAGGCCAAAAAGAAACACCTCACTCATGCCCAACGAGTTCGCCATGAGAGAGACCTGGCTAAAGCAGAGGCCAATCAGGACCGACTCGACACGAAGCTCGCAGAAGCAAAATCCCGGCTGAAGAAGAGGCAAGGTCGCAGAGCGCTGTGGGATGAAGTCAACACCTCGAGCAATGAAGAAGTGAGGAAGGCTATCAAGGCGCCTGGTCGGTTTGAAGTGCTGGACGAGGACGAAGATTCCAAGCCCGAAATCCAGCCTTTCCACGGCGATACCGAGATCAAGGTCATTGGTGGTGTGCAGGTGCCTGCGTTTGCAACTGGCGAGGCTCTCAATGTCGCTGTTGCGCCCACCTTGATGAACAACAACAACAACAACAACAACAACAACAACAACAACAACAACAAGAAGCCGGGGACATTCGGCCTTACCTCGAATGCTGCCGAAGTACCATCACTCACAGCGAGCACCAAGAAGCCGGGGACCTTCGGGCTGGGAGGAAACTTCAAGCCGGAAGGGGGAAGAGACTTCAACCCGACTCAGATAGAAGACTCTGAACCACTGGACGAAATCACTTGAGCACACTGTTCATCAGATTCGTGCTACAGCAGCTACTTGCGGGGTTTGAGCTGCGTGATCATCCGCTCAATCTCGGTCAGCTGTGGTCCAGTAGCCTTGTCCCGGAGCTGCTCAAGCGTATCCATGTCTTTAGCCTTCAAGGCTTCTTCGCCCGCCTTGTTGACCAGACCACACTTCACCCACATTTCGATGCGCTCCGCTGGCTTCAGATTGGTGCATTTGGGGATAAACGAGGAGGCAAGACGAGTGTTGCCAGCACCAAGCACTTCGTTGTAGAAGGGCTACATATCCGTCAGCATTCGAGACAAAGCACAAGTCCGGGTTTTCAACTTACCTCCCAGCCGATGGGCGATTTCCGCGCCTTGCCAATCTCTTCGACTTCGCCCCACGATCTTGCTGCAACCAAGGCACGAAGTCGAACCCACCACCATGTCTTTTCGGGCACCTTGAACTCGCTCTGCACCTTGGCAGCGCGCTTACCGTACCCAGACCGGACCAGTCGGAACATCGTCTCGTTGACACTCAGTCCAACATATGAGCCGCTGCTATCTGTGATATCCTTGTCGAATGTCTCCTGCATCTTCAGCAGCACGCTTGCTTCCGCAAAACCCTTGGTGTGCATGACGGCATTCGGATCCTTCGCATCAGTGAGTAACCTGCTTGCCAGTCTGAGCTTGTCAATCACCGCCTGCACCTGTGGTTGTTCCATCGCCTCTTCTAGAAGTAAGTCTGAGCCTTCGACTGGCCGGTCGTCTTGGTAGTACATGTCCTTCAGCAATTCCTTGTCTTGGTCGTGCGCCGAAGCCTCGATCAAACGTGCTGCCTGAGGTCTCGAGTTGACAACACGGAAGAAGGTTGCTAGTGGCATTTTCTGCTTGAGGTGGAGAAGGACGAACATAATCAGATCGGAGTCTCCTGATTCAATGGCTTTGTCGAGCGCCACCTCATCCTCTTCCATGCTTAGAAGCAGCGGCACTTGCTTGCCTGCTCTTGGTTCGTGGTTCAGAAGTGATGTCGCAAGGTGGCCTCGACCTTCTTCGTACGCTGCACGAGCGATGACTTCAAATGAAATTCCATGCTTTCCTTTGAGCCTGTCAACCACGATATCCCTGATGTTCTCGTCGTCTCCACCTGATGCTTTGACTTTCTGACTTGCCCAGTGCACATAGATTTTGTTCAGCGGTAGACGCAAGAATTCCGACAGCTTGACTGCGAGTAGATACTCTCTTCGGTGTATGAGTCGTGTAATCAGCCGATCTGGCCGCAGTTGGTTGTACTGCGCCAGTGTCAAAGGAAACCCGACCTGGTGGTCCCGAATGGCATTGAGCACACGCAATGTCTCGCACATCTCCACGAACTCGTCGCTGCTGTAGAGATCGAGCACCGACTTGCCAAACGAGGCGGCCCGTAAAAGCTGTTTCTGTAGAGCATGGTCAGACTCATGTCCTGCTGCTCGGATGCATATCTCGACAGCCTCCGGCAAACTCGCTTTGATGCGCTGGATGTTCTCATCTGCTTTTGGCGACTTCTTCTCCAGTAGATCTATCGAGTCGAAGAGGATCGATGAAAGTGAGCTTGAGCCCATCTTAAAGACCGCTTCACATTCATCTGGAACTTTCTGCAGGAATTCACAGTTCTCCGATGTGATGAGTCTAACACCGTCCACGTCAGGTACGACGTGCACGATATCGTCGTAGTAATACTTCGCTGCCATACCGTTTGGTCCGACCATATGTATCTCATCCTCCCAAGCCAGCACTACTGAATCATTCCCGCACCAGTAGATCTGATTCGGCGTTGTCTTGGCCTTGGAGTCGTATTCACTGTATTTGTTCTGGAAATCACTTCCAACAACCCATACCTTACCGTCTTCGGTGAACAGAGCTGCAAATCTGCCATTTGGTGATACGCTGATGTGCTTGAATGGTCCATCGGACAGACCTCGATCTTCAGCCTCATTGACGTCCAGGACGTAGACCGATGCGCCGACCGCGAGCAACGCTTCAACACTTCTGCTCAACGTATACGCTGGTGGAATCAGACTCCAAGCATGGATCTCGCCTTCTGGTGCCCCAGCCAGCAGCCTTGGTCGTGGCTCATCGAACGAGTTCACGGCGACCAAGGCATTATTCTTCAACAAGGCCACAAATCCATGACTCCAGAATCGGACACTACTCACGCCAACGTCCTCAGCTCCATGACCAAGTGAATAAGGGTGAAAGTCCCCATGCAGACCAAAGTAAACGTGGAAAGTCCCGTCTTCAGCAACAACGAGTAGCCGCTCGTCCTCACTCCAGTCTAACCCTTTGATTGGCCCCTTGTCCCAATTGAGCTTCGATATTAGCTTGCCAGAACAGCTGTATATGTCGATACTTGTTTTGTTGGAAGCGCCAGTCCGATAACGCGTGACCTTATTGGTGTCTCGCCACAACGCAAGTGCGCCACCGAAGGGCGCGCCGACGCAGTGATAGTTCTCTAGGTCAAGGTCACTGTCGAAGGTGGAGGTGTACAGAGTGGTCTTGCGGTAGAATTCTGTACCGATCTTCTCCCAGCCGGCTCTGGGGTTAGCGAGTGTCATGACATCTATGTGCGAGAAAGGGAGGTCGACGGTGGTTCTGGCAATGTAGGTCTACAACGCTTACGTGGGTTGGTCGAAGAGGACCAATGGCAAGTCTAAGAGGTCGTCGCTGCCTTCGGAACAATATTATTCCGAAACAAACAAGCGGCGCTAGCGACTCTCGTCCTCACATCATTCCTCTTTCTAGTCTCTTGGAGGCATGATGCCGCGCTCAACACGCCTACCGAGTATTGTACTTCAATAAGTCGCACCATGATCGGTTGGAGACATGGACGTTCAGAACCTCCTGGACAACATCCAGGAGCTATCCGACCTTGAGCTCGGCGTCTTGCTTAGTTTGATTGCTCAAGGTCACTGTTTGATGACCACCGAAGATGATTTGGTCGACGACCTAGCAAACGAACTGTCTTTGATTGCTTCGGAACGCTTTGGCTTGTCTTACGTAGTTCTTGAGCCGGATGACTTTGACTCTGTTGATCGCTTTGGTGAAGCTATCCTTGAGGAGCGAGGACAAATCATCGACGACGACCCTCAACCAGGGTCTCTTCGAGCTCGACTGGCAAATATTGATATCCTGGGTGCTGCAAGATCGGGGCAACGACCAAGCCGTGACGATGGTCGTTTCGATGATAGGATGATCAAGAATATTGTCATTGCCAAAGGCTTCAATTTTGCGGATGAGTATGTCCAGGTTCAAGCAATCGAGATCATCAACAGCAAACGGTTCCTTTCACGTACGACTGCGCACCTTGCTCCCAAAACGTTCTTGTTCATACCAATTGTTGCGGCATCCTCAAAGGGCGTCCACCTAATACCACATCTGAACGACCGCATATTCATTTCGCATTATCACCTTGGGGAGCATGGATTTGCCAACCTTGAAGAACTAGATCACTCGGTCGTATCAGACGACAGTTCTGACCCCTCCAGACAGCGATCGTCCTGGGAATCCGTGCAGAAGAGTCGACTGATCAGCAAAGCAGTCATCGATGAAATTCGAGCATTGGGTGAAGCAGCAGCCATAACACCAGAAGTCAGACGCTACCTCCAAGACATTATCACGTTCCTACGGCTTGAGCGGGGCGTTGATGGCGGCATCAGCCCAAGGGCAACGACTCAACTTGTGGCACTAGCGCAGTACCTCGCACCTCTACATGGTCTCGATTTTGTCACGCCATCACTAGTCATGCTTGCTGCAAGAAAGGTCTATCCTCACCGGATAGTGATTGCGGAGCCTGCGAGAGAGAGAAGTGTGCAGTACGGAAGTGAGCCTCAGGCTGCGGCGGAGCTACTACAGGATTTAACGCCCGAGCTTGTGATCGATGAGGTGCTGAACACGGTACAGTGTCCGATTTGAGATGATCTTATGGAGCAAAAAGAAATCCATCCGAGGCATGGCCTGTCATTCTATTATGAAAAATCGAAGTACAACAACATACCATGTTCGCGCCTACCCTCAACTGCCACAGTCCAACTTCATGCCGCCCATCATGTTATTCAAATCATCCTGTGGCACGAAGAAATCTCGATAGAACGCCCGTGCATGCGCGAAGCCTTGCAATCCTCCTACCTCGACAAACGGCTGGAACAGCTCTTCTAGCTTGCCGTCACCAGGCCAAGTATTTCGACGTCTCGCTTCGTACGCATCCCACTCAGCTATGACCTGTTGCATGTTTTGAGGACTCTCATATCGCCAGCAGAAGGCATCCCAAGCGGTGGACTTTACCTGGTGCACATGGATTCTGGCGACCAGCTCCTGGCTCGTTCTGGATGGGCCATTGTACGTTGTGTCTACACGGTGGTGCAATGCGGCACCGTTGATCAGTCATTGGCCGATCTGGAATAATGCGATCCATTTGACGTCGACATTGTGCTTGGTGCGCAGCTCTTCAGCGACCGCGAGCAGTGGCAGGCGTGAATATACGACTCGATTCTTGAAGTGCAGATATACCGTCTGTGTAAGGTCGCCTAGACACGCATCTTGAATGACCATTGGCTTTGTTCCCAGAATACCAAATGCTGAGAGATATTGTTCAACGCCGGTCAACCAGTCATCTGGGTCGTCGCTCTCTTCGGCCATCCGCAGGGTTTTCTCTAAGGTCTCGTCAGAATCTACCGCCGCTTGTCTGTATACATCACCCTCGCATCTCCATTGCTGATGAGCTTTTGTCGCAAAGTGGGGCTGCTTCTCAAAGATGATCGAGTTCTTCTTTGGTGCATATGGTGTCAACTCACCATCAGTAGTTGCATCCACCATCGAGGCTTCGTTCATGCGCCTTGCGAGGTCGTTGACATCCGCTGGAACTCGACCTTCTGACACGCATTGTCTGCCTGGTGGATCCATTGTCGGCACCTTCAATCGTGAAGCAGCAGGATCAATTTGCGGCTTCGTCATATCACTTGCGCAGAGACCGATGGCGACGAGGTCAAGGTGTAAGAAGCTGTTGTTACGGTCATGCGGTTTGAGATTGCAATGCCGCATCACGTGTACTGTCACTGCCACTCCAGTGAAAGCTGATCGTCACAAAGTGTCATTGTCCAATTGACCATGAACTCGACGCAACAATGAAGTCGAGGCCTTTGTCGCTTTGTCGCGTTGGTGCCTTGTCCGTCAGAGCCACATACTCGACTTTAGGGATCATGCCAACATGCAGCTGTATATATATCAACCAGGAATATCCGTAGCAAGTGTCACGTCTTGCAAAGCCAAACCTCAGAACAACGCTACGACCATACTCAGCCATGAATTCACTCCCACAGCCCGAGATGGCGGAGCAGCAGCTCATTCAGCAACTTGGGAACATGCAGATCGATGCTCAACCCCTGGAGGGTGATGCTACGACAACCCAGCAAGCAGTACCAGCGAGCATGAATGTTGACCATCTCGCTGCAGACCTGCAACAGACCTGCCAAATCAGCAAGCCTGCGCCAACTGTATTTGACCCATATTCAGCCCCTCGAGTCCCTCCCAATCTCTTGGATGAGGTCAACATCCGTAACTGCCCGAAAATCGTCTGGCACGCGCACGAGTTCGTCCGGCCAACGCTCCAATGGATCAAAATCTGCAAGTTCGAGTTCAACCAGACTTATGCTGATATCCTATCAGAATACCAGCGATTGACAGACACCGCTGTTCACCGGCGCGCGGTGCTCGAAGCTGGACGCGAGCTAATCTCAGCCGCTTACATTGAGTATGAGCATCCTGACTATGATTATCCTGACCCTCGTCAGATAGCCAAAGGAATCGGTGTCCATCGAGGCCCCTCCCGATCACAGGAGTTTGACGCACGGGTGAAGATCTGGAAAGTCAAGGAGGAGGTCTGGGAGGCCACCATCTACTTCGCTAATTCTCCACTACAACAGAGCCTAGATGCGGTAATGCTGGTTGACGAGCAACTCGACGCGGCACTGATCAATGAAGAGCAGCATGGGTTGTTTGCGCCGTGGCAAGAATTTGCCCCGACTCAGGAGTTGAGGGATCAGATCGAGCATACCAGACATCTTCCAAACCCGTTCGACCCGGTCCTGTTCGGCGGGATGTCGGTGGCTGAGCTGGCGCAGATGGAAGATATCTGAGGTCATCAAGCGCCTTCCTTCAGTGAGGGGGTTCGCCTGGCGAGTCTGCAATGGCTGAAGAGTCGAGGGAGCAACATGGGCTGGACCCAAGAATTGGATCCTGGAATGCAGGTTCCGGACTTAGCCAAAAATGAATAACAGCGTCCGAGCGAGCACAGGCAGAAACCCAAGCACAACAGTGATAGGAGACCCAAACTTGGGATGAGGCGTGGCATGATGGGTTTTCGAGAGAACTCTCGCCAGATCGGCGAGCTGCTGTCGCGGCTATTGCCCTAGAGACACAAATACTCACGAACAGAAAACCACATATGGTAGACCGCAGCTCCAGAAGTCATGTGCAAACTGCCGCCGCGAGAAGCGGAAGTGCGACTGAAAAGACACAGCCAACAACACCTGCTCGGAATGTGTGAAGCAAGAGGTGGAGTAACCCCAAAAATGGATAGCAAACAGTAACATTAGTACAATTCTTTGTGCGTCTCATCAGAATCTTAGAGCACTCCAACCATTAGTAAAGCTGCCCTTGTTCCTCCCTCAATTACGCCGTCGGTAAAGCCATACGTGTGCGATCAGAGATCAGTTTGAGGCTGGCAGACCCTTCGGCGCGCGCTCAAGTCAAATGCAGATGGATTGCTTAGCTTGAACTCTCAGACACATTACAGAGCCGAAATCTGGCTCGTCTGAGGGGCTAATGGTAGAGTGCAGACGAGTGCCACACGTGGAATACTCAGACTCGGCATGCACAAGTCCCAGTTCTTGGGGAATGCCATCCGAGGCAAGAAGTGACACCCAACCTGCCACGGAGGTGGAGCTTGTCATAGCTGCAGATGCGGCGGGCACCGGGAGCGCGGGATCGGGCGTACCTGTCGATCAAAGCCCCGATGGTGTCACAACAAGAGCGAACAAGAAAACCAACTAAAAGTTCAGTGCAGCGACAAGGGTGTCATCTCGAGCTGACGACAAGTTTCCTTCGAAATGCTCCGAAAACAGGGCTGGCTTCTCGTGATAGGAAATGCGGCCATGAGAAGAAGGAATCCGAAACCTGCTTTACGTCAGATGCCTTGGCCGCAATGATCCACGAGTAAAAGCCAGGGTCCGCTTGTTCGGGATCAAAAGTTCTTGCAAGAGAACTTGGTATTCGTAAGTCAAGTACTTGTAGTAGTGAAAAGTGACTCGCTCTTGAAAAGCACCCCGAAAGGCCACGGAAGAAGCGCAGACCAGACTTGGGCACAGACAACCCAACCAACGAAAAGAGGAAAGAAGTCAACAAACCACCACCACCACAAGCAATCCACCCAACCAAACAACCCTCAGTCCTCGAAACAAACAAACAAACGCGCAAACATGACCATCACGCGAACACCATCACCACCCCCCCACAAACCCACCTCGCAGATCCAAATCTTCGACCCGCCCAAACACCCCGCCCTGGCGCCGTCGTACTCGCAAATCTCCACCGTGCCGCTCTCCGCCACGACCACGCTCGTCACGATCGCCGGCCAAGTCGGACACGACTACAACAATCCCGCCGGCTCGATCCCGACATCGTTCCCGGAGCAGATCCGGCTCGCGCTGCGCAACATCGAGACGTGCCTGGCCGCGGCGGGCGCCACGAAGCGCGACATCGTCAGCGCGCGGCAGTACGTCGTGCGTCTGTCGCAGCTGCACGCGGGCGACGTGCGGCTGCGCGAGGAGATCGTGGCCAAGTGGTGGGGCAAGGACCGCGCCGGGCTGAAGCCGCCGCCGGACACGGTGGTCGGGGTGGAGAGTCTGGCGCCGACGGGCGGGAAGCGCGAGTATTTGTTTGAGATGGAGGTTACGGCTGTTGTTGGGCGGGAGGAGGAGGAGAAGGCGGACGGGAAGGGAAAGGGGCGGAGGTGAGGGGACTATGCTAAGCGGGCGGGCTCCGAGGATGGGAGGGTGAGATGAGGGTAATCCACTAAGTAAAGTAATACAGATTTCTAGAATTGGAAATTGTGTGTATATACATACAAGACTTCTTTGATGGTTCTGGTCTGGTCTATTCTGGCGCTGCTGTGCCGTAGCAGACTTTTGGCACCAGCAGAGCAGACGCGGCAGCCCGTAAACATCATGTTGCTCAATCCCCTGCTGCTGGCAGATCATACAGTCCGCGTTCCACTTCGTCCCCGTCCTCGTCCTTGATAACGATCAGATCGTCGTCGGTTCGTTCCCTCTTCACATAGTCAGTCTCATCGATGCGCCTACCTCCCCTCCCCATGACCTCAACCGCTCCAACAATAGTCTCTACTCCGGCAGGAACCCTCTCCTCATCTCCTTCCGGCAAAGCATCTACATCAATGAACATGCCCAGCAAACTCTTCAAGATGACCTCTGCCCCAGCCTTACTCATAATCATGTTCTTCTCCTTACACCGCTCGTCACAAATACACTCGGTACACCCCTCGGCACAATGACACGCGCCCACCCTCTCCACCGCGCGCTCCAGCAAGATATCCACAAACTCGAACGCTTTCTGCGCGATCCCCATTCCTGCCGGTCCGCCCTTGGCATCGTAGAACGTCAGCCGCGCGGGCCGTTTGCGTTGCGTCTCCTTCTTCGCGAACTCCTTGAGCGCGTTCTTGCATTCCGTCCTGACATCGCCAGGCATACTCACCACAAACTGCGGCATGAGACTCATCATCGCGTGCTCTGCGGCGTGGATCGCAGCTGCGAGATTATACTTCTTCTCCGCCAGGATGTCGAGCGCACTGGTTGGGATGTCGATCCACAAGCCGCGGCTATAAATGTCGATGGGCGGGTTATCGACCGCCACCGCGTCGAGGATCCGCCGCTTCTGATCAAGTTTGAAGAAGCCGAAGACTACCGCGTGGACCTTGATCCGGCCGAAGTATGCACGGATACGGCTGTTCGGGTTGTCCAGCGTCGTTATCCTCCGCACCTGCTCCGTCTCGATTGGGTCGACGTCTGTGAAGTCACGCTGCTGAGTCGTCCACGGAACCTTGGCAAGCTGCACCCGTGCCATTTTGGAGTCCGGTCTGAAATCCTTGATCAGATATGTCCGGCCTTGGTGGAGGAAAATGCCGCCGTCGTAGAGCGTGTAGAACGCTCGTGACGCTTCCACTTCTTCGAGGACAATGTTCCGGCCGTGTGTGATGTCTATCACGGCAAAGTGGTCGTCTTCTGTGTCTCGGATGTTGACGTGTTTGGACGGCAGGGGACGAAAGCGTGGGTGGGTGTGATAGAAACCTAGCCCGTCTGGATCGGGCATTAAACGTTCCTTACAGACCTCAAGAAGATTCTTGCCTAGATAGGCGCTGTCGTTGCTTATTGAGTCTTCGTTTGAAGTAGGCTGAATAGGCATCTCGTAGGCAGCGCATTGGACGTGTCCCTCCACCACAAGCTCATTGGTCAGATCGACTTGCAGTTCACAGTTGGGTTTGGTGAAGATCTCGTCTGGGTTGGACATGTAGTGCTGGTCAACAGGGAAGCAGTCCCCCACCAGAACACTGAGACTGTCTTGGTTTCGTCGCCCAGCTCGACCAGATTGCTGGCGAAGATTGGCAATGGTATACGGGAAGCCCATGGTTACAACCGCGTCAAGGCTGCCAATGTCAACGCCGAGCTCCAGCGCGGTCGTAGCGACGATGCCACGAAGCTTCCCACCAAACATCTCTGCTTCGATGCGTCGACGGTCGGCTGCGCTGTACCCTCCTCGATAGCCCATAACCAGTGCTGTGTACTCTGGTCGTTCAATCTCATTGAAGTATGCCTTGACAGCACCAAGCAAGACCTCGCATTGTTTGCGTACGCGACAAAATGCGACCACCCGAACGCCACGGATGATGAGATTACATAGCAAGCGTGCCGTCTCTGCAAACGCATCCCCACGACCTGAAGTGGGATCCCCGGGGTCTTTATAGGGTGTATTCCAGCAGATAAATTCTTTCCGGCCAGACGGCGACCCGTCAAAGTCGGTGAGCCTGACTTTGTCAACACCGAAGATGGTCTTCATATGTTCTTCCGGATTACTGACGGTAGCCGAGCACGAAATGAACTTGACACGTCGGTTGCCGACCGCAGCGCATATACGGCGTAGCCGACGCATTATAAATGCCACATGGGCACCGAAGAGTCCGTTGTAAACATGAAGTTCATCAACCACGACGTATTTGAGGTTCTTCAGGAAGGTCCGCCATGTACTCTCCTGCGGCAATATTGTGATGTGTAACATGTCGGGATTGGTGAAAATGATCCTTGCCTCGTCGCGAATGTGGTTGCGCTCGTTCATAGGGGTATCGCCGTCGAAGGTGTCGACAAGGGTGTTTTCAAGAGATGGAAGGTAGGAGAGGAGCTCTTTCATACTGCGACGCTGATCTTGGGCCAAGGCTTTGGTGGGGAAGATGTACATGCCACGACTCTCAGGATTCTGCTCGAGCGCATGAAGCATGGGCACTTGGTAGATGAGAGACTTTCCAGAACTTGTGGACGTAGAAACGATGACATTGTGACCTTCATGAAGATTGTTGATTGCTTCTGCTTGGTGGGAATACAACTGCGAGATGCCTTTGACATTGTAGAGTGCGTTGACCAAGTTCTGCGACAGGGGAAAGCTCAAGTCCCCATAGATCGCTGGTTGAGGATCAAAGACTCGATGCCCATCAGGCACAATCTGACCAGTATACCATTCTTGCTCAGTCATCTCTTTCACAATATTCGAGATCGAGTCACGGTCCTTCGGAATCGTCTTGGGAATCTTCGACTCGGGTGCAGGTGTGTTTGACCTACTGCTAGACGGCAAGGGTATGTACTGATCTTTGTCCTTGACGATTTTCTCAACCGCGTCAACTCCATCCGCTGCACATTGATTGAGGTATGCATTGACAGCAGATGTGAACTTCAAACCCCTCTTGTCAATGAGCTTCAGCATCGACTTCTGACTAAAGACTGGCATCTTCAACTCTTCATTCCTGAGCTTCTGCGTTGCTTTCGTCGGCAGCCCAGTCTTGGGGTCAATGACTTGTCGCTTCAGATCTCCGTCCACGAATTCAAAGAGTAGCAGCTCTTGTGCTTCCTCCTTCCTCTTTCGTTGTTGCCTCTCGACCTCTTCGGCGGCAGCTCTTTCGTATGCATCTGTGTTGCCAGCACTGACATCCTCTGTAGTCCCTTGCAATGCAGTCAACAGCTGCTCCTCGTCCACGTACAAGAACGTAATAGCTCGTGGTATCAGCACTTTGACTTGGGCCACCTCTTCTACCAGTAAGGGCTTCTTGATGTGTCCCTCTACAGCGGATTTGATGTTGTCCCATGTTGTCGCGAAGTGCTTCCGAGTGCAGCAGAAAGTGTACACAATGTTGAGAGCCTTGTGTAGCACAGAGAGTTGCTTGAAGTGTTCGGGCCAGGGGATGTCGGACTCAACGAGATTTGTAGACGAGTTCCGCTCCAGCAATGGTGGCTTTGCACTGCCTTTCGTTCTTCTGGGCTTCTTGCCTCCGTCTGTTGTCTTTGTTGGTACCGTCGCTGTGGTGGTGGCTACGGCGGCCTCGTCACCGACTTCCACTGCGGACGCCTCATCGTCGTTGTTTTGCTTCCGCTTTCTTTTCCTGTTGACTGCTTGATTTGACACGGTCGCTGCCTGTAGCTTGACCATAGTTGTCATGCAAGCAATGGAGCCATGGCTGCTGGTTGGTGCAAGGGTGGCAAGGCATTTGAAAAAGGATGCGGTCTTAAGCCATGACGTCGGTCAAAGCGCGTCGAGACGCGTCGCACTTATGCGACCACTCGAAACTACGAGGTACTGTATTGCACGACCCTTGCGATTCAGTTGTCCAGGGTGGTGAAAAAAAGGTGCCGATTGTCAGACAACACTCAAGCATCATTACTACAGCAGAGTAGAAAGGAAGGCAAGTTGGCAACCAACATCACGTACAACGGTGCGCGAGAGCCAGAGTGAATTTCACAGCTGCATCGTCTCAATGTCTGCGGAGTAACAAGCAGCGACGCTGCTTACGGCCATCGAGGGGCATTAGTACATAGTGCGCGAAAGTCAGGTTCGATCGTCCCGACCATGGATTGTGGTCAGTAAACGGGCCGTACCAACGGGTTTATGCCACCAGAACCATCTGATATACCCAATATTGCCCCTCAAAATATCGTGCGTTGTCCCTGTAGGCTCGCAGCTGTGGTCCCCTCAACACTCTTGACATTAACTCATCGATCAGCGGGGCTCCTTCCTCTAGCATCTCAATCTTCTCAGGATCGTCGTTGAGTTTTGTCAGCCATCGGGGATCGAGTTGAAGGCTTTTCCCCTCATCGGATGAGGACCAGAAATAGATCTGCATGGGATTCAGTGTGCCATCCCTGGCCTTAGAGCGTAAGCGCATCATCTTCTCGTGCTCCCAAGGAGGTCTCTCGGCCTTGCTGAAAACGTGAATGATCCTCATGTCGTCGCGACGAAGAGCGTTATCGTGGAATACAGCTCGCCAACGAGGCAGGTCGAAGCTAGCGCTTCCACGTATTCGTGTCATTGGTCTAGACGAGAGTTGGACGTGCTCGACTCCGGTATGCTCAATCAGCCACTGTAGCAACGATTCGTAGCAAGATCCATCGATCACACCAGCCTGGTTACTGAAGACGTGCGCTTTGCGGATCAACTTCAGATGCTCAGCACGGTAGATGCGGAACGTATTGGTAACAAGGGTATACGCATATGGAACGGTCCTCTTGGTGTTCAGATTTTCGACGTTGAACCACATATGGCCCTCTTGAGCTGGTGCGACCTCAAGGATCGCTCTTGAGTAGAGAAGAGGTATAACTTCGTCATAAATTTTGCGGCAAACAAATAAAATCGCCGGCATGCCTCGGTGCTCCTGAGTCTTCATTGACCATTCAGCGTCAAGATAGGGGAACGGTGCAAGCCGGCAGACCGGAGCTGCATAGTCGAATATCTGTTGTCTAATTTCAGACGGCAGATCGAGAAATCCCCTTGGTGAAGCGGCGCCCAGCGAAACACCAGCGATCTGGCTTGCTAACATCCCATCGCCTCGCTGACGCTGGAATGTTGACGACATTGCGTCCCATTTGTTGGGCGGCGTTCGTTAGGGTTGGCAAACGTCGTAGCAATCACCTACTAATATAGTCGGGCTTTGCTGAGCAGGCTGATTTGCAGAATAGGAGACGACGAATGTTCTGCATCCTGAGGATGCTCTTAGAGCCATTTCTCTTACCTTGTTAATATGACAAGGCGGCTAGTGCGCGGTGATCGTGCTTGGTCGGAGAGTGGACAGGGTCGAAGTTTATTTCGCCAGCACGGCCGTCGATGGTACGACGATGTTGGAGACATAGTGCAAGCACAAGGTTCTTTGAGACAGCCACATACATCTATTTCGCGGCAATGACGGGTTTAACTGCGAGCAGATGCCAGCATCTCGAAGAAGGCACCCTTGGGGAGGAAGTCTTCACCTAGATATGACAAGCATGACGTAGGTGGTACTCTCAACGCACGATACTCCACGGAAATGTGCAGCCTCTTGCAACTGATGAGCATATACCGACGTAAGATCATAGTAGCTATAGTTGTCAACGATATGTGACCTGATAGCCTGCGCTCACATAAAATGTTCATCCTTAGGCCGATGTACCAAATACCACAAACAAAATCCCGACACGGACAACTTGGTCCACTCGACAACTTGCCTAAAGACAGTATCGTCTGGCCCTATCTTGCAGCGCTCGACTCAATTCCGAACCAACAACAAGCGAAAACGCTAACTAAAATCTACTTACAATGTTCACCTTCTCGAGTATTAACCAACACAGCAAACGCCAGGAAATCCTCTTATGACTAGCTTCTGCTCGGTATCCTACCATGATCATCCAAACATGGTCGAAGCACAATTTGGTTCTGCTCAAGTTATGCATATCCCTTCTCTTCTTCACATCACGACACACCTCCTTCCCTTTTCCTTTCCCATCGTACTTCCATCGTCGTTTCTCTTCTTGTTTTTCTTCCCTCTTTTACCGTCAGCTGTCAACACCGGGTCAGTCATGACCCTCTCACCATGAAAGTTGACGTCTTCACCCCCGAAGCTCTGAGCCCTTTCATTCAATAACATAGCACTGCCGACACTTTTGATGGTGTCGAGCCTGCTGTAGCTCGGTCGGGGGCCATGTCTGTACCCTCCTGACCCGTGCGTTGAGGAAAGAAGGTTCGGGGTTGAGTGTGATGCACTGATGCCGCCGCGATTGCCGCCGCGACTATTCGGTCGCGAGAGACCATTTGGCGTTGCCATGGCGCGGTTGAAGCTCGGTGAGCCCGCCACACCGGCTGCACCCCATGCTGCTCGCGGCGGCGAGGGCGGTACCGGAGCGTCCACGTCACGGGGCCCCGAGTTTCGGCGGCCATGGCCGAAACCTCCACGCGGTGGTACTATTTGAATTGGCGCGGGCAGCGGCGACACCCGGCGACTCAGTCTTGCCATCTGTTCCGCAGTTGGTGTGCTCGGGACAATATGAGTTGAGTACCCTGAGTCGGCCCCAGTCACAGCCTGGTTGAATGCTACGGGTGCTTGTGAGTCTTGACTATGTGGTGCATATTGACTTGCCTGCGAGTTGTTGGTCGGCACGGGCGGTACTGGGTGATTCAATCGGTTTTGCAAATTTGCGCCGGTCAGGTTGAGTCTGTTTTCACTACGACCGACACCTGGAGGAGCCGGCGGAGGCAGTTGATCCTGCTCAGGTAGCCATGTAGGATGGTCAGGCGTTGGCGGAGACATCGGATGTGTCATCGTTGACCTAAGGACTAGATCGTCGTTCGGCGAATCACCTTCATGTGTTTGAGGACGTCGGCCGCTGTAGTAGGCATCGGCATTCTCGGCAGGACTGAGCACACTGTTTGGTGCATAGCCTGCATGGGACGTGGCCGGTTGTCTATGGTTCATGTTGTTCGAGTAGTATTCGACGTTTTCTTCGGGAATGCCGTCGGGTCGTGGACTTCTGGCTAGTGCGCCATATTGACTCATCATACGCTGTGACGGACCATTCTCGCTGGTCATCGTACCGTCCATTGAAGTGCTTGCTCGTGTATACTGACCACGTGTTGATGACGCACTACCGGCAGGCGGCTGCCCCATATTCTGACGTGGCACAACTCTATTCTGGAAAGCCCCTAGCTGGGCCAGATTGCCGTTGATGGCCGTCGAATTGCTAGAACCATTACTTGAGCGATGCTGCAAGTTAGGCGTGGATGTTTGATGATGGCGGGCTTGCCCATCCGGACCATAAGGGGGCGGTGGCGTCTCCCAGCTGTCAACCGAACCCCGATGCGGCACTCGTTGCTCATGACCAAGCTCGGAATAAGATGAGCCAAGCGGAGGCCGGGGTGGAAAGCGTGCACGCTGAAAGCCGGCTGCTGTTTGTGATCTTGACAGACCAGAAGAACGTGTCACTGGGCTGAGCATGTCCTCGCTGGGTGAAGAGGGTTGGGAGGCAACATTCCTGCGGAGGGCGTCTCCCAGATACGATGGGTTGGGCGGCGAAGCAGCAGTATGCGATCGTCCCAACGCGGTCCTTGGCGCCGTAGCAGTACTTCTGCCTCTGGTTGCGCGTACTGTACGCCGTCGCTCCATGGCCACCTCCGCATCAATGTTGCCAAGCTGTTCGGTCAAAAGCTCTGCCTTGCTGTCTCCGACCTCAATCATGTACTCTCGGTTCTCCAGGGAAGAGGGACCATAATCAAAATCCAAAAGACATATTCGCGACCCATCGACGGGCATATTCTCCTCGCCAAGGTCTTCAGCAAATTTGTTCACGCCTGCCGGCGCCGTCACAACCAACCGCTTTCCAGGAAAGGCACAAACACATTCTTCCGAATTCTCCACCCACCTCGCGGAGGCGAACCCCTCGATGCCCTTGATCGAGCTGCATTTGACGAACAAGCTCTGTCGCCAGTCCACTTTGCCTGCTAGGCCATCCTCTTCGATCATCTCGCTACTGCCGGAGACAGAAGGTGAATATGCCATCAGTGGTTCTGGGTGACCGGTAGCTGAAGTCAAGGCAACTCTGCCGTGCATCCGCTGCTCGTGTCGCTCGACAACAGAGCCCATGTCAGGACTAATGTCCAAGCGTTCGGGGATACCGTATAACCATAGTCCATGTTCAGAGAAGCCGGCCGTTGCTAACGTGCCGCACGAGGTAGCTACTGGCGCAATGCAAGGCTGAGGGAATTCAAAGCGCTCTGCTGTTGGTGGGCTAAGGAAGTATGCTACCCCTGTCCGCGTGTCGTCAGTCCGCACTGCTCGGTAGGTCATGAGGGTATGGTCGAATGCAAAGAGCCAATTGGCATCTCCTTCTGCATGGCCAGGTAGAAGAGCAACGTGGCTGACGGTACTACTAATCTGAGGAAACAGGATCTGCGTCGTCCACATCCTGCTGTGTATTTCTCTCGGCGTGATGTTGGGGTCATTCTCAGTGTAAAAAGGCGCCGTGATGACAACCGCATTGGGCTCATCAAGGTCGTGAGAGCTACCAATTAACATCGAGCCGTCGCTTGAAAACATCAGAGAGTCGACCGCTTCACTTCGTACTGCTCGTCTGTCCGTCGACAGTGCATTTGCTGCCAATGAGAAGACCTCTATTCCTCCCTGCCAGGCTGCGGCCAGCACTGTGCCTTCATGTGCCAAGGCGATCGTCCTCGGTGGGTTGTCCAAAACAATGACCTGAAGATGCTTGACAGGACCTCCAGGCGTCAACCCGTAGATGTTCGCCTGGTACTTCGACGATAGCACAGCAAGGAGAGAGCCATCATTGGTCACGGAAGCAGAAATTGGCCGCCTAACGGTCTTGAGCTGGCGCTTGACCTCAAGTGTGTCTGAAGAAGCATCTAGCACGTATATCCGGGACGAGCTGATAGCAAGAATCATGCGACCATTCGGCGAGAACTCGAACCGGAATGCTTCTCCACCCGGAAACGCTGCAGATGAATTGGCGCTGACTGAAATGAGGTTGATGTGCGTTTCGCGGGGTCGCAAGTAGGCATCGAAGAGATTACGCCTGACTTCGGCTGCAAACTTCGCTTTTAGACGGTACAGATCATTCTTTCGAAAAGGACCTGTGATGACGTTGTTGGACAAAGCGTACGAAGGGCATCGAGACAGGTGATAAGCATAGAGCTCTAGATTTTGCGACTTCTGATACCATGTTCGATTGAGCAAGCACAACGAAGCGAAGCCATTTGCATCTGCTGCCCATAGAACCCTACCCACGGTCAGCTATGCTCCTTGTCTACCGACACGGCTTGAATCATGTAAGTATGTACCGGTCGTACATACCTTTCAACGACCCCTGGAGGGAGTTGGTGGAACAAGGCTGCTGATCTCTCTGTGGCCTGGCGTTGTACTATATCTCGAAGCACTCTCGAATCGAGGTTGTTGGAGACGCTGGACCCTCTGGCCCACGGGGGTGAGTCTAGCAACTGCGGTGATATTGGATCATTGTTGACCAGGAAGCGTTGTATTGAATCGGAATAGCCATTCATAGCTTAGCCGTCAGGGAGTGAACTGGTTTTAGCTCGATTTTATGAAGCTAGCTGAGCACATGGCCAATGGATATGAGCCAGTGCCCAAAGTGCTGCTCTCAATGCGCGCTCATGTGGAAGTTCAACGGCTAACGCCTTCAGGTGCCAGAGGCTCAGAAATCGTACAGATCGATGGAACGGCCACCCCGATAGAATGAGCTGATGGGCTCTAGTCCACTGTTATCGTAGCTATTCGTGGCTCGTTGATGGTTTGAGATTTGGTAACATTGAGCTCGGGATCCGATGACCACAGTTGCTTTGCCGATGTTTGAGTGTCGATGAGCGTGTTGAAAGTGAGACGTGACAAACAATCATCGGTGCACGTCGCGACAGCGATGCTCGTCTAAACTGGCTAGGATCTAGGATGCTAGGCTTGGCGCAATGCAACTGAGCATGTCGGGGGGCCGCCTTGGGGGACAGTTGAGCACTCCAAGCTAGTCCACTTTGACTGTTAGCATGCCGGGAAGCTGCTCGTCCTAGGCGGTGGGTACCGAAGGAGCCTTGCAAGTGGTCACCGAAGAGCTCATGTTACTATCTTTGTATCACCCTTCATTGCAACAAGCACCTGCGTGATAGCCTCAAACCACAGGTTGTATTTAACAATCCAGCCGTCGTCAATAAACAGCACGAGGAACAACAGGAGACGTCGTCTATACGTGAATGTGTACATATACAAGTAATAATCATGACTCAAATGCTCAAGCCCTACTGCTTAGCTTGCACTTTTATACACGCTTCAAAGTACTTGAAGAGAAGAGATGTGGGAAGGAGACATGTTTAGTTCACTTCCCCTACTCCTTCTTTGACGAACCGCCAACCCAGCCAAACATACCACTCTTCATGCTAGCCATGGCCTCCTCTTGCATCTTCTTCTCCATGGCTTCCCTTTCAGCAACAATCTTGGGTCCTTCGACCTCAAGATGCTTGTTCAAGCGTTGATACATTTCGTGACCTCGGTCCCGAATGATGTCAGAGTACATCTTGCCCTCGGCCTCAGCATCATGTATACTCTGCATGCCGTCTTGCGGCTTGGGTTTTGAACCAAAGATAGAGCCGAAGCTGAAGCCACCGGCTTTCCTGTGCTTCCTCTTTTCTGCCTGTTGTGCTTCGAATTTCTCTCGGAGCAGCTTCTGTCTTCGATCGAACTCTTCTGCGATGTTCTTGCCCTCGAACGACTTGAGAACCTCTCGTGTATCTTGGTAGCCCAGGTTGGCGAGGTTCTCTAGGAAGGGGATAAGATCAATAAGGGTGGTGTCCTTGGGATCGCCGGTCCATTTGGGCAGGATGATGGCGTTCTCTGGTTGCTTTCTGACAGCGTGTGGGTCGGCATCTACCACGACAACCTTTTTCAAATCTCGATTCAGGTAGGATAGATCTTTCACGTAGCCTCCGTCTTCGTAGACGGTCATTTCTCTGAACAGGGGATAGACCATCTGGTATGGATCAATCTTGCGGTGAATCTGGTCGACTGTGAAGGATGGCTGGGTGCTGAAGATGACAAGCTCGTAGTAAGGACTGAGGTATTTCAGGAAGTAGTCCAAGCCAGGCCTCTTAGCAATTCTCCAGCCATGCTCTCTGCTCCACTCTGAATGCACGAGCACATCTTCCAGACCGACGACGAGGGTGAAGGGTGGCATGTTAGGATCCATCAGTTGGGCGTCTGGCAGCAATTTTTTGGTGATGGGGTCCTTGTAGTAACTCATAGTGCCGCCAAATCTTGCCATTGCACGTTGGTAGATCAGGCCTGGTGTGTAGCCGTTCGAAATGTCCTTGTGTGCTTCAGCCTCCTCCTCGGTCCAGTCTCGCCCCATATACAAGCCATAGGAGACTGCTCCCAAGCCCAAGGCAATGTAGAAGTACTTGGTGAGTTTGGAGCGGCGTCGATCGCTTGAGGAGACGTAGGAGCTACGAGGTAAGCCATCGCCACCGCGCGCACTGGGCTCCGACGACTGTGGATCTGCAGCCTCTTCTGTGATGTTCAGGCTGTCCTCGGATGCACGACCTCGTCGCGAGGCCTGGCGTAGCTCTGCATCTAACGTCGACGGAATGCCTTGTGTAAGGTCCGGTAGTGGCTTCGCGGGCTTCGCGTCTGGGTCGTAGTCGGAGGGAATGCCATTCCGAAGGTCTGGCAGCGGTTCAGATGGAGGAGGCTGTGCAAAGACTTCTGGCTCGGGGTCTGCTGACCTGGGGCGTGGAGGCTGCGACGGTTCTGTGGGCTGTGAGGCGTACTTGAACTCGGCAGGATCATGCGCAGGCGAGTCTGAGGTTATGTCCTCTGCATCCTGCTTGGGGACTGCGCGTACAGGCTTGTCGTACTTGTTGGAGGACGACCTGGTGTTGGAGGGTAGCTTGAAGTCGGTGGGGTTATGCAGGCGCCCTCTGTCGTTGCGCATGCCGCGAATCTGGCATGGTGAAAAGGCGCGTGTTGATGTTGGATGGAAGCAGCGAGGCCTCAGGAGAGGCAAGGCGGCACGACTGAGCATTATTGAAGGACCATCCCAGGACTAGCGTGACATCAGAAGGTACAGAGGAGGAAGGCGAAGGAGGTGATGCTCGCGCTTGCAGCGGTCGATGGTTGATGACGGATTAATCGTTGATGGCACCTGCTGTCGCGAGCACTCTGGGCACTCTGAGCACTCTCCAAAAGTTGCGCTTCGGATGCTGGTGCCCTCGAGTGCAAACCAACCAAACAGAAGCGTCATACAGTATTTTTGCCGCAATTCGATCCGTCCTTCTCTCTCTCTTTCTTCTTCCACAAATAGAAAGTTGAATACCCAGTTCATAATTTGGCATTTCGTCCACAGACTCATGTTCGAATAGCTGTATAAGCTGGGGAGACTCAAACATCGTTCTCCTCAAGAGCACCGAAAAGGATACCCTCTGATTCTGGCTTGCCCCGTAAGGACGAGACAAACCTACCTTAGTTTGCATAATGATCATCTAACACCTTAACACTTTGCCTCCCTCCGCCTTGTCTCTTCCTCCTCAAGTTGCCTACATTTGTATTGAAGTTTGCAGCGACGGTTGACCCATTGATCCCACAGAGCAGCGACTCTACACATCTAGTCTCGCAAGCCGATTGCCCTCTGGTGGAATACACCAGCGCTCAGGTCCAGCAGACACCTCACTGCTCAGAGCAACAGAGCGCCAGAGCACCAGACTGCTTACACCCATTGCAACAGCACGCGCCGACAGCTACTCTCTACAAACTAAACCTGGTCCACCCCCGCCATGCCCAACTGGCGCGACGGCCTCGTCGAAGCCTTCCCCATCCCCGAAGACCGACGCCCCGGCTGGAAAAGACGAGCGCGCAAGGCCGCCGCCGAAGCCGCCGAAGCCGAAGCCATCGAGGTCTCGGAAGCCCTCTCGCGCCTCGACCTCTCAACCATCCCCTCCGAGCCCTTCCGCTTTCTCGACCTACCCTCGGAACTGCGCAACCGCATCTACGACTACACCCTGTTCTCCAAGCCCGCCTACCGCGACGCCAAAGGCCGCCGCCGGAGCTCGCGTCTCGCCGCCCTGCTCGTCTCCAAGCAAATGCACGACGAAGCCGCTTACATCCTCTACAGCACCACCAAGTTCCCCCTCTTCTTCGTCCAAGCGTTCGAGACTCCCCCCTTAGTCTCCGAACTCAGCCCCCGCTACCACCCCTACGTTGCGAACCTCAAAATGGTCCTCGGTCCCAGCTGGACAGACCCCCCGAAACATTGGAAGACCACGCCGCGCCTGGCCCGCTGTCTCAAGCGCCTGACAGCGGTGCAGACGCTGCGCGTCTTCGTCGAGTTCGACCCCAGCCACCCGGCGTTCGAGAAATACAGGAAGTCGTACAGCTTCTACACCGATTTCTGCGGCGACCTGCTGGGCGACGTGCTCGAGGCCATGCCGCAGCTGCGCTACGTCGAGCTGGACGGCAACTCGGGCGTCGACGTCAACGGGCCGCTGGTGGGCCGGCTGAGGCAGGAGGCGGAGGAGGAAGAGAAGGAGATCACGTGGGGAAAGCAGGCGGGTTGGGCGCACAAGCATGGGGTCAGCTCTCTTCACACGGAGACGGGTGATGTGCTGTATCGAACGGCGTCCGAGGAAGCCAATGTTCGGATGGTGCAGATGGTGCAGATGGTGCAGACAGTGCAGACAGTGTTGACGTGAACCAGTCTGTGTGCGGATAGCAGTAGACATCTTCAGCACATCCGCCTATGGGGCTGAGAGAGTAGCTGCAGGTGTATCATGAATCTCATTCAGTTTACTTCATCAAAAATCCCGCCTTTCATGTCTCTCGAGACCACTTTGATGGCTTTGGCCATGAACTGCGCTAAACATGCCACCTGGAGGACGCCAGCGATGCTACAAGGTTGGGGGAACTACTCGTCGATCTCCATATCGCCATTCTGCGCACCGTGGTGGCCGTTGGCCTGCCCTCCTTTCCTCGCCACACTAGCTTCCTTGTCTATCATCTGTCTCGACACGGCCACGATGTTGTCCTCGATGAGCTGTTGTCCCACGTCCTCAATGTGCTTCTTAGGATCGACCTTGCCCACATATCTGGTCTCAAGTTGTTCTTTGCTAAGCTCGTTCTCCTCACGTACTCGCTTTTCGTAGCCGTCGGCCAGGTCAACCAGTCGTTGCAGGCTGTCTTCCGTCTTCTTGCGCTCCGTGGCAAAAGAGGCTGGAAGTTCCAAGCCCTCGGTCCAGACTTCCTTGTGTAGGTTCATAAGCATGTTCTCTTCCAGGCCCGTCTTGCGGTATTGAATGCCAATGGAGTAGTAGTGTCTATTCAGGCCATGGATAAGTGCTTGTATGGATGGCTTGTTGAGGTGGCCCAAGTTCGAAGTGGTCTGTCTCGGTTCTTGACCCATCATCAAGGTCTGGGGGTTGATTAGTCGGAAAGCATCAATGACGACTTTGCCCTTGACACTCTGGATGGGATCGACGACGACGGCGACGGCACGCGGGGTCAGTTGTTCGAAGGATTGCTGCGTGTTGATATCGACGCTACTCAGCCAGCATCCAAAACCAGGATGTGAATGGTACCAGCCGACGACGGTTTCTTGCCGCCCTGTCTGCCTCAGCATGTCCATCATTCTGGTTTGAAAGACCGGATCAACTGATTCGACACTGACCGAGGTACCACTCTGGGGCATAGCAAAGACATCGACGACGCGCACGGTGAAGTCATCGACGAACTCTCCCAGCATCAGACCCATGACTTCCATCGGGACTCCTGCTCTGCCATGTCGCAACATCTTGAGTAGTGCTAGTGAGGATATGTAGACGGTCTCTGAGTTGTCGACTAGATTGGGGGAGTCGGCGCCGGGAGGACCTTGTTGCATGCCCATGCCTTGGGCGGCGGCGAGCATTCGATTGAGGCGATCCATCACGGGTCAAGTATGGGAGGGTTGTGCTCGGATGAGCAGCTGAGGATTCCTAGGCTTCTCAGGCAAAAGCTCGCGGTTCGAGACTTGATATTTGAGAGATTGGAGAATGCCTTGGTTGGGTGGGAGAATGCAAGGATGGTAGAGAGTGGGTTGATGTGTTGCAGGCAAATGCGATCAGGTCGTCTGTGATCAGGCCGTTAATTCTGAGGCAAGAACAAGTACATACGCAACCACTTGATACCTGCGGAAGGCAGGTGCAGGTGCAGGTGCTAGGGCAGGCGCGCTAAGCCGTTAAGTTAGGCTTGCAGCCTCGCCGAGAAGTTGCGCAGCCTCGATTACCGCCGCGGTCTGACGCGCTTTGGCCGACGCAGATCAGCGAGTCGGAGTTGGGAAGCAATTCAGGAACTGGAAGTTAGAAAGTCCTCCAACTCGAAGCGCCCCAGTCCCCCAGATTTCTGGCTGTCGCTTCTACCCTTTCCACCATCTACCTGGTAGGTAGCCTGCCTACCTGATCTCAACCCTCCAGTAGGAAGAAGCAACCCGCTCTCTCCAGCGAACCTCCTCCCAGATCTAAACACAACCTCCCTCGTCGCCAATATGGCGCTCGCGCCGATCGACGAGCCCAAGCTCAACGGTAACTCGAAGAAACGAGTCGCCTACTTCTACGACTCCGACGTCGGCAACTATGCCTACGTTAGTGGCCACCCTATGAAGCCGCACCGCATAAGACTGGCCCACTCCCTCGTCATGAACTACGGCCTCTACAAGAAGATGGAGATCTATCGCGCCAAACCAGCCTCCAAATATGAGATGACCCAATTCCACACCGACGAGTACATCGAGTTCCTGGCCAAGGTCACCCCAGACAATATGGAGGCTTTCCAAAAGGAACAGCAGAAGTACAACGTCGGTGATGACTGTCCCGTCTTTGATGGTTTGTTCGAGTTTTGTGGCATCAGTGCTGGAGGAAGCATGGAGGGTGCAGCACGCCTGAACAGGCAGAAGGCCGACATTGCCATCAACTGGGCCGGTGGTCTGCACCATGCCAAGAAAAGTGAAGCTTCTGGTTTCTGTTACGTGAACGACATCGTATTGGGGATAATAGAGCTGTTGAGGTTCCACCAGCGAGTGCTATACATCGACATTGATGTCCACCACGGTGATGGAGTTGAGGAAGCATTCTACACCACAGATCGAGTCATGACAGCTTCCTTTCACAAGTATGGAGAGTACTTCCCAGGAACAGGAGAGCTGAGAGACACTGGTGTTGGCTCGGGCAAGTACTATGCTGTCAACTTCCCGCTAAGAGACGGCATCGACGACTATTCGTACAAGCATATCTTCGAGCCAGTCATCAAGGCCATCATGGACTTCTACAGACCTTCAGCAGTCGTCCTGCAGTGCGGTGGAGATTCCCTGTCCGGCGACAGACTAGGCTGCTTTAACCTCAGCATGAAGGGTCACGCTAACTGTGTCAACTTTGTCAAATCCTATAACCTGCCAACATTGATCCTGGGAGGAGGCGGCTACACCATGCGGAATGTTGCCCGCACATGGGCATATGAGACTGGCTGCCTGGTCGGCGACGACATGAGCGCGAATCTGCCCTACAACGACTACTACGAGTATTATGCACCAGACTACGAATTGGATGTACGGCCCTCGAACATGGACAACGCAAATTCGAAAGAATACCTCGACAAGATCCTGAAGACGGTCCTGGAGAACCTGAAACAGACCCAACACGCCCCATCAGTGCAGATGACCGACGTGCCACCCTCATTAGCAATGAATGACGAGGATGAAGCAGCGCTCGACGATCTAGATGAGGACGAGAACCCCGACAAGCGGATGACGCAGAGGCGCTTCGACAAGCGCGTCGAGAAGAACGGCGAGCTGAGCGAAAGTGAGGATGAAGATGTGGCAGAAGCCAACGGGGTGCGAAGACAGAACGGAAGCAGAAAACGAAGGCAATTCATCGACCACAGGAATCTGAGAGACACGATGGACTCAGCGGCCAACAGTGGGCCAGGGACACCACAGCCGGCAAGTGAAGCAGATGAAATGCACGTTGACACCGTCGCTGGTACGCCGGCCAAACCCGCCGAGAAGTTAGATGACGCCGACGTCACGATGGGAGACGTTGAAGATGCAGCAGATTCGCTACAGGCCGAGGCAGGAGGTGAGGGTGTAAAGCTTGGTGCCCTTCCGACAAGCGCAGAAGAGGCGATACAGATCAAGAGGGAGATGGCCGCGGAGGATACGGCTGCCGCTGCACAGGAAGAGGGGTTGCAGGAAAGGGAAGAAGCTAATGCTGAGGGTGAAGCGAGAACGGAGGCAGCCAAGACGGAATAGCTTACCTGTCTAGTTTGCTCTCCAGGTCTCTCATGGGCTGGCGTTCGAGTGGTGCACGTGGGGCAGCGGTGTTTTAGCTGGTGTTTGTGATAGCGTGTCAAGCATCTTGTACCATCTCGGGTTTCTGATCAACTTGGCATCAGTTGAATGTGTCGGTGGCGGTATATGGGATCTTAAACTCCTGCCCAGTATGGGGGCTGAGATATCACATAGCGATATGCACGGAACTCATGAGGCTGCACCACCGAAGAATGTTGATCACTCATTTCCTTGACTTCTCTCACGCCGACTCCCTAGAAACCAAAACTGTTGCTTCAATCCCGCTTTAGTGACAATGGGGATGCGACACGTTGATAGCCCGAGGAGAGGCCGGGCGCGGGACAAAACCGTGATATGGGTGGACGCGAGAAAATTGAGGCATCCAAGTTCCTGCCTGGTGCTCTTGGCACGCACCAGTTGCGGCTGCCGCATTTTTGCATGAACCTCGTCGACTTCAACTGCGCTTGCGATTACTTCCTGTCAAGACACAACACACCAATACCGCCAAGATGTCGTCAAAGAGAGGGTATGTGCTTGTCTGGGTCTTGTGGCTGCGATCAGTCGACTGGGCCCTTCTTAGAAAGGATTGGGAGGCTAACAACGTGCAGTCGTGGTACCGCTGGTAACAAGCTGAAGATGACTCTCGGTCTGCCAGTGTATGTACATTGTCTCCCTACACCGAAAAATTCGACGACGGAACCGAAGCCCTGTCGGCAGTGAAACCGGCCATGCAAGAAGAGTTATGGTGTCTACGACATGGGGCTCCGGCTGTCGCACTAGACGAATCACCACTACGAAACCATACCATACTACACGATCGAACGCTAACTGTTTGTTTACAGCGGCGCCGTCATGTCATGCGCAGACAACTCCGGAGCTCGAAACCTTTACATCATCTCAGTCAAGGGTATCGGTGCCAGACTGAACAGACTGCCAGCTGCTGGTGCAGGAGACATGGTCATGGCCACTGTCAAGAAGGGAAAGCCCGAGTTGAGGAAAAAGGGTTCGTCCATGCCAGAAGAACAGCTTGTGCGGCGAGAGTCAATGCTAATTATTTGACAGTTATGCCAGCAGTTGTAGTCAGACAATCCAAGCCATGGAGACGACCAGACGGTATCTTCTTGTACTTCGAGGACAACGCTGGTGTCATCGTCAACCCCAAGGGTGAGATGAAGGGCTCTGCTATCACTGGACCCGTCGCAAAGGAGGCTGCCGAGCTGTGGCCCCGTATTGCCAGCAACGCTGGTGTTGTGATGTAAGGGACGTGAGAAGAATTTTGTTTGCGACAGAGGTGGTATGGAGAGAGCGAATTGGCCATGATCAGTGTGTCAGTGGCATGACTTTCAAGGCATACACCAACCGAAAGAGGAGTCGACTCGATAAGCACTCTGGACGAGGTTTCTTCAGAGCACAAATTCAATGATACCACGATATTGTTCCGCATGTGACAGTCTCAATCAACCACTTGTCAGGGTCACGCATATTTTGCGAGGACGCCATCCCACCACCCTCTTGCCATTTGTGCTTCTCGCTCTTCATATCTTCTGCCATCTTGAGGCAGCCCCTCTCCACGTCTTTCCATTCAGCTCAGGTTCCTTGCCGTTCTGATAAAAGCCTTCTACAGATCGCGACCATTGGACATATCCAAGCCTGTTACACTATGGCACAAGACGCTCATAGTCTCGCGAGTCCTTGCAGGACAAAAAACTAACATGACACGCCTCCCACGCCCTACCAACCCCAACAAATAAATTGATCTGGGGTGTTCGTGAACCCAGTACGACGTCAGTAGCGTAAGCGAACCATGACCCAGCATCCTCCGGCCCACGTTGCCTTGCCCTGCCACAGTCCGACACGTAGCAGTCTCACCCTTCCCGCCGGCAGGTACAGTACATGTCAAGATCGCCGGCTACCAAGACATTCAACGTCCACGGTTCGAGCCAGGAACAACTACCTACCTACTCACTTTCACCCCGAGTGCTAGCACTGCTTGTCACGGGCCACTCAGTATCTACGGGGCGATAACCCGCATGCGTCCGCGTGGTTGAGTCCTGCGCGGACGGACCAGCGGATGGGTTGACACATTACTCACTCACTCACTCACTCACTTGCTTACCTTACCGGCCGCGGACGGACCTGGCTATCTGGCACAAAGGGTGTGGATCCAAACTAGCAGGGCGAACTCGCGAGTAAGTGCGCCAGCAAAGGTCCAGAGTATTGATATAACTCGATTAGAAAGCACAGCAAAGCAAAGAAATTCAGATCAATCCACACAATGTTGATCCATCACTCGTCCCGCCGCTGTAATACATGCCAACTTGACCTGCCAACGCCCTCGCTAATGTTAAATCAAACAGCCAGATCAGATCGAAATGCCCCCAACCTAATACTACCAATTCCAAGTCCTCATGCTATTCGTAAACACGGGGATCTTCCACCGCAACCTCACCGGGTCGATCCTGCGCGCCCCGCCCCTCTTGGCCTCCTTCGCCAGCCTGCCCTCCTGCCACTCGAGCAACTCGTCGCGCACGACAATGATCCACTGGCCCTTGTGGTAGCGCAGCAACCGCAGCACCTCGAGCTGCTCGTGCACGTCCTTCTCCGTCATGCTCGTCAACGCCGCGATCTCGGCGATCGACGTCGAGTACTGGCCTCCTCCGCCGGACCCGCCGAGGCTGAGACTGAGGTGCGGGTGCAGATCGGACGAGGTGGGCGTGTGCGACGCGCTTCCGACGGGCGGCAGCCGCGTAGGGTCCGACAGCAGCTCGACGAGGATTTCCTTCCAGTACTGTCTGTAGCCCAGCAGACCGAGATCGGAGAGCGGTTTTTCGGGAGATCCGAGTTTCCCTTCGCGCTTGGACAATTCGTAACTGAATGCGATTAAGAGGCGACCGAGACCTTGTCGCTGGTACTGCGGGAGCGTGAGGATGCAGGCGACATTGTAGCCCTCGGCTGATTCCTTTTCTTTGCTGAAGTATCCGATCAGGTGGCAGCCGTGTTCGTCCCGTGTCACCATGCAGTAGAACAAGAAGGGGTCGACGTCGTAGTACAGCGTCTTGTGGTCGAGGAATAACTTGGACAGCAGACACAGATTGCGACACCAGGTCCGCTGGCGACGCCCGTCGACTTCGAAGAACGACACGAAGTCGTCGCGGTAGATCTCGTTGCCGGGCGGATGTTGAAGGGTGCATTTAGTGCGGTGGCGCTCAAATGCCTTTTTCGAGCTGAAATACGATAGGCAGAATTCGTCGATATACACCAGGTCCACGTCGGAGAACTCCTGTGGGTACGGGCTGAAGTACCATGGTTCGATAATGTGTTTGCCCATTTGGATCTTGTCGAGGTTTCGCACGAGATGGAGCTGGGCGTGGTTTTGGACCATGCTGCCTCCCGTGCGGAGCTTCTCAATCTCGTCGGGTGGTTCCAGGATTTGAGGCACTTTTTCTTCGGTCTTGGTTACATCGAGCATTTCTGTGTCGGCCGTGCCAGTGGTTGAGTTCTCTGTTGAGAGGGTGGGAAGAGGTGTGCCAGCGCCTGCTAAAGTTGGTTCAGGGGTGTCAGCAACGCCATCGTCCAGTTGCTGGTTTTCCTTTCCACCGGCTTTTGATGGTTGAGGGCGCTTGCGGTCATTCCCAGCTTTCGCATTCAGGTACTGGCTGTCTGGCGTTGCGGTACCGGCTCGCGAATCGGAACGTGCTCGTCCTGTTGCTTTCGTGATGACATTCTTGGTGGCTGACTGTGGTTGAGAAGGTTGTTTGGTCGTGACTGTCGTTTTCTTCTTCTCCGGCTTCTCGGGCGCAGGCCATTCGACTTCTTGAGTCAGATCGATGCGTTCAGCCGCTACCCATTCGTCAAGTCGCTTATTGAAGTCGACGTAGTGAACGTAGAAAGACAAGCCTCCATTCCGTTGACGAATGGAGAGTATTTCTGCCTTGCGTGTTTCATCGTTCTTCTGGACCATTGCTCTCACCCCAATTCTAACATATTCAATGATTAGTGTCGGGTTCTGTGTGGTTTCATGAAGCTGTTGGTGACTAGGGTACTTACTGTAGTTGTGTGAGAGTCGCGAGACCCTTCTCAACGGGCACTGGAGTGCCATCGGCATCTTGCGACGCATCATGGCCTACCATGTTTGTCGCAAGCAGATTCTGAGATGATCTGTCGAGGTAGTCGACGGACTGACGAGAAATGCGCAAGTTGTGATGACTTGTGTTATGAAGGTGATGGTGGTTCAGGTTGGGAGCCGATGACGCCTAAAGGTGCCAGAAGTGGCGATTGTTTGGCGGCCGCCTTAGGCTTCGATCTTACCAAGAACTACCTATTTAGGTACGACCTATGCTCCTACTGTATGTCTTCCCTGTCATTTGCAGCGCAAACACGTACAAGTACTGTAGGTCTGAGAGGTCAAAATACCTTGCTTGCAGGCACAGGCTTAGCGAAATATCTGACTTGTAAGGCTGGTAGCGTGCACACGTTGAAGAAACACATGTAAGTTCGTACTGTCGGCGATGAACTTCAACCGCTCGAATAAAATGTCAGAGTTGTTGTCAGCACGGAGAGCGATAGCAAGAATCCCATGCTTCAAGGGTCGATTTCCTCCACTACTGCAACGAAACACATGCCATCCTCCTACTTGCACACCCCACCAGTCTCGAAAGAGCTTCCATAACGTATGAATGACTGTGTACAACACTAAAGCTTCTTCGTATCCCTAGCCCTGAATCGCCTGACGTTGATCATCCAAGACGATAAAACCACAACGGAACACTCTCGCCACAAGACCATATAGCACGACCGGTTCCCTCTTTTTATGCCGCACAGTGCACACCGCAGACGGTCGACGTACAATCGCGACGCATCGGATAGAACAGCTCTCCTACGGGAGCCAACACGCTCAAGCAACCGAGACGGGGAGATGGATTAACAGTCAGAAAATCCTCATTCGGAAACCCCAAAGTTCATACGTTGATAGTATCATGCTGTATGAGTTTCTCCTGGCCAAGGGCGGTGCTGAACCCATGATCCTGTATTGGAGTCGATGTTTCGAATGCGGTGGAAGCCCAGAAGAACACAAGTGGCCTTAGTGTAAACAAGTTGACTGATGTCGGTAACCCAGATCCACGTCCTGAGCTGGCTTGAGCTTCAAGGAGAGGCACAGTCTGTCATAGGAAACAGTGGATGTAGCGAATAGCTTTCTCTGCTTAGCAGCTTCAGAGAAACTCCTCCCAGCCGAAACCACTCAAGTCGCCCGTTTGCTGCAATTCCCACTGAGTGACTCCGACCTTTGCTATTATATAACTGCTCCGTCGAATACAAGGGAAAGAACCGGTCAACGACTTGTTGAAACATGCTAAAACTCGGTTGTGACCCCACAGCTGTTATATCTCACATACTTTCTCTACTCGTCCTTCAAGGCCGCATACACCGGGGAAGTGATCGCGTGTTGGCTGGCAACATTGACAGGGAGAGCCCAGACCTGGACGGCTGTCATCTCTGGACTTCGAGGTAAGCTTTTGCTGCTTTCGAATAACCTCTCAGCTTCGAAAACCGGAGCCTGGACAGGAGAGTTGGCAAGGTCAACATGCTGATGCGAGTGTATGAGCGAGGCAGATCCTGCGTACGCGTGACTCATGCCAGTATTGAAGACTAGTGCCTCGAAGGGGCTTGTCTTTTGAGTATGCATGTCGAATTTGACATGCTGAAGACACGGACGCTAAGGGCTGTAGGGCCAGCCAGCAGGCTTGCATCAGAGGAACAGTATGATGGACATACTCGAGGATGAATTGATAGCCGATTGAGCATTCATGCTGCATAGTGCGTCTGTACATGATCCTCCATTCCTAGCACCAATTTCTGTCGCACAAGCAACGACGTCGATCCGTGGTGAAAAGTATGCAGCTGTGGGCTTGAGTACGGCGCTGGTTATGCACGAATATTCGGGCTGAAGTTGGGCATATCCCGTAAGATCCAAGGTAATGGACATGTCGTTGGGGACCTTCATGGCTTGTCGTTGTCAACACTTGATGATGGTGACGGCAGGCCGTCGGATTGCGAGTGTGAGCGGCTTGCAGACGATCTACCCTTCAGCTTGCTTCGCGTTTCTGCCTCTCGCGTCAGTAGACGAAGAACTTCCTTCTCTAACTCTTGTATGTAGTTCTGAGTCGGCCGTCGATGTGTCCTCTAGTATGTTAGCTACGGACCGTTGACAAAACCACAAACCGGTCATGCCTTTGGGACAGCTCGTATCAGCCCTGTGATTCTTTCATTGGGTGGTAGAACCTTAAGTCAATTGAAGCGTGCCCATGGATGGCTCTTTCGATCTGGCGTGGACAGAAAACCACGAGGGACATTGCTTCGTATTCAGCCCTGCCACGGACACTAGTATTGCAGTGTTCTTTACTGAAAGATGCTCAGATTGCTTGTCAGCTCCCACATAGGTCAACCGTGCTTGTAAATGCTACCAAGTTAATGGGTCATGCCTAGCGAGTGAGTTTCGAGTGACACCCTGGACATCAGCACGAATCCCATCGGAGGTTATGCAGCCTCTGCATAGCTTCGAGGCCTGCGTCCCTTGTGATGGTAGCCAAGAGATAGTCAATGCTATCGACGTGCTTAATGTGCCTGAATTCGAATCGTCTGGACAGTTAGACATTATCAGCTAGGTATATAGACTTAGCCTCCCCAAATAGGAGTCTCTAAGTTCTCCATGTTCCGTCCAAGGTGTGTCGGGCTCAGTCTGCCTGACAGAGAGTTCTACTCTCCGACGGGCATGCTTTCCGTCTCTTCCACCAACGAGCGCCAATTACTTGCTTGCAGCTCTGCATACTTTACCCTTTCCTGCGCCCAGTCCTGCTGTAGGTGACTTTGTGTGAAGATTGTGGTCTGAAAGGTAACAATTTCGTCACGGACACATTCCTTGATGAAAACTCCTCTGGCATGCTGCTGGACAATACTCTCTTTGTCGGCTGTAATACTGCTTTCGATTTTCTCCATCTCTCCTGGCTTCACCGTGCCCGTGGGTTTCTGCCGCAGAGCGGTGAGCTTGTTCTCCGATGCTTGTATTCTCCGCTCGAGTTGTGGGATGTTGTCCTTGGCTAAGCGATCGCGCCGATCAAACACATCCTTCATTGAGACCATTGCATCTCTAATCTTTTTGAGGTCTTCAAGGACTCCTTCATCCCAAGCACGTGCTTCGTCTTCGAGTAGTAACTGCGCCTGTGCCATGTGCTTGGCTGTTGCATTGATGCCGCTGTTGAGCAGTGGCACGTCATTTGTGTCGATTGCGTAAGTGTCTAGGTGGCCTTCGGTCAAAGACTGGAGTGCTAAACTGAATTTGAGATTATCTCCTGCCATTGCTTCATTGCGCTTTGCTAGCCTCTCCATGAGTATGCAGAGGCCGATGTAGACCTCTGCGCCACGCTTTACCCCAGCTCTCACCTGTTCGAATAGATCCGGCAAGGAGGAGGGCAGATTGTCCTCCAGGTCCGGTGGGAGCGCTTTGCCCGTGAATTCTTCTTGTACGGATATGGTGGCCTGTTTGCGCCAAACCGACAGTTCCTGCGTTGTGTCAGCTGGAGCAAAAGACAAGCACAAGATGACTTACTGTTGGCACCGTAAGGAACATTACGACCAGTGTCTCCTGGCTGAGCACGGGGTGTTGGACTAGGGCATTCATGAAGCGTATTAGGCCTTTCCTGCGCTTCTCGAGAAAGGTTGATCCGTCAGCTGCAAGATGGTTTCCGTTAACTTTGTTCTTGTCAGCGCGGGCGGTTCTGCTTGGCAGATCAGAGCAGCCTACCTTGTATACGCTTTGGAGGCAGCAGCGGCAGGCGGCGGAATGGATAGCGCTTCTGTAAGCAGTCGAGCAGCCAGACAAAGTCGCTGTATCTCCTCACTACGGTACTGCCGCGCCGTATGGTCTTGACCTCGTAGTTGTGATGCTGGAAAAGAAAGACACCCTCCTTGTCAGGCAAGGTAGATATTGTGACCAGCTCTCCGGTACCCTTTGGTAGAGCTACACTAGCGCTGATCGACCGTTGGGGTTGGTTCGACTGTCTCGCGGGTGCAGGTTCGTTGGACTCTCCGAATCCGCCACCCATGGCTGACTGGTCGGAAAAGCCTGTGCTGTTGTTGCCATTATAGCTCCCCCATGCGTTGCCCGTGATGCCGGGACTCGTGGCTAGTGACTCGTTGGCCGAAGGGTCCTCGTGGGTACTGGCTGTTGTGAAGTTGCTTGTGGTTCGAGGTATGCCGTTAACTGCGGCAGAGGTGAAGTCGTCGGACATAGCAGGTTTCATAGTATGAGAGGCAGTTGAAGGTGGAATGTTCTTGATAGCTGGGCTGGCCCATGGGTCGGCCGACATGTCGCCGCCGAACGAAGGCTGTCGAGGACGGGGAGCTTGCTTCGCGGGGTCGGGGGATGGAGGCTGTGCTTCGTCTTGAGCCTTTGATTGTAGCTGTGTTTTCACTTGGTCAAGGTAGGATATGGCCGGCGTAGGTAAGCCTGGCACACGTTAGCTTCGCCCCTCAAGCACCAGGTGGTGCGACGTACGCTTCCTCCGTTCGTCCACGCTGTCGAGACTCAAGTCTTCCTCTTCTTGACCCAGTCCAATCAGCGCGAGCAGTACGTTGAACTCTCCTCTTTCTAACGAGCTTGCGGACTGCTGGCCAGCAGGCAGAACAATGTTCAATATCCTGTCCTGGTCGCTGGCGCTGAGTCTACTGCTTGCAAGGAGCTTTCGGACCGTGGTGAGGCTGATGGCTGTGCTGCGGCTTTCTTCGGAGGCCAGGAGCGCGTCGTACGCATCGATGTAGCTGTCGGGGACTTGAGTGGCCGGCAAAAGACTCCTGACGATGTTCTGGCGATTCTGCTTCTTGGGGGCTGGCACGGACCAGGGTGAATCACCCGCGTCGTTATCGGCGAAGAGGCCAGACGAGGTGTTCTTGTTGGCAGCGGGAGCTGATGCGTCGTCGCCGAACAAGTCTGAGGACGAGGGCTTAGGCTTGGATGCACCTGCCGCTGCCGCACCAAAGCCTGTGGAGCGATCGTCTGGAGGTGATTCTCCAAACAATGACATTCCGCCGAGATGAGACAGGCAAAGCTCCGACTACGACCGAAGTTGGCAGGAGAATCCCTTAGGCTACAGCACAGGAAAGATCAATCAAGTTCGCATGTTTTGGCTGGACCATGACTGCACCTGCCCTACGTTGGGACGGGAGCCCAAACCACGCGACTGCCACTTCCGAGATACCAGTAATAGTGATGCCATTGGGTGGGCCAAGCTAGCCGAGTTGAGCTACTGCCAACTGTCTTTCAACTGGAAGTTCCTTCCCAGCGTCCCAGTTGCATGAGGTAAGCTTGGGTGGATAACGGGAGGCACTTGGAGTGAATGGATACGGACGACTATGAATACTCATCTATCTGACTTGGATGCTAGCACCTAGTGTGCAGGGACCTCAAAGTCCTTGAACGACCACTTCTCCGTGTACTTGACTCTCTTCTTCTTCGGCGCCAGCACAGGCTTCCTGCTCTCGAGCTTGCCGTTGATGAGGAGGTTGCGGAAGCGGTCCTGCAAGAGGTTGCCTTCTGGCTTGAGCCTTCGAAGAGAGTCTTGCAGCTCTTCCGGCAACACCACCTCGAGATTCTTTTCTGGTACCACAGCGTTGCCCCTCTTCCTCCTTCTCAACTTGGCGTCATCGCCGCTTTCGTAGTCCTCGGCCTCGAGTTGAGCGAGCGCGGCGTCGTGTTCTGCTGGTTCCATGGCGCCGGTGGCCAGCAGCCTCGCAAGCTCGTCGCCCATCTTCCGCTTGTCAGCCATCTTGCGTTCGTGCTTAGCCTGCCTTTCTGCCTCCTTCCTTCGAATGGCCTTGTTCCTCTCTGCCGGCGTCTTGCGCGTAGGCCGCTTCTTTTTCAGCGCCGCGTTGTCTTCGTTCTCCGTTTCGAACCCTTCCCAAGCACTCTCGTCGTCAGTGCGGCCGGCGTAGTCCTCCTCCTGCGCGGCCTGAATCCGGGCTTGCTTTGCGGCTTCCTGTTCGGCTTCCTGCAACCTCTTCTTTTCCGCCTCTACCTCCTGGTCACCGGCTTGTATGATAGCCTGATTCCACTCGTCGAAATCGGGATTGTAACTGCTGCCAGCTTTTGGTTGCTGTACAGGTCGCACTGCTTTACCGCTAGCAGTGAGTGGCACGGGGGCCTTCTTGATGGTTGGAGGAGCGACCTTGGGCTTAGGCTTGGGCACATAGTCCAGACTGTCGGCCGCGGTGGGCGCAGGGGCGACATCCCACAGATCGAAGCTGGGCTGCTCTTCTGCGCCCTCATTGTCTTGGAGATGCGACGTCGTGTTGATGGTCTTCCTCAGCCTCTGCACATCTTTCTTGCTCACCCAATCGCCTTTTCTCCTCTTGCTGGCTGGCTCGTAGATGCCAGTCGGAAGGTCCAACTCCCGCCCTGCCCGTTTTCGACTGTCAACCGCAGGAACGGCCGAACGCTGGGCCAGGATTTGGTCGACTCGAAGAGGCTTGCCGAGGTCATATTTCTTGCTGATCTCCTTCGACCCGACCGTATCGAGTGCAAACAGATCCTCTGCTGCCTTGTCCTTCAGCGGACCGCCTGCCCTGACCTCTTCGCGGTACTCCTCCAGGCCTTGTTGCACTGGGGTGACATCGACATTTTTACGCCAGGCTTTCTTGCCCTTGCGCGACGGCTGTTTGTGCTGCTGCGGTGCACCGACACTCGACATAGTGACTGCACAATATGTCTTAGTTGGAAGGGGTACTCAAGGACATGAATTGGAATTATCTTTCTTGCCGAGTAGAGCGAGATTTGCGGCGAGCGGTAGCAAAAAACTTGGTGCCTGAAGCGATAAGATAAGCCTTAGCGGCCTGATAGTCTGCAAGTCTGGAAGTCTGAAGTCCTGCGCGTCAAAGGTCGAAGAATCGCAGCATTGGCATGCAGTAGACCAGCCACCACTGCTTCTACCAGCGAGTCGGCAAAGATGCCAGTGGTCAAAGGAGGGGTGTGGACGAACATCGAGGATGAGATCCTCAAGGCGTCGGTGTCGAAATACGGCCTCAACCAGTGGGCGCGAGTCTCGTCGCTGCTTGCGCGCAAAACACCCAAGCAGTGCAAGGCCAGATGGACAGAATGGCTAGATCCTGCAATTCGAAAGATCGAGTGGTCCAAGGAGGAAGACGAGAAACTGCTGCATCTGGCCAAGTTGATGCCAACACAGTGGCGCACAATTGCTCCCATCGTGGGTAGGACCGCAAACCAGTGCCTGGAGCGGTACTCGCGCTTGCTGGATGAAGCAGAGGCACGCGAACATGATGAGCTTGCCTTGGAAGGACCAGAAGGTGGAGAGACGGCCGCTCCGACTGGCGACGACGTGCGCAAGCTGCGACCAGGAGAGCTCGATCCTGATCCAGAGTCGAAGCCCGCGCGACCCGACACCATCGACATGGACGAGGACGAGAAAGAGATGCTGTCAGAGGCCAGAGCTCGTCTAGCCAACACTCAGGGCAAGAAGGCCAAACGAAAGGCCCGAGAGCGCCAACTCGAAGAGTCGAGACGACTCGCCGTCCTGCAGAAGCGAAGAGAACTCAAGAGTGCCGGCATCAACGTCAAGATCACAAACAAGAAAAAAGGTCAGATGGACTACAACGCCGACATTCCATTCGAGAAGGCTCCCGCCTCGGGCTTCTACGACACCCTCGAGGAAGCAGACCAGAATGAGAAAGAGCGAGAAGAGTTCGACCCCAGAAAGCAACAACTCGCTCGGAAACGACAAGGCGAATCGGACGACAACCAGGACAACAAGCGCCAAAAGCAAGACAAGGGCGCCGACGAAGCAAAGAAGGCCGCAATCAGGGCCGGCGCTCTACAGAAGATGCGAGAAGCCGAACAGCAGAGCAAGCGCCGAGCACTCAACCTGCCCGCGCCACAAGTCAGCGAAGCAGAGCTTGAAGATATCGTCAAGATGGGCATGACAGGCGAACGTGCCTCCAAAGCGGTCGGTGAAGATGCCTCTCTGTCTTCACGATACACGAATATGGTTGGCCAGACGCCGATCCGAACACCAATGGCACCGCCTCAGGAAGACAGAATAGCAAACTCCATACGCGACATCCAAGCGCTGACAAACACACAGTCGTCGCTTCTAGGCGGCGACAACACCCCGCTGCACCAAGGCTCTGGGTCCACGGGCTTCGAGGGCGCGGCGCCGACACGCTCTCAGCTGCAAACACCCAATCCCATGGCTACACCTTTCCGCCAGCAAGGACAAACGGGTCCAGGTGCAACGCCGCTAAGGACCCCGAGAGATAGCTTGCTGATCAACAACCAAGCCCAGTTAGACGCCAAGTCCGCCCTCCGAGCAAAACTCGCATCCCTTCCCAAACCAAAAGCTACCGAATTCGAGCTCGAACTCCCCGACGACACAGATGAGCCCGCCGCGGCGATCTCGACAGAACGTGAAGACCAAGAGGAGATTGACCGACGGGCGCGAGAAGCGGCAGAAGCTGCCGCCGCAGCAGAGTTCAAACGACAGACACAAGTCTTGCAGCGGAACCTACCGCGTCCGCGTACAATCGACCTAAAACAGCTCCTAGCCAACGCACAAGCAATACCAGACCCGATACGGAGCATGATCGCGCAAGAAGCGGCCATCCTCATGAGCCACGACGCCAACCACAAGCCGCTACCAGGCTCAAAGCCTCAAGCCCAGCCCGCGGATCCAGTCGAAGCACTACCAGACGACTACATCACATCCGCGCGCGCCGCGATCCACGCCGAAGTCGACAACGACCCGACAGCGCAAGCAGCATACGACGCCCACTTCACCTCGCTCTCCACCCAGCCCACACGCAACCAGCTCCCGACCTCGCTCGCCCACGTTCATACCTCCGCCGCCCTCCTGCCCTACCACACCGCCGCGTCCGACGCGCTCCTCGCCCTCGCGCAAGAAAACAACAAGCGCGAGAAGAAACTCGGTCTCTTGCTAGGCGGCTACATGGCGCGCCAACGCGGCTTGAAGAAGAAACTGGCCGACGGCCACAAGGCGCTGCTGGAGGAACGCGAGAAGGGCCGGGCGTTTGAGGATCTGAGGCTGGCCGAGGACGCGGGGCTGCAGAGCCGGCTGGAGAAGGCGAGGAACGAGGTCGGGGCGGTGACGAGACGGGAGAGAGAAGCGCAGGAGGAGTATCGGGCTGTGCGGGATGAGTTGGACGCGCTGCGGGTAGACGGCGTTAATGGACATGGACATGCTTGAGCTAACCAACACGTAGCCGCTCGCCGTTCTGTAAGAATTATCCATGTTGAGCTTTCCTATCGCCGTACAGTGATGCTTTCGACTGCATGTAAAGTTGCGAACCGCTCCATTCTGAGTATCCTGCGTTCGCAAGCAGCGCGCTATTGAACAAAGTGCGCTGGCTCGGCAATGCGTGTCACCGGTCCTCACCCACGATATGGTATATATACCATGCCGTCCGCCACCCACCACGCTTGGCCGGCACCCCCACGTACAGACAGGACAGTCGAGTGGGCGGGCGCGGAGCAGGCCAAGATGGAATCAAAAGTTGACCCGAGACTGCGAAGGCAAGCAAGGAAGAAGGACATGGTGTGGACTACCTGTGTTGGTGGGTAGACAGGTAGGTAGGTAGGTAGGTAGGTATACACCAAGAAACTAGTCTAAGAAGTAAAGGAAGAATTAGTCTAATAGTGCAAGGCAAGTAAGCAAGAAGTAAGAATATCTAAGTGAATATGTGGCTTGAAGACACTGCATCACGCCACGATCAGCCTGCTTTGCGCGGACTCCTCCTTGGCCGGACGCCCTGTCCCTCTGGTTTGGCCTGCGCTTCGACCGGTTCGCCGTTGAGCAGGACGACGGGCTTGCCGTTGGCCATGGCATTACCACCACCACCACTAGCAGCACTACCATTGCCGTTTTCCAGAGCCTTTTTCGCATCGGCGTGGACTTTCTTGGGGTCGGCGTCTTCCCTCTCCGACTCCTCGTTGTCACTTCGTTCGTCGGCCAGACCACTGTTGAACACGTAGTTCCGCGCGATCCTCAGAATGAGCCAGAGCCAGAACAGATTGACCGCCTGTAGGGACGCCAACAGGGCGAAGGTGATGATTTGGCTGATCCAACATTTGTACTGCTGTGTCTCCCAGTTGAGCTCGTATGGCCCCACGGTCTTGAACTCGGTCAGCGTGGCCCACAGGATACGGAGGTTGATGTAGTGTCGCAGGTAGATCCACACGAACATGAACGACGCGAAGTATGGTCCGACGATGATCGAATCCAGATAGTTGAGTGTCTTGGAAGTCGCGAGGCAGAAATCGGATATGTCGTGTGTGATAAACACTGCTATGCCCATTCTCGCGAAGTGGAACCGGTAGCTTAGAGCGATGAGCGCCAGGGTGATGAGGTGGTGCAGGACGAGTTCCTGGAAATCCTTTCTGGGCTTCTCGAGTCGGAGGAGGAGCACTATGGCTTGCTGAGCCCAGTATGAGGCTTGCAGGAGGTAGTAGAGCTTGAAGATGGCGTCGTGTGACCGGTGGGGAAAGCCTTCGAACATGGGCGTGGTAGCGAAGTACCAGAGTTTCCCGGCTTCTGCATGGCGCATCACGTAGAGGCCGAAGGGACCAAAGATGCCAAAGTAGCATGCGGTGTAGACTTGTTCCATGAAGCGAGCCTGCTTCGCGCGCTTCGTGATGCCGCAGTAGATGGCCCAGGGCCTGATGACCTTCTGCATCATGAACTCTCTTGTAAAGGACAGAACGACAATGTAGAAGGAGACGAAAGCAATGTCCGCTTTTCCCTTGCCGTACTTGTTGGGCCCGCCTGGATATGCTGGGCCCTCATTGTAAGACAGGAATATGCCTTGGTGTAAGGGGTTCTGCGGCCCGGGGTTCACGAAATATGCGCCGAGAATGGCGAGGACGATGATGAGCGGGTTAAGCCATGTGTGCCTTAATGAGATGGTCTTCCATCTGCGGAAGAGGGATTTTGCTTTGCGGCGCTTGGAGTGTGGTTTGGCTAACTTTTCTTTAGGTTCTCGTTCGTCGTGTGAGGAAGTCGGCGGCGTGTCGAGGCGGTGAGAGGTAGAGAGGGCTGGTGCGCCCGTGTCTCCGCGAGGGTCGCCGCCCAGGTTGCTGCCACCTCGAGGTCGACCCATTGTCGCTACTGGTAAGGACGTAGGTAGGTGTCGAGACTTGTGGAAGTACACGGGCAGTAGTCGGCTGTTGGGTTCTACACGCTGCGCTGTGTGTGGGGCCGACAGAAGATTACTCCCAACTTTGGAGAAAAGAATACGAGGAAGATACAAGCATTACAAGGCCATGCTAGTAGTATGTACGAGCATTCAGCGGAGATCACTTGGCAACATCGAGTCACTTTGGACAGGGGGTCATTCGAGTGCTGGCCACGACTTTTGGACCTGCAACCGTCGTTCGGTTTAATATCAACTCTGACCACTTCACCGGCCACAATACTGACTCTCCGGTGTCGCTAGTCTTCCTGTACAAGTACAAACGCCGTGGTAGCTCGGAGCTAGATGCTCTCCACCTTCCTCCTAGCACATCGAAGCGTGCCAAACAAACTTCAACTTCGACGCTTTCTCGTCACAAAATCGACCGCTTCTGGATGATTGTATCGTCCCATTCGGTGCATGGTGCAACGACGTTTAACCTAATTATTCATTAGGTTTGCCGTCGCCCCTAAAGTAAAATCGTTAGCACAAAAGAATCACACTTTATGGGTGGTCGAATGGAAAGGTCATGTGTATCGATGTACTATGAAACGTGATACTGGTCAAGTATTTACCTGGCTGGCTGGCGGGAGTCAACGGTGCCGTGGATCTTTGCAGTCTCCTTCGGCCCTGCTCCCTTCTTGGACTTCTCGTCGTCATCCAAGTAAGGATTCATGGCGCCAGACTGTGACCTGTTTTGGCCCTCCTGTAGCATCGTGTTAGCAGTGCTTCGTGGTGCCGTGTCGTCGAGACTTACGGATTTCTCTCTTTGAGTAGGAGTTCGGGGACGATCGCCGACTTGCTGCTGCTGCTCACCAGGACCCTTCTCAGGGGCCTTGTTGATCTGGCCAGGAGCATTTGGGCCTGGCAGTTCGTAGCCATCGTCAGAGAACTTGCGCTCGGGCTTGCCATCGGCACCCTTACTGTCCGAGTCATCCTTGGACTCGTCCTTGCCTTGGTCCTTGCTCTCATCCTTGCCCTCCTCCTTGGCCTCTTGCTTCGAGTCGTCGCCAGAATCTTCAGACTTCTCATCAGAGCTCTCGTCCTTGCTCTGGTCCGAGTCGGAGGCTTCCTTGTCCTCAGCACCCTCCTGCTTGTCCTCTGGAGCTTCTTCGGCGGGCTCCTCCTCCTCCTTCTCAGCCTCGTCTCTTATCGCGTGGGCAGCCTCGGGGTGGTGCACGCCCTTCTTGGGACCCTGGCCGTACAACCACACAGCAGCTGGAACAGTAAAACCCACGGACCCAATGATCCTGCAGAATCGTTAGCTGCACATTTTTCTCCTTTCCCGTGATCATTGTGTCTACCATGGAAGATCGCTGCTCTTCTGGCCGCCGTGTTCGGAAGCGTATTGTCTTCGACCAATTTGTCTCCAAGCTTGTTTTCGAGTCTGGGTAGCTGCTCGGCGGAAGACGGTTCGGCCAAGGGCAGCCGGCGCGGCTGAAGCTCGAGAGAGGACCATACTTACGATCTGTGCCGGTAAACCAAACAGATAAAGAGTGTTGAAAGTAGGGAGTCGTGTCAAGCAGGTGCGGTAGCAAGTGGTATGATGCGCGGCACTGGCAGCGGAAAGTGCAACTTGAAGCTAAACGAAATCGAGCTTGTGCTGCTTAAGCTCGACGTCATGCCATACCCTGCAAAGAATTGTCGCTCCTTCCCCAGCTTACCACACCTTCACCACGTACTTTCAAGCGTCTCTAATTGGCTTGGACATACGTGGAAGTGACCACGAAGAGTGCTCGACGGAAGACATCCCTCAAATCATCCAATTCTTCCTTGACGCTGCATCTTTCCCCGCTGCATCCAAACGGGCGGTGACCGAAATTCAGGCACCGCACTCGCATCACCACGCTGGTGCCCGCCCCACTAGTACTGACCTGCTGTACCTGCATCGCTGCCTTGTCTAAATATCACCCAGCGCAATAGAGCATTTCTTTCATGAATACGGCCGTTTGCCTTTCTCGTTGTCTCTTCCGCTCCACATAACCTCTCCCCCTCCCTCTCTCCTCCCTCCTGGTGTCGCATCCCAACATGGCACGAGATAGAGCCTCAGCCATGCAGGGCATTGCGAACCTTCTCCCCAAACTCGACGACCCAGACGCAGACATCCGATTCATGCAGCTGAATGACCTGACTACAATCTTAAACTCTCCAGGGTCCGAGTCTCTGCGCACTGATAACCATGCAGCTGGCCGAGTCATCGACAGAATCATCAAGTCCCTCACAGACAGCCATGGCGACTGTGTCAACCAGGCGCTCAAATGGTAAGCCACCACTGCCCATGGCATCTAGAGGTACTGACCGTCTCCAGCGTCGGTCCATTGGCCTCTCGAATACCGAACGATTATGTAGCGCCCTACATCGACAGGATCGCCGAATTGACTACCAAGGACATGGATGTGTCGGTGCCTATGACAGCACTGAGAATACTGGTTGGATCCTTGCCTCGACCAGGAACCTCTAGCACAGAAAGAGACGCCAGAGAAGCCTTCTCAGCCATCAGCAGAGTCCTCATCCCACGACTCGTCGGTCATGTCCCTGTACCAACCGGCAAGCAGCCTCCAGACCTAACCCCGGGCCTGTTGAGACAACAGAAGAACAAGAACTTCAGTGCTGAGGCCGTTGATGTCGCTATCGAGGCTGTCCGCTCTTATGGCTCCTTGTTGCGCAGCGAGGAAATAACCGCTCTCGTTTCTACTCTCATGGACACAATCGGCAGCCCAAAAGCAAACGGCGTTGTCAAGAAACGATCGCTGGTCGGCATCAGCACTATCGTCCCATACTACAAGCCCGCACAGCTCACCGAACTGGTCGATTCGGTGGCTACACAATTGCAAGATCCACGAGTCTCCGTCAACCATCGCCGTTACCTGATATCCACCGTGGGGACCTTGGCCCGAGCAATACCTTCTCAGATTGGCTCCTACTTGAATGTGCTGGTGCCGCTTGTCCTCGCAGTGTTGAGTGAAGACGAACTGCAAGCGACAACGGCGGGCTCGGATGATGAGTTCGAAACGGATCCCGAAGTCGAGGAGCTGCGAGAGGCCACCCTAGTCACCCTTGAATCTCTGCTTGCCTCATGTCCGTCGGAGATGCAGCCCCACTGGGATAGCACTACAGATGCAGCCCTTCGATACATCAAATATGACCCCAATGTTGTGGATACAGAAGACGATGAGGAGATGTCAGGCACCCAAGATGCTCAAAGCGACGACGAGTTCACCGAAGAGCCTATGGATGACGATGACGAGTACGCTGAGCTAGATGATGATGACGCCTTTGGCGACGTCGAAGACCTGAGCTGGAAGGTCAGACGTTACGCTGCTAGGGTGCTTCTGACCATCGTCTCCATTAGTTCACCAGCCGATCAGGAAGGCTTGGTCAAGACTGTTGCCCCTGCCCTACTTTCAAGACTCAACAAAGAGCGAGAAGACGGCGTGCGCATGGAAGTCATGTCAGCTACCACCACTCTCATCCGCAAAGCATCAGCAATCACTGCATCACAATCCAACAACTCCACGAATGCTACCGCATCACCTCCCAATACTCACAAGCGGAAGCGGCAAGACAGCAACGTCAGCGTTGATGATGTCGACCTGCACGGCCTCGTCCACCGTCGTTCCAGTCCTCCTATCGTTCCGCCCTCACCGCCAGAGGGTGCACAAGCAGAGCTTGCATCTTATGTCCCCAAGATCATCTCAGCTACCGTCAGATTATGGAAGAAAGCTAGTGTCGCCCTGAAACAATCTGCTATTCTTATGCTGAAAGCCGTCGCCGAGTCAAGAAGTGGTGCACTGGCAGATCATCTACAACAGCTCGAAGACCCATTTGCTGATGCACTGACTTCTACCGCCGGCAGTGGCTCTACTAATGTCTCTGGCTCAACTGCTACTGCTGCAAGCCTACAGATCGAGACACTGGCTTTGATTAGCACTATCATTGAGACCAACGAGAGCACTGTTCTGATGCCATTCGTCATTGCCCTGATTCCTTCTGTCACAAGTCTTGTCGCCGAGAGAAACTACAAGGTGTCGACAGCAACACTGGCCACCATGGAACAGTTTGCTAAAGCTCTATCACCGCCTCGACTACCAGTAACGACCCAGGATCACGCCATCCACCTCGAGAAGCTCTACCAAGTGACGCTTGGTCCTGTCAACAACGTGAATGCCGACCTGGAAGTCAGGCATCGTGCGATACAAGTCTTTGGCGTGCTCACATCTCGAACATCGGGCACAACTCTTCTATCTCAAGAAGCTCGTGCCAAGGCACTCGGTGTACTTGACGATCGGTTGAAGAATGAGACGACGAGGCTGGAAAGTGCACAAGCAATTGGCCTTGTTGCAGAGGCTGCTACGGCTCAGGACGGCATCGGCACGTCCTGGGTCCAAGATGTGTCCATTGAGCTTGCCAATCAACTCAGAAAGGCAGATCGCTCTCTACGGGGTGCGTCACTTGAGGCTCTGCAACACCTGGCTCTCAACCCCGTGACTGCATCACAGTATGGTACCGATACAATCTCGACGCTCCAAGCCCAGCTCATGCCCGTTCTGCGTCCAGACGATCTGCATCTCCTGACTCCAGCTTTGGTCATTCTATCCAAAATCATCCCAACTAATGCGCAGACTCTTGTCAACTCTTCAGTCGTAGAAGCACTCTGTCGGCTGGCTCAAGCTCATCTCGAAGGGCCTCCACTCAAGGCTTATCTGCTTGTCGTCAAGGTCATTGGCGAGCAAGGCTTAGGGCCGCCACTTGTGACTGGACTGCTGGCTGTTGGCACGAATGGCGACACCAACACTCTGGGTCGCGCTATCGGTACTCTTATGGTCCACGGCGGCAGCAACCTTCCTGTTTCGATCGATGCTTTCATCGGAGAGGTTGGCAACAAGGACGACAACTCTGCCTGCCTTGCGCTCACAGTTTTGGGCGAGATAGGTCTAAGGCTGAGCGCAAAACCACCGTTTGACATGAATATCTTCACTCAGAGTCTCCTTGCCAAGTCAGACAAAGTTCGACTGTCTGCCGCCGTTGCACTTGGTAGTGCCAGTTCCGGTGACATCCAGCAATACATGCCTGTCATTCTGCAAGGACTTGGTGGGGATTCGCATCAGCAATACCTATACATGCATTCTCTGAAAGAGATCTTACAGCACACAGAGAATTCAGCGTCCAGCATCGTCCCGTATACACAAGAGATGTGGACCAAACTATTCGCTGTCGCGGCTGCTGAAGACAATCAAGCTGTTGGTGCCGAATGTCTTGGTCGAGTGCTGCAACTAGACCCACCCAAGTATCTACAGGCACTTCACCAAGCTCTTGACGATGCCAAACCGTCCCAACGCGGCATTGTCATCTCAGCGTTCCGCTTCACACTTAACAACACCAGCAGTACATACAGTGCCGCTCTCTCAAGAACAATCGTTCCACTACTCACGAAGATGCTTAGCGATCCAGACCTCGGCAACCGTCGTCTTGCTATTACAACTCTCACTGCAGCAATCCAAAATAAGTCCGAACTTGTCCTTCCTAATCTCACCGAACTGTTGCCAGTCGTTCTCGCAGATACGCACATCAAGAAGGAACTCATCAAGAACGTTCGGATTGGACCATTTACGCATCAAGAAGATAGTGGTCTGGATCTGCGAAAGTCAGCTTATGCCACGCTGTACACGCTCATGGAAACCCCACGTGCTCTGCCATTCTTGAGCTTGCCATCAATTTTTGATCGCGTTGTTGACGGCGAAGGCGACGATCATGACATTCGTACTCTTTGCAACCTCATGCTTGGCCGCCTTTCAAGCCTCGATCCCGAAGAGACGAAGCGTCGACTACCCGCACTCGCAGAACAGTTCAAGAAGATCCTCGAGCAGAAACCGAAAGAGAATGCAGTGAAGCAGGAGATCGAGAAGATTAACGAAGCAAACTCTGCTGTCGTACGAGCCAGTCTTGAGCTCGCCAGAAAGTTTCCTAGTGCTAACGCCGCTGGGTCGGACACTGACTTGTCAAGCTGGAAAGCGTACATGGAGTTTATGCAGCGGGAGCATGCAGCTTTAGTGAAGCAAATCGCCGCCGGAATTGATGCTTAGAGAGCTTCACCCTTTAAGGTTGACGAAGATGACAGATAAGACTACACGGTAGGTATTGAGGTCGAAGTCCCATGCGAGAGAAGCCGTGAGCACGTTGGTTTGGTACATCAATGACAATCACGCCTCTAGGATGAGGTGCTTAGCTTCCTCAGTAGTGAGGGACAGCAAGAACAAGAGATCAGCAGATCCTTGCTGGTTCATTTATACAGCCTCGATGGTAGCAGCCCGTGTTGTATCCATGGTCTCTGTCCTCTTCTTCTTTAGCCGCAGTAGGCCTCATGTCGTTCGTACACATCCTCCTGCAGGAACGAGATCGCTTCGTAGAACCACGCTCCCTAACATGTACGAGCTCGTGAAGCTGAGAGTCTTTATTCAGCTGGAACGATACAGCTTACCTTGATATTCAGCTCGGGTACTGACGCTGGGGCTAGAGTGCGCCCGAGAAATAGCACGTGCCAGCCCCTATGGCCGCGTGCTCCTAGCCGGGATCTAACCAGATTCAGGCCCCCTGCAAACCTAATCTCGTGACCTTGGTTGGAAGTTCCATCCTTGCTCTTGCACGACATGGATCAATTTTCGAGGTTTCTTCCCGCCGGTGACGTCGACTCTCCTCCCTGGCCGCCCATTATTTAGGTCACCGTCTTTGTTCTTATTTGCCTTGAACCTGCTGTTTCAGAGAGCTCTAGAGAGAGTGCAAAGGAACAGCAATAATGGCTTCAAGCGACGGCGATGGCGATGACCTTCCAGACAAGGAGAAGCTCACGAAAGCAGTCGAGAACGCCCAGGCCGCTCAAAAAGCGCAGTCCGCGGCAGATGTGCTCAAAAGCAAGGCTGGCGACCTCAAGGATCCGGCCAAACGCGAGCAGCTGCTGCACGAGGCATTCGAGAAGGAAATGGAAGCGAACGGCCACAGCAAAATGGCCAAGCGTCTGCAGAGCGGCACGTGGCAGGGCATGGGCTTCGGCGGCGGGATCGGTGCGGCCACGGGCGTTGGGCTAGGTGCCGGGGTGGGCACGCTGCTGGGCGGGATTACGTCGGTGCCATTGGCGGGGCTGGGGATGCTTGCGGGGTCTGCGACGGGGGCGATTCACGGACCTTGGATTAAGTTGGGCGGGAAGGAGCAGAAGTTCGAGGATGCGGATCCGGGGGAGGTGGCGGATGCTCTGGAGAAGGAGAGGGGGAAGCAGGGTCTGGGCCAGGGAGGGTCCGGACAGCAGCCAGCCGAGCAAGGGTCGACAAGCGGTGGTGGTGGTGGACGTGGTGGTGCTGATTCGAAGCCAAGGAGGAAACCGAAGAAGTTGGAGGTCAGATCGCAGCGGAAACAGGGTGGCGGTGAAGGTGAGGCAGGCGGTGCGACGGCGGAGAATGGCCCTGCAAAGAATGGCGGTAGTGCAGACCAAAAGCCAAGGAAGAAACCGAAAAAGCTAGAGGTCAGGTCAAAGAAGAGCGGCGGTGGTGCCGGTTCGTAATCTGCCGACCATGCTGCTACCAGGTAAGATCGAAGCAACCATGTGGACTGCGGGCAGCAAGCAATGCACACGCCTGGAAATGCTCTACTTTGCCCGATCTCGGTTGTCCGCTCCAGCTTACTCAGCCTCAACTTTTCGCAACTCAACGCAAACAAGCAGCTCAGCTGGGCCGATGGACCACAATCCTTACCATACAGAACACATCTCGACTGATACGAGGAAGGCGGCCAAACGCTTGACACCCTTGGCGCAGCGTCCGCCTAGACCAGATCTCTGCCAGTTCAGTCTGGATATCGCCTTGACTCATCGGCACCGAAAGAGCATCCTGATTCAGTTGTCAGAGAACCCTGCTGGCCCTTCCATCACCTCCACCACCGTCCTGTTAATCCTCACTCGATCCGGCTGTCCGAGCTCGGACCGATCACTCGCACCAGGTTCTTCAACTATGCCCTTTTGCTTCCTCCAAAGTCGTCCTCGTCGTCGTCCTTGACAGCCTGTCCGAGGACGTTGCGATACACGCCGTCTGCCCTCGCGAAGTACATCGTCCGAAAGATATTCCCACTGGCAGGAGTGGTGGTGGTGGTAGTAGTGTCAACTGAGTGTTTCCACGCTCTCCATGACCGCCTAGCCACCAAGGCTCCACGTGTATCCAGAGACCAATCTCTCGTACCCTCAACGCAGCACAAGGGGGCGGAAGACAGCACCGACCAGCCTCGTCGTACTCTTCCACTCTCCTGCAAACCGCCACGTTCTTGACAGTTTCCTTGCAAGCAGCAGGGAAGGGGGTGGAGGCTACGCAAGTGAACAATAAGGAACACTGCAACGTTGTAGTGCGCGCCACGCTAGTCTCCATGCACATCGAGAGTGCCCTCTATCTGTTCTTCGATTGTCATTCTCGCTCAACCCACGCGGGTCCAACCAAGCAAGTGTGGTAGCATCTGGCATGAATCGCTGCTAGTTCAGTACTGTATGTACGGAACACATTCAGGCGCCTAGTTCACCTCGCTTGCCTGATCCCATCGGTTTGATGACGGACATACGCCTGGGGTTCACCCTTGAAGCCCCAAACAGTCAACGCGGCGTTGAGATGGCTCGGGCGTTCCAAAAGCTAGGCGAGGAGATTCCTCTAACCGTGTGGTCGGCTTTCAAAATACGAGGGTTGGAACCGTACTGTATCCCCGACGTGATGGCCGCTTGTCGAGTAACAACGAGCACAACGAGAAGTGTGCGTGCCTATGTCTTGATTTGGAAAAGCCGGCCCCTTTGTCAACATATACTTCGAGGCCATGATGAGTTGTGCTTGGGCGCGGTGGACGGAGGGATTATCTTTGATGGGAATGGGCGCACCTATGTTTGAATGTATCTTGGCGGCATGGGGTTAAAGGACAACTGCGGTAGCCGTGGCGTAGTGAAGCTTCAACAAGCAAAACATTACTGTGATATGCTACGTGGTAGATAGATTATGGGCAATACTATTATGAAAAACACAAATCGTCCTCAGCAGAAACATGACCCAGACCTGAATCCCTATCGCTCTGGTCCTCCAACGGTCTTCTCAACCATTGGCCCTCTCCTAAACTGCATTACGCCTCTTGCCCAGCGCCAGCAAAATTCTTCAAATAGCTCATCAAGAACGCCTTATCACCAGCAGCAGTTTGTCTCTTCTCGGGGTATGGCCTAGCCCCGACATTACTGGCCGCTGTGGACGCGAGGCTGCTGACTCTAGACCTGGGCGCGTGCACGTCGTAATGGTCATCAAGCACAGGACTGACAAGCTGGCTTGCGGACGGTGGAGACACAATACCTTCGGAAGGCTGATGTGCCAATGTGAAGCCTGCAGCCGACTGTTTCGGAGTAGAATCAGGGTCAGCCTTGCTAGGTTGTTGCGTTGGGGGCCTAAGCAGATCTAGAAGCGCCGCGCGTGATGGGTCCTGCGGGATCGGCGATCTTGTTGTAGGTGAGAAGAAACGCGTAATCTCAGCAGCCGTGACAGCGTGTGGCATGTCGACGTCGGGGGAACGTGGCGCATCCACGGGTACAGTAAGCGGCGACATTGTCGAGGGCGTCGCTAGTTGCCCTTGTGTGGCAGAGCTCTGAGCGAGCAAGGATGGCAGTCCCAGTGAAGGCTCACCCTCAAAAGTCTGTGGTCTTTTCAATATCTGAGGCTGGAAAGGCTTCTGGACTTCCTTCGGCGTCACAGGCCGAGAAGTATTGGACTGCTTTTGCCGTGCCGTCCGTGGTGACTTTGGTAAACGATTCCGGTCATCATATCTTGACATGACTCTATGTGCGACTGGTGATTGCTTGGCTTCGCCCTGTTTGTGATCGAAGAGCTTGCGGTCACTCGTGACCGGCTCGCGTTTCATTTCATCAAAGCTCGTGGCTCTTGCGACCGCATCAAAGTCCGGCTCATCGAACGGTCGATCCAGGTTTGCAGCTGTTGTACCACTACGAGACTTTGGCTCGCCACTCTTCGGCGCCTTCGAAGGCGTCGAACCGAGCAGAGAAAGCAGACCTGCTTTGGTCTTGTCGGCTGGTGGCGGATGTCTCACGTGTTCTGATGTTGCCGACAACTCTGCAGGTTCAGGCTGCACCTTCTTTGTCGGCTCCACCTTCGTTGTGTGGAGAGGTTGCTTCGAGTTAGTTGCAATCGAAGCCCACGACCTTTGTACTTGTGCTGCAGAAGGTGGGCTCTGCACTGTGTACTGCTGTGACAGGGCAGTCGGGCTTGACGGTGTCTGGGTTGGCGGCTGATCAGCTCGAAGTGGCTGCTTTGGTGACAGTATCTCTATTGGCTGGGGAGGCGGTTTCGTCCTAGCCAAAGCTGGCGCAGATTGGGCTGCTGGAGCTGGACTCACAGATGTCTGGCGCTGCACAAGGCCGACAGGGTCGAATGGACTAAGGGCAGCTGGCCGACCTTGTTGTTGCGCCGGCGCTGGTAATGATGTCGTTGCCGGTGATGCTGTGCGTTGCGGTTGCACTTCTACTCGACTGGAGACAGACATCTCGGGTGTATGAGCAGGATCCTTTTTACGCTGTAACATGGCTAATAATCCATTCGCTGCGTTATCTGCCAATGTGGTCGTCGGCTGCGGTGTCGGCTGCGGTGTTGGCTTCGACTGAGACGTGAAGGCAGCCAGAAGATTCTGCTTCGAGGTGGGAAGCTGTTGTGCTGCAGCAGTGGAAGGACTCGGTGGCACGCTTGGCTTGCTGAAAGTATCGAGCAGAGATCTAGTATGCTGGCTCAGTTGTGGGAGAGCAGAGGATGGTGGAGCTGTCGGATGTGATTGTGGGTATAAGTCGAAGGACGGGGGAGGAGACTGCATGTTGATCGTGTCGTGCAGATGAGACTCGGGAGGTGGCCGCATGGGTGAGCGAGGCTGAATTGGAAGGGTAGTCTGCTCCATGGGTGTCACCGGGCCATTCCGCATTTCTGCAGCCGACCCGCCTCGGAGTAGGGAAAGCAGGTCGTTCGATTTTGCTCTCGCGTCTGTGCTAGGACTCTGTGACGGTGGTGGAATGTTCAACTGCTGCTTCAGATGAAGCAACGGGTCTTGTGCAGAAGCTGGTGTGACTTCTGGCAGACTGCTAGGCATGGGTGGGGACAGAGGTAGTGCAAGGTGTCCAGTCGTTGTAGCATAGTCTTGCTCTGCAGCAAGCACCGGATCAGGAGCGACTTGGGCAGATGCACGCTTAAGGCTCTGCCGATTATCCTTCTTTCTCTCATCACGAATGAATCTCTTGAGATCAGGCATGAATGGGGCAACGACATAGAACTTGTTGGCATTCATCACCAACTGATTGCCAGTGCCTTCGGATCGATGCTTCTTGCTCTCTGTAGGCAAGTCGGTAAGTCTGAACCACTGGATTTTGCTGATCTCTTTCCTGGTCTGAGGCACGAAGTTGTAGTCCATGGGCACACCACGGAAGACAAACAACTTCATGTTCTGTTGCCGAACGGTCTTCTCGAGCGCCTTGACACCCCTACCATCTGGGATCAGGCCAGCGGCATTGAGATCGAAGCCCGTCTCTTCCCATGCCTCGCGGATGGCACAATCGAGATCGTCTTCGTCTTTGTTGATCTTGCCTCGGGGAAAACTCCACGTGCCACTCTTCTTCCAGCCTTTGACCAACAAGACCTCGTCCATTTTCTCGTTCAAGAGAATGGCGCCTCTCACGGGTACGCGATTCTTGTATTGTATGAAGATGTCGAAGGCATTGGCCAGCTCTTCCTCGGGCGAGTCCTTAAAGAGCGGACATCGTTGGGTGATGCGCTGAAAGAAGGGCCTTAGGCCGAGGGAGGGCAAGGAAGGGTCAAGCGGACGGATGAAGTCCTCGTAGAACCATTGAGCTTCCTCTATCTGAAAGCATATTCGCTCGATACTGGCGAGTTCTTCGGCGGGGATGTTGACAATGAATCTGACACAGAGGTCATCTAACCCTACTCAAGGTCAGCACGGCACGTGGACGAGTACTGGCAGGGCTCTCACAATCCTCCAGCTGCATCTTCATTACGAGAGTCCAGTCTGGAGTATCTGATCATTTCTCGAGCCGACAGGTGGTACGCGGCCCCACAGATGTGTCGGGCGAAGGAATGCTTCCCTGGTGGTGAGCGAGGAGACTGCGTGAACTGTAGCAGCCACAGGTCTAGATCGAAGAAGATGTATGCAGATCGCTTGCTAGATTGCGCATGAAATTGTGCCAACAAGCACTGTCGGGCAGTAGTGAGGCCCTCGCCAGACCCCGTTGGCAGTCAGCCATCTTAGCGCCGGCTGTGCAAGGGACCCGCTGTGGCTGGTGTTGCTTGTGGCGCTGAGGCGCAGCTGTTGACCCACTTTTGTCCTGCGCCAACCTGCCGGTGCCCTCATGCTCTTCGCTTGTGATTCGCCAACATCGCGCTCTCCTGGCGTCTGTTCGTATGACGTTTCGCCTTTGAGGCAGATGAAGTTGTTTCAAGGAAAAGTCCAGCTACGCAAACGCCTATCATCTGCACCTAGACGTACGTGTATGATACTGCAACGTGATTGCGGCTCCCACGGCTGTTCAAACATTTCTCCGCTTCCCACTTCCTTAGGGCTCTAGCACGATCGAGAGCAACTAAAGTGCATCGATATATTCTTCGTTGCCCAGTGCGATTTACATTCCTGCTTCTCACTTCACGTCCATCAACTATCATCACTGCAACCCCGGTGCGTGCCAGCCATCCTCAAGTGCCTTCACCGACGCGACTGGTAGAGTCCTGTGATTTGGCAACTTCGAGCAAAGCCCCCGCCTGACCCCAACCGCGCAACCTCAACACACATCCTCCAACATGACTTCTCTAGTGACCAAGTTCATCGCACGCAAGATCTTTGCAGAGAAGTTTCCCGGCAACAGCGCCAATCAAGCCAATGGAACACCTGAAGACCCTTACTTCGAGACCGTCCCGGCAACCCGCTTAGGCATAAAGACCACCAAGAAGAGAAAGCGAGCTCTCCCTCCAGGTCTCACCCCCCAAGAAGAAAAGATCCTCACCAAGGCTAAGAAACGCGCCTACCGCCTCGACCTCTGCCTCTTCTCCCTCTGCGGCCTAAGATTTGGCTGGAGCAGTGTCATCGGTTTTATCCCAGCAGTTGGAGATGTCGCAGACATGCTTCTCGCCTTGATTGTCTTCCGCACCATCTGTCAAGTCGAACCACCTCTCAGTACGAGCACAAAATCCAAAATGCAGATGAACATCGTCATTGATTTTGTCATCGGCTTGGTCCCTTTCATTGGTGATTTGGCCGACGCAGCGTATAAGTGCAACACCAAAAATGTCGTTCTGCTTGAGGAAGAATTAAGGGAGAGAGGCCGGAAGAGAATCAGACAAAGTGGACAGGCGTACCCTGCCGTCGATCCCTCACTGGTCGATGACTGGGACGGTGAAGACGAAGAACACGGAAACCCACCCCAGTACGCATCGAGAGGGCAGAGCCGGCGAGACCGTGACCGACGGGACCGCAGCCGAAGTGGAAGAGATCGACATGACGATCGTGACCTTGAAGCTGCCAGAGGCGTTGATCCGCCACGACCTGCAAGGACCAGATAGACGGGAAGATCGATGTTGACAATTGGGAAGAGCTGCTGCGTTTTTGCGAGGGAGTCGGGTTATATAGTCATGGAGTTGTCAGTACCACGGCGACGCTTTTGCCTCAGCGGCGTATAACAATCCAATGATAATATTAGTTCTCTCCATGTTTGCCCTCCTCATGCCCTGATATCTTGCTTCATCCTTTCGCAACCATAGCACAGCTCCTGCGTCTCGCTTCCTGTGGTGATTGGCATAGCACATAGTGTGCATCCCCCACCGACCGCTGGACCTTGCGCCTGCAGCTTGCTTGCCGTCCTCACCACGTTGGCCATGATGCTCGGATACTTCTCTCCCTGCGACGTGATGTACGTGCTCAACAGCGTATCAATCGAGGTGCTTCTCAAGGACACCGGCGCAACCTCGTCCTCTTCATTCTCGAGAAGACAACTTCTGATCCGTTCCCGTGACGTGTCCAGATAGAGCTGCAACTCGGTCTTGAACAGATCTCGCAGCGGGTAATTGAAATCCAAGCCCCAGGGCGAAGGTCCATCCGCCAGCTCGTTGGGCACAGAGCCCCCACGGCCCTTCGCAACCTCTGACAGCGCCTTTGAGGCCAATTTACTATCCGAGTGGCCCCAGATGACACCGTCACAGCCCTGCGCTTTGGCCGTAGCAACAACCAGACGCTTGAGCAGCAGTTCGCGCAAGTCAGCTCTTGCCGTCGCCGACCGCGTCGACGTGAAAACACACGCGAAAAACTGGTCGTCGGGCTCTCCGTCTTGCCGCGCAAGCCCCAGGAGGTGCAAGTCCGTCTCGGCCTGCCCGTCCACGCGGAACACGTCCGATAGCCTCACGACAGGCAGGTAAGTGTGCAGCTCGAAACAGTCCCGTAGACCCGCGCTCCACTTCTCACCGTCCTCTGTTCCGTCCTCCTGCGCCGTGACGTGGAGCAGTACCAAATCGTACGCGGTCCGCCCCTGCTGGTCCAGCTGCTTCTTGATCTGCGCGTCCAGCACTTCAAGCAGGACCAGCGACGACACGCCGCCCGAGACGGGCAGGAGAAGCCGCTTCTTCGCGTTGCCTACCTGGTTCTTGAAGCGGTACGTCTCCATGCGCTTGAGCGTTTTCGAGGCGACATATTTGCGGAAGCAGTCGTGGCAGAGGCGGCGTTTGCGGATTTCGAGGGCAGATGGCTTGGTGTGGCAATCAACGCAGACGGCTGTGGATGTAGGCATTTTGGAGAGGGTGCCTGGCGCTGAAGATGGGAGTGTTGTTGGCAGGGGGTGAAAGATGGAAAAGTCTTCGGTGCCAAGACTTCAATACGGAAAGAGGGAGTGCGGAGGCGTGAGGGACTTTTGTTGCCTCCTTCAATGGCAGGCCCGAGCTAGTCAATCCCTCTAGCTGTAGGCGTCTACTTGCACGAACAAGGTGTCGTATAGTATCTCGTAGTTCTTGTACACTGTTTTATGTTATACTATTATCTACCTGCGCTTTCTCTCTACCGAGCCAGTATCATGGAACGCCAAGCAATGCATCGGGGTATCATCAAGTGCGAGCCATACAAAATGTGTCGCGGCAAAGTTCTATCAACCAATGTTCGTCTTGAACAGTCGGAACATTCTCTCCCATTCGTCATCAACAATCAGTCCATCCTTGGTCCTAGCATTGACTCCATACTCCTTGATCAAACACTCAAACGACTTCGAAGAAATCACCACACCTTCATCCTGAAGCTCCTGGCCTGTTTTGCTGTGTTCCATCTTCTTCTCTTCCAGATCGCCCCAGAGTACAAACAACTTCTCTTTCAGCGTCGCGAATGTTTGCGGACTGTTCCTCAGGTCGCAGGCTTCCATGTTCAGAAGGTAATCTCCGTCCTGTCCAACCACCTGTAGCAGCATAGTTGGCTGGTCAGGAATGTTCTGCAGGGCTTTTTGAGCTTTTGTCGGCTGCGGATCTTGTACCATGAGGAAGAAATGCCATTCCCATCGAACCTCGTCCGGGTTGTTTCGCGCAAAGTCGAGTGACACCACGGAGTCGTCATCACTCTCGTGATCGGAGAGAACCTCATAGTCTGATGTGCGGTATGGAGTGGCAAAGTCTTCGAGCTTGTCAGGGAAGAAATCAATGACCTGCACTTTGCTCTTGTACTTGCAGTTCTGGAACGGTAGTTCGTATGCACTGCCGTCAGGTGTCTTTCGTTCCAGCTGTTCAGTGTTTAGGATGGATGATATTGCGGTCAGCGGGATCTCGATTGCTTCACACCTAACATGCTGGTTCGAGAGGCTTTCGGAGTTGGCTACCACAGATGCTTCGTCGTTGTCAGGTTTGCCGCCCATTTTGCCAGCTTTTTTCTTTTGTTCTTTCCTCTTCTTGTTCTTGCCCTTCAACTTCTTCTGCGGCTCGGTCGGCGCTTCTGCGTCGTCTCTATCTTTCCGCTTCGTTGTCGATGCCCCGTCTTGCTGAAAGCCGATACTTTTGGCCTTGACTGCTATGTTGTAATCACGTCTTCGCCGCAACAAGTCTTTCAAGTCCTTGTCAGCCTCAGCTTCTCTAGGTCTAAGGAACTCCAGGCTGGAGCGAGAACTTCCCGGCACGCCGCGTATATGGCCTTGCATCATACCACCATTCCTGTCCAGCTTGATTTGCACGTTCTTCATACGAACATACATGCCAACCTGGATTTCTTGCTTGAAGGCCATTTGTCGAAGATGCTCGGCATGCTCATCCCAAGCACATACGGTAATAGTCATCTGTCCCCATGGGCCCGGCCAATAGTTCGTTGTTGAGGCGCAGCCTTCTTGGCCCTCGTGAGTATAGTTGAAAAGTAGGGCGTTCTCCGTGTAGTCAGTCACCCGAACCTCAACGGGATTCCCTCCATGGTACACTCTTCGCACCTCACCTACGAGGTCGACAAATTGATAGCCATCGTGATCGTGTGGATCTGCGAGGTCTTTGAGTAGTCGAAGTTTCTGTGCCATCGCGGGTGGTTGACCGCCATTGGCCTTGATTATAGTTGCCTGATCCAGAGCAGTACTCTTGGGAGGCCCACGTAAGGTAGCAGGGTCTTTAATCTGTAGGATTTCTTGAGCATACTTTAGCACTTGAATGGTGGGCGGCGGCCCTTGTTTAGCATCTGTAGAAGAGCGCCCATCGTAGGCTGTGCGTTCCTGTATATCAGCGAGATTCGCCTCGTCGCCGGCTAAGAGCGCGCCTCCCGGTATCGTGTTCCATTTCGTGTCAAAGCTGCTCAAGCCGAACCATTGGCTGCCATTCCTGTAATTCTTCGTACGGACGTTACGAAGGACCAACACATCGCCAACCTCCTCAGCCCGAGGCAGCTGCCACATGTTCTTTGCAAAGAAGCGAACGGTCATACCATCATGACCGACACCAGAGCCGTCGAGGCAGCTCACATCCCAGAGCGTCAACTTGGTGGTAAGATCAGTGCCACCGCTCTGAGCTGGTGGCAGATAGTCCGTGCATACCCCAATAATGTCATATTCTTTGCCGTCACGCTTGCTCTGTGCCTCAGCGATTGATATGAAGCCAGTCGGCAGTCGAGGTGCCATGCTGCAGCAAGCAAGTCATCGCAAAGCTTACACGTAGCATCAGGACAGCAGTCTGAGGACTCGAGGGCTACCATAGAGACTTGCTGAACGCGTGTGTACGACCGACAGGGCGCGTTTAGTGCTACAGTACGGTAGACGACTAGCGCACAGAAGGCAGCCGAACTTCAGCCTAGCGTCAGCGTTTGCCAATTCCATTTGAGGGCTCATGATAGTCACCCGCAATCCAACTTCCTCCACTTGCCAAAACATTGTTCATTGCTGAGACGAAACAGCAAATCTTCTTCCAACCCACCTCACACTCTTAATTCTCTGAACCTCTGGTCGCAACCAAACACCTGTTTTCGAAGCGCTCATCACAGTCCTTTTCAGATCCCACTTCTTTCGCATACTCGGTCAAGATGGCGGAACGATACATCCCGGAACATCGTCGTACACAGTTCAAGGCCAAGAACACATTCAAGCCAGATGAGTTGCGGCGCCGAAGAGAAGAACAGCAAGTCGAGATCCGTCGGCAGAAGCGAGAAGAGAACCTCGCGAAGAGGAGAGGCATTGCCGGCTCGGGAGGTGGCCCAGAAGTCGCACTTGGTGGCGCCGATAGCGATGACGAAGTCGGGGGCAACGAGAGTGAGGTACGCACGTCCAAGCACCACCCTAGCTTCCTGCTAATCTAGCCACAGTTGAGCATCGAGCTCCCAGAAATGGTCAAGGGAGTCTTCTCGGACCAAATCGATTCCCAAATCCAAGCAACCACAAAGTTCCGGAAACTACTTAGCAAGGAGAGAAATCCTCCTATCGAGAAGGTTATCGAGACCGGCGTCGTCAGCAGATTCGTCGAATTCCTCCGTTCCCCCCACACACTGGTCCAATTCGAAGCCGCGTGGGCATTGACAAACATTGCTTCTGGCTCGGCACAACAGACACAAGTCGTCATCGAAGCCGGTGCCGTGCCTATCTTTGTCGAGCTTCTCAGCAGCCCGGAACCAGACGTGAGAGAGCAAGCCGTGTGGGCTCTTGGCAACATCGCCGGTGACAGCCCAGCCTGTAGAGACTATGTTCTAGCACAGGGTGCGCTCAAGCCACTGCTCGCGTTGATTGGCGATGGCCGCAAGTTGAGCATGTTGAGAAACGCTACATGGACACTGAGCAACTTCTGCCGTGGCAAGACTCCTCAGCCAGACTGGCCTACAGTAAGTGCACCGCCACACCCCTTCAAGCACCCCACTAATGACTCGCAGATTCAGCCTGCACTCCCAGTTCTCGCCAAGCTTGTCTACATGCTCGACGATGAAGTCCTCATCGATGCCTGCTGGGCGATCTCCTACCTGTCGGATGGTGCTAATGACAAGATCCAAGCGGTGATTGAGGCTGGCATCCCTAGAAGGCTGGTCGAACTCTTGATGCATGCCTCCACCTCTGTCCAAACCCCTGCTCTTCGATCCGTCGGCAACATTGTTACTGGAGACGATGTCCAGACTCAGGTCATAATCAACTGCGGTGCACTGAACGCCCTACTCTCCCTGTTGAGCTCGCAAAAGGACGGCATCCGAAAAGAGGCGTGCTGGACCATCAGCAACGTCACAGCCGGCAACTCTACACAGATCCAAGGTGTAATTGATGCTGGCGTTATGCCACCTCTGATCCAGCTGTTGTCAAACGGTGACTTTAAAACTCGCAAGGAGGCTTGCTGGGCTATCTCAAACGCTACCAGCGGCGGACTTCAGAAGCCAGATCAGATTCGATACTTGGTCTCTCAAGGCTGCATCAAGCCTCTGTGCGATCTACTAGCTTGCCCGGACAACAAGATCATCCAAGTCGCGCTCGACGGTCTTGAGAACATCCTCAAGGTTGGCGAGATGGACAAGGAAGCTGCCAACCCAGGTGCACCAGACGCCAATGTCAACCGCTACGCTTTGTTCATTGAAGAAGCCGGTGGGATGGAGAAGATCCACGATTGCCAGAACAACGCCAACGAGGAGATTTATATGAAGGCGTACAACATCATCGAGAAGTACTTCTCTGACGAGGAGGACGCTGGTGCCGACATCGAAGAGGTTGCGCCCACAGCTAATGCTCAAGGTTACACACTCAACGCACAGCAACCACAAGGCCAATTCAATTTCTCCTCAAACGGCAACGACTCGATGGACATGTAGAGCAATGTTTCGCCACTCCAGGTATCTGTCTTGCAAACCCCACCCGGTAGCTCACACCGAAAATAGACAACTAGGAGACGACGAGAATGTGCATATCCTAGGAGAAGACGGATGTTATCTCAGATGGGGAAAGTACCTTTTTCCAGACGAGAATTTGCGTGAGTGAGAGAATCGAGTCCTCATTTTCACCTTCGTCTTCGCCTTCGCCTATAGCGTCCACGAAGACAGACCTGGTACAAACACTCCGATGCCCGCAGCTATCCTAAACAGCGGCCACTCCCGCCACCCCCCGCCACAACCCCCAACATCCTAATCATTCACGACATAAAAAGATTCACAATCATGTATACCCCATTTTTTCGACATAAGCACGGTTTGCTCAGCATGGAATTAGAGGCGTTTGACGGACTTGAAAGATTTGGCAGCACTTTCACGGATGATGAGGGAGGACCACGAATACCACAGGAGGAGAGTGTTTGGTGCGGAAGTAAGCGATAGGTTTAGTCCATTATTGACTGCTTGTGGCAGGCAGTGAAATTCCAAGATGCTTCAAAATGCTTGATCTAGCGCTGAAACCCGTCTACGACGCAATACGGCTCACGCATCAAGCTCGGCAGATATGCCCCGTTGTACCCTTACGAGGTTTCATGTCATGGCCTGTGCCTCCGCCCAATGCGTCTTTACAGTCCGCCAATACCGCTCAGCATCAACCATGACATGCCCTACGTGCCGACTGCCTACAAATTTCTCCAGTTTCAACCATTTATCACTGGGACTTCTTCCACGCTTGTCAAGCACATTCTTAGCCTCCTTCGCGTGCATCTCGACATGCTCCCATGGCACAAGCTCATCGCTCTCAGAATAGATATACATTCTCCGCACCCCGTTCGCCATGAACGCACCATGAGCATCATTTAGCTTTCGTCTCATGCTCGTGATCACGTTCTCAACTCCGACCAGCTTGCCAACCACACTGCCGGTTGCCATGAAGCTGTACAGAAGTGCGCCACTGACCAGTCGCACCGGTCCGGGCAACGAGGATGGTAGCCCTTGCGACAAGGCGACAAAGCCACTGCGCATGTCGGGTATACTAGGCGCGCTGTCGATGATCAAGGCGGAGATAGGCAGCTTAGTGACCGGTCCCGTGAGCCAGCCACTGTGCTTGTTCTCTGCCCTTGCCGATAGAGCATATGCATCTGCTAGCTGACACGCAGTAAAGCAGCCACCGTTGGAGAAAACGTGCACTAGAGTCCTCAACCTTCGGCCGCGCGCCTCTTGGAGGCCCCGGATCACTTCAAGGGCAGGCTCAAGGTTCTCCATTTGCCAGACATTGGGACGCCACATGAGATCAGGTCCATCCTGTGCGAGGAGTAGAATCGGAGTGCTCGGATAGATGCGCTGGTAGACACTCGTGTATTTCGAGATGTGCTTGGGGAGTGCGTAGAGCCAGGAACATACAATAGTGAGGTCTGGCGATTGGACGTTGTCCTCCGAGTCAGAGACTTCCACCTGCTGATTCGGCTCGAAATAGAAGATCTGGTCTCCTAACTTCGTGAAGTCCTCCAAGTACATTTGTCGAACAATGCTGTTGCTGTCGTCGCCGCCCTGCAGTTCTGGCACCGGACCGGCCAGATCCATCTTGTTCAGGTCACATCAACCTTACGCACAGAATCGAATGAGCGTGCCGTTGTCAGCTGGGATCGCTCCATGTGCACTCGAGCACAACGCGGGATTGTGATACGTCCCGGTCGTCACGTCTCGAGCCGAGAGTGAAGCCATTACGCTTAAACTTGCCACTTGAGAGGCATGATCTGCAAGCACAGATGACGCTAACGAAGCTTATGTCGTGTTTTGCTCAGTTTGCACATGTTTTCGTTCTTGATATGCGAGAAGGGAAGTACTTCATGAAAGTCGTGTAAGTTGCCCGAAGTGTTCTCTTCCTAAGCTAAGAAATCTTCAGGAGTCGAAGAATAGTTGCTGTGACTGTCAGCTGCCTGGAAGTGCCGAGTCGTTGCGTGTATCGCGCGTCCCAGGCTCAAAGTCGCCAAAACACAACAAAAATGCCACCTGATGAAGATGATTCAGTCATAGCGACTTACGATGTGTACATATCACCACGCTCGCCGTCGGCGACAGCTGAGACCGCTCCAAAACCAGCACAAAATCTCTACGTCCTTCAGTACCCCTCTCATCGGCCTTCGTCAAAACCCTACAGCTCCTCGCGCGCTCAGAAACCAAGCTCACTTCGCATAAAATCCAGCACCGGCGTCCTCGAAGTAGACGTCCCAATCCTCACGTCCGACAACTACAATGAACAGCTTGGCACGCAGTTCGGCCGCGCCATGAACGAGAGCGCCAAGGCCCATCCAACCACAGGCTCGAGTTACGGCTTAGCCGGTGGATTCGCGCAGAACCACCCGGGGAACCAACAGATCAATCTGAACGATGTCCCCGAGCATGGAATGGAGGACGACAGTCTGAGAGTGCAGACGCTAGGCGGGAAACTGGATAACGCGAAAAGCGACAGGGACCCGATCTACATGCTTGCTACGCTCAACCAATCCAGCAAGGCAATCAGCCTCCGGCATCTCGATGGCGTGGTGCAGATGAGGCCACAGTTGCACCACATTGATGCCGAGGAGGAGCGAAAGCGACGCGCGGAGACGGCGACGAAACGAGAGAAGACCGACCAGAGCGGGGCTGTGAACGGTGCACCTGCGAAGTTGGAGACGAAGGCTATTGAGATGAAATTGAAGGACTCGACGAAGGAAGACCCTAAGGACCGGAATCTCAACTTGAACGCGAGACTGCTCCGGGATATCCAGAATGATCCGTGGCGGAAGTACGAGTGGATTGAGAAGGATGAGGAGGCGTATTCCGCCATGAACGGGGTTGGAAGCATCAACGAGGTGGGTGAGGAGAAGCCTCGCCTGAGAAGTGCACTTGACAACGAAGAGTGGCTGAACCGCATGAGTAGCCCCGGCATTGAACTGCGCACGAGGCTGAAGGGGCGAGACCGCGAGAGAGCGAGACGGAAGCGGCAGGAGCGGCAGAGAAATGCCAGGGCCGCGGAGGCAAACAGCGCGGCAGGCGGGCTGCCGGCGTCTGGAGAGATAGAGGTGGGCAGCGAGACGGACAGTAGCGAGGAAGACGAGGACGACGAGGAAGCAGACATTGGACCGGCGCTGGGAGGCACTGTGGATGCGAACGTCGAGTCAGAGGCTACGAGACCTAAGAGCCCAGAGCCGCAGATCAAGCAGGAGGGTGACGGTGGAAGTCTGGATGCCGCTGACCCTGTAGCTGTTGCCCCGAAGAAGAGAGGAAGACCGCCGAAGAACACCGAGTCGTCGTGACGGTGATCACGAGGTGATTACCACTCAAGGTAGGTCGCACATGTTGAGTTTCTAAACGGCTTCATATTGCCAAGAACGCATTACCGATCAAACTGCTCTAACCTGATTTGCTCTTCCTGGGAGCCCTAGTCGGTGTAGCCCATAGTAGGATGCAACAGATGCCTCCGCATGCTATCCAGCGTTATATGTACAGCGGGCCTCCCCAAATAGAAAGTCAATCCCTCGACGAGTGAGCGGAGCGTTGACCTAACCACAAAAGCCCAGCTTCTGTGCGGGCACGCCGCACTGGTCGCTACCCCATCAGACCAGTGGGATTCTGCCCTGCTGCTTTGCTTCGCCGCTGGATGTTCTCCTCTCCCGTGCGTTGACTTGCCTCATCACCCTGAAACATTCCTTCTTTGACGTGAACGGCAGTCTCTCGTCGCACGCTGCATTGGAAAGGACGGCATCTTCACGACTGACTATACCCGCCTGTTCTGCTCGATGAAACCTCTTTGGATTTGCGCGTCGCGTTCGGCTTACGCACACATACACAAGGAACGCGAGCTGGTAGGGAAGCTGCTCACTCTAAGTAGCTTGCACCGTGGACTCGCTGCGTGTAGAACATCGTTGTAGTACAATAACTTACACACCAAGGGGCTTGATTTGATGTACACTGACCCGATCCGTACGCCCTCCCACTGTTCTCTGAACTACCACAACTTGTTCTCCTCCTTCCTCCTGGCCTCGCTGCTATTGACGTTCTTCCTCTTCAACTGGGCCAACTCCTCTTCGCTCATGGGCGGCTTCCAGAACAAGCTGGCGCCCTGTCCCTCTTGCACCAGATGACTGAGATACCCCCTGTTCTTCGCGTCTCTGTAGTACTCCAGCTCTTTTCTGCTCGTCGGATCCGGTAGTCTGTACTGGTACCCTAGCCCCGTCACTCTTTCTTCGGGCGCCATCCCAAAGCCCTTGTCGGGGATGAGACTTGTGTTGCCTATCATAGTGGGATCCCAGCGTAGACTGATGTAGGGGTGCATAACGCCTTGCTTGATCCTCTTCACGGCGCGCTCTGTATAGAATCTTGTCGTGACACTTCCGCCTGCTGCCTCGACTGCTTGGATGGCCGACTGCGACGCCCGAGACACTACGATGTGGATGGGCTGTGTGATTCCGCCGGCACCTCGCGCCAGGAGTTTAACACCGTCCTTGACGCTTCTGATGATTTTAGACTTGAAGAGCTCCTTCAACGTGATGGGTTTCGACGGGTCGAGGCGTGACTGAGAGATCCACTCTTGGATCTTGTCGAGGTTCACCTCCTGGAGATCGACTTCATGGCTGTATGCGCCGTTAGCACTGTCTTTCCTGTACCTGGACTGCGAGACAACTGAACATACACACTGTTCTTGAAACCCATTTTTCCGTGTGTGACGGCTTCATCGGTCTGACCTCCATTGAACTGCTTGGGCACTTTCCCGCGTGCTTTTTGACCCTTTTGACCACGACCTGATGTTTTGCCCTTGCCGGACGAGGCACCTCGACCGCGCCTGATTTTCTTGCTGTACGCTCCTGGGTTATCCGATAGGGAGCTCAATATCGAAGCTGATCGGCTCTGTAGATGGACGAAGGGGACGAGGAACGAAGCTATTGTTGTCGAGGGACGAGGCACTACCTGCGCCAGCAGCATCGGTATTCGGGGTGGCATCGTGGTTGCAGTGCGTTCTTGACAGCCCTGACTGATGGCTTCAATGATCGTTCATTTGGCCGATGGACGAGATGCGATGCGAAAACACAGGTCACGTGTGGCACCCTCCGGACGTACAAGACGGCCGGTGCTAGCCAAATTAGGTGGTGCGGCAAGCGGCCACGTTGCTTGTTCGGGGGGTGGTGTGGAAGCGCTCTACTGGGTACGGCGTAAAAAACGGCCACTTGTGCTATTTAGGTACTAAGCAGAGCTGCCTGAGCGTTGACTATTGAATCATACATGCGTCTCTACGCTCTTTCTTCATACATCTGTCCCAGCCACAAAATTGCCAATGCTACCAGTCAACAGTCATCGAGACTCCGTCAACTGTTGCCAGCTCATGAACTCGCCTCAGATTCTGGCTTGAGACTCAAATCAACCAGGATCTTGACTTGGTTGTCCTTGTCTTCTATCAGAGCTTTGAAGCCGTCCTCAGGTACCTTGTCCACGGCAATCTTCTTCGTGATCATCCCTTCGGGCGCCATCCTACCAGACGAAATCGCTTCGATGACCGCTTCGAAATCTCCCAGAGCGTACGTCGCGACTGTTGAGGTGTTGCGTTAGTCAATTGCACCACTCGAACGGAACGAAAATACTACTTACTGCCCATGTATGCTCGTTCTCGGAAAACAACATCGTTCATACTTAGGGTTGCTCTCTTCTCCCATACAGCAATGTTTACAAGCGTACCTCGAGCTTTGATTGCTCTCATCGCAGTGTCGACCGCGATTTGCACGCCCGCAGCGTCGTAAGCGACATCGGCACCTTCTCCTTCTGTCAGTCGCTCTACCTCTTCCACGACATCTGCTGCTGTCGGGTCAATGACGTGATGGGCGCCGAACTGCTTCGCGAACTCCCGTCTGCGTTTCGAGACCTCCGAAACGATGATGTTCTTGCAACCTTTGCCAACCAAGGCCTGAATTACGGAAAGTCCAATAGGACCGCCTCCGAGCACGAGGCAGGCATCGCCGTCTTTATAAGGAGAAATGCTGACTGCGTGCCAACCAACTGCTAGTGGCTCAATCAACGCACCGACTTCGAGAGACACGTTGTCCGGAAGTGGCTTGACAGCACTAGCTGGAGCTGTAGTAAAATCGGCCATGCCACCACCCCAGCCGCTCAAGCCGATGAAACCATTCTTATCGCAGCAGTTGACGAGCCCCCTCCTACACGCTCTGCACTCTCCTTCGTAGATGATTGGCTGTACACATACTTTGTCTCCTTTCTTGACGTGGGTGACGCCTTCGCCGACCTCTTCGACTATACCAGAAAACTCATGGCCAAGTGTCAGAGGAGAGGTCTCACCGGTAATACCGTGTGGGTGTCCAGGTGCGGGAATGAGGTTGGCACCCCCCAAGTACTCATGTAGATCCGTGCCGCAGATGCCGCAGAACTTCGGTGCTATTTTGACCCAGCCAGGTTTCGTTTCTGGCACGGGAACCTTTTCGAAACGGATGTCTTTCTGACCATGGAAGCGGACTGCGTTCATTGTTGCCATGTCGGCTGCGTTCTCAGGCACTTTGCGATCACGAGGGCGAGTATGCGTACTGCTCTGTTGATCTTCCCTTGCAGATATGAGACGGACTGTGTCAGGCTAGAGGCTTCTGGGAAATGAGAGAAAGTACAGCAAGCAATCTCTCCAACGGCTCTTTTGGCGCGTTGCAGGAGTGAAGACTGCGCAGATAGTGTGCTGTTTGTGTCAGACCAAGAAGCCTACCTCAGCCCACTTTATTGTCGGATGCCACCATACTTTCTGCCATCGAGCCGTCAACCCACCATGGCTTCGAGCATAGCGTCATTTGTGTTCCGCGCCTCACGCGTTCAGCCAGTGGAAATGCTCTGCTGAAACTTTAAGCACAATCACTCGCGACCGCAGGAGGTCAACCCCACAATCTCATCCCGGGGCACATGAACAACAGGGTTGGGCGGGCATGTTTCCGGGGCCAATACGCGCCGAAGACCACTATATCCGGAATACCCAAAGAGGAAATTGCGGTGCCGAGCCGTCTGTTGGAGTACGCGGTTTCGTTTCTTCTCCAAAACTTTCGAGTTCAGATCTCTTTGCGCTTTTGTTCGGGCTAGAGGCGCGGCGAACAGCCAGCGTAACAAGCAAGACGCATATTGAGTGAACCTGTTCGAGGCGGGCACTCTGTCTGCCACAATGCTTGTCTTGTGTGCGAAATACAAGCTGCAGCAACACACCTAGCGAAGGAGCATCGAGTACTTCTGCCTCTGCCAATGTGCGGTGACGTCCTCTCAGGCATTCTTAGGTGTGCGTCGTAGCACATCGGGTGGCAACCAAGCAGGTTAAGGATGATATCGAATCCGAGCTTGCTCACACTCACTCTTGATGGCAGGAAGCAGCTCGAAGCAAGCTGTGTGGTCAAGTAGCATCCTGCACTTGCAATGTAGCACAAGCGTATGCCAGTGACCGGCAATTATGTGTGTTGGATACCTTACTAGGTGGAGAGAGATGACATGTTTTGGTGACAATGTAGCATGTTCACGAACTGCGCTGAGTGTCCTTTTTCTCTTGAGACTTCTGCTCGTTTTTCAACCTGATCTCGTCGACTTTCTGCTTCAGAATGCTTTCGAGGCCTTCATTGCGTCTGGCAAGGAGCAGGACATCATCAGTCTTGATTGTGCTTCGACCAGCGTGCTTCGCGAAGGACTCCAGGTCGGTAGCCACACTACCTGAGCTATAGTCAACTACTGATTGCTCCAAGGTGGGCACAAGAGAAGCGTGAACTACCTATTTGAGCCCAAACGAGTTCTGTGAGCGAGCCAATGTACTGAGGTGTCGCATTGACGCCAAGATTGATTGTCTCTTCATCGACAAGTTGACCAATGTGGTACCAAAGTGTGGATTTGAGCCTATCATTCATCTGTGAGTCCGAGGAGTCGGCCGCCTCTGGCATTCTGTCTGCAGTGCTCAAACGAGCAGGAAGGACTGGTAGGCGAAGAGAAAAACTGTCGGTCAGTGTGTTTATGGTTGCAGGAACGCGTCGCAAAAGACTAGAGGCACGCGCCTGAGCTTGCCAATTCTGGGTGACGTGGACTGCCTATCCTAAGATGGGTAGCCTCTAACTTTAAATTCTTCCAGATCGTGTTCACTTTTCTGCTTCATACAAAAATGAAACCCCGCAGCGCAGCCGAGTAGAACATTTTTCTGAAATCTAAGTCTTAAGCAAGTCTTTCAATAACACCAAGCTCCAGCCCACAATCATCAACCCCCTGTCAAGTACAAAATGGCGAAGGTCACAGAAGACAGCATCCAGATCAGCCTCCCGTTCGCGGTGCCGGCGCTCGGTATAGCAGAACCTGCCACTATCTCGATCAACAAGGCAAACCTCCAGTTGCTGGTGCGTGTCATTGTGGGTATCTGCGCCGCCTTCCTATTCTGGCCCAAAATCAGAGCTGCTTTTGGGCTTGCACCACCAAGAGATATGGAGGCGGAGGCGCGTGACATTCAAGAGCGTATAGCAAAGCTAGAGCATGAACGCGGCCAAACTCAGGGGCAGAAGAGTTACGCTGTTGCTACAGGATCAGGTGGCACCAACCCTACCCTACCGGCCCAACCAGCAGGCGGGAAAAACAAAGGCAGTGCTAAGAGGAGGAAAGCATGAGATGGTCATTCAGCCCTGACACGAATACACTGCTCCTACGAGTTATTTGTCTTATCAAGACTCTGTAAAACTCCCGTAAACGAAACCATCTCCAACGCTGCAACGCTCAAAGCCAAACCCACTCAACAATCCAGGCTCATACTCATTCCAGCTCATCTTCCGAGTCTTCATTCATAGGAATATATGGCTTGACGTTTCGAGGTGACTCTGCCGCAGAGGCAGGACTTGAGCTTCCACTTCCACTTCCAATAGAAAGGCTTATAGAGGACGATGACAACCATCCCCTGTCGCAATGCCGCCGTGCCAGCGACTCGACCAAGTCTACGCTAAACCCAGGAACGGTCGTCATCAGCTCTTCGAAACATGGTATATTCCGTACGTGCTTTGCCAGCACTGGTGAGAGGGTGGCCAGCAGTTCAATCCGCAGAGCTACCAAGTCTTCACGCTCGGGCAAGTCCATGTACAGCATCTGCATGGCCTCCGCAAAATCGTCAGCTGACTGAACCAACATTTCTGACCGGTTCAAGCATTGTGCAGCTAGTTGCATTAATGCTTGTTTAGCGGTGTCCATCAGATCTGACAAGCCGTACTTGTCTGCCATCATATAAAGCATCAAGTCTTTCGTCCAAGCTGCTTCTTTCCGCGCCTGCTCGGCAAGCGCTGGATACCGCAGCTGATAAATCCACACCAACAACCTTTCCAGTGTTTCTGTGTCATCATCGTGCATTTCTACCGATGCGCTACTGGCTTCCTCGAATGAGCCTTGAAAGCATTTCCAGAAGAATTCGCATCGCGGGCTAAGAATGCAACGGTGAAGGTGCCATACTCTGTGTCTCGAATAGACGGTGCAGTCCGAGTAAAGCGACGTACGAAAGAGTTGTGCTGAGTACGTCGAATGGTCAAGCGGCAAGACGTCAGATTGAGAGTGGCGGCCAGCGGTCATGATGGCTGATAGAAGCTGTGGTGGTTGTGAAATGTACTTTTTGTCCACAAGATGCACGATGAGCTCCGACTTCTGCAGCCCTGTCCATGGCTGCAGCCTTTGAGATGTATATACTTGCCTGATCTTTCTACATTGAGCATGCATATGCACTGGTCCTCAGGAAAATTCTGCCGCATCACAAGCACTCGCTCAAACTGGCCTTATGCTTACATCGAAGCCACGTCCTCGCATCTCGTTGCTATGCCTCTCGTCATTCCCGTAGGCCGTGCCCTCACAAGCAGCCAATTAGGAACGTTGGGCGGGAGCTTAGCACTTAGGGGACAATTCCGAGAGATCTAAGCGCGAAATTTTAGAAAACCTGGGGGTAATAGCGTCGGTTGTTCCTGGTTGGAACTGGACTCCTTACCTAAGGTATTGTCATAGAAACTAATGAAAAGCCTCACTTCTTAGATCTGGGGTAATGCCAACACGGAAAGTCTTCATAAACGTAAGGAGCTGCTTGTGACTTGTGGATCGAGAAATATATCTATTTCCGTCACCACCACTTGCCCAGTAGTTAATACGTTACAGCTCGCGCACCACTGTAACAGTGGCGTTCGAGCATACAGTGCATTTATGCGGTAGCCGCGTTTTGTTCAAGTCTCATCTACACCGCTCTCATTGAGTTAGAGTGTATTGTATTAATTGATAGCACTACTTTTAGCTTCTGGTAGTATAAGTCCCTTTGAGAGGGCTGGCAAGGCACATAAAGAGGCTCAAAAGCACGCTGAAAGAACGCCACTCGATCATGTCACAGAGGGACGATGAGACCGTCTCCGGGATGATGTGCACAAGACAAGATGGCCATGGCGCTGGATACAGGGTGACTCTGGAGTCTGCACCTGACTATTCTGGACAAAAAGCCCTGCTAGCCACATAGTTGGTGAACCAACATGCCTAACGGTACAGACTTGCGTGCCACGCACGCCTATGGGCCATGGTTACGCGTTACCTGTCCAGATAGAACACTGCTCAGAGATGCTGGTCGCAACGGGACGATGGAGCTCGTTGTTCGCGTATGGCACTTTTGGGACTTCCGTAACAGGTGAGGGTCAGCGGCTTTGTGTAGCTGGCGGTCATTCTTTATTTCCCAAACATCGAGGATGTCTTTTCTCTATACTGTGCCGTCGAGGTCGAGGTATAGTACCTGATGGCAATGCATGTGGTTCAAGATGCACCTCTCACCCGTCGCGCTTGACACTGGTTATACACTGAGTACGCTGCCTGACGATGTTTTTGACGCGATATCAAAAAGCTTCGAGGTGAAGAAGCCCGGAAGCAACTGCTACGTCCCATGTCAGTAACCGCAGGGCGACGTTGAGCTGCTTTTCGGAGGCAGCGCTACTACCATTGTTATCTCCCTACAATTCTAGGAGCTTGCGATACCCGCCAACCTGCAACCCAGCGGAGATCGGGGTCGAAATCTATGCATGTTCGGCTTTCAGCCAGTATCAGCGTGGAGTGGTTCGATTGATATCGTGTTCTTCGGAGACACAATCCTACGAAGTGCTTACCTCGTAGTCAACTTCGATACCAATTTGGTTGTACTTTCACAGGCAATCGAGGGCGACAGTGATTGCCAAGAATCCATCGTTGAGATATGATTGGTTGCACCATGCATAAGGCTGAAAACGTCAGCTTACAAACACAGAAGTCGGTTGTGTTTCATGACTCCTCTGCGCAGATGAGATGCATTCTGCAGGTCCATCCGCATCATGTCGAGCACTGATCTGTTTAGTGTGCCTAGTGAGTTGAAAAAACTCACCGGCTTACTGAACTAAAGATCAGGTAGGCGGTGACCTGTATTTAACCGACATGTACGCTTGGGGCCAGTGGAAATCTAATTTTGGTCGGATACAGCAGGGGCCGAGAGCGTAACATCGGTGCGCGTCCTCCAAGAAAGCTGTGTCCAATTCATTCTAAGAAACTCATCCATCTATGTCCTAGCCTGTCTCCTCTTCAATTCGCTTAGCTCGCTGACTCACGATCGCGTTGCTTCGACGAAGCATGATTACGACGTGATGACTGTCCAAGGGTGATCAAGCTGCAGCATGAAGTCTGATTAACAGAAATGGCCCAAGGTCACAATTACTGTGGCACTGTTTTCGTCAACAGGCCATCACAAGAAGTATGTCTTCACTTTCCTTTGTCCTCGTTCAGCCAGGGAAGCGCGCGACTGCCGCCTCGAAATATGAGCAACGTGCCGGCATCCACAGCCATGCGCAAAAGGTTACTCAGCAGCGCAAGCGCGACAAGAGGCTCCAAGACTTAGGAAAGGAAGGAGGGATAACGCCTGCCGTTGCGAAACAGCCATTAACCAAATATGAACTCACTGTGAGGTTGACCGGTGACCGCAAAGTTGGCGCTCTCATTGAGACGCTCAGGTACACGTCCAAACATCCTCGTGGTTTGCCAACACCACCTTCGGAACCTGATATCCAGATTGATAGATCGCTCACAGACCACTCCTCGTGGACCGATGACCACAAATATGGTCTTAGTATGTTCATCCATGTCACAGTGCTCGACATCAACGAAAATGCTACGAATATAGCTTTCTGGACACAAGATGTGCCTGCCCTCAGCCAAGTATGGACGTGTGTTCGGGACGTTGTATCTGCTATTGCAGCTGCAAATCAAGCAATTCAAGACCGAGACAACAAACTCATTCTGACTGCATTTGAGTTGCACCTGAAAGCTTTGGCGGGTCTGCGCAGGGATGTAAAGATGTTACCCCTTTCCGCCCAAATCGCCTGTTGTCTGCTATTCGATGCTTTCAATCTGCTGCGGTGCGACTTTGTCCAAGCTGGTGGGCAGGTTGCTGTGGCCAAGAAACTGACATCGAATCTCCGACTTGATGCATACCTAGAGGACGAGAGATTGGCAACTGTTTGTGACGCTCTAGCGAGGATGGATCAGACGGCTGCATGGTCATTGTGGAACCCATCAAACTTTTTGCAGTACGAAGGACTTCGTCATGCAGAGCCGGTCCTTCATCTAGAACTACTGCCCATTGATTTCACATTAGGCATCCTACCAGGGCTCTACGAGAGTATGAATCGACTGTCGCGACAATTTTCTGGCCGAATGCGTCGGAATCTCTCGGACTCTGCATATGTCGATCCCAACTCCCTACTAGCACGAGACATCATACAAGAGTTTAGAACCTGGAAAAGACATTTCGATCAATACGTTTCGCAACATCCGCCGGTGGAAGAAAGGGCCACAATTCAGCAAGCTGAATTAGCATGGAACTTTAGCTATATCACATTCACCACAGGTGTGTTAGGCTGCGGTGAACTCATCTATGACGAGCCCAGATACACTGCGCATTACAACCGCGTAAACGATATTGCCGAGGAAAGGTTCGAGCAAACAGCAGATTTCAGCAGGCACGCCAACATCAAGGCCTTCCTGCAAATCATAGTACCGAGCTTGTGGCTCATGATCCTCATGTGTCGAGATCCGCGAATTCGTGCTCGATCAATTGCCATCCTGAAGAGCCGCCACTATCAAGAAGGAGAGTTCAACAGCATGGTTGCCGGTCGAATGGCCGAAGCCATCGTTGATCTCGAGAATCCTGGTCTGGCTGTCGGATCAGACATTCCATTGGCTAACCGAATAAGCGTCGAGGGCATCAAGTACTCGGCAGATATTGAGGAAGTTGTGCTCCAGTACAGTCTAGCCAGCCAGCGACACGTCGGAGCGCCACAATACGAAAAGCGCATACCGTGGAAACTTGAAGGTAACCTCATCAAGTTCAACAATGCTATAGGTGCGTTATCTCAGACTTGCACCTTGTACAGGAAGGCGCGTCCGTCGACGGCATGTGTTGGATGCATCAAGCCCATGTACTATAAGGAGCAGCTCGTACCTGTTCGCTTCGACCTGCCTTCTGGATGAGTGGTTGACAAGTGCTCAATATCTGGAAGGACGACTCAGAAGACCTGGACTGCACACTGCCGCCGAGCTTCGACGGGTTGAGCCCGTATCGCACAGTTCCGCTCAGACCTTAATGGCTACTCTCTTCGCAACCGTGCCGCAACGATCAAACACGTCTTTCTGTGGCAACAAATATGTTGCGAGAGTCTTAGTTATCAGCTTGGTGGCCACACCAGTGGCCAGAAACAAAGTCGGACGCCCCACAACAGGCTGCATGTAAAGTGCCTTGATCTGCGCTAGGTAGATCCACCTACTGACGCCTATCTCAGGGGCGTCTTAACTTACGATAAGATCCATCGATTTTCCTAGGACTGTGCAGGGCTGCGACTTGGGAGTCAGGACAACGCTGTCAGGTGTCAGAATTCACGATCGTGATGGTGAACAGGGTTTGGCGTGGTGCGGGTATCTCTGTTGAGTAGTAATCACTCGTTGTAGATACTGGACTATAGTTTCGTGTCAGTCTGAAAGCTCGACCGGGTCGTTGGATATTCCTCTCGGACGTTTTGCCTGGAAGGCAGGATCGTGTTCTCCGCTACCATGATCAGCCGGGCTTTTCTTGCCGTTCTTAACATTGAGTGCTGAGGCATGCAGATCATCAAGTGGCAACGCAACTTCAAAGCTCGGGAGATCCTCAACACGACATCTCAAGAGTGCGTCAGTCTTGTCGCCCAAGTATATCCTCAGTCGCTCACCATTCTTACCACCCATGCGAGAAAGTTTAGCCTGCACCTCTTTCCGTCGCTGTGTCCACGTCTTCAGCTGCTCGTTGTAAATCCTGTGGACCTTGGTACATCTCCACGTGAACGGCTTCTTTTGCCGGTCGATCTGCGTGGTACATTGTGCACGCTGGCCGTACTTGTCGCCGAACTCATTGTCGAGGTGCGAGCAATCCCGCACGCCCACCTGGTACTCAAGCACCTTTCTCGCAGAGTCCGACATGAACTTCGCCACATGCTGACAATCGTCGCAATACTTACTCCCGCAGCCCTTGTGTGGGAGGGACCAGTTCGTAGGCTTCTGCGGCTGCGGGCCGATCCAGCGCGTGATGATGTCGCGTAGGACTGTGGTGATGTATTTCGACACGGAGTCGTAGATGTCGGAGTTGTCTTCAACGATCAGAGGCGGGACCTCGTGGGTTAGGATGGCTTCGACGAAGTTCATCAGCCGCTCGCTGACGTATTTGGCGTTAGCCTTGACGACTGCCTCCGTCATGTGCTCGAGTGCATCTAGAAGTGCGTCGCTGCTGTCACTTTTGGCGAGGGCGAGGAGTCTGCTCAGCTCATCTGCAGTCAGACTCTCGATCTGAACTGTGCCGGGTCGCGTCGAGGTGCCGGTGTGGTATGGTGCCTGACGATTCATTTGCTCCTCTCTAGCCAGCATAGCCTGCTGATGAACGCCAGTATACTGGAATCCGTGCCAGAGATGGTCCATGACCTCCTGGCAGAAATTATACGAGGCGGGATCTGACAATGCATCGTTCTGCTTGGTGTACTGCAGTACGAATTCCGTGAGATTCTCTGTGTAGTTAGTTGGCAAGCTCATGATCAACTGCCTTACAGTCTCGATTCCGTATGTGTGAGCGATCGTAGCCAAGGCTGACATGTCTGCTCTGCTTAGACCACTACTTTGGTTGATGACGTCTTTGACCGCTGCTGTGCAACATTCTTCGAACTTTTGTTGTTGTTCTGTGCTTGGCGATGCGTCTTTGAAAGCCACTGAATTGTCGTGAAGAACGCTGTACTTTCCAGCAATACCCTTGGCGCACTGGATGATGCTCTTGAGCTCAAACTCTATGCTCGTGACGCTGTGAAAGCAAATGTTTCGGCCGAGCAATCGAATAGCGGCTGGTCTTGTCTTCTGCTCTGCTGGCAGCCGCCAGAATAGGTCCATCCAGCCATGTTCCAAAATGATAGGAGCTGCGTGGTCTAGGCAGGCTTTACGCTGCTTCTCTTTCGCCGTCCGGCTGTCCCAGCTCTCGTCATACAGATGGGACCGTGGGTTTTCTGATTGCGAGGTTACAATCAGCTCACAGTATTGCTGTAATTCTTCTTTGGCTTCCATACTCTCAGCGGCCTTCCGTTGCAGATCAGGGAGTCTTCGCTGCACGATTGACCACTTGTTCTCAACGGATAGGTCAAATGCCAGTTTTCGAGACGGCGGCACGATCATAACAATTGTGTCTCGATATCAGTAGGTGGCTGGGCTGCCTTCGTTGCCCGTATAGCCTCCATGCTCTGATTCGTCCCATTCTGAATCTTCTTCCTCCTCTGGATCGTTGTGTTCCACGAAGGATGAAGGATCATATCTAGGATGGACATCGATTGACGCACCATCAAGGGTAGTCACGAATCGTATGTCTTTTTCCCTGTCGAACACTTCGTCCTCATATTCGTCGTCTTTCGTTACAGCCTTCTCGTATGTCGCCAGATAGACATCAGCATTCAGCCTCTGGCAAACATTATTCAGAATCTGAACAGTGGATAGATCGTTGCCTTTGAGCGTGTTGAGTTTCAGTGAATTCTTACTGTACATATGTTCGAGCTTGTGAAGGAGGTATGGTGGGTAGTTGCTGTCAATTCGCTCTTTAAGACCCGTTTCCCACAACTGGAATGCTGCCTGCAGACGTGCTTCGCTCGTACCATCTGATGCCATTTGGCGCACAGACTTGATGTCTTGCACGAGATTGTAGGTAAGTACGACTCGGTAGCCGCTTGTGACAGGCTTGACCTCATGGTATACATTTGAATACCAAGCCCCAAACGATGTTGTACCAATTAGCGAATTGGAGCACTTCGAGCTATCAAAGACGTGTTCAGCCTTGTTGTGCGTGAGGACAACTTCGCCACCTGTGTGTGCCGACGGCAGACTAACCACCAAGGTACCGAACATATCAGGCGTTTTCTCAGAATCTTGGTGTGGCTTGAAGAACGCGCCTTTCTCGTAGATGAGCAGTTTGTAGAGCTCAGCTTTGACATTAGTACGCCCACATGTAAGTCCTAGCTCAGTATACATTTTAGACAAGGGAGAATCGATACATATGTGGAAGGCGGGATTGACAGTCTCGAATTGGGACGGGTTAAGCTCATAGCTTTACGGATAGAGTCGTCGAGCAAGGTCTTTGTCCCCTTACCGCCAGGACTCTTGCGGCATTTCGAGACAACAACTTGTGCTTCTCTTTCAGATAAGGGAAATCCAATTACACCCAAGCCATTAGTGATCAGGCCTGGGTTGAGAGCGTCAGGCACCGGTCCACTGCAGGCAAAGTGTGCTGCAGTGTGCTGCTGTGCGAGGGCTTGCAGCACTTCTGCCTTGATCTGATCGATGTCGGCCATGTTGGAGCGAGAATATCTACCATGATCTTGCGTAGGACCATAAGAGTAGTCCAGATATTAGAACATTGTGAACTGATTCCGGAGGCAGATGCTCGAGCTCTCCCTTTAAGCACGCGTCGTGAAGCTGGGGCGTGTCGCCACTAGCACAGATGAAGGAGTGGAGTGACGTCATTTCTTATCTACTGTGAGATCGGCAGTTCAATATATTCCTAGAGGTCGCCCAAATACATGGCGGAGTTGAGCCTCGTAGCGTGCGGTGCTTCAGCAAACTTAGTTTATTCGATGGTAGAGAAGCTCTTGACGAGGCGCAGTGCCCAGATATATAGGGGGCTCAACGCGAGTTCTGAAATCTATGTTTGGATCAACAGTTTAAGCTCAACGGGGAGGAGAATATTCCGTCGAGATTTGCAGGCATAAAACCGGGTTGCAGCTATTGACTGTCTTGCCCAAATAGCAGCGCAAGAAACTGTAAGTGCAGTAGATGAGTCAACCAAAAGAGATCTCTATGCCCGGTGGCTGACAATCAATTCCTACAATACTATTGGAAGACTCAATTATAGTAAACGCCCGAATACCTCCTTGGCATTGACCTTGGCTCATGACTGTACTTGCTCGTACTTGGTCTCTCCCCCACCCGCCTCGCGTACTCGTGATGCATCTCCGCCTCTCGCCTGGCCAAGTCTCTCTCCCTCTGCAGCAGCTCAATCTCTCTATCTCTGCCTTGTTCACGCTGCATGTATAGCTGCGCTTCGTGCGCTTGCATTGAGTCACGCCTATGCATTGGGTCTGGCATTGGCGCCCGCGATGCGGCCATCATATCGCTCGGGCAGGGTGTGATTCCAGTGTCGTACGTGTATCCAGGGTGAGACATAGTTGGAATGAAGCGCGGAGCTGAATGTTGCAGGACCAGGGGCGGACGAGTAGCTGCAACAGGGGTGTACGTGTGACCGTATCGCTGAATTGCGCCATCAGAAGGGAATCTTTCCTGACGCGGTCGGCGGGGCGCTGCTGACTGCGCAACATATCCGTGATCTCCGGCTGAGTCGTACCTTGTGAATTGTGGCGAGGGCGGGCCACGACGATGGTCTTTGGTGACTTTCGCATAATGGCCATCGGCTGGCACAGAATGTCCTGCAAACTCATGAGGACGCGCCTCCTGCCAGCCAGCACTGGAGCCGGAACTGCTGTACTCTTCGTATTCTGCCTCGAGGACCGATTGATCGCTATGAACTGACTGTGTGGTCGCTGAACCATGAGAGCCCCAGTATTGTTGACGTCGTCTACCACCTCCCGGTATGACCCCAGGTATGGGTCTTGCATATGGATCGTCGTGCGGAACGTGCACCGACTGTCTCCGAGGCTTAGGCTTCGACCTCGACCTCGATCTCGACCTTGACATGCATCGTTTTGGGGCCTTCTCATGCCACCCTGAGTCGGCGCGCTTTCGACCTCGCAACTTACTCGCCTTTCTGTCAAACCCCTCAACAGGACTGTCAACGTCTGGATCCTGGTCGTCGTGGTCGTCGAGCACTACCACCCCATCAGCGTCGTCACCGAGACCGGTGTTGCCAAGTAGCTCCTCTATATCAACAATATCGTCATCTTGTCCTTGCTTGAATTTCTTGGACTTGTTCTTTTTCCCCTGCTTCTGGGGCTTCGTTCCGATAGGCTCGTCCAGTGGTATTTCCGGTGGCAGACTTGCACCAACAAAGCCCGCAGAACCCTGTAGGTTGACCGGTTTGCCCTCAGTAGTAAACAGTGGAGTACTGCTGAATGGATCGTCCTCAATGATAGTCTGGCTCCTTCTAGCATTGTCTGTCCTTTTCGGGCTTCGCCGCCGTTCGCGAGTTTCAAGAATCGGACTCTGCTGTGCATAGTACGACTTTGGTCGGCGACGGTTTGACTCAGTATACTCAAGATCTGGAGAAGGATAAGCTGTTGTTCTTCGATTTTGAGACAATGACCCAGTCCGTTGACGTGTTGTATTCGCACCTGCTCTAGCGAGCGTCACGGAAAAAGCAAGAACCTCGCCAGTCCTTTTTGTCCGTTCTGGGCTATCATTGTCGATGGCGATGATCTCCCACCGGTCGCGATCTTGGTCCTGAAGCTGAACACTGTCGAGTAGTTCGATTATGGCCAAACGTCTGGGTTCGCTCATTTTGTCGAGCTTTTGATCGACACTGTGAGTTGGCTTTTTGGTGCGCTTGGCTCGTTTTTTGATGTCACTCTCAGACATCGTGCTTTCAGTAAGAAGAGGAGCGTTGGCCCAGCTCCTGCCATCCTTCCGAAAGTGGAATAGCCTGTAGTTCCGCTCAGCGAGAGGGACAGGCCGTCCTGGAATATGCTGCAATTCATCGTCTGAGTCGACGGACGGTGTGAAGACCCGAGTTGGCTCCCGGTCTTCCGGGGCATAGCCGCGACCCGCCATTGTGAGTCTTGGGGACTGACTGGACCAGTCTTGGCTCGTATCAGAAATGGCGGTGAAGATCGGAAGTGCTTATCAAGCTTCACCTAGTATGTGTGAAGGTGATGAGCTCTGGTTGAACAATTGTTTGGGTAGAACAAGTGACAAGCTTTATATCAGTGAGCTGCAACCAGGCAGCGTGGCAGTGTAAGTTGAAGTAAGAAAGGACAGAAGACGATGGTAAGACAGGAAGGCAGACTCTAGGTAGAAATCATATCAGTCATGACAGTCTGGCGTATGTTTCTGTGTTCGACCTAGTGTGGCCGTAGGATGCAAGGCGTCTCTGAGCAAGACAGGCATGGGAGTAAATCCGTTAACACGCCAGGCAGATACAGGCTTAGAGTCAGGGTGTGGAGAAGCGTGAAGCAAATCAGATGCATGGACTTTTGGACCAAGCGACTATCGCGACAAACTGCTGTTGCTCTTGGTGGTCTGTGTGTCAGCGGGGCAGTGATCGAGTGAAGGACGGAAGGTGTCGGCATGATTCTGTGCGCCAAACAACGCTGGGAGAGTATGGGAGATGCTTTGCGAAAGCTCCTGCAGGAGGCCTGTGCAATCTGGCCCCGCGGCGCACCAATTGCACTTGTGCTTAGTGCTCAACTATGCACGTGTGTTGGAAAAGCACGAACCGGTAAGATCGTTTCAGCTTGGGAAGGGCGACTTGGAGTGGTTTGCTCTTGCAGATTTAATGACGATCGAGCTGCCGCTCGCGCGATGATGCGCGTACACTTCATACCATTATTGCTTCCCTTAGCGATCAAGGGCGCCATTATCGCTGCTGAAGCCGTCTTGTTCGAGATGTTGCGATGATTGTTCTGGTAACTGCATAGTTGGAAGCTCGAGAAAACGCAAGTTTCCGAAGAACAATCGACATCGCTCCAAGTGGAACCATTGCTACAGACAACACAGCCACATGTCACACGGCAACAAGCGCACACTTCAGACCTTCCTTGTTAGTCGACGGTGTGCTTGTTCAAGGACTGTTCCAGGTCTGAAACGTCAAATGACCACTTCGCGTCAAACTCACAAAGCCTGTTTTGAGAACATAAATGATTTCCTTGTCAATCAAATCGGTAGCGCGCCTTGCATCAAACCAAAAGTTGAGAGAGCTTAAAGTGGCAAACTGATTTCACAGCGATGATACTTGTTTGCGTTAGCTCGATGGGAATTTGGTTGTCTCCATCGTTCGTCAGAAGTGAGGCTAACATGGTGTGTACAAAACGTGGTCAGGTGGAGGAGGACGCGTTGCATAGACATTAGGAAACATATCCCCGAGCACTGCTCATTGGCGCTCGTAAGAGGCCGGATATAATTGTTGAACAAATCGTGCGAAATGCAAGCGATGCAGGATGGTAGCACTAGAGGTAGGCTACGCGTACAAGATGTGTCTTTGTCAGGACAGGCAAGATTTGCGGTAAGCACTCTATGCAAGGCGTAAGGCAAATAGTGAGAATATGCGTGGGTCTTTCGTCACGGCAACACGTTCGTATTACATATTTCGACATCTAGAATGCTCGTCGAGGATCTATGTGAATGCACGAATGGCAATCCCCCTGCCGCCAGCACCAGGTAACAGTTGCCATAATTGTCCAAACAATACGCCACACAATTGTTCCCATGGACCAGACCCTAGGTAGGAAGCGAGAACGCTGAAGAATGGAATTGTGGATACAACCTCGTACCACGCTGTACATGCTCTTACTCATCTCAATGGTACTTTCACATCCTGAACACCACGCTTCATAACGTCATCAAACGTCCAATTCGGTCGTGTCACAGCGCCTTTTGCGATCTTGTCGTGCTTCTCAAGCCTTTTCCTGCTCGAGTCCATCTCAGGTGTGACGCCGTCTGGTAGAGGTGGTGCGCCGCCTGCAACACCACTTGCAAACTTGAGCTGGAGCACATTGCCAATTTCATCGCATGCCGCAAGTAGCCTGTCCATATCATCCTTGTTGTGGGCAGCTGACACGCAGAATCGTGCTCGGGAAGAGATCAGGGGCGTTGCTGGATATCCAACGACAACCACTGAGATTTTGCGCTTCAACATTTCGTGAGAGAAAGCAGGCATTTTAGCTGGATGGTAGAGCAAGACCGGAATGATGGGTGAGTCGTCGTGGCCATAGACGATGAAGCCCAAACGCTTGAGACCAAGTCGGAGGTATCTCGAGTTGAAGGCGATCCTCTGCAACCGCTCTTCGCCCTGACCTGCAATGAGTTCACCGTTAATCAATCGAAGTGCTGCGATGATCTGCGCCAGGACAGCGGGTGTGGGAGATTCGCCGTACAACACACCCGCGTTTGAGCAACGTAGCTTGTCAATAGTAGCTTTGTCGCCGGCAACGTAGCCGCCATTAGCCCCGAAGGATTTGGTCAAGGTTCCCATGAGGACGTCGATCTCTGAGGGGTCAATGCCGAAGTAGTCGCACACACCTCGCCCTCGTGGGCCAAGGGCACCAATAGAGTGAGCCTCATCAACAAAAAGGTTGAACTTGTACTTCTTCTTGAGTCTGACAAGACCTGGCAAGTTGCACATGGTACCTTCCATCGAATACAGGCCTTCGACTGCGACTAAGATCTTCCTCCATGGCCGGTGGGTTCGCGGCTGACCTTGTGCGATAGCCTCTCTAAGCTTGGATTCGAGTGCCTTCATGTCATTGTGCGCGAACGACTCGATCATTGCGCCGGACAGTCTAGAGCCAAAACGGATTGACGCATGATTGAGCTCATCAGAGAGGATCAGGTCACCCTTGCCGACAAGTGCTGGGAAAGCAGTGGCATTGGTGCCGAAACCCATCGAGAAGACCATAGCGGAGGGCTTGCCAACAAACTCAGCAATCAGGTCTTCACACTCGACTGCTAGATCCGATGTACCGACATCTCCTCGAGAGCTTGCGGTAGACAGGCCGTATTTGCGAACTTTCTCTTCAACAAAGTCTGCGCAGGGACCCTCGGACTGCGCGAATCCAAGGTAGTTGTAAGAGCTCATGTTCAATGTCTCGGTTGTTGTTCCCACCATCTGGAAATGGTAGTTGCCGTCGTTGGAAGTTCGATCGAGCACGTTGATGTATCTCCCCGGCACGCCCGTGGTAGGCCTGTTGAAACAATCATTGATCCTCATCTTGAGTCTGCGCACATAGAAGTTGTCGAAATCACTGTTCAGAGCTGCGTAGCCATTCCTTGACTTCAAATGCCTGTAGTTGTCGGCCTTGAATCGCATGCCAAAGAAGTCCCTGACGTGGCCGAAAATGATCAGGATGAGATAAGATATGTAGGTTGTGAGGAGGAAATAATACGGCGGCTCGTCCTGGACGGGATCTGGAAATTCTCCTCCCTGATGTCTGCTTGTATATCTGTGCGACTGCGAGTTGAGGGGAGCGAATTGTGCATGTTGCCTTTGTAAGCGTCGTGCCTCAGCCGGAGAAGGCGGCTGGAAGAGGGTCGTCGGTGGTTCGTTCATGTTCGACGAGTCTGCGCGGGCCGTAGATAACGATATAGTAGGTAACGACAAGGTGGGGGTGCTAATGTGAGGACTGGTGGAGTTCAAAAAGGCCTGCTCTTGTGCCTTGCTAGCTGCCAGCAGCGCAGCGGCGGCAGTCTGGTAACGGTCTTTGTCCTTGGTCGAGGTAGAGAAGAATTGAGCAATCTTGGAGGGCTTGCTTGGGGTCGTAGACTTGTTGACCACCCCCTTCTCGGCGGGAGGTGAAAAGGAGGGCCAGGGGATGGGCGGCGAACTACTCAGAATATTGTTCGAGAATCGTCGAGGCATGGCAGAGGATGTCGAAGACGTGGATATGTTCAGAAGGACGCCAGAGTCGCTGTCACCTTCGCATGCGTTGTCGAGGACTTGTCTCGGTTTATGTGTGGCGGTGTAGGGTGGTGCTCGTGGACAAGGACAGCGGCGAGGACGAGAAATAAGACTCGTAGGTTGCGCGACAAATTATTGGCGAGCTCGGTCGTTCACGGACGGTCAGACAAGATCGCAGCTTGCCGCACAACAGTGCAGCGCGATCTACCTAGGCAATGGCTTAAGCTCCCGTGGAACAGCTGTCGAGTAATGATGACGATGTCGTATTGCAAGTGTAGACGGGAAAATGCTGGAGTTATCGACCGCACTGCAGATGCTTTGGGACTTGGGACTTCGGCGGCAGGCGGATAAGGAGGATCGCGCGGAACTAAAAATCTGTTCCTTGCAGCAGTAACGACGCAATGACTGCGAGCTGCAGCATTGGCTTGGGCTTTGTTTACCACGCACTTCTCTGCAACCGCGGCGACAGTGAGGTGGAAAAGAAGAGACTGCACCTCGAGCACACGAGCAGACAGCTCGAGCTAAATTCTGATACAGCAGCTCCTCTTGCTGGCCTGTTGATGAAATTAACAGTGGATTTGTACCTGCACTAACCCCCTGCCCCCAAGCAGAATCTGAACGTGAACCTGCTCGGCACACAGGGGGTTTCACGCTCCACCGACCCAAGCGAGGTCAAGCCTAAAAAAATCCTCCTTAGCAGTTTAGCTGATAGTCCTGCTTGGCTTCGATTTGTACACATCATAACTTCCATTGTGCACCAGCGTCCGAGCGACCGTTGCCAGACTTTGCCGCTTTCGTCGTTGCAGATCTCGAAAGCTTTGATCGTGTCCACCCAGGCGAGCCAGGACTTGGGAGGAGCGAGAGTCAAAAGTCGAGTGGTTTGCTTACTCATTCAGAATCAGCCAGTCGAGCGCCTGCACCTCAAATCGCTCACCATGCGAGTTACATGATGCGGCTAGCTGCTTAATAACAACAGTTGACAGGTAGATTAAACAAATCACTCATGCGATTCGTACTCGTATTCTTCCAAGCGTCAGGGCACTAAAGTTGGGCCACCCATCGACGGAAATATCATGACATGACCCGATGAAGCGTACTCCCAGCCACGAGCAAAGAAAATTAATTACTCGACGCGCAGATAGAGGTGATTGGATCGTCCTTCGCGCGCTCGACAGGGCTACCGCTCTCGGATCTAATCCGGCCCGAGATTGCTTTTGCTTCATATTGTGTCCGAGCGACACTTCCGAGCTTGCTTATAACCGGCAGAATGAGAAGGCATCAACTCCAGCAGAGGACGTTGAGAAGAGCTCTGTTCCGCCAGGTACGTTGCTTGAGAAGTCCGCAAATGAACAGGTAGGTCTGCGCCGTGGTTGCTCCTCTGATCGTCATGAACCTGTCTACTCGCACCTAGGTGCTCACGTTGGAGAGAATCTTTGTTCCCCTCATCAGTATCGCGTGCCTGCTTCGTCTCGTTTGTCTGTCGCACAAAATTATTCCTCGCAAAGATGGCGGATGACCAAAGTGCTTCGAACAACAGCCCTGAGCTCTGGCGACACTCTGCGCCCGAGAAGACTCAGTTGTATGCATTCCAGCAGCATGTGAAGCAGAAGCATAACATCCCAGGTGATACTTACCAAGATCTATGGCAGTGGAGTGTAGACCACTCAGCAGCACTGTGGGAGGAGGTATGGCACTACACAGGGATCAAGGCAAGCAAGCCATACCACAAGGTACACAAACGTGCAGGGACAGCTGAGAATCGTACTGAATACCATATAGGTTCTCGATGACAGCGCTTCTATGTTTCCCAAGCCTGAGTTCTTTTCTGGCAGCGAACTGAATTTCGCCGAGAACCTACTCTATCCTTCTGTCAACCCTGAAGCGAGTTCCCTCGCGATTCGAGAAGCGACCGAGATAGGCAGGCAAGATGTCACCTGGCAGGAGCTGCGAGAAAGAGTCCGTCTTTGCGCCGCAGCCATGGAAGCAGCCGGGGTCAACAAGGGAGACAGAATAGCAGGTTACCTAGCCAATCACGCCAGCACAGTCGTAGCAATGTTGGCAGCTACCTCTCTGGGGGCCATCTGGACGGGCATGTCCCCAGACACCGGCGTCGCCGCAGTCCTGGATCGCCTGAGACAAGTTGAACCTGTGATACTCTTTGCAGATAACGCTGTCAAATACAACCAAAAGACCCATGAAACACAGTCAAAGCTGGCAGAGATCGTTTCTCAGCTTTCGTCATTGAAGAACTTGGTCATCTTCGACACGGTACCAGGCCATCCGTTCGACCTAAGCAGCATCAAATCGTCCGGTCAAGTCCAATCCTACAACACGTTTACCTCCCAAGCCAACACATCGCGCAAGCTCTCCTTTCTTGCCCTACCACCCGACCACCCTGTTTACATCCTCTATTCCTCAGGCACAACTGGCGTGCCTAAGCCAATCGTCCATGGTGCGTTAGGCACGCTAATTCAACATAAAAAGGAGCACGCCATCCAGAGCGATATTAGACCAGGGGAGACTCTTTTCTACTTCACAACGTGTACGTGGATGATGTGGCACTGGCTTGTTTCTGGCCTAGCCAGTGGCGCAACAATCGTTCTCTACGACGGCAGCCCTTTCCAGCCGCACAAAGAGATGAGCATGCCCCTGCTCATCGACGAGCTAGGCATAAATCATTTCGGAACAAGTGCCAAATACCTCTCCGTACTCGAGCAGGCTAACATCGTTCCAAACGAAGCAACCCCAAAGCCAGCACACCTTAGGTCGTTGAAATCGATCTTCTCCACAGGTTCACCCCTAGCCCCCAGCACATTCAGCTACGTCTACAACTCTCTAAAATCAGATCTCCTCCTCGGCAGCATCACGGGCGGCACAGACATCATCTCCCTCTTCGGCGCGCCATGCCCCCTCCTCCCGGTCCACGCAGGGGAGATCCAATGCCGAGGGCTAGGCATGAGCGTCAAGACATTCTCTCCCGATGGCAAAGACATCACGTCCACCGGCGAACCCGGCGAACTAGTATGCGACGTGCCTTTCCCGTGTCAACCCGTCATGTTCTGGCCTCCAGGCGATCAAGGTTCCCAGCGATACAAGGGCTCGTACTTCGAAACATTCACCAACGGCACGGGACAAGCCGTCTGGCACCACGGCGACTTCGTACGCCTCAACCCGAAGACGGGCGGCATCTGGATGCTTGGCCGCAGCGACGGCGTGCTCAACCCCATGGGCGTGCGCTTTGGCAGCAGTGAGATCTACAACATCCTGCTCAAGCACTACAGCACCCAGATCGAAGATGCGCTGTGCATCGGGCGAAGACGCGAGCAAGACGTCGATGAAGTCGTCGTCTTGTTCCTCAAGATGGCCAAGGACCAGAAGTTCAGTCAAGACCTGGTAGACGGTATCCAAGGCAAAGTGAGGAAAGAGCTGAGCGCTCGACACGTCCCGAAGATTATCGACGAGACACCCGAGATACCGTACACGATGAATGGGAAGAAGATCGAGGGCAGCGTCAAGGCGATAGTGAGTGGGCGCAGTGTGAAGACTAGTGCGTCGGTCTCGAACCCTGGGTGTCTGGAATTTTACAGGGAGTGGGCAAAGACGCATTGAACGTAGAGTAGATCGAGTTATGTACAGCGAGGACGCTCAAAACATGAGAACAATCAGAGACCAGAAAACCATTGAATTTGCCTGTCAATCAATGTCTATCAATGGAGCAACGAGTTGAAGAGAGTTTGGATGAGTCAGGCGGAGGGCCTGGCTTTCAATCTATCACTAAGCTCGCACCGCTCTTCCCCCTGCCGCTGTCTGGACTTGGCAGCATGCGTGCGTGGTGGGGGTTCTGATCCTTATGTGCTTGTTGGGCTCGAGCTGTGAGCTGTATGTTCACTTCCGATTTCCTTTCCCAAACCATTGACGCTGTCCGCTTCTTTGTCCCATCATTTGGCAGCTTTCCTCAGCGGACTCGCTATACCAAAAAATCCGTTCCCTGCTCTGCCGCCTTCTTCCGTCTCTCCGCTTCCAGTACTACCTTGGCGACTACTTCCTCTAGTTCTGTCGAACATCTCGCTCACATTCTCGTACGCGACAGTGGCCCTCCTCAGCTCTCGCACCGCCGTAACGGCTTCAGGTAGCTCGAATGCCGGGATACCCATGATGTCGCTTGCCAGCGTCCCAGGCACTTCTCTCACTGGTCTGAGCATGCTGCTGGAACTGCTACCCGTTGCCTTGCGGCTGCCACTGCCATGTCCACTCGTTTGTGGAGTGGGCGCATTGGCAACCTCTTTGTAGAATGCCTCGAGGCGTGCTTTGTCCTGGCAGAAGGCTTCTAGGTCGTCCTTGATCTGCTCCGGTGTGATGAGAGTGTTCCAGAGACCGGTCGCTACAAAGCTCGATCTAGGCCCAAAGATGTCTGCGATGACGGTTTTTCCTGCATCAGGTGTTGGGTGACTTGTGGGAGCTCGGCTAGGGGTTAGAGGTCGACTCGAGGGTTTCGGACTAGCCAGCGCGCCTAGGTTCGGCACGGGATGCAGGCCAGGACTTGAAGTGCCACCTGCATTTGGTGAGGCAAGGTTGATACCAACAATGCCACTTGCTTGCATACTCACCGCTGCCGTAGGTGGGATAGCAGGGCGATGAGATTGTGGTCCCGTATCTTTCTTTGGATCAAGGATTCGGTTTTCTTTCGTGTTTGCCAAACGAGAATTATACAGTCGGTTTGCTATCACAACGATATCGCCGTTTTCCATGATCTGAGCAAGGAGGACTCCCGACCTATGAACGAACTGGGTGTGTTTGTACCGAAACTGGCCCCAACTATAATGGATGTCAACACCTTCTGGAAATTCGTTCGCGGCTTCAAGATCAAGGACGAAGTTTGATCGCTTGAGAATTGCTTTCTGGTAAACGTGTTTCTCAGTATTCGACGGGTTCGCTGGTGGATGAGGCGCGAGCGAGGTCGTCGAATAGAATATCGGATTGAACAAAACATTACTAGCTTTCTGCTTGGGTGGTTCCAGAGCCAGCTTGATCGTGTGAGGGTTACGGAATGGCTCAGCGATGGGTATGTCGACAGCCTCTGCGATAGGCACTTCAACCAGCTTCAGACCAAACTTCTCAGCTACGTTTGTCCATGAGATGATAGCATCATCGACGAGCTTGCAAGTTGTATTGAACCAGTTGAGCTCAATGTGGTAGCAGGCCTCGGGGTTATAAAAACGGTCATAATGCACATGAACCACTTCGGGACGACCTAAGAATGACTTCTTCCTCGTATCAACATCGACTCGAATCATTCTCGAGAGTGAGACGGCCTTGCGCTTCTTATCGGAAAATGGCTTGCTTTCAGGTGCCGACGCTGCATTGAGCTGTTGGGCTATGTTGGAACCGGACCTTGTCCTTACAGTGAATGGCGAAAATTCCTTCGGCGGTTGTTCAGCAAGCGGAGTCGGTGGTGTCGATTTATCGGCCTTCATCGTCGAGAACCAGGACCTCGCCAGCTCAGGTCGAAACTGGCGATACTGCTGCTTTATCGTGTAATAGTATGTACCGTCCTTGAACACGTGTCGGCCGGTTGAATGCTCAAATAGTCCCTCCTTCATGAGTTGATTACCAAACTCGACGGCATCTTTTCGAGTGTTCATGTTTTTAACGTTTTGCATGAGCCAATTCGTGAATTCTTCGCCATCGAAGCAGTTGTGATATACACGAAAATGCCATCTCCTGTTCTTGATCTCTATACCCTGGTCGCCTTGCATCATTTGTGCTATTTTGGCCATTGATGTCTCGCGATCAAGCTTTTGGGTTTCTGGAAGCAGTTGAGTTGATTCGCTTTCACCGCCCTCCTTGGCTTGTGCATTCTTGTCGAGCTCCAGAGCAACCATTTGGGACGGATTCAATGTCTCCATTTTGACCTCGAGAGGGTTTTCGTCACGATCCTTGCCGCTTCCCATCCTATCTTGCACGAGCTCCCTGTCCTTTGCTGCAACATATCTATTCTTCTGCCACAGCTGTGTTAATGCTCTGATACCCAGTATATGGATTTCTTCCTCGTTCTCATCCTGCTGGTGCTTTTTCCATGTGGACACAGGTGGCTCTACAGGCAATAGCACGAACCGAGCTCGCCAGTATCGTAATTGCTCAACAAGAGTCCCCTGCTTATCGTCCCGTTCCTCGTCTGCAATGTGATTGTCTGCAATGTCCCAAGGATACTGCTCAGAGAACCCCTGGAAAGTGAGATGCCGAGAGAGGTAATCCTTGGACAAGATCGTCCTGATGTAAGGATCGTATTGGAATGCGCGATGGAGTGATATACTCTTAGGGTTCTGTTTCTGCACGTACTTAGTCACCCTGACCGAGGATCCTTTATGTAACTCGAGCTTCTGGATAGTGTTGCCCATGGCTAAAACAGCGACAAGACGCATTTGACTACCTGCACCAGTTTGACATATTCCATGGCAGCTGGACAGGTCCTCCTCAAGAGCTTCAGACACGTTGTGGCCCACAACAAACTGATAGCCATGGGATATCCTCAGCGATATCATTTCAATGAACAATGAATGCATGTTCTTCTTGGTGCTGTCCATGGCCTCATTGGAAACGTGTGATCGAACAACGTGGCACAAAGCATCATAATCATTTTCAAGTTCTTCTCGTGACGGAAAGTCCGCTGTCGTCAGAGGTACGGACGCTGGGGTGCACAACGAGCGCCACTTTACAGTCGCGGCTCGTGGCCTTCGAGGGTATAGATGTTGCCACCGACCAAAAACTGCGCCTTGGGACTTCCGTTTCAAAGGATTCGAGGCGTTCACATTTCGTACAAATGGGATCTTGCTCTCCGGCACGGAACTAGGTGTTGATTCACGTACAGCAGATATGTCACTCAACTTGTCATCGGAGTCCGAAGCTTGCCCGTTGTTATCATTCTGCTCACGCCAATCGCGCCGACGTCGTCGGTGCTGCCACAGCTTCTTGGCGGAAGAATCAACATTAGAAGCTGCACTACTATGAGCATCAATCTTGATCGGTCTGCTGCCTTCATCGTGTTTGCTAGGCGTACTAGGCCTCGATAAACCCTCATGCTTAGAGCTAATATTGAGCATCGACGCACTAGACAAAGTGCCAGGTCTCGAGGCCAGCTTTGAACGACTCTCGTCGGACGATTCATCAGCCGTAGTGTGTGTACTTGTCTGCGCATTGATATTCTCGACTTGTACCTGCGCTGTCACCGCCGTCGCCTTGAGTGGCATCAATCCCTTCACACTGTAACTGAGGATTCTCGGCGCACGCATAGGTCGGGAAGGTTTCGCAACATCGGACGAATTACTCCCAATTTTGGTAGATCCATCCGTTGTGGAAGTACTTTTCGAGTCTACTTTTGTCAGGCGAGTCGTGACCTCTGACGTGTTCGTCTTCTTGAGCCTCAACGTACTGGTGTCACTGTGGTTCTGCAGCTTGTGCGTAGATTTACTTCGCTCAGTCTGAGTCGGGCCGGCTGACGGCGTAACAAACACAGACATGTCATATTCATCCATCTTTGTCAGCGCGGTATCGATTGAAGGATTGACGGCTTGCAGAGATCGCAAATCACCGAAACTATGCAAGGATGCTGGAGTTTTGCGTTGCAGCTCCGGCGATCTTGATAAACTCCGACTGTATTGAGATCTGGATAATCGTGAATCCCACTTCTGCAGGCTCTCGCCACTTCCAAGAGTTTGCTCGTCCAAGTATGGGATGGCAATATCCGCCATTCCCATTTCCATTAGACCCATCATTTGCAACTCATACATCCGTACTCGAGGCTGGAACAAGTCGTCAGACATGAAATTGTTTTTTTGATGCTTTGAAAGTCGGCGTCTCCACCTTGCATCCTCGTGCTCTATGTCTGACGACCAGTATGACAAGTCAATCCATTGAGGTATACCGTAGCCATATATTGGTGGTAGCCTTGAAGGAAACGCCGATGGAAAGCGGGAAAAGTAGTTGAGACTTGCGTTCGTGCTCGAGAACGCTGGAGACGCACTCATGTTTGGTAGCGACGCATGAGGCAAAGACTGACTCAGGGAGTTTGGACTTAAAGAGCTACGAATCCCATCGATGCTGATCGTGTCTTTGCCTTCTTCGAGCTTGTATCTGAAAAGAGGCACAGAGTGCAGCGGCATCCTTGAAAGACAGACGATATCTATACCGATACCGTTGTTCGTCAAGGTCTCTGAGGTCAACTTGAGCAAGTCTCTGTCTACATCGAAGACACCACTTCCGGCAGTTATCACGACGGTTGATATGCCGGTCCTGATGAGATCCCGGTCAATGTAGTCCTCAGAGAATTGTGAGGCCGCTAAATTGATCGCTTCAAGTATGTTACCCTGCAGTGCTCCGCTAAGGCGACCTGTAATTCTGGGTGGCCGAGCCTCCTGATCTTCGTGAACCGTGGGTTCTGAGCTAGTTTCTGGAGTTTTGAACAGTAACACATCTCTGAGGAACGTTCGAAAGTCTCGTTTTAGCTCATCCAGTATAGTGGTCCACTGCGCACTGGCCATATCAGTAACAACCACTCTGTAAAAGTCCTGATGATTAATCGGTTGTTTGTCCGCAGAAGAAGGTGACTGAGATGCGAAAGCAGCTGAAAGCACCCCTTGTCCTTCGATGATGTCTGAGCGTCGGTATTCGAGCCTTCCGAACATGACGATACTGACTAGATGACGGACTTCCATGTTAGACCACCTCTTGAATAGCTCCGGTAGGAAGCCGTTGACGACCCGGTTGAATAAGATCTCGCCGTTTCCATCCGAGTCGAAATCCCACATCTCGCGAGACATCTGAATGAAGATGACATAGCGTGCAGCCTCGCTTCGAAATACTGGCACGGTAGTATTGTCGAAGTAGGCCACCCGGGCATGTCGACCGTCAACATGGATGCTCCGTACCGTCGCTTTCAGACTGTTGAGAAACGATAGCTTTTGCCCTGCGCGTATTGTCTTGCCAACCAGTTCTTGCGTTGTAAAGCGCCACATATCGGCTCGCGAGAGGTATGCGTCGCGAAAGCAGATCTCGGCGTGAGACGATCTCCATTGTTGCTTGTCTGCCCTGCTGATGATCACTCTCGATGGAGAAGAGAAGCCAAACGCCGACGCTATCTGTTTGTTGATGGAAAGCTCGAAATTATGCTGCTTAGCCGCCTGCTCTAGAGGAACTGTCTTGACCAAGCATAGGAATGTAGATGGAGCGGATGACAATGCCTCATGCCCACCTGACTTGTTCTTAGAGGCAGAGGCGCCCCTCGCGTTGGGTTGAGCCTCAAAGTCGCGAATCTCGATGGCTTCGTTCAATTGTTTGATCTCTACCAAGTCACCATCTCCGATGCCTGACCCCAGCAAGCACGACTCCGCGAAAAGCACAGTTTCACGTGAGTAAACGTCGTCATGAGTGGAGAGATTGGCTTGTATCGCTCCTCTGATGTTATCGACAGGCGCTAGCACTCCTTGAGAGCCATCATCGTTTGATATATGCGCTTTCAGGGTTGAACCACTGTTGCTTCGAGCTCGTGAGATCTGTGTCAATGCGTCGAGGGCCATCTTCACGTATCTTCACGTAACCGCGATGTAAAAGAGCCGATCTGACAAGGACGGCCCTCCAATGTGGAGGTTATCGCATAGGTTGAGATCATCGTCCGCTCAATGCCGACGAGCAGCACTTTGGACCGACCGTATCACGCATCAGAAGTCTTTGGGGTTGATTGGCGTAACAACAGGTCTGACAAGTACTGGGTTGTTCAAGACGAAGAATAAGCTAACACGCGTATGGAAATGGTTCAGCTGAAGCACTACGCGACCAGCACCGATGACCCCAGCACGTGACTGACCGGAGCCTGGGCTTGGCGGAAGCAGCAATCGTGGCTAACGTGGAAGCTGCTGCAATGGCAGCTCACCAACGCTTGCTATTGCACCAGCTTCGTCAGCTTTGATCACAGATGTCAAGACGACGAAAGATGGAGAAGTGGAAAACGCTCTAAAGTTGTATGATCTAAGAATACACTGTTGTTACAAACTCGCTTAGTGGGTATCGTCAAAACTTGTCACAAACAATCATGGCCGTAGCCTGGCACTCGTGAAATCGTAACATCATAGCCTCTCCCGGGCCTTGAACTACCACACCAAGGTTTGCTCGGATGACGTGTGCTCAACATCGCGCATCCACCGTTTGACCCCTTCACGTAGAACGCTTTCTTGTCTCACGCCGTTGTTCGCCTCGGTGTCCGTACTCCCTTCTCCATGGTGACCTTTGTTATTGAGGTCGTCATTGACACTTCTGACGATATCCTCGAGCGCGCCAACGACGAGATTACGTTGGTCAAGCTTAGGTAGATCTGGTCGAGCAAAGGGTGGCGCACCAGACCTCGAAGCAGTCCTAGAGGCTGGCATATTACGACCACTGCTCATAGATACCTTTCTTGAATGCGTACGCGTGGAAGGAGAGGAGCGCGACGGTTCGGCTGTGCCAACCTCAAGTGCTTTCTCGATAGCATCTGCGAGGAGGGTGTCAAACTCCATTACCGTATCGTCCGTAATCTCTTCAGCGAGCAGCGTCACGGAAGCCATGTTCGCCGAGCTTGTGAATGGCTTACTTCGACTGCTCGCAGAGTCTGGAGATTTGACTTCATACTGACGCCTCAAGGTCAATCGCCGAATAGTGAAAGGCTTCGTGTCTGCCACCAGCGTTGTGCAGACAGTAACCCAGGAAACACGTGAAGCTCCTTGCAAGACTTGCTCGATGGTCTCGCGTGGCGTACGCTCAGAGCTCATTGACCGTTTGATGTCTTCCAAAAGATCACGGTATGGTCGAACTGCATGAAGGACGAAATCTTCATGATGTCGTCTCAGGTAACCCCCAACATTGATATGTCCATCCCCTGAGTGTCTTCTGGCCTTTGAAGCGATCGACCTCAAGCTGTAAATCGACTCTGCCTCGTCGCGACCGAGTGACGCTGGCTTCGAGCTGCACATCAATGCTTGATGACGAGGTGGCGTGGGACTCGAAGCACTGAGAAAGCCAGGCAAATCAAGCTCCACGTCGACAACGCCGTCTTTATTGTCTACATGGAGTTTTGGCGCTGCAGCAGGAAGCTTCGAGGCTTTAATGGGTGACAAATCGGTACCCTGCTCGTACGCGGCAGATCTATGGTTCGGGACTTCGGTCTTTCTCTGCTCCAGTTCATCTACCATCATTTGCAAGGGATTACCTCGAGCAACAGCAATGGCTGAAGAAGTGGTACGCTTATGTTGGGCAGCAGGAGAACTCTCGTGAGAAAACGTAGTGGCGCTGCCTCGGTCGCCAGGTGTACTCGGCCTGTTGCTCCAGATTTCACTGATACCGCTGACCAGTGAGCCCCATCTGCTCGAAACAGAACTTGTGCGCCGATGACTCGAAGTTGTTTTGTAGAGTACTTTTGATAAGTCAGCAGTTGCGAAGCTGTCGTTACTTTCAATGACCGCAGCCTCCGGAAAGTAACTGTCGCGAAGACCAGAGATGTACGCCGTGGGTGTCTCGGCAGCGTGCGGCATCACAATCGAGGTTGCCCCAGCACCGGATCTGATGTCGGCTTCAATACCGCCATCTCTGACCTGAAACTTGAACGAGTCTTTTCGTGCGAATTGCTTGCGTGGGCTACGATTCACAAATGTCGAGGCGTGACTCCCATGTGAGGAAGCACTCGTTGACAGTTCTGCAGGACCAGAATTCGCCGACGTCCGAGGGCTGGCCATGTATGGCTTGCTGGGCCTCCTTTGGCCCAGTGGCCAGGCGCCTGAACGATATGAAGAAGAGGACTTGAGCTCTTCTTCGCCAAGTTTGTGCAAGCCGTCAATACCACTGCGGCCCGGCAGGAAAGAGGCTAGTATGTAGATGAGTCGACGGGCCAGCATCTTGTGCTCAGACACGATAACTGTGCGTGATGCCAGCCCAGAGGATTCATGTGGGTGTCGATGGCTCGCCTCAAACTGTTTCCTATACCATTCGGGAGCAAGCCGTTCGAGCCACTGCGTATGGTTACCCAGGAAAGCAGTCAAAAGGTTGAAGAGAAAGAAAGCCTGTTGCTTGCCTCCACAAACTCTGTATAACATGCGGGCTTCATCGGTCCAGTGACCTCCGGTAAAGCCAAGTCCTGTGATAACTCGAGGTATGCGGATAGCGGACGCTATGCGTCTTGAAATATCAGCAGCTGCCAGCGCCAAGGTCGGGGTCCTAGATATGGCAGCTGGGCTTTGGATAGCAACCATTCGTTGATTGACGCGTTGCATGGACTTCTCCTTAGGTACCTTGCTCTTGTCATCAACCATCTGGCTCATGATTTTTTGCAGCTGCTCGTTGACCACGGTTGAGGCCACCCGTTCGAAGCATAGAATTCCGCGAACAATGATATCCCAATTTTCGACAACCATGTCAACACGGCGGTCACCATCGTCGCTCATTGTCATGGAAGAAGAAAGGGAGGCCGGGATGGCATCGAGGAATTGCCAAGATGAATGCATATCGGATCCAAAGGAACTGGTTGCGGAAGCAAAGCTTTGTCCGAAGCTGTGGCTTGTCTCGGCTCGAGATTGCGAGGATTTTGGCCTATGTGCCGAGTACGGAAGCTGTAGTACAAGGCCTATGGCGAACGCAGGCACTTTTCGTTCCACGAGTTTCGGAGCCTTGTCGGGGGCGCGAACACCTGGTGATGTCGGCTTTGCGACAACCTTCGCCTCTTCGTTAAGCGTCACATGAAAGAGACGGGTGATCAGCAAACAGTCACGGCTGTTGTCCTCAATGGACGGTAACACCGGGTGCTGTCCAGATGTGTAAGCTCGACCTAGAGGAGCTCTCTTGCGCGTCTCGGGGTGCTCAGGTGGGCGCTTGGGTAGACGTTCAGAGGCGTTGGAATGCCGAATGCCAGCAGGTATTATGTGCATCTTTGTTGAAGTAGCAGGCTTGGTCGAGTTCGGGTCGCCGAACATGCAGTCCAAAAATGGGTCATCCTTGGGCGCCACGACGCGGCCGGCTTTTGACCAGGAGCTTTGAGTGCTAGAAAAGGTAGAACTGCGGTTTCGGAAGGCATCCTCGGCTCTGTTGGCAGAGCCCTGCGAGGATCCCCAATCAGATGGCAAAGGTGATCGGGGTGGGTGGTGGCCCTGAGAGGGCGAGCTGGGGTCTATCGGCTTCCTGCTGTCGAATAGCAATGTAGGCTTCTCATTTCCTCCGTAAGCATCCTGTGCTAGTAAGACCCGTATGTCCTTCTCTTCTAGCTCGAGGCCTCCGCGATCATCATATGAACTAGGCCTTATCCCAGGCGACCCAAACGGCGAGGGAGGGGGAGAAGTCGCAGAGCTGTAGCCATGCTGGGATTGACCAAACAATAGGTATCGGGTGTGCGCATCCTCAGTGGAAGACTCAATAGACGGGGTGGTTCGCTGGCTGGAGGTGCCTCGAAACAAGCTCGCTAGCATGTCGACAAGAGGCCGTTGAGTAGCCTGCTACTAGGCACGTGCTGTGCTACCTCTGATCGCGTGATATCCTTCCGTCTCTGCCGCGAGACCACTACATGGCGTTCCTAAAGACGCAAGCCTTCGAAACCTTCTGTCAAGTGTTGGCGTGTGGAAGCGCGGATTGCGAGACAACACGGTAGCTGTTACTGTTCAGGTGCTTATACAACCATAACGAATGCGCTAAAGACCGTTGACAACCTACCGTACCCGCGCGTTCGGGGCATGATGCGGTGTGGTTCGGCCCCCTGTGCTTGGCGTCGGCGAGAGTTGCCCGCGGTACTTCTACCCAGCCGCACCACATCTACGGCAGTACACATCGATCCACGACGAAAATCAAAAAAGATAAAATTCAAAATGGAAAAAAGAGCCCAGGCTCGAATCAAGGAGAGAAGAGCAAAAATAAAGGTCCCCGCCGGGCTCGAACCGACAACCACTTGGTTGGATTTGAGGTACTAAGCCATCGAAGCCAAGCACGCTACCAATTGCGCCAGAAGACCTTGATCAGGAGCTCCTGTTAATATGTGTTATGAAGAATTATTCTTCTCCTTTGTGTACCTTGTAGATGTCTAGCGCTATCAGGGCCCCAGTGAGATATCGCTACCTGCTCCATGACCAAAGCTCCACGCCGTCTAGTATCTGACCGAAGACACAAAGCTGATCTTCACACATCATCTCACCCTATGCGAAGCGTGGTTCGGCACCTTTCATTTTTTGCTCCCACTTCCAGCTCCTCTGCCACCAAATGCCCACTTTATCTGGTTCGCGATGTTGATATCGACTCCCAAATCCTCAGCCATGGACCAGACGAGTCCGGGATTCTTTCTGTAGCACGGTTAGCAAAATGCAAGACCAATCGAAAAGTTGGGACTCACTGAAACCACCTTCCAGAAAACACAGCATCGAGGCCCTCGTCAAGTAGCTTCTGCGCCTGATCGCCTTCGCTAATCGAGCCCACAGCAGTGATCAATAACTTATCACCAACGCTGTCTTTCACAAATTTCGCAACAGCAGCTTGATAAGTCTTCTCGCTCTTCTCAATGGCCTGCTTAGGGTGCAACCCTGCGGAACTGACATCTAAAAGATCAACGCCACGTTCTGCAAGAAGGGGCGCCAACTTCGCTGTGTCGTCTTTCGTCCAGCTCTCAGGAAACTCGTCTCTCTGCTGATCCAGCCAGTCCGTTCCACTGATTCGCAAAAACAGCGGCATATCCTCCGGGATTGTTTTCCGTACTGCTTCAACGACCTCAAGAGTAAGCCGTGTCCTGTTCTCAAAGCTCCCGCCATAGTCGTCGGTTCGCTTGTTGCTCACAGGACTCAAGAACTCATGTAGCAAGTATCCGTGCGCGTTGTGGATCTCGATGACATCGAACCCTGCCTTGACCGCCCTTTTCGCAGCAGCCACGAATGCATCTTTGATTTCTTGGATGCCTTTCTTTGTGAGCTCGTTGGGCATTGGGAAAGTATCACTAAACGGGATCGCCGAAGGCGCCCAAACATCTTTCGGCCACCCGTTCACTTCCTCAACGGCCGTGTCGCCCATGCTCAGAAATGGTGCAACAGTGCTCGCCTTCCGTCCAGCATGTGCAAGCTGAATGGCAATCTTCTGCCCTTGACCGCGCGCAAATTCAACAACGCGCTGCATAGGCTCAATCTGTCCATCTTCCCACAACCCGACATCTTCAGGCGTGATACGGCCCTGCGGCACAACGGCAGCAGCCTCGACAAACGACAAACCAGGTCCTCGTTGGATTATTCCGCCAAGATGAGTAAGGTGCCAGTCTGTCATGCGCCCGTTCTGTGCTGAGTACTGGCAAAGAGGTGAAAGCCATATCCTGTTCTGGAATGTCACGCCTCGGATGGTGAGTGGTTGGAAGAGCTTTGGGATGGCTTTGCCGTCAGGTTGCGGGTCAAGAGCGGTGCCGCTTGGTGGACTTTGTGCTGGTGTGAAGTATGAGATGCCCTTGGCCGGGACGTTGCGAATGACCTTAGTCTGTGCATCAGCAGAGATGGAGCCCATGGTGAATTTTGTGTGTTATTAGGAAGGTTGAGTTCCAATCAGTAGATCATGCATTCTTGGGCATTGAGGCTATATGTGTGTCGAGTCCCGGCAAAAGACACGGTGGGTATCTTCTCAAGAACGTAGGCATGACGTAAAATGCCGACACCGAGTCAAGGACCACCATTGTGATGACAGAGCCTTTTCCTTGTGGTTGTCCCTGAATCTGGACTCTTCTGCTTACGCGATGAGGCTTTGAAGGTTAGAAGCAGATAGCAAACAGTAGTGTTGCTCGGTGAGCTGGGCGAACGCTTACTAATGCAAGATAATATGATGCATGAGGAAAGGGATCCGGTCTATGCACCAAAACAAGCTAGAAATTATTTCGGTCTGGTTCCCATATTTGCTGGATACCGCTCGGCTTATTCGCCCGCGCCCCGCGAGGAGCCAGCTGCCGTACGGTGTACTTAGTCAGAACCAGCTTGCACTCGCATTCCTGTTGTAGCACAAAAGAGGCAGCAATGATTGCATTCAAGATTATCATAGTCGTACAAGAATTAACGAGAACCGGCCGTTGATCTGCACAGTGAGCGTGCTTCACTGTTCGATAGCTGTCTGAAATAAAATAGACATCAAATTGTGTATATTTATTCATCCATCTACTCCTGGCCCTCCGAGATCGTGATAGTATTCGGTCACTCATTTCTCAACCTAATCCAGTATCCAATAGCATCATCCATATCATCTAGTCACTGCTTAAGCATGGCTTAGCGAGCCACCTGGCTTGCAACGATTGTCACCAGGAGGAAGAGGGAAGAACACATTCATCCCGTGGTCGCAAATGGCGTATTCTTGGTCAGTGCTGCACCAGATGTTTCCGGGATTGTCACAGTAAATAGGCCTTACGTAGTTCTTTTCAACATCGCGAGGATCAATGGCTGATGGACCGGATGTCGGGGCGGCTAGGCTTGGTAGCGTGAAGGCGGCGACGGCCGTGAGGGTGAGGATGAGTCTCATCTTGTAGTAGAGCTAGTTCACAGTGATCTGTAAGTCAGTATGGTTTGGGGGTATATCTCAGATATAGTAGTTCCCAGATCAGCGTTTCCTCGTAAACATGAACGTTATGCTCGCAGGAGTAAGCAATTTCATCCAAGCTGCGCGACAAGCCAGTGATAAACCAAAACCACCTGGCGCCGAAGAACAAAAACACACAAGTTGGCCTTTGTCTGAGAAGTACGCCTGATTGTCCTAGGAACCTGTGAGCCTGCTACATCGGGTTAGGTCGGCTGACCCACCGAAATAGTACAATGCCATATTCTTTGTGCAAGACTTGCGGGTAGTAGCAAGTGGTTCGATTGGCAAAGAAAGCTATGCCTCGTGATCGCTACACGAGCTGGGTGGCATCACTGGCTTGTCAAGCCGTGGATAACGCATCGCATTCCGAGGGTGCGGATCGTTTCCGCCCCAGTATCAAGGGCGCCAGACAACCATAAAGTCAAGAGGGCCAGTCCATAGGGTCTGCCGAGACAGAATGCCACTCTCACCATGGCGCCAGAATATGAGCTGTACACATACTTCCGATCTTCTTGTTCAGCACGCGTCAGGATAGCGGCACACTGGAAGGGAATCGAGCTGAAGTACAATTACGTCCATTTACTGAAGAACGAACAGCAAGCGAGCGATTATGTCGATAAGTACAACCCAAGCAGAACAGTGCCCACGCTTGTCATTCGTCAAGGCTGTAAGGAGTTTGTTATCCGACAGTCGGTGGCAATCCTAGAGTACTTTGAGGAGGCGCACTCAGACCTGCCGAATCTGCTTCCGCCAGCTTCGGATCCGGAGGCTCGAGCAGAGGTTAGAGATCTCGTCAACATAGTTGCTTGTGATACTCAGCCTGTGACGAACCTGAAAATCTTGAATCGGGTTCGTCCGCTTGGTGTGGCAGTCGAGCAATGGCAACAAGATCTTATGAGTGCTGGCCTGGAAGCCTATGAAAAGGTAGCTTCGCTGACTGCTGGCAAATTCTCTGTTGGCGATGCAGTAACTATGGCAGATGTGGTCTTGGTACCAGCAGTGGACAACGCTTTGCGGTTCAAAGTCGACATGTCACTGTTTCCGACAGTCAAGAGAATACGCGAAGAGGCACAAAAGCTGGACGCTTTCCAGAAGGGAGGCTGGAAGGCGCAACCGGATACACCCGAGGAGCTGCGATGATCTTTGATAGTAAGATATTCGCAAGCAAGGAGCTCGGCCTTACCTTATTGCTGGCAAGCTTCTGGGGGGATCGCAATATTGGCCTTCTGGGCGTGCCACCGTACGAGCGGGCAATGACATGTGAGAGGCACAATATCGCGTATTCTCCTGCAATGCATATCGTGAAGGACGATCGGGGGTTGTCGACGCTCACGACTCTGCACCTGGCTTACAGATGGGTGTAAGCTGTACTCCTACGATAATCAGTTGAGGTTCGCATCTAATGAAGGTCGTTTTGGCTGCTTCTCGGGAATGTCTAGTTTATAGCAATGACAGCTTGATCTGGTATGAGGGGTCGCCAACCTAAGTTCGCCTGGCAGGACCGAGAAACTTTGAGCACCTGAGCACGATGATTTTCTGCGGTCGGGTGTCACCGCCTACTGCCTCAGGCATCACCAGTAATTGCAAATTCACAATTTTGTATGCGACACATTTGGACTGTGCTCGCGTTTGGACTGTCACGATGTGAACATAATAAAACTGGTTTTCGGACATTGCTCCCTGCTTAGCTTACCTACTCTACCAACCAAGTAACCAAAGTTGCCAAAATGGTTGAAAAGCATTATGTGACCTATAACCAGGTCAGTCAAGTCACTTGCACGAGTGTCCCGCGTGGTGCGCTTGCGGCACGAGGGCGGTTGCTAATGTTACTGCTTGCGACAGGTCCACAAGATGTGCCAGGAAGCCGCACCAAAGATTCTCGATGAGTTCAAACCGAATCTTATGATCGCAATTGGTGGTGGTGGCTATGTCCCTGCTCGCATCTTGAGGTATGCTGATATAACACGAGTCTCGACCGCAACCACTAACATATGCAAGATCTTTCCTCAAGCAGCCAGGCGCTCCTAACATCCCCATTCAGGCCATCGGCCTCTCTCTTTACGAACAACTGTCCGGCTCAGACCCAGTCGAAGCACCAGGTACCAAGGTCACTCGAACACAATGGCTGGACCTATCGTCTCTTGAGATGGCCAACCTGATTGGCAAACACGTTTTGATCGTTGACGAAGTCGATGACACTCGGACAACGCTCGACTATGCGGTGAGGGAACTGGAGAAGGACGTCGAGACGGCGAGGAAACAGCAAGGAAGATCGGAAAAAACCACATTTTCGGTATTTGTGTTGCATAACAAGGACAAACCAAAGAAGGGCAATCTGCCAGCTGAGATGCTCGAGAACGGTCGATATATCGCTGCATTGACAGTTCCAGACGTGTGGATTTGTTATCCTTGGGAGGCTCAAGATATCGACGAGCACGACAGCCTGGCTGCAAAGGAGAGCAAATGAATGCGCCAGCGCAGCGGAGTTAGAACTGTGTGGATGAGATATTGCGAAGGTCAAGGCTGTAGCTATTGCCTTTGCCGACTCGAAACCTGTAGATCTTGGAAACCAGCTTGAAGGATAAAGGCCGCTGAGACCCCGAACACATATCAAGATCTTTAATTCCAGGCAACCTTTCGCTTGTCTAGATCCTTCTTAGCCTGGTCAATTTGTGACATAAGCTCGTTGTATGCCTCCTCGGTATCATTGAACATTAAAACACCCCAGCCAAGTCGTCCCAGGAGGTACGCTGCCAGTGAAATGAGAGCCCAGAATGGCAGGACTGGGATGATTTCGACCTGGATCTTCGTAGGCAATATCGACGGCACAGGTGATGAATCTGTGAGCAGAGGGAGCGCGAGGAGAAGATATGTCTGAGGAAAGGTTAGGGTCATGCGTCTCGTTCATGTCACCTGGCTCAACCCACCGAAGACGCCAGCAGGGCGATCGAGATGGTTTGTGTTGCGCGAGTCATTTTGTGAGCGCGTGAACTGTTGATGTGGTGGAAGGAAGAACGGTCCTTCGTAGAGACTTTGACAACGACTTCTGAGTCCTCAGTATCGTTGCAAGATATTGTTGTCGGCGGCAGGGTCCAATTCAGTGGGAATGGTGACCGGGTTGAGTGCTAGCAATATTGGACGTGTTCACTACGAGTAACCCAAAGTCTCCTACAAAAGGGGCATGTTTATACGGCCTACCAGGAACACCACTGATGCAGTCGCTGTTGTTGATCGCTCCTACCTTTGTGCTTAGAGTTGGGCACCAAGACATTCCTCCCTGTTTGCGATAACTTGCACATTCAGATGTTATAACAAAGTCCTGCACACATCATGAGCACGGACGAAGACTGGTCACTCATTATCGAGGTACTACAAATAGGTCCCGCTGACGGGCAAGAGATCTTGCAGCATGCGAAGACCCACAACGTGTGGGAAGCCTTGTATGTGGCGTCTAGATCCTCACAGTATGCGCCCGCCTGGCGACAAGCATTTGGGAGACAACGACCCTCACAACATGGCGCAGGGTCGGTCCTCGAACTTGCGGTTCGGGTGATCACTGACCAATGCGAGACGCTGAAGCCTCAGCATCTCTCTGAGCAGGGGCAACGGGACGTTACGCTTCTACTTGTCAGGTTGATCGCCAATTGCTGCGCCGACAGCGACCACAATCGGAGGTTAGTCATTCACGCGGGAGGTCTGTCACCGTTGATGAAGTCTCTCGACGACGGGGCTGATCCGAACGTGCTTGTGCCTACAATATACAATGTTTGCGCTGAGCTTGAGGATCCTGCGGAGCAATTTATGTCCAATGCAGGCGACTCTGAAGAGAGACTTAGCATAACAATAGCAGAAGAACGATTAGCTAGGGCTGATGTGCCCTCGAATAGCATCTACTCTGGAGTACTTATCTTCCTGTCCTCTGCCGCCGTCCTGCAATGCAACGATGAGATTAAGGAGCATCTAGCAGACCTTGTCGAAATGTCAGCAAGACCATCGGCAGCCGCCAAGGAAGGTCTAGCTGATCCAGGGAACGATGCTTTCGGTCGAGCCTTAGATCGACTGCTTGCAGCAGATGGTGGTAAGATTCTGGCCAATCACTGTGCCAAATGTCGCTGCAACATTGCCAGATCCCTTCTTGCCATCTCGGCCTCTGACATTGCCAAAATGTTCCTCGCAGACACCGGCCTGATCTTTGCGTTGGCCCTAATGGCCGACCATCAAGTTATGGACGACGATTATTTTGGAGAAGACGAGGAAGATCAGAGAGACAACAGGAAAGACCTTAATACCATCAAAACAGCCATGCTCAAATTAGTCTACGAGGTCTGCCAGATGCCACAATTTCAGAGCCCGCCGAAATACGGCATAGCCAGGCACTCCTTAAATATTGTGTGTGACACATCTGTATCGAGCCCTTTCGCCCATGCTGTTGCATATATCGTGCTCTATGGCTTCATCGACAATGATGTCAGGGCCCAGCTACTGGTTAGTGAGAACCTGCTGCCACCTCTAATCAAGGTGCTCGCATGTGAGACGGACAAGACGGTAATACATCCCGCTCTCGCACTTGCTACCAGACTTGCAGTAACCTGGCCACTAAGGGCAGAATTGCACCACGCAAACACCATGCAAGCAGTCAGACGTCTCCTGACCGCGGCGAATCTCGGATACGAGATACCGCTGAACACTATCACGCTGCTAGAGCTTTTGATCAAGGGTCATCCCACACACGTACTCACACTCTTGGGCAAAGATGGAGGGCATAGCATGATAGACGATGTTTACACTCTATTCGACCGAGGCCACGATGCGATCTGCCTCGAAATAGGTCGACTCATCGTCGAAATTTGTGCGACGTTGGCGCAACAGAGTGGGCAGCAACTTGAAGAAACCAGTCTCAGCCTCGACAATTTCGTTTCCTCATGTGAGCCGGAGGCGCTTGCTCGGGTAATGGTACACATGGCGACCAAAGTCCCGCGTGAAGCGCGAGCGGTGGCAGATCGGGTTTGGTTCGCACTAGGACTATTGTCGACAACGGTGAGCGGTAAAGCTGTAGTCGAGATTGCCTTGCGAACTGTTGAAATGCAACGTGAGGTGACTAGGATCGAGGCGGAAGGTCGATCATTGGCCGCGGACAACGTCAAGTTCATGATGTACAATCTTGGCGTTTCGCTGAACCAGCTGTCTGAGGGTTCGGCAGAAAGACTGAACGGCGCGATGGAGCAGATGTCGTTAGGGTAATCACAGCCTGAGGCTTCCACAAATCTTATCACCTTTGTCCACTCGATCCACAAGGCGAGTTCATGGCTATCCGACTGAGCACTGCATGTGGTCTTCGCTGGGAGTCGATCATCCGGCTCGTGCCCCAGACTCATCGAAAGCGACCATCGGAACATGTCCTAAGAGCGACACTTTGCCGAGCATCACGCCTTTCTGGCCAGCTGCTTCGTCTTCTTCCGTTCTTTGATGCGCTTCTCGGTTGCCATGAATTCGCGGATGCCAATAGGGATGTCTGCAAACAATGCATCTGGGTCTGCCTCGCTCGGACTTTGCCAGAGCGCTTCACTACCTCCTCCGTCATCGTCCATACTGCCTGACGCAGCCTGAACTTCTGCTCGAGGAAATCCAACTTTGGGAGTCTTGGTGACAGCACTACCTGAAGACTTGGCCTGCGCTTCTTTCAAGCGATTCGCCCATGACTCGACATCGTCGCGGTAATCATCCCATACGCAGCTACAACAGTTAGAATAGGCACTGCAGACAAGGCTGGCTTTCACTTACTGAACGCAACCACTCATACAGCAATTATCCGGTTCGGCCGGTCTAGGAGGGATTGGTACACCATTTATAGTCTGCCACGTTGCATCAGGGGTGTCTGATGTTTGCCTCTGGTAACCCGAGCCTTCAATGGTCCCAAACACCTTTTTCGCACGCTCCTCAATTTCCTTGCGGCCCCGGGAAGCTACCCATTCCGGCAGATCTGGCTCTGTCTTCGCCCTTGCCACCTTAGGCAGCGGTGTAGTCACCAAGTCGCTATAGAAACTACCAAGCTCCCGAGGCTGAAAACTAGGTTGTTGGTTTTCCTGCCGGCTTGCAGTCCCATGTAAGCCCTGAAGATGCCTACTGCCACTTAGTAGACTCCTCCGTGACTGCCGTAATAGTTGTTGGCGGCATACACTGCAAGTTGCTGTCATTGCGATCTTGGAAACCATCGCTCTCAGGCAATTAGGTGTGTCATAACATTACAAAAGCCAATCGAGACCTTCGCTGTAGCTATCGATGTCACTCAAATGTTTCGCCTAGAGATATCACGAAGTGATAAAGCTTCACTCGACGATGCGTCGAGACAATCTTGAAGTGACGTAGGCCTTGGCAGGAGACGCGTGAATCTGGCAATTTACGCGTATCGGCAGAGGAGCAAAACACTGGCTACCACGATCGTGCACTGAGTACAACAAGACAGTCCGCTTGAAGATGGCGAGTCCTTCGAAGAGGCGTCGCACTTCGCCCACGACTTACGCGAACGTTGGCGACCAAGAAAACACAGATCGAGCACAACCCCAGCCTACAACGCCGAAACGAGCCTCGTATCAATCACCCACCAAGGCTTCATTAGCACGTTCGAACCCGAATGTTTTGCAAGAGGTTGCACAAGCAAAAGGGTATCGGGAGTCTGAGCCGAATAGGAGACAGAGTCTGAGAGATGTCGTGCTCGGTAACCAGCGCATTCTGCCAGAAGAGCAGCATCAGCAAGCGCAGGAGCAGGATACGACCATGAAAGGAGCCGAAGAATCAGTACAAGATGCTCCGTCTACTAGTACAGATGCTCCTAGCCTGGCGAACAGCGTCACTGATGTGTTCAACGGTCTTCCAAGCACGCAGTCGGCTGTACCAGGTGATGCTAGACCTACAGGTGCAGCACCGCAGCAGGAGATTGCCTACACGCCACGACGCAACAATGCACCACTGCCATCCTTCACGTCTCCATCAATTGTCCCGAGGCTGGTGCAGAGCACGAGCAATTCTCAGCAACATTCTCGAAGGAGTACGTCAGCAGAGCTACCCCCAACACCTGCACAACTGGTAAGCGGCATCCGACCAGACCGACCTAGAGGGTTAGCATCAAGTAGTCCTGGAGGTAGTAGTCGGCGACGAGTTCGGTTAGGGAACGGACACATCACGAGCAGTCCTTTGAAGCCCAAACAGGCTGCACCTGCACTGATCGAGCCAGAAGAAGATCTCGACGATGCCGAAGCCGCCAGTGGCATTGGCGATGATGATGTGGAAGAAGAACGCGAAGGTGCCACCGCTGAGAGCGGTCTCGATCTGGGCGAAAAGACGAATGATCCCACGGTTCGAGGCAAGCAACAGCAGTTGAGGTCCTTGCACGAAGACCTGAAAGTCCTGCAAGAGCAGTGCGACAAGCTCAAGAAGATCGGCAGCGCTGCCTTCCAAAACAAATCGAATCCTCACTCCCCAGATGAGCTGGACCAAGATCTCGAATACCTACTTGGTTGCGTATCCAGACCAGCAACATCAAGGGTCTCACGCCTCGAAGACCACCCGCTCTTCAAGAAAAACACATACACATACCTCACCCTGTTCTCCCCCAGCGACTTCCGATTGACCTACCAGTGTTGGCAAAAAACAACCAAAACACGCAACAGCGTCGTTTATCAGACGACGTTTGCTGCACCCCAGCCCTGGCCCCCCAATACACTCAACCTGACGTTCGACGTCTTCACAGACCAACAGACAGGCGACATCGAGGACATTGTGTTCGCGAACAACCGACATCAACCCCCACCACTCCAGAAATGGATCGAAGGCCGCTTGTCACACCCAGTATTCAAGACTGACCTCGCCACCATCTTCACGGGCATAGGCCGATACTTCGAAGAAGACACTCGAAGGGCTACTATCATCAAGCACTTGACTGAGAAGCTCGCGTCGTCTCCACCGACAGAGACAGAGCAGCATGAAGGTGCCAGTACACAAGCAGCAACGACAGCAGCAGTTCCGTCCCGCAAAGATGCACTCAGTCTCTTGCCCTACCTCGATATCTCGCAGCGCTCCTTCTCACTCGTTGCCAGAAGCGACGCGCTCGTGCAGAAGAAAACAAGACACTCCCTGAGCAGCGCCAAACAGCTCATGCTTACGTACGACATCTCACTCGACTGGATAGGACAGACGGGTACAGCCATCGATGTCTGTGCTTCAGGTTTCAGTACGGGTGCCGTGCAGAATGCGCGGAAAATGTTCAGGAAGATCGAGGTTGTTGACGGTGTGAAGGCTGCTTTCGAGGGCGTGTGGAAGGTGTTAGGCATGGATGAGGATGCGGTTGTTGGTGGTGGACCAGAAGGCGCGACGGGCAAGAGGAAGGTGAGGAGGATGACGGAGTTTAATTCACCTGTCAAACAGTAGGTTTGTTTGGGTTACCTGGAAGATGGGGTCGAATGGTTGAGAGGGATACCTGAGTTGCGGCATAGTGAAGCAGGTAGGTTGTTCTTGAGCGTTACGACGCCCTGTTGTCTGGCTGGAGGAGCGAGGCAGTATTTGGCGGGATACGTGATTGGCGTACGTGGATGTTGGTTATTGAGATGCAGCGAGCGAGTGATACCCTTGTCAAAGCGTTTTAGTCGTCTGTACAATGTCGCGAACAGCACCCGAACCTGAAGTATTAGTCTGCTCCTTCTGCTATGTCAAGCGCCCCCCACGTGAGAGCTTGGAAGGGTTTGAAAACTTGGTATCTCATTTTCGTGACTCGATCTTGTCCTGCTTATGCTAATCACGTATAGCTTATACAGGTCTTCATGCTTCGCGACACGCACTCAGCCGACATATCTCGATGTCTGCCAGCGAACTGTGTCATGGATCTTCATCGTGCTTCGCACGTACCAGCACGACCATTCTCACACACGCTCTTGGAAGCGCTCTTTATGCCAGAAGCAAAGAAACTGCCACATTCACCATACAATAATTGGAATAATCATGCTATGCCTTGACTTATTTCTTCTTGGCCTCCTCAGCCTCAGCCTTCAGCTTAGCTCTCTTCTCCCTGATGCCGGCGTATCTCTGCTCGGCTCTCAACTCTCTCAACTTCATGTATGGAGACTCCTCGCCCTTTGGCATGTCACCGCTCTTGACCTCAGAGAAACCGTGGGCAAGACCAGTGCCAGTCTCGACGGCGAACGCAGAGCCAATCTTGGAGACAGTCTTGGCAGATCCGTCCTGGACAGCCTTGACGTCGCTCTCGGAAGAGTCGAGCTTCTTGTGCTGGCCAGATTTGCGGGGGAAGAGGATCAGGCGGGCCTTGTAGGACTTCAGGCGGTCAACGTTGGCGGTGAGGGATTCTTGGGAGTGGTTTGATCGGCGGTGGTCGACGCTGATACCGATTGTGGAAGCGAGTTTACGGGGAATGCCGGCCTCCTACGGTGATTTGTTAGTCCTGCTTTGTGTCTGCAAGATGGTGTTCTCCAAAATGAAGTTCTGCTCTTGGTTCCGAATGTGTGCGCCTTACCTTCAGCTCAAGCATCGTGAATCCTCGTCCAGCTCTCGCCTTTCGGTTGTACTTGATCGTAGGGCATTGTACGACGGGTCTGAGTCTGTCGACTGGTCGTGGGGCGACCTTTGCTGCCTTGGCGAGACGAGCTGTTCTTCGTCGGTGCTTTCGGCCTGGCTGGTCGAAGTGCACTCGGACTCTTCGCTGCCAGTCCTTGTGGAAGTGGTTGTGCGGAACTTCGTTGTTGTGTTTGATTGCCTGCGCACCCTATCAGTATATGGCAAACAACTACTTGTGCAATGTTCGAAACGGCATCGTAGGACTGTCTGGTAGGTGAAAGGTTCTCGTGAAAAGATTGCGTGCTATTGTAATGTGCTGGGGTGTGGTCGACCCGCGCAAGAAGGATCATGTGTTGTCGAGGTTGAAAGCGGACTGGGAGTGCCTGGAAAGGTGCATTGCTGTAGTGCAGGGAGTACTGACCATTTTGACGGCTTACGAACACAACGGGACAGACGAATGTAGAGGTTGATGGTCTGTCGCAAGCAATGTACTCTTGTCGGTAAGAATCTCGTCAAAGTTGCAGGAAAGCGCCAAGCATGTGTGGTCCTGGCCGTGCGAACAAATCTTGGCAGGCCGTCAGGCATGAGCAGGCAGAATCATCCTGTCTATCCTTTTGACCACTGTCGCAGCGCAACAGGTCGTATGTCTCGCCGTATTCAAGAAGGCGAGACTCTGGCGTCAGTGCTCTCGGCGCTTTGTCATGGGCAGTTCAAAGCCACATTGAGTGGAGCAAGTCATTGGTTGGAGTAATCGTTTTCAACGAGCCTCCAAAAGGTCCCTCTGTCAGGGACAAAGGCACTAGGTAAGGCATCATTGACTATTTAGTCTCATTCAGTTGATCCAATCTACGAGTTTGTGCTAAAAAGTTTGCCAACCCTTCCGTCTTCGTCGCTGTATACCTACCTGTCATAGTCCGTTAGTAGAAAAACCATACCTTTCAGTTTGGCCTCCCACCGGCATTGATTCACAAAACAGTGCGATTACGCTTCTATACCAAGCCCAACCTTGTCCTGGGTCCTGATCTTCTTTGTCTTCGATGAATGATCCACATATCCGTATGCCCGCTTTAGCTTCGCTGTCGCACTCTCTTGGCTACCCTTCTTGACGTTCCCAAAGAGCTTTGACTGCAACAGATTGCTGGATTTTTCAGCCTCCTGGGACTGACGAAGTGGCGATTCGAAGCCTGAAGGATTTCTTCGAAGCATGTCAGTCGCGAGCGAACTTGCTTGAGACTGAGTCAGTCCTTCCCATTCCGCTCGCCGGCCATCGTCAGAGACTGATATCGTGCTATCACGATCATGCCGCTCACGCTCGGCAGATTCATTGACGAGCTGCGACGCAGGGGCCGAAAGCAGTAGTTGGGAGCCAAGGAAGCCGTCCGACGTGCTCGGCCGGTCTTTTGGCGTTTGCACGGACGACAGCGAATGCGCACCGCGTTTGTGCCCGTGCTTCACTCGTGTAGCGTGCGACCTGGTAGGTGTCGCAGGCACACTGGCTACCTCTTGGCTCAGAATCTGATCGGCAGCTATCAATGCTGCAAAGGGCGTGTCATCTTGGTAACGCGAATACCGCCTCCGACGCGGTGTTGTATACGTCTGCCTAGGCGTAGGAAACATGGGTGATCGTTCTCGTAACTTGGTGAAGTGCTCTCTGTTCTCTCGAATGCGATTGACAAGCAGGGAGTTGTGTTCTGAGAGCGACTGTATGCGTTCGGCTTGTAACTCCTTCTCTCGCTTGAGCTGCTCGCAGAGTTCGTCGAGCGCTTCATTATGCTGCTCCAGGTGCCTCAGGTCATGCGCTAGTGTACTGTCTGTCCCAGACGGGGGCTGGACAGCAGGTGGACTTCTACTAAGGTGGGGCTTGATCTGCTTGACTCGGAGAAAGTCGACCTGTTTGCGCGACAATTGACTTTCAACCTCAGCTCGCTCAGCTGCCTGGCTTGTCTGCAGAAGTAGAAAATGATGCTGCAACCTTGCGTTTGCTGCACCTATGCGTGCGTCTGTAAGATCATTGACAAGGCTCTTGACCATGTTCCGCAGCTCATCGATGCCTGCGTGCTCGATATGTTCTACTGAAGGCAGGTCTTTCGAAGCGTTTCGGCGGGTTGTGGTCGGTGTCGCAAGGTGATGGCTTGTTGCGGTATCGTCGTCCCGCTGGGCAGTTGCGACTTGCGATGAGCGTGGTGGCGTTGCGCTCAGGGTCTGCGCCTGCTGTTGTTTCACCGACTTGCTCGGGCTCCGCACCTCATCGACAACTGATTGCAGCTGTGGGGGCGGAGTCGCAGGCACGACGGCTACCTCACCGACCGGCTCTCTTTGCAGATCTTGCGCCATGGTCGTCGCAAGTAGAAAGCGATTCAGGTGCCCGTCTATGCCTCGAACGGTGTATGCGCGGGCGATTGAGTATGCGTAGGTGGGGTTCCAGGTATCGAGGACAATAGCAGGCAGCTTCTGCGTGTCGGACAATTGCGCAAATGTAATCGCAATGAGGAAGCGAATGCGTGAGCGTCTCCAGTCCAATGCGCCAGGTACATCTGGGGGTTCAGGCGTCGAGCTTCGTATCACTGAGATTGAGGCAGGAAGTGGGTTTCGAGGACGGTGAACTGCGAGGCTGGTGACATCGAGCCGCGGGACTCTGTTTGTAGGCTTGACAGGCTAGCTGGTTGGGGCGTAGTCTGTTGTGATGGTTGCCCGGCCATGCCAGGTGCTGTTGGGCTCTAATCTGTTTTGGGAACATACGCCTCTCCTATCGGCAAAAGACTGGTTTGTACAAACCGACCGCCTAGACGTGTTTCGAAGCTTACGTGGTCTGCCTCGCTTGTGAGATGTAGAGGTTTTCCAAGCCTCTCAAACTAAATACGTCTACGACAAGCATGGACCAGGCGGCTATCTCGCGCAGAGGCAACCAAAGCAACATAGCTCGCCCAGTATCACGACTTCCTTTGGCACGTGCACCCTCAGCTACAGCCGCTATACATCAGGATGAGTCTTCCAAGAAACCACAGTTGCCTCGTGTATCCAATTCTTCAACACGAACCCCGAATATACGGCCTTTAGGAGAGAGCAACAACGCTGCTGTTAGACCGTCGTTTGGTTGGGCTGCTAGACAGAATGCCATCATTCCGCCCACCAGAACGCTGCCGCCTGTCAACAACGAACCATCCTTAGACACTACACCGCCGAGAGATAGGCAGTACTCGGCCATCACCGAAGATGGGGATGAAAACGCCACTGGCGTTGATCGTGGAAGGAAGGACGGTTTTGCTCAGCCCGAAAAACGAAGGCCGCGTCCTTCATTGTCGGAAAGGACCATCGAGACTCTATCGCAAATTTCCCCTGGCCCCTCTCCCTCTCGGAGACGCTCTAGCACGCTAAGAAGCAGTGGATCGATGGGGCCACCTGCTCGGCCAGCCTCCGCCATGCGTAATCCACGTCCCGAGACGCCCTCTACCCCCTCTACTGCTCGTGCTCCAAGCCCCGTCAAGCGACCCTTCAAGCCTCCTGGCAGATCTGGATCGCCGGCCAAGGATCAGCAAATCGAGACTTCTCTAGATACTATCTACACACCTCCCAGAGCGTTCGTGAGAGACCACAGTTCTAGAATCGGCAGACCCCGAGACGATCGGAGGTCGTCATCGACTACAATCACAGCCGCAACGGTCACTAGGCCCTCTCTCCGGCCTGCTGGACCAGCCGTCAAGGTGAAATCGATGTACGACATCCGCGCTGCTGCGTCACGTACATTGCAAAGCATGCCATCTTTGCCGGCGCTTGCTAAGGAGCAAGTCACACCAGCGAAGGGTAAACCTGCCCACCGAGATGGCTCGCCTCATGCTAGCTTGATGAAAACCCGTCACCCAAGCGAGAGTGTATTAGCTTCGACAGCAAAGGTAGCAAAGCCTGCTTCGAAAATGCAGCCTCCAGTGAAACGAACAATCAAAAGGACGTCTACGCCCGATCAGTCACGCCATCGCGAAACGTCAACTTCAACTTCATACTCAGCGACCGCCAAGTCTTCATCAGCCCTGCGAGACACAATCGCCAAGGCCAAAGCGGCGCGCAGAGAAGGACTACGCAAGTCAGGGGTGCAAGCGGGTTCCGCGGACCAACTATGGACGGAGAATGATGCATCGTCTCCAGGCCCTACCGTTGCTATTGGCGGCCAGTCCTTGAAGAGGAAGATCCTCGGAGCCGTGACGACAGGTGTGCTGAATCTCTCGGCGATGTCTCTGCATCAAATCCCACAAGAGATGCTGACGATGTATGACTTCAAAGAACTGCAGGACAATGGCATCACGTGGTCAGAGGCTGTGGATCTGCAAAAGCTCATCCTCGCAGACAACGAGATTGAAGTGCTACCTGATGTAGTATTTCCTGACTGGTCGGAAGAAGAAATGCTGGCGGATACCGAGAAGAGCAATGAGTTCGCAGGCCTGAGTCTACTGGATATGCATGGGAACAACTTGACCTCAGTGCCTGTTGGTTTCCGAAGATTGCAACAGCTCAAAGTACTGAACCTGAGCAACAATAGCTTGGATGTGTCCCTCTTCAACACGATTTGCGATCTCACAAGCCTGCAGGAGCTGCGGCTAGCGAAGAATGGTCTCAGCGGCACCTTGCCACCCGAGGTAGGCAGCATGACAGCGCTACAAATCTTGGACTTGAGTGACAACCAGCTCGATAAGCTGCCTGCTATCATGGCGAACATGCGACACTTGCAGAAGCTCTTGTTGTCTGGCAACAAGTTTAGCTCGCTAAGTCTTCACCTTCTTCCGGCAGAGTCGTTGCTTGAATTGGATGTATCTAAGAATATGCTTGATGGCACATTCGATGCGGAAAACGACCTGAGCGCATTCCAAAAGTTGAAGTCGCTCAACATATCCTTCAACAACGTGAAAGGTCTGTGCACTGACGCTTTCGATCTGTTGTCGTTACAAACGCTGGCTATTCACAACAACAGAATTACCGCATTGCCACAACGGCTCAGCTGTCCTCAGCTGACAACATTAACGGCATCTGAGAACGCCTTAGCATCGATGCCCAGCAGCTTCTACACCTTGAGATCATTGAGAAATGCCGATCTCAGTGGCAATAGCATCAAGACCATTGAATCCGACATCGCCAACATGGAGAATCTCTCAGCATTCAACCTCGCTGGTAACCCCTTGCGAGAGAAGAAATATCTCACTATGGACGTTGGGGCTATAAAGACAGATTTCGCGCGTAAAACCGCGCCTATTCAAGGCGCGAAGGTCAGATCGATGGACTCTGCTTCCGCGATTGATTTGAGCACAAGTCTTGAAAACGGTAACGATCCTGCTGAACATCAGCTCCACCAGCCTAAAGGTGGGATACTAGATCTTTCTTCACGCAGCCTCCCCGGCTTGGACCCGTCAAGCGTCGACCTGACAGCACCAATCCATACCATCCGCCTCGCAAACAATGATTTCACCGCCCTGCCAATCGAGTTACTGATGCACCCATCCATACGCGGGTCTCTGAAATCTCTTGACATGAGCCACAACCCCTCCCTCCATCCGACCGACTACCTAACTTCAGAGATTGATTTGCCCCTCCTTCAATCCCTCTACATCGTCAGCACAGGCCTTACGACCCTCGACACCTTAACCACCCATCTCAAAGCCCCTAATCTCCGCGAACTCAACATCTCCTGCCACCGGATGACGGGCCACCTCCCCTGCGTTCGAACATATTACCCTCTCCTCACCACTCTACTAGCATCTGACAACTGGTTCGAGTCAATTGACGTTGAAGCCGTCCGTGGTCTTGAAGTTCTCGACATCAGGAACAACGAAGTCGAGTTGCTGCCACCGGGCATCGGACTGCTGGGAAATCATGCCGGCAAGACGGAGGCCGGCAGGCTGAGGAGTCTGGAGAGCAGTGGGAACAAGTTTCGGGTCCCTAGACTCATGGTGCTTGAGAAGGGCACGGAGGCGACTTTGAGAGACCTACGGAGGATGATACCAGCCGAGGAGGTGCCGGAGGAATGGCGGGCAGAGGTGTAGAACAGGCCCTAATACGGGGTTCCACCCGCGAGAGCCAATTGGCTAATTCTATCTACCACTTGGTGCATACTACTTGTCTTACTGTAATATGCGCAATGCGCGACGCACGATTTGGGCGCAGGAGCGATATTTGACGTCCTGTATACCATATAACGGAAGATCACGACGAAATGCATCTGCCGAGTTCATTGTAGCCCCGAAGACTACGGCAGGGTATTCTCCCGCTGCAAGTCGGATGGTTGTGTGAACGCACTCGTCGATGTGTCAAACCACTGATCATAGTACCCAAATGAAGCCATTACGTCTCCTGGGTTTCAATCTTGACAGTCGTACCAGAGCATCGCCCCAGGATGTTCTTCATCCGGACGCGAACTAGGCACGACAGTCGTGAACGCTTTGTCACACACCTTATTGCACTTGTCCAGCAGGATTCTCCTCTCTTCTGCGTCCTCTCGCTGTGTTAATCCTGGTCGTCATGGCCTTCAACCCATCAGAATATTTATCGACCCCGAATTCAACTCTTTTCCACCACTCGGGTCCTCGACAGCAACAAACGGACGATTGTGGTTAAGTATAGGCCAAATCTTGGGGACCTTCCTTGTTCCTTCGCTTTCTATCGATCCTCCATCTTAAACAGTTTTCGACGTTCAGTCGGGTAGTGGTCATTATGTGGAACTAATACTAATGTGGTTAGTACTGGCTGAGGTATATAAACAGTATTCAGTAAGATCAGTAGACCAAATTGGTAGTCGATGTAATGACAGAGTCGTACTTGCCCAATAATGTCTATAGCAAAGAATCTTGCTTTGTCTTGGCAGCCTGAATGGTTTACTTTACATGAGGGCTACCGAAGCGCAAGCGCAAGAAGCAGAGAAACCGAGAGCCTAGCATTACATTTGCAGGCGAGGGAGTCAGCAGATCAAGCTTGAATCATATTGTGCAACACCGGCGTGGTGCGATTGGTTACTTTGACCCGTTTGCACGCCATGAGTGTTTCTCAACCGTCAGGGCGCAGAGTATGCAAACGCCAAATCTGGGGAGCGCAGCCGCAAGTGCGTTACCACTCAAGCACTTCGGATTGACCTGCATACCCTAGCCAACCAGTCTACCTCACCGCGTCCCATTGCATCCTTGTAATTCAGCTCTCGTAAGTGCCGCAACGTATGATGAGCGAATCACCTATGCTACGAGACAGTTCCGAGGACGACGACGACCTCAGCAAAACCAAGTCCATTCACCTGGTGGACGTTAGCAAACACAGACACATTAATGCTCAGGTCGACAGCACCACAAGCAAAGTGAGCTTGAATTTAGCTCGGTCAATCGTGCTTGTTCTGAGCCTGATCGGAGCCGGCTGGGGTCTTTCCTCGGTCTGGAGAGGAGCCAAAAGCCGCAGCATCATATCACCTTGCGAGGGTAACTGGGCAGATTGCGAAGCTACAGCACCTTTCATCTTCGATTCCATTCACTCCCTGACCAAGCAGTGGCCCAGCACATATGCACCAAATGGCCATTCTATCGTTACAGTTGTGCTCCCCAAAGGCATTCCGCTGTACCATACCAAGAGGTTCATGGGGGAGGTGAAGATTCCAACATGGTTATCGTTTGACCCGTGTGTGCGGCTGAACGCCTTTGTGTATACATGTCACTAACTGGATCTAGAGAAATGGGCTTAGGAATCTACACAGCTTGGAGTACACTCGCAGTCGAGCATACTTTCGTTACAACCAAGGCGTTGAACTTGGTATACTTCGATGGGTCGTCGGCTGTTCTCACAGCTATGGGCACTTTGGACTCTCAAGCTGCTTTTTTGCACGAACAAGTGAACCTTCATCCAGGAAACCAATATACTTATGACGAGGATCAGCGGGCACTCGACGTCTGTGAGCGTATTGCAAGCTTCGGGATTGATGGCATGATGCGAATGGATGCAGGTTTTGAGGCAATGATCTGTGACCGCAAGAAGTCCGGGTTAAAGCAGCTTGCTACGACAGATGTCACAGTTCCTGGACGTGGTGCATCTCGTGAGAAGAACCCGGACCTTCCTAGAGATCCTCACCGTCGCCCACCCAACGGCTACGGCAGCATTTTCGCACCACAGAGCAGATGGGAATGGGTCAGGAGTGGCACCTGGCACTACGGTGGATATGGCACGACCGCTTACAACCAGCGCGAAACTCGCGCGACGCTGAACCAGTGTGGTTTTGTCTCTTACTATGATCCCAGACTCAAGAGCTTGCAAGGAAAGCACCATGGCGGGCTGAGGGATGGCGAAACCTTTGAGATGGGGTGGGGTCTGCGGCGAGGCCACAGACTGCTCGATATTAGCAAGGAAGATGCTGCAAAGGTCTTTCAATGGACCAGAGACGCTGTGAAAGCAGCAAAGAGAGGATCCATCTTTGGTGGTCGCGACCAATGCTCCGGCACGAATTGGCAAGCCATTACAGAAGTGATCACGACTCAACTCAAATCGAGAGTAAAGGAAATGTCAAGTGTTTTGCGTCTTGCAAGCATGAACAAGATTTCGGTTCGACAGGCTGTGGAGAGGGTGTATGGACTCAGTCATGCGATACTCCATCCTTTTCTGGCCTATCCAACATCTGGAACTGGATCGATCGAGGCAACCAAGTCGAAAGCCATCAAAGGATGCTCATCGATTTACACAAGTCATCTACAGCAGCAGTCATTCAACGAGCGTGAAGCCCTTATCAAAGACAGTATCGAGATAGTACTTGGAAAGCTTTGCACATGGGAGTGGGACTTGTTTGAATGGAGTTACCAATAGACTTGGGATCTCCTCCGCAACCCAGGAGTATCGTCTCTCCAAGCCTTGACAGCGGCAGTTACGGATGTGTCGAAAAGTGAGATTGCAGAGCGTGCTGATGAAGCATACCAGATGCTAAAGTACATTGGTTGGGATCTTTGGGAGAGTTGCGACAGACAATGTGCATGGGACGTAAGTGCCTCGATCTAACATCAGTCATAGGATTGCTTGGCGAGGATCCAATTGACCTAGTTTCACAGGAACTATGTTACATCCTTATGTGGCCAGTTGTTTACTCGCCCCAGAAACATTCAGGCGGACCTTGGGGAGGGTCAAAATATACCGAGGAGAAAGAGAAAGAATTCTGGCGACCCAAATGCATTTCGTTCGAAGATTACAGCCGCTGGGGTGGCCGCGCCAGGGACCCCGAACATCAGTTCTCCGACGTGCCATGGATCAATGACACAGGCAACACTCTCAGCGGGGCGTGACAATACTCAAGTATCGAAATGGTGAGGGAATGGTCAAGGATGATGTGCAGTAATTAGAGGATGAGATGGTAAATATGCTAGTATGAATGTGCCAGGCTTTCCTTACAATTTGACCTCGATCTGCGATATGTTCTGCAACACTTGTACTGCAGGTGCACATGTTCAAGTGTTACTGACTTCAGGGTAAGAGTACAGATGCTGTTCCCGACTTTCGTCACGGATCAATCCATCTGTTGTATGCTGTTGGAAACAATCGCTGCTATAAGCATACTTTCCGCAGCCCGCCTGCTACTATATCCCACTGCACCTTGGTCTGCCCTTGGAGGATATCACGGGGATGAGCCAACGTCCCCGTGCATATTTCGATCACCCACCACATGCGCAATTATTCAATGCCCGAAGATTCGACGTCATTGGCTTAGGTTGTGGGGAAGACGGCATTCCCAGGCCAGAATATGTCGAGCTTCAAGCATTATGTGGGATGTGCCAGGGTAATCGTGGATGTTCCCAGACTGCGAAAGAGCCTCACATGTCATCACTTGAGGTGTTTACACAGACGAAAGGAGAAAAAGATCTCCGTACTATCGCTCTCCGCCACAGGCTTGGCTGGACTATCCGAGCACAGGGTGACCTGGCAGCAAGTGAGAGGTACTCACTTCGTACCATGGCAGACACCATTTTGGCTTGTCTTACTATAGCCCTGGCCCGACCCAATCCAAGTCGCGACTCACCGTTTCCTCCAAGGATAAGCGCCTCCTTCATACCGGCACAAACCCCTCCCCGACCACATACTTCTCGGCGCTCTCCGCCCCCTCAAACACGAGATGCGGCCTCTCCGCCGCCAACCAAAGCACACACTGCGCGAACACGCTGTTTGCCCACGCGAACCACGGCCTCGTCATGCCCTGCGCCGACCGCCGATCGACGCCGATCCGCACATCCACGCTTTCGTTGATCAGGCCGAACACGCTCACGTTCTTGACGCGCTCGAGACACGACAGGATCTCGGCGTCGTCGTCGCTGGTCATGGCCTGGATCAGCACGCTCATGGGCCAGGCGTTGCTCAGGCCGATGTGCGGGCCGCCGATGCCGGTGAAGGCAGGGCCGGAGAGGAAGTAAGGGTTCCCCTGGGCACTGAGGACCATGGCGCGGGTGTTCTGGTAGAGAGGGTCGGATTTGTCGAGGAAGCCGAGGAGGGGCAGCGAGAGGAGAGAGGGGACGTTGGCGTCGTCCATGAGGAGGTGCGAGTTGTAGCCATCTGTTTCGTAGGCGAGGACGCGGCCGAAGGTTGGGTGGGTGACGACGGCGTGGGTGAGGATGCCGGTGCGGATGGAGGTGCTGTAGGAGTCGAGGAGTTTAATGTAGGCGTGGAGGTTGTCGATATCGGATTGGGATTTGTCGGTTGTGGTTGTGGCGAAAATGCGGAGGAGAGAGGCGGTGCGGTTCAGTTCGACGGACATCATTGCGTTGGAGGGAACGAGGAAGGGGAAGATTGTGGCGTCGTCGGAGGGGCGGAAGGCGGAGCGGATTAGACCCGTGCCTGAGCCGAGAGGGTTGCCTAGGCCGCCGAGGTTGAGAGTCTCGGTGCCGGCCATGGTCTGTCGGCTGAAGAGGTACTCGTTGAGATGAAACTTGTGGTCGGTGTCGAAGGTTGGCTGAGATTGTGCTTGGAGCACGGCGATGATTGTGCGAAGAGCGAGGAACCAGCGATTTGTCAGAAATTTGGTGCTTCCTGTTGCGGCGTGGTATTGGTTTCCCAAGGAGAGAAAATTGGCTAAACTATCCAACTCGTACTTGCACTCGAAGACATCTGATGGCTCATACTGCGGATGGACGACATCTTGCTGACCATTGTTTGAGGGGCCCAGACCCGATGGGTTCGGAGGTTGGAAAGCGTTGCAGTAGGGATTTTGTATCACGAACTCGGCCTGCGTCGCGATTGCGCCTTTGATGAGGTTCGAGATGTCCGGGGCTGTTTTGGCAAGCAGCTGGTACTGTGCTAGCTGGTTGGTAGAGTCTCTTAGCCACTCTGCATTAATGTCGCCTGTGACTATGAAGGACTGTGCACCCTTCCATTCAGCATTGTCCCGGTAGCGCAGGTATTTAGGTGGTCCTGCATGACTTGTCTCCCCATCCACATGCCACAGCACCGTGGTGTCGAGCGTGTTCGGAAACGCATTCTGGAAGATATGGGCAAGGTCGCGATCTATCATGCGCGGGTACAAATCTCCGATTACCTGCTCGACCTCGGGAGAGGTGAACTTACGGCAGGACTTATGTGGCCGTTGAAAGGACAGCTCAAGAGGTCCATCACTATAAGGTCGACTGCTGCAAGTCAGCTCTGACCTCTGAGCTGTAATGGATCATTGCATCGCTCACTGCCTCGCTGTTGCGTAGCTGGTATAGTCTGGACAGGGGACGCCGAGCACTTGCTGGTCTACCTCATTGAGTCCGCTGTCATATACCGCGTCATCAGGAGCATAGTTCTCCCCGGGCACCTGGTATCTTTCGGCGCAAGCAAGACGTAGACCTGCTGGTAAAGCTAGGATTGAGGCGAATCTATCAAGACGCATATTTCGCTTCGTGTCGTCCTTAGTCACGCAACTTGGCACCGTCTTCACTTTACAAGGACGGGAAGACGGCAGGACGAGGGGGTGGAAGTCGCCTGGTGCGGAGCCTTGTCTGTAAACTGCGAGGCTGAAGCCTGGCCTAGCAACGTTGAGTAGACAGTACACGTCGAAATGCTCCGAGTAACCGACGTTTCGCTCTATGTAGACATTCTTCATATACGTAGAACGTGAGTAGTAACCTCAAGAGACTTGGTCTAGAAGCACAAAGTGCTTGATGCTAGCCATATTGCTTACAGTGGCGGCGCCTGCACGGAGACTTGTACAAGGATGTGGTTCAGCCCAAAATGATTATCATGTGAGACGTCTACTTCTTCCCAAAAAAGCTCATGATGTCCTTCTTCTTGCCCACTCCAGCACCGGCACTACCTTTAGGCGCCGAGCTCTTCTGCGTCTGGCTTTGACTCTTCGCCGCCGCAGCAGTGTTCGGTGGGAAAGCAGGTTTCCTTGCTTGAGGGTTGGGCTCGGGCTCATCTTCCGAGAAGCTTTCCCACGCCTCTTCCTCCCTCGTTACCAGAAAGCCCTCATCGTCTTTCATGGTCCGCTTCTTCATGACTTTCCTCTTGCCTCGCCGCCGGGGCTTTACTACTTCATCTTTGACTTGCGCTTTGGCCTTTTTCTCAGTATCCGAATCAGACCAGTCCACGTTCTCAGTATCGCCAGCAGGCGCATCGAGATCCTCGTCTGATTTCGCGGCGGGCGGATCAGCATCCATGTCTGTTGCGTCGGTGACCTTGGGCACCGCACTTTCCGCTTCGGCATCGTCCTCCATCATCTTTCGCAGCTTAGCTTGTCTTTCCTCCTTTTCTCTTTCAACATCACTGGGCCGCTTTTTGCTCTTACTCGTGCCAGTGTCCAGGAACATGGCTTCGTCTTCTGATTCACCTTCGTCAGCATTCGAGTCCATGCCACTCATCTTGGCGTCGGAATCGTTGGTATCATTGCGTTCCACCTTTGGCTTGGCAGACTGTTTGGCGAATGCCTTGAACAACGATGAGCCATCACGCTTGAGGGACGGTTTTGACTTGGTGTCCTGGGTTGAGGTGCTATCTCTTGAGCTGGGACGGGATGCCGGTGCGGAGGGGATCTCTTTTTTGCCTTCTTCCTTCTTGACCTCCTTCTTGATACCAGATTTGGCGAATGGGTTCGATTTCTCCTCCTTCTTCGGTTCCTGCTTAGTTTGAGGCTTCGCCAGCACTTTGGGCTGTATCTGTTCCGCCTCACGGTCGACATTGACTGGCCTCTTGCCTTTCCGTCGCCAGACATGTGGATTCTGTATAATGCCATAGTCTTTGTTGTGTACCAGGGGATCTTGCTTTGCGTGGTAGTCGGCGAAGACAGCTCGGCCCGTATCAGTCAGAGTTGCCAGGTCTTGGACTCGGACAGATGATAGTGAATATATGTGTATTGATGATATAAGCTCATACTGCTCTTTCACTGATGGCAGCTGCTCCTCGCGACACAGTGTGATGCATTTCACCGGGACCTGATATCGCTCGTCGAGTTGCTCCGTGGCCTGGGATGCTGCTGGCATAGACGAGCTAGGCAGTGCTGGTGGACTCGAAGGCATTGGCACGTCTCCGTTGGCTGGCTTTGGTGTTCCATCGATGGTGGCAGCAAAGGAATCTCCTCTCTTTTTCCCTGACAGTACGTAGGTAGCATATATCGAGCCGGACTTCTTCTTGTTTTCCTTCTCATAGAACTCATAGAGCATGCATTTGGCCGCGTTCACATGCACTTTGAGCGCGCGTGAGAGATTCCGATAAGAGACCGTTTTTTGTTCCGATATCACCTCGGTGGCAAGGAACGTCTTGAAGTCGGGCGCCATCTGTTTGAGGTGTCTAAAAGATGGACTTGCTTCGTAGTCGAACTCGAGTGGAAAACAATCATGTTGGAAGTGACGCGCTGTGGGCAACGCGTAGAGTGCCGAGGAAGGTGCACTTTTGCCGAGTCGGTACCCGTCTGACAGCCTGAGGCATCATATTCTCGGTAATGCGGGCTTCGCTACCGCCTATCAATGCGTCTGCACTTTCAGCATTGAGGGTCTCGAAAAGACATAGTCGGCTTGCTCGAGCTATTGTGCTCAGCGGGCAGCAAGGGCATGCTCCTCGTATCCTGTGATTTCTACTCTGATCGAACAAAGCTTGCAGGCCAAAGCTAAGCTTGGCTTTTTGTTGTTAGACTCTTAGGACCATTAACTTTTTGGCTAGAAAAGGAAGCATTTTAGCTAGAAGCGGTTAGGGTCCCTCTCATACCTGCTAGGGGAGTCTTTTCCCATCAAGATGCCACGCCCACGTGTTCTCGTGTTCTACGTGTACGCTCGAGCTCGTGTAATGCAAGACAGTGCTCAGCTGAACAAGTATAGAAGCTGGTTTTTTGCTTATTTGGATAGGACTTGCGGCAGCTGCCAGGCTAGCCAGGACACCGAACGGCACGTGTTTATTCCAGCAAGACTATTGTTCACTACGAGTGACAAGCCGTCTCTGGTTTCGGCCATTCCGCGAAAGGCACAGCAACGTTCAAACAGCAGAAGTAGACCGCATCGTACCAATGCAGCCCTGAAGGAACCCAAAACCCGATAATCTGGTACGTGATACAAGGAGTGAGCATAGTCCCAGTCATCTTAAAGAGATAACTGTGTTCCATCTAATTATGCCTCACTCAAGCCTGTCTATAGCTGCCAGATCATCCCTCTCACATCAACCCTCTTCCACAGCAATCTACATCTCACAGACAGACCTAGCAAGCCTGGGTCGCCCAACCTCACATGGCCGCCACGTCTCAAACAAAGCACCCACACAACAAAGCTGGAGATGGTACCGAGTTCACCTATCGCTGCTTCGGCAACTCTTCAGTCGTCGCCAATGTCCACGTGACTTGAAGATCTATTCAACCGCCTGTCATGGAGTTCATTTGGCAGTGTATTGGGTTCTTCGGTGGTGGGGTCGATATATTCCTGAATGACGGCGGAGGAGTTGATGTCGGACCGCAGTCATGAAGGCTGCCGCTACATGAGCGACATGAGTTTTGGAAGGTAAAGGCATTGGCCTTCATTGAGGCTGTTGTAAAAACTCTTGCCAATAGGGTCGTGTATAGAGTCTGTCCATAGAAATCTTTGCAAGCGGGCCTTGATCTGCTCCCATGCTGCTTCTGATGGTATGCCACTTTCACCTAGAATAGCAACGAGTCGTGTCCTGTACCATTGGCGTTGACTTGTTCGGTAGGAAGTCATATAACCATTAAGCATGATCCACAGAAGAAGCTCATCATCAAGCGAAGAGGCGTCCAGCTGTTCTATGAGCGATTTGAGCCTGGCCGACCGCAAGCGGCAGCTGCGCTGTCCGAATGCGCAATACCTGAACATTGGCTGCATAAAATCCAGTAGAGAAATTCTTAGCACTTCGTCCAGAGAGCATCCCGAGTCCAGAGAGAGAAGATCGTGATTCAAGCATAGCATCGTTTCGTAGTAGGTGCTTGCATCCAGGTCAGAGGATTCTGTCCAAGCGATCTCGAGGTTCTGACAGAGTGAATCCAAGCTCCATAATATTTTGATTAGACCTGCGGATATGCCAGCTCGCGACAACTCAGCAATGATGTTTCTAAGATGTGCTGATGCAGTCGATGAACTCGGCCCTGATGCTTGTGGGTCTCTCACTAGTCGTTCCAGTAGGGGAGCCTCCATGTTGTCGACGCCGCGAACAATATCTGCCCGTGCTATCTTCGCTCGTCTGACTCTTTGCATGGTATGAAGTCCACCTCGAAGGCGGATCATCTCAACAAGTCCTTTGGCATGAATTTTAGACAACTTGTCGTTGCCCCTCGAGTGCTCAAGAAGCGCTAGACATGATACACTTGCTATCGTATCATCAGACAAATCTGATCTGCTGATTTTCTCGTTCAGGTGTGTGAGAAAAGAGGACATGAGAGCTGCGGCAGTTTCTGTTGCTGCTTCGTTTCGCTTAGACGCATAGTGCATCGCCCAGAACATTGCAATGTTCTTCAACCACAGGTCGTCCTCGAATGCGACAGGAAACCATGACGAGCGAGTTGGTGTCGACTGCTGTCGGGGCTTAATCGCAATCGGATGCTGTGATGTATCGATAACATGGAGGTCTTCGTGACGTTAGTGTGGTGCACGAAAGGCAGGATGCAAGTACTTGCAATAGTCAAAGTCGCAATCTAACCCCTCGATCTGTTCGTAACCAGGTATCGCAGAGCTTGGTGATGGCAGCAGCGGCAGATGAATCGACCAGGTCACGTCTGTAGAGGTGGTGGAAACGCTGGCAAAGTGGTTGGTGGTTGCTGCAGACTGTTTCACGACGCTGTCAAAAGCATACATGTTTGATTCAGTCTGCACGACAGCAGATGGGTTATGTACATCGTGCTCTTGCTCGCAAGGTCCATTGCTGATACTAGCATCAGCTCGTCTGTCTAGGCGTCTTGGCCTGGACCTAGGCTTTGACATGCGCTGGCGACTTTTCTCGGGTCTACTTTGTTCAGTATGTCGAATTGCAAGACCATACAAGGAGCAATTCCGGACGTTACCAGTCCAAGACTTTCGTGCCTTCGAGCCTTGCTTGAGCCAATCACGGTCAACGATGAACAGAGGTTGTCCTGTTGAGTTAGTGTTCAAGTATGCCATTGCTGGGATCGACAATACTTCCTCACACAACTTTCAAAACATGTAGGACCCTTATAGTTGCCCAGATCAAGAATATCCTGGCATAGCACAGTTCTGGACCCCAAACCAATGGGTATATTTTTGGAGGGAAGTAAAAAGGAGCTACAGCCACTGCAGTTCCTCGTTTCCGTCTTGTGGACCAATGCTGCTTGGAGGAAGCGCGTAAGAGCAGTGGAGAGACACTACTGGCCCGGGACGAAAACACTCGCGTGCATCGTCCAGATTCGCGCGGGTACGTACGGAGATGCCATGTGTGAGGATCTGTCGTACGCCTAAGGCAGGATACTGTGAACGAGACTGCCGAGGAGGTCTGGAACCACGGGACGTATGACGGTGAAAGCCCCAGCTTGGACGGAGCATTACCTACCCACAGGAGACTGGCTGACTAGCACGAAGTCTGCATCTGCTGTGGGCTCACGATTGGGCCTCATGATTTGAGTTGACGGCTACTGTAGGACTTTCAAAAACAACAAGACTTCATGTTTGTCCTGACGACGGCTATGGCTGAGAACTTTGGAATGAGATTAGAGTCACCATCGCAGATCGATGAATGTTGTGCTCGGGATGGGAACCTGGCGGTATGGCCAGTTCGCTCCCCTCCTTGACCTCATGGAAGCATATCGGATGGGGTCCAATGACAGACTATGTCAAAGGACATGGATAAGGTACCTCTGCAGGTGATCTTCGTAACTCAGTAATGGTGAAAGCACGTCAAGGAACTAAGGTGGCAGACCAGCAGTAGATCTCTTTAGCTCCAATTAGGTTTCCGCCAAGGTGGTTTGCTCATTTCCTGTATTGGGACTAGCGCCACTAATGCCTTAGTCAGGCTCACGTAGCGGACGTGTGACTATCAAGCCGTACGAGTAGAGTACGCATGTAACTTTGAATGTTTGGGCCGGACTTCTGTGGCTCACCTCACTCGCTGCTCAGATATGTCCACCGACCTTGTCGAATGGCTCGTCGAGCATGAGCCGGAATTCCGCAAGTCTGCTTCCTGCGCATTTCCCACGTGCCTCGGGGCTAACATTGTGACAGAAGCCGGCTACCATCGTTGTATTCCGACCTAGCACAGCAGAAGTCAGCCAATGCTGATGGCTTTGCTGCCAATGCGTCAGCATGGCAAGCAGCACTGACAAGAGCATCCTTGGCAGGACAACTGCCTGCTGAACAGAAGATCATCATACAAACATCCGCACGATTACTGGACGCATTGAGAAGTCCCCAGTATGGTCGGCCCACAGGCCTGGGGGTTGTCTTTGACAATGCTGTCCAAAACGGTAGACTTGTAGATCTGAAAGAGTTCAATGCGCTTGAGCACAGCATCTACCAGAAGAGCTGGATACCGAGTCCTTGGGCCATCATACGCTGGAGCTTACGACAGGCAGGACTGATGGGCAGAAGCTCCTACGATTATCAGGGCGGACTGAAGCCAGGACAACTCGTTGTTGTCGAGGGTCTCGAGACTTTGTCGAGGCAGCTTCAGTCGAAAGTTGGATCAGCGGTCACGGACAGGGTCATGTCGAGAGAGGCATTTGCGCAACTGGTATCAGGGACTGACATTGGCTCTCTAACCCCGAACGAGATTGACACATTGCTACGATTCCTCAGTCGAGACAATCGAGCACTGACATACGATGCTCACACCGTAAAGTTCAGAGCGCCATCTTCCGAACATCCAGAGCCTATCACACAGGAAGACTCAACCATTGCTTCAATCCGGTCCCTTATCGCGTCCCTTGAATCACAGATCTCGTCGCTGACATCCAGGGTGACGGCTTTACAGAACACAGCTCAAGACGCCGTACAGTCAAAGAATAAGCATGCAGCCATGTCGGCTTTACGGTCCAAGAAGCTTGCAGAGCGCAACCTTCAACAACGTGCAGACACGTTAAATCAACTGGAGGAGGTGTATGCCAAGATCGAGCAAGCAGCAGATCAGGTTCAGATCATGGAGGTCATGCAATCTTCAGCGCAGACACTCAAATCTCTGAACAGCCGTGTTGGAGGTGTCGACAGAGTCGACGAAATCATGGATGATCTGCGGACACAAATGGGTCAGGTCGATGAAGTCGGACAAGTCATCTCAGAACCACTCGATGGGCAAGCGGTCCTCGACGAGGGCGAGCTTGACGACGAGTTCGAAGCTCTAGAACGGGAGGAACGAGACAGAAAGGAGGAGCTAAAAGCAGAAGCAACACGGGCCAAATTGGCTGCGTTGGAGGATGCAGAGAAAGCAGTCAAGCAGACAGCTTCCGAAGCATCAGACAAAAAAGTCCAAGACGATGCTCTGGAAGCCGAGCTCTCGAGCAGCTCACAGAAGCTCAGGGGGCTGCATCTAGATGATGGGCAAGAACATGAAGAAACGCAACGCCACGAAGGCACACAGCTACTGGCCGAATGAAGATGCCAGTTGATTTCGTTCTCCAGGGCAAAACAACCAACATGACCTACCCGAACGAGGACGAGTCCACTTTCTAGGAAGCAGCGGAGTCAGTGGTGCAGGCGACAGCAGGCATGAGTGTGCTCGGTCAGCGGATTCGAGTGTCAGCGAGCTCGATACCATACTCGAGCGTTACCTAGCGCCGTAACACATGTAATTTTACCCTTGTGGCTGGATTTTACCATTTGGGCGATTAGTCCCAAAATCAAGGGGGCCAATTGAGGCAGCGCTCGCTAGGGTGATTTACACGTGCAACTCAGTCCTTTACCACAAGATCACTTGACCGGTCAAGGACTGTAGCTATACAACTCCCCCAAGCCCCCACTTTGGCCAGCTGATAGCCATCGGTCAGACTCCATTTAGTGCACTTCCCTAATCGGGCCTCGTAAACGAGCTAGCGCCAACCTTGTAAGCTCTCGAGACAGGGACGGAATCCGCCCTTCACTGGTTGTACTTTCTGTGTCCGAGATGACATATCCTTGGAAGATCAAAACCTACCTTCACCGCATGCCCAGAGAAGCAGCCTCGACGAGATCAGTACCCACCCTGTGAACGGGCACCATGCACGCTATATCTCGTTCACTAGCCTGAACTAACCTCAGCGCGCTAATCTGATTTCGTGTGCGCGCGTGGCCCTTTGTTTCCTGCAACTCAGGGATTCGGAGCACGAACTAAACCTGGTCGCATATACGACGTGTCAGGGTGCGGTAGGAAGGACGGCCCAGAAAATACTTTTCGTCTGCCACAGAGCTACTCTAGAGCCCATGATCTCGAAGTGGTCGAAGAATGTGCCTGCGTTGGAAATAACTATACAAAGAACTTCGACCTCTGCTTCCCTGGCGTCTGCTGGGCCTGGTCGGTGGGCATGCCTGAAGCAGGGCTCGAGGTCAGGTCGATTTGGGGATCAGTAGGCGGCGTCTGAGGTGTGGTGGGTATGCCGCCTATATGCGGTAGGAGCTCGACGTTTGAACTTTGCGGTAGAGGCGCGCCGTTGACACCTTTTTCCGCTCGTTCATCGGCCTCTCTAGTGGATTCAGGGGCCTGGTCCTCGAAAGATTCAGCCCCTTGCTGGGCAGGCGTGAGTGCTTCGTCCGTCATCGCCGTGACCTGCTCCCCTTTCTGCTCAGACACGACTACAGCGTTCCTCTTCTCTCTCGCCTTCTTGATGAGGTCGTCGAATTCTCCTTTTTGTGTCTTTACCCATCCATCTCTATCGAATTCTTTGACCATGACGCCTGAGCTGGTGGTTGTGTTCCGCTCGATTTGCCTGCCCAATGTCCTTTCCCACGTATCGAGCTCCCTCAGTAGATCACGTTTCGGCTTGGGTCTCACAGAATCACAATTCGCATTCCACAAGTTCATCCACTCCGTATGACGTTTTCGCATGAGTTCTTTGTTGCCGTGGTTCGGTATACCAAGTTCCTTAAGCTTCTTGCGTAACGACGTCTCAGTGTAGAGCGCGTAGTTGATTGAAGGTAGCCGGTCCTTCTGCGCGGTTGCTGTTGGACTTTTCGTCCTTTGCGCAAATGCCAGGGAAGCTGCTCCGTTTACCGCTGACTGCACCTGTGTTGTAGGCGGGGGCTCAGGACTTGTAGGGAGCCCAGCTAAGCATCGATCTAGGTGTGTATTGACTGCAGTCTCTTTCATACGCCTATGGCAGGAGGGACATGCGACTAGACCGTCGTGCGGATCTTTGTCCGTAGTTGACGTTAACGTTTGCGCCTCTTTTCGTGTTTGGTGTTCGTCCTGGTACACACTGCCTTCATCCCCGCTGTCCGCCACTTCTTCTTGTGTTGATAGTGGTTCCTGGCTTGCTTGTGATGCTGAAACTGCGATCTTCCGGCTCTGGCTCCTTGTGCTCCTCCTCCCAGCGCCATTGGTCTTAGGTTCGACCTTGCGCCTCTTCTTTGGCCGTTCCAACTCATGGTTTTGCTGCTCGGGAGGAGGCTGCCGTGCATATGCCAGGATTGCGTCTCTCGACTGCGTAAAATGCGCCACAAGCTCTTCAACGGTCCAGTTGCGACGTAACTTCATTTCCTGGTCTGGCTCTCGGCATGCTGGGCAACGCCCTTCTTGCGACAAGTATCGCCGTATGCAAAGACTGCAGAATGTGTGTGAACAGCTCGTGATCATGGGCGTGGTGAAGAAGTCTTTGCAGACCTGGCAGCGGAGGCCAGACTCAAGCGGCGCCAGGCCCGACAACGGTGTAGCCAGCCAGTCTGTACTGTCAGCAACGTCCTCCATCCCTGACATATCTTTGGCAACGGAATGGAAGCCCTCCGCCCTGTCCTTGCCCTTGACCTGCAACGTGACGGGAGAATCCGTGTGCGGCAAGCACAAGACGTCACGCGAAGAAAGAACGACGCGTAAATTGGTGACTAGCGTGTTGTCGCTCTTGATCGAACCTCGCTTTCATTGTCTACCTTTGTTCAAGCTTCGTTATCTCTAGTCTTGCACGATGAGGTCGTCATGTAGTTGCCGTTACCACAACGTCCTTTCATGTTGATAATTCAGCGATATATCTCCCGCAAAGTCCGATAGACATTCGAGGATCTGTCCACCATTTCAGCATAGGAAAAGGGTTAGTTGATACGTGGTTGAAAGCAGTCGTGCTCGTCGGCAAATACAATTATCTTTCTGGATGCTCGTATTCTCTTTGGCCGGTCTTGGGCAGTACGATACTCACATTCAACACAGATTACGTCCTGCATTCGTTCGGCGACGGAAATGCGGCTACGCCGACGAATTAATGACCTGATAGCATTTTTGCTTTGCGAATCGAGGACTAGAAGGCACACAAGACATCTACGGCGGCTGCAGACTCTGAAGATCCCATCGGAGGTTGCCGTTCTCAGCCAAAGGCTAGGTTGAAGCATAACAGTCCCCATATATCTACGAGTTGAAAGCAGCCGAGCAAAGCACCTCTTTTTTTCACTCCTCTCCTCATTTCCTGTCTCGGTGCCCATGAAACGGAGATCAAGTCCAAGATTGTCACTTCAGTCAAAACCATTGCAAAGTGTCGCTGTGAAAGTGGCGAGAATATTATTCTAATTTGTTGAGTATCTGTTTACGAATGTGATTTACTGCCATCAGTCAAGGCGCTGCTTGACTGTCAAATGCTAACAAACCAGTCGCCCGCAATCCTCCCCACTCGAGTTGGGTACCTAGGTATTCAACATCGATTTCTGTATCGATCCGATGCCTATGAGCGACTTCCTCGACCATACATATACTGTGCTAGGAGGCTCGTGCATTGCGCTTGGTCCTGTCCTCACTGCTGTACAACTACTCAAGTCGAGTTTCGTACAGCCAGCCCCCCGAGGGAAAGTAATAACACCTAACGGCGGCAGAAACCTTCAGACCGAGATGCCTGCCCTGAGAGCATCGGATATGCAAGTCATCCAGCAGCTCACCATGCTCAACAATAAGCAAAGCACGAAACTCTGCAGACATGGAGAAACTTATTGCAGGACCATCATCAGGCGCGCGACAATCAAAATACCACATGAGGTTCTCGAAGAGTATCGACAGACCTTTTCAAAGGACGAAAACACATTGACCATTCCTTTCACAAGCTTCGCCACGAAGAAGCTGGAGCTTCTGCTCGCATTCCATACAGATTTATACGATAAGACAGATGAGATATTGGAGGAAATGAGCTTCGAGTAGACTCGTCGCACTGTAACAAGGCGGAAGGAGTAGGTTTGTGCGACACACAGTATAGGGTCTCGGATGCAGTGGAAGACCAGCAACATCGCAAATACGCTGCTCCTCGCTGATGGTAGCCAGAGTCAAAGATTAGTGTGAGAAATATAATCCACTGGGGCTGACAAGAAGTCGTCAACAACATTGAACGCTTCCACCTGAGGTTAGCGCGTGGAGGAGGGTCTACGGAAACCATTCGGTGTGTGCTGATTGGCCCGTAAGCGACACTTGACCCTGAAGCGATACCAATAGCTCCAACGTTCCTTGCGGGGTGCATGCGATATACCCCGTTCTTTACGTTCGGCAATTCATCTTTAACCGCAACGAATGTCAACCTGGTCGGTGAGACGCGTCGCTTGCCCTCGGTAGGCGTATTCACTTACCTGGGGAGCGGGGACATAGTCCGACCGGCGCCTAGGTCATGAGACCACTCATTGTCCAAGGTGCATGGCGCGGACTCACGAGGACTCGTATACATAGCCACTCGGTAGCGAACGAAAGCCGTTTACTTCAAGCTTCTTTCTCCGCCCTGTCTTTCCCACTGATATCAGCAAGTTTTGTACTCTGCTCCGCTGACTCTGAACCATGGCGACAACTGTGAACACTCACTATGCCACGAATGACTATGATCGACTGGAGCCAGCGGGGACGAGCCTGGGCAAGGTAGTCTCGTCCGGCGCAGTGACAATGTCGCCAGAGATGTTCGAAAAGGTAAAAAGGCAGGCGCTCATGAGCGGTAACGGATAGCTGACAGATTCGTAGCTATACTTGACACCAAAGGTCCCTCACACGGGAGACAACATCAAGCGCTTCGCTAATCCCACTCCGCTGGGATTTGTTGGGTAAGACTTGCAAGACATGGCGAGTCGACGCACCCATTGACAAGCGCGCAGCTTCGTAATATCCACGATGACGTTCTCAATGGTCAGCATGGGGTGGGGCGGATCGAACAATCTCGCAGGCGTTGCGTAGGTGAAATGTGAACAAACTTTGGAGGAAGCGCTGACCGTTTGTAGGGGAATTTTTTTCTTCGTTGGACCACTACTGTAAGTGCAGGACTTTTAGTGTTTCCTGAGTAGCAAGCATCGGGCTTTGGCCCGCAGAGACTGCTTCTTGCTAACGAGGTTCATCCAGATTGACTCTGGGCCTTATCTTCGAGTGGATCATGGGCAACTTTTTCTCGATGATGGTGATGGGCCTTTTTGCCGTCTTCTGGTTGTCCTTCGGCCTTCTTCAGCTGCCCACCCTAGCGTTGGCATCGGCATATTCAGCGACAGGAGATGCTGCAGAAGGGGCAGCTTCTGTGGGTTATAACGCCACCATCGCGCTGTACCTGATCGTTTGGGGCTTTGCTCTGTTTACATTCTTCATCTTCACCTTGAAAACCAACATCGTCTTCGCTGCTATCTTCTTCTTTGTCACCATCGCAGCATGGGTGCTCTCAGGAGCTTACTGGAAGGTGGCGAGTGGTGATTATGTGACAGCTGGGCAGCTGCAAAAGGTTAGAGCGTTCCGTACTTACTATGCTAAAGCTGACAATCTTGCAGGCCGGAGGCGCATTGCTTTTCATTGTTGGATTGTTGGGATGGTATATGACTTTTGTCATGATGGCGGCGGAAATGCGCTTGGCCATCAAGCTTCCGGTGGGCGATCTCAGCCATTTCTGGCCAAGGACCGATGTCGAGATGGCCACGGAAGCGAAGGAGAAGTAGAGCCTTGATATCTGTGGTCGCGCCAACGATGGTATCAGGATCCTATTCTTGAGACACTTTGATGGCCACATCTGCTTGATGCTATAAGACGAAATTGCTGCTCTCCTTCCATCGTCGTCAGGGTTGCAAATAGATCATGGCACAATTGAACGGTGGTAAGAAACATGATTCAGCAGACTTCCATCCTATGACCTTGCCCAAGTCTTCGGGTAGACCGCGGAGAGACCACGTACAATGCACGTATGCAGTCGATGGCTTTGTCCGCTAGACTTGACGCATCTCCTTGTGTGCAGTGCTCGCATGAATGTGGACGTCTAAGGTATTTGTGTATCAACTTACATAATCCAGAGATTGGCGTCAACGAGTGCTTAAGACGGATTTGTGTTCGACGCGTTCTGCAATGCTAAAAGTTAAGTCTGGTGTGAGCCCGAAGTGCTCATCACTGTGCTTGCGTTGCATACTAGGAAAACACATGCAACAACGTGGCCTCGATCACGCGGGTTGCATGAGAAGGCGGACAATTGGCAATCAAGCCTCTCTGGGAAGCCGCCTGTGGGCTGTTGTCTCTCGATGCAATGATTTGTTTCGTCGGACATGAAAGTACAGTATGGAGATGGAACACACGCCGTTGTCGGCGAGCTTATGCTGGAGAAGCTGACTATCTAATCTAATCTGATCATCAAAAACTGGAGCTAATGGCCTCCTTATCCGCCGGCCATAAACTCAGATCTCCTCACTTATCTCCAAGTCCACTACCTTTGCAGTCAAAATGCGTGAGCACAGACCTCCAAGCTTGGCCTCTCATAGCACAGCAACCTATCATGGCTCGTGATGAGGGGACAGTCTCACGAGTGGTCCGCGAAACCGGCCACTACTTCCGATATAAACATGTCCTCTATATCTAGGTACCTCATTTCCATGTTGTCCTGAGCTTCAGCATACTATCGTTGCGTTGACCTCGCTCCAAGATGGCATCCATCACAACCAGCACCACAGACACGTTGAGAACAACTCTAGTTGGAGAGAAGACTGGCCTCGGCTTTCTCGATCTTCCGCTGGAGCTCCGCTTCGAAGTCTATGCCCACCTTTTCGAAGACGCAAAGCTGAGCTGCGACGCACCTCATGCGACTTGGCCTTCATGCAGATCCTCTGTCTGCTCATGCCTCTTTCCTCGGCATATCGCGAGCACCTGCAGACAGCTCCGGCATGAATCGTTGCCGATTCTGATGGCAGCAACCACAGTCGAGGTCGCGGGCTCCTTCGACAAGGTCGCGACGCTGCCAGATTGCTACCTTGGAGCAATCAACCGCGCCATCGTCCTTGATGCTAAGCTCTTCTCTCTCCGCCCGTTTCAGCTCGAGCGCTTGCCGGCGCTGAGGATCCTCGAACTTCGGAACATCACCATCTGGTGCAAGTTTTACGACGAGGTCTTCCTCGAGAGCCCTCAGGCCGACGAAGCCATGATCGGCATGGCATACTTCAACGTAACTCGCATCGGGAAGAGCCTGAAAGAACTCTGCGATGCCCGGCGTCCTTTCAAGCTGCACCTCTGTTGCCAGTTCGTCGTCAACTCGCTTAGTGACGAGACTGTCGTAAGTCTGAGGGCGCGCATGCTTTTTGGTCCGTTTCTAACTATGTTTCAGCACGCCGTCGTCGACATCGATGAAAAGGCTGTCGTCCATAAGTCCCGTGGCCCACCAATGAAGAACTTCAACTCGTGGTCAGGATTCTATTGAACAGCTCGGCTCGAAGCACAGGGCTGACAGAGCCATGTAGGGCATGGCGTTGGTAGACTGCCATCAATGGAACTGTCAGGTCTACGATGAGCTTACTACGGTTGACGACTACGATTACCTACCAGCGATTACCCAAAGAAACAAGGTTGTACCACGATGCACGTTCGAGGCCGGCACAGAAACCTTGAAACTCGCCCTGAGCACATGCGCTGCTCGGCAAGGTGTGCACCCGCCAATAGGGACAGGCTGCAACAGGGCTGTTCAGTCCGCAATAGACATCGGTTCGGGAATACACGTCTCTGCGCAAAAAGAGGCATGTTTCTGTAGTTGAGGTTGAGACGCCAAGCATCCGCCCCCAAGACGATTGGTAAGGGAGTGCAGTGGTTGTGAAGGAACGGTTCGCGGTACGAAAGGAGCATAAGACCAGTGAATCGAACGCGAAGCTGTGTTTTCGCGATCAAGACTGGTCCGCACAGAGTAGGTCGTGGTGAGGAACCCAGTGATCGTACCCACCTTTTCGAAGTCGTTTTCTCGTGAGGAGTATGTGAGTAAGGACTCAGTAAGGGTCTCGTTCGTACCCCTGACATGAGCCGAGAGACGCTGGACTGACATGCGCTGCGTATGAATGATTCATAGCGCTGCTTGTACCTAGAGGCAAGGGATGACGCTCAAAAGCCAGACAGCAAAGCAGAAGTATCCATCTCGCATTTCGAGAATGACGAGCTAGAGAGCGGGTCGGCTCATGGCGCGCACCGGCAAGAGTGGGGGACAGATTTAAGTAACAGTGTGTAGGACGGCGTCAAGGGGTATCACATTCATGGCTATCATAGGATCCATCAGTCCAACAGGTATCCTCGGGGACCTTCTCAATCCTCCTCCATGCTCTCCCATCCATCTTGCCCAGCACCGCCGCCGTCTCGCTCCCCTCCCTGCTCCTCATCCTCATCACTTTCCTCGCTGTCGTCCGCGCCGCCAGTTCCGATCAATCTTTCCTTGACGTCGCCCTCCGGCAGCTTCACGCTCGTCCTGCCGGCAAACACCTTTCTCACCGCCGCATTCGTACTCGTATCCCACACTTGCACCTGGCCTTTGGAGCCCGCAACGCACAGACGGAAGCTTACTTCCGCATCAGGCGCAAACTGTGCCGAGAAGACACGGCCTACATCCAGGTTCCTGCTGACGACCATGGATGGTTTGTTGTTTTCGATGTTCCACAGCTTGACTTTCTTGTCGTCGCTACCTGTTGCTATGAAGCCTGGGATCTGGGAGTTAACGTCGAATGCTGAGACTGCGCCGTCGTGCGCCTGCAGGGTCCAGAGGGGTTTCGAGGGGGTTTCTTCGGCCGTGACAGCTGTACTTGACGGCGGTGTCCTTGAGTCGAAGTAGTGAACTGTTCCCGCCTCGGTCGTCACGTAGAAGAAGTCGGGGTCATGCGGGTTCCAGCGTACACGTTCGACGTCGCCATCGACGGTCCACTTTGGGGCTGCCGCGTCCGGGGCTCGCATATCTGTTACGACGACTGTTTTGTCGTCTGCACTACCAGAGAGGAGGATGGTGGATTTTGACTCGAGGGGATGCCAGTCGAGACTGGTTACCTTGCCTTTGTGTTGTGTGTATGATTTTGCACAGGTTTGGGTAGTTAAGTCCCAGAGTTTGATCGTATGGTCTGCTGAGGCTGAGGCAAGGAGGTTGCGGTGGTATTTGTTGAGAGAGAGAGACAGGACTGGTTCGACGTGGTATTGGTCGTTCGCTCTGGGCTTCTTCTTTTTCTTGGACTTCTTCTTCGGCTTACTCTCCACTTGACCTTGGTCTTGGTCCTGCTCTTCTGGTTGCTGGCCGAGGATGGCCGACGGGTACATGCTGTCTACCACGTCGAGATTCCACACTTCAATTTCCGGTTGCATCATGCCGACTGCGACGAAGCTGCCTTGCTTTTTGGCGCCTGCGTCGTTGCCTACCGGGACGTCTATCCATTCTAAGCACAATGGTATAGCCGGTAACATGATGTCGTGGTGTACGTAGATGTTGTCTGCCTCGTCTTCGTACACGTAGATTTCGAGATGAGGTACTTCGTCTTCTACCTTTGCCGCCAGGACTAAGTTGTCCGTGGGCAGGATTTGTAGTTCTTCTCGTTCGTTGTCGGAGTCGTCGCCTTCAGGGAGGACGAGATATGGGTCTTCCTCGCCTGCTTGGTGGTATGCCAACGACCTCACGTTACCGAACATAGCAAACTTCTCCTTCTCGCCCGTGTCTACGTCGACTTCTTCTTCGTTATCGTAATCTGACAGGTTGTATTCTTTCATATCGTCGTCGTCGTCGTCGTCGGCAGTGGCCTTGCCAGGAGTTGTACCTGCTGGCACACCGCCTTCATCATCGTCGTCTTCTGACTCGTCGCCATCATCGCCTGCCTCCCGCTGAGCCTCATCCAAGTCTTCTCTTGCATCGGCCAATTGCAGTCTGGCGAGTTTCTCGATCCTGCCTAACTCTGCCTCGTCGACCTCGTACTTTTGTGGGAATTCTGCCGCAACACCCCTTCGCACCCAGGCAGTCGCCAGTGTCATAGACATTTTGTGTGTAAGAGGCAATGAATTGACCGTGTGGTCTTAGCCTCACACTGCGACTGCCAAAAAAATAGCCAAAACTCGCGCATCCCTATCGATAAGAACGCGGCGGAGAAGCAGCAGCACCAATGGCCGCTTTGACAGCCCTAGCAGTCCGCTCTGGTCGTAGACCATCTCATGATCTAGAGACAAAGTCGCCCCCAAGTAAAGAGCAAGAGACTTTGGCAGCAAGAGGTCTTAGCAGCGTGTACATTGCCTCTCTGTCGCTCGAAGAGATACGGTTGATGCTAGTCACATATGTGGGCGTGGCTTGAGCCTCACGACGCTTATTGGCGACGAGTTTCTAAGAAAGCCGGGATGCATTCGCATCTGCATACAAAGGACAATGTCGGTAAGTGATGTCGGAGCCCTAGTATCTGGCCGGCTTGACACCATGCCGGCTACGAATCCGTCGATCCGAAGACTGACAATTTCCAGACTGCGAGGAGATCATGAATGCGCTCGATGAATGCCATGCTCGAGGTTTCCTATACAAAGCGGTTGGCGGCTGCAACGACATCAAACGACAAGTGAACAAGTGCTTATCAGGCGAGCGATCGAAGAAGAGCGGCAGGAATAGGGAGACAGGTCTGCAGCGGAGGCAAAGGATAGAAAGCGTATGGGCAAAGATGGACGAAGGAGACTACTCTGCGCTTGAAGAGTTCACTGGCAAGAAGCACGACGACACGAAGAAGGGCATGTGACGACGACGATAACGTGCATCAGCAACCTGCACCTTCGGGCATTACGTTGTCGCGTCAGACAAGCAGCAAGGCTGACGCGGCGACTTGGTGAGGAAAGGGCCCTTGTATCACCTTGGGCTTGGTGGCGCTGTTGACTGGTTTGGTGCAGCGGTTAGGCTGTCGAATACTGTACATTAATGAGCAACACCACCCAGAACATGTACAAGTGTGTACCCTACTTGCTCTGCGATAACATAGCTACGTTCGTGCCTAGTGCTTGCAGAGCTAAGTGCCTAAATGGATTGTCTTTGTCCTTGTCCTCATCCTTGGCATCTGCTGCATGCGGCCGACCTCTGCCGCAGTCGTAAGACCGACGACGCTATCGCAACACCAGACATTGTGGACTCGTTCCGACCCAAGAGAGCTATGTATGCTTGGTCGCATTCTCTTGCAGCCCATGCAGCTTAGCAACAGTCATAGCAGTAGGTTTTCCATTCGTCGCATCCTCTTTGCCTACCAATTCCGGATGCATTCCCCGAACCACTATGAGCGAAAGCGTCGATGTAGAAACCACCAAGCGACCCCAGAGCAGTGATAGTGCAGCACATGGGAAGCAGCTTGCGGATAAAAGCGATACCAATGAAGCAGGTGTCGATGAGTTTGGGCTGCCGACACGCCCTGTGAGCCGGCAATTCCCCTCCACCGACAGCGACCATGAGTCTGACACTTTCCACGACGCCGAGGACAGTAACGACACCTTGCCTTTGTCAAATGTTCAGGCTCAAGATGTAGACGGTCCTCGAGCCCTGGGAAATCAGACGACGTCTGAGCAGACCGCTGGCGGCAAAGAAGAGGCTGCAATGAAGCAAGATGCTGTAGCCGATGGTCAGCAGGGCACAACTGCTGCTGCGGAGCCGGCCCAAATATCAGAGAGAGGTCCTCAACAGGCTTCAGCAGCTGGTTTGGCTCCTTCTACTGAGCAACCACACACGGACGTCGCGCCCAGTACAGAGAATGACAAGCCAGAGATGTCTGAGCCGACTTCAACAACAACACCTCCTCGTTCGCCAACAACACACAAGGCGAACATGGACTCGCCTATCATGAAAAAGGCGGACAGAACAAGCCAGCCAGTTATATCTGAGTGGTCTCACCAAAAGTTGGGCAACCGCTCTGAAAAGGATGAAGAGGAAGAAGAGGTGGATTGGCAAGCAATGCCGGCCCTGGATGAGTTTGATGTATACGACGACTATGGCAGACTGGTAGCAAGAGGCGCAAGAGAGGAGGATGAGGACGACAACCCCTACGCCAACATGGGAGGCGCAGGCAAAGGCTATACTCGTGTCCTACTCGATGAAGACGCTCAATCTCAGAATAGCATCGACGAAGACACAGACTATCTCTTCAAAGGCAAGCAGACTAACAAGCTCGATGATGAAGAGTTCGAGGAAGATCCACGAGATATGCTTCAGCAGCTCGAAGCCACCAAGGATCTGCTCACCGAGGGCCAACGAATTGCTTATGTCGGCGTGGTGAGGCTAGTCATATACAAAATGCATAAAGCTCTAGAAGACATGGGAATGACGCGCTCCACGAAGAAAGAGGTTATCAAAGCTCTAGAGAGCATCGAGATTTGGGGTCAGCAGATGATGGTCCGCCTATACGCCCACATGAATATTAGCACTGCAGAGCAAGTCATGATAGAGCAACTGGCCGACCATGGTGTTGAGCCGGCCGATCTTGCGCCAGCACTGATGCAAAATGCACGAGTCAAAAACCCCCTCGCTGATGGCAAGAGCTCCCCCGCACCCCCTGCCGGTAGTCGCAGCTCGAGTCCCGAGAAAAAAGGTGCCCAGGTGGAAGGGGAGCTCAGAGAAGTCAGCGACAGTGAGAGTGTTCCAGACGTGCATGGTGTGGAAGACGCCCCAAAAGGCGATCAGATCGACCTCGATATCAGGTGGACAGTGCTTTGCGATTTATTCTTGGTGCTCCTGGCCGATGCCAGCTACGATGCGCGCTCACGCAGGCTCCTCGAGAGAGTGGGTTCAATTATGGACATCTCATGGATCCAGATCTGCCGCTTCGAAAAGCGGGTAATGGATCAACTCGAAATGCAAGAAGCGGCGAAAGAGAACTGGGATGAATCCGAACACGTGGAGGATAGACGCAAAAAAGCACTCACCAGAAAGTATGTGATGATGGGTTTGGCTACTGTCGGCGGTGGTCTTGTCATCGGTCTATCTGCGGGTCTGCTGGCTCCCGTCATCGGAGCAGGCCTTGCAGCTGGGTTCACAACGATCGGCGTTACAGGTACTGCTGGCTTTCTCGGAGGCGTCGGTGGTGCTGCCCTGATCACATCTGCAGCCACAGCAGCAGGAGGCACCATCGCGGTACGAGCATCACATCGGAGGACCGGACATGTCAAGACCTTTGAGTACAGGCCACTCCACAACAACAAGAGATTAAATTTGATTCTCACGGTGTCTGGCTGGATGACGGGCAAAGTAGACGATGTCCGTTTGCCCTTCAGTACAGTGGATCCTATAATGGGCGACATCTACTCACTTTACTGGGAGCCAGAGATGCTCAGATCGATGGGTGATACGATTAATATTCTGGCGACTGAAGCACTCACACAATCCATTCAGCAGGTCCTTGGCAGTACGATCTTGGTGGCCCTCATGGCTTCGTTACAACTGCCAATTGTACTTACAAAACTTTCTTACTTGATCGACAATCCTTGGAGCGTCTCTCTAGACCGAGCGAGTGCGGCAGGGCTGATCTTAGCTGACTCTCTAATGGCTCGACACCTAGGCCAGCGACCAATCACACTAGCTGGCTTCTCACTTGGGGCACGAGTCATCTTCACTTGTCTGACCGAGCTTTCGAACCGAGGTGCTTACGGCATTGTTCAAAACGTCTATCTATTTGGTTCACCGATCGTGGCCAAGAAAGACGAATACTTGCGTGCGCGCTCCGTGATAGCTGGACGCTTTGTCAATGGCTATGCCTCGAACGATTGGATCTTGGGCTACCTCTTTCGAGCTACATCGGGTGGCATCATGCGAGTTGCTGGATTAGCAAGTATTGATGATGTGCCAGGTCTGGAGAATGTCGATGTGACTGAAACGGTTAATGGCCATATGGCATATCGAGCAGCCATGCCAAAGTTGTTGCGCAAGCTCAATTGGGAGGTTGAGAGCGACGAGTTCACAGAAATTGAAGATCCCGACCCGGAAGACCATGCCAAACGGCAGCGGGAGCTCATCGCTGAGATCGATGAAGCACGAAAGAAGGCGGAACAGAAGCCCGAGAAGAAGCGCTTCGGACTCTTTAGACGTGGAAAACTTGCCGAAAAGAAGACTTGGGAGATGTACGATGCAAAGTCTCAACAGAAAAAAAAGAGTCCTATCGTTGATGCCGATACCACACAGAACAACATGTGGGGTGAAGGCAAGGTTCTTTTCGACATTGATGCTATTCGCAAAGAGCTAGCAGGAGAACACATCGATGTTCGTGAGTTGGATTCGACGCAGCCACCCATCCAGATCAGTACAGTCAAAGATGGGGAGAAGGTGACTGATTTCCTTCGGCTACCACCTGGCATAAGTATGGAAGAAGCAAAAAAGATGAAATTACCAGCCAGACCAGACGAAATAGACGATGAGCCCAGGCCAGCTGCGAAACGAAACAGCACTTTGCAAAGAACAAACACAACGCCCGTGCCAGAGACGAAGAAAGAGAAGGGGAAATCGTTGACGCCATCGCCGTTAACTTCGCAGTATGAAGAGAGCGACTTTGTGCCGAGAGAAATCAAGAGTACTTTACCGCCACTGCAGTTAACACCAAACACACAATCGAGCCTATCGCCGACTATAAGACCACAGCTGAAGTCGCATACCTCAACTCCTGCACCCGATAAGGGCGGGTGGGCAGCCGCGAGCCGGAGTGGAACTCATACGCCGGTCGGGGTTGGCGCTGGTGCCGGCTTTGGTATGGGAGCTGCATCTCTGGCATCACCCGTCGAGACGTTGGACTTGGAGCACAATGCCTGGGGTGATGAGGATGGAGAGATCACCATGACTTTCGCATGACAGCACGAGGGACTGATATCCCAAATCATCTGGTCATGAGCCACCATAGGCCATCTTTTGGCATAGCGCCGGCGTATCGAGGCGAAGACCTTATGTAGCAAATATGGGCATGTAGCTTACCCAATACATGATAATATTCTTAGTACTGCTTATGATCATAGTAGCTCGCATTCTCTTGACCCGCCTTGCTCTTGCCTTCGATCTTGTGCGTAGATACACGTTATTGGTAGGTGCGGTAAATTGTGGATACAAGTTATCCATAGCAGCGGGTGTGGTGTCTCAGGCTGTCAGGCATATAGACTAGCCGGGGTGTCCACCAGCATTGGCAGCCGAGCCACGTCCCACAATGATATTACATATTACATATCACCACATTTCTCTTTCGCAATCGATCACAGAGTAAGGAATATACGGGTTCCCGTTCGATCACCCATCGTCAAGCCTTGCGTCGGTCCGTTAGTAGTTGGGTCGGTGACGACCAGCGAATCCGAACTGTCGATTGTTTTTTGCGATTTTTTTTTTTTTTTGATTTTTTGACATTCTGATATCCGGGGGGTGCGCCTGCCAACTCTTGAAGTTTTTCTCTTGTTTCTCCTGTTTTGTGGAAGGCGCAGCAGCTGTGAATGTGTCGAGGCAGGAACAGCTTGAGCGCCAAGCTCAGTTCGTACAAACCATGCAAACACAATCTACTGGGCTTTATTTTTTGAGCTTTGCACATCTGATCTTTGTTTTCTGTCATCAAAGGTACAGGTCATACAGCTTGATATTACGTGCGTCTTCGCATTCATGCTAGAAAGCCGAGTACTCCAGTGATCAGGTTTGCTCGACACTGAATCATACTCTCTGCCTTTTTGCCGCTCCAGTGTTATGGCTACATTTGCGATTCCAGGTCAAGTATTAGGCAAGCTTTCCACTCACATTCCAGGCGCAGGAACCCATGTCAATGACGCTGATATCTATGCCTCGCTTGCCGGCAACGTGATCACTACAGCGCCGACGTCAAAGTCAGGAAAAGTGACCATTTCGATCTCGAACACCTCGACACATAATGCTACTCTTCCACAAGTCAGTAGCGTGGTCCTCGGCCGAGTTCTTCGTGTTCAACAACGCCAACTCATAGCATCCATCCTCACCGTCGATCCTCCTTCATCCCTCATAACTCCCTACGCCTCCAACACAGATGATGAAGTACAATTCCAAGCCATTCTGCGGAAAGAAGATGTCCGAGCCTTCGAAAAAGACAAAGTCAACATGAACGCAATGTTTCGTGTTGGTGACATCGTCAAGGCGTCTGTTATCAGTCTAGGAGATGAGAGGAGCTACTATATTAGCACTGCTGGCAACGAGTTCGGTGTCATCATAGCTAGGAGTGAGGCGGGCAATCCTATGGTGCCTGCTAGCTGGAAAGAGATGAAAGACACAACCACCGGCAAGGGCGAGACGAGGAAGGTCGCCAAACCAACTTGAGCCATGCGAGACAAGCAGTGAGGATCGCAAGGTTCGTCGGAGTTGAGCCGCAGATCCGCATACTCCTGTCTGGCTTGTCGAAAGTCGGTACCAGTGCTTATACCAAGCAGTCTTGACAAACATCTTGCTTGAATCGAAGCTATGTCCGTCTGTAAAAAGCACCTACGTGGTTGCCAGGTCTGTAAAGACATGAAACTGATGCCCACACGAACGAGAACATGCTAAACATCGTGTTTCCAATGGCGGCACTCATCGAAGTCATCTCTATTTACCCTGGCCCTTTGCATTGTACAACCAACACCTCTCTAGTATCCTTGGTCAGGACCGATCAATGTCAGGCTGAGTTCGTCACGGGAGGCAGATTGAGCCCAACCAAGCGCGGACACCGAAGATTCATTTCCTAGGGTTCAAGCGCGTTGGTTCCTTCATCCAGGTCTGGTCGAGCTACGTATGCTCAGCCAGAAAGACTTGTATCGGAGGATACACACCGTTAATACGAAATCCTGAAGTCAACCACAATACCATTGATTCAAGCTTGCATCTACCTTTACCATCCAGTAGAACCTACCCTATTGTTTTAATTCGTCTTCAAAGTCTTCTGCTTCTCCGCATCCCTCCCCCCTCTGGCCCCCTTGACCAACAATCCCTTCCTCCTCCTCACCCCATCCACGTATTTCTTCGCCACATTCTCTCTCTCTCCCACAACGCCCAGATCCTCCAACTCCTCCTCCGTCCTCGGCACCCAGAACGGATCAACATCATCCTCGCCTTCTAACCTCGCAAAGCCCGCAAACCGCAACATCGGCTGCGCCAGCCCGCTTGTCCTCTTCCTGATCTCGTCGCTGAACCCAAAACTCTCGGCCACGGGCAACGTGGCTTCGATCGTGAAGTATGGCGTTCCTTCGAGCAGGGACTCTGACTGAATTGTGCCACGGCGCCGGGTGAGCACGCTGTAGACGCGGCCCAGAACCTCGGGCGTGGCTTGGATGGTGCAGGAGTACATGGCGAGGAGGATGCGCGGGGACCAAGACTGGAAGGCGGAGCGGATGGATTCGCGCGTTGAGACGATGAGTTCGCCTGTTAAGCGGCCTGTTTCGGCGGCGTCGGGGCCGATGGAGGGCTCGTGGTTGTGGTCGTTGGTGGGTGCGCCTTCGGCAGTGGATGACGGCGATTCCGGCCGTGATGCTTGGTGCGATGTGGGTGTGTAGTCTATGTTCTCGAGGAAGACGGCTACGCCTTGCATCGGTTCGCGGCAAAGCGGACCTTGGCCTGTCGCGAGTTGAAAGGCGTAGGTGATTGTGTCTGCGAAAGTGCGGTTCGAGGCGTGCGTGGATGGGATGTCGGACTGTCCATCTTTGGTTTCTTCGTGCTCGAACAGGAAGCGTCTGCAAGTCTCGGCGCCGGTTGAGTCAACGAGGATGTTTGGTCCCACACGGCGAGGGCCGAAGGCTGCGATGTGCGGGACTATGTTCTTCCAGACTTCGCGGTCTTCTTGGACGCCGTTGAAGATTTCCTGGAGCTGCTTGCGGAAGTCTTGAAGGGAAAGACTTTTATTGCGCTCGTTGCCTGTTTCATTCCCTAGGTCTGCTGATTCTTGTCGTTCTTCGGCTGCGCCGTCTTTCCCGGCTTCTGCGCCTGCTTGGGCGTTTTCTTCTGCCGCTTTCTGTTCCGCGTAGAGGCGGCGGAGCGATGCACCATTCTGAATGAGGAAGTCTGTGACGGCTTCGGGTAGTGGTCGCACTCGCAACCGAACTGAGAGTGTCTTAGACGCCGTTACCGCAATTGACGTGCCTCGCGGAAGATCTTTGTTCTTCAATGGCTCGATCTCTTCGGCTTTGATGATGGTCTCGCGATATGGCACGATCGGCTCGCCGGGCTGGATTTCGCATCGTGCATATCGTTCTCGCAGGTCTTTTAGACATCGCTCAAGATGTAATTCTCCTGCTGTCAAGATGACGTGTTCACCGCTAGGCATCTGCTCGTAGAGAGCACTTGGGTCACTCTGTTCGAGAAGCTTCAAGCCTCGGATCATCTTGTTCAGGTCCAACGGGTTTGTTGGCTCCAGAGCTACCCGGACGATAGGCTGGCTGATGGTAGTATTCGTGCCAGCTAGATTGATGCCTCCCTCTAGCTGGGAGCAAAGAGTGCCCGTTTTTAGGATGTGTCCTTCCAGACCTTCAATACCGAAAATCGTTCCTGCTGATACTGTTTCCAGTGCTTCCAATCCCCGACCCATCAGTAGGTACAATGCTGTGATCTTGACCTTCTTCGGTTCAGGCGAGGCGTGGGGTTGGGCAGGGCTGAATTTTGGTGGCAGCACATATACCTCGTCGCCAACTGTCAACTTACCCGAGAACAGTCTGGCAAATCCGATCAGGTGCTCTGGATCTTCTGGTTGTTCTGGTGTGACGTCTTCAGATTCCTCATCACCAATGCTAGAGTTCCGCATCCCATTCGTGATGCCATCTGTGCCATTTGCTCCTTCCGCTTCCGCCTGAGCTTTGGCAATCTCTGCACGCTTCTTCCGTGCCAGCTCACGGGCTTCGTCTGCAGTGAGAGTTGATCCTAGCTTTCGTCTTTTGGCTGGCAGCTCACTCTCTGGTATTGCGACCATCTTGCTCACATAAGCGACGATGGGATCTGTCTTACCGGCTTTGAATTCGATCATAGCACTAGACACGTTCTTGTCAACGTGCTCGACCCCGATGAGGTCATCCATCATCTCGGGCACTCTCGTGGCTTGCGCGTCTGCTGGACTAGGTAGGAATTCAATAACAGATACAAGCAGTGCTGTGGACAATGGAAGCCACGAAGAGAAGACCGCTTGCAGTATTGCTTTTGTATCTCTCGAGCGGGCCACATGAGCAGGGATCTGGATGTTGAGCGACTTTGTGATCTTTTCAAGGAGATTTGGATCACCTCTGTCACTATTCGGACCGCCTATGGTGGCTTCGTAGACGGCCCACAGTGGTTCAAGTACAAGCTGCACGAAGATGGGTTTGAGATTCCTACCTTTCAAATGCTTCTGGCCAAGCACCTTCTTGGTCTTTGGGTCCAGGTAAAAGTCACCCCAGAGGCATTGCTTCAGCAAAGATCTCTTGATGCCGAGCTTCTTCTCATATATGCCTGCAAATTGACTTACAGTAAAGGCCCAGCCATCTATGGCACTCGCGAAGATGACGTTGTTCCGCTCGGGCGCGAAATAGATATCCTCGTCGTCTCTCTCCTCGAACTGCTGTTCAAGTTCTGCATCGACGGCACCGTCGGTTTCTGCAGCAGATTTCTTGGCCTTCCTCTGGTCTAGCTGTTCACGCCACAGCAGGTCCTCTTCCATACGCTCACCTGCAAAGAAGCCGCCAATAACGGCATTCACTCCTTCCAAGACTCTTTCGAGATGTGAATATGCTTCAGCTGGACTCATTTTCAGCTCGGTCACCAGTCTGTCGATCTTGTTGATCACCAAAAGAGGCTTCAGCTTTTCGATCCAGACCTGTCTGAGTACTGTCACCGTCTGCGAGCAAACTCCTTCCACAGCATCCACAAGCACAACGGCAGCATCTGAGAGTCTGCTGGCTGTGCTGACTTCGGACGAGAAGTCAATGTGGCCGGGACTATCAATCAAGTTGATCAAGTATTCTTCCTGCTTCGGATCTTGACCGTCCTGCTGTCTCCTCGTCATGCTGAAGTGAAGACTGATGGCACTGCTCTCCATGGTTATGCCTCTTTGCTGTTCGTCGGGCCTCGAGTCCAAGTATCGAATCTTGCCCGCCATTCTCGGAGCAATGATGCCGTTGGTGGCAATGAGCGAGTCTGTGAGTGAAGTCTTTCCATGATCGACGTGGGCTAGTATACAGATGTTCCGTATATTCTGGGGATTTGATTGCAGTGCGATCAGACGAGAAGGTGGGATGGCGGGCATTGTCTCGACGGAGGCGGCCGACTGCAGCCCGTAGGATCAGTCTTGTAGCCGTTGAACGTTCCCTCCCTGCTATGAGAGTGACACTGAATCAACTTGACGAGCAAATTCTGCGAAAGATTATATGTTACCTATTGGTGTCACCAGTTCAACATGCCTGTTTGGGTTGCAAAATATCAAAATCTGGCATCGCAGCGGCTCGATGACGCACCTCGGCACCCCTTGAGTCACCAAGTGCAAGCCTAGACTGGAAATATGCTAGTGGTTGTCACGCCTAACCCCACATCAATGGACGGCCAAGCTCACTAGAGCTAGGCAAGACGCCTCGCATGCTAGCTACCTACAGCACCTGGAAAGCCACGGAGAGATTCAGATCTGGTATTGTTGTGTCAGCAACCCATTTCTCTCTTCGCAGTAGCCTTCCATCAGTCTCTGTTTTCGAAGAAATCGATCACGCCCATAGCATTGATCTCGTTGACAGGAGTTCTTGGGCTTGCAGGTCTCATCACAGTGGAGGAGCCCTGCAGCTCTCGCTCCCAGCTGTGCAGCTGCCTTTCGAAACCAGCATTCACATTTACAATGCTTCGACTACTCTTTACAAGTTTGAGAGCCTCGCGGTAACTCAGCTTGAATCTCTTCATCACTGGTACATGTCAGTGCAACTTCTCTTCTTCGACTTCGATTTGATTCGACTCACAGTACGCCACCACGAAAGCTACTGACCTCGAAATGCCCTGCTGGCAGTGAACTATCACGCCAGCACGCGGCCCCGAAAGTGCTTTGTCTATCCAATCGCACTCACGTGAAAAGTACTGCAGTATGTTTGCTGTTTCTTCGTCTGCAAGTTCCAGGTGTCTCAGCTCAACGCCTTTGGTCTCGTCTGGCCCGTACTGCTCGAACTCCGCCGCTGTCATAACGGAAAGGATATGCGTGATTCCGAGGATATTGGATTCACTGACCGAGGCAGCGCCCACCCAGCTAAGCACGTATATCTGTCAGTGTCTCACGCACAGCTTCTGCCAACCTGGTGGGGGATGTACTCAGTAAGATACAGTCCGGGTACCCGCTCGATGGGGCAAACCTCGTGTCGCTGATCCTCCTCCTCCATTGTCGACATCTTCGGCGCTTTTGCAGAAAGACTATACTGACATCGTAACTTTGATGAACGCACCGTGTACTGAATAGGTAGATCGTCTCTTATGCTTATATCACATCGTTCTATTTGAGGACACATTTGAATCTTCCCGCTCGGACGCCGTAGTCTAGTGTTATTTGAGCTTATCTGCGCGTAATCTGACACTTTTCGTGCTTCATCGTACGAGTCTAGACCCAGAAACACCGCTGCCACCTCCGAAGAAAACAGTATCTTGACCTCAGCATCGTCTACCAGCATCTACTCCGTGGTGCTAAGAGGCACTGCGTCCGCGATGACGCAACTTGCGATGGCACGTCGGCATCATAAATTCGTCAACCACAAGAAGAGCTACCTCGCTGCTTGAAACGGCCTACGATAGAGATCGGAATAACATACACAGTTCCCTGTTGACCAGCCACAACAATGAAACACCGCGAAGTTGTAGCGAATTTCTTGTTCAGGTGGACAAATGCCGAGAAGACACAGCAAGAAGTCGCACTGTTCCAGAGAAGCACTCATCCCAATGTTCATTCATACCAGTGCGTGAGACAATTGCCTAACACATACACCATCCTGATGCTTCCTCAGGGGTAAATATGCGCCAATCTCGGGCAGTATCGACAAAGAAGACCAGTCACCAGAGGCCGCTGCTGCGCGAGAGATTATGGAAGAGAGCCAACTGCTGGCGCACCAGGATCTTATCCTTGAGTTCTGCGGCAAATCTTTCTCGTTCTCAGATGAGCAAGCTCAGAGATCGTGGACTGTCAACCCGTTTGGTTGGATGCTCAACGTCGATGAGAGTAAGATCCAGATCGACTGGGAGCATTCCGGCTGGAAATGGTTCGACCCGCAGAAAGTGCTCGACGGTAGCATGGCTGACCAATGCGTACCTAACATTCACAAAAGTCTGCAAAGAGTCTACTTCGGTCCCGAAGGCATATTCAAAAACAGTGACCTCTTGATCACTCGAAGCAACTCTGCCGGTATGGCTTTCCTGCAAACGATACAAGGGCTCAAGACAAACACTAAGGACGGCGCCAGGGTACTCGCCACAGAAGCTTTGAAAGGCCTGTGTCGCGTAGTAGAATGCTTCCAAACCTCGCCAAACCAAGGCCAACAGTCGAGCAAGTACTGGCACGCTCTCCGAGCGGCAGCATATTACCTCATCTACAGTGGGCGGCCAAGCATGAATGCAGCGATCAGCGCGGCCGTCCTTGACGCCTTGAACGTGATAGCTGAGCACATCCAAGTCGACCAGCTGAACCTGCAGGTGGCGTGCGATGTTCTTGAGGATTGCATAGCAAAGCGCACCTCAACGTCGACCAAGATTGCTGAAGCCTTTAGCACATTCACCACCAAGAACATGATCCGGTTCGAAGCAGAGCCACGAGCCGACCAGAAAAATCCTGATTCATCGCAGCGAGTCCTGAACATCATCACGATATCCTCCTCGTCGACAATCCTCGCGGCGCTCAAGCAAATAATCAAAGACCAAAACAACAGATCAGCCATAAACCTCACCATACTCGAATCCCGACCCGCGTGCGAAGGTGCCACGCTAGCAGCATCGCTCATCACAAGCATCAAGGAATCACATCCAAAACCACGCTTGAACATCAAGATCGCCCCAGAATCCCATATCTCCCTCCTTACACGCCACCACAAAGCCCTTGTCCTGCTAGGCGCAGACCGTATAACATCAACAGGACACGTGATCAACAAAACGGGTAGCGCGCAACTCGCTCTTGTCGCGCGAGCTCGCGGCTGCAAGGTCGCCGTACTCAGCGAAGCAGACAAGATCGCGAAGCCGCAGCCGGAGCTGCTGGAGACGTACAAGCGCTACATCGAAAGGGAGGACAACGAGAGTCTTTCCGAAGATGATCGACGGGAGATGACAGAGTGTGTTCGAAAGGAGTTCGACGACGGCCACGTAGAGAGGCACGACGCGAAAGAGGTTTATAGTGCGTGGCCAGGCGAAGCAAGGGAAACGCTTCTGAAGTACATCGACGGTGAAAATGGAGATGGTGGGACGATGAATACCGGACTTAGGGTTGGAGTTAAGAATATCTATTTCGAGACTGTCGACGAAGCACACATCGATCATTACGTCAGCGAGGACGGCGAGGTCAGTAGGGACCAGATTCTCCGTAGGAGCGTGGAACGGGCTAGGCTCGAGGACGAGCTGTTTGGAGATCTTTATGAATGAGGAAAAGACGTTAGCCTCCTCACTCGACTGGTTGCTCTTGCAGGTGAGAAAGACGACTGCTTTTGGTGGGCTCAACGTTATCACACATCTCCGGTGGCCAGTGCACGGCTTATCCTTTCTATCGAAGGTGCGGCTTCGGTATGCAAACGCTATCATAAATTTTCAGTAGCAGGGTGCGCTCGTTGCTAGGCATTATTACCACCCTCGCCTTGCCAGCCAGCATGCTGATCCATTCGCACCCTTCATCTATTTCCATCTACTCACTTGACCAGATCCTGCAGCACTTTCTGCTCCTCTGGCTTGAGCTGAGCGAACATATCTGAGAACCCTTGCTTTCCGGCCTCCTCTTTAAACCAGTTGATCAAATACTCAACAGACTCGTCATCGCGAATCCGGTCGACGTTATTTGAGGAACCGAATCCATCGCCGACCAAACCCATGAGCTCGTTTCGTACCTTTGCAGAGCTAAGATCAAGACTCCCATCACCAGTCGTGGCAAGATCCTCCCAGTCATCCCCCTCGGCATCGCCATCATTGCTCGCCAGCGAATCGGCGTCTGAGTCGTCCAATGCTTCAGCTGCAGCACGTGCAGAAGCGAGATCGGTGAATTGTGATGTTGCCGCATTCTTCAGCTCGTCGATAAGCAGCTTCAAGATCTTGAGCGTAGCTGGGACTTGTGTGTACGTATCCGGGTTGAGACGTGCTTGCGACCGAGTCTTGATTCGACCTGTCTCTACAACTACGAGATCACCTTTGACCGTGATGGCGGCTACACGCGAATCGTGTAAGCTGTAGATCTTGGAGAGTGCAATGCAGTTCAGGCGAATCTCATCAAAGCCTGCAAAATGGACTGAGTTCTCAAGCCATTTTGTCATGACAACTGATAGACCCGATGTGCCGTTGATGTGAATGTCTTGGAGGAAGTTGACAACGTCGCTTGGTGCTTTGATGGCCAAGCTGGCGAAGACCATGAGCAGTGATTGGATGAAAGGTATCCGTTCTGCCGTGGCTAATCGAACCGCTACCGCCCTGAGAAGGGCGGAGAGGTAGGACCCTAAAACCTCAGGACCACATTTGTCAACGACAGAAGAGGCTAACGATCCTACCTCATCTGCGGCTGACTCGTCGATCTCTGGTGAGGATATGAGTCGATCAATTATCGTCAAGGTCAACTCTACAGATGATTTGCCGTCGTGGTGCCAAGCGAGATATTGGCTGGTACCTTTGTTGAGCATGTGAGAAACCGCCGTCGTGGCAGGCCGCAGAACAGACCCATCGGTAGACTGCATCAAGATTGTCTGCAGCGGCGGCATGAGAACGCTAACAAAGCCTTCTGGCAGAGGATCTGAGCCGAATTCGGCAAGCTCCGAGACAAGTTCAGCCGCAAGGTCTGTAAGCTTCGATTCTTCATTGATGGACCCGACGTGGAAAGCGCCGCTAAGCGAGGGGATTACCTTCTCGCAAAGCTTGATGTATGCGTCGGGCCCACGATCTGAGAAGGCTTGGACAAGCAGCTCGAAGGTCTCCCCTAGCAAGTCACTGACCATAAAGTTGCTAGCTCCGTCAGATGCAAGGTTGAAGAAGAGGTCCATAGCAGTAGTATCCAGTATTTTTGAGGTATCTAGTAGCATGGCGTCTCTTAGCATAATGATCAAAGCAGACTTGATGTCATCGGAATCCTCGAGTTCGTCCTGCAGATCGTGCTGACCAAGATAATTGCCAATGGCGGCAATGATGCTAGACTGTCGCGAGACGGTAACAGAAGATGGAAGGACCTCCAAATATTGTGTGACCGCAATCAGGCCGCAAGCATTGACAATGGCCGATTCTGGGTCGACAAATGCTGCAATAGCTGAGTCCAAAGGCCCCACTGCCGCCTTCGAGAAGCCTTGTGGTGCTACTGTGAAGGAGCTGCTCAAGGTGATATGTGCACCTCCTTTCAAGAAGTCATTTGCATCACCGAGATACGCTGACGTTTGTTGCTGTATAAGGTTTATCGTTTCGGGTTCCAACAGCACGTCGAGACTCCGGAGCTCTTTCATGGACTGATTGAGTAGGTAGAAGTAGGCTTCGCGTTCTTTCCACGTCGTAGATTGAGCTGTCAAGGAATTGACGTAGAATTGTACGAGTGCATGCACTGTAGTTTTGTTAAACCATTCCATCAGCGTTTGTGTCACAAGCTCAGCGCATGCAGTTCTCGGCGTGTAGTTGGCTGTTTGTGATGTTGTTTCAGACAGGTAGATATTAGCATCGATCTGCCACATCTCTTCCTCTTCTCTTGGGATCCGTGAGTAGAGTACCATGACGCGCAAGAGTTCTTGCAGCCAGGCCGTGGCATGTTGTTCAGATCCTGACTGTTGTGTCTGCTTATTCAGCTCCGTCCGTACCGCCTTGGCTTTCAGGATGGAGCTGAGAAAGTCGATTGCCTCGATGGCTAGGGCATCCAGCGTGTACGACAACCCGTCCGCATCAACTAGCTTGCCTTCGCCGTCTCTTTCGACAAAAAGCTGAGTAAATGCTGGAGACAGGTTCGAGATATCCTCCCATATTACCTGGAACAATTCGAACACGTGAGGCGTCATGCTTGCTGTATGAACCTTTTTTACCTTGACGAGAACCTATAGCGTCGCCGTCAGTGCCGCTTACAGTCTTGCGGAAAACAATGCCTCTGACGTACCTGAATGATTTGTATTTTGAGCGCTACTACTCCTTTCCACTGCTGAATGACACTATTCGCGTTCTCAAAATCGGCGCCACTGACCTCAGGCAATGGCAGTTTGAGAGTACTTATGAAGAAGGACATCCATGAATGCATGGACTCGTTGAGGAAGGCTTTGACAGCGGGCGCATATTCTGTTGCAAGGACTTGCTCGAGGTTATCGAAACAGGCTCCCAAAACCTTCAACGCCATTGCCTGTACCACGGGATTCTGGTTGCCATTGATCGTCACATTCTGCAAGGCGCTAACAAGATCGCGAGCCACTTGAAAGAACTGTTCATCACTAAGGCCCGAGTCGACTAACTCGTACAACACACGCAATGCGCCTTGTATCGCGGCATCAGTTTGTGATGTATTGAGCACTTCCAGCAGTTGAGGGAAAAGCTCCGGCCATTGGTCTGGAAAATCCGCTGAGGCAATCTTGGATACGACGCTTGCTGTACATGTAGTCAGCTTGCTGAATCACAAGCCCGTCTTCGGCAAGTCGAATTCCGTTTCTATATCACGCACTTACCTGCCAAATTCTGGTTAATGTCGTTGGTAGAGTCAGCACTCGTGCAGATCGCTAATATTTGACCTCGAATCTGCTTGCGTGAATCTTCGGGCAAGGATATTTGTTGTGGAGTAGCCCCTTCAAAGGACGATGACCATGTTGAGTCGATGTATTTGCGAAGGGCGATCAGGGCAGCCTTTCTGGAGCCTGGATCGATTTCTGAATGTGTTGTGATGTTCAGAAGAGCAAAAGGATAGTCATATTGTTTATGCAGGTCTGCGAGTGATTGCTCGGCACGCCTGATAGTATTAGTGTCTGGCACTGTCGTTGCCTGCAACAGCTGAAGGACTGATCGCTCCATCAATACGGTGAGAGCCAACAACACTCCTCGGTTCAATGAGAAGGAGTGACAGTTCCAAGAAAGTCGATTTGACGAAGGAGTGTATGTACAGACGTCCGGTTCTGTCTGTTAGCAAACGCAATCAGGGAAGAGTACGGTACGTGAGGTGCCAGCACTTCACAACACCAGATCGATGGTACAACAATTTTGTCGCGATGATCAATTAAGAGTCTGGACGCGAGTGATTGGCGCGTGAAAAGCACTTTATTTGAAAGTCACGTGATTGAGCGGGATGATCTACTATCTTGTGTCTGCAACATGCCTTTAATTTTCCTAAAAGCCTGAGAGTGAAGCTATAATGCATAAGCGGTCGCAGCACCTCTGTACAAGCAACTAGCACACAAAGTACATCACTTCGGAAAGTGCCGTCAGACAGCAAAAGTCCGATGACATCCATAATCACCTTATTTGGCGATGCCCGTCCTTGTTGCCTATGCTTTGGATCACAGCGGCTCCTATGCCTCTCATACAATCATTCGTTGTCCCTGAAGTTTCTCAGGTGGCTGTACCTAGATCCTGGTTGGACTTTGGTCCCGGGACCACCTGAGCGAGGTCAGTCGATGTAGAAGGGTACTGCATCACCTTCGGTGCTCTGATTGTGCGGAGATGCATGCCCCTCACAGTCTTGTTTACCAATTCTGTCCTCTCAGCACCCGCAACTCTGGCGGGCCGCAGAACTTAATCCACTAGCAAGCTTTTCATCTCTTGACATGCGGTGACAACGCTTGATCTTGATACGGTAGCGGTGGGTCGTGCTTCGCTTTCACATGCCACTACCTTGCTAGACTTGTTCGACGCCACAAGCAGAACTTTTCACGCCAACCCCATCATACATGATTATAATGTTAATTATCAGAATTTGTCCTCCAGCAACAAATATTCGAGCTTGGGCTCGAGTACACATCAGCAAACGTGGTCTAGCGGTTATGATTTCTGTCTAACAGCCTGGTCAACATCGGTTTGCCTGTACACAGAAGGTTCCCGGTTCGATTCCGGGCGTTTGTAGCGGATTTTCTTTTTGTCTTTTGGCGGCCATTTGCTTGTCAATTGCTTGTTTGGACACAGGCTACCGGCCATCTGGACTTATTTTTGCTTTTATCCAAAACAGAAGATCGGTCGACGAGTCTGTGTGCAGTAAATCCTTTGGCAAGAGTTCCAGTGTGTTGCATCGACAAGCGAATACATATCAACACTGTAAAGTAAGTTAGGGCAAGAGAATGTGTCGAGCAAACCGGAACAGGTGTACACAACTCCTAATTGCCTTGCTCTTAGGATACTTTTCGGTATGCGAAGATACGAACTGTTTTTAGACATGTCCCAGATTAAGCTGGCAATACTAGAAGGGTGTCTTGAAGCCCAAAAAGTCTTCGCTATGCAAGTTGTACAGTACAACCTGAAGATGATGATCTGCCCATACCATGCCTCTGCAAAAAGAGATTACCATATAGCCCCAACATCATGATCGAATCTCGATAGCTCCCTCGATCCTTCCTCGACCTCCTTCCGGGCCTTCATCCTCATATAAAATATCGGACAATCCCTGCTCTGACAGAGCACTTCTGTATGTATACTGCCCTGACACCTCTGACATTGTGTCCACAGTCTTCCGAATCTGACTTCCAATTCTCCTACTTTGCGTACCTGGCGAGTATACAGCTCACCAATCCGTGGCCGACAATTTTCGCACACTGCACCAGCAGCCTCTTGCTTTCCCACCAGCGGCTTCTTGCAGCCCATGCACGTCTGTGTCTTCTTCGTGAACTTCATTAGCCCTCCCATAGTAGGCGCCGCCACAGAAATTGATCGTGTATGGTCACCAGCAAGCAAAGAATTTGCCTTCTTCTCACCTAGAATAGGCTCGAAAATTCGTCCCAGCGGGTTGGAAAGCTGGTTGTCGAGATAGTACTTCGTGTCGATCGGAATATTGTTCTCGAGCACAAAGATAGGGTCTTCCGATTTCTCGTATGCTTTGCTGTCACCTCGTCCTTTGACTATGACATAAGCAATACGATCTCCTAGAGCGGCGCTGGTCCCGCCTCTTTTCTCCATTCGTTTGGCTAGTTCAACGTGAGCTTGCTTATTGTCGTATTCGTGTTTGGTATATTGCTTGGTGATGACGAGCATGGACAAGTCGACCTTGTTTTGAAGGAGCGATGAAATCGTCTCCCTGACATAGTCCTGAGCTCCATCGACATCTCGATCGATCAAGATTTTGCGCAACACGGTCTCAATCACGACTTGGACGAGCCGACAATTGTCTCTTCGGACCGTCTCGATACCCTTCGTGTCCATCTTGTCGTACTTGTCTGGGTTCGTCCAGTACAGGCCAGCATACCTTTTCTTGTTGATGAGCAGATACGGGAAGTAGACCTTTTCGAATTCGAGTTTGATGGGCTTGATGAACTTGGAAGAGACGTAATTTGCAGCCTCTTCTCCCAAGGCCATGACTTTGGCTAGATCCTTCTCGCCAAACTTGACCATGACTGAATCAGTATCGCCATAAATGACCTCTGCGTCGTGCGAGTAACCGTTGGAGATCCGATACTTCCCTTCAACTTCCGCCTTGGTTTTTTCGATCATTTGTCGGCCATAAGCGGTCGTACTCGAAGCAATGGCGAGACATGGTAGTTTTCCGTTGGTGGCACCAGTCAGACCATAGACAGAGTTTGCCGATATCTTCAAAGCCAGCTGCCGACCGTTGAGCACCGCCTTCTTGAATGGATCAGTCTCTGTTGCCATCTCCTTCTTAGCTCGCTTTCGAGAATTGAGCAACTCCTCTAAGATCTGGGTAAGTAGACCCTTCCTGACTTTCGTCGTGCAGAAGAGGTCTCCATTAGGCGTGAGGATATAGTCCTCGTCCTTCTTCAACTGGAGTTTGTCTACCATAGTCTTATTCAGCAGTGTTGTATAGCATAAGTTGTGAGCCTGAATGATCGAAGGGTATAGAGAAGCGAAATCGAGAGTTGCGACGGGAACATCGTAATACCCCCTGCTTGGCTCAATAACCGTGGCACCTTCGTACTGCTCATCAGGCCCTTCGTTCTTCAGGTTGGGTACTATCAATTGCTGCTCTAGAGTCTTCCGGAACATCTGACTGATAAACTTGACTTGTTGACCCCTGGAGAGCAGGTAATTGAATGGCACACCTGTGACACGAGCCATTTCAGTGTAGTTGACCAAACACATCAGCTTATCCATCAGCCGTTGCGGTAGATAAGCGTCCTTCAAGCAGTACACTGCAAGTCGTCGTCTCGAATCTGGTGTACCGTTGTGTAATTCGGTAATCATGCTATGATGCACATCTTCTTTCTGCTCTCCCAGGAATTGAGCACAAACGGAGTTCAAGGTGTAACTTCGCAAGTGGTGGTCTCTTTGAATAAGCTGCAGCAGATCCAGTTGTATTCTCCCATTCGTGTTAGTGGCCTTGGTGTCTCGGTTGCCTATCTGCTTGCTCGAAAAGTTGGTGGCCGTGGCGGTAGACTGGATACTTTTCAGCCTCGACCAATAGGGGAACTTTGTCAACTTGAGGTGCTTTGCCCGATCGAGGAGGTAGGGGAAATCGAAGTTGGAGATGTTGTATCCGATTATGACATCTGGGTCGACTTTCTCTAGAAAGTCCCGCCAGGCCATGAGCATCTTCTCTTCTGAGTCATGTTCATATATCTGTGTATTGACAATCAGACTGCACGTGTCAAGCACAAACACGTTCCGGATGAATGGTTTCGACTCTCCGTACCTTGTCACAACGTTGGCGATTTGAATGACAGGGTCGACGTTGGGCTCGGGGAAGACACCTTTCCGACCAGCGCACTCGATATCGAAGGACAAGATACGTAAAGGAGCCATCTTGGCCCATTCGCCATCATGACCCAGTGCTACCATATCTTTGTAGTGGCAGTATGCCTCGATCTGGCAATTTGACTGCCGGTCGTATTGCTGCATAACATGATATTTGCCGGCGGGAACTTCGACCCAGCCCATACCGGTCACACTGGTGTCAATCATAAAGCGCAGGACGTACTGAATGTTGTCAAAGGTCATTATGCCACCTTCTATGCCTTTCCACAGCCCTTTGTAGTTGGCATTGCCATGCTCGATGGTGGACCGCAACTTATTTATGTATTTCGGGTTCGTCACAGTGACCTTTAGGTATGGGCTCTTTTGATTTCCCTGAAAACCAAACAAGCTCTCCCGGAGCAGCATTTGCACAGACTGTATGGCAGGTTCGTGTTGTGCCAGCTGCGTTTCGAGAAATGCTTTATATCCGTCGACATCTTGTCTCTGAAAATTCACTGGCGCTGCGACGTAAAGGTAATGGAGGAAATCAGTCACATGCAGGAGTATTGAGTGGCCGGCCTGTAATAAGTTGTTAGCTTGACTTGATTGAGGTCAGGAGGCGGATGCTTACCTCAGATACACCAAACATCTTGAGGGTAACCTTGCCGCCATGCAGGGTACCCTCTTCGATGTCGATTGACTGGAAACGCAAAACATCTCTCTTTGCATCAAAGCCAGCCAGGCTTGGTCTATCCCACTGTTGATCCTTCTCAGCATTATTCTCCTTCAAGCCTGAGATATCTTGTGTCATTTTCTCCAACACTTCTGTCTCGAACTGACTCTTGGGCTGACTCGAGCCCATCTTGTTCCTGAAGCCATTTGGACCCCCCAGAGATGAATTGAACGACACATTAGGCCCGGGACCGTCCAACTTTCTCTTCTTCGCTGATGGTGGTGACTTCAGGACATTGTGATTGTTGGTGCTGTCCGCAAGTGCTCGTTTCTGCGAGGTCGATACTCGTTCCGGCATGACGGCCATATCTAACAGGCTGGATGTCGGGGCTTGTACTGTAGCGAGCGATGATGAAGCATTGGCATCTGCTACGTTGAACAATTCTCGGCATGCGAAGATGGCTTCAGGAAGTCGCGTCGTTGCCTCGACGTGTTAATGACGTGAGACGCGACTTCCCGCCGCAATTACGCTTTCATCGTGCTAGCTTGATTAGGACTAGTCCATATCTAAGGGGGTCTTGATGCGCTCTCAACTTATACGACTACCACTGTCTTTGTGACGGCTTGCTTCTCCCAAGTTGTACACAAATGCGCACGTTCATACTGGTCATGTATACTAGTGTGCGAAACAGTGCCTCGCCTTTTCGGACCAGAGCCGACACAACCTGTGTAACAGACTGAGGACTTATCCCGACCACCCACCATCACAGCCGCAGACATGCTCTGCCTGTCTTACTCACTCAACTTTCTCTGATATCTTCAGCACTCTGATCTGGCATTGCTCATCACTACTTAGATCTGTGGTAATCACAAGTGCACCCTTCGCTGAAACCTATTTTAGGTCACTTCATTGTCCTTGCGAAAATGTCCGCTTTCGGTAGGTCTGTGCACATGGCACAAAAGACGTGTAGAGGAACACGAATCTCTAAACCTAGGGTGCTCCATTCGCTCATGTCTTGCTTGCTATCGTCGTGACAAAATCAACCTGAAATCGATCACTACGTTACAATCGAAGAATGCCTCACTTAGTTCGAGGCATTGACGGGCCGGCGCCTCAGAAACCTCAAGTATCGAATGCCGGAAAACGATCTCGAGTACGTACTCATCGACCTTATACTGATTTTCACTAAAAACCCCTAGCCATGCCATCTCCATCGAACTGCACGTCTGAATCCCGAACAACAACCCTTAGGCCTGGTAAACTTCACCGGCAATGCAGAACGCCCAAACAGTGGCCCTGTCAGAGGTCACTCTTACAGAAATGCTGTTTTCCAAGTTTTCCTGAACACACCAATCTTTGTCAACTTTCTACGAGCGCACCATCGTCGTATGCGCCTGCTTACTTCTGAACGATGCACCATTGGAAGCAACTGTCTGGCTTGCGGAATGCTCAACCTTGTACAGTGGTACTGGGCTCCGGAAAGAACACCGGAGACTGTGACTAACTCGAAGACGGCCACTATCAATCTTTGGAACTTGTGCCTTCTTACGTTTTGGGGCCACCAATCGCCGTCCAACCAAGACGTTGGACCCGCTGACCACGATGAAGAATACCATCCCGAGTCATTCTTGTTGTATATCCTTACCGCGATGCAGCGTCAGCTCGAGGCCATTCCCGGGTATGAACACTTCTTCCTGTAAGACACACAAGCTAACTGTTCCAGTGAGTATCAAACATTCTTATCATTGTTCACAATCCATACCGTGCGGAGGTGGAAATGTGCCTACAACTGCGCCTGGACTAGCGACCCTGACAAATGGGAACAGTCGTTGTATCTCCCGGTCGATGTTCGGGATCTCGCTGGCAGAAGTAGTCAGACTTCGATTGCAGCAGGCATTGATCGCGGTCTCGAAAAACGAGCACTTGCGGTAAAACCAGGCGCTGCCAAACAAAAGTGTCAGAAGTGTGGCAATACTGCAAAACCTCAAATCGAAATCGTCAATTTCCCTGAGATCTTGATCTTGATCCGAGATTCAGAGCACGTCAAGACGACGCGCCCTGATATCCCATATACAAACGACAAGCTCTACATGCAATACTGGACATCTAACCGAGGTCGATCTCAAGAAAAGCGTGCTCTCCAGCAACAGCAAAGTGGAGTTGACGCGGCGACAATCGCCTACACATCTTACAGCAGAGACTACAAACTCGTCGCTGGGACAGGAGAACGTGCTATCAACGCCAGTCGATCGAAATCCATTGCATTTGCTTGTGCCCCATCCGAAGTCGCTAACGAGTGGTTTGTCATGGACGATGAACAGGTTCACCCTGCGCGCGGCCTGGAAGAGCTGGACCGATTGCAGAGAAAATGGGATGGACAAGGCGTCAAGATTCAAGACAACGTTTTCCCCGAGATCTTCGTCTTCAGAAGAATCGATGATGCAGACTGGGACATGAACTACCAGACCTCCACAGTTGGTACGATTGGCATCCAGAGTGCGAGCGAGCTGGATGACAATGCGAAAGTGCGTGACGCACGAGGTCGTGTAGTCACCGACATTTTCACTCAGCCGATAGGCGAAGGACTTTTGAAGTTCAAGGTCACGCTCACACCTGCAGATCCCGGGGCTAACGATAGCATACCCTTCGGCTTAGAGCTAGGCTACGAGTACAAGGGCCTGCATTGGAGAATCGACGGAAAGCGAATGCAAGGCAGACTGGTCCCGAACAGAGACAGTCCGCCTGAGCATATCCGTCCTACCCCGCTAGATGCTCTCGTCATGGACCGATACTACCACCGTCGAGAAGGCCCTGCCACAGCTCCGATGACTAACATGGCAGCTACAAACATGGGCAATGAATATCAGCAAATGTAAGTCATACCACCGCTAATTGCCCCAGCACATCATCCCACTAACCCACCCAGTAATGATACCACAGCAGTGAACGCCGGGTTTCCGCAGCAAGCCACCAACCCTTTCGCAAACACTGCTTTGGTCGGTGCGGATCCCCAACCATCCCCAAACGATATGGACGTCGACGTCCGACCAAGCTCGACCTTCGCTCAGCGCCCCGAGATCCGCGCGTACGTCGAGCACCAGAGAAAGAAGGCTGAAGGACATGCTCTCAACGACTACGTACGGGACAACATGTGGCAGGCCGAGGGTAGCCACCAGAACAATCACCATAATAACAACAAGAAGCGCAAAAGGAACGACAAGGACCACAGCAAGGACAGGAACAACAACAAGCATAGGAACGACGACGACAACAACCGAAGAGGCGGCGGTCGCGCTAGAGGCAATGCTCGTGGTCGAGGTCGAGGCCGAGGTCGAGGGCGAGGTCGGGGACGTGGTTATTAAGGCCACTTACGTAGCGGAGCGTTTCTACATGCATAATACGGACAAACAACGTACAACCAAGCAAAGGCTGACATTATTCCGAGTCAGTGAAGCGCGCCCCGAACCGTCCTCTCTTTTTTTCCCCTTATAGCAGCAGCAGACTCTCCTTTGGCAACACCCAGTCACCAGCGTGCAGCATCTACAATCGCGCTCTCACCGAGCTCCAGCAATAACCTCGTCATACAGCAGTCGTATCCCACAACTCCACTAACATCGTGTATAAAGCACGCTCTGCGCGCCACACTACATCCTGGCTACCTGCCTAGCCACAACCCACCTTTCTGCCTGTCCACTCAACCACCCCCAGGCATTCTAATCCACTCCGGTCCAGTCACCTACTACTACTCCACAACGGCAACTCCACAGAACTCAGGCGCCCACCCGCTCAACGGGAACTCCCCGTCCCTCTCCGCCGCCCACCCCCTCACACTAACCTCGTTCTCGGCGTGCACATCGAAGCCAGCCAGCTCCACCAGGAACGCGTCCAGCACGTCGCTGGCCCAATCATATCCGGTCACGGGGAACAGCACGTGCACGCCCACACCGCCGTTGACGCTCAGCATGGCGCCGCGGACGTTGGGGCCCTGGTTGGGCGCGAAGGTGTAGCCGATGGCGGCGTTGATGTAGGACACGCGCACGGCGGATGTGGGGCGCGAGGTGCGGATGCGCGTGAACGTGAGTGCGGAGCTGTCGTTGGCGGAGAGCGATGTGGCGGCGAGGCCTCCGGCGTGGCAGCCGGGGGCGGGGCGCAGGCGGGCGCCGTTCGAGACGGTGGCGGCGGCGGCCGGGTGGAACGCGTAGGGTACGGGGTTGCTGCTGGGTGGAGCGGTGCGGCGGATGTTCGAGAGGCGCAGGACGATGCAGCCGTGCGGGGGGACTGTGGCGGTATAGGCCGTGGCTGCGCGCTGTGTGGTGCCGGCCCAGAGGTCGGCGAGGTCTGCGCTGGCGATGCCGAGGGCGGCGAGGTTGATGGAGAGGGCGCGCGTCGTGTTCGAGGTGTCGAGGAGCAGGACGACTTGGTCGTCGCGCGCGAGGGGCCCCGTGTAGATGTCGTGGTCGTTGGTGAGGCGCTGGTGCAGCTTTGCGGGCGTGCCCAGCGGGTCCTGGTTGATTGCGATGATGGCTTTGTTCGCGAGAATGGAGTGCGTCTGGGCGGACATGGCGGGGACGTTGGTCGAGATCATGAGCGCGGATTTGAACGCCGCCCAGAGCGAGAAGTGGCTTTGTTGCTCGGCCGGCGTCATTCCTGGGTTGCCGACTTCGAGGAGGTCCATGTCGCCGTAGTGGCCGGGGCCTGAAAGGCCCTTGAGGTTGATGTGGATGGCTTCGTTCACGATGCGCATCACGTTTTCCCAGCTGGGAAGGATGTCGTCGGACAGACGGTAGGATGTTGAGATGGGCCGCGTCCACTGGGCGGGGCCTTCGAGGTTGCCGGACGGGTTGATATAGGGGGTGCCCCATTGGCAGATGAGCATTTTGGGGATGTTGACGGCTTGAAGGGCATTCCACATTACGCCGAACCGCGACGGAAAGTCTGTTCGGGGATCCTTGGGGGCGTTGGCTGGTGGGTCAACGTAGCAGTTGTCGACCTGGACGGGGTTAGCCCATAGGTACTTGAAGCCACTGGCAAGGTATGTGACGGACCTTCATGTACTCGGTGTTCCAAGCTGCAAACATAGCCGCGTCCTCCTCTTCGTGACCCAGTGAGCCTGGCCTCAACTGTTCAGGAAGCTGCCGCGTGTCACAGGCATACACGCCCTGATTAGTATACATGCTCCACTTCATCCCGAGACCCCTCGCCAGATTACTCAAGGGCTGTATCCCATTCGGGAAAACGCTGGCATCATACGTGATTGAGCCGTTTGGCAGCCGGTCAAAGCCTTGCCATCCGCAATCGATCTGGAAGTGGTCGTAGCCCAGGTCGACCAAGCCTTTCGAGGACATAGCCCGGATACTGGCGTCCATCCACGTATCGTTTGGCGAGCACGCTACATCGTTGTAGCTGTTGTAGCCCATGATGGGCGTGCTCCTTCCCGCGCTGCCCTGACTCCAGCTGCCCCATTGTGGGGCTGCAAGAGTAGCTGAAACGAGCAGCTGAACTGCAAGTAGCGACAGCATCATTGCAAGATTGACATGCGACTTGGCCACTTACACTTAGCTTGAGGGAAGTCCCTTGAGCTTTGTAGGAAGACTCATGTCAAGTCTGATGAACGTCATAGTTGGAAGGATAGGTTGCAGTACCATCCATGGTGATCCACCACCCGGCGAGGAGGCATCCTGTTCCTCAGAACGTAGTTGCAATGCGGTGAACCATGCTTCGTCCCATCAGCTCATTGGTAGAAGCCGCATTGTGAAGATCTCAAAGCAGGAACAAGAGCTTCGCCCTCCGGAGTTCGAGGTTTAGCCTGATGATCGACAGCTTCCCCTCGAAGACGACCCCACACTATTTGACGGACCGAAGACCTCAGCGTGATTCAACATCGAGGTGGCTTTGCCTTTCGGTCGGTAGAGCATGGCTAAGGTACAGCGTCAGCTTGGTCTGTCCTAAACCTCGAAGGTTTCTTGGTTGTTCGGCTGGCGGGGGTGGGTACTGCTGAAGTAGCGTCAAGGTTTCGCTCCGCAAGCACCTCGCTGCTGTACCCAGGTAATTTAGAGCACTCGATACGAGAGCAGCTACTCATCCGATACAAACCTCAAGCGGAGGCAACAGGCTAAACAGTTGTACTGATATTATGTTGACTGCCCTAAGGGCCTAGTATATACACCTACGACGTGAACACCCAGGACCAGCCGGGGTCGACATTCGGATTACACCAAGTGACCATAACCATATGATGCCGCTAAACTACAACAAACCCATAATAATAAACAACCATGACACATCTATGCCTTGTTACTCCATGCTGACGCTCGCGCAGTTCCATTTCTTTTAGTCTACAGCTGAATCAAATCGACTTCCGAGAAGTCGGGCGGCGCACCAGAGTACACACATCTTCCCTTCGAGTCGAGACCCTGTCGAACATTGGACACCCATATGCTTCCTTCGTCCCTCTTCGCGCCGCCTGACGGTGGTGCCTTTGCGAAGCGGCCAATGTTCTTCACCTCATCATCGGATACACCCAGCTCGTCCCGTGGAATCCAGATCACTGGTCGCCGTGCTCGAAGCGCAGAGTGTTGAAAAGCCCGCTGTACCAGCGCATCTCTCTGTTCCGGTGTTAAATCCTCCAATTCGTCGTTAATCCCCGAGTATAGTGCGTCAGATAGCTCAGCTCGAGCTTTCCGCTGTGCTTCTATGTCATTTATATCACCAGCAAGAGGGTTGAAGTTGTTGATTGCATCGAACACCTTGTTTGGATCGGATCGTTCGCGTGCATGTCCTCTATTGTGCCGCCCTTTCGTTGAGTGCTTGTGGGCATGCTCTGCTGCGCCCGGATGGAGAGTATCACCATACTCCCCTCTTGTTTGAGACAACTCTCGATCCGAGTCGTGCTGATTGAAGTCCTGGCCGAAATGCGAGCTTTTCCTGTTGCGCTTGTTGTCCCGGTCTGCCCAACTCGATCTGCGGTGCTTACTAAGACCGCGCTGGATAGGCTCAGGTAATGCGTGTGGGATCTTCTTCGCAAGGCCTAGTGTGAGATTGTACGCTTTACTGTTACCATCGAGGTCCATGCTGATCTCTGGGTTCTGAATCTCGTATGGCGCAAGCTCCGGTTCGTCGTTCGTTGCGATCTGAGTTGGTGTCCTGGTGACTCTATATGAATTACGACGCGACGACGCGATCTGCTGCATCTCATACTCGTGCTGCTGCCGGTCATGCTCGAGCTCCTGACGCTCATGGTCTTCGAGTTGATCCTCGATATCTTCATCGAGTCTTTCGTTCTCGATCAGCTTCTCGTGCGCAGCATTGTGATTGTGGCGCCGAACGCGCATCGCACGGGCAAACTCTTCGTCTCGACGCACCGCATCATCCTCGAGGGTGATCGGCAGATACCGGAACAGTGGACTGAAGGCATTGTTGAGGAGGATTTGGTAGATAGCAGTCAAGACGAGCATGACGATGGTGCCAACTGCTTGACCCTCACATGCCACGTTACCCTCCGCATCTCTGACCAGGAAGAAGAGACCGATGAGCGCAACCTCCAATACGTAGACTCCAACGAAAGTGCAGTTGATTGCATTTGGGAACAACAAACCACCAGTGTCGAGGGTGAAGCGCGTGACGTAGAGGGTGTTGTATCTGTACACGAACCAGAAGAGGGAGAAAGTGATGATGTTGAACACCAGGATAAGTGGCGAGATGACTGAATAGATGATACCGATGCAGGCCAAGTTGGTGTAGACGGGAAAGAATGTTCCCCACCTGATGTTGTTCAGGTTGGTTTGCCGCTTGAACTTCGCTCTGGCCGTGCTGTCAAGGATGGGTGCTAAGATGAACCAGACCACTAGTGGCCCCACTTGCAGCAAAGCTCCGGCACTGACAGACAACGCTTGCAACAGCATGTAGGAGAAGAAGTAGTTGCTCGCTGTCGGGATTGTCACACTGAGGATGTTCGGGATGCTGGCGATGCCCTCGACGCTGGTGAACTCTTTGATAAGCTGCACAGCAGAGCTTCCCAAGGTCACAATGAGGAACAGTTGCACAAAGATGAAGAAGAAGTAGTACTTTTGTACTGCCAACTCCACGAGCATGCCAGACTTGATGCCCTGCAACCGTGCAAGTGCTCGTAGGATAAGCGGTAACAAGAATGTCAGCAGAGCCAGCAGAACAATCGGCAGGACACCCTGCAAAAAGCTGCGAAACCAATCCGGCAATTCGTTCAACCAGCTGAGCCAGGGATATTTGTCGGCCAGTGTGCTCAACTGTGAGACTGCAGAGGTGAAGGCGATAGGGATGGCCCACAGGACGATCATACCAACGATGATAGCTACTACCAAGGTGGTTCTGATGTAGTCTTGCCACCATGGTATGGACATGTTGTCCCAGATGACGTCGCTGGGGTCTATTTCGACGAGTCGCGGAGCCATCTGTTCGGGCAAGTGATGGCTCAGGGACTGACATGCCATGTGAGCTGCGACTTGGTGGTTGAACTGGATGAAAGCTGAGTTCATGAGAGGGAAACGACCCGGATTGGCTTGGTCGTCCTCGATTTCGACGTTTAGTCTCGCCAGCTCTTTTCGGCACCAGTATATGGTATCGACCTTTTGACCGCAGAAGGGCAAGGCGAACATCCATTGCCAACCAAATATCGGTAAGCGATGGGTGTCACGATCCTTCTCCTCGATGTATTTCCGCCAAATTGCGTCGGAGTCATCCTTCTCAAACTGCTCATCGAACGCGGCGGGGTATTCGACCGGCTCCTTTTCTTCATCACCTAGGCCGATCATCTTCTTGAATTTCTGCCACGCTGATGGCGGAGGTCTGGGAGTCTTCTCGGTCTGCTTTTCGTGGCTAGTCGAGGACGGGCTGACTGGACTTGCCAAGTTCAGCGGCCGTCGATCATTCTCGGGACGTTGAGGATCTCGAGGTGCATCCATGGTGCCATCGGCATCCAGAGGTGATTTTGGTGAAGTGGGGTAGGTGTGGCCAGACTGGTGGTAAGACTTCTTTGCTGGTTGGGTGCTGTGGTCGAGGCTAGCACCCATGGCGCCATGTGTGGGTGCCGTCGTCGCACTGTCATGGACAGACTTCTCTTGTGGCACATGACCATTAGTATGATGGCCTTCGCCGCGGGCCTTTCCAGCACCACGTCCGACGCCTCGAAAGCGGTCAGTCACCTTTTGGAAGCCACCGGTCATGGCCTGAATACCTTCACCCAGCACGGGCACGGGCAGAAAGCTCTTGTGCTGGTGCTCGGCATTAGGTTCAGCATCTGAGCTTGAGGACGAGGATGAGGACGAGGCATCGTCTCGACCCAGACCCAGTGTTTCTTGAATGGTATGCTTGACCTGATGCGGGTCGCCGGATGTTGCACCATCATCGGCATCTGCCTGTCGGCGACCTCTTGCGTCCTTTTCAGCAGCTTTCTTCTTTCTCTCCTCTTTTGTGATCTTCTTGCCTGCTTCCTTCTCCGCCTTTTTGATGCTCTCTTCATGCTTCTTGTAGCACTTTTTAATGAGCTCGGTCTCGGCTGACTCCAACTGCTTAGCAATGTTGTCTCGCGTCTTCACTTTGTCACTCAGTTCGTCGAAGTTACGGTTGATCCAGATATTGCGGATGCCGCCGGGGAACACATCGTACAGGCCATCCAGGGCCTCGACAGTGCACCATTTAGCGGGGATTGAGCTGACCAGCACCGTGGTTGCGGACGCGCGGAGTCGGTGCTGGGGAGAGGTGATGTAGGCCTGTCGCATACGAATGTAGTTCTTCAACTCATCAAAGGCCACGTAGCCGATCCAGAGAACGAAGAACAAGGCCATGAGCCAGTGTCCCCAATATCGGCGGTAGTTTGCAGGCCTGACGTTGCCCCAGGCGAGTTGGTTCAGGCCATATACGTTGGTGTCATCATCGCCGCCAGTCGTCGCAGCATAGTTAGGCCCACGGCCACCGATGACATTCAATGGTATGAGGACGGGTAGCAGGAGGAAAGCCGCCGGGACGAAGATCTTGAGGAGAGTGCGCAGGTAGCGGAGGAAGAAGTATGCATCGAGACCACACTTCTGGACGAACTCGGAGTTGGAGGTCGACAGAACGGACTTGATCCATTTGAACCAGCCTGGCGCGGCCGGTTCGGTGCGTTCCCTCGGCGGGACGAGGTATGTCCGCGGTTGGTATATGCGCGCGAGGCGGTCTTTGATGAGGAGGAAGACGAGGAATTGGACGGCAAAGGTGACGATACCCGTGACCAGCGAGGCGGCGAATTGGCCAGCGCTTTGAGCCGAAGTCTTGGTCACGTTGGGATTGTCGGAAGTTGGTACATCAGAGTCTTGACGGGGGGTCAAGATGTGCCCTAATGCTGTGGCCGCGATTTCTTGATACATGATTCCGTGCTCTTGTCGGCCTATCTGCAATGCCTCATGGTTGCCGGTGCAAGGAGATGGACTTGGGCACTCTGGTGCTCAGTGGTTCGCCAAGGGCGTTTGCTGGTGACCACCTGGCTCTGCTAGTTTGCCCGCTAGACGTGACCCGTTCGCTGGACTGCGCTCGGCGCGTATGTTGGGTTCAGGATCAGGAGAATGAAGGTACAGATGCAGAACTCCCCCACGGACGGAAGGACAACGAACCAATATCACAATCTATCGAGCAAGGAAAGAACGGCTGAGGCGATGTCGGGCTTCAAGGCAATACTGGTATCACGGTGGTAGCATGTTAGGAGTAAATTGATTCCATGCATTGTACCATGTTTGCCATGTTTCGCCATGCTGAATGCAGATCGAGCCCCGTGGCCATTGGCTGACGAGTGAGCCAAGCGACGCGCCGTGGAGTTCCACCGTAGCCCAGCCAGTGACGTACTGCCATCCCGCAAAATCCCAGTCCATGCTGGGCGATCACGACCAACTTTACCCCTGCGTCTGGCCACTGCCGGACAAACGAAGCAAACGACTACCTTCCGAGCATCACGCGACTCGACAGGGACCCGGACGCGGGAGTTGGTCAATGGACCTATTAATGAATTGGTATGCGTACAAATTAGGTCGTAGGGCCTGTCACCTGCGAATAAGCACTGGCCCCCCCTGAAGCGCTCATCATCCTTCTGCCACTAGGAGGCACGTTCTGACTCTCCAGAGACACATGTCTCATCTGCGAGCTGAGCGCGCTCGTCCCATCTCGGCTGCTAGCCGGCTGTCTGCCGCCTGTTTGACCCGGCTGCTCACTCGGTCCCTGTCCTGCTCCCTGGCCCTGCCAGCCCGAGCCGGCACTACCGCTGGCACGTCGACTACTCCTTTCGGCCTCCTGCTTGACGAGTACACTTTTGAGTGCTCCTAACCAGCTTTCCAGCTCGTCATCCGTTTCAGCCTGCAGTCGGTAAGTTTTTTCTTCACAAATCACTTGGAAGCAGTTCTGCTTATGCTTTCGACCCATGTCGATCTCTGCCGCCTCGATCATGCTGTAGAGAGGGATGATGAGGACCGGCGTGTACTCGGCGTTCGACTTGTACACGGCCAACCCTTGTGGCCTGAGCACCATCCAGATCGACTTCCACTGTTTGACGCCCGACACTGTCTTGAGAAGTTTGAGATGGCCTTGACGGATGACACGTGAAGGATCTTGCGAGCTCGCCGGTGGCCGTGTTGGTTTCGATGTGGGGTTGGAATTGGTAGGCAGCTTGGAGACTGTGCCCGTGTCGGACAGATATGACGCACCACGGTCCATGGTCGGCCGCGCATTGCTCGTCGTGTCGTCTGGTATTGGTGAGAGGAGAGATGGTTGATTAGGTGCAGATGCAGATAGATAGCCCTTGGTGCCTGGAAGAGAGCTACCGAAGCCGTCGGAAAAGTCGGATTGGGAAGTGGTGAATGCCTCTGTTCCCGAATAAGGAGCCAGCCCGGAAATCCGCCGCGGGTCGGTGTTGGCCTGAGGGGCGAATCTCGGCTTCTGGCCCATCACTGGCCAGTGAACGGCGTCTGGCGAGCCAGGTCGATATGGGTCCTCATCGGCAGACATGTCGGTGGTGTCGTAGCCTTGATTGTCAGCCTGCTGGAAGCCTGCATGGGGCGGCTGTAGATCATTCTGGTCTTCTGTCCGCGATTCCATGCGGATCAGGGCGATCCAGTCGGCGGTCTCGCGAGCGGAGGAGCCCGAAAAGTGATGGTTCTTTGCTGGCGAGAAGATGCCAAAGACATGCTCATGATGGGGCTTCTTGACTACTGCTACCGCGGTCACATCGGACAGGGTGATGGAGGCTCGCAGTTCGTTCTCATCCTGGTCCTTGTAGACCGACAGCAGGTTGGGCCTCAGCACGAGGTATGCTGGCTTCCAGGATGATCTCCAGGCGCCCTTCTTTTTGACCCTTCTGTTTACCTTGCCGCTCTTGATCACGCGATCGAACAGGAAACTGCCGTTCTGGTCGACCGGCGACAGAGGCCCAATATTCGACGGTGCCCGTGCACCTGTAATCTGTACTGGGAGCAATTGACTGGGTGCGTTGATACGTCTCGGGGTTGAAGACTGTGTTCGCTGTGGGGAAATGGGCCGTGGAGGAGCCGACGCGGGAGCAGAGCCAGTCTTTGGCACGCTGGCCATGGTGAGGCACAGATGGGTGTTTTCTGCTTATCGATAGTTGGCGATGCGCCGATATGGGTCGGAAGTGTTGCGCAGCTTGGTGGAAGAAGAACTACTCGTGGTGCAGGAGGGACATGATCAGCGTTGGTGATTTGTTGACACTGCCTGCTATGAGTGGTAGGTACCTGGTTGCTCAGGCACTCGACCAGCTGTCATGAGTTGATTCGATGCTCACGACAAGACGACAGGCTCCAAGCTCCCATACTAGTACTGACGTCTTGCGCAAGGGTCGCGAAGATCATGGTGCTAACAATCATTGTTCAAAAGAGAGACATCCAAAGCAAGCCCTGCTTGTCCTTCGCGACTTCGATGCTACCGGCGTGCGGCTGCCCCAGTCTACACTTTCGGTCTTTTGCCTCGCCGTATAATTTCTTTGGCTAGTAGTGCCAGTGATGTTGCCCATCTCATGCCATGCTCCACGACACCATCTTGCGCGGACAGAGTGAACACAAACGCCATCCTCTGCGAACGGCCAATATCACCAGGAGGTCATGAACAATGTTCCCTCGGTAGCAGTGCGCTCGCTGGGCTCCTTGGGCTCCTTGGGCTCCTTGGGCCTGTGCTTGCGGACAAAGCCATGGCCATGGCCGCAACCAGGTCAACTGCTCCGAAGAGCACTATGCTCGTACCGTAGCCAGCCAGTCAATCCACGATGCAGTATCCTACGTAGCTCGAACAAGCTCCCCTCGCTATGCCGCTCATTCGCTACAACGCGGCCAACCTTGTTCACCACATCGCGCACCCTCCAACGCCTCAAACCCTACAATGAGGCCTACGAAGAAGGCCTCAATTTCCGTGAGAAGCCTCTCAATGATCGCGAGCTCTTCGTTATCTTTGGCTCGGAGCGACCCGGTCCAGAAGTGGCGAACCGTCTTCTGAAAGTGTTCCACGCCCGCCGTGTCGATGGCACACTAGACATCCGCCTCGATGAGGAATTGCTCGAGGCAATCGTCCAGTATCGAGATGCTGAAGGCGCTGCCCTCGACTGGCTACGCTCGACATATCCCGTCGACGAGGATCAGGCTATATTGGATCGCTTCAAGCGCGAGGACAGCCCGCGTGAGCAGGAGCACCCGAGTGCGCTGATGGAGCGGGGCCAGCGTCTGGGCCTGTTCAAAACACAGGACGAGAGTATGAAGGAGGACCCGGAGTACTACGGGCCACAGAGTGGGCAGTACTATGCCAGCCTGAGCGAGAAGGAGGAGGACGTCTTTGGCAGAAGTGAAATCGAGAAGATCAGGCTGAGGAACGAAGCTCAAGCCGAAGAGGAGGAACGCCAGATGCAGGAGAGAATCGACAAGAGTATGAAAGAGGCCGAGGCCAAGGCGATGGAGAAGAGTCAGGCCCTGGCTGAACGGCCGGAGCAGGGCATCGAGCTTTCGGAAGGTGGAAAGCAGGTGAGGCCGCCGAACGAGTTCGAAAAATGGATCATCCGAGCGAGAGAAAGAGCTACGACGAAACTCACCCTCGACTCACCCGAAATCACGAACATGACCACTGCCCAGCGCATTCTGCCCAGCTTGCTGGTCGTGCTGGCCGGTTGTGCCGGCCTCTACCTCTTCACCGAGTATTGGGAGCCACCCAGACGAAGCGAGCGTGCCATGCCCAACACCAGTCTGGCCATGGCAACGTGCATCGGTATACTTGGCATCAACGCTGCTGTCTTCCTGGCGTGGCGGTTCCCTCCCGCGCTGAGACTGCTAAACAACTTCTTCATCGTCATTCCGGCTTATCCTCGCGCGCTGAGTATGGTGGGCAACATTTTCAGTCAGCAGAAAGCTCGGCATCTCGCCGCGAACATGCTCGGGTTGTTCATCTTTGGACCGAGTCTACATGAGGATGTCGGCCGAGCCAATTTCCTGGCCATCTACCTTGCATCTGGCTTGCTGGGCAGCCTGGTTAGTTTGAGCACCTACGTCCTGAGGGGTGTATTGGTCTCGTCCTCCCTGGGCGCTTCGGGGAGTATCTGGGGTATCACAGCTGCATACATGTGGCTGCATCGGGATGCCAACTTCAGCTTCATCTTTATCCCACAGCAGTATCAGGAGCAGTTTCTCGCCAAAGGCTGGATGTTCCTGGTTGGGTTTGTCATCGTCGACACCTTTGTTGGCTTGCGGAGTAAGACTGTCGATATTGCGGCACACTTGACGGGGATGTTCGTCGGCGTGGTTACCAGTGCGCTGTGGGAGGCAGATGGTGGCAGACCGGACAATCGGAACAGACCTGCTGGGGCCAGAGCTCTCCTGAACGATATCACTGGGCACAAATGAGGCGGACATCTGGAAATGACTTGAAGATTATTTATCCGCAACCATCCACGCCTAATGCGTCAGTGCAGTGAGAGCGGTAGGTCTTAGCAAAACTCGCCATAGCAACCAGTCTGGCCACTAGGCGTGTCACCGAAGCAGGACTGCTCGACCACAAAGGGCAGATTGACTGACATGACGCTTGTCCCGACTGGTTCGAACGCCTCGTCGATGGCACATTACGGCGTATTTGACTTGTCCAAGACAAACATCCTTAGCACTCGAAGTGTCTCGGCCTTGCCCGTCCGTTGAGGGATGACCGTGTGGCAACGCGGCTGTCGGGACCACAGGCTAGGTTAGAGGCTTGTGGGTAGAGATGGACTCGGACGTGGTTTCAGACACTCGTAGCAAAGGACAGGCTCAGCAGATAGGGTCGGTTGCAGTACCAGCAAGGTACAGGATGCAGGATTTGCACAGGCCGTGGCAACAGAAGGCCTTTGAAGTACGTCGCATCATCACATTCCTCTGCAGTAGCTGGATGGGTTATGCAGCACCGGCGACTTACGGCCGACTGTGATGTATGCCTGTAGTAGATGTAGGGCACAGAAGGATGTTGAAGCAGGTTTTGTTGCACGGCCTTGGGTTGAGTGTCAAGGTTGCTAGTGCCGTACGCTCTTGCGACAAACGGTTGATGTTGGCTGTGGATAAATACCTAGGCACCTCAGACTAAAGCCCCTGATCGAGCTGAACATGACAGTGTCTACGGATACCCCTCGCGAATAAATTTCTACGTCATCGGCGCGATCGAAAATGAAAGCGAAGAAAATAAATCTCGAGGTCTCATCAGTCACTGCTGCTACCTGCGTGACGACGTAGCTATATCAACATAGGGCCAAGCACAGCTAACAGCTTTCCAACCCCATCCTAGGCCACTGCTGTTACAGCTGTAGCAACGAGAAGGACAGAGTTGAGCTTCGCTGCAAAAGTCCTGCATCCAGAACTCGTCAGCGCATGCGCATGCTTCAGAGCCGCCGATTACACCTTCATAACCAGCTGTTCGTAGACATTCTCTAGCTGAAGCCACGCCAGACTACACAGCTCCCACACCATGTATTCCAACTCAAACCCCCTCGACAACACCCCCTCGCTCCATCACCACACAACCCTCCACGCCCCCACCACCAACACTCGCGCCTGGTCCTCTCGTCCCCACCCCTCAGCCGCAACCCCTCTCCTCGCAACCGCAGCCTCGGACAAATCCGTGCACGTCTGGGACATGCGAGACTGGAGACTTCTCAACACCATCGCTGGCGGCCACAAGCGGAGCATACGATGTGTAGGATGGAAGGACTATGGGCGGAAGAGCAAGAGGACTCGGACCAACGCCGACGCAGAGACTGCTGGGGCGCAAGAACAAGACGACAGAAGTGAAGGCCAGGACCCCGTCATCCTCGCGACGGGCAGTTTCGACGCCAACTGTGGCCTGTGGGTCTGGAACAAAGACCACGCTAGTGGTGCTTCTGCCTCGCAGCAGCAGCAATCCCAAACACTCCCCGGCTCCTTCGACTCAGACGTGGCCGAACAAGACTTCACCAACGGCAACGAGTCCGACGAACCCGAAGAGTGGCACTTCTCTACCCTGCTCACAGGCCCGGACTCGGAGATCAAGGACCTGCAGTTCAGCCCGCCGCATTACGGCGCGAATCTGCTGGCCACGTGTAGTCGCGACAAGAGCGTATGGGTCTGGGAGGAGGTCGAGCCGGAGGAGTGGGAGACGGTGGCCGTGCTGGGTGAGCATACAGGCGATGTGAAGTGTTTGGGGTGGTGCGGGGGCGCGAGGACTACCAAGGCGGCGTTGAGGAGGCGGTTGAGGGCGCGAAGGGGGGAGAATTCGAACACAGATGTGGATGATGGAGACGACGAGGAAATCGTGCTTGGGGGCCGCGAGCTGCTTGCCTCGGGCTCTTACGACGATACCATACGTCTACATCATGACGATGAGGCCGAGGGCGACTGGATCACGATTGCTGTCCTGACAGGCCACGAGGGCACAGTCTGGGACTTGAGGTTTGAAGGCCAGGTCAATCTCGCGAGCTACCCGGATGGCACGGGCGAGGAAGAGGTAATCGCCGATTGGGAGCCAAGGCTGGCCAGTTGCTCGGACGACCTCACTGTGCGGGTGTGGAGGAAAGAGCCGAGCGAGAAGGAGCGCGCTGAGAAGCGAATGCGCATCGCCGAGGCAAAGCAAGGCCAAGCACGGGCCGGGGCCGCGAACGGCGGACCTGCCGCTCTGCAGACGGGCTTCGCGAGCAGTAGGCTGCCCAGCGTCATCCGGCCGCCCACCAGCACGGAGACGTGGGTTGAGGAGGCGACGCTGCCAAGCGTGCACGTGCGCAGCGTCTACGCCCTGGACTGGAGCGCCAAGACAGGGCTGATCGTGACCTGCGGCGGCGACGGTCTGATCGCCGTCTACGCCGAGTTCGCTGCGTCGCCCGCAACCCCCGGCGCTGACGACGTGGTCATGAACGGGACCGCAGAGCACAGCGAGCCGGACCAGCATCCGGACGCAGGCGACGACATCAGGAAGCTCAGCACGGAGTGGAGGGTGGTCGCCGCCATGGAGGCCGCGCACGACGAGTACGAGATCAACCATGTCTGCTGGGCGCCAGTGCGCGACCAGAGGCGCCAGCTCGACGCCGGAGAGGTGGTCGACGGCAGTGCCCGCGACGACGAAGAGTATATCGTGTCGACGGGCGACGAAGGGGACGTGCGAGTGTGGCGGCTGCCCAAGGAGGTGCTCGACCAGATTAGGCGGAATGTGTGAAGGACTAATTAGGACGTCTGCAATCCACTTGTTTGTCCACGCCAGAACGCACATCTTGTCCCTTTCACGACGGATTTGCAGCTTGAGTAGAATAAGACATGGTATACAGTTGTTCTAGGAGCGCTATTTCTGCTGACCACACCTTGGACACTTCCCCTGCAACCAACACAGACGACAGTCTGGCATCGTGGCAAGTTCCAACGTGTCCGCTCCACCTCGACGGGTCACTGTTTCCCCTCAAGTATTCCACGCACAGTGCATCGGTCCTGCCAACGTGTCATTTTGGGCGTTCCGGTTGAGCGAGGTTCTCATCCTCGTCCCTGCTACACAGGTGCTCGACGAGGGTTTGACCAGCTGCTCCCGTTTCGGGGACTTGGTATTAATTGGCCTACTTCCGGGCCTCTGGATCGTTGGGCGCGGCTGTGTTGCTGGGGTTCTTTCCCTCCTCTGCCTTCATCTCGCCGAGCTTCGTCATCTCCTCCATGGTCATCTCGGTCTTCTCGCCTTGAACGACCTGTTCGCTCTGAGAGGCCAGTTCAGTCTTCCATATGCCTTCACCGTCCTTCTGTTTCGTGATTGATTCTTGCTTGTGGTACTCGACTTTGACGTGGCGGTCGTCGTCATCTGGAGGTTGTTGATGTCAGTAAAGTCCAAGTCACCACAACGCTCAGATGTAATGAGAAATGGCGCAAGAATGCAGAATGAGGTCTTGGCTTGTGCTTTGAGCCAAACTCCTCGAAGTCGATTCTCTCCAGCCAAGCACCATTCCTACACGTCTCTAGCCTCTCATTGTATTCAACGTACCTCTGTCATGCTCACTCATGGCGAACCGGGAGACGGAGGTGTGGAAGGTGGCCGTTGGTCTGTAAACAGCTCTCGAAGCTGATCGGAGTGATCCGAACGATCGCACGAGGAACGTCATTTTGAGTAGGTATGGCTGTGAAAAAGGTTGCAACTGATGTAAGACAAGGTAAGGTTGTCGGTCGACTTTGAGGATTCACAAGACTTTGTATTTGACTTTGGGCCTCTATAATGCAAAGAATTGCTTGGAGCTGGGGCGCGGAATAGTAGCTTGAGCAGTCCAGAGCCAGAACTTCATCATTGACTCCAGTTCCGAGGATCAATTTTGTTTGTATTGTGACGTCAGAACGTCAGAAGCCACCTTGTGGATTTCTCCCCCGGCTGTCGCTACCCAATGACAGGCAATGTATTTCCCTTCCCCTGATCTGCAGCTGCAGCATCGACGACATCTCGAACGATGCAATATGGTTCAGCGTAGTGTTTCAGGTGCTCGTTGTGTGTCTATAATGTACTAATCTAGGCGTCACTCCCGCAAATGGACGTGGAAGGGTAACGAGTACCTGTTGGTTCGAGCAGGTATTGTACCCGTGACCAAGTCTCTCACATTCCAAAGCCTGAGTTGAACATAGCGAAGAGTAGCGCTCTGTTTCATTGGGAGAGGTGTCTAGAGATATCCGGTCTATGAATTGTGGTACTGATCAATAGCGCTCAAGGCGTATCATTATCGTAGCGACGGACGCCTTCGTCGCCGTTTCTCGCATATCGGCTATTAGTCTCGAAGATTGTGTTGAGCACAAAAGCCACATCAAGATCATCAGCAGTCTTCGACATCTGCCTACCACAAGTGCAAAAAGGTCGAAATGGTCAAGTCCTCCCTGTTGCAAGTGCTGTAGCGGCACTGCACAGCTTGCTCGAACCCCTCGGAGGATCAATCAAGATTGCAACGTGAATGCAAGCGAGGATATAGCGTTTGCGTGCTTGCAGGCTACTTGGGCTATCGCCTGCCTGCCTATCTCCTTAAAGCCGTAGAAAATCACATCGCTTAGGGACCGGTAGATAAGTCGAGTCCTACCACAGACCCAGCGCTGGCCTGGTCTGGTCTCAGTGGCCTAGTAAATAAGCTGCACCGCCAGTGTGTCATGACGGACCAGTTTCTCCGAGCACCGCTGCAGCAGACGCGTATCGCAGCGCAAAGACTCGCGAGGTCCAAAACCAAGCGCTCGTACGCAGCACGGAGAATCACACAGAGAACCGAGAAATGCTTAAAAGAAGATAGTTTCGAAGGGTTTTTGTCAATTCATCAGAGTGCTTTGCTGTGCCATATGCCACAGCATCAATGTACAAGTCCAGATCGCAGGTCTAACAGCGCGATGCCCTTCCATGTATCCAACATGCCCTTTAACCTTGTAGTGGTGACAGTAATATGTGATAAGTCGACGGTCGACAACATGGGTCCCAAAAGCCGACGACAACCACGACCTCCCTGGGTATAATATACCTCCGCGCCAAACGCCTCGTCAAATGCTCATATCAGTTGGACAAAAAGAAAAGGTCACATCTTATCGTGTCTCATCACAACCGGACACATTTAAAAGTCGTCGTCGAAGCTCAGGCCACTGTCCTCCTCAGCAGGCGCCTCAGCGGGTGCTCCATTAGAGGATGCGATGGCAGCCAGACCACCGGGGATCTTCTCGGACTGTTGCTTCTTGGTGCCAGCCATGATGCCGGCTTTCTGGTAATCGCCAACGCGCTTCTCGAAGAAGTTGGTCTTGCCGGCTAGGGAGATGTTCTCCATGAAGTCGAATGGGTTGGTAGCCTTGTAGTACTTTGGGTTGCCCATGCTGACCAACAGTCGGTCGGCGACGAACTCGATGTACTGCTTCATGAGGGTATGGTTCATGCCCAACAGAGCGACGGGGAGGGCTTCCGTGAGAAATTCCTGCTCGATGCCGACGGCCTCGATGATGACTTTCTCAATGACATCCTTTGATGGACGGTGGTTGAGGTGGGAGAGAAGGAGACATGCGAAGTCGGTGTGCATGCCCTCGTCTCGGGAGATGAGTTCGTTGGAGAAGGTGAGACCTGGCATGAGGCCTCGCTTCTTGAGCCAGAAGATGGAGGCAAACGAGCCGGAGAAGAAAATACCCTCGACAGCAGCAAAGGCGACGAGACGCTGAGCAAATGTGCTCTCCTTGTCTGAGATCCATCGAAGAGCCCATTCGGCCTTCTTCCTGATACATGGGATTGTGTCGATAGCGTCGAACAGGTACTGCTTCTGCTTCTGCTCCTTCACGTATGTGTCAATGAGCAAGCTGTACATCTCGGAGTGGATGTTCTCCATCATGATCTGGAAGCCATAGAAGCAACGAGCTTCGGGAACCTGGACTTCACCAGAGAAGCGCTCAAGGAGGTTCTCGTTAACGATGCCGTCAGAGGCAGCGAAGAAGGCGAGCACGTGGGAGATGAAATAACGTTCATCATCGTTGAGCTTGTTGTGCCAGTCGTGGAGGTCTTTGGACAGGTCAACTTCCTCAGCAGTCCAGAATGAAGCTTGAGCTCTCTTGTAGGCTGTCCAGATCTCATGGTACCTGAGGGTATATTAGCTACTGTTGCGTCCGAGCTTGAACGTGGTCCACTTTACGCGTCGAGGGGTGTGACGCGTCAAGGGAGGACATGGAGATGGTACTCACTTCAGAGGGAAGAGAACGAATCTGTTGGGGTTCTCTTGCAGCAAAGGCTCATCTGCTTCTGTTGCTTTGATTCCCGGAGCAACCAGTGGTGCTTCTTGTGATGTCTTGATGATTTCTGTGACAGGCTTCTTGAGATCCTCGATGGTAGCGGTGGGCAGCGGCTCCAGGGGTGCCGGCATGTTCTCCTTGTTCTCTGGAGTGAATACAGGTTGTTTGAGTGGTGACTCGTTGAACTGGAGGTTCTCGAGGTTTGAAGCAGCCTGTACACGCGTGTTAGTATGGACGTGCTCGGACTCGAGATTGACGGTGCAAGTGGCAAGCGTACCTGCTTTGAAGGTGTGATCTGTGTTGCCATTGTATGTGAGGGTGTAGTAGAGTGCTTCAGACAAAGACAAGCAGTATGTATGAAGTGCTCTGTATCAAAGAAGCTTGATGGATGTGAGAGAGGTACGTGTTGGAGGAGGACAAAGGCTCAGGTTAAATTGAAAAAGTCGCGTCTCGCGATTCTACGTGTTCCATTACATCACGCGCTGCACGTGAGCGCTAGTGAAGATTTGGCACGCTGCCAGCCACATAGCGTGATTTTTGGCAATCCACTGCTAGAGCGTCAAAACGCGTTAAGTGTTTCCTGGCGTGCTCCTGGCGTCCATACACATTCCTTCTCGAGGCTGAAATGTGGGCTTAATCTCACGGTGTGCTGGACTGAACGGACTCGGAGGATGTATCGGAGAGGCTTAGGGTTGCACTATTGGTCAGAGATCCTGATTTTTGATCAGATAAGATTAAAATCGAGGTTGGACTGGAGTCTGGCGCGTCGCTGGAGCTGTAAACAATGGCTGCCATTCGAGACATCGAGCTCGATGTCTGGTCAGATACCGTAATGCTGACGAGTGGTGATCGGGTTTGCTGCTTCTGGAGGCAGCGTTGTCGGAACAGTACCGTCATGGCATGAATCATTATTACAGTCCAACATGATTCTGTGTTGGTTCACGTTACTTGAGCACAGGGCATGAAGGGACTTGTCTAGACGCGGACGCACATTCACCAGGGTTTGATGGTATGCACCAGCCAGACTATCAGCACAGTATGTATGAATACGGTGATGAAGACTGGGGTACTATTGAGACGCGACGAGTTACGTTTGTGAAGCGTGGGACAGGTCCTTCTGTCGAGATTTTTTACTAATGTCACTGCTTCTCTATTGATCGGCCTCGGTGAATCTGTAGAATGCCTCCAGGCTTGAAAACTACCAAGCTCGACATAGCTGTCTGAGTCGCTGTGAGACACCTTGGAGAGAAGCAGAAGGTTCGAGACATGCTGCTGGTCTCTACATCTGATGGACTCATATAGAGAACAACGGCGAGAACATACATCCATAGATAGCTACAGACGATGATGTTCTCCCCTTCAAGCAGCAAGTCTCATGATGGCATTCCAATAACATTATTATGGTCAAGATGATGTACAGAAGCTGGTCTTTCCTGCGACCTGCTGGATGATAGGAATTCGCCAACCATGCTAGAACAGCAGGGTATCTCTTTACACCACCTCATAGCTTGTTCTTGAGATCGTCTGATAGTAACTTGTTCTCTGTCCAGCGCATCATCTTGCTCGTCTGTTCCGCAAAAGTCAAGGTCAGAATGGTGTGGGGCAGGATTCTTGCCAGGTGGGCGAAGAAGCCCTTGTAGACGGCGAGGACACCTTCGGTGCTCACGGTCTTATACAAGCAGTCAAAGATGCCGCTGTACAGGTTTCCATGCTGGTTGTACAGTCTGGCCATGACAGTATCCGGGGGATGCATAAAACAGCATACGACGAAACCCGCGCATGCGGAGCTTAGCAGATGCAATGCCGGGCCATCCTCCAGACCGGCATGCTTGATCAACCTCCTTTTTGCGAAGAAATAGGTGGGGAGCTGCACGGAGCTTCCACTGCCGGTTCTGACCATTGATGCGCCCATGCCTCTGTACAAGCCCTTTATGCCTTCTGCTTTGTAGATCTGACGCAGGCCGTCGAAGGCATTCTTGTACTGGTGCTGGGTGCCGGTGGGCAGAAAGGGCGAATAGGACTGCAGCCTTGTCTTGACGAGGAAGAACGGCGAACCGGCCATGGCACCAGCGACGCCAGAAGCCGCGCCAGAAAAGACATTGACGCCCAGTGACTGCACATTGGCATCCTTGAACAGTAGCTTGGCGGTAGCGGCGCGCAGTGGTTCATAGCCGCCGAGACGGAAGCCGTTCAGTAGGATCTGGTAGATGTATGCGCAACCCAGACCACGGTAGAGGCCTCTTGCACCTTCGTTCTTGGCGACTGTCGAGACACCATGCAGCACACCTTTGTACTTCTTCACGGCGACATCTTTGGATTGGAGCTCTCCTTGTAGCTGCAACCTGATCTTGATTGTCTCAAAGGGATGGGAGGCTGTGACAGCACCGCAGGCTGCAAGGCCGCCTGCTATGAAAGAGCCAGTGGTAGTAGACATTACGGGGGAGGGTGCGGAGAGGCTGGTCGCTAGGTGAGACTGGAGGGTTTTGGCGGCTGGTGTTGTCTCTATATCATCGCGATCTGGAGGAAGCGACTGCTCTTGCGTCAGACAAGTAGCAGAATGAGACGTCGCGTGGAGGTTGAGCTGAGGATGGGCACTGGCAGTTGAGGAAGTCGAGCAAAATAATTGCGATCAGCATCCCGAATTTCGGCCAAGCTCATCAACCGAAGCCGACGCTGCAGGGCACCGCAGGGCCTCCTAAGCCGGCATAGGGATCTGCAGAGCCCCGGACGATCCATCGTGGGCATGCCAGTGGTGCTGGTGACGCAGTTGGAGACAATTTCTGCGACGTCGCGTCTGAATGGTTCTATTCCTGCCTTGCTGCACGCGACAAGGCCGGTGACCAATGCTTGTTTGAGATCACCACCACTCTCTTGCCTGCAGGAACAGTCAACCTCAGGCTTTACTCTCTCTTCGCCGTTGCCGTCCTACTGCCGCCAGCATGTCCATCCCTTCCCAGCAGAAAGTCGGCGACATTGTCAAAACGTACCGACCAGCCAAACACTTCCCATCGACACCCTCGTCGGAGACCAAGAACGGTACTTCCTCCACTCGTAACGCCGATTCCCACATCACCTCTCTCGACTTCGACGACAATGGCGACTTCCTCGTGTCTGCCTCCAGCGACGACAACATGACAGTCTACGACATCAAGTCTGGCACCAAAACCAAGACCATCCCCAGCAAGAAGTACGGCATCCACCTTGCTCGATTCACCCACCACAGTCGCCAGGTCCTGTTCGCCAGCACGAAACAAGATGACTCGCTGCGCCTGCTAGAGTTACACAACGAGTCTTTCGTGCGTTACTTCTCTGCACATACTTCGCAGGTCACCTCGGTTGCACTGAGTCCTGGCTCAGACCAATTCCTCAGCTGCGGCGCTGACGACCTCGTCTGTCTCTGGGACCTGAACTCCCGCTCACCACAGGGCAAACTCAAGCTTGTAACACCCTATCTCGCCGCATACGATCCTAGCGCAACCGTCATGGCTATTGCGAGCCAGTCCACACAGTCCATCCTGCTCTACGACGTGCGCAACTTTGACAAAGCACCTTTTGCGACGTTCGACTTGGCCGACAGTGAAAGGAAGTACTGTCCATCTACACAGGGAAGAGCGTGGACAAAGCTGGAGTTTAGCAATGACGGCAAATACATTCTACTCGGCACAGACTATCACGGTCACTTCCTGCTTGACTCCTTCGAGGGCAAAATTGAAGCATTCTTGGTAGGCAAGACCGATGGGAGCGGGAGAGCTGCGCCTGTGTCTACAAGTGGGAAACCCCTCGGTCAGGGCGACGTCTGCTTCACCCAGGACGGCAGATACGTGATTGGTGGCACTGGCGGCCAAGCAGATCTACTGGTTTGGGATACCACTCTAGCCAGCGGAGGCACCTTGGACGCTATGTGTAAGCTGCAGAGCAGAGGCATCAGGAATCCCGTGGTGCAGATCAATCCCAGGCACAACATGCTTGCTACCGCTGATACTAAGGTGGTCATGTGGTTACCAGGCGATCAGGTCAAGGGTCAAGATACCTGAAGCGATGGCGTACGGTCGGAACCTCTGAATAAGAAGCAATCTCTGAGCGGGAGCTGTCGAACCCGCTACCACGATGGACAGACAAACCACCAAAAGCCGCATAAGGAAAGTCGCAGAACAGCATCCGCGCATCGTCCAACATTCTTGTGCTTGTGCTGTGATAGCCCCTGGAACCATCATCAGACACGACACCCCGTCCGGGCTTTCAATCTGCATCATCTGCCCTTGAGTGATTTCCCCTCTTCTCATTACCCAACAAACTTCTTTCTCTGCCACACACCAGCACTCTTGGTCCGACAAACCCACCCGGGACAGCAATGTCACCAGTACAATCACTTTCGACCTCAACCTCATCCAGTACACCGTCAACTGCCCTCTCCAACCACTCCGACACAACTCGGTTAAGCGAAACAGTGGTCATCCCCTCCTTCCAACCGTGGAAAAAGACGGATCTATTCAACGCACTCAGTCGCGGCTGATCCGCCATTCGCCGCATGACCTCCACATCGAGCGGCGAAGGTGTCGGGTCAGACCCGCCATCCTCGCTACCATCTTCCACAACCTCAATAGGCAGCATCAAATCCTCGGGCACCCCATGTACAGAATTCCTCCCAAACTCTCTCATAACTCCCGCTGCATCACGCCCACCCTTTCCGTCTCCATTTCCGCTGGCCGCACTAAACAGGACGCCACTCCTCGCCGCCTCCCTCTTACTTCCCATAATCCTTACGATCCCCTTCAAGTGGCTCTCCGCAGCCCTCGTACACACCAACTTCCGTCCCTTCAGCACGGGGTAAATATGCCCTGGCAACAACGGGTCAAGCTCTTCGGACGCCATCTGCGCCAAGATGTCGGTCTTCGACGCGCGTCCGTTGTAGTGTGTTGGAATCGTTATTGTGGAAGATTTGAGGTGCGAGATGTCGCTAATGAGGGCTATAAGAATAGTGGTATCTATGTTCAAGGTTTGCGATAGAGGGGACGGGACCCGTGCGGTGAGGATTTTGCTGAACGTCGATTGGAGATCTGAGGCAGCGGCAGCGGCAGCGGAGGCTGTCGGCTGGGCGTGGTGCGTGAAGGTTTCTAGATGGTGCGTCCGCGGTTCCAGTCGGTCAGCGGTCGTAACGGTGATGCCTAGGTTCTCGACGTACTCCAGCACAGCATCTACGTCTGCGGAAACACCTCTCTCGATCTTCGGGAGGACGAAGTAGACTTCCGGATGCCGATGCAGCGGTCTGACGCGTGTCGTTCTCGCCGCGGTCAGGAACTCGCGTGCCATTTTCACGAGTTTCAGTTCCTCTAGTGCCTCGACCGCGTCTGGGGCTGCAGTGTCGTTCTCGTCACCATCGCTACCGCTCTCCTCCCCGACATCGACCAGCCCCTCTTTCGCCAGATCCATCGCTAGCCACCGCTGGTTCTTCGTAAACACCTTAATCCACTTGGCGCCATGCGCGGCGCAGATGTCAATCGTGACGACTTCCCTGTCTGACCGCGGGATTCGGAACTCATCGGTGCCGTCGCGCTGTGCTTTGGCTTCGCGATCGTGGTAGATCTTGGATCGTTGGCGCGCGTTGCTTGACTGTTTGCTCGTGCTGGACGTCCATTTCGAGGCCGGTGTTGGTGTGGATGCACATGCGGACGCGGCGCCGGAAGTAGGAGGCACCGACGGGTTGAGCGTGTATCGGACCTGTTTCCGGATCCCCGTCACGCCTTGGTTGCGCTTGACTTCGTCCCAAATCGCGGCTAGGTGTGTGATGTTCGAGCTGCGGATCGAGTGGGCGGTGTTGGTGTTGGCGTTGAGCTTCGGCGCAGGGGCCGAGTTGGGTTCGCAGTCGTTGTGGTGTGTCGCCGTTGCGACTTGTAGACCGAGCGAGTCGCCGTTTTGCTCGAGTTGCTTCGTTTCTCGGGCCACGTCAGCGCGGAACTTTTTGAGGTTGAGGCCTGCGTCTGGGAGTGGTGCTTGAGGGGGGACGGCGGGTTGGTCCTGGGCCTGGGTCTGGGCCTGGGTCTGCAGCTGAATGTGTTGCTTGAAGGCGTCAAGCTCGATTAGGAGCGTTCGTGCTTGGCTGGAGAGCTCGTGGTAGAGATTGGCGATCTCCGTATCCATGCTCGGCGTGTAGATTGGGGACGGCAGTGACTGGGGTTGAGCGACCTGTGGGTAGCGTGGAAGACTTTTTAGTAAGACGTTGGTGTGCATTCGAACTGTGTAAAGCCTAGTCTGTACACACGGAGACGAGGCGTCTAGGCTGCTGCAGTCTGTAGATAGCTGGTGTCTTGGTCACCATTGGACGAGTTTCGCGATCGTGCTCTTGATCCGGCTTCGGTTGGTTTGAAAACGAGAATCATCGGTGATATATCGACACATTGCGTTGCATGGATAGATTAGGTACACAGGAATCTCGGTGAGTTTATTACACACTCTCAGACCATGATGTCATCTGGGAATGGGACAACTTTTCGAACCTTAGACCTTGGACACCCTTTGATATCTGGTAGGGCAGGACGTGAGCTTGGGGGGAGTTTGAGGGTACTCGAACACTGAGCACTATTGGTAGTGTTCATTCAACGCGTGTGTCCCAGACAACACGTGACAGAGCTGCTATGAGCGAAAAGGCGTGCGGGTGATCGTGCAAAAAGCTGTGACGAGGTTTGTGATAGGCGTCGAGCCATGCAGAAACATGGCCGAAGGCTCGTAATACCTCAGACGAGATGATGTGCACACAACCGTCTAAAAGCTACCGAAGCTAGAAGACTTCTATGCAGAGTCAACAATGCTGTGTAGAGGTATAATAGATGATCAGAGTCAAAGCACAACTTCTCCCTGCACATCGTCTTCCAAACCAAACACTCAGACACCCAGAAAGAACAATCGTTTATCGTTACGTGTCCGTTATAAGCCGTCAGTCATGAATAAAAATCATCATCTGCCCAATCCATCTGCCTCTTCAGCTGAGCCTGCTTGTATATTCGATGCTGCTGGTGCTCATACTGTCGCTGAAGCGCCGCACTGGTGGCAGGATCCATCTCCTCGCCGTTGCTATACCTTTGCATTGGCTGCTGGGGATCGCCTCGTCCAAACATATTCATGGCATCAACATTCTGGGTGAAGAAGCCGTCCGACCCTACGGCAGGCACATCGGACCTGCCTGCATTATTACCGCCCATGCCAAGTCCCAATGCAGCACTGTTGACATTGTTCCAGTCCGATTCCGACGACGTCCAGTTGTCGAAGCCCAGAGCCAGCTGTCTTTGATCGTTGTACCACCAATCTTGGCTTTCCCCGATCAAACTTTCAACACCACCAAAAAGTGCTTGTGCGCTGGCATTCGCTCCAACCACGGTATTCGCAGCTTGCTGTGCTGATGCTGCCTCCATCCTCGCTTGCAACGCGTTCCATGCGTCTTGTTGCTCCTTTGTCAGAGACATAGACGGCCGTATGCGCCCTGAGTTGCGAATTAAATCGGCCGCGGAGCGTGGTGGCAAGGAGAAGTTTCCAGATGATCGCCTGGTCTCCGCCGTCTCGGAGGGTGAAAGTGCTACAGGCTCAGAAAGACCCAACTGCTCTTGATGTAAGCGCATTAGTTGTAGGGACGGTTGTTGAGACGCTATATGCTGCTGCTGCTGCTGTAGGTTTTGTGCCATCATGTCTGGGACAGATCTCATTGTGATTTGTTGTGTCATAGTGGTAAATGTGTCTGGTGAAACCTGGCCTGTGCCGGGCTCATTCCACTCCCAGCGTGCCTTAGTACGGGTCATGGCCGCTTGCGCTTCGTCCGGCAGCTCGATTTTCCAGCGTTCTGCGCAGAGGTTCAGGACTCGTAATGTTCGCCGCGCAGCTGTCCAGCAATCACCCATCTCTTCGAGCTGTTTCACTCCATGTACTATGTCGCGTTTGGCGTTCTTATCAGGCAAGTTCAAAAGGTGTATCGTGCAAGCGGTGTGAGCTATATACACCACCTTATTGATGATTTGTCGCAGTCCATGCGTCCTCTTGTACAGTCGAAGAAGTTTCGATATCGCACTTGCTGCTTGAGTGCAGTATTTTCGCGGAGATACATGTACTGGTAGAGGAGAGGTTGATTTTGTGAACCGTAGAAATGGCCGATAGAGATGAATGTATAGCAGCTGGAAGAACATGTGCATCAGCAAGACCGGAGGAAGCTGCCCCTCCTTTGCCTCTAGCTCCTGAGGCAGGTCATTCTTCCATGCTTCTAGACGTGTGTGTATGTCAGTGAGCTTTTTCAGTTCTACTTGCTTCGTTGATGGCTTGTCTAGTAGATTCGGCTGATAAAAGGAGACAAGGAGGTCTGAGGAGATCTCGGCGAGTTTCGAGATTTCCAAGGCTACAGCTCGCGTTCTTGCAGGTTGAGCGTTCGCATGCGCTATACCTGCATCTGTGTAAGGCGACCACATCTCGGAGTCTTCTGATGGGAAGACTTCGAATTTTTTCGTGTTGGTGTGAGATAGCTGAAGTTGAGGTTGACGTCCCAAGTAATTGGACCAACACCTGAGCGCGATGAGTATAGACTACTCATGATGGAAAAAAGCACTTACTTGTCGAACAGATATGAGCCCCAATACGTGATCCTACGAGCATCAATGTCTTCATCTGATAATCGTGAAACATCGTTCATTGCCGGTGCGTCAACGTTGAGGCCCAAGTCACTCGCCATGCGGAAACTCATGCCACTGTACACCCAGCCTTTGCTCTCTCGTCCACAACCTGCTTCACGAACGGACATCAAAGCGAGAGCCTGTACAGTACATAGCTTGGTGTTGGCGAACTCTTCGTTTTCATAGAGTAGCCTTTTAGCTTCGGCAAAGTAATGGTCCCCTGTTGTACCTGAGTCTTCTGGATCAGCTCGGGCACTCGGCTTTGACGAAAAATGGCAGCCAAGTGCCAGCATAGCATTGACCAATATAGGTGAGCAATATTGAGAAGAAGTGCCGGTCAGAAAGTCTCGGTAGAACAGCTCCTTCGACAAGGTTGTGAAGTAAGGATAGTGCCAACAGAAATACATGTTCAAGAAGTGCAAGATTAGATCCTTGTCGTTGTGCACAGTAGTCCAATTCAGGATTGCCTCTTCTTTCGGCCGCACCACATGTTGTCCGCTTGAGACAGGTGATACAGCCGCAGTGCTTGAGTCGTCTAGCCAGACCAGGTTCGACGTACCACCGATGAACTTAACGGAGCCGTCGAGCAGTAAATCGCCCATTCTGCCGGACAGCTCGGCATCGAATTTTGGCAGCTCATTGGGCTCGTCTCGATGAACTGGAGAATCCGGAGGATCATGTTCGATACCTCTGATCTTCGCATCCGCTACTTGAGCAAGATCTTCGAGATTGTCTGATGTGCGCATCTGCCGCAGCAGGTCAATGGCATCTTCCTCATCGAGATTAAGAAGCGCTTGTATCAAAACCTGCAGTGTAGAGCTCTTGGTCTTGAGGCTGTCTGCTTCCTTCTTGTACACCCCTTTCCTGCGATGGTCCGTATGTGGAGCATACTCGCAATCAGTGAGATAGACCGACGCGCAGGCTGCGCATTTTGGCAGATTGCCATCGCACTTGGATTTGCGCCTCCGACAAGCAATGCATGCTGTACTCACACAGCGCCTTTTGCTCGCCGCACTTGCATCCGTGTCTGTACTTCTATTCTGACTCTTTGTGTTTGAAGCTGCCTCTTTATCATGCACAACATGTTGACCCCGGGGTTGTTTGATCTTGACATCTTGGTCCATTCCTCGGTAGCACGTATAGAACGCTAGCGAGAGCGCTGGCCTGATAGGACACTATCACCGGCTTCGTCTCAGGATGGTCGATATTGGGAGATAAGAGATGCGCACAGTGATTCATCAAATTGGCGCACTGCCCCGTGGATCTTGAACCGTACGACAACCGGGAGTCATGCTTGTATGGCCGTTGAGTATACCTGTTGAGTCGAAAGACCGGCACTGGTCTTATCTTCGAGTCCGGGATTTCAGTTGCACTGTCTCGTCAAACAAACATAGCCTGCGCTGTATCGCAGATGGCCATGTGTGAACAGACTTGAACTTATTTATACATAGGGCACGAAGCACTCATCACTTGAGTTGTTCGATGGCGAACATACCTGCTTGTCAGCTTCACAAGGCAGAAAATACGTTCTTAGCATAGCGAAGTTGCTGGATAAGCCAGGCCGGCATGTGATGTTGATTGCTAGGCGCTGAACCTGCATATTTGGCATGCTAGGATTTCGTGTAGTTAGAACTTGAAGCTCGCCTGAAGCCCACCTCGGATGGAGAAGAACCAAAAACACCACGAACCATTCACCCAAACGACCGAGTTAAAGATTTATGTAGGCCCAATAACTGTCAAGCAATTATGAGTTCGACGACAGGACTGGTGACGGATTCAGAAGGCAAGAGGCAGCAAGTGGGATCTTGACTTTAGCCCCGCGTTCTGATCGTCCTGGCACCTGAAATTAGCGTGGGGGGCTATTGTGCAGTCCTTGAGCAGACTCGGACCATGAGCAACACGAACGACAGCAAACCAATTCTAGGCTGAACTTAATGCTAGGGTCTTGGATGGTATGCCTCAGTGTGCCGGAGTTGGCACAGACGACTCCAAAAAGCCAAAAACGAAATATCATGTACACAGGACAGTCACGATGAGATGCTCTGTTCAAGACGGCTGCCTTTGAGGAGCCATTGTAGTCGACTCACACATGTCGTCCAACTTTAATACCGTGGTAGTGACGCACACTCGACCAGACACTCTCGCTAACTTTGACTGGTAGCTTTCTGCCTCTCAACTTCTGGTCGATAAGCCAAAGCCCGACAACGAACTGATCACGACCCAAGGCCAGTGTATTGCTAGGGTTTACGAGGTCGTAGATCTGCTCAAGGACCTGTTGCGGAAGCCGGCTGCGTTCCCAAATATCCCGGACGACAAGATTCACGACCTGATTGCTTTCTGAGCTCGGGTCCACAAGTCTGCTCGGCGAGGCCCTTGGGTCCATCGATTTCAGCAATAGACCTCGGTTTGCTGCAAACACACCCTCGTAGCGTTTCCTCTCCATTTCTGTGACCTTGTCTCGCCAGCGTCTTCGATCGCCTTCGTTGTGCATATTGGGGTGCTTGCGCACGAGGTGTCGTCGACCCCGCTTCTCGGTTTCTAGATTGTCGTCTTCATCGTCCGGTGAAGATTTGCGCAAGGTCTGCCTCATCGGCCGTTGCGGCTTATGCTGGACCGGAGGTGTTTTCCGCTCGGCCACAAGTGCTCCGTACTCGGTTGTGGGCAGTCTGCGCAAATTGTGCGCCGAAGCTGACCTACGGTTCGACGCGTTGCCCAGTGATGCCTTTGTTGGGGAAGATGTTCTAGTGGATGCCAGCGAGGATGCAACCATAGCGTCCGCCATCCTACTGATAGTCTCCTCCCTTGAAAGCCTCTGGTGCTGTTTCGACCCAGTCAGGTCCGCTTGAAGTGGGCTACGAACAAAAGATCGTCCTTTGCGCGGGGCCGGTGCTGGTGGCTTCCATCTCTCAAACCTGGATTGTACATTATCACTGGGCGTAGTTGCGGACACGATATCGTCGGCGTAGGTGTTGGCTCGCTTCAACGGTATCGGGATGGAGAGCGAACCAGTGTGTTGCGGATTGTTCGACTTGAGCTCCTTCCCACTTTCCTGTACTACCACTGCGTTGTTCTTTGGCGGAAGACGTGGTATTTTATCTAGGCTCAGGGGTTTGACCGGGGTCTGACGACTTGCTGCACCATAATAAGAGAGTCGAGATGCTGCCAGGGCACCCGCATTGCTCCTGTCCATGTGGTTGCCGCCCAAATACGGCCCTGAAGCGCTGCTCGGAGTCTCTGGCTCCGCCGGGGGGCTGACACCGGCGGAGCTTCTAGTAGGACTTGGGCTTGCGGATACCAGCCGAGCAGCGATCATGGATGGGGTCTGGTTGAAAGAGTCAAACACAGCTGTGCGGGCTCCTGCTAGTCGTGCATGGTCAGGATGAAGGTGTCGCCCACGTGAGGGCGACCTTCGCAAGTGCGACTCTTTCGTGGCTGCATCTGGCGCCTCTCCGAACCTGCCTCTTGTGTCGTGGGAGCTTGCAACTGCTTGAGCAGGCTCATATTGGTTTCGTAGTTGCTTCACTGTTGACGACGTCGACTTGGGCTTCGTAACGAAGGCAGTTGTAGCGCCCTGCAAGGCTGCTAGACTTGTAGAGGGTGGGCTCGAAGCGACCGAGGCAAGGTGGGAGGGTTTGGCGGCCGTTGAAGGCTTCCATGATCTGTGGTACTGGCTCATGAATCCATCAGCATGCCAAAGCGGGGGCTAGATGTCAAAAGTCTCAGCATCCGAAACTGAATCGAAGCAGTGTATGACATCGACGGAAACATTGCCTGATTTTGTTATCGCAGAGGTCAACAGGGTGACATGGTCGTTATCCTAGTCACGCCGACAGCAGGTATTTCCAGGGCGCAGTCAAGCCCAACCGAGTCACTACTTGCTAAGCGTCTGGTCAAATTAGGCAAAAACATGCTCATGCCTGAGGAACGACTGGTTGCCTGGTTCGCGTCGGGCCAACGCGTCGACGCGACGTCTCCCCATGCTTCCAAACGACGAAGTTACCGATTCCATGAGTAGAGGTAGAAGTGCAAATCACCTTTGCAGAAAAGTCGTTTCGCTACCCTTCTGTGTCATGTTACAAACGCGTCTCGTCAACCAAAGGTAGGAGATCCGTGATATGGTGTCCGATGTGGCTTGTACTGTCATAGAGGATCTATCCTTGTTTGTGATACCTCGTCGAACCAAGAGCTGCTTCTGCCAACTGCGCCCGAACATCCAGTGAGAAGACATTGAAAGTTTATGAACATGTCAGAGGTAGATGAGAACGAGCGGTTCGATCACCAGCCTGCTCCAACGGTAACCGACTACGATGCTCAACAGAAGGAGGATGACAAAAAGTATGCCGTTCAAGTTTACCTGCTCAAGGCGATTGTGCTAAGCATCGCAGTTTCCCGAACAGACCAAAAAATCATTCTGAGACCTTGCCTTTCCGTACCTTGTACCAGGACCTCTTCCATCCACTGCTTGACAATAGGAAGCAGCCCACGGCCCAAGTCAATAGAAGGAGAGTTGGGCCAAAAGCCGTCAACAGCCAGAAACCACATGACATCCGACGAGGCATCATTGAGCGGTACATCTCCCGATGGAGGAAAGAAGTAGGTAACGACTTCTATCCTGCTTTGCGTCTGATTCTCCCTGATAAAGATCGCCTGCGAGCGATGTATGGTTTGAAAGAAAAGGTAATTGCGAAATACATCATCAGAATCCTGAAGATCGACAAGAACTCAGAGGACGGTTACAACCTACTGAACTGGAAGCAGCCTGGGCAGAATTCTGCAAAGAGAGCCGGCGACTTCCCGGGCTGTGTCCATGAGGTGCTGTCGAAACGACCTTTTAGGGTCGAGCCCGGTAATATGACAATCGAAGAAGTGAACAAACGCCTAGACGATCTTTCAAAAGCTGCCAAGGAGGAAGAACAGTTACCCATCATGGAACAATTCTATCGTGAGATGAACCCGGATGAGCTCAAGTGGTTGGTCTGTATCATTCTCCGGGCTATGCATGTTGGAGCTACCGAGAAGACCATTCTCAACATCTGGCATCCAGACGCCGAGACGCTCTTTAACATCTCAAGTAGTCTAAAGAAGGTTTGTTGGGAACTCTGGAACTCCTCCATCCGACTCGAGAAGGAAGAGGACCGGGGGCTCCTCGCGGGCGAATGCTTTCAGCCACAATTTGCTCACTACCTCGAGACAAAGAAGATGAAAACGATGATAGCCAAGATGGTAACAGATGAGGATCCGGACTTCTGGATCGAAGAGAAGCTGGATGGTGAACGGATGCAGATGCACTTACGGACTTTGCTGGACAAGGACGAGCGGCCTTACAAACAGTTCAATTTCTGGTCTCGCAAAGCCAAAGAATACACATATCTATACGGTGCGAGCTTTGACGAAAAGAAATCGGCCCTCACGCAGCATATCAATGGTGTCTTTGATGAAGCTGTTGAAAGCCTTATTCTCGACGGAGAAATGATAACTTGGGATCCAGAAACCGACAAGATGGTTCCCTTTGGTACGCTAAAGACTGCAGCTCTGGAACAGTCACGCAACCCATATTCAGGTGGGCAGAGACCACTATATCGCGTGTTTGATATAGTCTTCCTGAACGGCACGGATCTTACTAGGTATGATCTAAGGACAAGGAGACAGGCACTCGAGAGAGTTGTCAGACCTGTCGACCGTCGTCTGGAAATCCTGGAATACTCGATTGGTCATACATGGGACGATGTCGAGACTGCATTAAGGAAGGTAGTTGCCGAGGCGTCGGAAGGTCTCGTCGTGAAGAACCCTCGATCGAGGTACAGGCTGGCTGATCGAAACGACGATTGGGTCAAGGTCAAACCTGAATACATGGAGGAATTCGGTGAATCTCTGGATTGCCTTGTCATAGGTGGGTACTACGGATCTGGCAAGCGAGGTGGTGGTTTATCGAGCTTTATGTGTGGTCTTAGGGCTGACGACGACAACAGCAAGGGCATGTCGCAAAAGTTCCTCTCCTTCTTCAAAGTTGGGGGTGGGATGACTGCCAATGACTATGCTAATATACGGCATCACACTGAAGGCAAGTGGATCGAGTGGGACAAGAAGAATCCTCCGTCTGATTACATTGAGCTTGGAGGAGGCGTACAATTCCAGCGAGAGAGACCAGACGTCTGGATTAAGCCCGAAGATTCGCTGGTCGTTCAAGTCAAAGCTGCGTCCGTCGGTCCTAGCGACGAGTTTGCTGCCAACCTTACCCTCCGCTTTCCCCGATTTCAGAAGCTCCGAAGCGACAAGGACTGGACTAGCGCTCTGGGATTGCAAGAGTTCTACGAGGTTCGAGATGCAGCAGAGACCAAGAAGGAAGAGAACAAACAGAAAATCGAACATGTAAGAATGGAGACACAATCAAGCAAGCGCCGCCAAATAGTCGACCTTCGCAAAAAGCCGCTCCAGGTTGTAGGGTACACCCAGAGATCGATCAACGAAGCGGAAGCGGCTCGGAACGATGATAAGCCAACACGGGTCTTTCGTGGCCTGACCGTCTTCGTGATGACCGGGAGCACTGCGCCACAAAAGAAAACAAAGCTTGAGCTTGAAGAGATAATCAAGCAACATGGCGGACACATTATTCAGACTGCGCAAGCTCCACACCAGGACGACGGGACTGCTTCAGACGAGGTCATGTGCATCGCGTCCAGCCGCTCGGTCAAAGTTGCCAGTCTTTTGAAGAAGGGAGACACGCCTGTTCTCAAACCCGCATGGCTCTTCGACTGCATAGAACAAGCACGAGCAGATTCCGCCTTGGGTTTACCAGATTTGCCGCTTCGACCGGAACTGGATCGGCACGTCTTCTATTCTCCTGAAGATCGTAAGGAGATTTACGTGACAGAGGTCGACCGCTACGGGGACAGCTTTGCGCGGGACACAACTATCGAAGAACTGCGAGGGTGCATGAACAACATGAGCAATGTATCTGATGGTACAAACGTCGATGAACGGCTTGTGGAACTTGTGAGTGACACTCCTGGGTGGGTGTTTAAAGGGACTATCCTGTGCTTTGTAGATCTCGCAGCAAGCGTGAGAGGCGCAGATCAATACTCTTCTCGCTTCGAGCAATGCCAGAGGATAGCAAGATTCGCCGGTGCCAAGCTAGCGAAAGATATGGAAGAGTCTACAGTAACGCACATAGTCGTTGAAGTTAGAAGTCATGGCGAACAGGGGCTGAGAGAACTTCGAAGCTGGATCGCGAAGAAGAAGCGGTTGCCGCGGCTGGTGACACTGGAGTGGATTGAGCAGAGTTGGGCAGAGAAGACGAGGCTGGATGAGGAGCGATTCGCTCCAGTGTAGAGAGCATTGTAGCTTGTTCTTGCGTGCTTACTGCGAAGGTTCAACAAACGTCAATAGAAAGATCATCGTCATTGCTTTAGCTAAATCGTTACACGCTCTATCAACGAAATCAACAGTATTTGTAAACGCATCACTTTTATCCTCTATCATCAATCATGCATCATAATTTCACAGCCGCAGGCTTCAACCCCGCTCACTTCTTGCCTCTTCTCTTGTCTCCGTCCTTCTTCTTCTGCTTATCGTCACCGTTACCTTCGTTCCCATTGTCGTTGTCGTTGTCTGCATTTCGTTTGGGGTGGAACAGACGGCTGATTCGGTTGGCTTTGGGTGCTCTCAAAGGAGGCTGTGGACCAGTCGACTCTACAGGATCTCGAGATGATGCAGAAGGTCCGGAGCCTGCTGACTGCCGTGGTCGAGGAGTACTTGTTGTGGTCTCCCTACTCCGGGGGCCACCAGTGAATGAATCTGGTACCTGAGTGCTCGTTACGATATCAGCTAGATCTGCAGGGTCTTGAGGCAGGCTTTGGGGTAATGATGTCCTGGATCGCTTTGCAGCAGATTCTTCACCAATACTTGGACGTTTGAGGGGGCCTCCTCTTCTCTTGACCGACTTGGGTGGAGCAGTAGGAGTCTTCGAGATTTGCTGCGCTGGCTGTGCTTGATGGCTGGCTATTGAGCCTTCTGGAGTCTCAGTAAGTTCCACCGCAGATGTATCGCGCGCAGTGGCTGATGGCTCTCCTGTCAGCTCACCCACATAAGCAGGTCGCTTTGCCCAATCGCCGCTGAGACGTCGCTTTGCCTTAGTGAAGAAACCTTCCTTGGTAGGGCTCTCTGGTCCTCGTCTGGAGGTGCGCGAAGTCGGTGTACCCTGCTGTGACGTTCCTGTACCCTTGGTTGGCGTAGCTGGCCGGGAGACATCTTGCTTAGTACTCAAGCCAAACTTCGATAGCATGTCTTGTGAGACTCTTCTGATAACACCTCTTCTTTCTCGGCTCTCAACTTGTGGTGAAACACCTCTTGTCTGTCGCTCGCCCTGCTTGGAATAGAACCGAGAGGTAACGCCTTCGAGAAGAGACTTACCCGCCGAAGGCGACAACGACTGCAGCATTTGTTCGAACTCTTCCACAATATTTCTCCCACCCTGTGTTTTCTTCGTGGTCTCCTTGGCCGACTTCAGCTTTTGCTGTGTTTCTGCCAACTGTGCCTGCAATGCTCGGATCTGGCTGTCTTTGTCCAGCGCAGGGGTTGGTGGGGCGTCGACCATTGATGGCGCTGTGGCAGGTGGGTGCAGAGGCTCAACTTTTGTGGTAGCCAAGTAAGACGCCGCAGCACCCGTATCGGCCTCATCCCGTCGAAAGCAAAGCATATGCTCCACGAAAGATTCCGGCCAATCTGTGAAGGGATCCCGATAGACCGGTTTGTCATCCAAGTCGTTGAAGTAAATCCAATCATCGTTATCGTCTTTGATAAACACGGTGTAGTGCTTATATTCGTAACTGTAAGCCACAATAGCAATGATATCGTACATTGAATCAAGACCGTCACCAAACAGATCTTCTTTCTGATCAAGTTCTTGGCCAGCAATTGTCCGCTGCTCGAGCTCTGGTGCATCGTTGCACCAGTCCTCCATATTGAGCCGGCGATAATCGGAAATCTTCTCGAAGTGCATGTTGAGCTCTGCATCTTGTGAGGGCGATTGGCTGGAGTCAATTGTGTCATTCAGGAGATCAAGAGGTTGCCGATTGATCTCGACAACAAAGAGCTGCGGAGCTCTTGTGACACGAGTCACTTTTCGGAGGTACTCGCCTCTCTCTGCACCAGGGGTACGGTGTCTGACATTCGCACATGACCTGGCCCTGGATTGCAATGGATCAGTGTTCGCGCTGCCGTACTGGGACTGCTTTGTGAACTGCTCCTGGAAGTTATGCTTGATCAATGAGCGCAGAGGAATGGTGCCATCTGCTTGTGCTTCTTTCAAGGCTGGAGCGATGCGGAGGTAGAGTGAATTCTTGTAGGAAATCTCTCGCTCGACTGTTGGACAAGTCTTACTGCAGCACTGGTATAGGGAAGTTGTTTGAATCGTGAAGAGCTCGGTGATCACAGAGTGGTATCCTGATGTGAGGTATGCTTGCCAGTGAGCACGAGTATGCTCTGCTAGCGACTCGATGTTCCTGCCTTCACCAACAGATGCTTTGTGACTGAAGTTCGCCAGCTCCACAGGTGTATACGGATGTCTCATACGGTAAGAACCGTCATCACGCTTATACCAGACGTTGCTTCTGACCACGAAGTCTGATCGATCTGTAACGACGTTCAGAACCGCAAGGAGCCACTCATAGAAAAAGACAGCTTCGTTGTACTCGTTCATACGGAAAGTCTTAGTAAGGCGTTCCACAGGTGCAAGTATTTTGGCGCACTCGGCGATAGGGAGCCTATGACCTGGAGTCGCCAGTATAGTGCATAATCTTGCAAGCAGCGCGTAGACATCCATGTGCTTCTGTCCATCCTTGTCGCCTGCCGTCTCTAGTACAGTAGGCGGTCTGCTGCTTGGAATCTTGATCTTGACTTCAGCCAGCAGAACATCGCGAACCTCTGGAATGTTACACACCATCTGAATGATGCTATCCGCATAGCACGAAGCACCAAGGTTGCTCATGTTTCTTCGATCTTTGACCAAAGTATCAGGTTGCAGCATCAGGTCCTGACCAGTCATGACCACATCAGTGTCAGGTGGTGTCTGAGGAGTCCGCCCGACGCGTGGAGTGCCAGAGTCATCGTCAATGACCGTGGTTAATACTGTGCTGGAGTCCGCCTCTGAAGCCTGAGAATATTCCGTGATCTTCTTCTGGATCGCATTTGCGCTTCGCAAGCTAAACCGTGGAGTGAGTTTGGACTTTATCGACTGCTTTCCAGACCCGTGGAGTGTCTTGAAGGGATCACGAACCAGATCCAAAGGGAGGGAGTAGAATATCTGGGGCAAGATATTGTGGCTCGTGTCACCAACTCGTATCTGGGAAAGCTGTGGAAAGACCTTTCTTGGAAGAGACTCAACTGCATACTTGAATTTGAAGAAATTGCAGAATTGCGTTTCATAGCACATCAAACAATCATCGGGGTTAAATTTGACCTCGTCGTTGCTATCAATGTCAAAGTTCTCAAGCCCTAGGTGCTCTTCTTGTCCTGGGTATCTGTGACCGATGGAGGCACACAGTAGCGAGTTGATCGTAGGCTGAGGGACGAGAGAGGTCTCATCCATTCCACAGGCATAATCAGGTACGCCAGCATCAAGGTCTCTCTTCAGCATTCTTAGCCACAGGTTGGCGATCGTCAGAAAGAGCTCTTCCGTGGAATACTTTCGAATGGGGTTCTTTCTGGCATGAGGTGCTTGACACACGTACATGTTCCGAAAGGCTCTGATGGCGAGGTAATTGAACAGATCCCAGTCAGTCCAACCTGCGACGATGCTATAATGGCTAGAAAAGGGGAAGAAGACCCCGTTACGTAGCCAGAGTTGACGTAGGGCGCGATCGTAATTGATACCAAAGACACTAACAGCAATCATTTCGAGTTGAGCGTACAGCCAGTCCTGGCGCTGATGCTTCCAGCGAGCTCGATCTGTCTGCTTTCCTGACAATGGCTGCGACACATACCGAAAAAGATGGTCGTCTGAAACAGTTTGGTTGAGCAAGATAGGCTCACGAAAGCTTCGCTTGATCTCATCGAACCCAGCTGGTAAGTCCTTTCCGATTCGCGCAGTCTGCCACATGTAACCCAGAGGCCCGTAGGCGTAGTGGTTGACCAATGCAACTCTGAACAAAGTGACGGCGCTCTCGTACATAGTCTTGTCACGCCGCTCTAAGGCTTCTTGAAAGGTCCGTACTCCATTCAGGACGATAGGAGGATAATGCTTCTTAGCACGATTAATGGAGTCGGAAGTAAGACCGATGTTGTGCTTGATATGATAGCCAGTCTTGTTGCCTGGACCTTCGGTGACTGGATCGAAAGCTTCGAAACTGGGATAGAGAGGATTCAGCTTGGTACCGTCCCAAGCGAGATCACGCGCACCTTGCGTTCGCAGCAATTGGGCAACATAAGCATCTTCGTATCGATCTGACCCCGTCCGGTACTTTGACATCAGGGCGTCCCAGATCTCTTTGTGTTCTTTCTTGACCTCAACGTCGCTCCTCTTGACCGCCGAATGCTCATTCTCCGTTCGTAGAAGTCGTAGCAGATGGTAACCAAGAATGCCGCCCGCTGTTGACAAATCTTTGGATCCACTATCAAAGCCCGTCCAGCAAAAGTCACATATCGCGTAGCTTCGCATGGCTGGGTCCTGTTTCATCGTGTTGTGCTTCACGAGCCTCAGACAGTCAGGGCAGGCATGGAGCACGTTTCCGTGAGTTGGATCAGAGTCCATACAAGATACGATAGGTGCTTCTTCACCCCAAGTATGGTTCTCGTAGTCAGCGCGTGCACACCCAATGCCCCAAACGTCGTCCGCTCCCATACCGGCCTTCAGAGCCTCAAGCATATCACGGACAACCGGGTACACCTTTGCAGGGTCATGGCTATCGACAATAATGGCATGGTCCGCACCAGACATACTGTTAGTCAAGAGCAGTGTTGGTCGAAGGTGCGTATGAAAGCCGACTGTGCGAAAGGCGACGAAGAAGTCTCCGCCTTGCCACGGCTGGATAGAAGTACTCTCAATGGGCTTTGGACATCGGCCATCGTCAGATCCAGACCAGAATTCTCGTACAGTCGCGGCAGCTTCATTCAAGCATGCTTGTCGTGTTCCGAGAAAGCCATACGACCTGGCGGCTATGTACTGGGCCAGAAGCTTGGCCTGGTCGAGTTGCCGCTGGGAGAAGGTGATTCCGCCACGCTGAGGCTCTGGCATATCATCAGGCCCGTACCATGCAAAACGACTGATGGCAGAACGATCAATGGGCTTTCCGAGATTGATCGAGCCCACAGGAACGTAGACCATTTCCTCCCAGGTATTGTTTTTGGCGGGATCGTACCCATGTACGATGAAATTGAATGACCGAGCAGGGGGGCGGCTATACTTAACTTCCCGTGGTGCTGCCCATGAAGGTTGTTTGAGCGAGAGCTTGAAACTGGGATTCTTGTCGAAGGTCAACCTGAGTGCTGCACGGCCCGCCCAATGCTTTTGGTAGTAAGACAATAGAGAGAGATATGTTGGGACTCGTTCCAGAATCGACCGCAACTGCTTAGCGAACTCTATGACCGCAACAAGATCCATACCCATCGTGGAGACATCAACAGTGTGTTCCTCATGAAATGGCAAGTTCTTTTCGCCTTGGTAATTTGCGATTTGGACTGTGGTCGGCTTCGCTGTCGAATCGTCCACGAAATACTGTGCATACAATTGGCGGCGGCGCTTCAGCTTAAGAAAGGCTGCGAGGTTCTGAGAAGGTTGCCCAAAGACGGGGTTGCGCAGGCTCATTGTGGGATCGGCATGTTGAGCATCTCGGAACGACTCCAGATTCTTCCCAACTATAATCTGTTGGACGTGATCAGGCGTTTCGGGGCGGGACAGATAGAGCGACCGTCGAACCACCTCTTTGACAGCGGCAAGACGCTCTTGAGCACCATCACTGATCTCCTGGCCCAGAAGATCCTCCATTGTGACGGGCTGTCCAAGTTCGGGACCCGGTGCCGTTGGCCCTGGGGGCCCAGAAGGCTCTCGTGACCCAGGAGGTGGCCGGGCAGGTGGCCCATCTGGCTCATCATTGTCAGGAGAAGGTTTGCCATGTGAAGCTCGCTTTTGCTTCAAGTCCCATTTCTTTTGGCAAGCAGACTTTTGCAGATGTTTGTTGAGCTTAGACTGATCGACATACACCTTGTTGCATATCGGGCATTTGACGGTACCAGCAAGGTGTGCTTCTTTCTTGTGATTCCCAAGGGACAGTTTGTTCGTGAACTTCTCACCGCATTTATCACAAAACCAACCTGTATGGGTCTTGAGATGTTCATTGATGGCCTTCAATTCCTTATACGTCTTGTCGCATGTCAGGCACCGAAAAGGTCTCTCACTGTTGATTTCAGGCTCCTGGACGTAGCCAGCATCCGGGTTTTTGCTGCAGGTGTGTGCGTCAAGCTCTTCTTGGGTAGTATAGGTTTGCTTGCAGTGCTCGCATAAATGAGGCCTCTTGCCGTGACGGTACATGTGCTGACTTAGACCACGGTTATCCATGAATGTCGCATTGCAGATACTGCATACGATGTCTCGTTTTTGGTGTGAGCGCTGGATGTGCTGCTGGAGACCTGTAGTACTGACGAAGACTTCTCCGCATTCTTTGCCGTCGACCTTTACTGTGCTGCATTCATTGTCAGTCAGAAGTAAGAGAGGTCAAAGGGCAGTCGACGGGTAGTCGACGATAGGACTGATCCCGAACCGATAGGTTTCAAAGACCTATCAAGAGACTTACCATGTATGATTCTTGTCCTTGTGCTCCCGTCTGTAATGTGATTTGAAAAGCTTCGGCTCCTTAAAATCCGTTTCGCAAAGCGAACAGTAGGTGATTTCAGTGGCCGGAGTTCCTACCCCCTCCACAGGATCATCGTCTGTCGCCATACCGAAACGCGCGACTGGTGACCTCCCGAAAGGTACGAATGTCAGGCGGCGACCTCTCGAAACGTAAGTCTGGCGACCTCCCGAAACGTACAGTTTGGGACCTCCGCTGGAGACTAAGACTATTTAGATCTCACAAAGCAGTTGGCGCGCAAGAACCAAGTCGCAAAAGAACGAGAGCTGGAGAGGAGGAGAGAGGAAGAGAGCAGCAGAGGTTTGCTTGGGGCGGATAGTGACTGAAAGCCACTACTTGAGACAAAGAACTGTAACGTGATGAAAAGCACTTGCACTTCCACATGGTCGACATTGCGTAACCTTGGAAAACTTGAACGGTATGATAGTTGACTTGCACTTTCGTTGTCACCAGCAGTTGCAGAGACTTCTCGACGCTGCTTGCATTGCAGAATGGTTTGCTTGACAACTAAACATTCAACCAGACCCTGACGACCATCTTGCTCCTTCTTTCGTTGTGCAATCTGCGAGAGACTTGTCAGCCATGGACAACTTACAAAGACAATACCTGATTCGACTGGTGGCAGCGCAAGAGAAGGCTCTAGCAGGTAACTTCAAGGATTGCCTGGAGGAATGCTTCGAACTTCGCTTGAAGCCCGACCTAGCTTTGTATACCAGGAGCCTTGTCTGTCTCACTATATGTGATCTGGTCAACCTCGAAGACTTACCTAACAAGCTCGACCTTGCGGTAGAAGCATTGAGACTCGCAACAGAGTTGAAGGTGAGTACCTTCCCAACCCTCCTCTTCTTACATCAATCTTTGTTCTCCTTCGGTTCGGCCTCCAATTTCTCTTAGCCTGAGGTCCCTTCAGAACCCTCGTCTTCACACATCAAGCTTTATCTACAGTCATCTCGGCCTCCGACTTCTCTTGCTAATTCGTGACAGGAGGAAAATGATCTGAACGAGAGTTTCTGGACCGCTGAGTATGAGCGACTGGAGAAGGACGCTGAAGGTGCGGTTGAGCTTGCCAGAGCAGAGGAACGAGAGTGGACGGAGACTCTCCTCGATTCGCAGGATCAGGACCTTGAAGAAGATATGGGCGAGATATCCTTGGCAGGCGGCGTTGCAGAACCTCTATCGACGGAGGAGTCTGAGACTGGAGAGTGGTTTCAAGTGGAAGAAGATCCTGACGAAGACCCCGAGATCGTGGGCATGCCATTCATCGAGAACCTGTTCTCGGTTGTCCCTTCCACCCTTATGAACGAAGAACGCACCATCGACGATACCAGTGTTGTCAGAGGCAGCGACAGCAAGAGTAGCAGCTCGAGCAGCGACGATACGATCATGGAGCTACCCTTCATGCCGAGAACAAAACCAATGGGTGAGCCGACTCAGCTAGAAACACCGCCTACATCGTCGCGACAGGGCTCTGAGCAGCCAAAATAGGCGGAGGGCGGAGGATGCGACGAGACACAAGAACGATTTTGTGACGAATGGAGACGAGGGTATAGAACTGCCCTCTCAGGAGGCTCTGCAGAATTCGATAGTAAATGCCAATAAGTCGTGGAAGCAGTTAGCCAACTCCTAAAACCCCGAGATGGTCGGTTTCCAGATTTTGTATGAGGCAGGTGGAGCGGTCAGGGCCCAGCCTCCGAGCGTAAACTTCTCAAGGTAATTGCCCCAGTATGCTAGGGCTCCTCAGACTGCGAAAGTGGCCGCCTCAGCTACTACACTACCTGTGTTATTGAATATCAACTTGTTATTGTTTTGTTCGAATCATATCTGATTATTTGTGATCCCCAAATACACATATGTTCATCGAGACGAAAAGGCACAAAGTACAGCTCGTATTATCTTCGATTCATCGATGACTTGGGCAGCCGTTTGGGGTCCTGCAGGAGGTAGGGGAAGCGGTCATCTTAAGTTTCCCAGCGCAACCAGGGCCAGCACCTTGAGCGTCGTCCGAAGGCCGCACAGATAATTGTTATTATCATTCCTAGTCTAAGTAGCGGCAATGCTTAAAGCACAACACCCCTGCTCCATCAGCAGGCCGAGACAAGCCAGCACTAGGTCGAAAAACCCCGAAGCACAGTCGCGCGATGAGGCCACTACTACCAGTGCCGAATGCCAAGAAGAAGCCGGCCACGAAACAGCAGGCGGCATAGGCCAACAAGTCCTGAATCTTTGCACCACGCTGAGAGATGACCGTGTCCGTCTTTTGGCACATCAGCCAGTCTCAGTCGGGGCAAAGGACCTATGACATATCCTAAACCACCTACGTCAGCTGAACCTCAAACTAGCAAGAGCACCATTGCCTCCTCTGGCTCTGTCCCGATGCCCTTGTCCCGGAAGCAGCACAAGTCCGCTCCCATCCTCCGGAACCATGATCTCGATTACTGTATTATAGTTCACTGACCAAGTCTCGTAACAAGATCGCGCCGCTGAAGTCTTCTGGAGGCCGCGTGGAGTAGCCCAGCGAAAAAAATTCGAAATGTCAAGCATCGGCACGAGATGCTGATATAATATTTACCCCACAATCCTTTGCATCAAATACGCACACAGTTCGTCCACTGGCTTTGGTCCAGGGGAAGTTCTAGGTGGGAGCAATAGCTCAGTGGGTAAGTTTCTCAAGACACCTCGTCGTCGCCGGGCGTTAACGAGGTGTTTAGTAGAGCAGTGGATTGCAGTAAATGCAGCTATCCAAAGGTCATCAGTTCGAGTAAGTCGTCTCTGTGATCGTTGAGTCTTGAACACAAGACTAATATAGCTTCCAGTCCTGGTTTGCTCCTGATACATTGGGAGTTTCGTGATCTTATCTTTTTCCTTTTTGCTCGTATGTGAATTAGCCTTCTCTGCTGCACCTGCAGACCTCGAGCCACTGTCGACATGATCGAAGAGGCGCATGGTGGGATTGTCGATCTGTGTTGGATGTGTTGCATGCAAACCGTGGTTTTCCGGAGCGGCTACGAATAGGGGTCAGACCCGGGCCGAAAAGGCCGAGAACAGCCGAAATAGGCAACCGGCTTACCGACAATGGGCGTTGCGCTTTCCGAGACATCGCTCCTTCCTCTTTGTTCAACAACCACGTGGGGATGTGATGAACACCGAAGTACGCACGACATACTCATCCTATCGCGTGTTTTTGTGCTCTTGTGTGGTCAAGAATTGCATACAAACAACCGATGCCAGATTCAGAGAGTATGATTCAAACCATATACACTCTCAAACACTACCCTGGTCTCGCTTCAGCCCAAAGATTCTCCATCTTGCTTTAGCCTGCATCAGACGACACAGGCGATGCAATAGTCTTTACCACGGGTTTCGCATACAAACCAAGGACTATCGCTTCGTTCGAAGCAGCTCGGAAGCCGGCAGCTGCCATGTTCACGTTCACAGCATCGGCTACCACATACCACTGCTAATTTCGCTATCAACTGTGTTGCACGATTCGATGTGATAGCTCAAACAGCGTTTTCTCTTGGCTGTCTTGAGCTGATGATTGTTTCGACATCCCGTCAATATAAGGACAGGTATGCTCACTACTATGATATTATTCTTGTTTGATTCAATCTCCATCTTCATTCACCCTGGTGGTGTCCATTCGTTTAGCGCAGCAAAATGTTGTCACTCGTTTTTGTCCTTGCGGCTTCTTTACTTGTACCCAGAGCTGTGCTCGGTCAAGTCGTCGGCGAACCAGCCGGTTTTGGTTCGGCTGCAACGGGTGGAGGCGATGTCGATCCGGTCACACCAAGCACAACCGATGAGTATGGAATATCTTCACTACAAGGCATGTCTTCTGACCTTTTGCACAGGCTTGTCTCCTATCTCACAGATGCCGAGCCACGAGTCATTCTCGTGACCAAGACCTTTGACTTCACGGGGCTGGAAGGCAGTACTACCGAGTCTGGATGCCGGCCCTCTAGCAATACCTGTGGAGATGCTGGTCAGGATGCCATCAATGCAGCCAACAATTGGTGCGGCGACAGTCCAAGCGTCACAGTAACTTACGACAACGCCGCTCAGTCGCCGATCATGGTCAAATCAAACAAGTCCCTTGTTGGTGTGGGTAGCGCAGGTGTTCTGAAGGGAAAAGGTCTCAAGCTACAGGGTGTCGAGAATGTCATCATACAGAACATTCATATCACCGACCTGAATCCGCAGTATATCTGGTTGGTGTATCTCAGGTCCACCAAGGTTGGTGCTAATTCACAACAGGGGCGGTGATGCGATCCAGCTTGTTGGTACCAACGACATCTGGATTGATCATAACAAGTTCAGCTTGATAGGTCGCCAGATGATTGTCACTGGCTACGATGCAGCCGGCAAGGTGACGATCTCCAACAACGAATTCGACGGCGTGACCTCCTGGTCGGCTTCTTGCAATGGCGAACACTACTGGACTATGCTCTTTCTCGGAGATCAAGATTACATCACTCTCAGTAACAACTATGTTCATGACGTCTCAGGACGTGCTCCTAAGGTTGGCGGCTCTGGCAGTATCACTATGCATGCTGTGAACAATTACTTCGAAAACATTGGTGGTCATGATTTCGATGTGGCAGAAGGTGGAAACGTGCTCATAGAGGGCAACGTATTCAAGTCTTCCAAGCAGCCCATCACAGCAGCTTCTGCAAGCGACGGCGGTAGCCTCTTCAACGTCCCGAGCACCAGCTCAGCATCAACGTGTACTAGCTACCTCGGCAGAGCATGCGTCGCAAACGAGCTCACTGATTCTGGTGACTTTGGCAGCTATACTAGCACGAATCCCTTGTCTGCTCTCAAGGCGGCTGGCGGAGCCATTGATGCTGTAGACGTCTCAACAGTCGCAAAGTCGGTCCTGGCCAGTGCAGGTGTTGGTAAAGTCTCAGCTGGCTCTGCTTCTGGATCGACGTCAGCGGCAGCTAGTGTTCGTGCCACTGCCACCGCCGCAGCTGCCGGAAACCACGTTCTCGCAAGCAAATCATCCTCCAGCGCCGTGACCGTAGGCTCATCTTCTACTTTCAACAATACACTGGTAGCACAAGACAGCCACTCGATTGTTCCGACCTCTGTCGCAAACCCCAGCTCAACTGTCTCGTCACTTTCAGCGTCCAGGATTCCGGTTTCTTTGTCGACCAAGAGGACTGCTTGGCGCAGCCACGGTGGTAGGCAACACTTCGCCAGTACTGTCATTGCTTCGGCGATCGGAAGCGGTGTCAACGTGCCATCTTCTTGGACGGAAAGCCCTGTCTTGATGGCATCTACGACAGGTTCCAACGCAGCAACACCTTCGAGCTCGACCTACTCCATGGAAGGCCCTGGTGGAAGGAAGTTTGCATGCTATGAAGTTGATGTATGAGGTCAAGATGCAAACACGCACACTTCATGCTTATTGATAACTCTCTTTGGGGGACTAAGACAGGCGGGGGCTATTGTCTTGATTGTGGTACTCGCGAGCTCCCGAAAAGGAGAATGAGGCCCCGAAAGAAGGTGTCATAGCTATCGGGTTAAGCCTGTTTGCTAATGCCACCGTAACACTGACCACGTTGTTCCCGCGGACTTCGAAAAGCAGAATAGCTGGTACGAGCTCTTTCACGCCAGCCTGGCGGGCGGAGCACTCCCGAGGGCACCAACATGGTTGTGAACTTCAGTTACGAATGATGTAAATTTCGAAGGTTTGACATCTTCTACTACTAATTCTCATCACTATCAATATCCATGTCACTCTCACTACGACCATCTTGTCCTTCTTCCTTATTCTCTTCATCGTTGTTATCTATACCTCCCTGCTCATAATCTGCTTCCTCAATATGTCCCCATTCCTGCGTCTCCTCGTTCCAGGCACTACTTTCGTGCCCCGCAGCAAGTTCGCCAACGTGTTGTCTTTCCAAAGCATATGCGCCTGGATTGGCCTTGAGTACTTCTATCATTGTGCTGTGACCTTCGTAGGCGCCGTTATCGTCGCCGATAATGTTATTCTCTTTTTGACGCGAGAGAATGCAACTATAAAATCTTGTTCGGAAATCTCAAGGGTTAATATAGACGGATCGCAAGGAAGACTATTGAGCAGACTTGTAAGCGTACTCTTCAGTGTTATCCAACATTTTTTCAAGACAGTCTCTCAATCCTTCGGCGGTGGCACTATTGTCACGAGCCTCTTCATAGTCTGGCCCATCGCACTGAAGTCTGGTTTCTGTGACCTGATGATTGTATCTGTCGTCGTACGCCATTATGCACTTTCCTGGAGACTTGGTCAACTATGTTTGGTGGATGACGACTCGAGAAGAGAAGACATTCTTAGCCAGACATATATATACACAGATGTACTACAGAAGGCTAGAGATAACTGGCAGCAACTCTCGATTACTACATGACCAGAGGTGCTCGCTCGACTTGAACGATCCAACCACAAGTTCTGAGGCACGGAAGGCAACCAGTCACCGCCAGAACTTGCCTTGCACAGCTACAGTCCAAGTACGCCTTGCGTCTACCCAAATCACCAAAATTAAACAGGCTTCCGCTGGACATGCCAATTGCCCGCCTTTGCTGCAGAAGTTAGATAGCAAAGCCCGCTATTCTTCCTGCATGGATTGGAACGATGTCAAGTAACCAGCGGGACGCTGCAGGTTTAGCGTCCTGGCTGTGCTCCGTACTTTGTAGCACATGCTCGTGTACCAACTCTGCATGCACTGTGACATCGAGGGAAGAGTGAGCTACATGGCATCAGCCAAGCTACAAACGACGTGGTAGCCGGCATGTCCCAGACTGTCCCAATGATCGGTCCCATTCGATTGGGTAAGTGGGTGAAGGGAGCGTGAAGAATGAGCTGCTAAGGCCTTATGAACGTGTCTGTCTTACGAAGCGAGCAGGCACAGCTGGATCTCTTACCCTGTTCACCTCATCAGACATCGTCATTCTAGAAGCTGGGCACGACAAAGTCAATCCATCATCGATAGACTGGAAACGTCGACCACTACAGTGAACATCGAGAATCGAGATGATTGCACATACACGCACACATATTCCAGACACGACCGACTTCGGCATATTGCTGCTATCCATTCATAAAATCATGAAATCCAGCACAGTGAAGCTCGTCGGCCTCTCACCACCGTCCTCCTCACATTCATGTTCCTATCCACATTTCCCCTTATCCTTCCAATCCAACACGCTCCTTCCTCTTCCCTCCCCTCCCTTTCTCACAGCTTAACGAGCACAACCCTCCTCTTCGCTCCTGGCAAAGCGCTCCCCCCTTAAGACCAGCCGACATCATTCGCCTCGACATTGTTGCCGTCACGCATCTGTTTGGCGGCCCATACCTCGGCGGTGCGGACTGTCCAGAGGGCTAGCGCTCGAGATGCTATCGGATTTGTTCTGGTCCTGATGCGATCTATCTGACATGAGAAGCAATACTGGCAAAAGAGACAGTTGAAACGCAAGCCCCGAAGGCAATAACAACAACAAGGGCAATGGCGACTTATGTAGTAGTAATGACAGCAACACTTAGCATGACATGTTCATTCACTAGACAAGTCCTCAACTAGAGGAAGCAGGCCGGACCCACTCATACCCGAACTGAATTACTCGAACGCCAGATCGATTCTGTACCACGGATAAGCCCTTCAAATCATACCCATCTCCTGCAACATGAACATCTCTTCTTCCCTGTCTTCCATCACCTCATGCTCGCGTTGCTTTTGGTGTGCAGTCTTTCTACGAAGCGTATATGCTGGTAGTTTCTCGGGAGTTGCAGGCTCATCTGGCTGTTTGTCGATGATAGAGTTGAAGACCTTAGGCAACAGTTCGACCTGGCATGATGTGATGGTATCGAAGTTATCCCCCAAATAAGTTCTGAGAAGTACCATGTCTTTACCACCGCCAATGCACCTCAGCAACATCTTAGCCTCATCCTGTCGTTTCTGCCAGTCGTTCAGCTCTCGTTTGAACTTTTTGTGTTCCTTCGTCATTGTCCACAAGAATTTGCCTTGCTGTTCGGGAAGCGGGAGGACCTCGACGTTGAAAGATCGATGTTCGCCGTAGACGTAGGAATAGCTAGCAAGGTGTTGCTTCTGGATCTCTGTGACGTGCGCCATGCAGACTTGCTTGTGCCCGTCCACCATGAAGTTGTTGATGTTTTCGCACAGCTCGCATTGCTTGCATCCTGCTTTCTCGAGAGCCCAAGTAGTGGGAGGTTTCGGTTCTGCGGCAACCGCTCGAGTGATATATGCGCAAATAACGCTGGCGATATATGGAGATAATATCTCGAAACATTCGTGGTTATGCGCCACAGACAATCCAGCTACCTGTTGATTGATAACCCTGCCGACGAAGGGAACCAATACTTGTTTGAGGTAGTCTGTCAGCTTGTTTTCCTTCCAAGGGCGCTCCCTACCGTATATAGTGTCCTCGGAGAGACCAGCCCATTCTCGCAACCCCGACAGTGACATATATATTTTCTGGAGCACGGTATGTATAGGAACAGCTTGGTTCTTCTGAGTTAGCTCTAGCAGGTCGCACAGTTGATCGCACCTGAGATCCGGGTAGTAGTGGAAGCTAGACCACAATTTCTGAAGTACATCTTTCACGTAACGGGTTAACCCAGACGACATCGGGGCCCCTGGTGGAACAAGTGGAAGCACGAAGGTCGCTATGGCAGCAGTACTCATGTTGTCCAACCTCATATTCACACCCTGGGAGACGTCTGTACAAGGCCCACATGTTTCGACGATTTTGGCTAGTGCAGATCCATCGCCTTCTTCGGTCTTCGTATCAGAGTCTAATAAGCTCTGAAGTGCATCATTGTACCAGCTTTGGTACAGTGAGACTTGCTCCTCGGATGGTGCAAGTTCGTGGAAGGACTGAGTGATGTCGCCGAGGATACTGTACTTGGTAGCTAAAGTCACGACTGACGACCTCTTCTAAAGGCTATCTTGTCTGATGTGGATCTGTCGCTGCGTGCTGACATACCTTGCATAGGCTTGAAGGTGTTCTGGCTTTTGACTGTGCTCGAGTATGACCATGTCTGCGAGATGAAGCCGGCCGTTCTCTATCGCCGCAAGCACGACTTGGTTGAGGCAGTCCGCACGCTGCTGATAGTCCGCTGAGTCACGGTCATTCCAGTAATCCTTGGGTTTCTTTGACCGCAATACAAGCTGGCACAAGTCATACAGATTACTTTTGACGCCTTCGTCGTCCTCGGCTTTGGACCGAAGGGCTGGAAAGTCGTTCAGCGCATCCCTCAACTTGTGGTCGTGAGACATGATGAACTCAAGCTGTCGAGATGGTGGCACCATGACGACGACGGAGACTCTGTAACGCCAAGTAGACATGGCACCTTCGTTCCCAGTGTACTCATCATGCTCGGACCCGGCATAATGGCCTTCAGATTCTTCGTCCTGGTCCAAAAGGTGGCTGTAGTGGTATTCCGGGCTGACATTCTGTTTGGTTCCGTCCAAGGTGGTAACGTGAATGTATTTCTCCTTACGGTACGCCTCTTCCCCGGGCATGACCTGATCTTCCGAGACCTCTTTCTCCAGTAGTGCCAGGTAGACCTGGAAGCCGGCAGCTTTACAAGCGTTAGAAATGTGTTGAACCTGAGCTGCGTCATCACCTTTGAGCGACCTGACATTCAGGCTGTGTTCACTGTAGAGATGTTCTAGCTTATGCACAAAACAGCTGGGGTCACGTTCGCGGTTCTGTTTTGTGTCCACAGTGAGCTCGGTTTCATATCTTCCGAGAGCCTCCCTCATGATGCGCAGAGCCTCGCCATCAGGGGGGCCCTGCCGTTCGTCCGTCACATGTTGAACAAGATTGTAGGTCAAGACGACCCTGTAGCCGGATGTTACAGGCCGCACTTCGTGATAGACGTCCGAGTACCACGCTCCGTAAGATGTCGCAAATGGGCCGTACTGAGCACTATCGTACTCTTCCTCAAGCCCATTGTGCGAGAGGGCAACTTTGCCTCCTTCGTGTTTAGAAGGTAGACTGACCACGAGGGTGCCAAACATACCATCGGCCTTCTCCGAGTCCTGGTGGGCTTTGAAGAATGCACCTTCTCCGTAAATGAGCAGCTTGTATGGTTGTGCTTCGATATTCTCATCGCCACAAGCTAGACCGAGCTTGTCGTGGATGTCGAAAACAATGTTCTCAATACATCCATCCCATTCTGGATTCATGATCTTGAATTGTGAGGCGTCCAGCTCCCAGCTACTTCGGACTGAGGAATCCACCAGTATCTTTTCGCCCTTGCCAAACGGACTTTGGTGACATCTCGCTTTGAGTATTTCAGCTTCTCGTGTTGACAGGGGGAAACCAATGAGTCCCAGATCTTGTACTTCGAGGCCTGGACTGGGTGCGTCTGTGATGATATCCAAACATGCAAAATTGCTGGCAAATATTGCTGTCAGCAGTCTCCCACACAAAATGTGGCTTTATTGCAGTGGTGATATCCAGATCACAACTGCAGTGCATGTCTGTGCTGTACATAATACAGATGGAGTATATGGACTCACCCTTCTGATTCGATGTTCATCAAGGCATCAGATACTTCCCCTTTAATTTCATCAAATACTGCTCGTGCTGGAGGCTTGTGCTTGGGTGGTCCAAACCACGAGCGTTCTGTACACTCGCTCATCTTGGTCGGTGAGTGCGTTAGTTCGAAGCATCAATGGACGAAGAGAGGTGAGGCAGTGTACAAGTGGGATGGAGGCAGTAAAGAGGAGAGTGAAGAGCAAGACATGGAATCAGTGGACCGGTGAGTGAGAAGGAACGCGTCCGAGAGCGTCTGGCGCGTTCTTTCCAACTTTAGCCCGATGTTCATTCACCTTCAGCACGACTGAACGCGCGTGCCTTGTTCTGGGCCAATAGTCATACACGGCGGAATAACTTGCATCCAACGACTCAACGTCAATCTCTATACCGCGAGTTTTAGCTCTTCCTTATCCCCTGTTTGACGAAGGCGATGATACAGCACTGTCACTTGTGCATGACACAGGAGCTGTGGACACAACAGTCTGTCCATGGGAGTCGTCGAAAACACCTTAATGCTGCATTCATGGTCGCCAACACTTCTTCACCTTAGAAATCGAGACATAAACGCCTGAAATGAGGTCAGTCCACCTACAAGTTTCTTCTGCATATTGTCAGGAAGGTCAATGAAGAGTGCCTCTTCAACACTGTTGACGAGTACGAGGTCCTCCCACTGGTCGTCGGCTCGATCCCAACAGCATTACCTGCTTGCACGCTACATCAGCACACCATCCTTAGATGCCGGCGCCCCCATTTCCTGAATATCTGTCAAAGATGTCGTGGGGTGTCCACTCGGTTGACCCGAAGTCTGCTGTCCCACTTCCGGAGGATGGCGCGAATTTGATTGATGATATATTTTCGTCCCGAGTTCTTGCTCCACAATCAGGCACACGCTATAAGTCGAGCTTCAACTCGATCAATGTCGCTATAGCTCAGCTGGGAGAGCGCCAGACTGAAGTCCACACTTCGGTCCAGGTTATCTGGAGGTCCTGTGTTCAATCCACGTAAGATAAATCGTGATGCACGTAAAGTGCAAGTTGCTGACACAGAATAGAGTGGCGACACAACAAACAAATACTTTTTTGCGTCCGCTTGGTGATGTGCCCGACTTGATACGGTTAGCGTCCTCTCTGATAGCTGGAAATGTCATTGGATGAAGCCGGATAATGCCAAGAGCGGTTCAAACTTAGAATCCTGCGTATATACGACGCTTGCTTTGGGAAGGGCTACTGGCAGGAGTCTGTACGAACCGAGAGGTGTGGCGAGAACCAGTACACGGGGTTGGCCCGATCGAAGTATGCTAGTAATGCGATTTATGCCGTTAACAGATAGCATGGAAGTACTCGTCGCATTTTTGGGCTAGCCTGCTAAATTTGTTGTTGTACGAACTACTCATGCGTGTTCCGTTCCCCGTACATGGCCCGTTGTCTTAAATACAGTCGATCGAACGAGCCCGCGATGGATACACGGCAGGTCCTGGCCAGGCGTGTCCAGGTAAAGGCTTCCGTAAGCAAACCATCCTTTTCGTCTGCGGAAAAGGAGACATCGGCCATGCGAGCACTTTAGCATGATCCTGTATCAACGCGTCCCCGGCGCGTTACCCGCGAACTGTCAACAGAAAACGTCATTCACCTAGTACTTCACTGTTACACGAGTAATGGCCATCAACTAGAAATTCAATCTCACTCCTCCATTCCTCGTAGCCAATGGCATCAACCGACCCCTCCTACCGCGCCCTCACCTCCCTTCTCCCCTCCTCCCTCCCCGTCCCCGCCAAACTCCTCTCCGCCTCTGAAACCCTCCTTTCTCTCTCCCGCCAGCGCGCAACGCACCTCAAACCCGACGAAGAAATCGCTCGCGCCCACGCATGCGCCGAACTCGCATGTAAGCGGCTCCGGGTCCATCTCAGGCTGCCCAACATCAAATCCGGCAACGGAGCGCCTTGTCGGCCAAACGTGTACAAGAAGCTGCTGGCGTTCCTGGAGAAGACGCTCGAGGATGTCGATGTGCTGGGGACGCCGAGGAAAGAGAGGGGTCAAGAGGGTGTGAGGACACCGACTACGAGTGGACGGAGTACTGGGAGGAGCACAGGGGGCCGGAAGAGGAATATTGAGGCTTTGGATCTGGACGGGGACGATGCGGAGGTTGAGACGCCGACGAAGAAGAGGAGGGTGAAGGACGATGTACTCGCCACGCCTACCAAGTCAACGGGGAAGAAGACGATCGGGTTTGCAGGTAGGGTTGAGGCATCAACGAGCAAAGGGAACAATCGACCTGAAGCACCAGACTACGTTCTACCGTCAACACGAAAGCTGTGTAACGCATTCAAGACGCCGAAGATGGTGCCGCATGTGTATACTGGTGTTTGCGTCGTGCTTGACCTATCTAGAGAGCGGCCACAGGCAGCAGAAACGGGATTGCCAGGGGAAGCAGAACAGCAGAAGCTAGATGTGCTATGTTTGCTGGTGGCTGTTTACCTAATGACTTTGACGAGGATGCAGGAGGGACTGATGACGACTCAGACATATGATGCCGTATCGAAGCGAAGTGTCGAGATGTTAGGCATAGAACAGGAGGACCTGGCGGCGCAAGCTGGCATCGAAGACTGGATTGCAAGAATCAACGACGGCGCTTGGACGACCGAGCAAGGCAAAGGCAAAGATTGGTGGTCGAGTGTGCCAGAAGATGTGATCGTACCCCTGAGGCCGTCAATAGTTCAAGGACAGGACGGAGGTGCAGACATGGCCAATCTGGACGAAGATAACGAGGAGACACCTAGAGCCAGTCGAAGCTTCAAGACGTCAAAACCGAATGGCATCGACGCTCGGCGGAAAGAGCTTATGAGACAGCTTGAAGAAGAAGATCCTGACGATGTGCTATTGCCTGGCTTAGGCACGATGATGAATGATGCAATTGACTACCTGAGCGACGAGCGTACAGCAGAGTACGAGCTGTGGAAAGCAGATATTCTGAGAAGGATTGATTCGATGGAAAAAGAAGGAGGAAGTGCAAAGAAGAGGAAGGGAAGAGCTGTCGCAGCTGCGGCGTGAAACACATGAGCTCTGGCAGCGCGAGTTCTTATCTTTGGTTGTGCTAAGCAAGACTGGCAGTGCCGTGATGCCTTGCACCGGTCTTGATATCTACCTGCTGACCATGCTTGCCCGGTCATCTCAGAAGATCAGTATGCTGAGACCTTCGCTACTCGTTAAAACACACTGTCTCCAGTAATTGTACATTAGCAGAGTATCGACCGTGCATGGAAGCGCCAATCCAAGCCGCGTGATGACCGCGGTGTTGACTGAAGGCTGCGGTGCTTCTTCTACCATTGACCCCGGCCTCTGCCACCCCGACCACGTCCTCTGCCTCTACCACGACCGCCCCCACGACCACCTCGGCCTCGGGCCCCGCCGCTACTGGGCGGACCGGCGGCCACCCTCGCATCTCGGTTTTCTTCACTGAGGTCGAATTTGTTCTCAATGCCTATCAGTCCACAGAACCTCGCTGTTTGTGGATTGCTTTGTTCCCGAGGCATGGCGTGATCGTTTTGCGCGTGCTCGCCATCTTGTAGGTCCGCCCTCGTAGTGACCTCGAAATTCTCTGGTATCACAAGCAGATCTTTGTCCACCACGTTCTCCTGAATCCATTTCTCTTCTTCGAGCACCTTTGCTCGATAGTATGCGTCGCCGCGGTGAGGGGGAATCCTGTCGTGCGGTGCACCGCCAAGCACAAGTTCCGGCGCAAAGGCTCGGAGGATAGCGAGCCATTCAGGATCATATTCGAGCTTCAACGGTCGGCTAGGTGCATTATCATGAGCTCCAGGGGTTAGCGAATCGATCTCGAGAAGTTGTAAGAACTCCATATCGCGTCCTTTTTCTACCTTCGATAAAGCCAAGAATCGTGTTATCTTGTTTGGGATCGTCTCCACCGGAAATGGTAGGTCAGGTGTTCTTTCGACCTTCTCTTCTGGAACAAAGGTAGTAGACATCGACGCCAACTGGGCCCTCAGCTCTTCTGGTACATCGTTCCCTCGCTGTATTTGCTCTGGTTGATTTGACTGTCTGGTCTGGGGCCCTTTTAGGGCGTTCGGCTGCGGCACCGCCTCCGGTAGTGTCTGCTCACCGTCTGTGATCTCGTCTCGATCTACCACAGCGTAGGAATTTGTCAACCCTGTGCGCTCGTCCTGCTGCTCCGCTGTCGTTGTGGCGTTGGTATGGCGTTGGGAGAGGTCGTTCGTGGATGGTCCTTTGGCAGAGCTCAAATCAGCGTCATTCACAAGAAAAGGTTGAGATATGTAAGGAAAGGGCAGTGAAGTCCCTGAGTGCAGCTCTGCGGGTTGAACATCTGCAGAGGAAACTCCCACAGTCTCTCTGGACCGCACCTCTTTGATTGAAGCCAACTTAGGTGATGATCTTGCTGGGGAGAGGAATTCTTGATAGGACAGATACCACTTCCGTCCAATCGGATGACGGTATTCATCATTTTTTGTATCAGACGTACCTTTACCCTGCGATAGCACTGGCTCTTGACCTCCATCCCCTTCGGAATCACTCATTTCAACATCAAGCGCATCGGGATTTGTGACCTGTGGGGCATGCTGTGTCTGTGGATCTTTCTTATGCAGCAAGAGTGGCTTGATGCTATCGTCGTCCTCCGAGTCGCTTACACTGATGTCGATTGCATCTGGGTTTACAGTTGCAGTGGCTTGTTGTGCAGCTCCGTCGATCTGATCTGCACGTCGTGATGCTGGTGGTCTTTCGGGCACGTCCAAGGGACCTGACTTCCGTCGGCGCTTTGGTGCAGAGAAACATGCGCCATCCAGCTGAGGAATCTGCTGCGACGGATTGCTCTCAGCAGACAGGTTTTGTCTGCTTTGAGCATTACCATCCTGCGCAACGCTTATTTCTTTGAATGTCTCTTCAAATTTGTAGTCTGCTACTGTGCGCCTTCCGAACTGTTCTTCGCGCTCCTTTTCTGCCTGCTTTTCTCGTGCACTAATCTCGGCGTCATGAGCCTCTACAGTGTTTCCAAAGCTGGTCCAGCTGGAAACTGCTGCTGCGGTGGCTGCGGCGGCGGCTGCGTTCCTTGATGCTATACTCGTGCTCTCGCCGTCGTTCAGAGGCACTCCTCGGTCTTTACCGTCGCCTTGGGGCTTTAGTGTTTGATCTTGTCTTCGGCCTGGCCGATACTGTGCTTGAGCTTGGGCTACCTGACTCTGGTCGAAGTTCTCGTGATCTTTGAGAGCAGCATACTTGAAGTGCATGTGTCCCGAGAACCAATGTGATGGCCGCAGTCTGTCCATTACTGACGCTGCTGCTTTGCTCCCCAATTCTCCATTCAGCGCATCGCTCAAAAAGTAAGCCTTTTTCTGGAAGAGGAATGAATGATCACCTAGCCATTCAATCTGTTGCGGCCAATCGTGCGATATACCAATATCAGCCTGGGACCGATAAGCCAGCAGCTTTCGTACGTCGATTTCTCGTTGATGGTAGATGGTTCTCATAGTTCGGTCACTGTATGGCAGTCGCTCGTAATGTGGTTTATCGTAATCGTGCTCTTTGTATATACCAGACATAGCAGCAATTTTCAAAGGACCGAGCTTTATAACATTTGCTGCACCAAGGTAATAGATATTCGGTGCCACCCACCCGCCATAATACAATTCGAACAGGTGGTTGCTAGCTTCATGGTTTCCGCCAATAAAGACGGTCAGATATGGTGCCGTTTTGGTGCCATAATAATATTGATGGAAGTCTCCCATCTTGCGATACTTCGGCGGCATTGCCGTAACGTTCAAATCTTGTCGAGTGCGTACGGCCTGATACAAGTCAGCTCTGTAGCACAAAAGCATACAGTGAAGACATACCTGAAAATCGCCGCAAATGATGAGCAGGTCAACCCCGTCCCAACCTCGCACCTCACATGACTTCTGGACCGAGGCGTAGATGGCATCAAGCGTGCCATGACCCTGTGGGGACGTTAATACTCAGACACTCTCAGATCTGCAGAACATACACAGCCTTCCACAGCGATACGCAATGCTTGAGACATGGTCGAAGGTCTTGGCACTATCGTTTATGTTCTTCTGTCAGATCGTAGCGGTCAAAGAAGAGTCGCATAGCTTGTTAATAGCTTCGTTTGCACAAAGAGAGGATCAAACGCGTGAAGGGAGCGCACAACAATAATGGTGCGACAAGTTGCGAACGAAATGAGCGTGGTTTTGTGAGTGGAAGGCGTTGAGTGCCCTCTAACTCAGGCTGGCGAAACGAGTCAAGCTGGAAGGCATGGCGCTAAGAGTATCTAGCGGCTTGGCTGCATGAGGCTTCACTTTGATCTCCTGGTTTCCAGATTCTGGGACGTCTTGAGCATTCCCAGTGTCTTTGAATTCTCCGCCTGGCTTCTTACTGGCGAAATGCTGCTGAATACACCATGTATAACGCTGTCAACGTACGGGAACGCTTTCTGCAGGACGCCGCAGCATCGTTGTCAGGTCCAGGTTCGACATCAGCGGAGCATCTCCGTCGTAATGCTTTATTGATCCAAGCCCTAAAAGACGGCGCGTCTCAGCCGACTTCAAGTGACATCTGTCCAGCATGTGGCAGCATGGACATCGAGTCCCGGGAGGTCAAGATCAAAAGTAAACGAAAACCATCTTCTCGAGGAGGCCCGGCCACCACAACAGAAGCAGCAGTGCAGAAACTTCATGTCAGAAAATGTCGTAAGTGCTCACGTTCTGTGAAGCGCGCTGTAGAAACAGCTGTTCCAAGCCCGCGCAAAAGGACTGCAGAGGTTCAGGCGGAAGAGGAGCAACCACGAACGATAGACATCTCCTCTGTCCACCCTCAGCTGCCAAGTACAAAGGCGAGCAGCAAGCGGAGGGCTAAAGAAAGGAAAGATCGAGAAGGCCTGAAGGCAATGATGGCCAAATCGAAGGATAAGTCCGATCACGCATCTGGCTTCTCGCTGATGGATTTCATGTCCAGCAGTGGCCGCTAACCAGGAAGGGCATAGAATAAGCTCAGAACCAATGCAGGGTCCCGCCACGATCGACGCTGTGGGGGTTCCATCATCATTTTTCTTTGAATTATTAGGCCGTCGCCTCGTCGCCGCAGCGTTTGCGTCACAGCCGCCGAGTCGCAGCCTGCAAAGATACTAAATTTCTGCAAAGCGATAGATCTGCGCGATTGCAATACCACCACCTAACTACCATCACACACTGCGCACTAAGTACACAATCCCGACCTGGCAGAGCCCTCATTAGTCTTCAAAATGGCTACCAACGGCGCGGTCCAAGAACCAGAAATTTTACGTCCAGAAATGAACGAGAATGGTCTTTACGAAATTGAGAGTTTATGCATGAACTGTCGCGACGATGGCATGACACGCATCTTGCCTATTAAGATCCCCTATTTCAAGGAGGTCCTACTTGAGTCGTTCAGCTGCGACCATTGTGGCTTCAAGAACAACACGGTCAAGAGCGCAGGCGAGATCCAACCCAAAGGCTCAAAGTACACCTTCAGGCTACAACAGCAAGCGGACTTCCAGCGTCAAGTAATAAGGAGTGACCATGGAGTTTTCAGGATAGAAGACATTGACTTGGAGATGCCACCCGCGCCGGGTCAGTACACGACGCTGGAAAGCATGTTCTCCAAAGTTCTCACAGATCTCCAATACGACCAGCCAACGAGGAAGGAACAGACACCAGAGGTATACCAAGCGCTGGAAGGCATAATAGCCAAGCTCACGTTGATGCTCGAGGGCAACAGCTTTCCAATCTCAGTAACGCTTGATGATCTCTCTGGGAACTCCTTCATTACACCATCCACAGACGACAAGGGCGACACATATATTCGCACAGACTACAATCGCTCACATGATCAAAATGTGCAGCTAGGTCTTGCGGCAGAGGACGGGTCGGAACCGGCCGAAAGAGACGCTATGGAGGGTGTTGACATAGTCGATGGCGAGGTCTATGAGATCCCAGCCGAATGTCCTGCCTGCTCGAAACCTTGCACTGTGAACATGAAGAAAGTGAACATACCGCATTTCAAAGACGTGATAGTCATGGCTACAGTGTGCGAGCACTGCGGATACAAGACAAACGATATCAAGACTGGTGGCGCCGTTCCTGAGAAGGGACAGAAGATCACGTTGAGGATAGAGAACCAGATTGATATGTCTCGAGATATACTGAAGTCCGAGACGTGTGAATTGCAGAGTTCCGACCTAGGATTAGAGGTGCAGCCTGGCACATTAGGTGGGAGGTTTACCACGGTTGAAGGTCTGCTCACTCAGGTGCGGGATCAGCTACGCGGCCAGATCTTCGACGATGTTGAGGACGGAGAAGGCTTGAAACCTGGCGACTCCATGGCTGGTGAGACGAAGACCAGATGGGATACGTTCTTCGACAAACTCGATCGCGCAATCAAGGCCGAGTTTCCCTTTTCTATTACTCTGGCAGATCCACTGGCCAATTCCTTTGTGCAGAAAAACACCGACGGTGACGCACCAGATCCGCAGATCACAATCGAGGACTACGAGAGAACGGAGCAGGAGATGGATGAGCTCGGGCTCAACGACATGAAAACTGAGAATTACCACGAGGACGACTGAAAGACTAGATACCCAGAACATGAACATATAGACAATCTACGTAGACTGCATGAGCACGGCTTTGGACGTGTAGAGCACACTGTTCGTGAATACATTATCGTGGAGAGACGAGAAACTTTTATGTGTCTGCGCAAGCCCATGATCTCATCGACTCGTCTCGAAAATCATGCCGACCATCTATTTTCAGCACATGCGGTTCTCTGTACGTCGCGTGTATTCTACAGCGCGAAAGAGTCTCTTTCTTGAAGACTTGGTAGCCAACGATGCTTGATATCTCAAGCTGGTAGCTGTTGTCGATGCATACCGAAATGTAGTGCGCAAGCACAGAACCAACCACCTTACACTTCATCGATCGCTTACCCACTGCGATCCAAGCAATGTCAAATGGCTCTTCGACGCCCGCCGTGAGCTCGAAGAAAGCTCATCCGACCTTCCATTTTGTCGCAGGGCTGGGCTCTGGCATCGCTTCCGCTGTTCTCCTCCAGCCAGCTGACCTCCTCAAAACCCGAGTCCAGCAATCTGGCGCGCATACCCTCTCTCAAACCCTACGGTCAATTCTCTCTGGTCCTTCTCCTGTCGCAAGCCTCTGGCGTGGCACAGTCCCCTCAGCCCTCCGCACAGGCTTTGGATCAGCGCTCTACTTCACTACTCTCAGCTCCCTACGCCAGCTTGTCGCCAGCAATGCAGCATACACCAGCACGCTCACAGGAGGACCCGCGACACGAGACGTGAAGAGGCGAAGCACAGTTCTTCCAAAGCTGAGCAATTCACAAAATCTCTTGACCGGTGCGACAGCGCGGGTGCTAGCAGGCTTCGTCCTCATGCCCATGACTGTCATCAAAGTTCGCTACGAAAGCAGCTACTACGCCTACAATAGCCTCCCGTCTGCCGTTTCCTCAATATTCCGACAGGAAGGCTTGCGCGGTTTCTTTGCCGGCTTCGGCGCAACGGCGATAAGAGATGCACCATACGCAGGGCTCTACGTTGTCTTCTATGAGGGAAGCAAAACGCGGCTGAACCAGATGTTCTCGGGGGATCATGGTGCTGCGCCGCCATTGAACGTTAGCGGGACAACAATCAACGCGCTGAGTGGTGTCCTTGCGGCTACAACCGCTACAGCAATCACAAATCCATTTGATGCGGTAAAGACTAGGTTGCAGCTTATGCCTATCAAGTATGGGAACATGGTCAAGGCTACGAGGCTCATGCTGAAGGAGGACGGGCTGAGGTCATTCTTCGACGGCCTCGGCCTGAGAATGGGCAGGAAAGCTCTTAGCTCTGCGCTAGCATGGACTGTGTACGAGGAATTGATCGGACGTGCCGAGGCAAGATTTGTGAGGCAAGAAGAAGAGAGGAAAGCTGCTGTTTTGTGAGCATCTATGGAGGCCAACAAACACTGGTCAACCCTTGAGGTCGCGGCTGACCCCTTTGATGCATCTGCGAGGCAGCAGGCGCGAAACCATAGCCTTGAACCCCCGTGTATAACATACATAAATGTACATAGCCACAATTTCACTCTGATCGCTGTATACTAGTCAATACAGTCACCCATTCTAGCTAGCCAATAGATCGACCACATCCCGGCCGATCCGGACATTTGCTCCTGCATCAAGTCGTTCGTCCGTTCATCAGCACAACAAAGGTCAGGCGTGTGCTTATCTTGTGCACTCTTGTCATGGGATCCCTGAAGCTTTGATGGTCTGGTGAACCTGCTCCATCCAGGAGTCACCGGTATACTTTTACGATCTCCACCACGAGCGCGCTCTGCCCTTAGCGCGTGTTCGCAATTCGCCCTTCCCCAGAGATCATTGGAGAACTCCAAGATCTTGGATCATCTCTGGCAACGGCGTTAATTCCTTTTTACTTCAACCACACGGCCTGCATTCTGTTTGCTTGACCACCTTCTGCACGGTCGTTGGCCCAGATGCCAATGGCTTGATACACTCAAGCATCATGCCCCTACCGACCTCATCTTAAAGCGTAATGACCATGCGGTCTCGACAAAATCATCCATCCCTTTCTGACAACTATCACGGCAGAATGCACAGATAGGGCTGGCTTGTTCTATTCTTGCGTGTCTGCCATCGACACCAAACTCCGAAGGTTTGTACGCGCATGATATAAGGTTTCCTTTCTAGCTCCGTGACTTGAGACGCGAGGTGTGGCTCTTTGCTGCGGCCTTTACTGCTCCTTCCACGAGTACATAATGATGGCAGACGACAGCTGCCTCGTGGTCCGGACGTCGTCCTTTACATCTTGGTGAGCCCTGAACAGTGATACAGCGAGTCTTCCTTCGCGTCCTTTCTTTTCATCTAGCATCACATTCATTCAAATATCAACATGTTGTACCTCATTACCTTCACCACGCTCCTTTCTCTGTTGTTTGTAACTCAAGCTCTTCCAACTACACCAGTTGAGAAACGAGGTAAGAGCAAGCCATTCATGCGCATTGGCCGGTGGAGGCTAAACCGGTCTTAGGGCTTAGCTCTACTCAACTATCACAATTCGAACTCTACGAGCAATATGCAGCAGCCGCCTACTGCAAAGACAACAACAACCAGGAGGAAGGCAGCATAAGCTGTTCTAGCGGCGAATGCCCCGAGGTCCAAAGTGCCGGAGCTACATCTATCCTAGAGTTCCAGAAGTGAGTTATAACATCGTGATCGAGCTGGCCGTAGTTAACAAGATCGCCCAGCCTAGGTCTCGCGGACGCTACAGGGTTCGTCGCTGTTGATGACACGAACAAGCTCATTGTTGTGTCCTACCGGGGCTCTACGTCCCTAGGAAACTGGATTGAGAATGTCAACATTGATTTCGCCACCTTCGCACCTTGCAGTGGTTGTCAAGTCCACCGTGGGTTCCTGTCCTCGTGGACAGACTCGAAGAACCAGGTGACAGCAGCTCTATCACAGGCAAAAAGTAATCACACGGACTACAGCATCATCCTCACCGGCCATAGTCTCGGGGCCGCGATCGCAACCATTGCAGCAGCCGACTTGCGACAACAGGGTTATAACATTGCTCTTGTGATTACATGTCCTAATCCATGACTGTGCACGGCTAACAGTTTTGATAGTACACGTACGGCTCACCCATGGTGGGTAATTCTGCATTTGCCAAATTCGTCACAGGCCAGAACGGCGGCAACTATCGAGTCACCCACGCCGCTGATGTCGTACCAAAACTTCCTGGCTATTTATTGGCCTATCGCCATGTCAGCCCACAGTACTGGATCAAGACACCAAGTCTACAGACTGTTGCCGCTGGAGATATCCAGATGAGTTCTGGCACTCTCGACCTCAAGGGCAATGCAGGCACGCTCTTCTCTTCGATTAGCGATCACTTATGGTACTTTAACGATATCTCCGCGTGTAGTAGTGGGTTCGAACTGTAGGACCAGTGCATCGCCGACTACTACTTGCTGTATGGAACCAGCAACGGCATGCAGAGGTTTTGAGGGTTCAAGGCAGGCGTCGTGTTCTGCTTCGCTCCTCATAACAAGACGATTAGGTCTAGCCTTCCATAGCCTCGAATCCTTGCTTAAGCCTTGGCCTAGACTTTTCTGGGAGGAGGGAACCTGCACAAGTCCCTGCTCACTTTTCAACGATCGACGCTTTAGCAGATAATTTGTCCTACTATAAGATTTGGCCGCAGATCCATGTCACTAGGAACGTGTGAGTCCTGGTGCTGTCATTGCGTAGTATACCCGCATATTGCCATTCCGGATTACAAGGAGTCCGGGGAGCATACTATGTGACCGAGGTGCATACAGATAGTTGCGACGATGCGGACTATTGGGTTGGCTGCGAAGAAAGAGCTGGGGTTGCGGCGTCCGGCGAAGCTACCGAAGCTAAAACTCCTCCAAACTTGAAATCATTGGGGCAAGAGCGACAAGAGGCTTCATCTGGCAGGTGTACGAAGTCTCTTGGTGCATGGCCTACGAGTTGACCCTTTAAAGCACGAAATTTCAACCTCTATACCTGCAAGTCAGCAGGATCATCTTGGTTGTCGGATTCCTGTAGTCAAGGCGGGCCCATTGTATGCCACGCGTTAGACCTTCTTGGCACTACAAAGTTAGGATTAGCCCGAGTAGTCAGCACTATCAGTCGAGCCAGTACTCAACTCCTTTTGGCTCCTCCTTAAACCCCAGTTCCGAAAATGCATCAAGCGAATTAGCATTGCAACACCTTTCCTCAATTCTACGGCCCATGATAAACATCGATTAGACAGCCTACGAACCTCTAAATACACTGTTGCCCGCTCGATACCTCGATCCCTCTCTTTTGTTGGGGCTACTTCATCGACATCGACATACCTGTTAGATTTGCGCATCGCGGCCTGCTCGTTCCACTGCGAGTACACAGGAACGGCCTTTTGCGTGCACACTACAACAGGAGTTGGATGTTGTCGTTGCTGATGCAGCTGGTTGGATATTGCCTCTAAATACGTCTGATTCCAACTTGCAGCCATGAGCGAAAAGACGGGCGCGAACAATGGCTTCGTGCAGAGACTGATGAAGAGGGTGCCATACACTCCCGCCACAACGAATTTGGACGGTTCAAGTTTCGCAAAGTCGCATAAGAGCTCTTCGAGATTTTCCTTCTTCAAACGGCGCATAAAACTGAAACCGAACTCCTCCATATCGATACCTTTGGGCTTTGTGCTATTGTTTCCGAGCATAGTGGTGCTGTTGATACTAGCGTTGGTGGTCAAGCACCCCTCGTCACCAGGCAGGATACTGATACCTGCTGGAACTCCTCCTTCGATACGAAAGATCAGCGAAAAGCACGACCGAGTCTTTGCGACCGGATGTAAGAATCCGGAAGAGGCTGCGAAGCAGCCTAGAGCAAATGCGGCCTTCGTAGTACTTGCTCGAAACCAAGAATTGGAAGGCGTTGTACAATCACTGAAGAGCATAGAACGACACTTCAACCGCTGGTTTCACTACCCTTACGTCTTTCTGAACGATGGTGACTTCAGCGAAGAGTTCATCAGCGGAGTGCAAAACTACACAAGTGGAAAGACCGAATTTGGCAAAATCGATCCCTCCATGTGGGGCTTCCCAGACTGGGTAGATCATGAGGTTGCGAAGGAGGGCATCCGAAAGCAGGGCGATGCTGTTATCATGTACGGAGGCATGGAGAGCTACCACCACATGTGCCGCTTCTACTCGGGCTTCTTCTACAAGCACGAGCTGCTGGAGAAGTACGAATGGTACTGGCGACTGGAGCCAGAGATCAAGTACTTCTGCGATATCACCTACGATCCTTTTATCGAGATGGCGAACAACAACAAAACATATGGCTTTACTATCGCAGTCAAGGAACTGAAAGAGACTGTCCCGAACATCTTCAGATATGCCGCAGCGTACAAGAGGAAGTACAAGGTGAAGTCGCAAGGACTATGGGAGATGTTCCTCGAACCACAACCGGAGCAGACCACCGAGAGCGAAGATACCCGCGAGAAGACAATACCAGATGAGATTCTGGCAACCGAGGCAGGTCATCAGAACATCGCTGAGATCGATCCCGAGAACATGGAGGGCGAGAAATACAACATGTGCCATTTCTGGAGTAACTTCGAGATTGCCCGCCTGGACTGGTTCCGCAGTCAAGAGTACAATGACTTCTTCAATATGATGGACCGCAGTGGGGGCTTTTGGATGGAACGAGTAAGAACCCTTTTCCCACCAACGTACGCGCCATTACTAACCATCACAGTGGGGTGACGCTCCTATTCACTCACTTGCAGCCGGCGCGCTTCTCGCGCCGAAAGACATCCATTACTTCCGAGATTTTGGCTACCGGCATACAACGATCCAACATTGTCCGGCCAATGCCCCTGCCCGACAGTCTCCCTACATACCCTACCTAGAGAAGACGACTTTGGACGAGAAGGAAAGGATAGAAGAAGACGCATACTGGGCCACGGAGAACCTTGATCCGCCAAAAGAGAACGGGGTGGGATGCCGCTGCCGCTGCGATACCGACATCCGGGACGTGGAGGGCAAGGAAGGAAGCTGTCTAGCAGAATGGGTTGACGTCGCCGGAGGCTGGGCTTCGCCGTGATGAGAAACAAAAGTATTGTTTGAGTATAACGTGTACATGCAGAGCGTACACTGTCACAACATGTGGGACTGGCGTTCCATCGGATGGAGGATCTTGGGCCTGTGCAGTCTACGTTTGCAGAGCGAAAATATCTATGCATTTGGATTCAGGAGAGATGCGCACACTAGTCGGGAGATATGCTCGACAGACGATGACACAACCGGCGAATAAACAAGTACATTCACGATCCACGACAGCTTGTGCGCATTCTTGCTCTGCCATAAGCAGGAACTGTGCAAACACCACCTGGAAGCAGAAATGGCTGGGCCCAACCCTCGCGGCATGAAACCAATGACCACAAGTCGTCAGCTACCACATCGAGCGAAGAGACTTGTCAAAGACAATCGTTTCATTGCGACATGTACACCCTGTTTAGACCATCTCACAGGTCAGCCGATCGTGCTGGTATGCAACTATCGAGCAGCGCTGCAAGCTTATGACATTCAGCAAAGCTTCATCTGCATGCGACTGTCAGATGCAATTGCTTGGTTGTATCCATGGCACGTTGCTACACGGAACGCATGATGCAGCGGTCCTCCAAACTTTCAGCCACCGTTGGTTTCCACCAGCCATTGAAGTCTTTGGATCTTTGACACAGACACAAAGAAATATATACTCTCGCATGTGTGGTCTGACTTTGAAAGGAAAGTGAGCCTCTCAGGCATCCCAGAAGCTCTGTATCAAACAGCATGGCAGAATCAAGCGAACTCCACTGCATTGGAGGAGAGGTGATAGTCGCCTTGTCTGAAATAGGTCAAAGCGTTTCCGAAACCTCATGCAGCTAAGCCGATAACAACGCGCTAATCGCGATATCCCCCGCATGCACTTACAACCACATCTAGACGTTCAACACTGGGGAGGCACTCGTGGTTGCCTGTTCCTAAGTGTTCAACCGTGAAACTGCTGCTCGGTCTTGACACAGACACTTTTGTGCTTCACGCCACGTCGCTTTAGTTCGCTTTGTCACTGCTTTGCGGGGCTTGATGCACTTGGTTGCCGAATAGGATCAGGCTGATAGTGCACTCACTCCAGGCCCAGTACTGGACTTTGCCTTATTGACCTAGGCACCCAGCCCGTATGAGGACATTGTGTTCTTCGATCTGTAAGTGTGTTTCTGTCCGTCATATCTTCCTTTTCCTCTTCCTCTTTCGATATTACGAGGCCCGGTCGGTAGCATGGACAATTCTTGACTCTTAAGCATGGCTGATGACAAGACCAATGTCAGAGATCTGCTCGACCACACACCTGTTGCTGACGAAGTGAAGAGAACAGCTGTTCAGCTGGAATTCCCAACCATCGCTCTCAGCACCTCGTTTGAGTCGCTCCTTTCTAACTCTACTACATCCTCGCAAGGCACCACCATTATGCCTCCGTCCCAGACTGTGCCAGCGCTCGATGAGAGCTGGGCCTCACTTGACGCGTCCGATTACTCTCACGACGATGATCTGCAGTCAGATAATACTGACAATGCCTCACTCGTCGACCTAAGTAGCACCAATGACACCGAGAGCGCCGTGGGGGATGAGACTACTAGTGACATCGACCTAGACGAGGACCAAGCCAGCAGCATGATCGTTGCCCAGTCCAGTACTGGTCAGCAAAAGAAGACATGTGGAGAACAGCAAAGAGACGACGAGCACATGGAGGACACAATTATACTACAGCGGTCAGAGATCCAGCCGCACGCGGATACAATACATCTCGAATACTCTCGCCTACTAGCATCTCCTCCTACAAACAGACAACACATGTCAAACCTATCTACACAAGAAACAATCGAGATGACGATCTCTAAGCGACCGCTGGTCGTGTCCAACAAGCCCTTTAACATTGCTTACTACGGTGCTGCCTCTGCACACGATGCTAAAAACGAGTTGTTGGGAAAGATAGGAGCCGCACTCGTCACTTCATCTACCTTGGGCCACTCACAAGCCTCAGCAGCCTCGCCATGTTTCAATATCGTCCCGACAGAATTTGGCCCTGGTTCGAAGCCAGCCTTTGCAGACCTTATCCCTTCTCAAGCTCAGATGACAGTTGACGATATAATACTATTGAGAGCTAGTTCCAAATCACCTGCTAGTATTCGTTTTGCCTTTAAACGCGGTCTGGTCCTGGAGTCGAACCCTAGAGCAATGGGAGGTCAGAGCGCTACAGAGCCATGGCGACCTGATCTTCTCGTCGTCCAGATCTGTCGAGAGGACCTTGCAGATGACTTCTTCACTGTCAGCGAAGCTCTTCAGCTCGCTTGGCGACATTTCTGGCCTGTGATTGTGGTCGCGAATGAGCCAACAAGTGGTTTGTGTCCACTGAATGTTGAGAACGGGATCACTGTCCGAGGACTGGATGGCAGCCGGCAACACAGACAGCCTATTGACTTCGACAGCTTCGTCGACATTGATACTGATCAGCTCAACCACCATATTCACCACGTGATCACTAAGGCTGAAGAGAGGCGGACGGCGGCGGTGGCTCAGATGCGACCAGCTTCAGTGCTGCATAGACTTGCCAGGACGTTTGTATCGATTACCGATGGCGAAAATATCCAAGCTGGGAAATACACCTTGCAAGTGGTCGAGGCTGCCAGCAAACCAGTCAAGCATGAGGAGAAGCGAACCTCTTTGCTCGAAAGTGTGCAGCAAACCTGGTCAGGTCTGAATGGCCGTCGGATCCTTAAGGACAGCCTTCTCTCCACCGCTATTGTACTGCTCGGTGTCTATTTCATGACCTTCTCGCAAACCATGTCACAGGTTGTCAAAGGTACACGAGAGTCCAATGTCACATCCATCAGCCCCCAAGACCCAGTGGGCACGGCGGCTGTGATGGCAAACTCTGCTACCTCGAGCGTTGCAACAGCAGGCAGCGAGATGCTCTCAACTGATCATGATCTCGTCCTCTATGACCCTATCTCTTTTGACCGAGTGTGGAATAGGTTAACTGGTCATCCCGCACGCACAGAAGAACGCGCAACAGCAGAAAAGCCTCAGCAGGAGGAGCAGCACAGCATCAATCCCATCAAACCGTCTACCCGGCTTCATAGTGATGCTGCTTATCAATCTGTCTCCAAGTGGACATCTATGTTGAGGAATCCTGCGCATAACGCGAACGAGTTGTTGAAGATGTTGAAGCAAGGCACAGCCCGTCGACGAGAAGCCAGAGGATTCAAAGAACGACAAATCCATGACATGCATCGAAAACTGGAAGAGTTCTGGTCTGATGTGTCAAGAAACGTCCAAGGGGTTGGTAAGCAGACGCAGGAGTATTTTGGCGCACTCATGGATCGGTCTCAACGACACCTGGCGGATATGAGCCGTGCTAATGAGCAACGGCTAGAGAAGCTTGTTTCCGAGCAGAAGGATGTCCTGGCGAAAGCGCAAACACAAGCACGTCTTCTAGCCCAGCAAGTGCCGAAGCGTAAGAAACGATCGTTCTTCTACGACTTTTGAGGTAGTCATTGCTGGATTTCATGGGTTACGGTGGGGTGCTGGAGACGGATGAATCACTGGAGTACTAGACGGGCCGGCGGAGCAAGGTACAATGGTATAGGCTATGATACTTATGGGTTGCTTTTCAACAGCTTTGATACCACCACGAATGCATGACTGTTATTGATCTATGTTGATTCTGTCATGTTCCCTGAATTGCAACATCAACACCTGGTGATGGCGCGGGGATTGCATGCGCCGGTGGCAGCTTATAGTCAAGCCCCAACAAGAGTGTCCTGTAGCTGCTAACTCATGCCTGCAGTCGTTCTCTCAGATGATAATATGTCGACCCCAGCACTGACCTTTGATGGCGAAATGAAAGTTAAGCAGTGTTGGATGGATAAAAGGAGCAGCATGGCGCTAGTTTTAGCCCCCGAGGTCTAAAGTTTGAGACCTCGATGATCTGCAGACCCACCTAAAGTCTTGTCTCGCCGCAACCACACCTTCAGCCGGGGGGCGCAGTTCCTACAGTGAGGTGAAGCACCCTCGTAGCGCCAGCAACACTCGTTCTTTGACAGCAGTCGCGCTTTTCAATCGTTCAAACAGTCATTGTCACCGTCACTTGCCTCTCAAGGCCATCCACGAAACCACGTTCTTTCAACGACGATCGCTCCTAGCTGCTTCGCAAAGGCCGTCTGGCCCAGTACAAACAAAGGCCACGCCACGTTTATAGACAACTCCAACCACTCTACACTCTTGAAGACCTACTACCAATTGATCGAAAAACAGTAACAACCGAACGACCGCAGCGATGGGCTTCGGCGACTTCGTCTGGATCTGCGAACAATCCTCCCTCCCCGTCTGCTCCATCCTCGGGCCTCCCTCGTCGCTCACCATAGCCCACCAACCCCTTCTCCTGACAACATGCGTCGCCCGCTCCATCGGCCTCGCAAACACAATCATATTCCAAGCCGCCACCGACGCCGTCCACATCGGCGCCCTCATTATGACCGCAATCATGATCCTGCACGTCCGTTCCAAGTTTACCGCCGTGGGCAGGAAAGAGATACTGACCTTCTTCTACATTTACCTGCTCCTCACCTTTGTCAGCCTCGTGCTTGATGCTGGTGTTGTCCCGGCTACCAACTCTGGCGCATTCCCTTACTTCGTCGCCGCTCAGAACGGCTTGACGGGTGCTCTGTGCATGAGTCTGATGGTTAACGGCTTCGTCGGCTTCCAGTTGTACGAAGATGGGACAACCCTCTCCGTCTGGATGCTCCGCGCTACCTGTCTGGGCATGTTCATTGTGGAGTTTGCCGTGTCGCTACTCACGTTCAAGGGTTGGGCCGGCGTTGGACCCGAGAATACCACCGTCCTGTTCGTGGTCTTGTATATCATCCCAGCCATATTCTTGTTTGTGTATGTGGTCATGCAGTTCTTCCTCGTGGTGAACACCCTACAGGACCGCTGGCCGCTGGGAGATCTGGCATTTGGCGTGTTTTTCTTCGTCGTTGGGCAGGTCATTCTGTATGCGCTGGGCACCCCCATCTGCGAAGAAACAAGCCACTATCTCGATTCGGTCTTCTTCGCCACCATCTGCAATTTACTCGCAGTCATGATGGTGTACAAGGTAAGCATTGCGCGTGGTCGCTCTAGCTTAAAGCTTCACTAACGCCATTCTAGTACTGGGACTCGATCACAAAAGAAGACCTCGAATTCAGTGTCGGCACAAAACAAGGCAACTGGGAAGTCAAAGACCCCCTCATGTCCCACATGGACGACTCAACAGACTACATGGACCCCGCGTCGAAGCGCGCATCCTTCTACGCCCTCAATCAGGGCGCCGGCCGGGACTCAATCTACGACAGCTCCAACACGCTCGAATACAACCCGCGTCCAGCCTCAAGCCACAACTACCTCGGCAGCAATTCGAAAGCCGGCTCAAAACTAAGCGGCCATGGTCTTGCGCAGCTCGTCGATGCACGCCAGAGCTACGGCGATGTAAGGAAGAGCGCGAATCTTGTGTCTAGCCAGGCTCAAGGCCAAGGCCAGAGGCGGGGCTCAAGACAGGACACGTCCGGGCCGACGGGCATGTACGACGAATTCGATCAGAGTCCTGCGCCGTACGGCGCGCAGCAGACCTACTCGATTAGTAACGTTAGGGACCGCTCCAAGGGCAGGACGCATGTGAGGGACACGAGTCGGGAGGTGGTATATGACCGTTACTAAGCGAGCAGATACCTGACTCGTTGCTTGTGTTCTTTTTGGGGTCTCTAAAGAGATTGAGGAGTTTAGCATCTATGGCGAATGTACCGTACCGTACTGCATGAATGATGGTGACCGAACGAATGAATAGAATGTATGTGGGCTGGCTGGCTGTTCTCTAGGTTTAGTTATAATAATACAATCAGTTCAACGACTCAGACCAACGAGAAACACTATCATTCCATGGTGACCGCTGCAGACAACCTTAAACGCAAGCAGGCACGGCTAATCAGTTACCCAGTTGCTCGCCCGGTGTGGCGGGAGACACGCACAACTCGTGATTGAGAATTGGAACTCGCCGGCAGACGGCGGCACGGAAGGGAAAAGACACGACTTTTTGGTGTTTCAACACGTGGTAGTTGAGATTCAGGATCTGTGCACCGCGGCAACAGCTACAAGCTAGACCATACTATGTATGTATGCCTCTGCCCCTCTCCTCTCCCTCTAGTGCGAGCAACCAAGATCCAACATAGAAGGAAGTTTATTCCCGTCTCGCTATTACCCTTTTCCTTCTGGCCCCTCCTGGGGGATCCTTCTCCTCCTTCTATGCGCTTTAATTGAGTTGAGATTTGTGATGAATATGTTCCGTCCCCATATTGTTGTTATTGTTATTGTACACCGTGGACTGCCAGTCTAACAGTGACTGACAGGCAAGAAAAGTGTTGAAAAGCGCCATCGCCGTTTAATATATGCAGGGGTATAAGTTCACACGCCATTCAGTCGTGCACGCAATCATTCGTTATTGCTCCGAGCTCCCGTGTGCTTGTGCACCATCCGCTTGGGCGCTTCCCTTGAAGAACTCCGTCGCTATGCATTAATAAAAAATTTCGATGTGGCTAAAGTGGTCCGTCTTTTGGTTTTAGGCAGAGCCGATCAACCCAAGGACCTTGTCGGCAACCGCACTCGGATAGCCTTTGCTGAGCATCTCCTTGGCGACAACGTTGGCGGAAGCATGGTCTTCGATGGAAAGGAACGCTCGAGTCATGGCCTCGTATGTGCTTGGCTCTCGCTTCGCAGCGCTGAGACTGTCGTAGACTGCCTTGGCTCTCTTGATGTCCCCCGTGCTAGCCCAACCATGAATGAGGGTATTGGCGATGTAGGCTGTTGTGCTGATGCCTCGGCTATTCATGTCTTTCAATACGGCATCTGTCTCGGCAACTTGATGGTTGGCGACCATTGCCTCGAGCAGGTTCTGGTACAGGTTATCTGTTGGTCTGATGGAAGAGTCCGCAAGGACCGAATCGAAGACGGCACGAGCGCCAGGCATATCTGACAGCACGCAGCCCTTGGCGTGGATAAGAGAGCCGTAGTGGACAGCCTCGGGAGCGACACCGTTGGCTTTCATGTCTTCGAGCACTGTCTCTGCGGCCGTGAGGTTGACAGGTTCGAGCGTAGCGTACGACTCGATAAGCAACTTGTACGTATGCGACGTTGGCTTAATGTCTCTGGAGCGCATACGACCATAGTACTGTAACACCTGAGCTCGATCACGTTTTGTGTTAAGGAAGTATTGAATGATCGAGTTGTATGGTGCCGGTCGAGGTCGGTAATTGGGCGCCGCTTCCATTTCATCAAACATTTCCACTGCAAAAGACTCTTCACTGGTACGGCACAGAGCATTGACGAGAGTGCCGTAGGTGACAGAAGAAGGTCGGATGCCAAGGTTCTGCATCTGACCAAAGTACTGGAGGCAGTCGTCGATACGTCTTGCCTTACCGAGCTTGCCAATAACGGCGTTGAACAGGAAGACAGTCGGCGTAACTCCCTCCGCCATGGCACGTTGAAAGATCTTGACAGCTTCGGTAGCTTCGTCAAATGTACCTTCCAACGTAGTGATATAGATGCCAAAAGTGTTTGCGGAAGGAGCGGCGCCGATGGATAGCAGCTCATCGTGGAATTTAGCAGCAAGTTGCCGCTCACCAACGCTGAGGCATGCAGCAATCATTGAGTCGTAGATTGAGACCCAGCCATTTCTGACAGCAGGAATGGAAGGATTGAATGGGACATCTGTTCGAGCCATAGCCAATACTTCGTGCATCAAGGTACTTTGTCTCGCCTTGCCTGCGGCAGTGATCAGCTTGGCATAAGCGCTGTACTGCAAATGCCGTCCCATCCGTCGAACGTTTTTCAGTCGTGACATGGCTTCGTTAATGTGATTCTCGATTCTGCCGCTTGTGCTCTCAATCAACTCAGAGATCGCCCTCGAGGCCCGGTGATCTGTAGTGTGTCCATACGGATCGTAGAGTTGGGCGCTTTGAGGTGACTCTCGCAAATGAGTTTGAGTCACGACCGAGGACATAAGTTGTGGTGTGACACTTTCTGGTCTGCGCCATGCATTCCATCGTCTTTCAAGGTCAGGTCTTGCACTTGCGAGTCGAGGAATAGCATTATCGACTGCATGAATTGTTGCAGGGTCCATACCCATTCGGCGTTCGAGAACAGTTTCTAGGAGATGTGAGAATCGGGCCGTTTGAGCCAAGTCATTAGCAGCCTGTGCTTGGGTCGGCAACATGTACGCCTGAACATGCAGAGCAAGAGCGATGTCCTGCTCGGACAACTGTTGCACACACTCTGGACCGACTCGTGCGATTGCAGCTTGTGTGATGAAGGGTACCAGTCCTCCGTTCTCGATCATGACTCGGAACAGCAACACCGCTGCCTGGCTGGAGTAGAGCACATTGTCTGCAGAAAGTGTCTGGCCAAGAAGTAGGATGGACTCGTCCAGAGTGCCGCTGACCTGTGGTCGCAATTGTCCTGTCGGCGCAAGTCGAATCGTTCTGAACATGCTCAGCACGTCTGAGAGTGCTGCTTCGACATGGCCAGTAGTAAGGACAGAGAGGCCATACATAGTAGCAAAGCTGACGTCTGCCGGCTTTTGATGTTGTGCCCAGAAAGCCCTTGCTTGGACTACTTCGCCAGCTCGGAAGTGCATAGCTGCGATTGCCATCGCGGAGTCGGCGCTTATCTTCGATGCACCATTTGTCGCAAGAGAAGTCTTGACCACTTCAGCCTCATTGTTGTCTGCTGCTGCGGATAGAATCTTGCTGACAGCACGAGATCGAGCATTTTCACTCAACTGGTTGGCTTTGAGACTCTCCAGAGCTTGGTGGAGATTGCCACTGTCGACGTAATGTTCAACCAACCCATCGACGACGAATGTGTCAGTGAGACCCTGAATCATCTCCGACTTGTTCGCTGCTCCTTCGAAAGACTGCACAACTCGTTCAAAGAAACGCAAGCCTTCTTCCTCTTCGCCGCATGCATAGTAAGCTTTGATAAGCGCGGTGTAGGCATTGTTGTCGAGCACATCGGTAGTGCTACGGTTGATTGCCAAATCCCGGTACTGTTGATAGATATTCTTGGCGCTGGACAGATCCTTAGCCTGAGCGCAAGCGTCAATGGCAGCTATGCAATTCTCCGGACTCGAAAGGAGTTGTTGACTGTGCATGTCCTTGCTTAGTGCAATCATACTAGACGCCGCTCCGCTCGATTTGTACGCCTTCAAGAATGCTGCATACTGAGAGTCCGACAGTCTGAAGTCTGACATTTCTCTGCGGGCAATGTTGTAGAACTTGGTCGCCATGAGTATCGAAACATCCTCAGCGTACAACTCTTGCTTGTGCTTGATAGAAGCAAAAGTGAACGATCCTTGCCCTCGTCCGTACCTTAGCTCGTGTTGTCGCAGCTCCTTCTGCGCTTGACTAGCCAGAAGGCTCTGCGATGACAAGAAGGCGATTAGGATACGGTAGGTTTCCTCGTTCGGTTGCACGCCTTTGTTGGTCATGTCGTTGAAAACTTCGATGGCGCGAGGGAATGGCTGGTAGCCGCCTGCCAAATTGATAGCAGACTGGATGATGTAGTTGTAGGCATGGACGTTGGGTACAAGACCATCCTTGACCATGGACTGGAACTCGTATGGAATGGCTGCATACTGTGATTGCTCGCCAAGTTCGACAATTTCTTCGGATCGCAAGGAGGAGAGCTCGGATACAGGGCTCGTGAACGCGGTCTCTGGCGATCGGACTGCGTCGGAGGATGCAGAAGCCTCTGTGTTGGTGATGTTTGAGACAAGCGAATCGACATTTGCATCGTCCTCGCCGCCATTGATCAACCTGGATTCTTGGATGGTTCTGACCTCTTGCGCTATGGCCTCGTCTATCTTGGCGAGAGCTTCGGCCTCTCGAAACTCGTCCTCGGCTTTCTGAACATCACGCACCGCGTTATCACTGTAAGCACGAGTCGGCGGGACTCTCACCGACTGTCTCAGGATGTCGGCAGGTTTGAGGTTGTCCAGGCGGGCGGATGCTCTTGAGCCAGAGGATTTCTCTGATTGTTTCCATCCTATTCTTCTAGCATGCTGATGTTTCTTCAGCTCCGTGTCGTCGCCCGTCTGCTGTGCCTGGTTGATAGCGGCGAAGAACTGACTTAGCGAACCGTCGGCGTTGGTAGGGGTACCGGCGTGTCCTGCCTTGGCACCCGCGCCAGCACCAGCGCCGGAACCCGATGCCGATGAGAAAGCATTCTGGAGATGTGCTGCTTTGGATAGTTTCGAGACTGGGGCCGAGTGTAGTGAGCCTAAGCCTTGCTGACTGGCAACAACAGCACCAGGGGTGTAGGCGTGGGTGACTCCTTTCGCAAAACTGATACGTGCGAGATGCGAAAGAGGCTTGAAAGGCATCTAAGTGACAGATGCGCTCTTCCTATCGAAGAGAAGTGGTTCGAAGGATCGTAGAGAAGTCGCTCGCAGGGTCATCGACGACCAGGGCCGTCAATGATCGCGCAGGTTAGAGTAAGGGAACGTCGCGTGACGGTACTAAGGTCGTGGATGTCTCCGTGAGTGGAGAGAGTTTCGTTTGAGGGTGTTGTGGTGGTATGACGGGAAGTGTGAAACCTGAGGTCCTCGCCTTAGGTACTCGCCTGAGATAGTCGAGGGTTTTAGAAGGCAAATTGTGATGACAGTCGATTGGTTTCCACTTCCACCGTGCCAAGGAGGATTTAGGAACAGCTTTGTCCGTGGTCACCTGGACTGACGATGATCGATAGGAATAGTGGATGGGGACTAAAGGACGCGGAGGACGGGATAGGACGTTGGTGATGGAGGATATCGCTCAAAATGTGAAGGGAAACGGTGTCGCCTGTCTGATTGCACATGCTCGACGAAGTCAAACCGGCTTGCCGGGTCCCTCTGCTGCGGCATTTTCGAGGTCAGACGAAAGTCGGCCAATCGGTAGCTCCCTGGATCTGCCTTCCGCAGGCTAGTCATGCAGAGCTCCAGGCATCCAGACTAATGAACCCACTAGGCCCCTTTCCAGCTTCGACTTTCAAGCTGCCCTGCCACCCAGCTACAATGCGTATCCTTGAAGGATGATTCACCTTGCTCCATGGATCGTCCCTATTCTATCCTTTGTTCTTGTGACTCATCTGCAATGATTTCGGCCCCGAATATGCCTTCACGAAGAGGAGACTGGTGGCTGAACTCCCGGCGCACTCGTGCTACCACTGGATCCAGGTGATGCTCGCAGCGATTGGCATCTTTGGCTCGACACAGCACAGCTGTTAACCTTCAGCACCCTTACCAATCCCGACCCATTGGCTTTCACAAGCATAGGAAGCCGAGTACTTTTCTCGTTTCCGATAACGTTCACTACGTGGCTTGATTGATAGTCAGTAAGTACTTTGGCCGCGATATTGGGTTTTGATTGTGAGGTCTGCGTTGTTTTGACGGGCTCAATGAACACGAGAGTGATATGGACTCTCTTCTAGCTTCGCTTTCGGAGGTCGAGAAGAGAGCCAGTAGCCGGCTTCACACCTCTCCTCCATATCTTCAATCCTCCATCTCCTTGTGGTCCCATAGCCCTTATGACAGCACAGTAAATAAAGAGAGTCGCATGGCATCCCTTTAAATCCAGGCAATCCCCGGCTGATGTCGTTCCTTGTCTCAATTCTGATGGTGTTGATGTTGCCAATATATCTGCTCAACCCTCCGACGGAGCACAGCTCAATAGCACGAGGAACACCGAAGTTCATAGCACTGACTGCGAGCAAGACTCAGATCGTCCTTGAAATGTTTTGACCGGAAGGCTGTCGATGCTCACACCCTAGCAAAGGAAATATCGCGTTTCTACTCTTCGCGAGGCCTTCTGATCGTCGATGACAGAAGTGACGGGCCTATGCTGCTGCAGCTGATTCAGCTCGTCTGTCGACTTTTCGAATCGGCCCTGCTATCGCATTTGCAGCACAATGTTTGCGTACCTTACGCTCGTGCTGGGCGGCATATATCTTGGCAGGACGTTCAGTCTTGACTTTGTGTATGATGTCTAGCATCGGCTGATCAATATGTGGTCTAGCAACAGTAACAACAATAGCAACAAGATGTATGCATTGCTCAGAGCACCGCCCTCAGAAGCAGTGCGCGTTATAGCGTCTAGAGCCTAGACATATGGTTGCGTTCGGCTGGGGTCCAAGGAGGCTTCAGAAGCTGCTAACTAGGTGTCCCCACTCGGGCCCTGTAGCCTTCTGCACTGCTACATGGTACTCTCAGGAGACGTTCGTACGGATTAGCGTGTCTAGGATAGGTGTTGATTGTTCAACTGATTATGGCTGTAATAGAGTCAGCCTCGTGGCAGTGGATTCAACTCACGACAAGGCATATTATATAATTGGTTCAGAGATCATGTCTATCATGGAACACGCTAATGCGTACGAACACTTGCTGGGAATACCACGTGGGTGTCTCTTCAGATAAGGTACGACCTGGAAATCTTTTCCAACAGACAAAAAACGAGGCTTCAAGCGGCACAAGCCGCGAGACAAATATCCGATCAATTCTGGCATTTCCATGGCTATATGACAGAAGTACAACCGAGCCACCTTAGATTCTGGCATGTGTGTCACAGGTACGTACTAGGGTCGCCTAAGCTTAGGGAGGATAGGGATGTAGTGATAGGGTCGCTGTTAGCACTATCTGAAGATATCGACTAAACATGGAAAGGGTGAACTCCTCAGCTTCGCATCGCAGGCTTATCGCCTGTGCGTCATGTGCGAAAGATCCCAGTCCTCATGCTAAAAGAGCAATCAGGCGTACTATCAAGGTCAGTTGCATTTTAAGTATAGTAATTCACTACCACCACGATTACTGAAAGCCATCCTTCCCTTCAGCAGTCAACACTGGCTGATCGAGATACGGAAGACCCTACTGGCATCTTGACTCAGATTGAGTCTGAACGAGAAGCAAATAGCCTGGCTGGACACCTCCAACGTCCCAGGAAGAAGCAAGGATAAGAAGGTTGCAGAAATCGCGTACAATCTCTCTGTCTCATTTGTTGTGCGGCAAGTTTTCTTGATCGCGTGATTCCTGCTTCCTGTTATTCTTTGATCGCGGGGTAAACACACCTCGGCAAGCTCGGCTTTCGTGAGTAGGAGGAACCAAGTCAGTGTCAAGAAGAAAGACGACCGCGGTATAATTCAGGTGCAAGCAGACCCATTGGTAGGGGACTTGGGGCGGAACGAATGCCCCCTGGCGTACGGGCTGTTGACCGAGATCCGAACCTAACGTGCTTTAAGCAGTTATTATACGGCCCACATTTCCATGGCACTGATGTGGATCCCGCCCGTGATAACGCCTCCATCGCAGGCAGATTACTGGTTACGACTGCCACGCTATACAACGTGGTGAAGCCACAAAAGGACCCAAAGCCACTCCAGCCTTCGACATCGCATGGGTTGGGGGCATACATCCTCCCAGAACGTGATAGCAAGTACGCTGTTATCACTAGTGCTGAGGTTTCATGCTGGCTTATTGTCTGTGTTCAGGTCAGCCTTGCCATGGTTTCTACAGTTACATACCATCACGACCTGGCATCTTAGCCTGGCCATAGTTTGTTAAGCCAAGGAAGCTATATGCAATCTGCGATCTGGAGCTGAATGGATACAACAGAATAGGCCATACAGAATCTTTCGATTGGCATGATAGCAAGGGTTCCTACGCCATCTGAAGCTGTTTCTGTGGAAGCTTCGTTGTACCTGCAAGGCCACCGCGCTTATGCAAGCCAGGACCCTCCCAAGTCAAGCGCGTTGGCGCGCAATACACTCTTGCTATAACGAACTTCTTATCCAGGTCCGTAATGGTATGTCTTCCCTATCTTCTTGGGTCAGCGGACGCGGGACATCTCGGACTCGGTTACTTCTACGGTAGAAGCCGACGAGCTTGGCTCAATGCCTCCTGCACCCCCGTAGCATAGAATTCTAGATCTTTATCATATGGGAGCGTGTCCCCAATCCTTCATCCAAGTTTCATTCCGGTCTGTTCAACTTACCCACCACAAGCACCATGGATTCCATCAAGAAGTCTATGGACGTAGGCGAACCCAAAGTTGTTGACGGTTCCAATCTCGAGAGAACTGTTACTGTCGCCAGAGGCTCTATCAGTGCCGACAATGCAGACAACCTCCACAGGAGGTTGGGTAATCGACAGATTCAACTATTAGCTATCGGTGGCTCTATCGGCACAGCACTGTTCGTCAGCATTGGAAATGGACTCGCCGCTGGAGGCCCGGGCAGTCTTCTCATCGCCTATGCCTTTTACACTGCAGTCCTTTGCTGCGTCAACAATTGTATCGCTGAGATGATGACTGCCCATCCAGTATCTGGTGGGTTCATCCGACTCGCAGGCCACTGGGTTGATGACGCTCTCGGCTTCATGGTCGGATGGAATTTCTTCTTCTATGAGGCCTTGTTGATACCGTTCGAAATAACGGCCATCAACATTGTCCTTAGCTTCTGGAGAGACGATATACCAGTGGCTGCGGTCTGCGCGGCGTGCATCGCGCTTTATGCGTAAGTGATACAAACTCCTCAGCGACAATGCTGTCTGCCTACTTCTCCTCGGTAGCATTGACGGTGCATCGTTCGTTTGATTTATTGCGCGTTACTTTTGCAAATGCTTACGAATTATATAGGGCAATCAACCTTCTCGCTGTTGGTGTCTTCGGTGAAGCTGAGTTCTGGTTGTCAGGCGGCAAAGTCATATTAATTCTGATCCTCTGGTTCTTTACCTTCATAAGTATGGTTGGTGGGAATCCGGAAGGCGATGCTTACGGGTTTCGATATTGGCGTAACCCCGGCGCCTTCGCAGAAAACCGGTCCGAAGGTAGCTTAGGTCGATTCCAAGGTGTCTTGTCGGCATTGTGGTCAGCCGCCTTTACGATTGTGGGTCCCGAATACATCGCCATGGCTGCAGCCGAAACTAAACGACCGAGGATCTACATCAAAACGGCATTCAAGACAGTATACGGCCGTTTTGTCTTCTTCTTCATTCTTGGAGCTACTTGTGTGGGCATTGTTGTCCCATACAACGATCCCACCCTGCAGGCTATCCTTCATGGCGAAAGCAGCTCAGCTGGGGCGGCTGCCTCGCCTTATGTCATCGCAATGGAGAATCTTGGTGTGAGTGGTCTGCCACACCTGGTGAACGCACTCTTGATCACATCTATATTCTCCGCCGGTAACACCCTGACATACTGCGCAACCAGATCACTATACGGTCTCGCTCTTGAGGGCCGAGCACCAAGCTTCCTCACCAGAACTACGAAGAAAGGTGTACCATGGGCGGCTTTCACGGTTACGATGGCATTTCCATTTCTCTCATTTCTATCACTATCGAACACCGCATCGACAGTGCTAGGATGGTTGGTATCCCTCATTACGGCTGGCGCACTCATCGATTTCTTTGTCATGTGCGTTACCTACCTCCAATTCTACAAGGCGTGCAAGGTACAAGGTATCGACCGCAGGACACTACCTTATTATGGTCGTTTCCAACCTTACTGCGCGTATATTGGCATAGTGGTCATGGTCGTCGTGTGTCTTTTCTATGGCTATTCTGCCTTCGATCCTTGGAGTGTGGAAGCCTTTTTCCAAAACTATACCATGCAGATCGTTGCACCGATCTTGTTCTTTGGCTGGAAGTTCGGGAAGAGAACCAAGTGGCTCAAACCTAGTGAAGTTGATTTGGTTTGGGAAGCGCCAATCGTTGACGCGTACGAAGCTTCTTTTGTGGACAAACCGTTGGGGTTCTGGACCGAGATGCTTCAGCTTATCGGCTTCAAGAGGCATTTGCAAGACAGACGCGCGTCAGTCGTTGGCGAAGTTCTTCCTTCGCCTCAAGAGAAGGACCAACGGGCATGACCAGCTGCTCGCAGTTGAAGGAGGTCAAGGACAACAAAGGCGGACGTGTCTTTGGTGTCGTGATACCAGTCGAGGTACGACTGTCCAGCCAACGGACGTAATCTGAGGTTGCACGAAAACTTTAGAAGCACAAGCTGTGAAAGGAGTGCATTGTGTTGCGTGGCGAAAAGCCAACGGCACTGTAACGAACACAAAGCATTGATTCCCTTACTCTTCTGGATCTTCGTGCGCATTGTGGTACGATTTGCAGTCCATGAAAGTTTGTTGTTCACGTATTATTGACTGCAGTGCGCATCGTCACGCACTTCTGCTGCTGACAGTACTCACGCGGATACTAGTGAACATTCTCTTTATAGTTCTTCCTTCGTCCTTTGACAACTGATCTGGACATGATGCCGGAGAACAGGTCTTGACGCTCTTGCACTTCTACCGCATTCGGACTCCAGTGGCCGTGGCCGACAGTTTGAGCTGACATTGTCAGTGTGGGAGCTCAGTATTTCTACTCCATGCTATAGCAACAAGGCCTGTTCGTACCCTACATTGCTTTGCACGTCGGCATTCAATGAGTCAGGTTAGGTAGTTCTACCCAGGTCAACGTGGTTAGTACATGATGGCGGACCATCGCGGTGCCAGAGCTCTCGGATGATGTCCATAGTATGTAGCTAGCTGCTCTCTACAGCTCCTCGACCACGTAATCTTACGATACGGGGAGTGTTTTTTGTAACGGCGAAACGTCAGTTATAGCTACAGCTTCACATGGCTTCGTCAATCCTCGCAAGCAGGCACCCAAAGAGACCTGAGGTTCGGATAAATTTGTGCCACATCACATACGTTCTGCCCCACAACAAGCGTGAAACGACGTGGACAACGGGAAACTGTGCAAAGTACGTGCCTGCAACAATCTCATGCAGCATTGGACAAGGTCCAACACTATCTGAGCCCGAATACCTCCCATGCAACATGATCCACCCTGGTGCATGATCTCCTGACAGAACATTGGAAACTGATGCGTTTGATACCGCTTGAGAGCAAGAGTCCCGTACGATGATGAAATCTCTGGCGATTTCCGCTCCTGGAAAGGTCCTCTTTACGGGAGGGTTTCTAGTGCTTGACCGCAAACACACTGGCTTGGTGCTGGGCCTCGACGCACGCATCCATGTGCACATCCAAGAGTGGAAGCCTACAGAAGCCAAGGATTGGCAGGGCGGGTCAGTGTTGACACTTGTGCAGTCACCGCAATTCCAAGACGCGAGGTGGTTGTATCGAGTGGACGAAAATGCTATAGGGACGCAGTCGTTCGTCGAGCAGATTACCGAGTAAGCACGAGCATCTAGAATCACCGGGGCGATACTGATAGTCCTAGTCAGGAGTCTTTTACAGCCTCCAGCAACAAGTTTGTTGAAACTACGCTTCGCTATGCTCTCTCCTACTGGAAGGCCAGAGGCATCGGCTCCTTCAGCTCGAGTAAGCTGACTATTATGGCCGACGAGAGCTACTACTCCCAATCAGAGACGACCCGAGCAGGTCATGATGGCTTTGTGGATTTCGGCTGCAAGCTCAGCGAAGCCCACAAAACAGGGCTTGGCTCATCCGCTGCACTGGTCACTTCACTCACTGCCGCGTTGGTGGCGTGGTACATGCACGATGTTGACCAACACCTGCCCCAGCACAGAATACACAATCTGGCCCAAGCAGCTCATTGCGCGGCGCAAGGGAAGGTAGGGTCTGGCTTCGATGTTGCTGCAGCAGTGTTTGGTGCCTGCTTGTACCGAAGGTTCACTCCTGTGATATTAGAAGCAGTCGGTGACCCAAGCTCAGATGGCTTCATCGAGAGACTACGCCTGTGCGTGGATGACCTTGATCTGAATCAGAGGTGGGACGTTGAGATTTCAAGCCACGCAGTGCAGATACCACATCATTTACTGCTCCTGATGTGCGATGTCGACTGCGGGTCAGAAACTCCAAGCATGGTTCGGAAGATACTGGCATGGCGGAAAGAGAAGCCCACAGAGGCTGACATGCTGTGGAATGCAATACAACAAGGCAGCAATGACTTGTGTCAGAATCTTACGCAACTCGCACAGCTGGAGGGGATTGATCAGAAGGGGCTGCAAGAGCTCGCAGATACACTGTCGACGATTCGCAGCCTGGTTCGCGAGATGTCAGCAAAGTCCAGTGTTCCGGTCGAGCCAACGGTCATCACGGAGCTGCTTGATTATTGCACGAGCATCCCTGGCGTCGTCGGAGGTGTTGCGCCTGGTGCAGGTGGCTACGACGCTGTTGCCCTGCTTGTGCAGAACGATGGCAAAGTAGTAAAGGAGTTGGAGGCGCGACTTGATACGTGGCAAGCTCGCGAAGAAGGGACCGGGGTGACGATTGGCAGAGTCAAACTGCTCAAAGCACGTCAAGCGTACGAAGGTGTGAGGTACGAGGATGTCACAAGATACGCAGGTTGGTCGTAACGAACGTGTGGGTAAGCGCGGGCATCCACCTCTAGCCGTTCGCACCGCACATGAGCCACGTCGTCTCGGCTGCTACTAGAGTTGAGCCAAGCAGCAAAAGTGACGGTTCAGGTCGGTGGAGCAGCTCAATCATGGCAAAAACGCGGCGCGAGGGACGCGATATATACTGGCATGCTTGAGCTACAGTAAGAGTAAAACCATTAAAACATAGCTAGGCGATCGTGCTGTGGTAATGCTTGAGGATACGTGCGAACTACAATTACTCACTTTGATCGAAGGATGATCCGGCAGGCTATCGCAGAACGTGACTGATGCAAGACTTGTAGATGCTTCGAGTTCGCCGCCAGTTGCCGCAGAGAGGAGAAAAACCACGCAAGCCAGGTAGATTCTCCTGGATTGCACCTGTTGTTTCGGCTCGGGCGCGAGTAGAGGCGAAAGCAGGAAAGCTTCGGGGTCGCTCACCTGCAGCGGGCTGGATTTAGGCTTTAACCTTGGGTCTTCCAAGCCTTGGGACGATCGCTCTCCGCGTTTCGATCGCTTCACTCTCCACGCTTCTGATCGTGTTGCTATTCTTAAGTGGCCACTGTTTGTAGCTGATCCAATATACGCCACTCTTCCTTGCGCTGTATCGCACACAACACCAGCCGAAGCAACAGACTTTTTTCCACGATTGCTCAACACCGCGTAACAGAGCCCTGATCTACCGTCGTCAGTCCTAACCCAAGTGGCTGCTGTCACCAGGGGAATCTCGAGGACGACCGAGCGTTTCCTTCGAGCTAGACCCTGCTCGAAAGCCGTTCGGCTTGGACGAACCCGTCCAGAAAATTCTGTCCAGAAGTCGCTCGTTTTGCTCTGATTTACGATGTCCGCGAGCGACAGACACGAACCGGGCAATACCGAGATAAGATCGTCGACACAGGACACACCTGCTCCGACTCAAGAAGGTGCTCGTGTGTCTACAACTCTCGAGGCGAATAGCCCGCAGACGGACAGGGCGGACGGCAGCCCGTTAGAACAATCCGATACACACAAGACACTCAACAGCGCAGCAATGCCGCACCTTCCGATGAGAACAGATACCACTACTGCTATACATCACGCGCAGAACGCGCCGGCTCCTCCAGTGCCTGCGATACCCTCTACCCACCGAGACGGTGCGCAATCGACTGCAATAGGAGAGTCGTCGGACTCGCCTGCTCCATTGACGAAAGAGACCGAGGACGCCGGCCCTACGCTGACCATCACATTACTCTTGATCACCGGTGCAAGACATCCGTTTAACCTGGATGCAAAGTATTTGGCGAAGAGGAATGTGCAGGTACAGGGCAACGATCCCTTCAACCTGAGCGTGTACAAGGTGAAGGAGCTGATATTGAGGGAATGGAGAGACGATTGGGAGTCGAAGCCGTCTAGTCCAAGTGCGATCAGATTGATCTCGTTCGGGAAGGTGTTGGACGATAAAGCGGCCGTCAAAGGTGTGTGATGCAATATCGAATCGCAAGTCCTCAACTAACCAGTTGTGCAGATCTGAAATTCAACCAAAAGTCAACCAACGTGGTTCACATGTCGATCAAGCCTCAGGACTTTGTCGAAGAAGAAGACGCTAAAGGCACCAAAGCCTCACGCACGCACAGTCACGATGGCAACGAGGGCAGGAGCCCCGGATGCAGGTGCATCATCATGTGATTGCCGACCGTCTTGAGCATTTGGCTGAACTATACAATCACCCGGCCCGCTGGCGGACGACTCATTCGAGCAGGGTGGTGTGACGGGCGTTGTGCTTGGGTGGTCCCACGGTATTCCGGCGCCACGCACAGGTATTGTGCAGGGCACGAAGGAAAAGAATCGCAATTCACTTTCAGTATTGGTAACCAGTTGGAGCGAGGTTTCGGTCCGCAGAATCCGGCGGTGCGAGTTGGGGGACTTTGGGGGGCAGGCGAATTGGCATTTATGAGAGTACATATGCGGACTTGAATGCATTTTCTGCAACGTTTTCACCCCCGTCTCGCTCCGCTTTCCGTGCGCTCTCCCGCTAGAGATGCACCTGTCCAGGATCTGGGAGATAGTGCTACGTCTACCGTGTCTTGCAAGCGGATTGTGTCGTACGGGAACCACGCCAAGCTCAACGATTAAGGAGAGGGAGAACCGGCAGCGCAGTAGGTGTTTTCGTCTGCTTGAACGGGGGTGTAGTTCTCTATCGGGACTTCTGCGACCGTTTCCCTCCGGCGCCTGTATGTCTGTCTGTCTGCCTATGTTGTGATTCGACCCGGTTATGGCAGAGCCCAGTGGATTTGTGCCGCACTCTCTGATTCGTCTCTCGTCTTGCTAAGTCCGTGTCGAATTGACCTGTGGCTGCGCCGCGAAGATATATATTCTTCTACATCGCCGCACGTAAACTCTCCTTGTTCAATGCCTGTTCGTGCGCCTGTCAGGTCTACTCCACTTGCAAGATGCTCACCGAGCTCACCCAGCTGAGCACTACCACCGTCCCATCCCGACTTTGCCCTCCATCTCTTCGACCCAGCCCACTCCCTGTCCATCTCCACCGCGATCCACCACGCCCCTCAACCCATCCTGTCCAGCATATACATCCTCCCACTCGATACTCGTATCTCTATTCCTGAGGATGTCCCCATGCACACTGCTAACGGGTCCCAATACGCTTGGTCGGAAGTTGTCTGCCTCATTCACTATCTTCTGCTCCATCGACATGCGCAGGGGGAGCGCGATGCCGAATGTCCGTCGGAGGATCGTAGCTTGGAGCTGGGATTGGGTTGCGGCCCAGTTTGAGAGGCGAGATTCGAGGGGGTGGGATGAAGATAGCGGGGTGTCTTCTAAAGATGTTGATTGTTGCTGTTGGAGACGTAGGGTATCTGGGAGGCCGGGGGCTGAAGGGGCGCCACGAGAGACGGAGGATGATGATGTGAGTTTTGAGGTCTGCGTGTTTGTTGTGCTTGTGGCGTGGGCGGCGGGGGGTGCTATGCGGAGAGATTGGCCTGACTGTTGGTTGGGTGTGTTAGATTTGGCTATGGCCTTGGTGTAGAAGGTTGAGTGGTTGGCGCCGGGGTGGGCGGTTGACTTACCATCTTGATGGTTGACCTGGCCTACGCAGGATTTGTGGATTGTTGCGTAGTTGTTTGTGAAGTGAGGGACGAGAAATGAGTCTGTCGGAGGAAAGTCTGGATGTATAACCGAGCTGAAGGGTTGTGCTGCAATGGTAAACGCCGTGAAGAAGGTAGGGCATGCAACAGTGTCGACGCTGCGGCAGGCGTAACAGACGCGCAGCCTAGGTCATTCAGTCACGTGATCAAGAGCCCCGAGTAAGTCCCGTAGAACAGATGGACACGTATTGCTGGCAAAGACCCAAGGCAATTTCGATGACTAAAATCCTCCGAAGAGTGTACTACTATCTGCTTGCCCACTGATGTCGCGATTTATCAAAACAACGTCTTCCTGCGAGCTTCGACACGACAGATCGAAGAACGTGAACATCCCATCCCCTGAACCTATCCCACTCATCCTGCCCTCCAACTCTCGTCCGACTCTCATTTGTGTCTCAAATGACGTCGCCACCTTATTTCTCCTCCCTATATCTCGTGCCCGGTGCTCTAACACTGTCGAATGTCATGACCTGGCACTTATAAGAGGCGGGATGCCATCTATAGAAATCACCTTGGTACGTGTCCAAATTGTACTCGGGATCCTTGTTGCTCCACGGTCCTCTGTGATCGCCATTGCAACCGTACTTTTCGAAATAGGTGCACATGACATTGTCATTGATGATGTGAATGGTGCCATCGTCGTCCCACGGCCGTAGAGATGTGACACAGAGACCCTTCGTCGCGCCCTTCGAGATGATTGTTTGTTGCTTGCAATCTTTGGTGTTCCACTTGTCGGGGCACTCTTCGATCATGTACTCAATGTCCTTCACACCGCGGGTAGTAAGGTTGCGTTGCTCATGTTCACCGTGAGCATGTGCGCCTTCGTCACCGTCTGGTGGCCCTTGACCAGCACCGTGGCTGTGGCCTTGTTGTTGTCCTTCCTCATCGTTCCATTGGCCAATACCGTTGGACTTGTCTCCTTCTCCGTGGGCCAGGCCCGGGAGAGCGGAAGCTGCGGCAAGGGCTGGAAGTGTAGCTGCGAGGATAGTCAGAAATTTCATTTTGCTGGGTAGATCTGCTAACTGCAACGACCTCGAGAGAGCATGTCAGAAGCATGACCAGCGGACCATAGATATGTTCATCTTCAAGTCTTGGAAGACCCATCTTACCCCATTCAGCCTGACAAAAGCAGCTTTTGTGCGAAGACTTCATGTGACCGCCAACGTCGATATCAACCGAGGACCTGGGTTGCATGCATCGGCATCACAGCAGAGGAGTACAGGAGCTGGGAGACGATGGACAAAGGACTTTTGTTGCGAAGTGTGATTGCGAAGTAACGTCGTTGTGTCTTCTTAGTATTGTTCAGCGACACTAGACAATGGCCGCCTTAGTATTGTTCATCGCACTGCCACACGCCAAAGGGAAGGGTGAGCACTGCTACGCTGCCAAGGCGAATTGCCAACGTCTGAGAGATCGTGCAGCTGTCTCCTAGAGGGCAATATGACGCCCACTGATTGAGGTGCAGCACACATCCTTACCATGTAATCGGACAACCTCATCTATGCTGTGAATCATTATCCCATGAACGCCTGACTCTGTTTGCAGAGAGAAACACTCATCCCTGAAAGCCTATGCGGTGACCATCGAGTACCTGAATTACAGTAGTACTTCGCCGGTTCTGCAAAAGGTGCGAAGTAACTTCCCAGGAGGCTGACTCAGCGGTCTTCCTATGATCGGAAACGTTATTTCCGCGCGTCATATGCCAAGACTCTTGGATTTGCACGCCTCCGTCCGAGTTTAGAAGGTTTGTTGAGCCTCAAGCGATTACAACACCGATAACAGTAGTATTAGTGTCAACAGGCGGCTACGTGGTTTTGGAAAAGTATCCAGCATACTAACAGCCTTCATATCACACGATGCGGCAGAGAATCAGGCTAGCTATTCTAGAGTGTGATACACCCTTGCCAGAGACACGCAAGCAATATGGTGGATATGGTGGTGTCTTCAAAGCCCTGCTGGATGCAGGGGCAAAAGCTGAGGGCTTCAGTGGTGCCGATGAGATTCTCGACATATCTACACATCAAATCGAAGCGAATCCTGATGACTACCCTGATGTGAATAGTGTTGATGCTCTGCTGTTAACTGGCTCGAGTGAGTCACTAATCCTGTCTACTGGCGGTCCGATACTGACTTTCCTTCAGAACACGACTCGTTTGCCGACACACCATGGATCAATAAACTCGTCGACTATACAGCGCACGCTCTTGATCAGAAAAGAATACGAATCATTGGCGTATGCTTCGGTCATCAGATTGTGGCAAGGGCCTTGGGGGTCAAAGTTGGCAGGAATTCAGATGGCTGGGAGGCTGCCGTAAATGGTGTCGATCTGACTCTGAAAGGAAAGGAGCTCTTCCGTCTCGACAAGTTGGTATGTGTATTCGAATTATTGCCGCTACCTCGCTGACGATAGCCAGAGGATACACCAGATGCATCGTGATATTGCATTTCATTTCCCCGAGGGCTTCCAATCGTTAGGTTCGTCGCCGGTGTGCAGTGTGCAAGGCATGTATTCGCCCAGCCATGTTATTACCGTCCAAGGACACCCAGAATTCACCTCGAAAATTGTGAAGGAGATAGTGGAAACTCGGCATGCGACTGGCGTCTTCAACGATGAAGCATACAAGGAGCACGCCAAGAAAATCGAGCTACCACACGATGGTATCGCCGTTGGCGGTGCCTTCATTCGATTCTTGTTGGAATAGTCGATTTCGTTACGCACAGATGGTGGCGTCATTTGTCATTTGCGACGTGGTATACACACGGTAGTTAGGCGAGCGACTTCGACATTGCGGTTCGCGTGTTGGTACATCATGATTGCTCTCTCTCAAGGAAACTCGGGTCATTCTTGATTCGCTGCTCGAACTTGGTCCACCAATCTTGGAAGCTCTTCAGAGGCACAACTTCTTGCCCAGCCACGTTTCCCGAAAAACTGGATATGAAGTTGAAAGCATGACTGATGATTCTCTGAGCTAGGACTTTGGTCGAAGGTCCAGCTTTGACTAGTGCCGTCGAGTTCGCTTGCTTCTCAGTCTGTAACTGCATCATCTGCTGCTCGATGCTGGCGGTCGATTCGACGGATATCCCTAGGTTCACCGGCTCATTCGTGTTTGTATCGGGAGCGTTCACCTTGAAAATAGCCGACTGCTTTTCATTAGCCAAGCCACCGAGGAACTTGAATCGTTGGTCTCCAGGCAACTGAAGGTAAACGCCGGCGGCCGTCCCGTCGGGTAATTGATTTCCAGGTAAGATGAAAACGACTATATGCGAGAAGTGTGGTGCGGCTGGAATACTGAATGCGAATTGGTTGGGCGAAATATTCTGGATGTCGGTGATGCAGGGCCTGCCTGGTAGAATGACAGAAAACATGTTCGCTCGGTGACTAACAATCGGGCCCTTGCCACACCTTTCGCTCGTTCAAAAGCAGATCTGACCCGTATTACGTGCTTGATCGAGATAGTGTGTCGTGCTTCGGCTACCCACAGATCATCTAATTCGGCAACGAAGGTCAAGCTGTACTGCGGTACTCTGTTCTCTAGGCGGGTGCGTACTTCTTGTATTCCAGAAAAATAGCGCGAGCATTTACAAGGCTTGACAGCCACGATGTGGTGTCAGGAAGCATCATGTATGTGGTACTTGTAGTATGAAGTCTCAGGAAGCAGGAGGGTGCTTCGCGACAATTCTAAAGTCTGACGTAATTGGCTGGCCAAGACTAGAGCGATTTGGTGCAGCGTCGTAGAACATTCGTTGAGCGAGGATTCACCACAACTGTGTAATTGGAGCGAGCGGCACACAGCGTAGAGAACATGGCACAACACAAGGCAAATCTCGACTTGGTGAACGAATGCGACAAGTATGCATGACACAAGCAAAGACAGGAAGCGACTGACATTTAACAAGCTTTCCTTATTCGGATATCCCTTGTGGACAAGGTCTCCCTGCTGGATCATACTTCAAGTTCAAACTCGAGGGCTGTATCGCAGTGCTGGGCTATGTTTTGCCAGAAGTTGCCGAAAAGCTTCCAGCAAGCTCCGAGTGGGAAAGAAACAATGCCTCGTTAGAACTCACATTCAAGCCCGCAGATACTCCATCAGACCCTAAGGAGGCTGCAGCGCATCGCACAACAGTACTTGCCAGGTATTTGCAAAGCGCACGGGAAGCGAAAATCTTTCGGGTTCTGGATGGCTGGCGAAATGAGTTGTACCCAGTGTATGGACCAGGACAAGAACTGCTTTTCAGCATGGAACGTTCAGCAAGTGCTTTGTTTGGCATTGTGACATATGGCATCCATATGACGGCCTATACGCAGACTGCTGAGGGCATGAAACTGTGGACGCCTCGCCGTGCTCCGACCAAGCAAACATACCCGAACATGATGGACAACACGGTGGCAGGAGGCTTGAGCACAGGCGAAAAGCCATTCGAATGTCTAATTCGAGAATCGATGGAGGAAGCATCGTTGCCGGAAGATGTGGTCAAAAAGGCGCGAGCCTGCGGTACGATGACCTATTTCTATGTGCGTGACGAGCGAGCAGGAGGTGAGACAGGATTATGCCAGCCTGAGTGCCAATATGTGTATGATCTGGAGCTGCCGGAGAGCGTTGTGCCACAGCCAGGGGACAACGAAGCGGTGGATTTCCAGCTGTTGAGTATAAAGGAAGTGCAGTCAGCGATGGCAGCGGGTCGATTCAAACCGAACTGTGCCATGCTTCTGGTTGACTTCTTCGTTCGCCATGGCATCATAACAGCAGAAGATGAGCCAGATTACCTCGAAATCGTGTCGAGACTACATCGCAGGCTGGAGTTTCCTATGGGCCAGTTTTAGGTGTCGCAGAGAGTGGATGTATGTGCGAATGCGCAATCTTTGACCGATCATTTCTTCATGAGCAGATACACGTAGTCGACTCGTAGAGCAGCCAGGGCACTGTAAGGACCGTCGAGGTACATGAGGAGGCCGCCGAAGGAGATGTAGACTTTTCTGCGCAATGTCAGCACTGCAACGCGGCGCATACTTATCACAAAACGCACATGTTCTGACCCTCGCCTTCTTCGAACCTGTAGATCTTGCCGTGCATCACATAGTCGTATTCGTCTGCCAGGGTCGCCTCTCCGCGACCAACGTTACGCCAGCCTTTGGAGTCGTCCTTGCTTCCGTCCAGGTTCAGCGACAAAGCCAGTGCCATGGTCAAGCGATCGTCGACTTCTACAGGGTAGAGTTCTGTGTTTACATCCAGGAAGCATGTCGTATCCTGGTTCTGATCATCCATGCACGAGATTCGTGAGACCCGATCATATTTGGCGCTGTTGAGAGTTCCCACCTTGAAACTTGCTTCGTAGAGGATGTTTTCGGACATCTTGAATGTGTTCGCGGAGGTTCCAATTTATGCGACGTTCAACGAGGTGCAGAAAGTCGTCGAGGAAATGGAATGCAACTGTGCAATTGAAGAGCAATTGGTCGAAATAATTTTGGCGCTAGTCGGCACGTGTCTGTCGCCAGAGGTCTGCACTAATGGACCTTTTCGCGACGTCGACACTGCCACTGCGTCTAGTACACGAGAACAGATCATGTCCTTTCGCAAGCGCAACATAGGCATCTCTGATGGCCGGCGCCCACAGCCGACAGCCTCTACTGCACCTGCGCCGGTCCGACTACCAGGTGTGCGACCCTCAGCAGCAGACGGCAGGCCGGTAACATCAACGGGTAGTGCCAGCTTCGATGGTCTCTTCGCAGGACATGGCGGCCTACCGCTAGGCACTTCAGTCCTGCTCGAGGAGAGCGGAACCACCGATTACGCCGGCGCCTTACTGCGATTCTATGCTGCCGAAGGATTGATGCAAGGCCACCATGTTCATGTTGTCGGTTTGCCTGAGCAGTGGGGCCGTGAGCTGCCAGGTCTCGCCTCTGAGTCATCCAAGAAGGTGGTCGACGCTCCCCACGACGACAAGATGAAGATCGCATGGAGGTACGAGAGGTTGGGCCAGAATAGCGCAGACGTGGCCGCAAGAGGTGGGTTTAGAACATTTAGCACAATCTATCAATCGTACTCTGTATATGCTGATATCGAATGCAGACAGAATTCCTGTTGCTGCGACTGACATGGCTTCTGTGCAGACTGAGGCTCAGCAAACACCCTTCTGCCACACCTTTGACCTTTCGAAGCGTCTGGTGCATCCTTCCTCTGCACAGATCCACTTTCTCCAAGCTGACCCGAATCCCACGAAGAACTGCTTCGCTAGCATCCTATCGGAGCTCATGAGCATCGTGAACTCTACAGCGCCTGACACGGTTCACCGTGTCATTGTGCCTTCTCTGATGTCCCCAGCGCTATATCCATTCCACTCGTCACTACCAGAACAGATACTCAGCTTTCAACACAGCATACGAAAGTTGCTCGCTGCATATCCCAAGAGACTTACGCTCATTCAGACACTGCCACTTTCATTGTATCCTCGCAGCTCAGGCTTGACCAGATGGATCGAGCTACTTTCTGATGGGGTTTATGAACTGACCCCATTTCCTCATTCTGCAGACGCAGAGTTCATAAACTCAAGAGATCCGAACACAAAAGAGGAGCCGCCACAAGGTCTACTACGCGTCCACAAATTACCAATCATGCATGAACTTGGTAGTGGCACGCCTCTTGCAGATACAGACTGGACTTTCACCCTTAGCAGGCGCAAGTTCACCATCAAGCCGTTCAATTTGCCGCCTATCGAGGGTGATACTGATGCGCAGCAAGTGGCGTCAAAGGATGAGAAGCCGAAGAAAGCCGAGATGGAGTTTTGAAAATAATTCTCTAGTCTTCTTCATAATGAGGGTACTCCCGCTCATTGAGCATAGTTTCCATCTCGATGTGCTCTGAAGAAGGCGGACCATGAGTAGTCATCGTGCGGAACAAGGTCTGGTCGTAAGCACCTCTCCGAGGGTTGAAAGTCACGCCAGATATGTGAGCGCGGAAGTCGACCCCTAAGCAAGATGAAAGTGCAAGAAATACTGCAATACGTTAGCGCTGATTTCGTAGAAGAACATGGGACTCTACCTAGCCAGAAGAGAAGTGGCAGCACAAGTAAGAAAAACAGCCACCAAAGGCCGCTCATGTTTGCCAGTGATCCAAAAACGGTGTGGAGCGAAGAGTTCAGAGATCATGGACGACTCTAAGGCTGTTCGAGCAACGCCAAGAATCTTGCCTCAGGCACCACTATAGCAAGTAATTTTCACATCATTCAAGCTGCTCATGACTCTGCTTCATATCAACATCCCAAAATGTAAGACCTCGTCACACAGCTCTTCGGAGCTTGAACTACTAAACTTATAACCCGTCTACTGGTCTGATCGTCAACGAAGCTGTTGCTGCTGGCCCGTCAGCTTGGGCGATTGCCTCGAAGTTTCCTTTACTGTAAGTCTATCCCCTAACGACCTCACAAGCTCTTTCAATATGATTACACAATTTGAATATCTGTCAATCCACTGAGACCTCTCATGAGGCACATGACTGAATCATCAAAAACGTTGTTGAAATATGACATTGAACCAAGCCATTGCCTGCTATCTTGCCCACACTATTCTTGCTGCCAACAGCTAACAGCTTCAAGAGCAGTACAGGAAGTTGCTAGTGCCGTTTGTCAGAATGGCACAAGAAGACAGCGAGCCACGACTGCCAGTGCCAATATCCGTCATCGACAATAGGTATCTTCTCTTCGACATTAGAGCAATCACGTGGCTCCGCAAGCATCACAATATATGTGGTGTCTTCATCGGCTCGCTGCCGCAAAATCCGTCACAAAATGTGTTCATGGGCTTGCCGATGGAGATCATGCCTGAAGAGGCCCAGCTCTTGATTGAGCTAGGCACAGGATACATTTTAAACGATGCTCAAGCTCATGATGTCGCAATGGCAAAGGCAAATCATCCGAAAAGGATGCAATATGTCAATGACCTCGAAGAGCAAGCCGTTGATATCTCCGCAGAGAAGGCACGGGAGAAGGAGGCCGACAAAAAGAGAGCACTGAAGAAGACGAAGGCGAAGAAAATGCGTAAGGATGCTGGATCTGAAGTACACCCTACCAACGATCACGATCAAGTTCAAAAAGCCACGTCGTTAGAGGATCTCGATGCAGCAGATTCACTCTTCGCGCCGCCGGAAGAGCAAAACCCATCCATATCTACTCAAACATCCACCGATAACCAAGCCGGCGCCCCACCGCCATCAGAAGTTTCAATAACACCAGCGACTTCAACCTTTCTTCCCTCTCTCAGTACTGAAACGTCCACATCACCATCTAACCCCTCCCTCTTACCCGGTCTAACAACCAGCTCTTACAACCTCTACCGCCATCTGCACCTCCATCCCCATGAACGCACCTTCTTCACAACGCCAGGTCTGCGCTTCGGCTGCCAATTCTGCGTCTACCCTGGGGACCCTCTCCGCTTCCACAGTCACTTCCTAGCCATTGGAGTAGATTGGGACGAGGAAATTGATCTGATGGACATTGTAGGTGGTGGAAGACTAGGAACAGGTGTGAAGAAGGGCTGGTTGTTTGGCGGGAGAGATCCAACGCCAGGAACGCGAGAGGGGGAGATGAGGACTTTTAGTGTTGAGTGGGCCGTCATGTGATTGTGCACTTCGAGAGTAGCAGCTGCTTCAGAGACTTTACGATGTACTACGTACGTGGACGGACACAATTGACAGCGGCGGCACATTCGTTACCGCTGGTCATTCTGTTCTGCTAAGACGAAGGTCGGGTATTTGCTAGCCTTGATACACTAAGTATCTCTGCCTATCGGGCAGTCCTTCTGGTGTACAGTCCTGTGTTTAGGCAGGCGCCAGCGGCGGCACTTGGGTGCCTGCTTCGTTTTACCCCAGCCAGAGGTCTTGCTGAAAGATCTGCAGAGGTGCGGCTTCGAGCTTGAACTGAGCGTGCTTTTGACTCAATGTCGGCACCTCTGGTCCTCATTTCACAGTTCCTCACCTTGACAACGCAGTTCGTTGGTGCAGAATCAGATCACTTTCTTGCCTTAAACCTTTTTCGATCACAGCGTCACACACTTCAAAGCTCTCAGCACGAAGCAGTTCCTACTATCAGCTCTGCTATCCGGTATCATCACTGTTGCACAAGCACTGAATTGTCCGGCATGGTTGGCGGTATTCAGAAGACCACGGTTAATGGACGAAGAAGTGGTCCGTTGTGAGGAGCTGTAGATGCTGGTCCGACAAGCTGTCAGCTTGTCAAGACCACTACAGCAGCGTTTCACAGGTTGAGGGCGCCACCTCCACAAGTGGCTCTTCGAAGAAAATTGTTTAGCATGATATGATTCGAGCATGAATATCTTTCCTACGCTACGGGTCTAAGGCTTGTCCTCAAGCTCGACCTAATCGTTATCTCTCTTAAGCGCTTTCGGATGTTGGCCAGCTTGATCCATTTATTTCGGCGACAACAGATTAGCAAATTCCTCATCTACATGACAGTCAGCACTCATCTCATTCGGACCCTCTGATCAGGTCGTAATGCATAACTTACAGTCAATAGTCCCGCTGTTGTCCTTATCGGCCTCCCTGATCATCTCCTCGATCTCCGCATCAGTCAAGTTTTCGCCCAACGACTTCATGACATCTCGAAGTTCGGATGCACTGATAGTGCCAGAACCATCCTTGTCGAATACACGAAACGCGGCCATCGTCTCCTCAGCAGTATCCTGCGGCTGCAGACTTGTCGCCATCATGGCCATGAACTCTGCCACATCGTATGTCAGCATTGCGTTCCCTTCCACAAGGGACTCGCGACAATATGCAACGCAGATACAGCACATGTAAGAAGGCAATCGTACCGTCAAACTCAATACTCCCACTCTGATCCGTATCGACCTCGTTGACCATGTCCTGGAGCTCCGCGTCCGTAGGGTTCTGCCCTAGACTGCGCATCACGTCGCCGAGTTCGGCGGTCGAGATGGAACCTGAGCCGTCTTTGTCGAAGAGGCTGAAGACGTCTTTGAGGGACTGGACTTGGTCGGCGGAGAGTTGGTCGATGGGGGTCCTGGCGGATTGGCTGGACTGGCCGGACGGGACGGAGGTGTTGATGGGGGCTGGGGCGGACTGAGCAGAGATTGGTTAGTCTTCGTTCTCTTGGGAAGTGGTAGCGTGGTAGTCGTGATGGGGGGAGGAGCAGCTGTTGGTGCCTGACTATCTTGCGCACAAGACCTCGGAATACGAGTTACTGGCTAAGCTGCTAAGAGTTTGGGCACTACCGCGAGAGTATTCAGATGAAAACCTCCATTCGTGAACTTGTGCATTGAGGCAGTTCGGCAGTCAAGCTGAGCAATGGCCCTATCACAAGGCGACCGAGACTGCTGGCGATGCCAGTACCAGGTAATAGATCGTGACACTCGTGCTTCTCGCCCCTCGGTCTGTATACAATCTGCCTGGCATGAACAACTGTCGTAAGTGTCACGCGCGAGCGCACCATAGAACCGATCGGGTCGACTGCGCTTGTCTCTGCACTAAAGCAGACTGCCATAGCAGACCATAATCGAGAGAACATTATGCTCTTGTCTGCCGACTTACCATTTTAAAGGTGGCTTCCTCGCGGGAGGTTGCTCGTTGGCAGAGTGGGGTGTTCCTAGACTAGTACTAAAAGGGGGCTGAAGATTCCAAGACTTCTCGAGGTTCTGGCACAATCGATCTGAAAGCGCAGGTATTCGTCCAATTTTACGAATGGGAGAGGTCTGAGAGTTGTATATCTGGGTCGAAACGTTATATGAGCTTATGCTTTCGATACAGAGTTTTCTGGAAGTCGAAAAGTTGAGTTGAAAGAAGTCAAGATCATGAATTTAGAAGTTTGTGCCGGGGTCCCCTGGAGAGTGCCTGGCCGGCAGGCCATCCACGTCAGCCCACTCTCGATTGGGCAGAAATTCTGGCCCCAATCACCATGCTGATGACTTTTTGTTTCATCAATTATCATCAACCCTTGTTCGTGAGCATCGTCAAAAGTACCTCTTTGCTCGGTGAAAGTCAAGCAGTCTGATGAGACGCAACCGTGACATTTACTAGCGATACGCGTAACAATGCGATGATAGTTCGTGGAAGTCTCCGTCAATTCAGTAGCACTATCACCCGCATCACCGTTCGAACAATGGCATCGAACAAGGAACAGTCCAAAGCTAGCAAGCTCATTTTTGCACCTGGCGAAGCTCCTCCAGACTCGGCACAGCCAACACCACAGCAAGCGGCGCAGTTCAGTGTAGGTGTTCTGACTCGTGACGATCTTGACGCAGACCCGTTCCAGCAATTCCACAAATGGTTCTCCGATCCGGCCTTGAAGGGCACGGTACCGGAAACTGTCACGTTGAGCACGGCAGAGCTCCCTTCTGGCAAAGTCAGCAGTCGTATGGTCTACCTCAAAGAGCTTGATGACCAAGGCTGGGTCATCTACAGCAACTGGGGCACGAGTCGCAAAGCGGGAGATGTTGAAAGTAATCCCTATGCATCGTTGTGCTTTTGGTGGAAGCCCTTGGAGCGTCAAGTCAGAGTTGAAGGTCCATGCGAGAGACTGACATCCGAAGAATCCCAAGTATACTACGACACCCGTGCTAGGGGCTCCAGAATAGGTGCCTGGGCTAGTCAGCAATCAAGTGCTCTTCGATCAGATGGAAGCAGTGGCGACGACGGAAGGGCTCAGCTTGAACAACAAGTTCGTGACGTTGAAAAGAAGTTCGAGGGTGTCGACAACATTCCTGTACCTGACTTCTGGGGCGGGTTAAGAGTGAAGCCTGAAATGGTTGAATTTTGGCAAGGCAGAGAAAGCAGGTTACATGATAGATTCAAGTACACTCAAGATGGCGATGGGTGGAAGATTGAGCGTCTCAATCCCTGAATATTCACGTTTGAACACTGATCAAGCCAGGCTGTGCATCGTATCAGCGAGTAGCAAACTGCTGATGCAAAACACGGCCGGTTTAGAGCCAGTCATAGCCTGCCTCACAGCCACACAGAGGTGTTTGGGGATTTTGGTGCAGTGCCGCCTGGCATGCAGCATCACAAAGCGGCCACCAATCAAATCATACCCCAGGCGAGCAGTGCCTGACACAACATGAACACCATGTGATACCCGAGCGAACACTCTAGGAGGCTTGCACTCACTTGTGAACTACAACTTGGGGCAATATATGCACCCACGCTGTTTGTCTTACGATCGAACCAAGTCATTCTACCATCGTCTCACCTTCAAGGAAGATCTAGCATATTACTTAAACATACACATAGCTCTAGCGTCTCAAGATGTCATCCCAACCTAATGATATGGATGTCGCCAGGATGATCAATGAACCGCAGCTCCCTAGGGTTACCTACAACTTCGAGGAGCAGTTGAAGTATGTCATAGCAATCGTTTGTCATTTCTAGCTGACCGTTGAGTAGACTGCTGCACGATGCTAAGTTCACCGACTTTGACATCAACTGCGGAGAGCATGTCTTCAAGGTTCACAGATTTGTGTTGTGCAGCCAGAGTCCGTTCTTCCAAGCTTTGGCTGGTGGGCAGTTCAAGGAAGCCGCTGAGCAGGCCACGACATTACCAGATGAGGACGCGGCTTTACTGGTCCGATATCTGATCTACTTGTATTCGAGTTCATACCCAGAGGCCAACGTCTCGACATTACAGGCAGGCTCGCAATTCAGCAAGGTCACCGATGACTATGCTGCAGAGGGCGACTACTTCCAATCGTGCATGTTGCATGCGCGGATGTATTGCTTTGCGAGGCGACGCTGTGACGAAAGACTTGAGAAATTCTGCTTGCAAGAGTTTGCTCGCAATTTCTGGAGTAAGCGACCACGACGAGCTGTCGACAAGCACAACCTCATTCCTCGGGGACCCACCAGAACATTGAAGTACCATATGGGCAAGTATCTCCGAGATGGGGAGCAGATGCTCATCGTCGGCACGAAGAACACACATGCTGAAGTGTTCGATCTGCTAGCTGATTTCGCAAGCTGGAGCGACATTTTCATTTCGCAGAAACGCGTTCGAGGTGTTGATGGCTTCCCACCAACATATCGAGCTGCCCGAATCAGAGACGACGTCTGGCAAGATAGCACGCTTTCACTTGCAGACTTCGACTTTGATCACCAGCACCTGATTGTAGGGAGGACGTCTGGTTCGAACGCTAAAAACCTGTCTTTGCTCTCCAGCATCGACCGCTGGCAAACGAAGATCATGCAGACAGACGAGCAAAACATGATCAGATACGTCCTGAACGAGACGACAGAGTATGGGTCTGCACTCAAGGACATGCTCGCTCTGGACCTGGTGATGCGGAAGCACAACAGCTGTCTGATCCCGGACCCCGCGTACCGCACCCTACAGCTTGAGTATGCTGAGTTCTTCCTCAGTGTCGATTCTCTCGTTAAGCCTCAAGAATCTCGACAATGCCAGAAATGCCTGTCGATTCAGCCAGCATTGCGGCAAGCGTGCTCCTGTGGCAAATGGAGTGATGCATGCGAGAAGAACTGCCTGAGCAAGCAGCTGGACGACCTGCGATGCTTCTGCTGTATGGAGATCGGGACAATGAAGCCGCTCGAGGACAGGTCAGTGTCTACATCCACCATGGACGATTGGGTTTTCCCTCCGCCAGTGCCGGTGTACATCGACGATGGCCTGAGCGACTACTGACATTGGTTCAGGAACTCACAACTGTTGCCACCAGGGACTTAGGGGGCTCTTGGTCTAGGCGTTAATATGGCAACGAACGTGTGAACAAGATGATTTTAACTTCTCTATCGACATTCGCTTGCAGCTTTGGAGCTGCTTCGGGCTGGTTTTCCTCACGGTGCATCAGGGACAATGCGAACGAGCTTTGAAGTTTAGCAACGAGCAACGAAATTGTCCTATGCTGGCGTTGCGGATGCTTTGACATCCAAGTACTGTGTATTGTACTCGTTGCAAAACCTAGAGACAAAGCTCCTTGACACTGTTGTGTACTACCGATTGCGATTTGAAGTTGGCCATCCATGGGATTCCTGAGTGTCATGACTTGCGTTCACGAGTGGCATGAAGCAATGTACCTCGCAGGTTACTATGTCAGCACTTGTGCTCGTCATCTGTACCATGTCGACAAGGTCGAAGCAAGTCATCAATGTCTCTGTCAAGCTACGCCTTCTCCTTAGAGATAAGCAATTCAACCAGATGTTTTGGGAGGCTTTGGTATGACATGCTTTAAAGTTCAAGCACGATCCCCGGTGCTGTTGACTGGAATACAGGGGTACCAATTTGAAAGGCGGATGCTACAGTGAATACCTTAGGCAAGGTGAGCAAAAAGCAGCAGAAGTCACTAACCGGCAACGAATGGAAGACCAATACTTCGCGTCTATTTGAAGCAAGAGTTCAAGCGCACGCGAATTGCCGAAGCTTCATCTAACGTATAATGGTCGTTTGACGGCCAGATACAAAGACTTTCACTCAAAAAGCGATCACCGGAAATGGCGCGTGTTGGCAAGCAGGAACAGGATCGTGAACAGTTTGGGACGGTACAATTGTTGATCATTATACAAATGGTAAGACCTGACAAGCAATGCTTCTCTGGTCATGCTGCCACCGCCCGCGACAGTTTCTCACAACACCTAAGACGTGTCTATGATGTTCCCACAGGGTCCTCGCAGATAAGAGCCTGTCCCAAGATCGGCAGCACGCAGCACTTGGCCTGCTGGCCGTCTGCAGCGCAGATAGATTCGAAGTCATCTGCTGAGGTTGGGGTGGACGGTGCTACGGTGATTGTTAGCTCGTGCTCTGTGCTAAAAGGCTCTAAGTCAAATACTCACGGTTGAAGCAGTTCAAATCTGCGACGCCAAGGACATCCGTGGCACAACATTGGGGGTTGCTGTATGTGCCGGCGCAGACTGTGGTCTGGCGTTGATTGAGTGTTGGCATTGCTGAGGCCATGGTGGCTGCCAGGGTGAGGGAGGTGAGGATTGAGAAGAGCATGATGACTGTTGGACTTGGGATTGCTGAGAGAGTTTTTGGAAGTGTGGTTGCAATGGTTGGATGAGAGTATTCGAGAAGATTGTTGAAGGCTGAGTTGATGATGGTTCACTGCTTTCTGAGCGGGCTATGTGCTACATTCTTATACTCCTTCAGCAAGTCTACAAGGTCGTCAATTGTTGTTGCGTCGTCATGGATGTAATGTCTACAAAGAAGCCACAACGTCGATCACTTTCTCGACGTCTGGGGTAAGGAACCAACTAAGTTGTCTGAATATGGCGATGATGATTGTGTCTCAAGAAGAAGCAAGGAACGCGTGTATGGCGAACGAGCGAGATTGACGATACCCTCCAAGAGAGGCTTCATAGTGCTTGCCATGCCCGGAGAAGATGCCTCGTCGGGACTAAGCTAGTTGATCTTTTGCTTCTAATACCGCGCTGCTCGCCAGCAAAAACCTTATGAACGTTGGCATCAATGACGATGCTTCCACGAGTACAACATTGGTACACAGCCTTGAGTGCTCGACAGTGCAAGCGAGCACGCCTGTAGGGATGTAAGGGAGAATGTCTGACTTTACTGACGTCGATCTCAACGGCTAAAACTGCTCCTATGTATTGGCCGGGGTGACCCAAGAGGATGACGCTTCGACACGAGTTGCAACGTTTCGTGTTTGATCACGGCAGGGTCAGCAGGAGAATAAACTCTTCACCAATGACGAAGCTCGCAAGGGTCGTGCCTTGCACGTGCCCCAGTTCGTAATGCCGTGTCTTCCACGACGCCCCGGTAAGTACCATGGTTGTGGGAGGTAGCTTTGCTGCCCTGCAAGGATGATCGCGTGGAGAACGTTGAGCCATGCGGATGATCTACATTAGTACCTGGCTTAGCGTTGACGATCACCGTCTTCATATTGTCAATTCTTGGCACATAGAGTTCGAAGTGCAATCGTTTTGTCCTTGTCCAGCTGTTGTGAGTTTAGTTTAAAAACACGAGCAAGGTATCAGAAGCAGGAGATTTGCCGGAAAGTGCCACTCGTTGTATGCTGATTAGCTGAGGGATGTGACGGCAGTGCTCAACTCAGACAGCTGAAACCATCGATGTCGCAGCTACGACACCAAGCTTGATGTGGTCTGGGCATGCTGGCACCATAGGAACGTGCGACGGGAACAATTCTGGGGTTCCATGCGCCAGAGTCGCTCGGCACCGTATGATTAAGACACAAGCTCTGATTTCGTACAACTATTTTCATTGTAGTCGTTTTCTTTCTGGTGCACACTGCTTTATGGTCGACCAGCACCTTGTGACGTGAGAACAAACTCGCGATGGACCTCGCGGTTTATGCGGCTATCAACCACGTTCTCCTTATCCGGAGTGCCATTACTATGCTTCTGGCGAGGAACTGTTCCGTCGTTTGTGAGGTGCACCTCCGTCGTCTCGTCTTGCTCGGCTGGTTGGCCTCCTATCAAAGGAACGGTTGTCTCTACGATTCGTGTTGCTCGTGATTGGCGCAGGATTCTTATCCAGCCATGCCTCGAGAACCTTTGTGATCTTTGGACCCCAGACATCTTCGCCCGACGCGATATCAGTATGATCAAGCGCAGGTATCAAGCTATCGGGTGTAGGACTGGCCGTTGAGTAGTCCGCCTGACGAGTACGAGCAAGCTCGGCCATGGTGCCATAAGAGCCACACGCCAGACCTAAATCGTGAGCAAAAGACCGCACATAGAATCCGCTTGATACCGTTAGTCGTACTCGAGCTGCTGGCGCGTCCGCAGCTTTTTCTGCCAACCCAGATATTGTGTGGGTGTGCCTGGCGGCCTTCTCTTCCTTTGACAATGCATTTTGAGCTTCTTGTTCAGTGCCCTCAGATCTCACTATCTCTTGTACTTCCGGCGCGTTCTTGACTGTATCTTCGGCCTCTTTGCGACTATCTTTGACAGGCTCAGTCTTGGTGTTAGCCGTGTCATTGTCAATTTCTTCTCGATGAACGAGTTGCTTGAATACATTCCTCTCTTGCTCTGGGGCTTCGGCTGCAGGCCATCGGAATTCGTGCTTCCCAGGTTCATACCAGTCGGTCAACACGCATTCAGCGACCTCCATATCCCGTGCAGCAAGCTCTCGCGGTAGAGCCTTGCCGCTACGAGCATAGTCGTACGCTTTCATGCCATCGATCTTGAGAGCACTATAAATAGGAGGAATTTGTTTGATTCGGCCTCTGAAACCTTCGAGCTTTTCTTCGACAAGTTTGCGATCAATCTGAGTGGTGTCCGCGGAAGCCACTACCTTTCCTGCGACGTCGTACGTGTCTGTGCTCTTGCCGAACAACACTACAGTCTCATATGTTTTGGTGCAATCAAGGAAGTTCTGGAGGAATTTCGTGCCTCTGCCGATGCCTACAATCAGGACTCCTGTGGCCATGGGATCAAGCGTCCCACCGTGACCCATCTTGAAGACGTTGTCATTGTCCATCCTTCTCCGCTTCGATCGATGCCTGTTCTGGTCCTCTTTCGCTTTGGTCTCTCTCAGTAGAGGGGCGAACGTTTGAGAGGCTGCGAACGCATGTTGGAGGTCGCGAAGAAGCTGCGCGGAGGAGAGGCTTTGAGGTTTCCTAATGGCTATGCCACAATTGAATGTTAGGAAAATCCGGTGGTCAAGCAAAGCTGAAATCTATGCCTGAGGGGAGGAATTGGCCTCTCACCGAAGACACCTTCCAGCACTTTGCCGGTCGAACCTGCCATTGTGGCGCGTAGGAACATATGATGTTAATGGTTGAGAGTTGAGAGCACAAGGAAGCACCCTCCTGCCGTGTTGAGCGCGGTACTCCTTCCTCCAGAGCCTCTACGGTGAAGAGGAAAGTACGAGCACGCTGCGCCAAGACGTCCAAAAATGGAAATCCTGCATAATGACGTTTGGCGTGTCTTGAGATCTGCGCTAACCCATCCGCCCACTTCGACTTGCGCAGGCTACTTTACCGGTAATAACAACACATGTCGTGGATGCTTCAATCGCGCGCAGATATTCAGTGATGCCCTCTCGTTATGATAATGTGTGCCAGGGTTTATCGGTGCACATATCGCTCTCCGCGTCACATAAATCACTCCAGTCGTTCGCTTGCGCACGGTTTTGAGTATCACGAGCGATCGTTGGCTCAGCCTTCGTAAGCTGCAATTGTATGCGCGCTCGACGCGTCTCGATTTCCTGCCGGGGGACAGCATGAGCTATTCTTCTTGGCTGCAATGACCACTTACCCCGAAGAACGCGTCCTCAAACCACTCGAGCCGGTGCCCATTGATGTGAATGACTGGCCAGATTTTGCGCTGCGAGAAGTGAAGGTATTTTACCAAGGCAAGGGAAGATACGCCGATCTCCTCGAGGCGGCCGAAGATGTACCATTGTGTGTGCTCGGCGAGCTGATGCCGCTGGAAGAAGAGCACGAGCACTTCGCCGTCCTCGAGGATCCAACCTATGTACGAATGAAGATTGAGAACGTGACCAATTACAGCTTCGGCCAAAATGATGAGGGGAAGCCAGTCATTTGGGCCGCCGGGAAGGCAGGCTGGTATGAGATCAGCCCCTCTGATCGCTACTTGAGCCACTACAACGATACTGCCGAGGCGATCGATATGTTCTATTTCATGGTTGATCAATATCAGAAGCTGCCTCAGAAGAGAAAGAGGTTAGGCTTCCAAATAGACCCATTCTTGAGAGAGTATCAGAAGCACACGGACTATCGCGTAGATGATGACGACGAAGCCATGGAAATCCTCCACAAATATCACAAGTTTTTGTTGAAGCAGATGATAGAAGAGAGAGAAGACATCGATTGGTCTCAGACCCATCTGTGGAATCACCTGGCCGAGACGTACACTGAGGTGATAGAGGAGCTTCGAGCAAAACTGGCTCAGCAAGACGCAGAGGATATGGAGGTGGAGGACGAGTCTTCGGCAGAAGAAGAGCAAAAGCTGGAAGCTTCCGAAGACGAGTCGTCCAAGAGTGATGCGTCGCAAACCACTGCACAGCAGGAATCCGCAGAATCCAGCCAAAGGTCTCAGACATCATCAGATAGCGAAGACGACACTATAGATTGGACGAAACCAATATGGTCTCTACTCAACGTACTACGCAAGTCAACTACATTCGACATCAAGACCGCGGGAATTGAGGATCTGGCTCGAGAGGTGGAGAAAATGCCTGGCTATTCGGGCAACCGCAAATCAGCCATCGCGGCAATCGAACGCGCAGCAGAGCCCCTGCTTCGATTAATGAACGAAGCGAAGCTGCGAAAGAAATTCAATTGGTCGACCAGGGCGATCTACGCCGAGCTCGAGGCAACCTTGGCGGACGAAGTCGCGGACGATTTTCGGACGCCTGTGCCTAGAACATCAAAGAAGAAACACCGCCTGAAGTCCGTGCTGCGGCCAAGTGGGGCAAGTAAAGCCAGCAAGAGAACCTCCTCAATGGCTGTAGGTCAGGATGAAGACGAGGAGGATGAGGAGACGCAAGAACAAGCCGTCACGCAACCGATTTCATCGCCTGCAGCTCGAAAACATCGCATGATAAATGGCCACCGTGGTACAAGCATTGAATCTGGTGGCAGTCGTATGGACAGCCCTAGTAGGCAGCTGAACGGTAGTTTCGATGCAAACGCACTCCCAGAGCTACCACCTGGGCCAGAGACCCAAGAGCTGTTGGACCTCATTCGGAACGAAGCGAAAAAGCATGGCCGTGTGAACCAGGTGTACAATCTTGAAGCGTTGCTGGGCCGCTTCAACGAAGCACAATGATGACAGGCTCAACTGAGATCATGCCAGAGATATGGAGATGCTAAGTGTCTTGTCTTATACAAAGCACGTCTTTGCAGCTAGTTATCCTGTAGCCACGATTCAGCACATATCGCTCACCATGGCGTTGGTACATCAATTGTGGTTAAGTGTTATAGAAGTGTATAAGTCCAGTGCGTCACAAGAAGAGAAGCAGTACTAACGCGTGCTGAACTTAGAAGGCCCCCTGCGAGGACGCTAAGCATACATTGGCTTAAGGGAAGGACCGTGAGCGAAGCTTATTCGCAGCGGTGCTTATCTTAATTCCCCTTCGCCCTCCACCGTTTCAGCTAGCTAAAGTTTCGAGTCCTTGACAACATTGATATGTTTGGACACAACGGTTCATTCTTCCGTGTATTAGATTCTCCAAGCGTGCATATGCATAACTCGCATTATAGAGCGCCTGATACAGATCTTCTCGACCCGGGGGACACTATCTCGTACACGCATAACTCACTGCTCACGAGTACGCGACTCTTGAATCGCGAACCATGGAGGGCGTCTCTGCACGCAACACTGCCAAAGTGGTCGACTTCGGCGATGACAGGCACAATACACGTAATAGCGTAGATCAGCAAGGGGTCGATGTTGAAGCGCAAAAGGCATCGAATGCCTCATCCAGACGAGGAAGGCAATCGATCAGCCAGCTCATGTCCCCTTACGATGGACGGCATGACGAGTCCGCAACACCCACAGATAGCCGCGTACATCGCGTCGATACAGGCGCGTCGCTGGCAAGCGCAAAATCTTTGAGGCGAAGAGGAAGAGCAGGAACACATGTTGCTTATGGTGGTGAAGACATGGGCGCGGCGACGGGTTGGGCACCTGGATTGGAACCAGGAATCGACACAAGCGATCCTCCTCCATATACAACTGCGGATGACGAGAACCGTGAGATTCGTCACTTGGAGCAGTTACATCAGCAATGTGAGATAATGGTGGTTGACTACAGTCCCGAGCAGATGAACTCGCAATTTCTGGATAACCAAAATCTGAAGGATTTCCTTGCAGAGGAACAAGAAGACTGGAGCCAAGTCAGATGGATCAACGTCAACGGTCTGTCGTGGGACGTTATCAAAGAACTCGGAAAGTACAAGTGTCTCCATAGACTGGCAATCGAGGATCTGTTGAACACGAGGAACAGGACAAAGGCTGACTGGTATAATGACCATACGTACGTTGTATTGCCACTGCAAAAGCTTGTGAATGTCGAGGATGAGGATGACAGTAGCAGCGAGGAAGAGGACGAGTACGAGGACGACAAGGACCGTGACTACGATAAATACAACTCTCGTAACGGCAGTCTTGACAAAGTTCAAAGCAGAACAAGAGTTGAACGCGAACGGAAACGTCGGAAACACGCTTTACAGCATCAGCAAAAACGTGGAGGAGCAATTAGAAGCTGGATCAAAGATTTTATGCAGCCCAAGAAGAAGAAGAAGAAACGATCGATGCCTGCGCGTATGGGACATCTTACCAAATCAACGACCTTCAAGCAGACATCGGGAGTGACCGCTCCCTGGGTGCCCAAAAAGGTCAGAACGCTGCAGCAGTATCATGCCGGTCCAAATGAAGATCGCATTGAATTCATGCAACGGCACTCAACGTTAGGCAAAAGAGGGCTGGGGGTCTCCATGGAGCAAGTTTCTATTTTCTTGACAGCTGACAACACAGTAATCAGCTTCTTCGAGTATTCGGCGCAGGACGTCGAGGTGCCTATTATGCGGCGGCTCCAGTCTCAGAACACGATCCTCCGCCAATCGTGCGACGCCAGCATGCTGGTGCAGTCTATTCTTGACACCATCATTGATCTGGCCATACCGGTGACCACGGCATATCAGGACGCCATAGGTGATCTCGAGCTAGCAGTTTTGACTGACCCAGACATACAAGAATCGACATCTTTGTATATTCTCACGAGTGAGATCGCTGTACTTCGAAACGCTATCGCACCTGTGAACCAATTGATCGGTTCTCTGAAGGAGCATAAAGCAACTGCAACTGCACTTACTGTGCCTTCGAGAGCAATGACACCCGCTCCGACTGGACCGAACGAGCGACCACCCATGCTACAATTCCCGCGGACACAACGACTGGAGGTCATTTCAACAGGCGTGAGCATATCCGAGCTTACTAAGACATATCTAAGCGACGTTGAAGACCACGTATCAATCATCCAAGATGCATACGACCAGATGAGGAGAAACGCCGACAATTTGGTCGACCTCATATTCAACGTCGTATCGTCATATCAAAACGAGGCTATGAAGCAGCTTACGATCGTATCTGCATTCTTTTTGCCGCTTACCTTCTTGACCGGCTATTTTGGGATGAATTTTGAGGTGTTCCCCGGCGTGCAAAAACACAGTGACAAGTTCTTCTGGTCTATTGCCGTGCCAGTTTGTGCTGTGGTTCTTATCATCTTGCTTCGAGAATGGATCGTAAGGTGGGTGACGAAGTTAGCAAACAAGTCTTTAATAAAGAGAGGGAGGAAGAGGAGATTGGCGACAGCAGGTGATTAGACTTCAATCAGCCATGTTTCGTCCATCTACTGTCAATGATACTTATGCACTTACCGGTTCATCAAGCCTTCAACGCGTTCTCCTTGTCCTTGTTACTTGCCTTATTGCAGACATTCTGATGGCCAGCCTTCCAATCGCTCTTCTGACAGCCTGCGAGCAGTACTTGGTCTGCAGACACCTTGCGCACCTTTTGAGAGCCTCTTCTTCACCATTTTCATTAAAGGCATAGGTTTTGCCACATGTTGCGCAAGTGTCCATTCCGTCTCTCTACTTCAGCTTTCCCTTCAGCTTCCAATCACAATGATAGCAATCAGAATCGGCTACTGGCAGCATGCATGCACAACCTAACGCGATCAAACATGACTCTCTACAAAGTGTCGGGAACGGCTTTCTCGCCTTTTCGGCTACCTTGCGAGCTCTGAAGGCCGCCATTTCTTCTTTTGTCATCTATTTCTCACCGTCCGAGTTTTCTCTGTCACCATCCAGAACATCGTCCATGGAGCTATAGTCAACGCAGCACTTGATACAGATTGCTGACTTATGAGCAGAGCAGACAAGGCATCCATTGCGCAGTTCCCCATGTTCGCTCCTCCCAATCCTCCTTCGCGAGTGATTTGGTCGTTGTTTGAATAAAAAGGCATCGAGGTGATAACTTGCAGGCACAGAATTCGAAGCGTGGTTCTTTTACAGCTGCATGGCCACAAAAGGTTAGTGACTCTGTCTTTCTCGACTTAGTCAGCTTGCTCTGCAAAGTCAACACTTGCAGGTTTGTTCGATCCTCCAAATCGCTACACTCCAACATGGTTGAAGATCGACCAGATAAAAGTGGAGGTCGCTAGTTTTATGGTTCAACTCCGCCATGCAGGAACGAGCCTTGGCGGCTTGTTGTTCCTTGAGCCCAGGCTGAGAACATCTCGTTAACCAAATACACTTATGCTTTGCATCCGTTCAGTCACTACAGCATTGGTATCAGACCCATGAATCGCAAGCAGAAAAGAGCTCAAAGCTCCAAGAAATCGAAGGAGGATGAGGATGTCGACGTACGGTATGCACGACCGCCCGAGAACTTCGAGCGCGACGCGAAGACATTGTACGAGTTAGCAGCGGAGAGACAGGCTGCGTTGGCAGGAGGCGCAAGTACGTTCGACAAGCTGCCAACCAAGGACAAAGTGGTCAACGTGGCCGTCGGGCCAGACGGTGAAATCAGACCACTAGATGGTGGCGTTCTGCCGGGGCAAGCTATAAGTGAGGATATCAGTCCATGGCTGGACACCTTGCTGTTGGCAGTGAGCCTGTCGGCGTTGCATTTCACGTTGGAGGCACTGACGGTACATCAATACGCCGAGGAGCTGATATGGAAACACGTCTTCTGGCACACAGTCTTGCAAGCGTTTCCCATCTTGTGCTTGCTGATCCACTTCACGCATGGACACTTGGTCACGATTCATACCTCAACGCAAGTTGCCGACGCCATTAGTGGTCTAAAGCAGCTGATGTTCGTAGCGATCGCCAACGTATCGGGTTGCTACCTGATCTACCTGACCAACGACGAAGGGTATATGGCAGTTATGAAGAATGCCCCAAGCATCGGAACATTCTGGGTCTGGTCCGTCATTGAGCTCGGACTTTTAGGCGCTCTGGCAGGAGTTTCCGGACCCGGTGCTTATGCATGGTATTACGGCTATGGCATTTTCTGAAAAAATGCATCCAGGGGAACAGTGGCAAGTCAGCGCGCCTTGGCAAGATTGGTACAGTGCGTGCTACTGAGTCGGATCCGACGTCAATCTGATGTAATCAGCCTCAGCGACGGAAGTAGGAACCCCCCAGTGACAAGAGTCATACCACGTATCCTTCCACTGACGCGGTCAGTTGGAATCTCTCGAAAGCTTCACAATTGACATCCAGCACTGTGCGAGCACATGCACACCCAAGTTTTACTCTTGCACGTGCGTGGTCTGATCGGAGACGCCCGCTTGACGGAGTACAAGCAATCTCATTGTGGCTGATGTACGGTCAATGATGTGCTCTCCTATTGGGTCCGGGCCAACCAAAATAGAAAACTTAGCAGCTATGGCGAAATCCTAGCTCTGCTCCAGAGTTCAGTTGTACAAGGGGTGGAGGTGAAATGGATCCAATCGAGTAATAAGTTGATCGGCGTCTTAGGGCGGAAGGCCAAACCATCCACCACGTGCAGAAAATTTGCGTGCGCGGGCCGCCATTCCTGAGTCAACATGTCACATCGGCGATCCAAGCGTCGCATAACTAAATACTGCAAGAGCAAGTCCAACAGTAGGTATCAAATGACCGGAGTTATTTTCAAGCAATGACTGATAGGTGACAACAGATCGCGAGCTTAATATCGCATGCCGTCCGCGGAGGTCAAGACGCTGGTGATCGCCAGTGGCTGAAGTCCACATTTCTGGGGTTGACCAACAGATGCGCTGCAAGAGACCTGGGCGAGCTCAGCTCTTTGCGGGGTGCAGGCTGTTAAAGCACTGCCAAAGTTGGAAAACGAGCCGACACCGCCCAATCAATGCCTTGACCCCTCTGCGGTATTCACCGCAGGTCACAAGCCACCAGGGTGCTCACAAGGTTTGAACTTGTCCTAGTGTAGCCGTCGAGGTTCATGAATGTGACTCCGCGGACAGTAGGATGAGGACCTTCTCAAAGGGGATCTTATTTCCTCTGTGAAGGTTGGGAGTCAGCAGTATGTCCGAACAGGTACTTTGGTTATGATCCAGACGCTCGTCATAAGTCCTGTCAACATGCATCAAAGTGCAGACCCAGCACGGCGTCTTAACCCGGTTCATCGAGATGCTGGCGCGTCTCAGGCTTGAGTTTCGTTGAAACGTGCCTGGAGGAAAGCTTCTCCGAAGCGCATGTTGCTCAGTATGGATCCAGCTCTAAGCTTTTGCGTAAACCTGAAGTCAGCCGCATGGGAAAAATTCTCAGTTATTTTTGAGTTAGAGCATCATTCCAAGCTAACAAGCTCACACGCTTGGATCTGATGGCGGTTCCCGACTCTGTGCCGCTACTCCATCTGCTGAGTCTGGTCTGAATATTGTCCTGAAGCGTCTAGGTTGTATGCAAAGCTGAATTTCTATTACTCAATCGTGATGCAGCCACGCACCCTGGAACGATGACTACGATTTTGTTGTCACGTACAAAGAGCGCGTCTGCGCCTACGCTCAATGGTACGGTCGAGTTCTGGTCGCATCTTCATGATTATTTCACTTGATCCTTCTATCATCGCACTGCCCTTTTGAACCAAACAAACACACTGTCACCGGCGATCCACACTACGAGCACGTCCACCACTGATCCAAGTACCAGTGGCTTTATCGGTAGCTTAAGGCTTGTTTGATTCACCTGACCACCCAGCAATCAGAGATAGCACAGCGTGTCCCAAAGAGTTGCATACAGCGCACATACCCGTCCACTTCTCTTCCCCTCTTCTCTCGGCTATTTCCCCAGATACAGCTTTTCTGCGCCTACGTCACTGCTGCAACAGGCATCTGATTTCTCTTGCCCACGAAGGTCATGCCAAGAAGACCTTCATTCGATCGTCCCTGCCCCCACACCTCGAGCAATGCAGTGAACGAGGTTCTCGGATTACTTTCCCGGAAATTGGCAACGCAATACATAGATACTGCGCCGCAACCTACACAAATCAGGAGGGGGTCTATATCTGGCAACGTGACTGGCAGAATGGATTCATTGTTGCACCCCATGAAGAAATCGAAGAAACGAGGCGACTCGGAAGAAAGAGATGCGCGGGACAAGAAGCGGAGCTCTTTGGCGATACGTCCTGCTGCGAAGTCCAAGGAACGAACCACTCCTAGGAACGGATCAGTGGCTTCGCCGGGCCTCAAGCCACAGCCCTGCAAGTTCGAGATGATCATGGAGTCGCCACCTACAATATTCCATGGGTCTACAAATTACTCAGCGGGTGCACTACTCTCCGGCAGACTAAAACTCAACGTAGAAGATCCTTCTGGTGAGGTTAGATTAACGAAGTTCAACATGGTCTTGCAGGTTGAGACCAGTACGAAAAAGCCCGTGCATAAAGAATGCAGGGAATGCACAAACAAGCACGAAACAATCAGGGAATTCAAGTTCCTCTCCGAACCGAAGTCCTTTTACAAGATGGGTGACAATCAATTTCCTTGGTCGCATCTACTAGAGGGTCGACTACCTGCCACAACCCATTGCCAGCTTGGGTCCATCACCTACTCCTTCATCGTTAATGCAACCACTTCTAGCGGCGAAAAGATTACCTTTACACATCCTCTCCATGTGTCGAGGGCTGTGCCCCCCGGTCCGGACAAGGCCAGCATCCGGATATTCCCTCCTACGCATCTGACAGGGCGAGTCAACATGCCGCCTGTCGTTCACCCAATCGGCAAGTTCCCTGTATCGTTATCGCTCAGCGGTGTGATCGAGAAGAAAGAACAAAGTCAGACGAGATGGCGACTCAAGAAGATGATGTGGAGAATTGAGGAGAACTCTAAGGTCAAATCTGTCCCCTGCGACAAACACAAGGCGAAGGTATCCGAAGGGAAGGCTGTCCAACACAGCGATTCGAAGCAGTTGGGCAGTGGTGAATTGAAGACTGGTTGGAAAACGGACTTTGACACCGCTGGCGGTGAAATCATGCTAGACTTCGAAGCTCAGCTATCCACGAAGCCGTCACACAAGCCCACCTGCGATGTCGATTCCCAATCAGGATTGGAGGTGAAGCACAACTTGATAGTAGAACTCATCGTGGCGGAGGAATTCGTGCCGAACAAGAACACAAACCTCATCACGCCCACTGGAGCGGCTCGGGTGCTGAGAATGCAATTCGCTCTCATCGTCTCTGATCGTGCCGGTATGGGCATCAGCTGGGAAGACGAGATGCCTCCAATGTACGAAGACGTACCACCGTCTCCGCCAGGCTATGGCAGTGCAGACAAGAACGACGGTGCTTTTGGAGGAGCCATCATGGAAGACTATCATGGTCCAGACCTCGAATATACGGACCTTGTACGAATACATACAAGTGACCCATCCGACCCTCCCGTATACCGGCAGCGAGAGTGGCCTGATATAGACGTCAACCAGCCCACGACGCACAGACATGGCGCAGAAGGCAATGATGGAGCTGGACCAAGCCAGCCGAGAATACGACTGGGGGGGTTCAGGCTTGACGAGCTCGAAGAGGAACCACAATACGTTCCACGTAGAAGAGTATCGGACCAGGAGGACGAGGCGGCCGTCGACTTCGGTGAAGGATCGGCAGGCGCCGCTCCCGTCGAACAGAGCACAAGGCGAGCAAGGTGAAAAGCGACAAGACGACGACGTTTATGGCGTTTATGAATTTTGAGCTTATTCGATATGATACCCATTGACGTATTCAACATAAGCGTTACGATCGGCACGAACATCAGACGTGCATTTGGAGTTGGCGGCTTCTTGCCTTCTGAGTATTTGGAGCGGCATAGTTCTCTCTACCTAAGTTAGCATCTCATGTTTATCTTGTAGCGTACCATTACACTCGACCTGTGCAAAGCACCCACTGTATCCTCCTCTTTCGACATTATGTATTCTGGCTCAGCGGCAAACACATGCCAGGCGGATAAGTGTCTTCTTTCAGCCAATTGGTCTTTCCTCTTTCGGATTTATCCGATCACTTACTAGTCACCCTTTCGTTGTCTTGCCTATGCTTCGCATATCAGTAATGCTGGCCACGGAGCAGCTATAAAGAAGAACGCTCCCGCATCTTTCACGTAGCTAGGCTCTCGACTTCATTATTAGGGAAACAATGGCACCAAGCAGAGGCGGTATCGTCGTTTTCTCTGGCGGCTCAGCAGCCAATTCCCTGGTTGACCTCTTTGAATCTGTCAGAAGATCAAAGTCCTGCTCTCTTGCCTACATCATTCCAATCAGTGATAATGGTGGCTCTACTTCAGAACTCATACGTGTCTTTGGAGGACCGGGCATTGGTGACGTGAGGTCGAGATTGGTCAGACTGATCCCCGAGCAACCCTATAGTAAGGAACGTGAAGCTATCGGGAGTTTGCTTAGCTATCGACTCTCCGGGACGGACTCGCGGGACGCACGCAACGACTGGTCGGACATTGTGGACGGGACCTCACAATTGTGGCGGGGCATCCCTTCGGCGAAGAAGGAGCTCATACGGTCATTCTTCAATCTCATCAATCTCGAAATCCTGAAACGATCCAGGCCGCCGACCTCTACTTTCGATTTTCGATCTGCAAGTATCGGCAACCTTTTTCTTACAGGCGCTCGCCTGTTCAGTGGCAGTTTCGAAAGCGCCATATACCTGCTGAGCGCCGTTTGTGGCATTCCCGACGAAGATATCAAGGTCATTCCAAGTATTAATTCCAACTTCTCTCACCACATCGCTGCGGAGCTCGAAGATGGGAACGTTATAGTAGGACAGAACAGTATCAGCCACCCGTGCATTATTGCGGAGAAGCCTGGTCATGGGAGCACGGTACCAACAGACAGAGCACCAACGATGCTTTCTGTCAACGGCGGCATATCGGTTGGAGACGGTCTCATCTCAAACACCAGTAAGGCTGAAGATACACACGACACAATCCTTGCGCAGGAAGAGGAAGATGCTCACCCGCCCTTTACGCTACGAACCTTGAGGACTAGCAACATCGCGTTTACGAAGTCTGCCGATGAGCTCGATGATCTGCCATCTCGCATTAGTCGAGTTCATTATGTCAACTCTTTCGGACAAGAGATCCTGCCTCCCGCAAATCCTCGAGCCATTCAGGCAATTCAGCAAGCTTCAGTTATCATATACTCGATTGGCAGTCTGTACACAAGTATTGTGCCAAATCTCGTGCTTCGAGGCATCGGTGAGACTATGCATAAGAACAGCGCAGCAGCTAAAGTGTTGATATTGAATGGCTGTCTCGACAGAGAGGTCGGATCTGCAAAATCACAAAGATCATATACCGCGGCAGATTTCATTGATGCAATCGTCAAGGCTGGTGAGCAAAGTCGCGGCATTGTGTGGTCTCCAAAGACTAGGTCGAAAGATAGCATGGCAGACGACAGGTTCGAGACAGGCATAGCGGACCAAGGCACGCAAAGACCAAGCCTTCGCCGTGCTCAATCGGAGGGGCACAGCCTGAAAGTGACGGGCCACAATAAGCAACTGCCATCACCGATGTTAGCTTCTGCTATGCCATCACGTACAGCTTCGCCGGTGGCCTCGCCTGAAATTCCCACCCCACAACCAAGCTCAACAAACATGTCGAGTAGATCCTCGAGCAAGACGGATCCAATATACAAGCACTACATTACTCATCTAATACATCTTCCGAACTCCGAGGGGACACCGTTTGTCGATCAAGAACTGCTATCAACACATTTTGGTATCAAGTGCATCCGTGTCTATGGTAGACGAAATGAAAAAGGTCCTGGGATGTTCTATGACCCACAAGCTCTCCAAGGCGCTATCCAAGCAGTGGTCGGTGGCAAAGGGCAGGCCGATACATCTGCAGATGGAGAAAGCACCGCGTCCGGACCGGGACAGCTAGAAAGAGGAAGAAGGAATACTATTGGGAGGTGACGATGAACGAAACCAGCAATGCAAGCAGCAAGTATGACTTATCGAAGAAAGACTCACAAACGCAGTCTCGGTATCTCGAGACCTGAGCTCCTCCCGGCCGTGAATTCCACAACCCCCATGAAAATCCACATCATCTCGTCACAGAGGTCCATACGCATCAGCCTCACTATCGCAACCCTTGTCCTGATACTTAGACTCTTGACCAATTATTGTCCTTCGGATCGATCTCCTGACCTTATCCCATAGCAAAACGCTGAGCGGCAGCGAACCAGCTTTGCGGCGAGATGTATCCACCAAGGAAAGTTGTCTGGTACCACGCTGCCACCGACCCTGCTTGACTGTCAGCTTCAACCTCAAAGCCACCATGTGCTTTCAGGCTTACCCGCAGCAGGGCCCAGCGGTGTGAAGCCGATCAGTTTGAGAAAAGGTGCTGCCATCCAACCGCTGCCTAAGATTGGGGTCAGGCCAACGCTAATCGCAGAGACGGCTGTGATGTAAGGATGGGCTCTGGCGTGCTCCAAAGCTGCGTCGGTAGCATTTTTTGCTAGTGATCGGATGTTCCCAGGCGTCAGATGAGGTTTTGCAACTGTCAGTACTTGTTCGTACCAGCCTTGTAGCACCCCGAAACTGAGTTGATCGGCCATGTTCAAATGAGAGCGGGGTGTTGGGAGTCTTGAGGAAGTCATAACGAGGGTTCTTGTGCAAACTTGACCTTCCTCTCGATGAGGGACTTGCAAGGCGTATTCGTGGAATGCCCAAGGTTGAAAGCCTTGACACGTCCGCTTTGACGATTTTGAATTAGAGAGTCAAGCGCTTGCTGAAGGACTTGAAATTCAAAGCGATGGGCTTGCGGGCAAGGCAGGAAGTATTGACTAGGCAGTGATGGTCGGGTGAAGGTGGGGCAAGTTTTACCGAAGTCTTCACAAGGTACTCACTAGAATGCTCTTAAGCAGCTTGAAGATGGCCGAGAATGTCTCGATTACTGTCGTCAAACCTTGTGAGACATGATGTGACTCATACCCAGGGAGTCTGCCTTGCCCCTCTCGCGCGTTATGTACGACCCGCGCCGCGTGTTCAGCCGCAACTTGAACCAGGAACACCTCTATCACGTGACAAAAAGGGTCGACAGCCGGGTGACCTTCACACGTCCCTCCTATGCATAGCTCGACGAAATGCAGTCCAGCCATAGCACTTGCGCTGACATTCCGAAGTCACGACAACCTCCTCGAGGCCGAGGAGATCACGTCACGCCATGATAGTTCCACGAAAGCAAACACAAACCCCACTCACCCACCCGCACCGGTCGCACCTTCCTCATTCACAACCATCTCCAGGCTCTGGCACCTTCTCTCCCACTTACCAGACGGTTTCATATCCATCATCTACCAAATTTCAGCTCAAATACAGCTATACGCTCTCAGACATCATGGTGCAATCGGTAGCACACCACCAGACAAGGCGAGTTCCTATAACTGCCTAGCGTGGCCTATATAAAGCGTGTTGTGTGTGTTTCTTCCTGCGTTCCGAGCGTAATGATGGTATGATTGTCAAATGGTGGAGATTCCAGTTCGAGTCTGGATGATGTCGTGCGCTTTCTTTTTTGTTCTGGACCGTTTCGTGGTTGGGGAGTTGGTGGTGGGTTGTTGGCGGCAGGGACGGTGTGGTTGTTGTGGGAGGAAGGTGCTCTGGGCAAGTTCGCCGGAGTAGTGTTCCGATACTGCTGTGTGAGGATACCTGGACGCTGGGAGATTTGGAGACGAGGAAGGGGCAGCAGGCTGGAATGGAGACGTCAGATGCGCGTTGTTCATCAGCTTCGTGGTCAACATTGAGTCTTATCAGCTGGGCCTGTTCTCTTCCTAGAAAGAAGCCACGTGAGAATCCTGATAACACCCCTTCGATACTGTCCTTCGGCCCCGCTTGCTGTATACTCAGATCACAGCGCATTTCGAGTCTTGTGGTTTCGTCTCCTGTGGGTTCCCACCCTGCGTGATACCTCCCACGTCCTGTTCGGCAATTGAAGGCAACTGATGTGCAGCCTCCAAACGCTGCGGCGTGATGAGATAGATCTGCGGCAAGTCTTTGTCCTTGACCAGCTTTTCACAAATCTTCTCGTAACCCAACTTCTCCTTTTCCTCGTCAAGCACCATCTCAACAACGGCCTTACCACACAGCGTAGCGTTTGGCATACCATGACCTGTATACCCGCCACACAGCCATAGTCCCTTTTCGAATATATCTTTCCCACCTTGACTCGGCACCTTGCCGACCCACGGCATATTGTCCCTGGAGTAGCCTTTGATACCGGTCCACTGATGACTAGCCTTCAACTCCTTCAGGCCCTCCGTCTGACCGCCTAGCACCATCGAACGTAGCAACGTCCGACGTAAATAGTCCGCCTCCCCCGGATCAATGATATCGTCATCACTCTCGCCAACACAGTCGTACATCGCAACACTTCTCCCACCACCAAACATCAGATGCCCGCCCCTTCTACTCCCATCCCCATTCGGCGAATCATAAAACGGCCGCTGAATCAGATAGTCATCGTGCTCAGGGTTCCCACCCTCAAACCCCACCATGCCATACGAGTTCGGCAAGCGCTGAGAGCCCACCGGCGGATGAAGAGCGCTCATCTCACACCGCACCGGCACGATCAGATCCGTGAAATCCCTCAACAAGTGACTCGTATACCCATTTGTCGCCAAAACGACATGTCTCGCCTTGACGCTGCCCCTCGGCGTCCGAACCAGCTGTCGATACCCACCCTCGGCCTCGCCTTCCACCGCCTCCACCGCCGTCACGGGCGTGTTGGTCTGCACATTGAGCCTGCCCTCCCTGACACACTTCTCCACGATGAAGCTCACATACTTATACGGCCACAGCTGGCCGGCGCCCTCCGTCAACGTCACGCCACTCGCACCCTTGCCCACGCGATGCGTCCTGACGGCCTCCTCATCCTTCCCCTCCACGACCTTCACCCTCTCCGCCAGCCGGGGCTCGGCTTCGGCCAAGGCGTTGATATCGCGCTTGGCGGCCTCGAACACCGCCGCGTCCCAGAACCCGCGACACCCGGTGACAGCGCGCCACTCGCAGTCGACGTCGTGCGCCTCGATGTACGTGCGCACGGCGTCGACGTTGCGCACCTCGAACGCCGCGACCTCGGGGCTGCGGTCGAACAGCAGCGGCTGGCAGTGGCCGCCGTTGCGGCCTGTGGCGCCCCAGCAGATCTCGCGGGCCTCGAGGAGCAGGATGTCGAGGCCCGCGGCGCGCGCGTCAGACGTCAGGTACCGCGCGACGGAGGCGCCGGTGATGCCGCTGCCGACGATGATGATGTCGGCTTTGGAGGGCAGGTCTGGCGTGGTGTGGTGGTTGAGGAGGAACTGATTGGGTTCAGAGTGCCAGAAGGAGGCGGAGGAGTTGGTGCACGGGAGGGAGGCGGGTTTGTTTTGGTACCGGGCAGGGGTTGGCGTGGTCATGTTGGCAGTGTTTTACGTGGTAGCGGATTGACCGTGTAGTAGAATGGGCGATAGTTATGGGTGCCAGAGGACTGATCTTTATAAAGCCCCAGCGGCGTATAGCAATCGTCTTTGTCCGGAAGGCGAGAGACAGCACATGTGATACCTGCTTATGGAGAAGTCGTTCATCTCCGCTAAGAGCATGTCGTGCCCACCTAGCATATGCAGCTACACTCCATACAATCTACGATGGCGTATAGCATATAGCGTAGAGCTCATGCTGGGATGCTTTAATAATTCTATACAACAGGTATCATTAACGACTTGTCGTAATATGCCATCGAACGCGAATTTGCTATGCAGAAACATGGGTATCCTTTGACTAGAAATCGCTAGAAACAGTAGATAGACAACCTGATGCTTTTCCCATCACACACAAGACAGCCTGAACAGCACCGTCCAAACTAGCTCTAGCAAACACACGATCAATGAGCCAAGAGCCCGGAATCTTGTAGGAGGTTTTCGTGTTGGCAACCAATAAGGAACAGAGGAGTTCACCTAGAACTGATAGCCACCATGGCCACCTCCATAGGCTTGTTGCATGTGCGGTTGATAAGCACCGGCTGTGCTAGGAGAATGACCGTGGCCATAATGGAAGGAACCAGCACTGTTGGGGACAGGACTGAAGGGTTGAGAGCCAGGGGTCGAAGCGTAAGGACTCTGAAGGGTGATACCATGTTGATTTGGAGGACCTGCCCAGCTTGCACGCGGATTGTGGTAACCTAAGTCATATCAACATCCTGCTACACGGAGACAAGTTGTAGTGGTACATACCTCCTAGTGTCATTGGTAGTGGACCACCGTACTGAGGAAAGTGCGGAGATGCGGCACTATAGCCAACTGGCGTGGTGGCAGAGTTCATAGAGGGTTGGGGCGAGTAGTCGAATTGGCCTGCGGGAGGCCTGTCTTTGCCCCACTGTAATCTTGTTAGCTTCTTGTAAAAGGGTGGAAATGCTGGTGCTTACACTGCACTTCAGGGGTCTGCCATTGACGTTGTAGCCCGACAATTGGCAGATAGCCATGGCAGCGACTTCGTGACTTTCCATTTTGATGAAGGCGAAGCCTCGGTCGGATTGGAAGCGAGTTTCGACGACATTACCAAAGTTTTGAAACAAAGGTACGAGGTCGTTCTGAGTCGTGTAAGGGGTAAGGTTGCCGACATAGCAAGTGGTCTGCCAGGTGGGGGTCTGGTTCAAGACCATGTCGTAGGACTGGGTGCCTTGGGTTGGGAACTGGTGGTGACCAAAGGGAGTGGTGGGAGTAATGCCCATGGCTTGCATGGCTTGCTGTTGTGAGATCGAAGGCTGGCCTTTCTGGTTGGCCCAGTTGCAGCGGATGGCACGACTTCCCAGCCATTCGCCATCCATTTTGGCCAGGGCTTTCTCGGCGTCATTGCGCTCCCTAAAGGCAACGAAGCCGTAGCCCCTGGAGCGACCAGTCTTCATGTCCCACATGACGCGGGCTTCGGAAACGGAGCCGAAGGTGGAAAAGGCCTGTAGCAGAATCTCGTCATTGACCTCGTTGCTCAGGTCACCGACGAAGATGTGAAAGTGACTCGAGGTATCTTCCTTGTTGTTGGAGTTTGACTGATATGCCCAGTTGACCTTGATCTCGGAGTTGTGGACTCTGCGGCCGTTCAAGGTGTTCATGGCGCGATCGGCAGCACCCGGATCGTCGTATTCGATGAAGCCATAGTTGAGGGCTTTGGACTGGAACTGTTAGAATCAGGCCTCTGACTGGGTGGCTTGTAGGGGTGTACTCACGTTCTTGTCTGGGATGATCTTTACGGATTGCACATGACCAGTGGTCTCGAAGATCTGTCGGAGTACATCTTCGGTGACTCTCGGGTCCAAGCCACCGACGTACAATGCTCGCTTGTTCGGCTCGGGAGCAGCTCGTGTGACTTTGCCGCCGGATGGAGTAGTGGCGGACATTTGCTGTGGAACATTCTTGTTGTTCTGCGGTATGACAACAGGCGGTAGTGTTGGAGGAGGCATTGGAGGCAGATGAGAGGTGCCATTGGTACCTGGAGGGCTATCCACGCCGGGGGCGCCAGCAGTGGACGGAGGTGGTGGGAGGGTGGCTGAAGCAAAGGTATCAGCCATGGTGTGGCAGAGTAGTAATGTGGCAGTGAAAGGCTGGGTACTTTTTTCTGGCAGAAATGGCTCAAAGACGAGAAGGCTCGGTGAGGAATGGTTGACGAGATAGGGGTCGAAGTCTTAAGGAAATTCGTCGCAGTGTTCTGAACGCAAGAAAGGCTGAAGCCGCTGAGCAATCAAACTCCAACCCAAGATGGACAGAGGGATGACGAGATGGGAGGATATGAGAGGAAGGTAGCGACTCGAGAGGAAGAGAAGTCGAGAACAAGGTGCGAGTACCAAGCGATTGTTTGTGTAGCTTGTGTAGCTTGTGTGAGGTGGCAGCAGACACGAAGCCGATTAGCGACTTGTTTGCTGCAACTAGCCGTCGTGGGTGCGCAGTCGCAGTCGCAGTCGCAGTCGCAGTCGCAGCTACAAAAGATGAGGAGAAGGAGACGGATAGGAGACACCCAACACTGGCAGATGGCTAGATGGAAGCTGGAGAGTTTCAGATTCGGAATTTACCAAGTGACTCGTCGCCGCCAGCGTTTAGCTTCGCTGTCGGTGAATGACTCGTCCACGGCGGGAGGTCGAAGATAAAACTCTAGGTGTAGTAGCTTCTCAGTCTGGGGGAGAAGGCGCAGTCCCTGGACTCCTGTCCCCAGACCTACAAGTGCAAGCCTGCTTACAAACAGCCTCTGCCGTTTGAAACACTAACTAACCGAATACTCGGTGCTAAGGCAGCTGCCGCTGTGGAGTGGTCGGAAGGCGGAAGACGGAAGACGGGGGATCACTGATCGCCCTTGCCGTCAATAAAGTTAGTTGACCTGGGAAACAGTCGGCTTTTCGTCATTGCGACAAGCAAGCAACAGGCGTAGGACCAAGCAAGACTGCACCTCCCGCTCCCATCCTCGACTACATCTCATGTCATATCATATCATGGCGACCGCGACTCCGCCCGCGGTGCAGAATGCGCCCAAGACACCCACCCCCAAGCCATACGACCCTGTGCAGACCGTCGCCGGCATGTTCAGTGGCTCCATCATGCGCCTCGCGTACGTCTTGCAAGACCCCAAGAACTACAGTGAAAGCACCAAGATCATCCTCGCCGAATGCACCAAGAAGTACCAAGATGCCCTCGACGACTGCCAAATCCAGATCCTCGATGCCAAGTGGTATCTCGAGCGAAAGCTGGCGGAAAACAGGGCTCGAAGAGAGGCAGAGGCCAAGGCTGCGCCCGTCAAGAGGAAGCTCGATCAAGTAGACGATCCCCAAGAACACCAGCAGCCAGAGGGCACTCCTACGAAGCGCGCGAGATCCAGCGAACGGCCGTCACCAACACCTGCGCCCACCCAGCAACCCTCGCGACCAGCCTCGCCTTCGCCAGCCCAGTCCATGCCTCAATCGCAAGCACAAGCACAGCCAAAAGAGCCACCGAAGCCAGCCGAGCCAGAGAGACCAACCCTAGAAGAGAAAAAGCTTCCAGAAGCACAGTCTCCCGCTCGAGACGACCACTTCAATACCGACGACTTTACCAAGCCCACTCCTCAACCCACTCCAGCTCTGACCAACGACGATTTCACCTTCGAGTCCATGTTCGAGGGTCCTCTAGAGGACAACAACGAGTCCGCAGACAACGACGGTCTAGGCATCGACTTCAACATGGACGATACTCTCGCCCAATTCACCCAAGACGACTCCAACACTCAGACAAACACACAACCCCGACAACAGCAACAGCAACAGCAACAGCAGCAACCCCAACAACCTCAACCTCCACCCCACTCCCAACCTCAAGATCCCTCTGCAGGCCAAATGCCCCTCCTCCAAGGCCTAGAACAATTCGCAAACCAGCCCGACCCGTTCGACTCCCAGAATCCTTCCTCAAACCCCGCATCTCAGCCCATGCAAAACCAACCCAGCAACGTCAGCAACACGAGCAACCCCTTCACTTCCAACGAGCCCAACATCTGGGACAGCATGCTTGCAGACGAGACCATGAATTTCGACAACGCCGAATTCGAGAACATGGACAACATGGGCACCATGGGCACCACAGGAAGCAACCAGGACGATTTCGCAAACATGAATCTCAACATCAACATGGACGCCGGCGATCCGGACTGGGATGATATTTTTTGAGTGATCACGAGAATACTGCATCCGACCAATACAATGGCTAGGGGAGTCTAGGACCTCGAATCTGATTTGATTTGATTTGATCTGATCTGATCTAATTCGGTTCTCGAAAGATACCCAGTCTGTCTCAACTCCATGAGTTCGACTGCTAGTACTGCGCTTGCCATACCGTAGAAGTTAGCCCGATCCCAGGTCAAGGCAGAGTCAAAAGGGCCTAGAGAAGAACATGACATATCAACAATATAAGAACTATGCTTCACGTCACAGTCCGCGCACGGCACGAGTGTACAAGACGTTGATTCCGTTATAACAGAGGACTTCACATAGCCATGGAAGAAGCCAGGTCAGCCCGGCCACCGCGAGCGATGCACCACAAGCCATCAATTCCACGCTTGACCCTCGCATACCAGACCAATCCCCATGTCGTCTCGTGCTGGTGCAATCCTCCATTCCGCATTTGCGTGTAATGACAACGAATGATATTAGTGGGGCGGTTTTTTTTTCCTTATTAGAACATGTGCCATAATCCACAGCTAGGTGCACTACCGATGCTGTAAACTATCACACAACATTATAATCACGTCCTTACGCTGACTTTGCCGCTCCTCCTCGTAGCTTTCCTCCTCGATGATTACGTCGGTACGCCGAGCTGTTGGCGTGTCGGCTTGGTCCTCGGTGGCTGCCATTGCCAGAACTAGGCGTCTTGACAGGGAGGTCCCTCTTAATGCTCCTCTCACTGCCAGGAGCTCGGATGATGGCGAATTGTTGTTTCGCGAACTTGTCCTCTTTCCACTGCGACCCTAGGAAGATGAATGCACTTTGTGTGTCGGGTGGTGTTGGTACCATGCGGCTTGGAATTGCTCTTGGCCATACAATCGCAGGTGCGTCGCCAGGGAAGTATAAGATTGGGAGTGACCCAGCTTCACGGTCTTCAAATAGATCTTCCTCCTCTTCAACAGCTTTTGTTGTCGAGATCATGGAATCGTCGGTCATGGATGCGGATGAACTTCGAGGTAGAGATACCGACGCTGAGCCTGCAGGCATGACATCTAATGGTTCCTTAGTCGCAGAAGTGACTGCTAGTGCGTGCTGAGACGACCGAGATCCGTGCGAAGCCTGATTGACGTCAGATGCTTTTCTATTGCCGTTGCCGAGCAATCCATTAAATCGCTCTTGCCAGGATGGGTTTTGTACAATTGGTTGTGATACTCCTCGCAGGGGAGAGACGGGTTTTGGCGCTGGCATCGAGACTCTAGCTGCCCATGTCATCGGTTGTTGAGGTGTGGGTGACATTGCAGCCTGGGCTGCAGGTTGTAGGGGGGCAGGTGCGTGTGTAGGCGCAGGTGGAGTCGATGGTTTGGCAGGTGGGAGCTTCACGACTGCCTTTTCTGGAGGAAAGCGAACGATTGGCCGAGATAATGGTGCGTCGAAAGCGTACGCAGGATGAGAACTATTCACCTCTTCTGCAGGTGGAGGTGAGGGGCTTCTGGGGAGATCGACCGAAACATAATTGACCGCACGAGGCTGAGGTGAAGACACACCGTTCACCTGCTGAGGGAAGAACCGTGACCCACGGGTGGATTGAGTGCTAACTGAAGCTGGCGGCATGGAGCCCACGGCACCAAACATGTTCGAAGGTGGCATGTTGATCTGCGCCACCGAGGTGACATGTCGCTGATCTGGTTGCGCTCCCAAGTGCACCTGTTTGAACGTCTCGTCAAAGTTGTAGCTTGCTTGTGGTCGTGCACCTGTGCGCTTCTCCTCCTCTCTTTTCGCGGCCAGCTCGCGTTGGTTTGGCTCAAATTCTGTACGGTCTTGAACTCTGGCAACATTGTGAAAGTTTTGCCAGCCGCCAAGAGCAGTAGTCGGGTGTGATGTACCATAGCCATTGACCGCAGGCTGTTGGTGAGGCGAAGCCTGATGATGCTGGGCTTGAGGCGGTGGGCCAATTGGAGCAGGCGGCCTTACAGGTAGCATAGAGTCGGCCTCGCTGTTGACAGCTAGCGGTATAGGTTCTGGCGAGGTCATGTTCTGAAGTGCCTGCGACCGAGTCTCTGGTACGTGTTGATGAATCTGTCCCAGCTGCGGTGACTGACCAACAGTCGGCGTCTTTCCATTCATCCACCCTTGCCCAGTAGAAGATGCTCGAGAGGAGAGATCCTGAGGTGCATAACCGGCGAGAGTCTGATCGAAAGTGCCGTTGCCAAGTGCTTTGTTATGGGGAGCGCCCCACAAGTTACTCGTTGGCGCTGCCCTATGGTCATTGCGGCCCCAACCGCGAGCCTCCGACACAGCTGATACAGGACGATTGACCCTTGGAATGGGTTCTGGCACTGGACCGGTTTCGGAGGAGTGTCGGTTGACAGGAGACTCTTGGATGCCATTCACGGCTGGCGGCTCAGGAGAGATCTCCTCAACAGCCGGCTGTAGGTTATGCACGTTTGACAGTGGCCGGGTATGCTGTTGTTGTGCAGTATTTGGCACGTTCCTCTTGACACTGTCCATTGGGTGAACCTTCATCATGCCATATTGCTGTGGCTCCCCAGTTGCGGTCGGCTGTGGTGGCTTGGGTGGGGAGGCGGCGACAGCTGCAGGTACAGGCTCTTCCAGCTTTGTGTCTTTGGCAGCTTGTACCGCTCTTTCTACCTGCTCTCGGGATTTGGCTTCAGCTTCACTCTTGGCTTTTGCTTCTTGCTCGGCCCTCACAGCTTTAGGATCTGGACCAAGAGACAACAACTTTTGCCGAATCCGTTCTTGTTTCTCGGCCTCTTGCCGAGCCTCACCTTCCAACCTTCGTTTCCTCGCCAGCTCTGCTTGCTCCCTCATCAACTTTCGTTGTTGCGCTCGCTGAGCTTCTAGTTCAGCATCCGTCTGGCCAGGGCCGGTCATAGGCTCGGCTGCTCTGGTTTGATATGCTGGTGTTGTGACTTGTGGAGGGTTTGGGAGAGGGTGTTGGTCATCTTCGACGATCGCCGAACCACCGAGCGCGATTGAGGCATCGCCAGATTTGATAGACATTCTCCTGGCCAGTTGGCCACTTTCTCCGGAAACGGTGGAAGAAGCCCGCCGTCTTATGACATCCGAGCTCGTTCTGTTGGTTTGGAACGCAGCAGAGGGTTCGGGGGCGTGGGCATCGGCCGGTCCACCACGTTGTAGAACTGCTGAAGCGCGGAAGCCATCGTTGCGAGACATACGCCTTCGATTTTCAGGCACAGATTCGTAGCGACCAGAGTTGGGCATGAACAATTGAGGCTGGGCAGGATCACGCCGGGAGCGGTTGAAGCTATCAGCTGAGATCTCGGTTGCAGGTGAAGGACCGGACATGGATGAGGCTGGCAATTGACCATTGGTGAGATGGCGTACAGGAGGCGGCATGGCTAACTGGGGGTTGATCTCTACGGGCGAGACCTTCTCGACCGGGGGTAATTTGGCCCATGGAGATTTCACTGGAGCTGACACGGTATTAGACGGAAAAGAATGTAGAGGAGTCTTGTCGCCAGGTCCCTTTGACAACTGAGCAGTCTTTTGTTGACTCTCTGCTCTTGCACCAACCTTCAGAACTGTAGCATTAGGACCGATCGAGGTGGAAAACGTAGGAGCAGGTTTTGGTTCGGCGAGCGATTTCGACCCGTCGGCGGCAGGAGTGCTTGGTTTCGAGGTGGCAGCGGACTTGACTAGAGGAGTTGAGTCGGCCGGGTTGACGGTTGTCTTTGTTCCATCCCCCCACTCGATAGTCTCGGGCGCCCAATCATCCTCGTCGTCTTCATCGATATCGGCCCATTTTGCTTCTTTCCCTTCGCCATTGTCCTGCAGTCTGGATGTCAGATGAATGCCGTACTGCAGTTTCAGCTCTTCATCCGTAAGGTTCTTGGTGCTCGGCTGAGGAACGATTCTGTTCTTATTCCAGACCTGCATTGGATCGGGGGCCGCGGTTCGAAAAGGCTTGACCTTTTGGGCAAGAGAACTGGTGGTTTTGGCGACGAGGCGGGGGCGACCTATTGGCTGTGCTTGGGAGGATTGCGCATTCGGGACTGGAGCTATGGGATCCAAGATTAGAAAAGCGGAACATGGGTAGCACACGTAGCAGTAGCATACCTTTCTCTGGTGTCGGCCTGGTGGCATTTGCGGCAACGACTTTCGGCACGGAGTATTTGGCAAAGCTGAGTGGTTTGGCAGCAGCGAGCTTCTTGATGGGTCTAGCATCTGTAGATTTGGCATCACCAACACTACCATCTGCGCGACTCGTATCGGTGTCGGAGCGTGCGGTGCCATCCTCGAGGGCCTGCTCGTCACGTCCTGATGGTTGTGTGGTGGTATGAAGGCCATTCTCTTTCGTAATGACACCAACTTCTCCTTCGTCCCCTTGGTTAGATTGCGATTGAGTCGTGGTCCCAGGTGCGCTGGGCGGCGAAATCTCGCCGACCAGCCGTGTTGAGTTCACCACATCTTGACTGCTCAACTCTGCCATAACAAACTTAGGTACTGGTAATGCAAGATGTCAGTCCTTCGTCTGCCGTACACTCTGCTGTAAGGTTGCGCGAGGATGAGACGTACTGGTTAAGGTAGGATGTCCGCCAGATTGCTGTCGTGTGGAGGCGGATGATGGCTGATGAAGGATGCAGGTGCAGGTGCAGGTGCAGGCAGTTGCGATATGGCCCACTCGCTTTGTGCAGATGTCAAGGGCACTTCAAGGCGCTTCGTCCGCTTTCTGCTGCCCTCGTCAAGCGCCGAACAGTGATAATACAGGAAGTACACCAGGAGAGTCACGTATTACCTGCCGATAGGAGTCGACTTGCGCCTGCAGTCACGGGTCATAAGAGTCACTACGGCAGTGATCGACCTTGGCGCGGCTGACTCGGTGTCCGCTAGCCCGCAGCCGCGCACGTCTTGACCCTCCACTCGGTAGTAGCCATGTCTCAGCAGGCCACAATAATAGGGATGATAGTATTGGCCAAAATTTACCACGGGCTCAGCATCGGCATGAAATGCACGTGAAGCTGTAGTGCAGTGTTAGACACTAAGATGAATGGAGAGAGATCGTCTGTCGAAGAGAGATCTCAACCCTAATGCGTTCTCTTGCCACTAGCATTTCTCTATTGTCTTATGTCCAGCAGTGTCTTTGGCAACGACGAGTCTCCTCAAGCTTCCAGGGCGTCTTGCAGCCCGAACAACGCCGGGACCTGTGTCTGAGAAATTCGCCTGGATGGTAGCCACAGGAGTAGCAGTAACACCGAACATGAAACCTGCCAATCACGATGATCCCGATCAACTCGAACTTCGCAAGCTTGTTACTCTGCAATCATCATTTCCAGTTCAACGAGGAAGTACTTGTTAGAAGAAAAAACATGTTTCGGTTCAAGCTGTCATACTTCTATGATCATGTATGTACAATGTTGGAAACACGAATCTTGCTCCACTCCTTCTCTAATGAGCATTGTTCTTGTGGTGCCCTGTTAAAGTCAGCTCCATCGCTGGGTCCAGAATCGCGAAAACATACTCAAGTGGTAGTAGTACTCAAAGCCATAGCCAAGGGCCATCAAGCTGAAAATCAAGTGCCAGATTGCTAGTAGAAGAGGTTAGCAACACTCTCACAGCAGACCACTTGCAGACTCTCAGAGTCGCTCTTTGCAAGACTTACGTGCAGCTGACGGGTTCTTGCCCATGTATCTAGCTTGGTATCGGCCGATGAGTCCGCCTGTTGCTCGATCTGGCGCAGCGCCTTTAGGCAGTCGCTCGTAGAACTTGGCTATTCTTGCCATACGGACGGCATCCTTAGCTGCACCGAGGCCCTGGTCGCGGTCAGATTCATTCTCTGCATGTTTCATCCTTTTTCTGTGACGCCGAAGAATCCAATGTGGTTGCTGGTACTCCTTGAACCATGTTTGCGTAGCCAGACTGAGCCTCAAGGCACACTCTACAGAGCACGACTCTTGGTCGGATCCCATTGGAGTTCATTAATAAGAAGGGTAGCGTGCTTGAGGAGTGACGCAGGGTATGCTCGTGTACGGGGTGTTCTTACCGCAGGGTTGGCGACCTAGTATACTGTTAGCAGCTGCAAATTTGAGGCTCAGAGCGCACTTACCTTCGGGGGCACGAGAGAGGAGAGACCTCGCTTAATGACGAACGACATTGTGCTATTGTTATGGTAGTGTATCGTGCAAAGTCGTCGGGAAGTGAGTCTCTATACTAGACGTTGACTGGGAGCTGCAGTCCGAAGTTGAAGCTTCTGCGCTAGTGGTGGACCTTGGCGCTAGTGGCCTCTTGCCCCAGCTGTTGCGACACCGATGTCCATGACTTTAGTCCTACAGCTTACAACACCTCCCACACAACAATCACGATGCCTCCTACGAACTCACTCAGACTTTTCCAAGCCGTCAAGGCGGCCAGACCACCAACGCGATGTCTGTCAACAACCACCTCCCGCTGGGTTGCCGATCCTCGAGACCAACCAGCTTCACATCGCATGGAGGCTACAGAAGACCAGGCTTCTATTGTAGTGCCTGATGAAACCACAGAAGGCTCGGTCAAGAAGTTTCACCCTGAACACCAGCCCGACTACAGAGCCCATGTCGATCATGGTACAGGATTGTATTCTCCAGTCCCGCGGAAGGTACAGGACGGTAGTGAACCGGGCGAAAGTCTAGCAGCAGCTGTGCTTTCAGGTGCTCCCGTAGATTTGCAGGCTCGGACTGTCAGGTAGGTATCCGAGCTTTATGAGCAAGAGCTTTGGCTGACCGATGCAGGATATTCAAGGCTGCGAAACCAGCAACACAATCCGGCTCGTGGGGTTCTCATGCCTGGCGTATGGACTGGGATCCTCTGCCGAAGGGACACAGGTGGGAGAATCCTCTGATGGGCTGGCAGTCTTCGGCGGACGCCATGCAAGGTACAAAACTGCAATTCAAAGACAAAGAAAGTGCTGTAGCCTTTGCTGAGAAGCAAGGTTACGAATACTACGTCTCAGAGCCACAAGAGCGGAGGTTCGTGCCGAAAGCATATGCAAACAACTTCTTGCACGAGCCGGGTCCATTGAAGCACATCAAGACGAAATGAAGCTCTAAAGCAAGATATGATATACGGCGTTTGGGCCATTACCATGGAGCATTGCCTCTTTCAAATGAGGCATGGCCAAGGTATTTCTGTACATATTTGCTTCCTGTGTTAGCATGAGAATGGAGACATTCTAGAATCAGCCGGTGAATTGGACAATGACTGAGGCTTCATACGCCGCATGCTAATACAGTAACAGAGGTCGTGGCGGTGCGAGTCCTCCTTACCGGTCTTCGCGGGACAGCAACACCACAAAAAGAATGAGCAAGCCTGCGGCATGGCCTTGCAAAGTTGGCGAGGATCGTGCCCACGGACATGGAAGCAAAGGCCACCTACGACTCAGCTGAACGACGAAACGTAGTTACACCGTGCAGCGGTGTCGACTGCCACTCCTACAGCTCTAGCTCCCAGTCCCAGTGCCACTAACGATCGCGACTGTCTCAGTCAAACCACAAAGATTGTATCTGTGTCGCTATCCTTCTTCACCTCTGGGAAGCGTTAGCATGGTACAAGCAGAAGTCGATTTGCGGCTTGCGAAATGATGAGCGCTCCGCTTGAAACCGACTCTGAAAGCGCTTTCAAAAACGTGCGACAGGTTCAGCTTATATTGAACACTCCACTCTGTCTATCAAGTCGAATGCCCTGCAAGTACGGTGTACTGTAACACTGGCTCTAGTTGCGCTTGAGCCAGCCTAATCTTGTTCTCTGCGACGCCGATAGCGTAGCGTCTGTGCGCTGACCTTGATGACGTCGCGGGCTACACCCTCGTCGATCCTGCCGCCGCCATCTCCCTCCTGACCCAAGAAACCAGTTTCAGCGTGGTTGTGCTTGCAATTGATACGTTCGCGTCGCACCTGCTGTGATCTAGCGGTGGTCCTTGAATTAATCATGCGGCCGATGATGTCGTTCTCACACCTTGAGACACGCCACTGACAAGGCTCTCTTCGTAGAATATAAACATTGCACGCTGCTCTACTTATTTGTATACACCTCACTCACTCAATACTAGCCATAATCTCGCAAGAAGAGGACACGATTAAAAAGCATATCCCTTCACTGACATCTAAGATCACAAGCAAGATGGGTTTCTTGAGCTCCGGCGGACGCTGGTTCAGCTCCAAGACGCGAGAGCACTCTGCAAATATGTCCAAAGAGGCAAATAAGACGTGAGCTGCCTATTTCGCAATTGCTTACAATCAGGCTAACACGCGCTCAAAGCGTCGCACGCGACCCCAACGTGCCAGCCGACGCGCGCTTAAGAGCGGGCTTCAGAGGCATGGGCGACAAGTGGAAGCAGAGCCGAAACAACAGACAGGCTGCTGCTCACAAGCACGCTGCGAAACACAACTACTAGTATCGGAGGCTCGAGAAGCAGCAGAAGACACAGCTGGAGGGCCTGAGGACTCGTTTATGGCGAGGAAGGAAGCACCACGGATGATACCCTATGATTCACGACTTTTGATATCTTTACATTATTAATATTGTATTGGCCGTTCTGGTGGAGCGCAGGAGCAAATCTAGGTAGAGACTAGAAATTGCAGACTATGTTTCATAGAACGGTCTCAGATTGTTCTATCCAAGTCTTGCCACACAAGCGAATCGGTCTGACAAGTCCCGCAGTTATTGTGATGAGACTTCGGTGATCGGGCTTCTTACCCTCGACTGAGGCGACTTCCCAACTCACGACACAGCCAGTGCGGACAGTGAATACTTGCGCAGCACTTGACATCGACGATCACTCCCCAACCGCACCATAAGCCTCCCCACCCGCCTCTTCATCCAACGCAATACACTCTTGCAAGCCCGCCAAGTTAAAAGCATTCTTTACGCCCGCAGCAGCATTCTGTTCACTGCAGAGACCAGTACTTCTCAACGTCTCGAACTCTTTCTTCACCGCATCCATGATAGGCTGGAAGCAAATAACAGGATGTATCATGATCCGAAATCCAAGCTTCTGCGCCTTCTCCACGCTCATATTAGGCGTCGTCCCACCAGGAACCATATTCAAAAATGTATACGTTCCCTTGAAGATCTCATTGACTTTCGCCGCTTCTTCCTCGGATTCCATCGCTTCGAGGAACACAACGTCCACGCCAATCCGCACCGCTTCCTGCAGTCGTTCGACTGCCTCGTCGAAGCCAAACGACTGTCTTGCATCGGTCCGCGCAATAATCAGCATGTCTGACCCAGTCTCATTCCTGGTCTTCACTGCGGCCCGAAGCCTAGCGTAATACGTCTCGCGATCCACGAGCTGCTTCCCGAGTAAGTGTCCGCAACGCTTCTGCTGGACCTGGTCTTCGATGTGCAGGGCGGCGATACCAGCTCGAGCGTATTGCGCTACTGTCCGCGAGACCATGACCGGGCCACCATAGCCGGTATCTGCGTCGGCAATGACGGGCACTGCGGGACTGAGAGAGGCTATCATGCTTGCATTGGCGACCATGTCGTTCAGCGTCGCCATGCCGAGATCGGCCCAGCCCAGTTTTGATATTGAAGTTCCTGCTCCTGTCTGATGGTGATTAGTACCACGTTTGGTAACGAGCATGTGCTTCACACCATGTACAATGCGTCGAATCCAGCTGCTAGGGCCAGCCTGGCGGTGAAGCCATCGAAGACCCCGGGAGCGACGACTAGTTTATTCGGGTCTGCCAGTAGTTGTCGTAGACGCTTTGCGCCGGTTAGTGGGGCGACCGCCATTGTTACCATGTACTCCTGCAAGGTACAAGATCAAATTAGTGACTGGCAAGATGTGACAAGAATCAGCTAAGAGGTCTTAGAGGCGTTGCATCAATTGAGGTCATTGGAGTTTGCAGATATGAGGCGGAATCAGCTTCGGAGCTTCGTCGGATTTGCTGGCCCCAGCGACCCTCGGTCGTACGTGGAACTTTGGTCATTGCGTAAATTGTCCGTTATTATGCGGCGCATTGTGGGAAACGGGATCAAGCAGCAAGTTCAACTCGTTTCGGAAAGGTCAAGTGGCATTGAGTCGGTGCCTCTGATACCCAGGGATAGAGTAGCTGTGATAGCTGGAGGCACCACGCAGAAGAGGGAGCTTTCGAGGGTGCGTTGGCGGTCTTCTAGGCAGTACCCACTCTTGCTGTCGGCACCAATTGCAGGTGTCTTTATCTGCAACGTTTTCTGCTTCCTCTGCTTCTTCTCCCGGTGATACTCAGATACAAAGACGGGCCTGGCACCTTGATGTGAGCTTTTCATGATGCAAGCTTAGCGATTGCCTCAGTGCAATGTGACAATAAATCACTTGCCTTCTTGCCGTTTCCGGAAGGTATCACCAACCCGTTCACGGCAACCAATCGTGAAAAGTCCTTCGTTTACCATATGCATGTTGTCGTCCTCCATCTGCTCATGAGGAGAAGCTAGATACCATAGGTTCGGACATGTCACACATGCTCTTTTGAATCGTGATGAAAGTGTTCGATAATATCACCAATCGTTTGAGCGTGCAAAGCATATTCCACAGGTACAGACGATCTCACTGAAATACAATACTGTTCAGTCAACAATCATGAAGGCTTCCCTAATCCTGGCGGCCCTCAACATGGGGCTAGTGTCAGCTTTGTGGCCTATACCTTCCTCTTACCAGTCCGGAAATGAAGTGCTATGGATCGACGGCAATGTTAAGATCAACTACAATTTAGATTCGAAGGTATGTTTTCAGCGGTCAGCGGCAGTGAGTAAGAGCTGATGTGACCATCAAGAACGAAAGCAACCCACCTCGGTATAGTACATCTCGGGAGATAGTCAACACCGCGGTGCAGAGGGCGATATTCACAATCTTCGAGCAGAACTTCGTACCTTGGAAATTCAACCCTCGAAATTCAGACTATGAACCTGATACGGGCAATCGGCAGTATGTCAAGTCGATAACATTAAAACAGAATCAAGATGACCCTGCCAACGTCACGAAAACTTTTTCCGTGGTCGACGAGAGCTATACGCTATCTATGCCCACGTCTGGAGAGGTCACGATCACAGCGAACAGCTCGATAGGTCTCTCACACGGTCTCACGACCTTCACGCAGCTCTTCTTCCAGCACAGCGTTCACGGTGTCTACACAAAGCTTGCTCCAGTCACAATCAATGACGCGCCAAAATTCAGCCATCGAGGGCTGAACATGGATACTGCTCGCAACTACTTCCCCATTGATGACATCATGCGCACGCTCGATGCTATGGCGTTCAGCAAGATGAATTTCTTTGTAGGTCATATTCTAGCCGTAAGGCGCTCATGCTGACTCTCAAAAGCATTGGCACATCACAGATGCCCAAAGCTGGCCTTTGGAAATTCCAGCTCTGCCAGAGCTTTCCGCTAAAGGTGCATATGCCTCGGGTTTGGTATACTCTCCCGAAGAGCTAGCCGCGGTGATGCATTATGGCAACATGCTCGGCATCGAAACAGCAATCGAGATTGACATGCCTGGACACACGTCGTCGATCTGGTTCTCCCACCCTGAGCTAATCACAGCCTTCAACGCGCAGCCATACAGTACATATTGCGCAGAGCCGCCATGCGGATCCTTGAAGCTGAATGACTCAGCAGTGTATTCTTTCCTAGACACGATGTTCGACGACCTCTTCCCTCGGATAAGCGAGTATTCGGCCTATTTCCACAGTGGAGGAGACGAAGTCAATTTCAACGCGTACTTACTCGACGATACGGTGAAGTCTAATGACACTGCCGTCCTGCAGCCGTTAATGCAAACATTTATTGATCACGTCCATGGCAAAATTCGAGCAGCTGGCTTGACGCCGATTGTATGGGAAGAAATGTTGCTTACCTATAACTTGATAATGGGCAGCGATGTAATGGTGAACTGCTGGCTATCTGATGAATCTGTTGCTCAAACTGTTGCCAAAGGCCATCGTGCCATTGTTGGCAACTACAACAATTGGGTGAGTCCATTCTGGCTGTGCTGTTGGGCACCTTGTACTGACTTATGCTACAGTACCTTGATTGTGGCCAAGGGCAATGGCTCGATTTTTATCCCAACGTCTCGGCACAGTATTACCCTTATGCCGATTATTGCTCCCCGCGCAAGAACTGGCGTCTGGTATATGCTTTGGATCCCCTCACCGGCATTCCGGAGAACTCGACGCATCTCGTTGTTGGCGGTGAAGTACACCTATGGGCTGAACAGATCGACCCGATCAATTTTGATAAGCAGGCTTGGCCACGAGCTGCTGCAGCGGCCGAAGTACTGTGGAGCGGTGCAAAGGATCCAATGACTGGCCAAAACCGTAGTCAGGTTGATGCAGCACCTAGACTCAGCGAATTTCGCGAAAGGTTGGTCGCAAGAGGAGTTGGCGCCGAGCCGATTCAGATGCCGTTCTGTACACAGAATGGTACGTAATGCTATATGGCCTAGCTGCTATAGACATCGGTGGAGATAGTCGCAACGTGTTCGGACTACAAAAAGACCTTTGACCGCTAGTATCAAGCATTCGTGTAGAGAACCAAGATGACAGCGAAGTCTCTTCTACCTTTGCACTCGAAGTCATCATTCAGCAATGCCGAATACTCTGACTGGAACAGCAAGAGTGCCATCGACTCTTAGCTTGCGAATAACGTAGGCAACAAGGAATCCACACGGTGAACAGGGTGCTTTGCGAATCTGAACTCGGCCATAAAGTGTCCAGTCGCATTAGGATTTGCAACACTATAATTACTCTTAGCCAGAAAGCATGTCAAGCACTTATACTAGGCCATTTCTGCTGCGAAGATGTTCCAAACGATATGCCCAGGACAAGTGGCATGCCAGTCGTCGAGGATAAGTTAGGCATGGAAGCTCACTGGCTCGTCGCTCGAGTCTTGGTGGATCTCGACTCAGCTCGACTTACTAGTCCCAGAATAGATTAGTCCTCCGAGGCCTCGACAGTAGCATCCACCATCTACTGTTCTTTCCATCCATTCATTCAAGTATCTTCACAACTTGCGATTGTTTTGCGATTGTTTTAGGCGGGATTGCTGACCAGGTCTGAGACATAGATCAGGATTTGTGCATATCATCCTTACTTTGCTTTCTCTTTGCACGTAATTTAGCTACCCAAGCCTCCGTGTAGGGAATTCAAAGTGTGCCGCAATGAGCCAATAAAAAGATCTCAACAGCACATAACTGTCGACGTCGACAGCATTGACCCAAAGGACCAACATGACGGAAGCTGTGCCTGTTAAGACCCCCGGGCGCATGTCAGTCGACAGTCTAGCCAAAGCTCACTACAAGCCACCATGGGCACACATGAGTATCATCGGCATCGCTGGCTCTTCCGGCTCAGGCAAGACATCATTAGCGGTTGAAATAGTCAAGACCCTAGACCTACCATGGGTCATCATCCTGTCCATAGTGGGTACTTCTGATGCAGCATCTACCACTAGTCTGCTGACCAAGAACAAGGACTCTTTCTACAATTCGCTTACACCAGAGGAGAATCGTCTAGCACACGCCAATGAGTTTGACCTTGACTCTCCTCAATCGATAGATTTCGATCTGTTATATCAGTGTCTGAAAGACTTGAAGCAAGGGTAAGCAAGTTCCAAGCGAGCAGGACTTTGGTGATCAGAAGTGTCTAAAGGGTTCGATGACTCTTATATGGGTTTGCCTTTCGTCGGCATACACTGTTTGAGGCAGGCACTCCATGTTATTGAAATTCGATATGTGTACCCAAGGACCAAGCGAGATCTGATCACCTCAAGCTCGACACCTGAGCATGAAGCTGACTCTTATTAGCAAGCGCACAGACATACCAACATATTCTTTCGAAAAGCATCAGAGGCTCGACAAGACGATTTCATTGTACTCACCCCACGTCATTGTTTTGGAAGGTATACTGTCACTTAACGACCCCCGAATCCTAGATATGCTCGACCTGAAGGTCTACATGGAAGCGGATGCCGATGTCTGTCTATCCAGACGAATTGTGCGTGACGTTCGAGAACGAGGCCGCACAATCGAAGGAACAATCAAGCAGTGGTTCAGCTCCGTCAAACCGGCGTTTACCAAGTACGTCGAGCCTCAACGCGAAGTGGCCGACCTAATCGTACCACGAGGTATGATGAACAAGATGGCAATTATCATGATTGTGGGACAGACGAGGCAGATTCTGAAGGAGAAGTCGCTTGAGCACAGAGCCGAGCTAGAAAGGCTAGGCAAAGAGGTTGAAGATCAACCACTATCTGGAAACGTGGTTCTGTTGGAGGATAAACCACAAATTAAAGCTATCGTAACGCTACTTCGAAATCCGACAACGATATCTAATGAATTTACGTTCTACACGGATCGCTTCACAGCATTGCTAGTCGAAAAGGCGCTCGACTGTCACAACTTTCTGGCGAACACAGTTACGACAACACAGGAAAACGAATACCATGGTCTGAAGTCAGCAGGCACAACATCAGCCGTTGTGGTCCTCCGCGGCGGAGGATGTATGGAGACTGGGCTTAGACGGTCGATACCGGACTGTCTTACCGGAAGACTACTCATACAATCCAACTATCGTACTGGTGAACCTGAGCTACACTACCTCAAGCTGTTTCCAGACATCGACTCTCACGAGACTGTCCTATTGCTGGATCCGCAGATGTCGAGTGGTGGCGCAGCATTGATGGCTGTCAAGGTCCTGGTTGATCATGGCGTTTCGGAGAAGAGAATCGTGTTTGTCACTTTCATGGCCGGTAGGAGAGGCGTGAACAGGCTGACTAGTGTTTTTCCTGGCATCAAAGTGGTGGCTGGCGAGATCGTTGATGATTTCGAGAGACGTTGGGTCGAAGATAGATATTTTGGATGCTAGCAGGAAGAACTGAGGATAAGCAAGTATTGGGCTATTGCATTGTTAGGCGCTCACCATTGTAAGCAACAGAGTGTACATAAGAAAGCATTTCGAACCACGAACTTCATTGAGCTATCAGCCTTGAATGCGGGTAATTCGTCCGCCTGACATCAAAGATAGCACTGGCTGCGGCCGTCTAAAGTCAAAATACAATCACTTTATAGATAGTCATTCACGCGACTTATCACTCCACAACTTCATGTTATTGTTGTTTACGATCGAGGCCTACACTAGATGCACAAGATGGATCTAGCATGGAACCTAGCATACAGCACGTTATTGGCTACTCTCTCGACAACTGCCCTCGCCTTCGCACGCGCCCTGAGTGGTCAGAAAGTCGGCTGAAGGAACAAATCGGAACGCCGTATGACACGTATCAGCCAAGAGATACGCCCTGGAATGGTGTATGCCACCTCCACACCCTTTACCCCGTCCCCTTTTCCCTCTACATAACCTTCGTTGATTACTGCGTCCTTCTTCTTCACTCTGCAAGCATGCTTCTCAATTTCCCCAACATTCCCACTTTTGCTAGTCTTACTCCGATATTGAGCTCATTAAGAACAAATGGGGCACGCCGGAGTATCTTTTAAGCGGTCGACAGCCGGTCTTAGCCCGACCTTGTCCGCCAGTATGCGACGAGCATCAGATATAAGTAAAGCAAATTCTCTCGAGAACAACCTTGTGCATCGTCAAGATTTCTGTGAATGCTGTTCTCAAATATAAGCTGTTATCCATACCAGTAAACTATTTACAGGCATATCAATTGCATCTATATCATCATGTCCCCAACAACAGTATCAGACCGAAGAACGCATGACATTGCTTGCATGCCAGCCGATGGCATAGGCCCAGAAGTCATCTCAGCAGGTGTCGAAGTGTTGAAGGCCATAGCCGCGGCAGATGGCACTTTCGATCTGACATTCGAGGACTACGATTGGTCCTCGGAGACTTACAAGAAGACCGGAAAGTACATCCCGGACGGCGGCCTCGAGAGTCTGAAGAAGCACGATGCCATTCTGTTCGGAGCAGTTGGAGCACCAGGTACGCTTCCCCCCCCCTCTTTTTCCCCCGCGCGGAGGGTGCTCGAAACGCGAGATTCTAACATGCACTGACTACGCCATAGATGTCCCAGATCACCTCTCGCTATGGGGCCTCCGCCTGGCGATTTGCCAGCCTTTCCAACAATATGCCAATGTTCGACCCACGAAGATCCTTCGCGGCACACAGTCGCCACTCCGAAACGCTAAGCCTGGTGATCTCGACTGGCTTATTGTACGTGAGAACAGTGAGGGTGAGTATGCCGGTCAAGGAGGCCGATCTCACCGTGGAATGCCATGGGAAGTTTCTACCGAGGTTAGTATCTTCACGAGACATGCTGTAGAACGGTTGATCCGGTTTGCTTTCGAAACAGCTCAGAGCAGACCACGGAAACACCTCACAGTTGTCACGAAGAGCAATGCACAGAGAAATGGCATGGTGATGTGGGATGAAGTCGCAGCGGAAGTGGCCAAGGATTTCTCCGATGTTACGGTAGAAAAGATGTTGGTCGATGCTATGACTTGTCGAATGGTGCTGCGGCCGAAGAGCATCGACACAATTGTTGCGACGAATTTGCACGCTGATATCTTGAGCGATCTGGCGGCCGCTCTAGCTGGTAGCATCGGCATTGCCCCTACGAGTAACCTTGATCCAACACGGCAGAACCCGAGTATGTTCGAGCCCATACACGGAAGTGCGTTCGATATCACAGGCAAGGGAGTCGCGAACCCAGTGGGTACGTTCTGGACAGCCGCTGAGATGTTGCGGTGGTTGGGAGAGAAGAATGCAGCTGATGTGTTACTGGAGTGTGTTGAGAAGGTGTGTGAAAGTGGGATTGTAACAGCTGATCTCGGTGGAAGTGCAAAGACGGTGGATGTCACCAAGGCTGTATGTGAAGAGATCCGGAAGGCTTATGCGGTCAACACGAAGTCTGCGTCTTGAGATGGAAGCAATGGTACAGGCCTCGATCGTAAACAACAGTAAGTTGTGGAATAATGGGTCGCGTAAATGACTGTTTTACGAGGTAATTATATCCTGGCTTTAGGCGGCCGTAACCACCTTAATGCCCTAATCCTGTACTGGCACCCCCCTAAAATCTATAAACGCTACTGTCTTCTGCTTACAATCAACGAATAATACCAAACCCACTATTCCACTTCTTTTTGTTGTTTACGATCGAGGCCTGTAGATTACCAACCGTATATGCACTCACACCGAAGTCGAGCTCGCATCAGAAGTCTGCGAGATGGCTACGAAAGACCTTGTGCCTGGTCTGGGGAGCACATCAGCCATCTTAGCCGCATTAATGTGCCGCAGAGACGCCAGCTGTTTCCAGAGGACCACTTCTAGCAGTCACCTAGAGCGACCGAGCTCATCCACGTTAGACTTCTGCCTCAGGCTGGTGATGCCAAGCAAGCTAGAACATGTAACGCAAATCCGTTTCTGCAACCTCGTTCTCTTTCGAACTTCTCACCATTGGAAATCATCCAACATCAAGCTCACTTGCAACTCACTTCATTCTCAAGCAGTATCAAGCTGGTGTTGTATACACCTAGCGTCCGTCGTGCATAGCATATGTTTGTTCATACTTCACCGAGCTGCAAATACCTGTCACGATGGCCGCCGTAGCAGTACCGACACCCACAGCTTTCACGAGGACTCTCGAGAGCCTCAACTTATCCAAACAGTATGTTACTTGATTTGCGGCGCAACGTGCGAGCTCAAGGATGCACCTTTGCAAATGGGAATCTCTCCTAGAAAAATACCTGCGGAGAACACTGGAATTTTTTGCTTTCTGATACATACTTGCACTATACCTTCGCCGTGTCAACTGATATTCCCCAGAAGCTGACAATGTCGACAGTGAACTCAATAGAATAGTCATGGACTTCCTCGTACAAGAAGGATATCCAGATGCGGCCGCTCGATTTGCAGAAGAAGCTAACATGGCAACAAACGCTGAGGACTCACTGATCGAAGAAAGAGTGAGAATCAAGAATGCCATATATCGTGGAGATCTTCAAAGTGCCATTGAGGAAATCAACGACATTGACGTATCAGTAAGTCACGCAATATTGCCTACTCTACCCCTCGACAAGATGACACTGGTTTTTCATGCACCACTCATAGCTCTTCGGAGCTTTGATGATAAAAAACACACTACTTCAGTCCTCAGTCTGATCAAACACATTTCTCTACCACTTTGACACTATCATTGTTTGGGACCAATCTAACTAGTCTTCTCAGATCCTTGATAACGATCCAGCCCTTATCTTCTCTCTTTTACGACTTCAGTGCGTTGAGCTAATCAAGAAGGTCGCCCCGGCACCAGACTCGGAGAAGCCTGCGCTTGTCGCTGCAGCAACTAACTTTGCGCAATATAATCTGTCGCCCTACACCCGACGCGACCCCAAGTTCCAGAAAGATTTGGAACGGGCAATGGCTTTGCTGATTGTGCCAAAAGAAGTCTGGGGATCGCCTGACTTATTACACAGTGAGCAATTCAGCATGTTCGGCGACTTAAGCGACCTCATTGACGCAAGTCAAAAGATGGAGGTTGCGAAGAACGTGAATGGGGCTATTCTCAGGCTTCAGGGACGTCGCGGAGGAAGCAAGATTCACACGATCTTGCAGACCAGGGCGTGGGCCGAGGAGCTCGCCCGGGAGAAGAGGATTGATTTGCCTCGTGATCTCACGGTGAGTCTTCGAGACACAGACTCTCAGAGCGGCAATGGCGATACGCAGATGACCGAAGACGCAGATGATGCGCTGGAGAGGTACACCAATATTCCCTCACCGCGATAGATCAGCTGGTTTGGGGGCCTGCCTCCGACCATTATTGATGTGAAAATCCATCACTCAAGGCATCAAGTGCTTGGACGCGTGCACGTCATCGTGGTAGGAGTAGTGATGTTCCTAAAAATCCGCGTGTTTGTCTACTGCATATGCTTGCCTTTGAGTGATAGAATGCCATATTTCAGTGTTTGTTATTTCACAGCGCGTAGATTGTGCATCAGGTGGTTGTGGCTTTGCGCGATAGTACCTAGGCTTCGGGCACCTATCACTTTCGGGGGCGCTTTCGACACCTGAAATGTGGTTTCCGTCGCTAATAGTCCCATAGGCCAGTCTTTCTCCCTAGAAGCAAACGCAAAATTGAAGCTTTAATGTTATGTGACTGTTCCCTTCTGCTGGCTTAATGTATTCAAGGAAACAAACGTTATGCGAGCCCCATATCTCCTACATCACATCAGGTCTAAACTCACCTAGTTGCGGCATGTTTTAAGCGTTTGATCTAAAGGCCCCAAAGGTAGATGTGCTTTTGCAACCCCCTGCGAGTATGGCACACGACACCATCACCTTCCCAGCGTGGGCAGTATACCTCTTTCTCATACCTATTTTCACTTTCGGAGTGTGGCAGCTGAATAGCGCCATTCTCCCTCCACCGCCGCCGCCAGGTGCACTGAGAGGCAAGCGAGTGGTCCTGCTGATTGCGCACCCCGATGATGAGTCCATGTTCTTCTCGCCCACTCTCCTGGGCCTCACGAACCCAGCGCTCGGCAATCATGTCAAAATACTATGCTTAAGCACTGGCAATGCAGACGGACTAGGGGAGACACGCAAGAAAGAGCTCGAGGCCGCGGCAGTCAAATTAGGCGTGCGAAACCGAGAAGATGTCCTCACTATGGAAGATCCACGTTTCAAAGATGGCATGAAAGAGCAGTGGGACGAGCAGGAGATCGCAAAGGTCCTTGCGCAAGCTTTTGCTCCAGATATCGGCATGCCTGACACTAGCGAAAGGAAGAAGAACAAGAAGACAGCGAGCAGCAAGGAGGGCCCACGAGCAACAATCGATGCACTCATTACTTTCGACGGACATGGCGTCTCCTCCCATCCTAACCATATCGCTCTCTTTCATGGCGCCAGACATTTCCTCAGCAACCTCATGCGCGACCACAGCGGCTACTCCTGTCCCATCACAATGTACACTCTGACCAGCATCAACGTCCTGCGCAAGTACGCTTTTGTCCTTGATGTCGCCCCCACTTATTTCGTGGGCCTAGTCTCCGATATCCTTGCTGGTGCGAGTGGGAAGAAGAAAGTAGCCAAGAAGGGATATAGCAAAGGCAGCAAAGGTGATAGGGTGATGTTTACTAGTGATGTGAGTAGGTATCTGAAGGCGAGAGATGCGATGGTAAACGGACACAAATCCCAGATGGTGTGGTTCCGGTGGGGCTGGATTGGCGTTGGGAGGTACATGGTCGTTAATGACCTGAAAAGAGAGGATGTGTAGCAGAGTTGCGCGAGATACATGTAGCATAATGCGATACTGGATCTAACTCGCACGTTGCGGACTACAAGATCATGTTACAGAAATTGTCGTTTGCTACTTGGTTAGTACGGCTATACCGCTGTTCTTCGCTAAGAGATTTATGTGTGATAGCTAAGTATCGGCCGACCTCAGAAACAAGCCGCAACAGGTATTGCTCAGCTAAGCTCGTGAACCTTGCAACAGGGGTCACAGGAATGCAGGAAGCATTAAAATAGCCACCGCTCGTGCGTAAACTTGCCTACAAGGTTCGCTTGCGCAAAAGTACAATATTTTGGCCAGCACATCTCGTGTGTTATTCGTCGAGGGGCTGACACCGGCTGGCTCTGTGGAAAATGCCATTGCTAAGTTCAGCTCTGCGGCCGAAACAACATCTAGGTTATATACTCTTGGATCTCTTCGCCATGTCGTTCTCTGCTCAGATACGAGGCTGCTCGTGGCTTTATAGCTCAAGCCTCAGTCAACATGGAACCCATCACTATTCTCGCGTTGACCAACGCGTCTTTTGCCATTGCCCGGTCTCTGTTCCACACGACAAAGGAGCTCTTCGAGCTAGCTGAAGCATATAAAACTGCTGCTCTGGGTATTCAAACGGTCGCCACACAATGTGACAGTTTCAGAATCGCCATCCAGCGCGTCAACGCTTGGCTAGTCAAACAGAATGAGAATGCCAAACATGATCTCGAAGAGGAATTCTTGGAAGCTTTGAAAGAAAACATGGTTATAAGCAGACTTGTACTAGAAGATCTCGAGGAGAGAATCCAAGGGTCAAAAAAGTATCCTGTCAAATTCCGGAGCCGAACAAAGTACCTGTGGAACGGAGTGGTAATAGCCGAGCTCCAGTCTCAGATTCAGGGTCTGATGGCAGCAATGAGCATTTTACTCCAAGTCATCGATATGTAAGTATTCTGGAGGCAAAGTCAAGAAGATACGACTAACTAAACAGACCTACAACTGCCGGCAAAAGATCTCAAAGTGTAGCTCAGAAGCAGAGACTTAATGGGTTGACAGTGCGGAATCGCAAAAGAGCTATCGAACAGCACCGACGAATGCAAGATACGCAAGAGCAGAGGTTGCTTGATGGCACGGAATATGAGCGGCTTGGCCAACAAGGTTTCAACCCAGCTTTGTCAAAATCGCAGCAGGCACTCGTGGAAGACCCCAGCCTTCGACAAGGACCATGCGATACCGCCTCTCTTTCACTTTGCGAGCTCGACTCGAGATATAGCAAAACGTCACCCAAGACGCGCCCGCAGTGTAATGTTTTCACTGGCCAGCAGGATCCCATACCAGAAGCCGAGTCCAAGCGCTCTTCCTTCAGGCTTCCAGGAAGGACTAAATCAGAGGAGTTGTGGAGGCCGCTTGCCAACAAGAAACCAAAGCGACCAATGTGGAAGTCGTTTGGAAGGCACACAAGCAAACAAGAACAAGCCAAAATTCAGCCTAGCCTGACCGAGAACGCAGAGAGCAACAATGTTTCGCCCTCTGCTTCGATGCTCGGTGGCCCCGGACAGAGATACAGCGAGATGCAAGAAGCCCCAACAGAAGTCGAAACTTCGGCTGAGCCAGAGAGCTACTTCGAACTTCAACAAGCAATGTCCGGCATACAGCTGCCGGGTGATACCACTGACTCATCAGTATTCGATTATCATGGAAAAGACAACTTTTCAAGTCCAGAGAGCAGTATTGCCACTGTGAATATTGATGAATCTTCTACCACGACTTTGTCTGATGATAAGTACACTATAAACAATCCGTACAGGCAGCTGCGCCTCGAAGCACAATCCAGACAAAGCTACATAGACCAAAGATCGTGTTCCGTAGAGAACGTTTCACGCTTCCCACCTGTTCAAAGAGTGAGAGAAGGACAGCAGCGGTCGCGAAGCCGCGATATTACACCAATCTCACCACCACCTGGAAGCGAGCCTCTGTCAGGACCACAGGCAGGCGAAGTCAGATTAGGCAGCATTAACTCGGGGCTTGTATCGGACATGCAGCAAATATGGCAGACCACAACTCTCAACAATAACACACTGAGCTTCGAAGTCAAGTTCGAAGATCAGAGCTTCACAAACAAAATTTCCGCCCCAGCAGCCGAGCACTCGGTGTCAATGATACAATCGAAGAATCCGCCGGAGTCCTAGTAACATACTTGACACTCCTATACACCGTGTCCGACGACCTAACGACCGAGGCCGATACTGTGCTAGGCAATGAGACTGAATTCGTGGTGCTGAATGAGCATGAGAGTCGCACACCATTGTTGGTTCTTGGCGCGGCATTTGCATATCTCAGGAGGATTGTGGCGGAAGGGCAGCACATATATTGGAGTCCAAGGTTTGTGCCGGAGAACGCGAGGAACGTCGAGAGGCTGAAGCTGTATAAGCGGTTCGAGCTGGTGAGGTGATAGCCGTAAACTTTCGACCTCTTTTCTGTGATGCTCTGTCGAAGGTGACTTCTGCCACAATGGGCTCCAACCTCCACCATTGAGAGACATTGAAACGTGCGTCCATCAATGTTTAGGTCACGCTTTCACAGCATCATGCCTATCAAGGCTCTTGCTCTCACCTCGAAAAATCGCGCATGACTCTATCACTCAAGTACTTCTGCCTCTCACTATTTCCCCTTGCTTTCAGCTCCCGCTCCTGCACTTCCGCAAGGGGAACAGCCTCGCGAAACCCCTCGTCAGCTGTCCAAATAATCGTCTCACCGAAAGGCGGCTCATGATTGCCATGCACAATCTGAAACCTGACATTCTCGATCCGACCTCTATGTCTAGCCGTGACCAATATGTTCCAGCTCTCAGGCTTCATCGCACTGATCAGGTCTCCGGGCGATGCTCTACTAACGCCAGCTAACCCGAAGACGTTCATGCGCTTGATGACGAGTACCTCGACTCTCCGCGCATCGGTGCTCGCGAATGCATTTGCCGACTTTGTCAGGTCAACGCTGTCCTTTTCCTCGACGATATGAGAGAAACTCGGACTGGGACTCGGCCCGCCACGCCAAGCATCCTCGACGAGCGGCCCGTCAAACCTCTCCGTATCCCGTGCAAATCCAACGATAAGAGAATCAAGACAACCGCTCTCCAGCTCCCTTGCAGTGCCGTGACACCTGAAGTTCGCACTACGATAGCAATAGTCGAGCTCTATCGTCCTCAAACCTGGCAGCGATGCCCAGGGGATCCGATTCGTGAATAGAGGCGGCGAGCAGAATACTAACACCTTGATGTGGTCGACAACCCAGGCCAGACGGGATGGTGAGATGGTACGTAACCGTTGGAGAAGGCGCCATTGTGTGCTGGATGTAGTGAAGACCATCTGGCCTGAGAAGGCCTTGCGTTCGTGGCGGAGAGCTAGATCTGCGATCCTATGGTTTACTTTCAGGAGGGTCGAGGAGGGGATGCCATCAACGGCGAGTGTGCCTCGGATGATGCGGTCGAGGACGTATATGGTCCATTCAGGGTAGCAATGGCGGATGATAGCGTCTAGAATCTCGCCGGGGAGGTCTTCAAGCGACGATGGGGCCATATCAGAGTAGGGGGAGCTTCGCGTGGACTTGATGACTTAAGAGTGTTTACGCAACGATGCAATCTCCAGACGTGATTGACGGATGTTCAACTCCTTTCCAGTGCTACTGTTGTTTTGACTATCGACCGAGACAGTAGCAGCCAACAGCTGAGTCCCTTGTCCGCTATTCAATCCGCGCTAACCTACCCGCTACACGTACTCCCGGCGTGTACCTCCGTACTACTTTCGGAGACGCCTTGATTGTAACCTCAGGCACCAATGTGGAGACCTCACTTCGTGCTCCGAGTCCCCCAACACCGGCGCGGAGCCTATAGAGTAAGCAGGCAGCAGTCATATCGCTCCAAGCAGATATTAACGATCTCTAATTTCGACCTCTTTGATAATGATTACTACGACGACGATCTGTGTTTCTCAGTGCAAGGTCAATAACCTTAAGACCTGCTTAACATATAAGGACCTTGATAGTGTTCCAAACCACCAAACCAAGGATCTTGTACCTCAGTGGAAGCAAGAGCGTGACAAGATCACTTAGTGCACCGAACCTCGCTAGGGCCACTGCAGGATTTGTTAGACCAGTCACCTTGCAGCAAGACTTGAAGAGAATAACTTGAGAACCAGCGCTCAGCATCTTACGAGGCCTATGGGCTTGGACTAGTAGTGCATTCAGCAATGAAATCGTTCTCATCAGAGGACCAGGCAATCCGCATGATATGCGCAAAAAACTTCCACCAAGCTCTATGGCTTCCGGAAACTACAGACCATCCGAAGCTTAAGGTCACATATTCGACGACCACGAATTTCGACAACGTCAACCTCCCAGCCGTTCTCTTTGTCGGGCCAATGTTTGGCACACGATGGGCCGCTTTGGACTACGACAAGCTGGCAAGAGACTGCGGCGTGAGGATGATATGTGTCGATAGGTACGTTCGAGAGGTGTTTTCTGCTGAGACTCACTCCAGCTGAGCATAGACTAGACCAGCCTTTGGAGGCTCGACACCAGTAGCTATCGATGCTCGCATGCGCGTCTGGCTCGAAACAGTCCCAGCTCTGCTGCAACAGCTTGACATCGAGCATGTTGCCCTGTTGACTCACTCGGCTGGGACCATATACACGCTCAACACGCTATACCATCACCGCTCTCTCCTGGACCCAAAGGCGCCCTATGTAGCATTCTTAGGTCCGTGACTGACCGCTGGGTTGTCTACCCCTCTCAGACGAAGCTAACAACAGTGACAGCGCCGTTTGTACCAATGGTTCACTCGGGCGCGACTCTACCCACAATCGCTGCAAAACTTCCAGCCACCATGCTTGACTCCTGGGCCGGTCTCAACACCTTCATCAACACCAAGATCATACCCAGTGCCTCATGGTCCGGGGGGATCATCTCGTCACCAGCAGCGCTGCTCTCTTCGTCAGCTAGCACAGATGTCCCCGGAGCAGAGACATCAATTTCCACCCCGCTATCCGAGCAATACGGCTTCCCCGAGGATACGGCTAAGCTCATAAAGAAACTTTCGTCGAAGTACCAATTTGCAGAGAGCATAACAGGCGCGAACGAGGAAGCAAAACTCTGCCTCCAGAAGTGCGACGATGCTGACTGGGGGAAGGCGACGGATTACTCAAGTTGTATCCGCAAGATAGCCGCCAACGAAGCAGCGCTTGCTAGTCGAGAGCCAGATGCGGCGAAGCTAAGTGTCGAAGCCTTCTTCGGTGGCTCGGATATCATGATTGCCAAGCGCGGACAGAATTATTTCGAGCAATGCTGGCAAAGTGATGGCGTGAAGGGGAGGATTGACTTTGCTACTTCGACGTTTCCGGAAGCCAACCATGACTCCTTGCTCATTGACCAGAAGAAGGGTGCCGTGAGAACTGTGTTCGACAGGATCGTCCAGCTAGGCCAAGACAGAGCCTGATATGGGGGCCCCCTTGGAAAACGTGCCTTGGAAGACGCAGCGTGCAGAGCTATCCATAAAGGTGGTTATGCTGCAGCGTGATGGTGAATGCTTATGGCCGCCACCGCGGTCACCTGGCTGGACACAGCGCGTACCACAACTTGTGTTCTTGTGTTGCACAGTTCCTGAATTGGCTCAGCATCAGTTGTCAGTAACACAGTTCAGCGCACCCACCTTCATATGGCCGGCCATCGCCGCCGACCCTCCTCAAAGTTGGAGAAGTTCATCTCGTGCATATGTCTCCTCGCAGTGCCTTGCTCTGCCCCTACAACCTCGACACGTCGACCTGCTGAGGCACGCTCCGAGGTCTCGTCCGAGGTTGTCAGAGTTGACCTTCAGTTCCGTCAATCAAAGCTTTCAGTTCAGCAAGAAACTCCTCGAGAGGACTGGGATCGGGAGGGTACGGAGGTAAGTCTACATGCTGGGATGGCCGCTTCGTTGCACATCTACTCGATTCGTTCTGCATGATAGAAAGCTGCATTCTTGCGATTAAGGCACCGTGCTTACACTGCCAGCCCCACCGATCGACACTGAGACGTGCTTTGTCTTCAAGCCAGCGTGCGGAGATAGACAGGATTAGCGTTGGAGTTGCGGCAACCCCTTGACCTCACACCTCGGCCCAATGGGATGCACGTAATAGTATGCTTAATCACAATCAAGCATTTATCCCCCCCACCGTCTCCTGCAAATAGTACATCTCGAGCATCGCTTCGGCCTGACCACTCTGGACAATACGAGAACGCGTCTCTACTCAGAGCAAGAACTTTGTTCGAGCGCTTAATTCCAATAAGCACCGGGGTGAAGACGCAAGCAACCACTACCATAACAAGAACAAGCTGACACTCTCTCGCCAAAGATACATCCTCGGGAAGAAACGCAAGGTCAAGCACGAGCTGATCTAACCTCAAGCGCAAACCGAGGCTTCCTTCCATATACAACGGCCCGCTTGCATTCTCTAGGCCGCTCCCACCAACAACAACACAGAGAACACAGCAAATTCTCAGCCTCGACCCAAGAACGTTCTCATCGGCCCTCGCATCTCCAACAGCCAATACAAGGCCAGCTCGCCACCATGGTTCGCACCACCACCACCAGCAACCAGCCACCGCTCAAGATAGGCATCATAGGCGCCGGCCTCGGCGGCCTGACGGCCTCGACTGCGCTGTCACGCGCCGGCGCCCAAGTGACAGTGCTCGAATCGGCGGCGCAGCTCGGCGAGATCGGCGCGGGCATCCAGATGTTCGGCAACGTGTCGCGGTTCCTGATCCGCACAGGCATCGACCAGATCATCGGGGACAACCTGGTGCAGTGCGACGAGGTGCGGACCTGGGGCCATGATGTCGAGGGCGAGTTCCCGCTGATCGGCCGCATAGATGTACGCAAGGTCGTACGAGATCAAGGGTTTCCGTGGTGGGTTGTCAGACGGGACCATTTGCATATGGGGCTTGCGGAGGGGGCGAGGAGGCATGGGGCAGAGATTGTGACGGGGTTCAGGGTCGGGGAGGTGGAGAGTCGTGGGGTGGGGAGGGGTGTCGTGGTTGTGAGTGAGAAGGGGATGCGCAGGGAGTTTGATCTGGTGGTTGGGGCCGATGGGATCAAGTCTGCTGTTAGGCGTGCTGTGTTTCCGGATTTGAAGCCGAAGGCCACGTCGAATATTGCTGCTTATCGTGCTGTGTTGTCTTACGAGGAGGTGTTTGCGAAGATTCCCGAGGCGAGGAACAGGATCGGGAATACGATGGATATCTGGGTTGGGCCTGGTGGGTACATCTTGTTGTATCCGTTGACCGGGGGGAGGGAGCTGAATGTTGTGACTGCTTACGAGCAGCCGAGGCCGGTGACTGAACTGGAAGACGTGGATGTGCAGGAGTTCAGGGATCACTACAAGGGATGGGACCCCTTCATACGAAAGATTCTGGATTTGGTCCCTCACACGAAGAAATGGCCACTGCTTGTGCTCCCGCCGGTGAAGAGCTGGAGTAATGAGGACAAGAATATCGTGCTGATGGGAGACAGGTAAGTTCTCTGGAGATCAAGGTGGAATTGGGGCTAACGATTCGGCAGTATCCATGGTATGCAGAATCACATGGTAAGTTTCTCCTTCTTTGGTTATAAGGAGGTTGACTCACTTCTTCCAGGCACAGGGCGCAGCCACGGCGATGGAAGATGGCATTTTTCTTGGCCGCATCGTGTCTGAAGTCATACGCGGCACCATAACCCTCGAAACGGCGATTCATCTGTACGAGAAGAAGCGCATACCTCGAGCCTTCCACAAACAACAGTCCGCCTTTGTCAACGGCCAGCTTTACGCCGTCAAAGGCGATGAGAAGTCTGCGCGCGATAGAAACACGGAACCTGAAATCAAAGCTTGGGATAGTAGCGTAACGAAGCCAGCGGAGCTGCCACCGACATATCGGACCTGGCAGATGTTTGCAAGTCCTACTGCTGTGGCAAGCATATTGAACTATGATGCGGAAAGTGATGCTGACTTTGCGGTTGACGAGTGGCTGATGAACCAGGGTGACGTTGACGAAACAACGCTGGTAAGTAAAGGCTTGAGAGAGAAGTGGTGGAGTGCGATACACGATAATGGTGTCGGGAGGTGGGAAGACGTGAGAAAAGGCAAGGCGAAGTTGTGAGACGTGGGAATTGGTAGAGTTGTAATTGGTAGATCGATTTAGACCAAGAGCAACACTGCTCCCACATCAGGTTCATCTGACATGGTTTTGTTTTCTCTTTGCTCGAAGTACAAGATGCTGGGGTGGTCACCAGCCTTGAGCAGTCGATCAGCTTGTATCTTAGTAAGTGGTCTTCTATCCGTGTTCCTCGTTGTGACGAAAGGCGTCCTGTCGTTCCCGCCTGACTCGAAGTGTTGACCCACCCAACGCGGCATCTAGAGTTTCACTGTCATTTCTGTTTCAGGTGTTGCACGTGGTTGACGTGATTCTCTCCAGCCCATGACAGCTTGTGCCAGACACTCATACTTTATGGGGAGATGCGAACACGAGTTACTTGTTGAGCGAGGGGAGTCTGGGACCATGCAGGTGGGAATTTCCATCCGCCTCTGCGAGCAGGTCTCAATACCCGCTTCTCATCCGTTCCAACCTACGGTCGGTCTATCGCTTTCATGGTCATGACTCTGTCCTCCTTGCGTTCGGCTTTCCGCGTCTTGGAGGCTCGATCTGTTGCGACAAGCCCTGGCTGCTCGAAGTTATACACTGTCCCATGCTTATCCTGGCCCCCGGATGACGGCACCGTATTTGTCCACAATCGCAGTTGTAGCTTCCTGAGTTCACGTGGTAAGACACACCAATGGTCGTATGTTCTGGTAACTTCACCATGATTCGCTGGTGCCTGCGGAGTTGCGTATGGATGTGGGCAGTCGTGCTCAAGGACACCGTAGAAGACGAACGCGAGCAGACCATTGTTTGGCTTGTGCTGCCCAACGCCGCTTTCAACCACGGCAGTACGGTAAGGCGCGGCACCTTCATAATCTCCTTTCTGCTTGTCCGTGGTTGAGTTGGACCAAGGCAATCAGAAAGGAAAGCTGCTGCCGGCATGGTGAAGCTGTGTACTAGGTTTTAGTCTTCCACCATGCTTCGGCAAGGCCAGGCTTATTTCGGCTAGGGCTTTGCATGTGGCACTCATGGAAACAGTACTAGGCTTGCTAGTCCTGATCAGGCATGTCGACATCGTCATCGCCTATCGGATGAGCATGGCCGTTCTGTGCCGTCCTGTCGACTATAGGGCTGTTAGCCATTGAATGACTGATCCTCTGTCCCGATGGCGAGGCTGGGGCATCGTCGGCTTGATCGCTGGCATGGCCATTGGTGCCATTGGTAAGAGCATTTCGGCTGGCGATCTGCATCATGTGAGCGATGGACCTCTGGTTATTCGAGGTAACGTCGTCTCCATTCTCTGTGGTGCCATTGGGGTCGTCAAGCATGGCATCATCGGCAGCTTCGGAAGCGTCCTTGGCCTTCTTCTCCTTCTCCTTGACCTGTTTGTAAGTCATGGTCCTTGGCACAGTATCAGAAAGGAACTGAAGGTTGTCGAGTTTAGAGACCGCTGCTGCTATGTCTTTGTACTGGATGTTCTTGCGCGGCTTGGACTCTGACTTGGCGACATTGTAGGCTTGTTCGGTTAGGTAGCGAAGAAATTCTTCCTGATGAGGAGGAGAGAGCAGGTTAGAAGACGCAAGCAGGGACACGAGACGACAGACTTACCGTGGCGACGGAGATGGCGAAAGCGGCGCCATTGGAGCACTGAGCGATATCCTCGTCTTGTGCTATGATCTTCTTGACTCTGGCAACTGCCTTAGTCAGCAACGCGTACTTAGTAGAGTAGCTTGACGCCTACGAGGCAATGCAGATGTGCCAGAGACCTCGTCTGGTCGAGGGATGGCTGAAGTGTTGTAAGGCATGACGACTGAAGATATATCAGGGAGATGCAGAAGGGGCAGAGTGTGAAAGGGAGGGTTTCTAAGCCAATAACTTAATTTGTGAGGTGGTGCTCCCAAAATGGAAAGGCCGCATCTGGGGTGAAGCGTGACTTCCTCAGATGAGCATGTCCACCTCAACACTTGGTTGCAGTCGGTGGCACGCCCCGAGCATGACAAGACCAATGTTATGAACCGACCAGGCTCCTCTTCATCCGCCCGACCCCCAGCGCGACCGTCTCTATCTCATCGCCGCCGGCTCTCGAGGCGCTTGTCTACCCTGTCAGGACTCGAGGAGGGCAGCCATGCACCCGCAGCGACCCCCGTCGAGAATGCCATCACCGAAGAGCTAGCCCAGCTCAAGAAGTACGAAGACTTCACCACCATCGACTGGGTGCAGGACGCCGCAAGAGAACAGACGCGCAGACGCACAAGACGCAAGGATGCTGCCTTGTTCTTCCACCGCGACGGCGCCTGGGGATGGCGCAGGAAGCTGTGGGAGTCGTACGATGCTGCCCAGGCCTGGGTCGTCGTCACCCTCGTCGCCATCGTCATCGGCCTGAATGCTGCCGCCCTGAACATCGTGACCGAGTACCTGTCCGATCTGAAGATGGGCTACTGCTCCACCGCCTGGTACCTCAACCAAGACTTCTGCTGCTACGGCGCCGAGGGGGGCTGCGATGAGTGGAAGAGGTGGTCGTCCTTCGCCCTTGCCAACTACTTCATCTACACTCTCTTGGCCATCTTGCTGGCCGCGACCGCTTCTTACCTGGTCAAGTTCTACGCCCCCTACGCTGCTGGCTCCGGCATATCCGAGATCAAATGCATCATCGGTGGCTTCGTCATGAAGGGCTTTCTAGGCTTCTGGACCCTATGCATCAAATCTATCTGTCTGCCACTGGCCATTGCATCCGGTCTGTCCGTAGGGAAAGAAGGCCCCAGCGTGCACTATGCCACCTGCGTTGGCAATGTCATCTCGCGCTTCTTTGACAAGTACAAGCAAAGCGCCTCAAAGACCAGAGAGATCTTGACCGCAAGCTCCGGCACTGGTGTCGCTGTCGCCTTTGGCAGTCCCATTGGCGGCGTCCTCTTCTCGCTAGAGGAGATGTCGAGCCACTTCCCCCTCAAGACCCTGTGGAGGAGCTACTTCTGCGCTCTCGTGGCCACTGCCGTTCTCGCAGCCATGAACCCCTTCAGGACTGGACAACTCGTCATGTTCTCGGTCAAGTACGACCGAGATTGGCACTTCTTCGAGATCTTCTTCTACATCATCCTCGGCGTTTTTGGTGGCATTTATGGTGCCGTCATGATCAAAGGCCATCTCGCCGTACAGTCGTTTCGCAAGAAATATCTCGCTAAATACGCCATTCTCGAAGCCGTCGTGTTGGCTGGCGTCACCGCCCTGCTCTGCTACCCAAACATCTTTCTTCGTGTCGAGATGACCGAAATGATGGAAATGCTGTTCCGCGAATGTGAAGCTGACTATGACTACCACGGTCTGTGCGACCCGGAACATCGTTGGGCAAACGTCCTATCTCTGCTCACCGCTACCGTCATCCGCTCATGCTTGGTCGCACTGTCCTATGGTGTCAAGGTCCCCGCCGGAATCTTCGTTCCCTCCATGGCAATTGGCGCCTCCTTCGGTCGTATGGTCGGCATTCTGGTCGAGTGGCTACACTCCTCCTTCCCTAACTCTCAGTTCTTTTCAGCATGCGAGCCGGATGGCCCCTGCATCACCCCCGGTACATATGCCTTCCTCGGCGCCGGTGCGGCCCTTTCAGGAATCATGCATCTCACCATCTCCGTCACGGTCATCATGTTCGAGCTCACTGGGGCGCTGACTTACATCTTGCCTTCCATGATCGTCATCGGCGTCACCAAGGCTGTAGGCGACAGGCTCAGCAAAGCAGGCATAGCTGATGTGATGATTCAGTTCAACGGCTATCCTTTCCTTGACAACAAGGAAGAGCACAACTTTGGTGTGCCAGCGTCGCAGGTCATGACAAGTCCGCTTAGTATGCTACCTGCCTCAGGGCTGGAGGTGAAAGCGGCACAGAAGTTGCTCGACGATACACATTACTCGGGCTTTCCAATTGTCGAAGACACTACGTCAAAGATCCTCATCGGCTACATTGGACGTCACGAGTTGCAATATGCTCTGGAGAAGGCCCGTAGACAGGGCATGCTAGCACCAGACGCCGACTGCTCCTTCGTAAGATTGGGTGTGGACGACACTGAAACGCCAGTCTCCGCTCAAGATGGCACGACTTTTGACAGTATGGCGAGGCAGACAGTCGACCTCAGCCCTTACATCGATAGCGCACCCATCACAGTCCATCCACGACTGCCACTGGAGACGACACTGGAGCTGTTCAAGACGATGGGACCAAGAGTCATCCTGGTCGAACATCATGGGCGAATCGAAGGTCTCATTACTGTCAAAGATTGCCTGAAATACCAAATCAGATTCGAGGCATCAGAGCATGGTGGGCACAACGAGAACGTCCCGGCGAATACAGGCGAGCGGAGGCAAGAGCACACCTGGAACATGCTTCGAGCTGTTGGAGAGTGGTTTGCTGACAAATTGAATGACCTGTTTAGAGGGCGACTGAAATTGTCACCTCGAGCCGCTGACCAGGGTGGACGTGGATGGTCGAGACTGCCTGAGGGAGAGGTCGGACCTGCACACGACTACCAAAACGAGGGTGAGATCCTCGATGGCACAGAAGAACTTATCGCAAGGGAGAACAGGGATAATGTGGAGATGGATGTAAGATAGCATGAAGCTGACCCAGCCTGTCTGTAGAACATGAGTGACCTTTCGCCATCCGAAGCCATTAGTGTTTATTTTTTGCAACCGATTGACAAGTGCGCCAATCTCATCAAGAGAGTAACACCAACGCCGTTGCTTAGCCCGACTTGCTATTTCCTTCTTATATGTGGAGCCACCAAGATGCTGACGCACTAGGAACAGGCACGTCCCACCAATTGAAACGAGCGCATGCCTGACTTATGTAAGCAAGTCTAGACGTCAATCGTTGGCGTCATCCACCCAGATTTGGCGTCTTAACGGCCGTTACCACATCAAGATGCCAAACACAACTTGACGTCTCCTCGTTCACGCGATCGCGGGTCGCTGGAGACCAGGTACCGCCTCCAAACTCGTTACGACCATCAATCACCATGTCTGACTGGGCGGCCCCGAATTTGCCAGTCACAAAGCCAAACCACCCTGGCGGGACTGAGCGCTTGACCGACCCCAATCTTTCTCCTCGGCTCAGTCACGAATTGTCAAAGATAAACGACAATGTCCCTTTCCAACCAAAAGCACGCTATCTCCACCACACCTGGGCGCAGACGTTCTTCTCGCGACCAGAGTATTACTTCCAACCCGAAAGCATCGCAGAGCTTCAGAAGATTGTGACAGTGGCGAGGAGGTGCCATAAAAGACTCTGCGTCACAGGCTTCGGCCACTCTCCGTCCACCCTGACGCTTACTTCATCTTGGCTCATCAATTTGAACAAGCTCTCTAGAGTACTGGAATGGGACGTCGAGGGCAAGAAGGGCCTCGTGCGGTTCGAAGCAGGTATCTCACTGCACGATATCAACGGGGCGCTTGCGGAGAAGGGCTATACTCTTCCCAACCTCGGCAGCATTGACGTCCAATCAGTCGCGGGCGCGATCAGCACCGGCACGCATGGCTCATCGCTGAACCACGGTTTACTTTCTCAGAACATTACATCCCTCACTGTCCTGCTTTCAAATGCACAACTCGTGACCTGCTCGCCTGAGAAGAACCCAGACCTCTTCCGAGCAGCGCTCCTCTCGCTCGGTTCTCTCGGTATAATCGTCGAAATCACCTACCAGACCGTACCAGACTTCAACATTGCATGGTCCTCAAGACTGATCAACCTGTCACACGTCATCAACAACTGGTCTGAGTCTTTCTGGAAGGAGAAGGAGTTCACCCGTGTTTGGTGGCTGCCGTACCTCGAACGCGCAGTCGTATGGTCAGCCGACAAGACTGAGGAGCCTGTGCGACCTCCGAAGCCGTCATTTTACGGCGGCCTGTTCGGATACTATCTCTACCACAATCTCCTCGCGCTGTCAAATTATGTCCCTCGGATCCTCCCCTTTGTCGAATGGCTCATCTTCGGCATGCAGTATGGCTTCAAAGTGGGCGCATACACCACGACCGCAGTCCAGCCAGCGAGAGAAGGTTTGCTGATGGACTGCCTCTACAGCCAATGGGTGAACGAATGGGCCATACCGCTGGACAAGGGCACAGAAGCACTGTCCCGCCTCTCGGCATGGATCACCCGCAAACCATTGACAGAACACAACATCCCATTCGACAACAGCGGTCTCTACGTCCATTGTCCCATCGAAGTGCGAGTCAGCGACACCACGACCGATCGGCTGCATAGCAAAGTCCATCCGTTCCTCGACCCCACCTCCCACGATGGTCCGACTCTCTATCTCAACGCGACACTGTACAGACCGTACGGCAAGGACCCACCCTGTCGAGACCGCTACTACGAGGCCTTCGAATGGCTGATGCGCGAGCTAAACGGCCGCCCCCACTGGGCCAAGAACTTCCTGTACACCGACCGCAACCAGATCAGCGCAATGTACGGCGGCGAAATGGAGAAATTCCTAGCGGTCCGAAACGAGTCCGACCCGGACGGCATGTTCCTGGGCCACTGGCACATGCAGAATCTCCCCGTCGATTCCGTCGTTGAAGAAGAAGTCAACAAGAGGCCGATGGGTTTCGGCTGGGGCGACGCCGTGCTCTGGGAGGGCATGGTCAAGGACTTCCCTACGCTCGAAAGCGAACATGGCGGCGTGAGGTTCCTCGATGGACACGCGAACGGGGAGGATACGCCGACGACTATGAGCATGACGAGTCGCACTAGCGAGGAGAGCTTCGACATGATGGCCAAGGGCGAGGCGAGTGTCTACCATGGTTGAAGGCACCTACTACGTGCAGCGAGAAGAGCAGGCGAGCTTTGTAGGCAGTTTGGCGGGCATATCCCACTTTTGATAATCACCACATCCCCCGTCTTGAATCAATCGCGGTATTGTGTGTATTGCATCCCCTCGTGTCCTGCGCTGCTAGCATCTAACTCCTTCGACACATTACCTCGGAGATTCGGGTCGGCAGTTGGCCCCAACGAGTCCTTCCGCGCTCTCCCTTCCTCCCTCTCAGCTGGTCATCGCGCTTTTCTCTCTCTCTCTCTCTCTCTCTCTCTCTCTCTCTCTCTCTCTCTCTCTCTCTCACACACACATCGTACCTCGACTCCTACACAGACACCACTCATGCCCTCCCTTACCTCGAGTCTCAGGGTAGAAATGGCTCTCTTCTGGTTCCTGCCAAGACCAGGCTAGGCTATACCTACCTACCTACTTTTAACCCTCAGCAGGACACCCCTCATACCTTGCCCCTCTACTAAAGCTCGCCTACCCACGCACCCACTAGCAGCTGCCCGACACGCACACCGTGCCTTTCCTCACCAGGTACATACGATTTGCACCTACCCGCCAGCCAGCCAGCCGGTCCATCCTTTTTTCGTGCGCGTCTTGCACTACCGGTGTCGCTGGACCTTCGCGCTGAACTGCGCTGCGCTCCGCTGTGCTGTGCTCACTGGGCTGTATCGAGTCCCAGTGACAGATCTCTTCGACCTGGCGCCGGCAGAATAAAAGTGGCAGGCGTCGTGGCGTGTATGTGCGATGGTACTGTCTTGCATGGCGGCTTGCGCCATGTGCGTGGTAGAGACGGAAAATTTTAGGGAGCACATGTTGGAGGAGACTGATAGTCGTGCTGTTTGGGATAGAGAAAGTCAGCAGTGGAGCTAGATAGATCTGATGGTGTAGAGTGAATAGATTGCTGCTGTGGGCAGGATTCCACGGTGGTCATGATGGACTCTAGCCTACAATGTCAGTATCAAGCGAATACTGATCAGGCAGAGTGCAAGCACTGGTAATCAAGAACATGTTGGATATCGGAAGTAGAAAGAGCATTGGATAGCTGTCGCCAGACGAGGTGTAGTGTTGTGTTCAGCCGTGACATGATGGCCTCATCGACATTCTGAGCATTATACATACTGTAATCCAGTTCAATGCAATCAAGTCCATACAACAGGACGTCACACCCAAGCTTCAATAGTACTGTGTCGTGCAGAATGGAGATGCCTCCAACCAATGCTCCTCAGCTCCTTGCACTGAACACACAAGTATAAGGCAAGCATGAGATCATTCGCGTCGTCGCTCGTTTGCTGCATCAAAAGCGTCATCGTTGAGCCAATGTTGTACAAGACCATGCTCCGTCAACGCACTCGACATGTCCCTTCGAGTCGTCTGTTCCGATTTCAGGGCATGCCGATCGCCGTCGATCGTTTCGTCCTTTGGTTCAATTCGAAAAGTAAAGTCAAGCAAAACAACTTTTGCATCATGCATCCACACTCTGCCGCCCAAAGACATGACCCACCAACTATGATCGCTAATTCGCAAGAAATCCTGATGCATCATAACGCCATGTGCGACGACAAACGCTTTGACAAATTACTGAGGACCAAAGTCCGCATTGTGTTGCTGGAAACCTTGCTGGTGGTCGCTCATCTGTCTTGGGGGATAGCCGGGGAAGCTACCGTAGCCACCACTTGGACCCGGCATGCCCATGGGATAGACAGGTGGTGGCGGGGCGGGTCGGTAGGGAGTGCCCGCAGGACCGCTGTTGTTCTGCGACCTTCCCCAGCTGAGTCGGACTCGAGAATTTCCGATAGGATAACCCTGCATCTGGTTGATGGCCATCTCGGCAGCGTGTCGCTGAACGAACTGGACGAAGCCGCAGCCCTTTCCAGGAGGAATCTTGACGTATGTTATCTCGCCAAATCCCTGGAAGAAGGATCGCAACTCATCCTCAGTCACATAGCCTGACAGTCCGCCAACGAAGACAGTGGTGTTGTTGGGGTCAGTGAACTGGTTCATAGGTTGCTGACCACCGTATTGGCCTCCCATGGGTGGGTAGTTCATAGGACCGGGGCCAGGACCAGGACCACCGCCGTAGCCCATGTTGCCGCCGTGAGGGCCAGCGTGACCGCCGTGAGCGGCGTGACCACCACCTGGCATGCCCATCTGCATGTTCGCCGGGCCACCCTTGTTCTTTGGTGTAGCGGTCGAAATTCGCATAGGTCTGTTGCCGCAGTAGACGCCTTGCATCTCACTCAAGGCACGTTGCTGGTCTGACTCGTCGGAGAATCGAACAAAGCCGTATCCCCTGGACATGCCGGAGAGAGGATCTGTCATGATCTTGGCAGACTTGCAGGAGGGGAATCGGCTCTGGAAGAGCGAGACGAGGACGTACTCGTTGACCTCTGGGCCCAGATCACCGACGAAGATGCTGTACTCGGGTCCGCGGTCATCCCTTCGGTCAGCAAGACCACCACCGCTAGCCCAGTTGAGCTTGAATGGGCGGGACGAGTTTGGCATCTGCTGGCCATTGAGTCCGAGGGCCTTGGCGGCGGCTTGAGGAGAGGAGAAATCGACGAAGCAATATCCAGCGTTAGATCTATCGAAATTAGTGATGCCCCAGTAATCGAATATGTTCACTTACCCAGAAAACTTGTCTCGAATCATTTTGACGCTGACTTGTTCGCCCATTTGAAACCAGAGGTTTCTGACGAAGTTCTCATCGATCCAAGGCTCCAGTTCACCCATCCTGGCAATTGTCAGCGTTGCTGGGTGCAAGTTGAGCGTGTGCATCTTACCATAGAGTAGTCTTGCCGTCCTGGCCAGATGATGGCGAGCCCATACCTTGGCCATCTTGCTGAGGAAAGCTCATGTTAGGAGCACCGGCCTGGTCGGTCGGCTGGCCTGGAGCACCACCATTCTGCGCAGGTGGCTGGCCTTGAGCACCTTCGACCTGAGCGCCGTTCTGGTATTGAGCGTAGTTCTCCATGTCGAGTGATTTCGGACGTGGGGAGGAAAGGAAGTTGGCTAAGTAGCTAGTCATGGTGAGTTAGTCGCTGTTGAGAACATGTGCAGAAGACGGATCGATGGCTGTTTCACTGAGCAATGCGATGTGGGACAAGTCTCGCGAAAGACAATAGACGTTTGACGTACCAAACGCAAAAGTGTTTCCAAAGAGTCCGGTAGTCTGCACTAGGCGAGACGAAGAATTGATAAAGTGAAGGTTATGGTGATTGTCCAAGTCAAGCCACTGATAACGCAACACAAGTCGGGACGAGTGTCGCACGCCGAGGAGATTCGTCAAGGGTCGGTGGAAGGTAGCGATGAGAGGAAGCAAGGTGACTAGCTCTGAAGAAAGCAGAGGTTAGCAACAACCATATCAATAGCGTGTGTCTGTGGATGTAGTGCAAGTGGTCGGCATGGAGCGCATGCGGCCATGGCAGCATATCCCATCCAGACCACAGAGGTGGCATGCGCTGTCTTGCACAGCGAACTCCTGGTGCTGGGTGAAGGTCATGGTGGTGATGGACTCGACTGCGCTGAGCTCGAGTCGCATTTACAGTGCGGGTAGCAGGTAGCTGCGACCACCCGGTGGAGACGACACCGAGTCGACTCCTTGCTTCGGATAGGGATGGAAAGGTGTAAAGAGTAGCCATCAGACGTACCAAGACGAGATCACCTCACGGTCGATAAGTGGTCGAAGCTTAGAAGCTCAGAGACGCAACACCTAAGGAAGAGGAAGCAGGATCTAACTCCGATTGCGCAAGAAACCCAGGCAAGGGGTAGACGGATCGCAGAGTGCACGACTGAGGAGAGCAGGCAAGAAAGCACACCCGAAAGACCAGTGCAAAGAGCAATCGCAGATAAGTTGGGAACTTGAATGACACACGGTGGAGGGGAGGAAGAAAAGAAGAGGGACGGAAATCGAGGATGCAGGTGCAGCGCCCTGCTCTTGTAAGCGTTCGACTCGCGCGCACAATGTGGGATGCTGGCTTAAAGTTTAAATGCGCGCGCAACTCTACCACACCTCGCGACGTGGACCCAGATGCCGAGCAGCTACATATACCCTGTCTTGCAGACAATTGTCCATGGGCTTTTCATTGCTTGAATGGGCTGTGTGTAGAAGCCCAAGATCCAAGTGGAAAGTGGGACGCTGTGAGGCGCACACCGGGCAGGTGCGAACAGCTACTTAAGCAAGACACAGTGCCCACATCAAGCCGACACTCCGCTAGGAATTGCAGTCCGCAGAGTCCAGTAGAGTTGGAGGGTAGGTAATTGCATTCTCATGCCTTGAGCAAAAGCAAATAGCTTGTCCTCGAAAGAGCTTCTTTTGGCGGTCCTCGACTTCATTCTTCCCGCACCTGTCGCCTGTCTTAGCTGAACTGTGGTGCGATGGACACAAGACATTGGAAAGACTAGTAGCACTGTTGCAACCAATCATGAGCCACTGTCCTGTTCTGAATCTTGGTGTTCGCCTACCATCGGCCGCCGGATACATGGATATACGACCTCGAAAGCCTTCAAGAAATGACTACACACGTCGAGACGAGGCAGCACTTTGCCTTCTGGAAGAAGCTGCATTCATAATGACGCGATTCGGCTGCATGCTGTCATGCAATGTGAGCGGTTATAGCTTTTGTGTCAGTCAAGTATGCATGAATCAGGTAGCTAGCTCAACGTGTCATCTCCTGATGAAGCCTGTTGCCTTCTCATGCTTACCCTCCGTGTCACTCCAGGCTGCAGCAGCAGCACTCTGTTTGCAGAACAATTCACCACGAGCTGGGCCGGGTCTCTAACCGAGCCACACGTCGAAGACTCCTCGAGACGTGTTCTGGGGCCTCCAGGAGAGCAATGCGCCAGGTACGTGGTCATTGGACTCGCATAGTCGCCGGACTTATCACCCTCTAATGCTGAAGGCAATGCTCAAGTGCCACCCAGAGATTTCTTAGCATTTGATCAGCCATTACTGCTCGCCTACCGGTCTTACCAACATTACTGTGCGATGCATACTCGGAACAATTGCAACTTCAGCGATGCGGAATATGCCAGTGTGGCCAATCTGCACAGCCTGCACAGCACTCACTAGCTGGAGAACGAGGCTGAATACGTATACGAATAGCAATGTCAATATCGATTCTGCCCTGGTCTGCACACCTTGCCTCCGCCTCGTGGCTCTCATGCAAGTCATTTACACCCGTCGGGTCTGACTTCCACAGGTTCCCCACATCACTGATTGAGCTGTCGAAGTTAAGCTTGTCGTCTGCCGCTTTCCCTAATCGAGCGGACCAAGCTCCTACCCAGCTCGTCAGGCGTGTTTAGCACAAGTTGGCCAAAGTCATCCATGGTGTTATCCTGGTACAGTTCATTCTTCCCAGAAAGGCGTCTGGCTCGGTGTTCTACCACTACTGTAGCGTTTCAGGCCGGTAAGTCGGCATAAATAGAAGCATGCTCGCGCCTGTACTCGCATTTGTTGTCATGCATTGAGCATAACCCCATCTTCCTCGTCATCCTCCTCGTCAGTACCATCGTCGTTAGCGATGTGCCTAGGGTCGGGTTCGGGCAACCGGCCTTCTGCTGGTTGCCACGCAGTCTCGCGACCGAAGTAGACCAGGTCGAGGCTGTAAGAACATCAGCAAGCGGTATTCTCATAGGGTAAGCGAGCACTTACTATCTTCCCTGTTTCGCTCCAGCCTTCTTTAGATAGCCCTCTACCTCGAAGTCTAGTGACTCAAGCCAGCGCTTGAGCCACATATTGTAGTCGTCCTCAGTCGTCTTAGCAAACGGAGACTTTCTATATTTCCGACCACTTTCGACACTGATCGCGGCTGGTTTTGGAGAACTCCATTTTCGCAGAGTTATTAGTAACTTGTGCACGTCCCGCCGACCTCCAGGTCCATACATGTGTCGAATCTCCTGGTCGCAATGGAAGGGGCAGAAGGTAGACAGTCTATGTCCGCGGTCGCATATTTGTAGCATCCTGTCCATCAAGCATTTGCCTACACCCATCCTTCTGTACTGTGGGTCAACGTAGACTTCTATTTCTGCTGATATGTGCTCCACGAAATCCGGAGCAGTGAAGTCATTCGCACAGCAAAAGCCCGCCAGCATCTCCACGCGCGTCAAAGTCATTCGTTTCTTGTGTTGTCCAGATTGTCCAGTGCGCGAGCACAACTCATTGCCGCCCACAAGAGGAAGCTCTCTAGCACCTCGCTGGTTCTTCTTAGCCGCAACAATGAAGGCGTGGTGACCCTGTTCGACCATTCTCGTGCGGATCTCCATGTGCCTCCTCTGGATCTCGACTGTTTCTGCTGGGCCCACACCGTTGGCAACGTGGCAGTTGTAGATGCGAGTCAATTCTTCCAAGTCGAGCTTGGTGGCAGGTCGAAGATAGATGTTTAGCTTTGGGCGATATCGCTCGGCCTCATCTGACGATTCTGTCTCTTCTCTTGCTGAAAGAGCCTTGTCTTCGGCTTTGAACTGAGTACCAATGTCGACGGATGCTTCCCGTGCATTGTGCTGATGTCGCAGCCAATTGGACACAAGGTCCTCGGTTCTTTCGTTATTGTATCTTTGGCTGTCTCCATCCATCAGGTTCACTTTGCCCCAGTCCCGGTAGTCAGGGGGCGAGGTACAGTGGACGTATTTGAGTGCATCTCCAGGGTCGTCTGTATAGCCATAATAAGCGGCGTTGGTCATGTCAATAGCAACACCCCGTCTGACCATGGTAAGCCCGTCTGGAATCAAGTCAACATCTCCCAAGGTCTCTCTAGGTATGACAATGATTCGTACGCCATTGCTGAGCCTAGCCTGATTGACTTGATCGGGAGTCACTGATACCTGCCATTGTTTGAAGTGGTGCTTGAACGTAGCGTTGTTGTTGCTGTACCGAGGCCTCTGATCCCAGTCAGCAGGTGCTGGCATGATATCGCCGTCAAAGTCAACCGGCAACAGCGCGTCAAAATCCCCAGCTCCCTTGTCAAGCATTCTGCCGAAAGACTTGACCGAGATGTTAGTGTCTCGAGTGGCGTCGCTCGGTGCCGCCGAGCCCCATACGTTGCTATCAAGTTCGTCCTGCTCATCTTTCATTTCTTCTTTCGTAGCCCATTTTTGGCGAGGTGTCTGCAACAGTGTCCTACGACTCTCTGGAGATTGTGCCTGGCTTATTGGCTGACTAGGTGCTTGTGGAGTGTTCGAATCCTCCTTGCGTGCAGGCGCTGCTCCTGTGTTTCCCTCGCCATTCTGTCCATTTGTGATCAGAGGATCTTGAGCCCATGTACGTTTCGAAGATATAGGTTGATTCTTGTTAACCGGTGCTCGGGCAAGGTCCAGATCTTTGAGCGATGTCGTAATGCAACGGTCTTTATCTCTTCGTGTTGTTGCCTGCTTGCGAGATATCTGTTGCAGCGAGTTATCCTGTAGCTGCCTCAGGAAGTCGCTATTAGCAATTGTTCCATTGACCATTGGACGTGTAGACATGATACTCGATGACCTAGTGGATGGCGGAGTCGCGTCTGCGTTAGGTAGATGCCGGCTAATGGACGAGCGTCCTCGTGTGCTCCTGGGGTCGGGTGTATCGCTGGGCCATCTGGTCTCTATCGAGTCGTGACCAGGATCTTGTCGCTGCAGTGGTCGCACAGCAGGTGCTATAGCCGCCTCAAGGAGAGGAGTCTGGACTGGCGTGAAGGTGGGCTGTCCGTCTGGTGCAGATGTTTGGGTGCCGAGGCCGCGAGTATGCTCGCTAAGATCATCCGTCAGGACTGATGGCCTTGCGAACGGCAATGAGGCAGGCGGTATTGCGCAAATGCTCGTGACACCGTTTCGTGTTCCTGGTGTGTTATGGCATTGAGCTGGCCGTGATGATTAGCATGAAAACAATACAGATCTTCGAGGAGCCTTTGCTTGCCTTCTGGCCTCGTTTCTGGCACACGTCGTGTTCTGGGTTTAGGCCTTCCATACGCGTTAGGATCGAAGACAGGCATAGTGGCGTAGAAAATTATGGTAGGACTTAAAGAGATCGCATATGTGCTCTTGGGTCATGTTGATGTGGAGGATTATACAGAAGGGTGAACGAAGATAGGAAGCTGCCACGTGAACGAGACGCACAAACTTTTCGGTTCTGGTGAAGACTGGACCTATCTCTGCTGCTCGTTGCCTCACATCAATCTGCCGTTCGTCTCAGCTTGAGCATGCGTATGCCTCAAGCTCACATGTGACGCGGTAGCAAGAATGGAAAGGACAGAACAATTGAGACCACGTAAATACGTAGGAAGCGACTTACCAGACAGGAGGTGTTAGGTCTGAGCACGATTGGTACGGTCTAGCTCAATTACTTCACTGGCGCAAATCTCGAGAAGGCGGCCACTGCAAGCATTCAAGAGTCGCAACCAGAAGACTGAGTCAGGTCCGGGATGGTGCTGTATATCAGATTCCGAGCTCATGCCGCCAAAGATGCAGGTTTGCCAAACTGGTACGATGAAGCAGATCTCACCGTCAGGTACACGACTTCCTTCATTCGTGAGTCGAACATTGAGACTGGACTTGTGCATGCGGTTCAACTTGACGCTGACTGGACCAACGTCTCCACAAGGACGACTTGATTGGACGTTAGGAACGCGCTTTTGGGATGTGCTGTCCAAACCCATCGAAATATAGAGCCATACTTCTACAGTATTGCGCTCACTACGGGACATGTTACATTTGTGATTGACCAGCAGATCATCTTCGCCTTGTTTGTCCCTGAGCAATCTTATTGGAGTTGCAAAGAGAAGTGCCAATGTACACGACCCAGTGCCATTAGCAGGCAGTCAATCAATATGTTATCTGTCCTTCGCAAAGCGCGTCTCAAGGACAAAGAGATGCGAATACTCATGCTGTTAGCTTGATGATGGTTGACGTGGGGCTTGGGCTAATAGAGTAGTGGACTCGACAATGCTGGCAAAACGACTATCGTGAAACGCATCATGAATGAGGATGTCAACACGGTTAGCCCAACTTTGGGCTTTATCATCAAGACCATTGACTTTCAAGGGTGAGAATGAAGCTGCCCTGTATGAATGAAAGCTGACGAGGGAAGGTACAAGCTCAATATATGGGATGTGGGTGGACAGAAGACCATCAGGTCGTACTGGCGCAACTATTTTGAGAAGACTGATGCACTGATTTGGGTGGTTGACGCAACCGACCGACTGCGGATCGGCGAGTGCAAGGCAGAGCTCCGAGAATTGCTGCGGGAAGAAGTGAGTACACAATGCAGAGATGAGATGTGAGCTGATTCGTTACTTGCAGAGGTTGTCTGGAGCGAGCCTGCTGGTATTCTTGAATAAAACCGATGTGCCTGGGTGCATGGGCGATGACGAGGTTCGACAGAAGCTGGATCTCGACAGCATCTCGACGCACAAATGGGTCATCGTTCGGTGTAGTGCCATCACTGGGGACAACCTCACGAAAGGGTTGGCATGGGTGGTGCAGGATGCTCGAGATAAATTGTTCTTGTACTGACGAGGACTTGTAACAATGGACCTTATTGTTGTCGGCCGGCAAGGGCAAGCGATCTAAAACACGCGCCTCCTGAAACGGCTAGCTACGGGCGGGGGCTACCGCACCTTTCCTGTTTATTATTTTCGGACTTTGCACATTCTATGAAATCGTGAAATCGTGAAATCGTGAAATCGTGTATGCTGCTTCCGCTGTCGCTGTCGCTGTCGCTATCCTCGTCCTTGCTATACTACCGATAGCTGCATATGCTGCCGTAGGTCGCTTAGGCGTTAGTAGTTAGGTATTAATATATACCCGTAGTATATATACGTTCCGGACTAAGTAGGTATAAGTAGGTCTAGTATCTATCGCTTAATACCTTCTTTACTTATACGTAGCTATGCTAGCCGGTTATTCTAAGGTTAATCTTAGCCTATTAGCTATTAAGATTTACGACTTCGTCGTCTAATATAGTTAGACGTAAAAAGAGATTCTTACTTAGATTAATAGAGTCCGTAGTATTAAGTGCGGATATAACGTACTTAAGAAGTTTCTTAAAGTAAAAGATATTACCTCGAACTAGTCTATAAAGAAAGGTCTCTACTAGAATAATAGATTTATCTTATTAGTATAACGCGCTTATAAATAGACCCTATAAGATAATAAGAAGATTGCATAGAGCTTATAATAGAAGCTCGCTTACGTAGTAGTTAGTGCTCGGCTTATCGAGTCTATATAACGAAAGTATAATTAATCTTAAAGAGACCGTGCTATCGAGAATTAACTAAAGCGCCTTTAGCGTATAGAGGCTATTATCCTTAAAACTATTACGTTAGGTATTAAACGTAACTAGGGCCGAAATTATTTCTATACCTATCTTTAGATACGCTATTTAGTACTTTAAATATAAGAGAATTACGTTTAAAAGGTCCTCTACGATATTAATAATATATATAGACGTAATCGAAAGCTAAAGTATAAGGTTATATAACGCTATAAAGCTATCTATAAAGAGCTAGATTACGTATAGTCTATTAATAGCTATAAGAAATTTATAAACTTTAGTATCGAAGTCTATACTGCGATAGACGCTTATTTAAGACGAATTATCTAGGTTTACGTTAAGGTCGCTAGCCGTAGGTAGATCGCCGTTGTAAAGTAGTATATTTAGATAGTTCGCGAGTATAATATCGTCCCTTATCGTATTCGTTCTAATTGTAGATCGAAGATACCTTTTATTACTAATTTATAGTTTTAATTCTACGTTTAGCACCTTCGAGATATCGAAGTTCTTAGTAATTAGTTCCTTATAGACGAAAAGATATAAAAGCGCCTTTAAGAGTGCTTCGTCTATAAAATAAGTATATAAAATATTCGAATTAAGAGTTTCTAGTCTTAAATTAAAAAGCATTAGTTAGCACCTTAGCTTATAAGTATATCCGCTATCTAGCATTCTCTATATACGTTACTAGCTAGGTTAAAGGCGTATATATATATTATAGGTAGAAGACGTCTTACCTAGTAAGTCGAAGCTTATAGAAAGGTTTATTAAATACCTTATATCCTAACCGCTTTTCTATTCTTAAAGCTAATAATATATACTATATTAGGTCTTATTTAAGAATCTATAACTACGATAGTTCTATTAAAGCGAGAATAAGTTAGATCGTATCGTATAGGTATATATTTTCTTATCGCTTCTTTAAGAGGAGATTAATATCTTTATAGAAGTTTAAAACGCATATCGGATACGTAAATAGCGTAATTAACTATATTACGTTACTAGAGTTTCTAACTAGCTTTACTTCGAGCGTAACTATCTTCGATATAATCAGCTTAACGCTAAGCGTCTAACTAAGGGCTATAGACCTAATGCTAATCTATTAAATAAGCAGGAGCGATTACTTAAAGACTATAGTACGTAATAGCTTAATCGCCTCTTTCGTTACGTATACTAATATAGCTAAAGACGAGAACTAAGTCTTTATTATAAGCACTAAGGTATAGCTAGATAAAACGCTACATAAGATCTTCGCCGAGGTTAATAAGTAAGACGATATTACCGCTAATAAATTTATTTAATAAATTCTTAAGCGAAGGATTCTTATTTTAAAATAGTTTCGTATATTAATCCGATAAGTATAAGACTATATCTCTATTTACGGTAATACGCTAGACTTTACTATCCTCTTAGATACTACTAGAGAGTAAAGAGATATATATCCTAATCTAGCCTTTAATATAACGCTTATCGAATAAAGATAGAATAAAGACTAACTTTAGACTACTATTAAGAACGAATTATTTAACGATTTCGATACGTATAGTTTTAATTAAGCGTATAGTTATAGTAAGTACGATATACTAGTAGAGATAAAGGATTAGGACTTTAGAGACGATAACTTCGCTTATATATACTAAGGGGGTTATAGACTAGTATATACTAGCGAGTAGTACTATTTTAAGCCTATATAATTATTACTATCCTATTATTTAATACTCTTCGTTTCCTACTCTTTACCCGCTCGTCTATTATCTTAACGCTTATACGCCCTCCCTCCCTCCCTCTTCTCTTAATATCGTCCCTTTTATCTTCTATTTATAAGCATATTAAGGCTCTAGACTCTATCTCTTCCCTCCTTTCGGCTCTTACGTTCCTCTTATTACGTATCTAAGCTGCTACGTATCTAATCGAAATAGCTATCGCCTACTACGATTATAATAGTTAGTATCTAGCGAACGTTAATCTCGAATATAAATTTCTCTTAAAGAATACGCTTAAATACCCGAGATATTAAAAGAAGAATATTATAACGTATCTAACGCGTAGGCACGATAAACCTAAAAGCCTTTTTTAATCGAATAATACTATACTTAAGATTAACTTATCTACTAAGCCTAAACGAGATTCGATTACTAAGTCCTCTAAGAAGTCGATATCGTTATTTATACCGCTAACTACCGAGTCTAAAGAGTCGTCTACTTCTATAAGCTAACGAAGCACTAAGCTATCTAGCTAGCTTCGCGATAATACTAAACCTATAATATACCCGCGTACCTAGGGAGTAGGCGTAGTAGCCCTTAAAGAGTCCGTTAATAAAGAGCTACGAGCGAAGAAATCTAAGTAGAATAAGAAAACCTACTACTAGATCTACTTAAAGGTTTCTTTATTAAGATATAACTTTAACGAAGATAATAAATTCGAGCACTACGAGTTTAAGGTTAATCTTATTATTAACGACCTACCTATAGATACCGAGGCACTAATAATACTAATAATAGACCTTATACTATAAAAGTATAAAAGAGAAGATATCCTTAAGTACGCACCTATAGCTAATACGAAAGGCAACTATCTTTTTACTATTAGCAAGCCCTCTATAGATAGTATTAATATTACTATCGATATTTTATACTTATACTAAGTACGAGCAGATAAATTAATAAGTATTATAGGATTTTAAGAGCTAAAAAGGATCGGTAACTAAAGCAAAGATAAAGATAAAGCTTATACTAGAATGCCGACTTAGTATATCTTTCTCGTCGATAAGCTAGTAAAGGCTAAGAAACAAAGAGCTACGACTATAATACCGATATTAATTAAGTAGATAAAGACTAAACGAGATAGTAAAGCGGCTAACTTAAGTAAAAATAGAACCCGTGCGACGAACGATAATAAGAATAAATAATTTATTAATACTATAACTATAAAGGATAATAGCCGTTCTCTTCCTAATATTAGTGCTCTAGAATAGTAGCTTAATAGTATTAAGAAAGAAGTAAAGTTAGAGGTACGTACTAAGTCTCGTAGCCTATCTAAACCGCGCAGCTCTACTAAACTACGTAGCCCTGCTAAACTACGCAGCCTTGCTAAACTACGTAGTCCTAGTAAGATATAGGCTAGTTTATCTAAGCTAAGTAGTCCGAGCAAAATAGAAACTAGCTCTAGAAAAGTACTATTAAAGGAAAAGCTTCGATATATTTCTATTCGAACTAAAGGACGTCGAACTCGTATATAAGGACTTTACATATAGTTATAAGTATAAGTCGAACTATAAGCTAATCGTATATCCTTTATCGAATAAGATAAGCTCGTCTCGACGCTTACGAAGGATAAAATAGATACTAGGTTAATAAAATAGCAAGACGGTAATAGGATAATAGTATCTCGAGACGAAGGCGATAAAGATAAGACCGTTAAAGATAAAGATTTAAGAGAGAAAGAAATATCTTCGTTATCTTCTGCTGCTTAATCGGATCTTTTTTAATAATAGTATAAAGCGCATAATATATACTAAGTTAAAGACGAACTTAAAGGAGGTAGGGTAAACCGTATAGTTATTTACTTAGCTAATAATAAATTTACGCTTTGCGAAAACGTTTAACGCCGACCGACCTAATTTAGCTAAATATATTTAGCTAAATCTAACTCTATAACGAGATTAAATCTAGCTAGACGGCTTAAGATATAGTATTAGCTAGTATTATTTACTATATTAGTATTATTTAAAGAGATTCGAGAGAGAATTAACTATATTGCTACTTAATAAGAAAAAAGACTATTTATCTAAATATATTTAAGTAAATACTCTAGCTCTTTAACCCTCTCTACCTCCTTTTAATCTTTCTATAGTTATACTTACTAGCTACTTACTTTAGATAAACTAGTCCGAGCCTGCGTTTAAATCGATATAGTAATAGTTAGATAAAAATATTTATAGCTAAGTAAAAATATCTTTATATAACTATTATCTTATTACTTAAGCTTAATATATTATTATAGTTCTACTTATAGTGTTTTTATAACTAATAGTATCTATATACCGCCGCTTAAACTCGATTAAATAGGCTAATATAAAACGTTAGAGTATAAGTTTACCTATATAAGAAAGCTACTCCGTCGCCTTTGATTTTTAGTTTTTAAACCTTAATTATTATCCTCTCTAAAGTATCTTAACACTTTTATTATACCCCCTAAACGCAGCTCGCCTAGAAAAGGTATAGGCTAATAAGGCTAATAAGGTTAATAAGGCTAATAAGGTTAATAAGGCTAATAAGGTTAATAAGGCTAATAAGGTTAATAAGGCTAATAAGGTTAATAAGGCTAGTAGAGTTAATAAAGTTAGGCTACTAGACGATTAACTAGATAGTTAGTTATCCTATAGCGATTCTAAGCATCTACACCTCTTGCTATATAGACTAGTTAAGTTACGCAACCCTCTATCCTACTACCGCCTATACTAGGTAACCTATCTTATATACTCTAGCCCTTAGATATTACTAGTCGCCGTTTTAATTTTTAACGACGAGAGTAAACTATTAAAGAGTTCGTAAACGATCTTCTAAATCTAAAGAGTACTAAGTCGTTAATACTTTTTACCTTTTAAGACTTCGTCTAAAACGTAAATGCTGCTATCGCTATAAACTAGATCCTTGTATATACCTTTACTTAAGCACTTAAAGGCTATATAGAATATATCGACTAACGTTAACGCACCTTCGGCGATTATCTAAAGACTATAGCAAAGAACGTTAAAGAAGGCCGTATAGCGTATAATCGTATATATCGTATAGAGCGAATCTTATAAAACTATTTTAGTAGTTAATAGTACGACTAGTTCTTCTACTCTTATATAACTACTACGATAGCCGATATATTTAATAGAGAGACTATATCTAATTAACTTAACGAACTCGCTTCTAGGAACGATACTGCTAATATAGCGTTATATATCACTTAGCGAATATAGTCTACTTAGATAAGATAACTTAAAGTCTCGATGCAAGGCGATAAACGAGGTTAATACTATATTAGCAGCCTTATACTCGCGGATATTTATAATAGCTTACTTAGTTTTACTAATATATAAAAAAGAGAACGAGCTAAATTATAAATGCTAAATAACGCTATAGCTACGGCTAACCTTATCGCTAGATAGAACGCGCATATTAGTAATATTAACTAGGGTAAGTAAGTAGATAAACGTTAACTATTTATTATAAGAGATAGTTATAGCTTCTTATACTATCGAAATCTATCGTAATAACTTCTTAGTAGATATAACCTACCTCGCCTAATCCTAACCGAGGTTAAAGAGGTTACTAGTTAGGCGCTGGCTTTACCTAGAGGGACTTAGGCGCCGGCTTTACCTAGAGGGACTTAGGTACCGGCTTTACCTAAAGGGACTCCTAGTTTAGGGCTATAGAGCAACTTATCAATAACGAGTTCGCCTCTAGTATCGAGTATAAAGCGTATAGTATCTTCTCTTCTAGTAATACCTCGATATCTACTAGTTCTTCGTAGCGCCTCTCTAGTCGATATACCTAATACTAGACTAGTACTAAGCTTTTAAAATTAAGCGCCTACTAGTATAGTTCTATAGCGAGTATAAGAGATAACCGCCGCTATTAGTAAGAGAACTTCTAGACGTATAAGTAATCTACTATAACGAATAAGAGACTCTTCTATATAAGGCTTAAGAGCATTAACGGTATCTTCTAGTATCTTATAAAGTAGTTTCGAAAGACTTCTACGCGAGTTCGACTTTATCTTTCCTTTCGAGGCTAGTAACCTAAAGAAGAAGCTAGCTTCCTAGGCCGTCTAATTCTATAAATAGCTATATAACCCTAGTATTACCGTTCGAGAATTTAAATAAAGCTTCGGCTAGTATAGAAACGCCGAGATATAGACTACTATTAGCAACCTTAGCTAGATAGCTTTTAGAATCTAAACTACTAGCGGTCTACTATAAGCAGCAATAGCCGAATAGAGAGGATTCTTAGTATATGCTCTATCCTCGTTCTAAAGTACGTAGTAGTAACGTTTAATTAAGAAATCGCTATATAAGGCTAAGATTAAGCTACTATTCGCCTAAGTCCTTGCTTAAGTTCGCTAAATAGGGCGAAATATAAACGAACTTTTACTAGGGCGAGATAGTATATATACTATCTCTATAAGGCTAGATCAACTAGATAAGAATAACTATATCTATAACCCGTAGCGTAACCTCCGTAGCTAGCTAGATATATCTATCGTTATTAAGAACGCGCGTCTAAGGATCTAAGCTAGTAGTAACTATAATTAATTCTAGGCTTAAGTGATTAATAGATAGATATTTAATATATAGTATAATAACCTAGACGATCTCGATCTAGATCTAAATCGTCGGCCTTCTACGCTACTAGTTATATCTAATTAGGTAACTCGATTCTTTATCTTAATATTAGTTCTAGGTACTACTAAAGCAAGTAATTACTTCGTTCTATTTATCGTTAATTCTCGTTAACGAGAAATCCGACTCTTTAACTTACTAAATATAATTAAGGCTAAGGGCTAGAGGACGCGAGTAATAGCCTAGGTATAGCTTATATTTAAGGGGTTTATAGAGTAGCGATAAGCAACCTAGATTATATCGTAATAGACTAACGATACGAACTACGGATTCTAGATAATTAAAAATGCTTAAGCCTAGTCTCGCTACTTTTAATTAGTAATAAATATTCTAACTAGTTAACTTTAACTCGAGGTTATACGAATATTAGCCGCTGCTTTTAGAGATGCTCTAGAAGAAAAGTAGATAGTAGAAGGTATATTATAACTTTCCTTTACTAGCCCTTTAGCTAGATAGTCTATAATTAATTCTTTTATCTAGCCGTCGATACCGATACTAGCTCTTTAACTTTAAAGACTAATACTAATCTCTCTACTAACTCGCTCTTTCTCTAGTAGTCTATCTTCTACTATAGATATTAATATAGCTTCTGCTATACCTAGTAGACGTTAGACGCCGTAACCTTCTCGAACTTTAATATTATAAAGTTAAACTCCTTAAGGTCTAGTATTATAAGCTCCTACTCCTTAAACTCTAATACTATAACGTTAAGCTCCTTAAACTCTAATACTATAACGTTAGGCTCCTTAAACTCTAATACTATAAAGTTAGGCTCCTTAAGGTCTAGTATTATAAGGCTCTTTTTCTTAAGCTTTATTACTACGAGCTTCTTCTTCTTAAACCTTAATTTTAGAAAGTATAGAATACTAGTATCCGAACCTAGATACTATAGATAGAGTTTAGATCTTAGTTATAGCGCTACGAGAAAAGCGTTAGCCTTGACGATACTAAGGATAGGTAATTACTATAACTCTAGTCGGCTAGATAAGCCTTAAGCGTTCTACGTTAATATTTTATTTAACTTACGAGTAATAGAGTAGTTTAAGCTATAGTATTATAACTAGCGTTTAAGAATTAGCGTTTAAGAATTAGCGTTTAAGAATTAGCGTTTAAGGATATATACTATATAGGTAGCAAAATAAAAAGAAACCTTTATAATATATAATCTACTTAAGTTACACGGTAGTATTCGTGAAGCAGCGATAGCGATAGCGATAGCAGCCGCGATAGCGACAGCGATAGCGATAGCGGCAGCAGCAGCAGTATATACGATTTTACGATTTTACGATTTCACGATTTCACGATTTCACGATTTCACGATTTCACGATTTCACGATTTCACGATTTCACGATTTCACGATTTCACGATTTCACGATTTCACGATTTCACGATTTCACGATTTCACGATTTCACGAAATGTGCAAAGTCCGAAAATAATAAACAGGAAAGGTGCGGTAGCCCCCGCCCGTAGCTAGCTAGTAGATGTCGGCGAGAAAGGGCCGCCAACAAAGCCGTGCGCGTGAAATTAAACGCGCATGCAACCACTTTGCGGCCAGCCAGCCAGCCAGATGATGGTCAAGTCCTAGTAATAGCAAGCAGAGAAAGAAGCATCTGCGCTGGGCTTGAAGGTGTTGAAGCAGTCGATTGCCGGAACAGCCTGTTGTAGAGAGCGTGTACTGTACTGTAACTTAGCTAGCAACAGGTGAGACAGGGAAGTCTAATTGGAGAATCGCCTCTCCAACCCGACCACAACAAGTTTCCCTTTAGATACAGTGCGCAACAACAATACTGCATTGTGCCGGCACATCCATCAACAACTTGTCGCATTGTTTTCGACTGTCCACTCGCTTGGTTCAGCTATTCAGGGAGGTTCTAGTTGGACATGTTCTGCGCAGACCAACACGAATAGGCCAACATTACCCCCAGCACCCTATCATCATTTGCACCATGAGTGCCAGCAAGGATGGGTCCGAGTCGGTCGACCAGTTTCTAGCAAGGATAGCGAGCACGCCGCACGGGAAGGATGAGGCCGCGCGCCGCATGGACGAAGAATTTCTGAAAGGAAGGCAGGAGCGACAAGCCAGAAGACTGGAAAGAGCACGATCGATCTCCCCATCAAAGACAGGCCCCTCAAGAACAAGCCCAACAAAACTTTCGTCGCTGTCAATAGATTCACCGTCCACCCCTACCGCCGACCGAGCACTCAACCCTCCAGTCGACTTCAGCCCACAGTCCAAGACCCTGGCACGATCGAATGCCGTCAGTAGCAGGACTTCCCCCTCGAGAGACCCCGAGAACGCTTCTCCTCGTCCATTGCCATCCCCTACACGGCCTGATAGCGTGTCGAGTTCTCCCCACACTGCCACTGGCTTGGCTAGGAGCGGCACGCTATCATGGCAACAGAGACCCGCTTCAAGAGATGGTCCCCGTCAAAGACCGCTGTCAGGCTTTGCGACAGTCCGCACTTTGCCTCGCCCACCTGTCGACACTGAAGAACAAGCAGAGCCATCGCGCAAGGACATTGCTGCTTCCTTGGCTCAGAAGGACCCCACGTGGTTCAAACAGACACAGGATCGAGGTCTAGCATCTGCCGCTTTCCGCAAGAACCAGGTCGAGGATACACCCGAAGTCTCGACTTCCACGACCATGCAGCTGCCGGGCATGTCTCGCTCGAGGGACCTCTCGAAGAGTCCTGCGCCCGAAGACCGAAAAGAACATCAGGATAGTCACTCTGAAATTGACCAGACAGACGTTGACAGGTTCAAGCGAGGCAACACTCCCGACATTGCCGCTCTGAGAAGCTCAATGATTGAGAAGCCGCCTGCTCTGAGACCCAATCGCCAGGACTCGAACACTACCCGTCCATTGAGCTTAGATCCGAGCACTGCAGAAGAAGGAACCTCGGACCTGACGAGATCGTCAAGTGTCCTGTCACATACTCGATCACCATCGCCTACCAAGGGCCTGGGAGGCTTTGTGGAAAGTGCCATGATGAGACGATCCGACAGCGTCAGCAAAAGGTGGAGTGTCCAAGCCAATACTGGTCTGAAACGAGGAGATTCGGTCGCCAGTGCACGACCGCTATCCTTACACAGCAGAGGCATGTCGAGAGATATCCCGTCAGCTCGCGCCGCTACACCCTCTTCTCCACTGTCGTCCTCACGGCCTGGTTCAGGGCACAAACCTGATTTCGCTGTTTCGCCTGGGATTCAGAACAAGAGCACTCCCGAGCAGAGGAATGCCTCTCCTGATGCAAAGGGCCGAGAGTCGGTAGACGTGACCTCACCTACCAGATCGGAACGACCGGTCGTCAGACCGCAGACGCCCCCCGACGATGCCCACCTAGCTCGAAGTCCTTCGAAGACGATGGACAGCCGCAGATGGAGTCCAACAAAATCAACTTGGCTTGAAAGTGCCTTGCAGCAGAAGGCTGAACCACCGAAGATGCAGCCGATGAAAGAGGAGCTGCCAAAATGGAAAGTTGATCTGCAAAGATCCAAGTCTCAGAGAGCCAGTCGCGACGTATCGCCAGACAAGCGCCCCCAGAGCCGAGATGCGTCTGTCAAGGACACGTCTGCCCCAGTATCACCTGCCATCAAGTCACAACCGAAGCCGCCTTCCACCACCACCAAACCAGCTTCTACAAGCCACGGCACGTTCACGGCTGCAAATGCTAACCTACCTTACAAGGGGGAAGTACCTCCAACACGAGAGCTTGCAAACAAGCAAAAGCAAGAATCTGCCAGTGTCAAGGCTGATCCAGTGACTGAGAAGCCAACGATCAAACCAGAGGAACTAGCAAAGGCCATAGTCAACGAGGAACCAAAGGTCACACCAGAGCAATCGGAAGACAAAAAGACACCAGCCGTTGCGGAAATCTCAAAGAAAGCTCCAGTCTTGAAGCCGAAGCCACAAACACCGCCAAAGACCGACTTTCGTGCGACACTCAAAAGCCGCGCGCCAGGCCCCGAGCAAAATACTGGAGCAGAGCCTGAGTTCAAGTCCATGTTCGGTAAGCTGAAGCGTACGACGACCCAGAACTATGTTGCGCCAGACGAACTCAAGAGCAATATCCTGTCAGGCAAGGCTGCGCTGAACACAACTGGGGGTCCGATCAAGACCAAGCGCGTCGATGAGTTCAAGGAGAGTATCATGTCGAAGAAAGAGGAGATGAAAGCTGCGGGCATCAGATCTCCACAATCAGCTGATTCTAAGGGGGAACAAGAAGCACCAGTACCCGAGGGATTAGCACGTCGAAAGACACTGTCTAAAACCAGTGATACCCACCCTGCCCTTGTCAAGTCACCGGCGAAGGAGGAACCGCCTAAGCTCGCCATGAAGCCAGTTCTTGCTTCCAAAACGGTGGATACCAGGAAGCCAGAACTTGGTGCTAAGGAAACACTCGAAAGGTCGCCAAGCGAGCCTTCAGGTCCCGCAAAAGCCACCGTACCTTTGAAGGACGAGCACTCTGGCAGCACCACGTCTTTCAATCCACAAGCTCAGCCTACGTCAACACCAACTTCCAAGTCTGTCGATACCACGACGTCTGATCGGAGACACGACGTGAAGGTATCAAGCCACGATAACCTGGCCTTGTCGAAGCCGATCGGCAGTCTATCCACTGTCAAAAATCCCGAAGCCTCTCCAACAGCTGAAATGCCGCCAGCCAGCAAACTTGCTTCTCGGTTAAACCCGAATCTGGCTGCCATGCTATCTCGCGGACCGAGTCCCCGGCCACAGTCAAGCGCCAACGCGTCAACCGATGACTTATCTTTGACTCCCAGTGCTCCTTCGACAAAGACGGACGGTAATGCAGATGCTGGGTCATTGACTCACATGACGAAAGCCAGAGCCAAGGGACCTAAACGAAGAGCGCCGAAAGCAGAGCCAGCACCCACGACCACGGCAGAGACTACAGCAAGCATGAGACCTGTAGAGTCAGTCGTATCGCAAGAGGCGGGAAAGCAAAAGCCCACAAATAATGCTTCACCCTCTACCGGCACCAAAGCTGAAGCTCCCACTACATCGCCGGCTCAAGAGAAACCTGACGCACTAACTCCAAAGCCACTGCGGACTTGGGGTTCAAACACGCAGAAGTCAAGCAGTCCAGTACCTGCTCCTCTACGTGAGTTAGCACAACCGAAAAGACAACCGAGCAAGTTGGCAGAGGACAATCAAGCCACGAAACAAGTTGATGAGGTAGCTGGAATAGCAAAACCTAAACCACCAGTAGCAAGCAAGTCGCCTGAGCTTAGAAAAGTTTCAGGTGCGTCTAGCATTGATGAGAAGTTGAAACCAAGTCCTCTGTCGCCTACACCTCGTAAGCCTAGCTGGTCTCCCATTCCAAAACAATCTGCCCCAGGCCCAGCTACGCCAAAGAAGTCGATGACAGCACCTGTCTTAGAAGTTGGCAAGGATGTGCAGACGCCAAAAAGGAGTGAGACTACCAATGCTCAAGTGGAGAAGAAGGACAACAAGCCACTTGCGGCGGCGAAGCCAACGACTATACAAGGCCTCGGGCTGAAATTGACCCCTTCACCCCAAGCAAACAAAGCTGCACCGAAACCACGAGTGTTGACGCCTCCACCAGAAATGGAACTGAGCGAAAAACAGTCACGTCAACCGCAGCAGATCAGGGAAGTGCTCGAAGGCTATGTCGGTGTGCTTCCGAAAGAACATGATAAAGCAGATTTTGATGCTCAGCAGTTCCTTGCTTCAGCGAATACCACAGAAGACAAGATCAGGACGTTGCAATGCACCGTAAAGGAGATTACTGGAGATGGCAAGAAGACTGCAATGCCTCCACAACAGGAGCACATCCTGTATGAAGAGTCGATGTATTTGATCACGCACAGGTTCTCAACCGAAGCTGGCGCTACTATTTCGGAAGTTTACCTTTGGCGCGGTGATCGTGTTGCTGATGCCTCTGTTGAAGATGCACAAATATTCTGCCGCAGGGATGCACGCGAGCATAGTGCCAAGCTCGAAGTCGTCAAGCAAGGCAAGGAAAGTTCGAAATTGATCCAAGCACTTGGAGGCATCCTGATTGTTAGGCGGAGCAAGTCATCAGCACTTTACATGCTTTGTGGACGGAGACATCTGGGACACATTGTGTTCGACGAGATCGAAATGGAAGCCCGCAGTCTGTGTCCGGGCTTCACTTGTGTTATTTCTGCCCCATTTGGAAAGCTCTATCTCTGGAAAGGCAAGGGTGCCGGTGTCGATGAAATTAGTAGTGCCAAACTCATCGGCATGGACCTTGGCCTGACTGGAGAGATCGAAGAAGTCGACCAGGGCTCGGAGCCATCAGCGTTTTGGGCCGCACTTGGGTCCAAATCAAGCATTACGTGGTCCGATGATTGGGCTCAGCGAGCCAAAACAAACGATTACCCTACCGCATTGTATCGTATCGAACACGAACGGCCGGGCATGCTCACGAACCTGGCATCATGGGGCCTCAAGCGTGCTGCGTCCCCCACGAAGCAGCAGACCAAAGCGACATGCGAGCGTGTGCTTCCTTACACCCAAAACGACCTTGACACCTCGGCCGTTCACATTATTGATGCATACCGCACACTTTACGTCTTGCTAACCAGACAATGCGCCTCGAAAGCCTCCGAGTTCATAACAGCGCTCTACCTTGCACAAGATTTCGCGATGCTTTCCCCCGCCATCCAAGATAGACCGATGCTGCCGGTGTGCTATGTCGTCGCAGGCGAAATGACAAGCGACGTTAAAGCGTGCTTCAGGAAATGGAGTGCGCTAGAGGGCAACGAGTTAGTGGGTGAGCATTCGATATGTGTAAGATTAGAGGAGGTTATGGAGGCGCTGGATTTATGACTAGATGCTGACATGCCCGGGCCTTCACGATCGAGGACGCCCGCACGGGACGATGTTGATGCTTTCACGATGACATTACGGTTGAAGGAGCAACGGTCGGGGTCTTCTACAGGGCTTTCACCTTCGCCTGCGAGACCTGGGTATGGAAGGAGTGTTAGTTCCGGGTGGTTGGGGAGTTTGGGAAGGTTTTATTGATTGAGCTTGAGAGCTGTATGAAGCGACAGCGACTGCTCTTCTTGGATGTGGACACATTCATGGTTTGTCACGAATACGAGAAGTTGTATTCAGTTCCTTCAGGTCACCTGACAATGGCTTTGCTTTGACGTGCCTACTCTTGATCTATTGTTTCAGGATGTGGGTGACCCCAGCATGAGTGGAAGTGTTACTGACTTTACCACTGACTCAACCTCAATGCAGCACCATCTCCTCTGCTTGCGTCATGGCCAACGAGCCTCTGCTGTTATGCAGACGCTGGATTGACCAAGCCAATTCACTGGTGGTGATACTTTTCACTGATGTTCTCTCTGCCACAAACCCTTCGCGATAGTTCGCTTGAACCGTGTTCTTCGCAACATGTTCTTTCTCGACTGATCAGCACACCACCGAGCCTCCACCTCGTCGCTGGGTCTACCTTCGCAGACGTTCTTGTACGCTGTTCCGGCCATATCTCCCATAATCTCGTAGCGCTCAGCGGAGTAATTAAGAGCAACTTCGAGCATCATCGTGTGGTGGCTCAGTTCCGTTCATCTAGGGTCGTAGTTCATACTGGCCGGCAGTGCAGCTTTGAAAGCTTCAGCGTAGTGGTAGCCGGGCACTGCGGACAAGTCGTAGTCTTCACGTGTGGTTTCATCTTCCGTGCACCGTCTAGGCGTTCGGTCGCGCGTCAGAATGGGCGGATATGCTGCGCTGCCTATGGTGACGGGAGCGACACGGGCGTTGTCGAAGTCGATGAAGCCAATGACCTTGCCAGAGATCGGATCACACATGATGTTCTGGTAGTCTGCGTCCCATAGCGAGAGCGATAATGGCGCTTGACGCATGAATCTGGGCATGCTCTTTAGTACAACCTTTGTATCGTCGACTGAGTTTGGGAGTCTGAACGGCGGACGATTGGACGGGCTCCTTGGCCCATAGGATGTCTTTTTGAGTCTGTCGGAGAACCATCCGTTGGTGCTTGTGAAGGGACCGCGTTCGCTCACTTCTTCCCATCCAAGGTCGTAGCCCAGATATCCGAGCTCGCTGGCGACATGGGTGACCCCGCCGCTGCGGTCGAAGCCTAGCATTCCAGTCTCTGGAAATTGTAGAGAGTAGAACTTCGGCCATCTCAGCTGCAACAGCCTTGATTGTGGTCAGGCGTTGCGTCTCGCTGAAACTTGGCCACAGCTCGTCGAGGGAACGGCCAGGAACAAAGGACATGAGCGCACATGCAGCACCGACAGACTTGGTAGAAGAGTCCCGATAAAAGACCTCGGGCATCTTTAAGGTGGTATTGGCTCGGATGTATCTCATGGTGTTCTATTCTGCTTCTATCTTCTCGGCTTGGAGCTGGGAAGGGTCAACGCCGTACCCTGGCAATCGTGCGACCCATTTGACCCCGTCGTTGAACGTGAGGAAGTAGACGAGGTTGTAGCTTCCGAAACGTGGATTTTCACTGACTTTGCACCGAGTGATTCTTTGCGCTCCATTGGCATTACTAGTGTAACGCTTTCTGATAGCCAGTGCCAAGCGTGTCAGGGCTGGCAAGGAGAGTGCTTCGATAACCGGCCGAAAGTCTTCAAGGGTCGTGCTATCGTGGTCTGTTTCGCGGTGTCTCTCGACGTTCTGGTTGTCCGAGCCGCGCTTGCATTCCTCGGTTTTACTAACTCGCTGCTGATGTCTGCCATCTTCTCCAGCATTATACAGAGCAATGGCCGATCTGCTACCGACGATTTGGTCTCCAGTCTTCAGTAAGGCTTCACCATCCGACAGCTTGGTTTCCCCATCATACTCTGCGCTTTGAAGTGACACTTCGCCTTCGATCACATCGTCACTAGGATCAGGCGTCGACCGATCCTCAGCCTGGTCGTCTTTGTTAAACGACGAATTGTGAGGTTAATCTGGGTTACGGAGTAGTTCCGTACCATCAACAGAAGTATCGCTGGAGTCAGTCGTTACTTCATCGAAGAGCTCTTCTTCAACGGGAGGACTTTCACTAGTATGTCCATCGTCCCCATCTTCGACAGCAGTCTCGACCTGCCCAGCGAGACGGTCAATCGCAGCGTCGTTCTCGGATAGCGACACAGAATGAATGTGGGGCGTACCTGCCTCTTGTCTTTGAAGTTCACTAGACCGATCCCTTGCAACGCACGATGGGATAAAATCAGTGGGTAGCGCGTTTGTTGTTGGGTTATTTATACAGTGCTTGCTTGATTCGTCTTGTACGATGTGCACCACTGAAGTGGTCTTCAGTGTAGAAAAGCTACTCTCGAGTGTGGCTTTAGCCGTCAAACAGCATTGTGCGTCTTCGACTCGGTTATCGTGACAGCCATCTTCGTTGATGGCAGCTTCGTCAACAGGAGGAGTGACATGAATGGTCGGTAGGGTTGTGCTGCTCGTGGGGTCCCCGACGTTGTATATTGTAGGAAAACTTGTGTGATTTGGTTGGCTTGAGGCTTTGTCAAAAGTGGTGGGTTGCTTCATAGTATGTCCCTTGCTGATCAAGCAATCTGATTTGTAAGGTCCATCAGCTAGTCGATGTTCAGCTGTTTCTTCATGCGTATCGCCACGTTTTTTCTTCAGTTCCTCAAACGACAGAGCTTTCTTGGTAAGCACTTCCAGCTTCTGACAGCTACGTGTGACGTGGGTCTTGAATAGAATGGTTCTTCCATCCTGAGTGGCATGCTTAGTCCTGCCAATATTGAGCAGCTTTCGAAGTTTGCGTGCAGACCTTTCCATATCGACTAAGGATGATGCTGAGCCCAAGCAAATGACCAGCTTTGGTGAGGAAGAAGTAGTGAGTAGTTGCGAGAAGTAGTACGCTTCTTAAGCGCGCCAGTGCAAGTGCATGAACATTGTTTGAGCACATGGTGACGAATTGATGCTGAGACGCAACAGCCGTCGCCTTGGTACTCGTGAAATGCAAACAAGCATCGAGGGACGACTCAAATCATGCCGACAGATGAGCATAAGACTTTGACCATGCAGTCAAGAATCTGTTCTGGTCTCCCATGCCACCATGCCGCCATTGCATCAATGGCATGAAGCGTGGCCCACTGATACACCATCAACACTTACAGAGCATGTGGTGGTAGCCAGATCTCCTGCGTCAGTATCAATGAGTGATTCACGTGTCTATGCTCCTTGATATCCCGAAGTACCTCAACGGTAACTTGGTGCATCGATAAGCTTGATCGCACAGTCAATATTTGCGCTGTTTGCATGCTCACTCCCATCATCTTGCACTGCAGTGAGTGCACTGTATCGTTCATTATGAATCTGCATTTACGACAGTGACTTTGCTAGTCGTAGCGAATGTAGCAATCGAGTTTTGCACAAGTAGATGCTCTACCCTCACGGTGTATGGCATCTCAGGATGTTTCGAGACTGCACAGCACTTTGATGTAGTCCCACCCCACCCCTGACTTCAGCCAAATGATGAAGTGTCACGACAGAAGTAGACTTTGCATAAGAGCAGACTTCAGTGACTAACCCCCTCGCTGAACAGTAAACCATCTGAGCGCACGCATGGCACCACTCTCAGGCCAAATTTTCGAACGTCGTAAGCAAGTGTATGAGGTTGTAAGTGATAAGTACACGACTACAGCACGTTCAGGTGCTCGTGACTGTTGCGGGAAGATGAGCTGTCGTTTGGCTATATGTTAAAATCAGCTCATCTGAACCTTGCATCCCGATGAAGGAAGACTTACCAAAAAGTAGGGCTCTAGACCACAAGCAAACCAGTCGGTAGCTAAGCATCTCAGATCATCGTTTGTGATAGAGCACCACCTGTTCGCCGAGGTTTGCGAAGCCTGCCAGTAGGCTCGATCTCTGTTGACTCTCGTTCTTTCCCTTTTCTTCTGGGTGACCGCCAGCCACCATGGGGGATAAGGAGCCTGATACGAGCCGTCGCGCGACTGTCGCCAGGAGTGTTTTCTGTATGAATTCGCTCGACGTCCGCAGCATTTCTGTCCACAAGCCGATCTGTTGAGAGTTGGAGGGAAAGTTGTCATTGATCTCGTCGTCATCGTTTTCCAGAGTGAGATTTTGAAAGCCTCGTTCTATTCCTAGAAAGCAGGAGCTTGACGGTGTTCCTGAGTATGGTCATCGAAATCAGCTTCAGAATCCACCTGATAAGCAGCGCCAGGCTTGTGCGCATCGACTACTTCACCAGCTACCGCTGGTGTCATCTCAACTATTTGAGCGCCTGCAGACCTTGGATTGAGCATTTTATCTTCAAACCACTTCTCCTTTTTCTCATTCATGTTCCTCGGCAGTTTTGTGAGCAACTCTTCTCCCCTGCACCCATGAAAGTCGCAGCCATAACGGTAGCTGACCAGGCAGTAGCATTGCGGGCAGTAACCCAAATGCTTATTCCCAATGCATCGTGCCAACTTCATTGAGTGTGTCACACCTGCATCCTTGTGTGGGCTAAGCACTATGTCAGTGGATTGACCATCTCGCAGGACAAGAATGCATACCAGTTGTGCTTACCGGCTTGATGGCCACCTGCAGGAGATCTGAGGCACTCTTTTTCCTGCTTAGCTTGCTCTTTGGCTTCCTCTTTGAGTTTCTTCACTTCTTTCTTGATTCTCTTCACGCCTTGCTTATGCGTTTTCTCAGTGGGCTTCGCCATCGTGACTTCTTCAACAGGAATCAAGGATAAGCGCAATGGCACGACGGGGACAACGAATGCATGTACACATTGTGCTTGTGGATTCAAGCAACACGAAGAGTGGAAGCTCAGTGAAGAACACCAATGATATTGTGTCGAAGGTACGTGAATGGGACATGCAGTATGCGGGTTCGTCGCGCACCGAAGCAGCCGGTACATAAACACAAACACTCTGGTGACTTTGCTGATAATCTACAGAATGCACCTCAGCCAGGTTCCTCGAAGAAAATAGTCGATAACGGTGGTCAGGGCAACGGACAAACGAGCTGTACGAGTTCGTGACAAGAGCCGCCTGATCCACTGTCATAAGAACTAATACCTTTATGCAAAGTGGAGTGGCTTGATAACCAGGTATGAAGTTGAGGTAGCTTGCTGACTGCGTGAAGTTCACAAGCTGGCGAGAACCATGATCACGCTCGGTAAGCTGCCAATCCCCGAAGGTCTTGTATCGTCTCTACCATCGGTGCCATGTTTGTCAATTGTTGCTTCTCTCCTGAATCTAGTGAAATGAGTGTATTGAATCATAGGATCCAAGCCTCTCACGTCTGCCGCACGCATATGACGTGAATCATAAGGGACGTGAAGCCACGGTACATTTCGTGATCACTAAGCGGGAACTGAGATAGTTACGTTCTGGATGTGCTTTGTGTAACAACAATTCTGTTGCTTGAAACACATTTCCATCAAGTCGTTGACGTTTAACGTCCGACCTACCTTAGCTGCATGTTTTCAATGCGATCAACTTTGCCGATCTGTGTGAGCTCACCGCTCGAAGCATCTTTGGACATTGACATCGACGGGATAGATTGTGGTTCAGTGAATTTCTGATAGTTTATAGTTTTCGTCTCTGGTATATGTGCGGTGACTCTACGTGAGACGTGATTAGCAGGTACGGTACGAGTGGGGAGAAAGTATAAAGCGACAACAGGATCATCATCTCGCCAAACCTGCTAGAAAGGTGCTTATGGCTAAGTTGCAATGTGCTCTGTTTGGCGAGGCTCGAGCGACGGGCATAAAAATACACCACCTATGGCTGCTTCGGTACATCCAGCCAGCCAGGCAGGGTCGCTCGGTCCTTTCATAAGGACCGTGTTGCGGCCGTCTAGTATAGCATGTCAATCACGTTCGCGCTCCTAACCTGATTCGGCCGAAGATCATCCCTTGTGATTCTAGGCGTTGACATGGCATCCAATCGCATGTGCAAAATTTCGTTTCGTAGGCGGGAAGCAAGGGATGGGAAGGGGTGCCCATCTTCACGACCATGGGTGGTTGCGAGGGTCCCTACGTGCCCATAGAGTCTGTCAACCTTCGAAGGCTCTGTTCGTCCTAAAGGTGAAGGCGCGGGTATACAATGACCTCGATGATGTTTTCCAGCTCGCGAAGCTCTTATGTGGTCATCGTCACTTTCGTTTTGGTGCTTGGATTGATATGTTCATGTATGTGATACACAGCGGCAGACTTCAATAAGGTTCACTGACAACCAATGACTAGTGACCCCGGAGCAGAGTCTCACGAAGGTCTGGGCAGGCAACAATGGCTCCCGAGCCGCATTTCGTGGATCACATCATACGCAACATGACACGGTACAGCTGGAGGGAACTCTCGAGGATGGTGACATACGGTACACTCGATCTCGGGAAGGTGTCAGAACAGATATCTTGTGGTTGGCTTTGGCATACGACGAGAGCTCACGGGGAAAGAATGATGGTGAGAACAGGACTATCTACGACTTTCTGCATATCCTCGTAACACAATACAACGTCGAGAACATATCATTGGCGCTGCTTACATCTTCGCGAGAAGAATACAACATGTACAAGAGAGCCACCGAGATGTACCAATTCGCCCGCGTAGAAATTTATCCACCGTGTCACGCCTTCTGAATCTTTTGATGCTTTCACCACGATGATCAGACCCAAGCGAGGGGTTGCCCACACAACAGTCACGCAAAATTTGGTTCGAAACATCTCAACAGCCAGTGACCCATCCTACGTGACTCAGATTGGCGGGATCTGGCGCGTTCGAGGTGCCCAACGGTTCGCTCTGAGACATGAGGACTGATAGAAGTAGCGGAGAGACTGTTTAGGCTACGTAACATGGGGCCCTGGCGGTACTCTCTACACACCATGTCGGCTTGCAAGCAGAAACGTTCCTACTGCTTCAAGAATATGCATTCTGATACGCTGTATACTCCTCAACTACTCCTACGCAATCGGTCACAGGGCCTTTAATATAGCGCTTCCCGTTCGCTCAGCGGTACTCAAAAAGGGCGCCGTTCTGTTAGTAGTTGGGTGGGTGACCACCAGCGAATCCGGAATATCGATTGTTGTTTATATTTTTTTTCGTCCTTGAGGGGGAATTTTGAAGGTTATCTTTGGAAACGATATGGGCCCACTTTGATGCCAAGATCGATAGGCAGTAAGGTATCTCGGGCTAGCGGCCCCATCCGCCGTGCGGAACGGCTAGTAGGCATCGACCAGAATAGAGGGACGTTCGCTGAAAGGGTCGGCTGGCTCTTGGCTTCACTTGTACAAATTATGTGGAATTCCGACCTCGAGCCATACTTCTCAGTCAAGTATCTTACCACATGCTCGTAAAGTACTTGAGACATTCGCCGTCAGCACCAGCCTGCTCCGAGTTTGCGCAGTGAGCCTTCATGGCTTGGGAAACGGAAACCCTTTCTCCCTAAGTTGGGCCTTGGACAATTCGGTCGACATCACCAGCACGCACGAATGCTCGCTCGCATTCAGCCTCACGATCTTGTAACACCCTTCTTGTACCTCTGGTGGATCAGCGCATCTCCAGCCACTGGTACGCAATGACCCGGCACGACATGATGCAACATTCTCTTGATACTTGCATCTACCTCTCACATAATAGCAACAGGTCGGCACTTAGGGACGAGGCAAATAGTTTGCGGCACAGCTATCGCCTTCGAGACCTTCGAGTGGACCTTCCATGGGCTGCCCTTGCGACTGAGCCACGAGTCGGAGCAAGAGGGTACTTGGCCAACTCCTGGTTCTTTGGTGAGTAGGCTTTGCCTCTTCGCTAACGCATCTGGTGGTTATTGGGCAGTCGGAACTTTACGACAAATCAACGCACAATTGGCAAGGTACAAGTTAAGTCCATCTATGGGAGTGGCGAAGTCCGCTCATCAATGAACCAGGGTCTAACCAAGTAGACTCTCGATGACTGGTCTTGAGAGCGACATTATTGTCAAGGCAATGCTATGCTGACACGAAGCAGCGATCTTTATCGTGGCATAAGAGTGTCTGAAACCACATTGCGATGCGGCCATGCTGGCCCTTACCGCAAGGATGTTCCGGTCCGTCTAAATTGACAGAGCATAACCTTCAGTGTGCCCAACAAGTCAAGATGTCAAGTTCATCGAACTTTGTGACTCTCCCAAGAGTCAAGTCCATGGCACACAACTCGACCGTTCGCCTGTATTGCACTCGTTGCTTGAGCATTCGATTATCGAACCGGCTGTATAGCTTCACGTCACCATGGTTGCAATCGAATGGCATTCATTCACGTTCGTGCTCATAAGAAGCGCGACTGCTATCCTTGCCCCATATACAGCATTTTTTTTTTTTGGCTCCAAACCCCTCCAACTTGTATCTCCCAAGCATGAATGGATGCAGAGAAGCTCTCGACAGGCGTATCGGCCACGGGAAAGCCATGGCTTAGTCAGTATTGCCAAAGAGCACGTGAAAAGGTTGCTGACCAACTGTGGTTCTCGGAACGACAGCATGATCACATCCAACTAACAACTCAGTCCAACCGATCTCGAGCAACCGCGCCTAAGAAGTTGTCCGGCGCAACAGGAGTGCAAAGGACACACCCGGGACCTTTCTTCTCTACGGCGCAGAAGAGCCAGCTGATGCCAAAGAAGCTGCAGAGACAGTGATAGCAGGTCACGAAGAGGCAAACAAAGGACTAGCGCAAGTATCGGCTGCTTTTACAAGGCTGCACGAGATGCAATCAAGTTCACCGTCGTCAATAGCTCAAGAAACACCTTATAGCATCGACCTCGAGTAAGCCACAGACTACGTGATCAAGATCTTTGCCAGTTGTAGGCAAGCAAGAACCCAAATATTCGGTAGGAGCGGACATGTTTCGCTACCTAGTCAACAGATCTAAGATGGCACTTTTTGATGTTTCAGATACTAGTAGTAATGCAAAAGTCGTCGACCGCGCTTGCCCAATTCGCTCGTCGAAGGCACAAAGTTCTATACATGGTACATGAGAAGAGATTCCGCGCACAACTGGCTCGTAAGTTATTGCTTGCCGTAATCTTCGCGCAAAGAAATCAGGCCGACCTCTGTTCCATGGGTAGACGCTTTGGGCGTAACTGTCCCTGTCTCTCCAGGGCCGCAGTGGACTCTTTCTTGTGAGGCTGTAGGTGTCTCCTGCGAAGTCGGATTTGTCGCCATCAAACTGGCTATCTTCTCTTTATGATCTCAGCATGCTCGCTCATTCAACACCGTGACCACTTTCCGAGCCAGAATCTTTGCTCTCGCCAAATGAGCCGACGTTTAAGTTCTTGTCGTGCGATACCATCTGGGCGAGAATCTCGAGGACGTTCTTGGGCACGGTGTTGTCGTAGATGCCGATTAGTGACCTTGGTTCAGGGTAGACCTTGAGACCCTTGTAGAAGCACAAAGCTGCGCCGATGGGGTCGGAGCCTGTAGGGAGTGTTAGCGTGTTGCCGACCTGTCGGACAGTCATCACGGTACCATCGTTGGCCATTGCTTCACCCTGCGATATCTGCTGCAGGAAGAAGGCCTCCTTCTCTTCAATGTCGGTTGGGAAGCCTTCGTCCTGGGCTTCCTGCACGGCGGCCTTGATCTCTTCTCGTTGGCGCTTGCCCTGAGCTTCATTCTCCTCTTTGGCTTTGCGAGCTTGCTGTCTGGCCTGGCGCTTCAGGGTTTTGCGGAATTCGACGTTGTGTCTCCTCTGGTAATCGAAGTAGACTGCGTATGCTACGGGCCATCAATATCTCTTCGCATCGCGTGCAAGTAGTCAGGTCGCGTACCAAGCAGACCGGTCACAGCTGTGCCGACTGTTATTGAAACAACGGTTGAAGTCTTCATGTCGTCGTTGCAGGATCAAAGGAGAGGAGGAGGGTTGGAACGAGGCGCAAGGATTAATACAACGGGCGTGTGTTAGAGAAGTACTGTACAACAAGAGCAAGAAGAAAGCGCCTGCCTTGCGAGTTGTGTTGATGTGTTGATGGAATATCAGGAGGATCACGAGCACAGGACTCGACGAGTGTCCCAAGTAATAATGGAATACTAGTGAGCAGAATAGCTCCAACTTTGCCCGGCAAAATTGGCGTCATACTAACTGGGGGATGCCTAGGGCACTCACTATCCACCCTCATGCATACTACTACTAAGTACAGGCATTCGAGCGCACCCGCACGCGTCGACGTCGACGATAGCACTCCTCATCCTTATGTCGTAGTCGCAACACGCCATCATGTCGGAGAGTCGCGGGTTGACCCTGCGCAAGAAGAAGACGCAGAAAAGGCCAGTCATCAGCGCACCGCAGCCCTCACAGCAGCGAATAGGCCCAGCAGCAGCAACAACAACACCAGCACCCGCGCCAGAAGCTACAAGTGCAAAGTCACCAAGCAACGTCCAACTAAGACCTCCTGTCCGAGAACGGCCGAGCCAGTCCGAAACCTCGGATCTCGTCAAGCGACGCTACTCGACCCGTTACAACCAACTGCCCCAGTTTGGCAGCGACATCCCCGACGTCCCTTCGCTGCCAGGCCCCGGCGCCATCAACTTAAAGCGAAGATCTCAGGGTTCCCCCAGCAGGCCTCACTCCTCCTACACCTCCCAGCCTCTCCGCATCGACCAAGCCGCTCTGTCAGACCCCAGCCTGCAGCACGAGAGATATGTCACCCAGCTCCTCTCCAATGCCTCTGAAGAGGATATCCAAGAATACCAGCACAACCTCAACAGGATCAAGAGACGCAATTCCATGGACCTGAAGCAGAGTGTCTTTCAGAACAGATCTCAGTTCATCCGCATCAGCAAGGAGGCCGAAAGTCTCAAGTCAGAGATGAGCAACCTCCGTTCACTCATGGCCGAGCTCACAACTGCCCTCGAACAGTCCAGCGCCGCCGCAGGAAGCAACATCAACGCTCTCGACACCAGCTCTGGCGTCAAGAGACGCAATACCAACAGATCCTCCCTCGCCAACCTCGAAGCCATGTGGAACACTCAACTGCACGCTTTGTGGAAGAACGTCGAAAAGTCGCAGAAGTTCTTACCAGCCGTACCTGGTCGCCACGTTGTCATGGAAAATGGCCAGTGGGTCGAGTTAGACAGCGCTACCTGGAAGCCTAGAAGGCCTGTCCACATGGTACTGCTGAACGACCATCTTCTCATCGCGTCGAAGAAAAGGAAGAAGATGGATCCGAATCTACTCCAGCAGGGTCCCGCTCCAACCAAGCTGGTCGCTGAGGAGTGCTGGCCACTCGGCGAAATCGACGTCATTGACATGGCTACCGACCAGATGCAAGAAGAAAAGGCCATTGCCAGTGCCATCACCATCCGCGCCGCCGGCAAGACATGGACCTACAGGCACGAAAAAAAGGACAACCTCGTCAAGGCCGACGTGCTCACCAATATCCGAAAGGCACAAGACGAGCTCAGAAAGGCAAACTTGCCCAAGACCGATCAGCGGAACTCGAGGTCCGAACTGAACTACTTTGCCAGTCGAGACCCAAGTTCTGCCAAGAATGGAGAAATCATGGATGGTATCAATGCCGCCAAGGAGAAACCAGACATTCTAATCGACGTCGACGGAAAGAAACAAGACTTCAGATGGGTCGAGGGCCAGATCGACGAGCTGGACATCGACATCGCCTTGCAGAATACCGAAGTCGCAGTAGACAAAGTGGAGAAGCTGCGAGACATCGAAAAAGGCCTCAAAAACCACTCTATCGCTCAAGAGCTAGTAGCCGTAAAGGTCGACGAGCGAGCTGCCAACCTGGCCGTCGTGCTCTGTAGAGAACTAACCGACAAGCCATCCTTCCTCGAGTCAACCAAGACTACCACCGCCCTCCTCATCCGCCTCGGCTTCGAAGACCGCGCTAGAGAAGTCTACCTCGCCGTCCGAGGCGATACCCTCACCAAGCGCCAGCGCCAATGCGTCTTCGATGGCGATCTGCACAAGTACATCTTTTCCATCTCTTACGTCTACTTCACCATGATCAAGAACACCGTGCTTATCTTTCAAGCCTCATTCCCTACCTCGGCCATGAGCGCGTGCATCAGCTGGGCCAACGGTCATCTTGAGGTGTTTAACGCCTTGCTTGTTAGGCAGTTGAGTGCCGTTGAGAAAGACGGGAAGGTGTGGAGGGATTGTATGGACGTTGTTTGGACGCACGAAAAGGACATGTTGGGCGAGGTGGGATTGGATTTTAGAGAGGTCATTGGCAGGGGGTTGGAGTGGTCCAGGAGGGACGTGAATGGAAATACGAGAAAGGAGAGATCGAGGAGCCAGAGCAGGAGTAAGTCTAGGACGAGAGGTGCGGCCTGAGACTGGGGTAAGGGTGGTTTGCGAGTCGAAGTGGCAAACAATTACATCGTTAATCCTGTCGTGTCCCACCCACCACCTCAGTTCAGTTGCCTCGATTGCGATGTAGTCGACTACTCCACAGATTACTGTTGCTACAAGTTGTATAAGAAACAGTCAACATCCAGGCTGCATTGCACAGCACAACACTAGAGCAAATTCAGACAAATGGCCGCTGGCGGCTTAAACGTTCGGGGGTGGCTCATGGTGAGTTACGTGGGATTCCAGAGTTAATATTGTAGTCCCAACCTTGTCGAGAAGTGATCGTCTACACGTGCTGCGTCTTCTGGTATACAATGGACGATCCAAGACGGCGGAAATTTTTCTATCGCGCCAAGCAACTTCAGAGTATTGGCAAGCAATGATAAGGCTGAGCTAGTCGAGCCGAGTCCCACCTCCAATGACCGGCATGTTGGTCGTCACTGCAAGCTTAAGAAGTAGTCTCTCCTTCCGCATCCAGTCAACTACCCAGCAGCTTCAATCCTCGATTCATCGCATAAGGTTGCGTCGGCCACGATTCTGACGACGCCTAGAAAAGACGACCATAACTAGATCTTGGCGAAGCAAGAGTCGCTCATCTCATGCAGCACGTGGGTGTTCTCAATGGCGAGAAGCTCGCCTCCGATGCAAGGTACAAGATTTGACTGATATCTGTATTACCTTGGCGCTGCACGGGAGGTTCTCTCACCACCAACGGTTCAGCACAATTGGCTATGGGTTACTGCAGCCAACAACGTTCGAACCAGCGAACGATTAGTTTTCAATGCTGTGTAGTATGAGCCAAATGACTTCATGAGAGCTAGAAGATTGTATATAAAATCAACGTTTACAAAATCCGCAAATCCATGCTTCTACAAGCAGTATTCCATCCATCTGAGCCAACGTAACAAGATGAGATTCTACAGTGCGGCAGCAAGCTCGATTGCCTGCGGTTGCTTTCTTGTCGGACATGCAACAGCTCAAACGTTCCAACGACTCGGTACCTGCCCTGATCTAGGTTGTGTCTTCCCTCCCGACCAGGCCGACTTCCTTCCAGGTCAATACTTTGACATACGTCTCGAGGTGCACGCACCTCTCAATGGTAGCGAGGCCAACAAGGTTCCATACGAAAGCCCCGACGAGAGTTTTACCTTCACTGTCCAAAAGGAGGGTGGGAGTGCTGTTCCAGTCACCGAGTTCTTTTCTCTCGATGAGGTTGGTGTTGAGCGATGGAATTTCACTTATTATGAGACCCTCTACGCCCAGTCGGAGGATTCTCCTACCTTTATCGATGTTGCCGCCAAAGCTTACCGTAAGGTCGCTTTGTACGAGCCCGGAAACTACATCGCGACTCTGAACTACTACGGTGACCGACAGACCGTTGCCAATTGGACCGTGCGGGAGGGCTCCAGCGAGAGGAAGGCCAAGAACACTATCATGTTCATTGGAGTGAATTCATCAGTTCAGGCAGTGCAGAACTTGGCTGACATTAGCAGGATGGTATGGCACAGAGTTTCATCACAGCAGCCCGTCTTATGGCCCACAAGATCGTCAATGGCAAGTACCAGACAACTATGGCGATGGACAAGTTCCCCATCACTGGCTTGCAGGTAAGCCTTAACCAGATATGCCGACATGTATCCTCCAGACTAATCGCTTGCTAGATGACACACTCTATTGATTCCTTCATCACTGACTCTGCCAATTCGGCCACAGCATTGTACTCCGGCCACAAGAGTTCGGTCAACGCTCTAGGTGTCTATGGTGATAGCTCTCCTGACCCATTTGATGACCCCAAGGTTGAGAGCATCGCTGAATTGTTCCACAACCTCATTGGTGGAGGTATTGGCATAGTGTCAACTGCCTATATCGCGGATGCTACACCTGCCGCCCTTAATGCTCACACGCGGGACAGAGGTGAGTACGCCGCCATCGTCGACGGCTTTCTGAACGGCATTCAAAACTACTCCTGGGTAGACTGGAACGGCCCAGATGTTCTTTTTGGGGGCGGAGCTGAGCAGTTCATCCCCGGTGATGGATCCTACGGTGGCAAGGATTACTATGAAGAGTTCCGGAATGCAGGATACAACGTCGTCACCAACCAAACATCGTTGGCGAACACTGACCCTGACTCCAAAACACTTGGTATCTTCACACAGGGCAATCTTGCCAAATGGCTGGATAGAAACATCTACACATCCAACCTCGACGTTCCAGAGACTGACCCGCTCGGCGGGCCAGGCGCAGCCATCGACCAGCCAGGTCTCAAGCAAATGACGCTGAAGGCTATCGAAATTCTTAAAGCTCGACACGACGATGAAGGTTGGTTTATGATGGTTGAAGCAGCCTCGATCGACAAGATGATGCACGTTCTTGACTACGACCGAGCTCTTACAGATACCCTCGAGCTCGACGATACTATTCGTGCTACTATCGAATTTCTACAAGCCTCTGGAGACCTTCAAGACACTCAAATCGTCGTCACCGCAGATCACGGCCACGGTTTTGACGTTATGGGCTCCGTTGACACTGTCTACCTCCAGGCCCAAGAAGATGACCGGGCGAAGCGTGGGGCCGTCGGTATCTATGCCGAGTCGGGCCTATCGCAATACGTTGTACCCAACACTTCTGCACCGGTTGGTTCCGATCAAAACACTGTTTACCCAGAAGGAGAGGTCTTTCCCAACAACTTCGACCCCCGCTACACATTGTACCGGGGTACCACCGCTTTCCCCGACCACAAAGCGAACTACCAGGTCAACAAGCAAGGCCCAAGAGTGCCAGCCGTCGCTCTCGATGATGAAGGAGACAACTACGTTGCGAACCCTGAAGACTCTCCCCAAGGCTTTGTCGTCAACGGCACTCTTCCTGTTGGCGCTCCACAGGGTGTCCACTCCCTCGTTGATGTCTCTGTTTTCGCCAGAGGCCCCTGCCAGATGGATTTTGCTGGTGTCTACAGCAACATCGACGTCTTCTTCAAGATCGCTGACTGCCTTGGTCTCAGTCGGTATGAGGCACCGGGGAGCGGCTCGGGGGACATTTCTGCCAAGAACCAAACGTGGCAGTCTTGGGAAGAGAGCAATGATGATGGCAACGATGATTAGGTCAGTTCTCGGTATATCCAAGAAGATGGAGTTATGATTTGATGACCACCGCAGAGGGATACAAAAAACATGGGATTGTTCACACACATAATTCGATGCTAGATTGACGACAACACATCAGTTGAATATGTTGATGTTTGACGCACGAACGTATCGCTGCGATTCTCCCTCCTCGGTTGAAATATGGCTCGTCATGACCTGATCGAGATACACTGGTAGCGTTTTCCTCGCATTTGATACACTGACACTTCGTAGTACCTACCTGCAGTTATCACCCCTGTCTTTGGGGCCGTCACCACAACCACCAAGACCGTTCTCTTCTGTTCACAAGCCATGGTCGCGGAGACGATATCAGTAGTAATCGCTAATGATAGACCTTTGACGCACGAGACCTGCTTGCCGTCGTCTATGCGTAGACTTGCTTCAGGAGTCAAGAGGCTTTTGGACAGATGCCAGGTTATGGGGGATGTAGCAGGTGAGTAATGGTGTGCATCGTCTACAGGGGAAACGGTGTACAACGAGCCGTTGTCCTACGACGGCTGGGGCTGGCTAAGGTGCTTTGACCGGTGTTTATTGCGGAGACTGCGGAGATGTTCCTCGGTTGTCCTTCTCATCTAATGCTCGCAGGTTATGCAATCTTTGCTGTAACGTTACTGTGTACGGTTTTTGGTTTTCTAGCTGCGAATAGCCGCTTGCGGCCAATGGTTCAATGTTTGTCATATTACTCTTGTCGAGCTCAAGCCCTTGATACATTGCCACGAAATTCCGTGTGTCTCGGGCCTGCGCAATCTCCGCCAATCCACCTTCTTACGGAACGGGGGTGCCGCTTCGTGATCATGGCGTGTATGGCCAAGGGCCCGAGGTAATCCAATATGATATGCACTGTGCTGCCACTGAGCCTTCTCCTTCTCCCACCGCTCTCGGAGTCCTCTTTCCTCGGCGTCTCCAAGCTTGGCGGCTGCATATTCGTAGACTTTGAAGGCCGAAATCGAAAGGCCATGCACGACCTGTTTTGTATCAGAGTCAGTAGTGTCTCTCGTTCGACGGGAACTCCACGGCGTAACTTACCACGCTGAAAACTACCATGAACCACACAACCACCCTCGTTATTCTTCCAAGTCGCAGTGCTTCCGGTGAAGAGCCGCCGAACTCGTCCTCGAGGAAGGTAAGTGTTTCGTAGACGTAAAAGATAGCTGAGACCCCGATTGGCCCAAAGTACCCCATGATTGAAGCGAACTTCAAGTCTTGCACGGGTGCCAAGAATCTGTAGAACAAAATGAGGACCGGGGGACGCCTGCAAAGCAGTATTAACACGCCCAGCGCGACCAGCCTTCCCACACTAATGATGTCCCCACTCTGCGGGAACTCTGCCCAGGGGCATGTTGCTCCAAACCATAAGAAAATAGACTGATTCAGCAGCATGTCCAATGTCGATTGGAATGAATCGTCATCGGTCTGCGATTGGAACCAATCAGTCCACCCCGTAACGTTGCCGGCGACAAAACAGGCTAGGATATCATCGCTTCCGACGAGACCGCATGTCCCGATGAGCGTCAAGACAATGAAGGCCGGGAACGCATGAAAAGACTCTCGGTCGATGTAGCGCAGATTGTCGAAGAACCTCAGTGCTTTCAGCATAACGTAGCCCACTACTGCACCCCAAACAACACTCAAAATGACCACGTAGACCCACGAATCCGCGAACCAATACCCGATGCCAGTAGACGTGGAGAAGTTGGGACCGTGCCTAGCTCGAAACAGCCATAATCCAAGGAAGAGGAAGGGGTACCCTAACCCGTCGTTTGCTCCGCTTTCGGCCGCAATGAGGTGGGTCAGTCCTAGTGGCATGTAGTCATCAGCGAACCGACCTTTGATGATACTGTTGGCGAGGACAGGATCGGTAGGCGCTATGCAAGCGCCGACGATGAGAGCTTCCACAAAGGAGATGTTCTTCACGAAGGCCCACATGAGCAACGATGAGATCAACCACATCAGCCCCAAACACGGGCCTAGAAGGATGAGCAGGGGACGCCATTGTAAGCGGAGATATCTGGCGGGGAGCTGTAAGCCTGTAAGAAAGACCTGGATGCAGAGGACAAGGCGCGTGAAACTGAGGTTGACAAATATGAGCGATTGGGTACCGTCGGCGTACTCTGAAGGGAGGATGAAGCCCGCCCCATAGGCAGAGAATGCGGTTCCTATCATCAGACATATTACTATAACAGGTTAGTGACGTTGAACAAAACGGACTCGTTGCGAGAGACATACAGGCTTCTGATATAAAGAGTCTCTCCTTGACGACGTATGACACGAGACCCAGCAACAGTCCAAAAATGCCGAGTACGCCGCACACCACATGGAAGTCTCGGACATCAAACTCCCAAGCTGGCATCGTGGCGCGGCCGGCACAGAACGTAAAGTGCTCGAGGAACGAGAAGGAAGAAACATTCGAGATATCGCGTTAGATGAAGCTATACGCTCTGTACATGCGAGTATTGAGAAAGCTCACCCGGCGGCATGTGCCAATAGAATCGGCGGACCATTAGCGCGACTCTGTGAGCATGGCCCGTGGTAAGCGGAAGAGTAATTAGTACTGGAAGGATGTCATCTTTGCAAGGGTGGTGTTCCCGGAAGATCCGGACTAAGCTTCATTTCGACCTCTAGGCATGCTGCTTGGGCAGGGAAGAGATCGGAGAATGTCGTATCAGTCTCTGCCCGTTGCCAAGCAGGGGCACGGTCTAGCTGAATGCTTAGCTTATGCTAGTTGTTTATTGAGGTCAGGAATTCCGACTGGCTCGGTAAATAGTTGAAGATGGTACCTGGCAAGCAGTTGATTTGTCGGTGCGCACCACCAGACTGCCTTAGGCGTCAACAATTGGACTTCCCAGCCCGAAGCCTATCATTGGATTCTACCTGGTCAGGTGTCCTTTATGAGTTGCACCTACAATTGATGTGACGAGCTGTCGACTCGTGATTTCCCAGATATACGCGACGGCGACGCTGGTATGTGCTAGACGTGGTTTGACAACGTTCTTCCAGCGCCCACACCCGACGGCCTTCTACCCCCACCGAATGCAGGCACGTTTCCGCATACTTCTGGATGGTCCATGGCTACAAAACATTCACTGGGCTTCGGGTGCAGGCACCTCTATCTATGATGCGTAAACCCGGTTACAAGATTATGATAAACGTGCGCTGTCACTCTATGCCAACATCAGACATGGACACCTAAAGCCTTCAACGGGCTGGCTTGGGATCCTGGTAGGAGGTGTCCTTGACCGAAGCTTTGTCAGCTCGTTCAAAGCACTGCGCTCATGGTTATTGCCTAGATGATGAAGGACAAAGACAGAAGCCATGCATCAAGCGCGTCGTCGAATGACCTAAGCCAAGACTTTGGGTTTGGGATCTGGTCTGAAGAGAGATATTGCCAAAAAGTCTTTCGTCGGATGTCAAGTGATTCAGCACATCCCTGACTGAAGAAGGCTTCGAAAGATGGAAAGAGCCGATCACGTTTTCATCTGGGAAGCAAGACTCGAGCCCTAAGCGCAAGTTGAGGCGGCTAGCCACGCTGAGTTTCTACGCTGTTGGGCAAGTCCAATTCAGCCATCACATAAAGAACCGACTTAGCCTATCTAGAAAAGTTACTAATCTACATACCATGTACCACATACAATAAACATCTTACTACCTATATAAGTACTAGTCGCACAGCGACTGTAGTGAACGGATAATATTAGGTCCATTGTTCTATGTCTTTTTGTTGTTCACGATCGAGACTTGTACTATTAGACATACGCACAATTTAATCCTAACAAGTCTCGCACTTGAAGGCTCTTACCAGAAGCGATAGTACAGTTTCAGAAACATTGCTCACCCATTGAATCAGTTCTTGCGTGTGCGCCGCCGCTGTAGAACTCGAATCTGATGCTAATCACAAGACCTCGGACATATCCGCACAGGATAACTCCTGCTTCTGAAGTATATACAGTAAAACAGTAGACTTTATAACACGTTGTTGCTTACCACGTCGTATAGCGCCCACCACAACAGTAAGGAATACTTTGTAATACTAGTAATACATACTACTTAATAGCTTTATTAGTCAGATAAGCTGTGGGCTAAGGTCAGTACTACGTTCTGCCTTGAGCTTTGCATTTGATTCTTATACGGCGATTAGTATCCTTTGCAAGACTAGTAGGCATAGAATGCCGAGACTCTCTGCACAAATGCAAGATGCACCATTTTCAGACGCTACTGGTAGCCGCCTGTGGGAATTGCTATCAGTGCTTGTATCAAGGCAGTAGGATATCACCCTCGCGTCTGCAACCGAATGGTTCCTTCCATACATGTAGTAGTAGCAGTACGTGCCCGAGCGTCGTAGCCATCGTATAGACATAATCTCGACTGTTAAAGGGAACAGTCGTTCTCGTGTTTCTGATCTGTGCTAGGCCCGGGTACCAAATCGACGGTTGTTCTTGCCTGTATCAGAGCAATCAGTTGCTCGGTGAACGTGAAAGAACTAGCGAAGCCGAGCACGCCAGGAATTCTGTACACAAGCTATATATGCGCGATCAGTTTGTTCAGTTTCGTGGTAGTCCTAGTGTGGAACACCACTGAATCTGAAGTGATGTACTAGTAGTGGAGGAGGCGATGTGTAGGAACCAATATTTGTGGTCGGGCGCCCATTCCTTAGACTTTGTTCTCCTAAATAAGACAGACCCGGATGACATGCTACAAGCAGTTCATTCTTATGTTCAAGTGCTTTTGCTTTCTTTCTATGCGACAATTCCAGGTGGCCTGAGCACCTATCTCCTCTTCGTTTGGTCCGGAAAGATCACAAGCTCACGTTGCCGTGTTATATTACTAGGTGGTATGATTGTACTACCAATACTACTAGCTAGTAGTGCTATAGCGATACTATACTCAAAGAGGTTTTCTCGGTAACACATCACCACCGACTGCCACACGTTCTGACATGGTGCTGAAAGAGCACCGACACGCTGACATATAATCTGTCTTGAGGACATGTCAGCTGTACTAGCACGCTACTGACACAGGGGTTGATATCGTGTTAGTATCACTATACTAGCAGGGCCATATGTTTTTGGATGTGAAATAGCACTGCGATATAACGCATCAGCGTCTAAGTATAGTATTGCGAGTAGAAGAGCTTGTCTCAGTCAATCGGTCCTACGTCCCACTTCACTGGATGTAATAGCGTACTCCTCAGACACATTCTTCCGCCTTTCCTCAACTCATCTTTCGCTCCACCCACGCTCTTCTCCTTATGTCCCATCCACCGTCGCCAGTACTCTCCCGCAAACACGCTATCGTAGTAATAGGTAGTCTCCTTTAGCGCATGGTAGGTCTCCTTTGGTCCGACTCCAAACACGCTATCCTCGAACAACCCTGTCTGACTTCCTGGCCCTCCATTAAATACTTCCTCCGCGTACTTCGCTGGCCAGTCTCGCTCCATGTACACTGGGTGTGGGGCGAAGACGGCTTTCAGACCATGATGCAGACACATGCTTGGTGGGAACATCTCGCTGGCCATGCTATGTCGCTGGATGTAGGTCTCATTGTGCATTACTAGGAGCAGGCGGCGGGAGAAACGAGCCGCGACGATGATCGAGGTGCGACGGGGTGGGATTGGGAGGGACGTGTCGTAGCCGCTGACGTCAAGACGGCGGTTCCAGAGTGTGTTAGTCGGGTCAAAGATGGGGTTGAAGGTGATAAGATCTGCTTCCTCACCGGAACCGGCAGTTTGTTCACGTCCAGGTCCTGAATGGTCGATGTCCTCCGGTATTCTCTGCTTCGTGTCTCGGACGAACGCGTTCCAATCCTTGTAAAGCGCAGGAATGTAGTACCTAGCATTGCGTGCCCACAGATCATCTCTCAGCTGGCTCTTCGCCCACGTTGAGACGCTATCGAACAGCTCGTACCAGTGACCGATATACCTGATATCCATCTCCCAGTTCCAGAAATATTCGTACTCAGGATGCTGGACCATGAACCATTGCAGCGCGAAATGCATACTCCGCATAGCCGGATACATGGAACCGTGAAATTCAAATTGCGGCTCGAATGGCCCTGGATAGATCAGCTTCATCAATTCCTGTGACCACAAGGTCGCCATTGATCTGAACTCTTTAGGAACTAGCTCGGCAAGCACTTCATCGTACGCAGCTTTGGATGTCCATATGGGCTTGTGTCCATCTTTGACTTCGACTAGTAGATGGACGTCGTATTCACCACCGGAATGGAGGGAGAGTTCGTTGACAAGGGAGCGGATATACAATTTTATCCCTGGTGTATATTCTAAGCCGCCCCAAGCGCGTAGTACCACCGCCTTCCTCGAGATAGTGCTGCGGTTGCTATCGTGTGCGGGAGACTGTTGCCAGTCATTATCTGGGAATTCCGCGAGAGATCCAACATGATCATGATAGTCGCTCTGTCGTACTGGTGTGAACCGTGCTTTGTTACGCTGATAGCATTGTCTTTGCGCGGCGCCAAGATCTACTGATCTCCAGTCGATATGGCCAGATGTCTTCCAGATAGGGTCAGTCAAGCTCCGATCTCCGTGAAGCCCCAGGCCACTCCCGCCCGTATCACTTGCGTAACCAAGACCGTATGGCCCGTATCTACCATATCGATCGAAGCAAGCGTCATTGCGCAAGCCTAGTACGCCGTACGAACCAAATAAAGGCTCTGCACTATGCTGGGGTACGCCCTCAAAAGCATATATCCATGGTGCGGGTATCTTATTGTCATTCTTCAAGAAACACTGCTGCACCGGCGAAAGCTTTGCGTTCTCAGCTGGCGGTGTGCTCTTGATATGTGACTGGTAAGGTACAAGCTTGACCCCCGAGCTTTGTTCGCTCGTCGAACCCTGTAGGTCTGCATGGTCGGGGCTCGTAACTTCCGTGCTCGAGCTTCCTTCACCTCCATCATGTGTCGCGTTGAAGTTCTCGGGGAGGAACTGCTCAGGCCTCACCAGTTTGCTGATGCCCTGGTAGTACCCGTTTAGTCTGTAGTCGTATGAGCTCTTCAATTTCCTGACGATAAGTGGTTGTGTGCTCACCGGATAAAGCCTTCCCAGGGCCTTGGCGCATAGTCTTCTATCACGGAGGCCGGCTCGTGTTGGTTCAGAACTAGTATGATGCCAGCGACAAGCCCTAGGAGAAGAGTACCGCACAGGGCTTTTATGTGTACCTTACGCAAAAGGATCTTGATAACACTGTAGTCTGACGCTTGTGTCCGCTTAGCTGTAGCAAGACGCGAAGACTCATTTTCCGCCAGTAGCTCGTATCTCCAGATTGGCTGGGCCCGCTTCAGACTCTTCAGCCAGTGCGATATGTTCAAACTGAGCATCTGAATGTCCCGGGTGAATAGTGATTGCGTCCTCGTCTATATCATCGTGCAGGACACTGTAGGGCAGAAATGGCTAAACATGCGACCCACTTCTGCCTCTCCACTTTAGTCAGCACACACTAAAGCGGTCGGATCAAATTTACAGCGACTCGGAGCCCCGCGTTGTGGAGGACTAGTGATAATGTGGGTGGTATTTGGTATTCCGGTGAGCGGTAGTATACGGTACACGTAGGTAGATTGGCAAGATTGGTGGGTCAGATCGGAAGATATGTAACGATCGAGGTCCTAGCTGCCCAACACCACCTAGCGCTAGGACATATAATTACTTTACCAGATAGTCATTTACGTGATCCGCTATTCCACAGCTTATTCTATTGACGATCGAGGCCTGTGAGATAGAGAAGCAGCCTAGGACTCTTCATGCAGGAAACCAATGACACCCATTGGGGTGTGGGTGAGTCATGTACCATTGCTGTCTAGCGTCATGAAGAAGCTCGGGTACTCAGAGGGTGCTCTCCGAATACACAGTGGGCGTGCTAGATACTAGTAGATGAACCACGGACCGGTAGGTTTTGTACCGTTATGCCTCTGCTACCCGTAAGAACCTCAACCCAATACCAAACCCTCAACCATGGTCCATCCCACCGTCACCAGTCTACCCAGGCCTCGCACACAACACTTTTATTCTGTATCATGTTCTTTGTCTCGCTCCTCAATTTTCTTCAGCTTCTTCGCGCCAATACCATTACGATATCGGCAATGTTCGTCATGCCACGATCGCCCAAACACTTCATATCTCACCACGGGTTCATGTCCCTCTCAACCCACGTAGATGGGTCCTTGCAGAGAGGATGTACTTCGACTTGAGTAAAATGAACCCAGGTTGCGCTTTCCGTTCCTACCGCGACCGTGCCATCGTTTTCCAAGAAATCCTTTGTTGCGACACCAAAATCGAGCGTGAGCTACGTCAGTCCCTCATCGACGTCACGTGGTCCAGCGCCTGGTCCAGCCATACTAATGGTTTCGGCCACGCCGAGTGTTCTGGCATGCTTACTTGCATACTCGGCACGTCCTAGCAAGACTTCGACCTTGAACAGATAGTATGCTCCTGCAACAGTATTGGCGGTTTTGTTTCCGAAGTAGCCCTCGTCGTCACGAGCCCGTAAAGATGATGATGTAAATCGTATGCGGGACATGGGAAGTGATCATGTCGAGTATTTACGCCGGCATTGCGATGGTGGCATTGTCCCTCTTGGGTGTGGTAGCTGTTTCGTCCATGACGGCGACAGAGTGTTCTGGCCTCGTTCTCGAATCGAATCACGACTGTTTTGAAGCTTGTGGTATGGTGCGGAAAGAAGAACTTGCCGGACTATGCCATATCATTGAAGTAATTAAGAGTGATGATCAGGCAGAAAAGTGAGTGACGCCTTGGCAATCGCGAATGTTCCTTCACTCTTACGTTGTTTCATTTTCCAGATTCGTGCCAGCAATAGCGACGCTAGCTGCCAGAGGCAAGACGAACGTGGCTCGAGTAAGGGAAGGCAGACTCAGAATTTGACTCTGCTCAGCGTAGGCTTCCAGTCCAATGGATGCGACTCAGGCGTAGCTTCAGGATCAGGTCTCCAGATCTTGATTGTCTTGTCAGCCTCACCAGTGATCAGTCGCAGCCCCGTACGATCAAATGTAGAGCTCATAATGCCCGCTTCTGCATCCAAACTACCAGGCTGAGCAATCGAATCCACGGCCTGAAAGCGATGGCCAGTCTTCCAGTCCCAGAAAGACATGGTGCCGTCATCTCCACCCGAGAAGAGCACATTCTCTTCGTTGACGGCTAGAGTGTTGATGACTGAATTGTGGCCGTCAAAGTTCTGCATCAGTGCACCTTCGGGACACTTCCACTGTTTGATTGTTTGTGTCGATGCTGAAGCAAAAGTAAATTCATTGGGGTGGATAGCGAGGGCTCGTACGCCTTTCTTGTGATGTGTAAGGACGCCCATTGTTTTGCCTGCTGCGAGATCCCAAAGCCGTACGGTCTTGTCGAGAGAGGAGGTAATGACTTGTGGATCTGCTTCCTGGCACTTCACATCTGTGACTGTCTGCTTGTGACCGGATAGAACGTGAATGTTGGCTCTTGTTCGCATGTCCCATACTCTTGCTACACCATCCCGTCCACCAGTTACTAGCACGTCGAGTGTGGGATGTAAGGAAAGCGTGTAGACTCCAGAGAGATGGCCGTGGTAGTCTCTAATGACTTTGTTCGCTTCCAAATCCCAGCATTTGACTTTCTTGTCCTCGCCGCAGGAGAAGAGATATGGGTGTCGTGGTGAGACAGCGAGGCCACGAACGGTGGAGATGTGACCGGTCAGCGTGAGGCGCAGGTTTCCAGTCGCGAGATCCCAGATCTTGATTGTTCTGTCGCCTGCGCCAGAGACGAAATATTGATTGTCTGGGTCGACAGCCAGCGTGCGCACCCAGCCCAAGTGTCCCGATATCACCCTCATCAACTTCCACGGTGCGTGCCAATCTGGTCTTGACTGTAGCATATTCGGTCGCCGCACGAGACTTGAGGACGTGCCTGAGGGGGCGCCATTCGCTGAGGATTTCGAGTCGCCATTGACCTTGACCAAAGCTGTGTTTCCCGGGTTTTGAACTTTCGGTCGCTTTGGTCCACGTTGTGCTGCTGCTTGCGCCTGCTTTTCGGCTAGTGCTCGAGGAAGTTCTTTCACATTGTCATACTCTGCTTTGCGCTTGTATGCGATTGCGGCGACGCCGGGGTCAGCTGCTGCTTGGCCATAGTCGCTGCCAAACAGCGATCGCGTTTGGACCGAGAGAGCTTCCGCGACGTCGGCCATGATGTGCGGCAGGGCAAGACTTCAGAGTGCTATGATCTTGGATTGGAGGATTTCAAGAGTTTGGAACCCTGAACTTGCGAGCAGGCAGCCACGGGTACAGCCGAAAGTTAAAGCAGGGTATTTTATTTGAACAGACATCTCTTGAAGATGACAGCGCCCACGAGAGAACAGCTTCTGCTGGGACTGAACTACGCACGTCAAGAGGCCGAATTCTGCCTGAGCCTAAGCGGCCGAACAATCACGTCTACAGATAGTTACTGCTCAAAATAGATGTTGCTTTACTGTGCCTGCCCAACGTCCAGACGCTGTCGCTATAACCACTTGCTCTTACGGCTGCCCACCACATTCTTTCGCAGTGATAACTCTGGTTGGTTCTCTTCCTCAAGCACTCACACGAGGCAAGTCAAATGATGAAAAGAGGATTTGCTGCAGAAGGTGGAGTGTAAGACCAACGCAACAGTAACTCGTCCCATGTACAAGTACAGAGGGGATTTGTCCATTTTCAAAAACTGGTTTAACGAATGTATCACTCCTTGGAGTGGTTACAGCTGTTAAACTGTAAAGAACAGATACTACTGCAGAGGTTGTCAGCAGTGTCGACAATGAGGTTTGAGAAGTACTGACCACTTGATCTAAGCCAACTGTAGTCATTGTCAGCAAATTGTCGTCGTCAAAGGTTGAAATGTAGGGGGTCTGCTTACAGGGCAAAGAGAGCTGAAGGTTTCAGAGTTGGATGAGAAGAAGAAACGCATATATACATGCGCAGGACTGACGCCAAGCCACAGTCGAACTAACCACAATCGGAATAGTGTGGTCTAAGTGACTTGATTGAGACCACTGCTGCCTGCTCGAATATGCTTTCATGATCTGTTTGTGATGCAGGCATGAGCAAATAGCCTCTGACGTGAGCTCGACGGAGAGTCTAGCCGTGATAAACGTACGGTAGTGATTGCAAAGGTGAACCATTTCCTGCCTCAATTTCCAGGCAACACCTTGAAGGGAATCACCATGCGACTTGAGTCGGGAAGATCGTCTGTGCAGGAAAGCTGTCGCACCATCCGTGTTTTAAGGTCCTCTGATTGCTTTGACCTGGGGCCTTCGTCAACTAGGGCGACACTGGTACAAAGGCTGGCAATGGAGAAGTTGTGGATTGATATGGCAGTTAAGTCCGGCATCGATCATACACCAAATTCAACTGGGTGTCGGAGGCTGCATCAAGTCTGGTGAGGCTCATATCCGGACAACATCGGGTCCAACGCCGCCAGGGATATTAGACAGCCTTGATCGGGTGTCTACGCCAACCCGATACTCACTCTCAATAGGCATGACAATCTCTCCAGCCTCGCTCACTTCTTGCTTCTTTGTGCAGGTGATATTGATGGTAGGCTCTCGACATCAATGCTTTCCAACGCTTCTACCATTTTGGCAACAACCTTGCCATCGACCACGATCTCGTCAGCTTCGAAAAGACCCTTTCTCTCACTCTTACCAATTTGCTTCCTCACTTGCTTAGCAGTTGTGTGAACTTCTCTTACTCCTGTGTGCTGTATTATCTTCTTCACATTCTCAAGGTTCACTCCCGCTTCAGCCATTACAGAGATCCTGCCTCCAGCTCGCTCGACGAGATGTCGAATTTGATCCATACCATGCTCGGCAGTGTCCTCGCCTCCGGAAGTAAGCAATCTCTTGCAGCCAGCTTCAATTACTTTTTCGAGGGCGAAGGCCTCAGCTCCAAAGGCGCCCAATATGTCATCAAAAGCTCGATGGAAAGTCACAGACATGTCTCCAGCCGCACCGACCACCAGCTCGGTGTAGATCTGATTGACGTTATATATTCCTCCAGCGAAACCAACGACCACGCCTGCACAGCCAAGCTCTCTGCAAATCGCCACATCCTCCATCATGGTTGGCAACTCTTCCCTGCCATAAGCGAAGTGTCCCGGCCGAGGACGAATCAACACATGTACTGGCATTCTAAGCTTCTCAACACGTTTCTTGATCAGACCGTAAGAAGGAGTAACACCCCCTTGCTCGATATTTTGGCACAGCTCGATATGATCAGCTCCATTCTTTTCCGCGACCCTGGCTGATTTCAAGTCACTGCAACATATCTCGAGCGTGAACTTCGAAGTGTCTCCAAACGGAAAGTTGCCCAATCAGTGTACCGTATTGTTGAGCTACTTGAGACGTGTTCCGATCAATCAACCAACTTCACCTCGCTCGAGGCTGTGACAGGCTGAATACAGTCGACACGTTTCCTCCTACCGGTGACCCAGTGATTTTCGTGTGTATCCAAGCTTACAATAACCTTACGAACAGTGTCACGGTTGATGCAACATTTGAGCGAACAATCGCAATGCAGTGGGTAGCCAGACCTTCGTAGTCATTGGTGAGAGCAGAGAGGTGTTCTCTGTTGATGTAGGCACGGGCCATGTTGGTGACGATGAGGATGGAGTCGAGTGAATACATGGCAGGTGCGAAGTGTGACCGCTACGGCCAAGTCCAAGAACCATCTACGTAGTACCCGTCATCGAAGCTTCGGAATCGCTGTTGACTGCGGCGCAGACATCCTATCAACCATTCCTTTCGCGCTTGCGCTTCTCTTCTCGTAGACTGACAGATTTACGATACAGCAGCATGAGTGTCACATATGCGTCGGGTGGCGCTTTGACCGCGCTCGGCGTGGTTGGACTGTGTATGAGAATCTCGATGTCTGATCCCTCCACCAAGCTAACATCAGCCAGATATGCTGTTCAATGGAGAGGGCGAACAGTTTAACGTACGTCTCTTCACTGTTGGGCTGACTTCGGTACTAAGCATGCACAGGTTGGACAATTCCTCGAAACAGTGTCGCCATACGCATGGGCAGATATCGGTATTGGTCTATGTATAGGACTCTCCGTGGTTGGAGCAGCATGGTACGTCTACACACATTCGTGGTCAGGAGAAGTTGGGAGCAAGACTGACAGTATTCGGTAGGGGCATATTCATCACCGGTACATCGATATTAGGTGGCGGTGTCAAGGCACCACGAATACGGACGAAGAACTTGATTTCCATCATTTTCTGCGAAGTGGTGGCCATCTACGGAGTCATCATGTCGATTGTCTTCTCCTCACAACTCAGCATGGTTCCGGAAGAGCAGCTATACACGGGCTCCAACTACTACACCGGTTACGCGCTGTTCTGGGCAGGGCTGACAGTTGGGGCATGCAACATGATCTGCGGTATCAGTGTCGGGATCAATGGTAGCAGCGCTGCCCTGGCTGATGCTTCTGACCCGAGCCTCTTCGTCAAGGTGCTGGTCATTGAAATCTTCTCCAGCGTGTTAGGTCTGTTTGGTCTCATCATCGGTCTTCTGGTCAGCGGCAAGGCAAACGCATTCGCATGAGCAGCTCTTCAAAAGACTTACACGACAAAGTACACCGAACGCTGGCAATAGTCATATGAAGCACTCAGTTTCGAGCATGAGAAAATGAGTTTGTGACCCCACAAATATGTTCAGGCCAGAACATGATCACTAGAACAGAATGGCTGAGATCACTCAAGCTCCAAATAGGGGGCGCCGAGCAGAGCAATACGACGAGAATGGGGTGGGATTGCATAGGTATCATGAGGAGGTGGTGGCAGTTTGAGAACCGACGGAATGCCTGGGACACGGTTTCGGCCCTCGCAAGGCAGGGCTACTTCCGGAGCAATTGTACCAAAACAGCTGTATAGATCCGCAATTGCTTAATGATATGTTACGCTGCTGGCATACGGAAATGCCGCCGCAGCGTGATTTGACCACAGAGGGTATTAGCACTGCCTGTTGTATGACAATTAAGGAGAGGATCTTATTCCTGCTTTCCATTGCATCTTGACCCGTGTCATATGTCGGAAGGCGCCAGTGGCTTAGCCTGGGCAGCTAATCAGCTAGGCGGCTAGGCGCCACTTGTACAGGGGCCGGCTGCCTCGTGGCGTCACCTCTCGCAGACGTCAGCTAGCACGTCCGGAGAAAGTTTAGGATATTTCAAGATTCACCACCTGCTGTTTTATCATCTGCTGCAAGGCAGCCATGTGACACTTTCCGATATGTGGCAGAATTGCTGCCAGTGTAAAGATTTCACTGATGCAATACATGCTTGATAGTGGGTTGTTGTTCTCGTAGGTCAGCAACTGTGGTGCCGGATCAGATCGTACGCTCCCGATACATCCACCCCCAAAGGCGGTCAGCCCTAGATCTTTGTACGCAAGACCCAGCTCGTCTTTACCAAGGTAGCTGCGAGTTGTCAATCACTTATCGTTGCTGTCCATATGCCTTCAACAGTGCCAGCATGGAACAAGGGCATAGTTATGGCCCGACCTGCGCCTTACGTGAGTCGAATAACGACAACGACAACGACAATGACGACCATGTAGCAGATGGATCTACACCTCCCAAAATACAAGCTCAATTCTTCTATGTGTCTTCTCTGCCCATAGACGACCCTCTCTCACCTTTGCCGCCGGTTACGAACGAGCAACTTGCGAACCAGCCTCCGCAGCCCTTTTCCTCACGCGACAATGCGGCGCTTGAAGAAGCATGGCAGAGCTTCCACCGGAGGCAAGAGGAGTTCAAGGCGAGACCTGGCTCAAGAGGGCTGCACAGGATGTTCTCCTTCCCCAAGTTCCAGAGTGGTCAAACACTCACACCAGAGATGACCTCACCAGTCGCAGAGTCGTCCGGCTTTGCTTTGCCGACTGTGCCCGATTATCGAAGTCAGAGTAGGAATAGTGTCTCACGGCGAAAGTCCTCCAGAAAACCCTCGAGCAGGAGTCACAGCCCCGTCATGACGAGGAAGCAGTCAGACAGAAACTCGAAGCTGATCATGGCACCAGAATCAGAGGTGATGCTAGACCAAGATGATGTGCAAGAAATGGAGACACCAAGACACAACACGGCAGAGGAGATTGCCGATGAGTTAGATTTTGGCTCAGTCAAGAGGAAGAAGCATCGCTCTCCTATGAGAGAACAACGCCGCAGGAATGACAGTGACATATCCGCTCCTACGGAACATCCGATACCTGAACATGAAGAGGTGCCCCCTCCAGACACTTCTTTGCTTCCTTCTCATTTTGCAATCGGCGAGGATTCTACCATCAGTGGTAGACCCTTTGCAAGAGCACCAAGCACGAGACAAATCATCTCGAGATTGAATGGGAGCAGTCCTCTGGCCAGTCCAAGAGCTGAGAAGGGCCATGCGAAGGTGACGGCATCACAACGGCCAACCACACCACCAAACGACGAAAGGAGGAAAATGTTTGTGCCTGTTGGCGTGTCAAAACTTCATCTTGTTGAGTTGCCGGACTTGACCATGAAGCCAATCTATTGGAGTCCAATCAACGATACCTCGCATGTCATTCGAGCTACCTGGTTCTACAAAGATTCCATGTTGCCTGTGCCCGCAGATGTTGCCAATCGACTGGAACTCGGCTATGAGGACATGAAGCCATACTCACCCACGTATCAAGACGAACTCAATGCCTGCGTCGAGCACGGTGCTGCGGCTGAGCTCAAGATTGTCCGGAAGCTTTGGTCGGATGAAAATAAGAGTCGACCTAGCACTGGTCTGCCGGACAAGATGGATGAAACCAGTAAAGTTGACCAGGACCAGTTGCCAAGTACTGGCGATAACGTCGCAATAGATCCACGGAAGCCTAACAAGGACCGAAGGTTGTTCTACTCTCACAGTGTCATCTACACCGATACGAAGAACGCTCAAATATTACGCCCAAATGCTCTACCTTCTGTCAGCAGGAATAGGAGACCGCTAAGCTCATTGAGAAAAGGTAGACAGCTAGGCGTCGCAGTGATTCGAGGCTTTAGCCGGCAGGCTTGGCTCGAGGTGCACCCCGACCGTACGAAAAGCTCAAAAGCTGCACACGCCAAGGCTGGCGCAGAAATGTCGCAATCAGGCGATGCTGCAACACAGTCTCGAAGAATATCTTGCCATGTCTGTGATGATCAGTCTTCCAAGACAAGAGTATCCGACCTTGTTTTGGTCATACATGGCATTGGCCAGAAGCTGTCGGAAAGGGTTGATAGTTTTCACTTTACACACGCGATCAACGGGTTGCGCCGCGAATTCAACGTGCAGCTATCACAGGAGAACGTTCGAGGCAGCATGAAAGACGATACGGGCATAATGGTGCTTCCAGTCAATTGGCGTCTGACGGTATCGTTCGACGACGACCACAAGCCACGTGACGCCGAAGCACAGAACAAGTACGAACTCAAGGATATAACACCAGAAACTCTACCGGCAATTCGCTCTATGATATCAGACGTGATGCTGGATATCCCTTACTACATGTCCCACCACCGGAAGACGATGACATCGGCTGTTGTTCGTGAAGCAAACAGAGTCTACAGACTCTGGTGCCGCAACAACCCTGGTTTCGAGGAATACGGCCGCGTCCACCTGATAGCACATTCGTTAGGGTCAGCCATGTCAGTTGACATCCTGAGTCAGCAGCCAACACAGATACCGCGAGATATCGAGCTGGCCACAGGTGTGCCAAGCGACTCCATGTTCGAATTCAACACCACAAACCTCTTCTGCTGCGGCAGCCCTTCTGGTTTCTTCCTTCTGCTTAATGGTGCCAACCTAACACCAAGAAAGGGCATGCAAAAACCAGGAATGGAACTCGAAGATCGCGGAACAGGCGTAGCAAGTGAGGAACCACGCTACGGTTGTCTGGCGGTTGACAATCTCTACAATATCATCCACAAGAACGACCCCATCGCGTATCAACAGAACGCATGTGTCGACAGCCAGTATGCATCTATGCTTCAACCCGCAGTGATACCAAGTGCCACCCAATCCCTCTACCAGCGTCTTAGTGGGTCGCTCCGTTTCTCCGGTGCCGCAGTAGTCCCAGACGCATACGGGTACATTACTCGTCCCACTCGCCCTGGTGTATCCCAAATGCCATCCACGGTCGAGCTCGAAACGCACAATTTCACTCGTGAGGAGGTTGCTGAGAAAAGAATGTTCTTGCTCAACGACAACGGCCAAATCGATTACTTCTTACAATCTGGTGGTGGACCCCTGGAGATTCAGTATCTGAACATGCTCGGTGCGCACAGTAGCTACTGGGTATTGCAAGATTTTGTGCGTTTTCTTGTGGTTGAGATTGGAAGGCGGCCGGGAAGGGAGAATACGTTGCCTGTGCTGAGAGCTGTGAAGAAGGTGAATTACAAGAGGGGTGAAGGGCTGTAAAAGAGACGGAACGGCAGCACAAGATTTGAGCTTGTCACTTCATTATGTATTACTTTGAGATACCATAGCATTTTGCTCTGCTTCGATTTTGGAAGCGCATCGGGACGACGGCATCGCATGGATGGACTACATAGACAGCTAATATTGATACCCCCTTATGTACAGCATGGAATGGAAAGAACTTTCGATGAGGGTTTTCAGGTGCGTAGTATCTGCATGGTAGCCCTGCAATCACGGCCAAACTACTGATTGTTGGTCTTGCAGCCTTCACAATCAAGAACGATATGTTCGGCACTTGCAGCGAACACGATGTATAAATCCAGCAAGAGTTGTCCAATTCATGTCCCTGTTTCTCCACGCCGCAAATATACCACACCACATCATGCTGTAGGAGCGGCCAGCCATTTACTCATGCCAGCTCAAGCCCTCCTCTGTTCCATCTAGATTGTCCCACAGATGCCTCGAATGCGCCTCCCCCACCCGCCACTCTCGGTCCCATACATCGTGCGATATCCGTAATTGCGGCAGCACGTCACGACCCGTCCACCTCCGATCAACGACAGCCCACGCAATACACCTCTATCTCTACCCTTATTCTCAAGGTCCTGATTGTGGCAGTACCAGCCAGTAGTACTCAGATTGACATGACGCGACGCAGAGACAAGCGAGACGTACTTGCCGCTGGGGGATCGTTGGGGGGCCATCATCTGTCCTCGAGCGCTTGTTGGCCGGTCCATGTCGACTGACCAGTCGAGACTAGATCGCGCGGGATGAAGTGATCTGGTAGAGGTGAGACAGCACGGGACGTTCAGTGCCGTTATGCGAGGAGGTGACGGAGGCTGCACGACTAGAAGCTCATATTGAGTAGGAGCATGCGCATGCGAGGATGGTGCGTCCGAGAGTGGGATGCGTACCCGTGCAGGAGAGAGGCAAGGGAAACTTGACGATGTGGATTGAACAATGAAACATAATTAAATCATCACCCTACTGGCTGGGGGGTTCACCCGTCACCGTAGCTGCCTTCCTCCCCGGGACTCCTCCGAGAGGCCAGATCTCTCATCTCATGCGATTCATCGCCAGGACTGGGTCCAGCCCTTTGATATGCGCCTCTTTCGTTGACATCTGGAAGCACTCGTCTCCTGCCCCTCCCCTCCGCTTGATTCGCCTGGTCCGAGAACAACTCAAATGTCTCACTGTTTCTACGCCTGCCTAGATACCAGTCATCATCTTCGCTGCCTGTTGGACCATCGCCGTAGTCCACTCCATACCGTTTATGTGTTTGTCCTGTCTTTGGGTTCGCTGCCCACCAGCCCAAGCTGAAGACGTAGCCTTCAAAGATCCTGGCGAAGGTCTGGTCGTCCGACCATTCTGCTCCAGGTCGGATCAGCTGTGCTCGCTCATCGGCAAGTTCGTTGTCCTCGGCGTGTATAGTCTCCATGCGCACTGTCCTTCCGTCTGCGCTCCGGAAGCTGCGCCGTTCCTTGCCACAACACTCGCAAATACCAAGATCCGGCGAGTAGGCAAGATCGCTGCCTGCCAGAAGCGACATGGTCGCAGCGATGGAACATGGATTGCAAGGGAGCACATTCCGCATCTTTGTTAGAAGATACCCTCCTAGGATGAAGATGGCGGACGATGCTAATAGAGCCTGCAGGATGTTCTTGCTTGTGCTATCCTGAACCAGTCTCGGCGTGGTGATCGTGGTGCGGAGTTCAAGACCAGATGAAGTTGACTGCTGACGTGCGGACAAGCGCGAATTCGTATTTTCCAGGGGTTGACGCATGATCGCATTGATCACTTGGGCCATGTAGAGCCTATAGGTGTGGTTGATACCCATCAACGCCTTCTGTCGGCTGCTCACGAGCCGATCGACGTTCATTCGGACACTACCATTAATCATTGACTGGAAGAACGGGTCGATATTTGATGTGCTGTCCTGTAGGTAGGTGCCGAGCTGACGATTGAGATTGCTCTGAATGCGGAAGTCGAAAATCTTGGTGTTTCCACTTGGATTGTCTTGAGGAGTAATCGATGACTTTGCAGGGGAAGGTATGCGGTACCTAGGGTCAAAATTTGTAGTGTTCTGCTGAAAGGCGACATTGACGTTGACCATCTGAATCTCTTGGTAGCATATCGCAACATTGACCGCACTCTGATTGTCGTTACCACGTTCGAAATTGCCCCAGATGAATGCGAGTGACGGACAGCCAGCAGGAGGATTGTCAGCTACCAGCGATGAATTTGCTTCACCCAGATGACCATACAAGCTCGAATTCGTCCCGAACCGGAGATCGAACTGTTTGCCTCCAAATTCTGAGGAACCTTCGGCCGGCGTGAAATTGGTCGAGAAGGTCACGGTAGGACTGTCGAGCTCCGAGCCGACACCGACTCGACATGTTTCTGGAACCTCGTAAGAAGCACTCACTCGGATCACCGAATCTACGGCTGAAACTTCGTAAGTGGTAGGCGCCTGGCACGATAAGTTGCCCTGCAGTGCTTGTAGGGTTCCTTGCATACCACCGATAAGCATTGAGCCATGTTTGACAGGCTTGGATAGCTCAAGCAGGGACATCTTCGGAAACGCGTACTCTTCCCACGTAAAGGCTGGATAATTGGTCAAGTCATGCTGAATTAAACTCAACATGGCACCGGCGCCGTTGTCATTGTCGACAGAATAAGTCGATGCCAAGCTTGTGTTGAAGGAGTCCAAGAGTGAAAGACTGCGAGACGGTCCATCGGTCTCAAAATGCTCGGCCACGTACAATCCAGAGACAATGACAGTAAGCAGGCTGGCTAGAATGGCTGCGATGGTAGATAAGACGGCACCATAATAGCGACCTCGGAGACCATTGATAATTGCGCTCGGAGCACTATGACCGAGCACGTTAGTTAGTATGCTTCGCTGTGCGCTCGCTCTGGATTTTTGTAGCCTCGTCCAAGGGGAAAATAGCTTGATGTAGAAGTCAAGATTGTTGATGATGGCTGCGATGAACAGGGTGACGACTGCTGGTACATAGTGGGACCCGATCAGCGTACCCTTGTTGTCTGGCACATTCATGAGACCATTGTTCTTATCTGAGCGATCCTGCAAAACCTGTAGAATGGCTATCAAGATCAAAGGTGTGCAGAAGGACGCAGCCATGACAGGTATACTTGCCCAAACGGGATTCCACATTTTCACATCGGGAGCGATCTCTTGCACATCTCTTTGTGGTCTGCCTTCAGTGACGTGGATCTTGAATGACCCTGATCCTTTTTCGTCGACGGCTAGAGCTGTGCCGACCTCATACCCGTTCAACGCCGCAGCAATGCCTTTGTTCCTAGGAGCTTGAAGCTTCCGAAGCAGTCGGTTGAGCTCTGAGCTTCGCGACAAGGTCGCGGCCGCAGCAGCTATCGTGTTTGGGTCTCGTGGGACCACGTTCTCAGGCATGAACAATATCAGTGCCACGGTCAGCAGAGCCATGACACCGAGTCCAGCCATGAGAATGATAGCGGGCGTCCAATTAGTGTACAGTCGGTCCTCGTCCCACGTGATGAACGCTACAGGACCTGGTTGTGCATCGCCATTCGCTTTCGCCGACACTAAATTCTCGTGAACGAAGGCGGGCATAGTACCAAGATATGTCCTCATGGCTGCATCTGAGAGCTTATCACCGTCAAACATATCATAATAGCTATCATTGGCGGTGAAGGTAAGCAAGTCGAAAGCGGGCGTGCGAATGAAGTTGGGATCCGAAGCCGCTGTGAACAAGGCAGTGTCCGCATCTAGCATACTGTTGTAGATTGCAGTCATATTGGCAGGTGACAATCCATCTAGCGTTCTGTTCTTCGGTTTCTCGACAGGTGTCAACGAGATAGCCGAAACACCACTCATAGCTGTATTGTTTGTGACATTTACTTGGCTGATCGTATAATCAGCCTGGCAGAGCACATTCGTAAATCGCGAGACCGTTCTCTGCGTATCAAGGGCAATAGGTAAGTCTCCTCCTTCTGGTCGACTGACGTTGGTCAGAAGTGTTTGAGAATACGATATCTCGAGGAGGCTAAGGAGGAGGATGGGACTCGCATCGGGATCGTTTTGACAGGTGACAAGCTCTGACCTACTCTCTAATTGCTGTTCAGGAACAATGTAGTGAAGCGGATCAAGTCCTGCAAAGGTAAGCCGAGGCCAAGAAGCACAGATACCGTCTTCGTTGATGCTGAGCGTAATGTTGGAAGGTGTTCCGTAAGGGTCTCCCGTCGAGTTATATGGAAAGTTGACTGTCCCGATTGTAGGTTCTCCATCTAGCGTCACGTTTGCGCGTCTGCAACTTATCGAAGGTACAAAGGTATCAGCAGGTACTGTGAAAGTAGAATTCGCCGGAATCGTCTTCGAGCTTGGATCAAGTGCCGGCATCACATAAGCATACCCTTGCGCGATGCCCAATTGAGAGCCGAGGCCGTTAATAACATGTTGAGCATAAATGTACACCGAAGAATTTGGGAAGGCACCAGGCCGAAATATGGACGGATCTAATGCTGCCGAGTCGAATCTTGAATTCGTCGTGGTCGGGAAGCGATCCGTAAAGGCTGCTGATTGGACAATAAAGAGCCCAGTACTCACAATAGTGAGTCCCTTCGCAATGAAGAACGCCAGAATGGTGACCATAACCGCTCTGTGAAGTCGCTTGAACGCAGCAAGGAAAGACAAAATTTGAAAGTCGGAAATGTAGTCGACTAAGACTGTCTCGAAGGGGCTTAGAGGTCCCAATGAGAGTTCTTTCCACGGCATCAAAGACTTGACATGGAAATCAATCTGCCTGCACAGCGCCACTAAAACGACCATGATAACAGTCGGGACATAGGTCCATGCATAGTGCTCGGCTGAAGAAGAAATGCGGTATCCGCGATCTCTATCCGCGCCAGCGCAGGCTGCGAGGAGACCAGCAATCAAACCCAGAAGCAGGACCGTCATCAGAGCCAACGAAAGCTTCTTTAGCCATGTTGGCTGCCAATATTGTTGGGTGATTATCGAAGGGAGGGGTTGGTCGTGAAGATCTGGTGTATTGGGCACAGGCTGGTAGGTAGCCGTATCGGTCTTTGGAAATGTCGTTGAGCGGACAGGTGGATTGATCGGCTCTTCCTCATCATGATCCGAGTAATGAGACTCTTCATCAAGGTCAGGCAGGATTGATGACCTGATGCCCCCTTCGACGGGGTGTGGACAATTATCGTAATTACCGACATCGTCGTACCGTTCCTCGGGGCGTCGTAACGAACTGAAACGTCCGAGCTGGGTGATTTGTCGGTCGCGTTCATGCTGTAAGCTTTGAGGAGTATTCACCAATGTTCGCGAACCTCCATTCCCACTCCGAAACCGTTGACGTTGCCTTCGTTCTTCATCAGTAATCGGAACGTTCAGAAGAGAGTTGATCTCGCTCTCCATCGTATCTACTTGCAAGATGAAGATACATGGTTGGTCATCCGTACATCATTCGATGTGATCAGAGTTGTTGGCTGGCGACGAGTCGATTGTTTTGTTCCATTGCCGCCGCTGAGTAAGACGGATTGTAGTCATGGAACGGTCGAATAGACTCAGCCTCAAGCAAGCCCAAATTCACGCGTTTGGTTAGGGGCGTCCAAGTTTAGAACAATTCCGCCGTGCTCCGCTAGGTCAGTTAGCGCCTGTCGGTCCAGATCTCTCCCAACGAGAAACAGGGGCTATGCACAAGCAAGTTTTAGCTTCTTGATCGAAACATGCGCCACGCGCAGCGAGCAGTCTAGCCTCTTCCATCAAGATTTCTTCTGCTTTAGAAGTCGCCGTGTTGTGGTCTTTGCTTTGTCTTGTACAGGTTCGCGTCGAATAGCACTCCGATTGATCAGCTTGGCGGTGGCGCCGAGTTCTTGACGTGTTTAGCGAAGCGGCAGGCCTGATTAGGCATGCGGCTCATACACGTGAGGGGCTCGCGTAAACATCAGCAATTCAATCGAAATCGTTCGTGGAGGGCAAGGTCGTCGTCAAGACTATATATAGGTAGTCAGCTCCTCGTACTGCCAGACCAAGGGCAATGCTCTGTCTCCAATGCATGATGATTCCTCTAATACATGATCTTTTTTCGAAGGCTTCACCATCCTGTCCTCATGGCTTGAGAGGCAGGTTTGTCGAGGCGACCGAATGAGGCAGGTACGCTCAACGAGACGTCAGATCTCGAGCGTACCCCAGCGAGCCTTAATTCAGACCTCGGTGCACTGTACGTATTACTGATAGCTTTTGTTCCTTTCCTCGCGGCTGGCTTTCTGACACCAACACATCTCTTCCACATCGATTCATACTGCTTGCACGTTAAACAGTAAGCACTGTTTCCTCTGTTTTGCCAATCAGAATATCTCTACTACTACTCAGAGATCACACACCACCATCACCATGTCAAGCGAAGACGTCTCTAAGCTTCAAGCCGGCAATCTCTTCTCCGTCAACGGCCTTAATGTAGTGATCACGGGCGGTGGTTCCGGCCTAGGCGCTTACATGGCTCGCGCCCTCGCCGTCAATGGCGCCGCCAAGATATTCATTATCGGCCGACGACAGGAAGCTCTAACCCGTACGAAGTCCTCCCTCCCAGAACAGTACTCGAAGAATATTATCACGATCACAGCAGATGTAACCTCCAAGTCATCACTCGCATCCGCTCTCGAAAAGGTCAAAGACAGCGGGGTCAACGAACTCGATGTCCTAATCTGCAACAGCGGCATCAGCGGCCCCAAAGTCGACACTGCCACCGTCTCATCGATCGACGAACTCTCAAAGAACATGCTTGCCCCTTCCGAGCAAGACATAACCAGTACCTATCACGTGAACCTAACAGGCATCCACCTTACCGTCGCTACCTTCCTCCCTCTGCTCGATGCCGCAAACAAAGCTCGACCAGCACCATCCGCTGACAAGCCATTCAAGCCGCGGCCGCAAATCATCACAACATCTAGCATAGGCGGCGTGAACCGACGGCCCCTAGGCAACATCTCCTACGGTCCCAGCAAAGCAGGCGTGATCCACATGACCAAACAGCTCGCCACAGTACTGGTGCCGCACGACATCAGAGCAAACACGATCGCGCCTGGTCTGTATCTGTCCGAGATGACGCAGGAGTCGATGCAGACGCAGGGCAAGGCGGAGACGCACAATATTGAGGGGACGTGGGGGAAGGATATCATCCCCGCGACCAGGAGTGGTGATGAGGAGGACATGGCGGGTGTTGTGCTATGGCTCTGTTCGAGGGCGGGTGGATATACCAATGGCTGTGTCGTTGTCACCGACGGTGGAAGGATGGGAGTCGTGCCAGGATCTTACTGATCTCGCACGAGCGTCGCATACAGCAGGTAAACAGAATAAACAAATAACCTGAAATTCACTTTCCTTCCAGAACATGTCAAAACACTGATATAGCGGGTGAGGTGCCTATTCGCTCTCATAGCATTTAGGATCGCAACGCAGATCATTTGTCATTCTCATTCGGCTTATCAAGAGACGGGCCCCTAGGTAGGAAACATGTCAATCGCGGCGTTGGCAGGTCACCTCTTCAACAGCAGCCGTGGCACGGGCAAAGATTGTGGAGGACGGATTATGCTGCGGAGGACATGTTCTTCGCTCGAGATGAAGCACAGCATCCTGCTCTGAGGGCGTGAGTCGGTTAGAAGGCACTGGAGGAGAGATTTGGGTCATCGATTTCATCATTGAGCAGTAGGGGCCGTCTCATGTAGGTTCCCCAGTAATTGCGTGTGCACAGATGTGACAAGTAACACGCCACCCAGCACCTGTGTTCATAAATCTAATGTCGACCTATATGAAGCTTTCCTTTGATCTTAGCGCCAACGTTACTGGGCGGCGAGTAAGCCTCGCCTTTCTCCCCGCCGCATGGTACGTGCGAGCCATCGTCTAGTGTCCCGGGTGACACACTTCGTTCGAATGTTCGCATGGCTGTGTCTGCAGTTAATATATATCTTCGTGTTCGTGATGCACGTCTGACTCACGCTTCGGCGCCAGTTTCGCCGTATCCACGTCCTTGGGCGCAGACGAAGTCGTTGTTGAATGCGACTCGTTCCGCCCTCTGGGCGGCTCAGTTGTTATTGTTGTTGTCGGAGGTGGTTGCGGATGTGGTTGTGGAGGAGGGGCCGTCGTGCCGTTCGTCTTCACTTGCTCAATACCTGCTTGCGATGCCTTGCGTCGCTGATTCTTACTTGCAATCTCTTCTTTGGTTCTGGTTCTGCTCAATTGGTCGACAATAGACATTGGCGCGTTCTCGTCATTCTGGTCTGTGCTCGTCATCAGCAGGTACTCGACCGTAGCCATGTGATGGAGTCGTCAGCTCACCTGGCTGGTTGCCTTGATCGTATGGCTGGTCGATCGTCCCTTTGCCCTGCTGACCAGAAGGTGGCTCCACCCCTGGACCAGTCGCTTGGGCTGGCTGGTTGCCCTGGTCGTATGGCTCGTCTGCGGTGCCTCTGCCTTGAATGCCAGATGGTGGTTCAACACCTGATCGCTCACTGCCGAGGACATTTGACTGCGCCTTTTTAAGGTCTGACTCTGCTACTCCTGCGGTGGCCATGATGGTCAAGTCGTTGCGATGCACTCAAGCACGAGGGGGTCCTCTTCAAGTGGTTAAGCGATGAGTTGCCGAATGCACGTTTCTGGGCGCTCTTTCGAGTTGTAGCTGGTTTGCAGGTGAATTGTAGGGTCTAAGTGTAAAGTGCAAAGCAGGTTCAGGTCCGTAAACACGAAATCCTACCTTGTCATGCTCAAGCGTTTCGCGATTGTGCCTCGCGCGCGGTGCGGGACAGCAGGTACTAACAGCTGTCGTGGTAGAACTACGTCATTCAAGGTTGTGTCGGAGTAAGACGATGGCGGGGAGGGAACGTGAGTGGTAGGAACTCCTCGGTCGCTTACGCATTTAACAAGGGTCGCTTGAAACCAGCTGAATGCAGGCAAGCCGAACGAGGAAGGAAGGAGAGGATAAGAGGAACAATCCAACGATGACTTACTCCAAGCGTATTAGCATGGTGTGGTGTGTGGCCCATTTGCGCCACGTGGGGTAAATGGAGCTTGATTGGCGTCGCAGCCGCTGCGAAATCCATGGACGTGTGGGCAGGTGGTGAACCAGACCTTACACTACGGAGATGCCGCGAAGGCTCGTTGACCCTTTTTTCCTCATGGCGTTGACACTAGCATCAGTATTGAGCAAAACACTTCAAGATGAAAGTGTGAAGTTGTTGGAACCTATAGAACAGGAAAATGGTATCAGGCGCGAGCAGACTAATGCGCATATATAGCTCACTAGCTTTTCTAGGACGTTCGTAAGCATCTTTTTATGGTCGTTACGGTCGTACAACGCAGAGAAAGCGTTAACATCATCGCTCAGATCGACTTAAGCATAGAGACTACGCTGCCCCGCTGGCAGCTATTGTCATTTCAACCTTGCCAACTGAATCGGGGTCGGAGCTCGGGCCTGCGAGCTGCGTCCGTTTCAGCTATAGCTGTTTGCTGTCTTGCATTAGCCTGTGACTCGTAGCTGGTTGTCAACTCTTCTCTGAATCGACTATCTCGGCTCGAGGCGCGCCTGGGAACCCTATCATCGGGCATTGGTGAAAGTGTGTTCCGCGACATCCCAGGATTCGGTGTCGGTGCATGCCCCATACTACCATTTGGAGAATTCGAGCTTGAAGAACCCGAACCGTCGCTTCGGGCTAGTATGGGCGACACAGGACTAAGGAAGCGACCAGAACCACTGCCATCTCGTCTGTGTTGCGTCGAACTCAACCGATCTCGATCACTATTTGCGCCAGTAACTGGACTGATGCCGTTCTCCGAGCCACTTTGGAATGGGCTGGCGCTATGCATTTGCGTGTAGGGGCTGACGCTGTTGCTGTGTCTTTGGCTAAAGTCTGTGGGACTGTAGGCTGGAACTGGTGAGTTTGTCAGACGAACACTATCAACAGGAACATTATCAACAGGCCCTCTACTAATCGACCCACGTGATGGCTGCGGTTGAGTGAGCTCGACAGGCGAACGTGGGTCATTCCTTTGCGAAATCCTCGCATTGCTTCTGTCTGCAAAGAAAATGGGAGACACTTCAGCCGCAGCCATCTCTGCCGGGGCGAGTGCTGGAAGCTCAAACCGGGAATTGGACGAATCCGACATCAATTCTGTTGGGTGACGTTTGTCGGCATGAAGCTCAGCCGCCAATGTCGAGATAGAGGACTTCTGAGGCGATTGAGTTGAAAAGATAGACAAAAATCCTGTGTTGTGTGACTTTTCATAGTCGAGAGAATCTGTCCTTCGTCTCTTGAAACAGTAGAACCAGGCCAGCCCAGTAAGTATAGCTGCCACAACCACAATGCCTACTACAATGCCTGCTTTGGCGCCCGTTGACAGACCTTTCGACGGCATCACGCCATTGGGACCAGGCCATTCACTGTCATTGGGCCTGGAAATGCTAGCAAGGACTGGTTGCTCGGAGCTGGTTGGGAACAGAGCTTGAGCGAGCGAAAACGCATTACGCTCGTAATCCACAGTCAAGTACGTTTCTTGCAAAAACGCGCGTCCTATAGTGTATTGCTGCGAATTGTTTGCTCTGCGTAATGGAAAGTAGTCGACTTTGGCGGTGCTGTACTCGTCGAATAGTCCTGGAAAAGGGTACGAGAGCTGCAAATTGAAAGCATCATAGGATAGTTGAAGCGCTATCATCTCTGAGGAGGTCAAGTCGTTCGCTAGCCTGAAAGTAAACGACAGATTCCAGCTACTGATATCTTCTGAGGTCGTGTCGTTGCCAAGTACGTAGAGCTCGATCTCTGGGTTCCACGTCAAGTTCAATGCTCGAGCAATGTTGTCGCAAACCGCCTCTGGCAGCCACAGATACGGCGTGCTCGAGTCAATCGTGAATGTTGCCGCGTGATACTGTGACATGAGCGGCAGAGGATCTGTAGCCCAATGCGACGGAACATTGAGGGCATCGACTTCAATCGACCTCACGGCCACGCTAGGTATATAGCCTGGGCTCAAATCGAACCAGAATTTGTTCGAGGTGAATCTGGTGGTATCGACCCCTCCAAGGGTCAGTGACCCTGAGACACCTGCGCCCTGATACGAGGCGCCCGCCGTGTACCCATAGCTGTGACTGGGTATGACGGAATTGTTCTGCACCAGTGTAGATATGAATGCTATATGGTCGGTGTTGGTGCTGAAGCGAGTCTCCTGTACCCCTAGTCCGAACTCACCGTTCCAGTGGCGGATATCGCTCACTAACGCGACGATCTGATTCGATGTGGTGATGGTGTCCGAGATGGACATGTTATCGAAGCCGTAGTACCCATTGTCGGTCGTTTCTGATAGTGCAGAGTAACCTAGCTCATATTGACCTACATCTCGCCAGGTTGTGGAATTCTCTGTGTAGAACAAACCTCCTCTTAAGGATGCACAAGTTGATGTGCCATCGCACAGCTCGGGGCTTGCCACCCATGTCTCTGACGAAGTTGTGCTCGGAAACAGCAGCAAGTACTGCTCGGGAGTTCCCACTCTTATCTGCGCCGCCGACCACGCACCATCATACCCCCAAAAGTCCGGACCGAACGTCACAGACACTGCTGGAGGATCGTCTGCTCTGACTAAAGCCGAAAGCCCAGTTATCAACGTGGAAAGTATCGACAAGACATGAGGGCCGGGCGGAGAGCGCATAACGCAAGTTACACTGCACCTCAGTCCATATCAGATTTACCAGCACGTGGGAGTAATCGAAGAGTTGTATAACCCTCGGATCGCCTTGCGTTAAAGCCCTGCTTTTCCTGAACCAATGACGAAACGAAATTCAATCTCGATAGATTGACAACCCGCACACTTTTGCAGATACAAGTCTGTCGAAGCAAAACTAATCGTAATGGTAGCGGCGAGGCCATGGCTCGCCGAGCATTTTAACAGTCGACCCTGGCGGGGCGCAACTGCTGCTGCGGCTGGTCTACGGTACATGTACCAGGAGCTCGGTTTCACGTAACCTAATTGCCTACCTAGGTAGGCTACGGGGCGCCCTTAAAGAAAGCATATTTCCATTACGCAGACACGCTTGGCAGCATGCGCGTTCTGTCGTAGTGCAGCCACCGAAAGACGAAGGGCAGTCTTTCAACTTTGGCGACTCCATATCTCCTGCATGTCTGTGTCTGAAATCACGTCTAGGGGAGAGCCGTTGTTCTTCGAAGCGACCGACTATGGCAGATTGAAGCTCTTTCGTGCGCTAGGTGCCGATTCACCAGCCTCTGGAGTCGCCAAACACACAGTCGCAGAGCCGCAAGCTGACTGATCAAGGGGCAATCCACTACCGTGCGCAGTGATCCCCGATTTCCCACTCGTGTGGCGAACGGCTGATTCTGGTTAACATTATGTGGAGCCACAGTACTGCGTGGATGGCGTAAAGTCTCCATGTCGGGTGTCTGGGCACTTGCTTCTGTTCACGAGAGCCTAGGGAGATTATCAAAGCTCTGCAACCTCAAGTTGCTTATGGAACGTACATAATAGCGACCATGCGGAGAATACAATGGCACGGGCCTTCTTGAAGGATCGTAAGAATATCGGACCTTGGTCCAATACTATTCACCAAACTTGAACGACAAGCAAACACGCCGAGCTGCCATCCTCTGTTGATTCTTGGTGACTTCATGGAGATGCCATGTTCTAAGCTAGGCTTCCACCCCTATGTCCTCAGGCCCATGCAGGACCCTCTAACACCAAGTCCTTGTCAGATACTGAGGAAAACCATTAGCGAGATTGGTGAGCACATCAAAAGACCAATCAGAACCGAGAACGGAACTGTTAGGTCGTGCAACAGTCCTTGCTCGCTAACCATTTCGTCGTTACGCTGCCACAGGGCTTCCGTATGGAAACCCGGGGAAGTGACCTTGTCACGAGAGTACAGCACACCAGTCCGCGTGCTAAGCTGGCACTTGTACCGAAGTCGCTGCCTTCTGTGTTACCACAACACCTAATGTGGAATACTCTTGTAACACGGAAGACCATGCACTTGCCACTTGCAGTGAGGCTGACAGCTCATATAGGCCGCTTTATGGTCCTGAGGATTTCGTGTGAGCAGTGTTTGTGCACGTGAACCAAAGCAACACACGGACCAGTGAATGTCGTACAGGTCGTCAAGATGTTCAGGTACAGCAGATCCCGCACATCATTCTTGATTCAATAATGACTGACGTGAGAGAACTGGCAAAGCATATGCTGATAATTTGCCCCTATCATGCCCAGGATGCTAACCTAAAACTTAGTGGCCGTTGACAAGGACGATCGGATTGAGGCAATGCACACGCTGTATGACACTTCTCGATCCGAAAAGCCCGGCACGCACACTAGACGTAGTCGCATCTTTGTTCATGTACGAGGTTAGTGTCTGTAGTCACTCATACATGTGGTAAGTATTGTGCGAGAGAACCAGCGAAACAACACTTGGATACACCTCGGCACTTACTGTACGAACGTGTCCGTCGTGTCACTCTTTTCAGGATCGATTTCACCTTCTTGCAGGTCCAAGACATTCAGCCCCGATTTATGTGCACTAAGAAATTGTGCGGGCTTTGGCGTCTGCTGACGAGAGGGGATGGATCCCGCCAAGGCGTTACCAGCAAGCCTACATCGTATCCTTCCGCCTACGCTGGCCCGAGAGTCCACTGGTCCTTCCTTAACTTCAGTAGCAAACTTCCAAGTCTTGACGGTGGAGGCTCTGTCCATGTCCTGATCACGGCCAAAATTGACAATATGACCAATGGTAATGCTAGATTGTTCTGTGGCTTGGATGGCCTTCGCCTTCGTTTCGACCTCCATTCAGAGTTTCTACGATCCATGCTGGTACCCTTCAAGTCTTTGCTTCCATTGAACCTTTTCGCAACGACGCTCACTAGTATTCACGAAATTGTGCTTCCACACACCTGCCGCTCGTTAGCACGTCAAAACACCCAATACACATTCGCTATGATGATATCGTCGTGACTGCCATCTCGAACATCCGCCGCTATTGAGCCGCTCACCAACAGATCTTGCTTCGGGGCATATTAGACAAGTAGTGTTTGCGATACCGCGATGGACATGGTGTGGTTATTGCCGCTCTTCGCGGCGCGCGCTGTTGCTATACGACAAACGGCGGGCAACACCGCGAATTTCCCATCAAGCACACTCAGTTGCGAAGGAACCTCAACATATGCCTTCACGCCATTGGAAACAGTAACAATCACAGTTGGAGGAGAGTATACATTCAGCGGAAATGGCACACCATCAGATATATACTATACTCCACCACCACCATGTTCAGAAGTTATCGATCTTGACATGTCAACGACATTCTCAGAAGAATCGCCTTTTACAACCCTATTTTCGGAAATCTCAACAACAACACCTTCCTGGCCGGAACCTGTTTGGACGAGGATCTGCAGTACAAGCTTCCACAGCCGTAACATGACTGCTAGCCGAGGAGAACTATATGCCAATACGACTAGGCCTGCAGTGACCTCTTGCGCGTCATTTCCTATCTACAATAGTCCCCTTCCCAGCGCAACCCTGGCGAAATCAGCCCCGTCAGGGCTCCAACCTGATGTTCAGACAGGAACGAGTTCGCCCGAGCCAAAGGTAGGAACTTTACCAGCGGAATCTCTCGCCCCACCACAAACGCCGTCAACTTCAGCAGCAAATTCGGGGTTACGCAATGGAAGGAGTAGTGCCATCACAGTCACGGTTACTAAGAAGACACCTGTACCTCCATCACCTACTGGAAGGGAGAACAGACCTGGTCCCTCTTTTCCTAGTGGCGGTAGTGATGTGATCACACCAAACAACAAGCAGACTCCTACTACAGAGCCTGTACCGGCCTCAACAACGCAGTCTAGAGTCACTGTCACGCTCAGCGGCGATATTCAGAACACTAACAGGCCGGATATGCCGAACCATAGTAACAAAAGTCCCCAACCTACGGGAGGCAGTAACAACGACAACAGGTCCACCTTTGGAGATAATAGCGATAATGCTCGGCCTACAAGAGGCGATGGGAACAGCAGCAATCCCTTCCGTGGAAACCCCCACAACGATGACCAGAACAGCAAATCAACCAGTACCATTGATAGCAACAACAACAAGAACCAGAATAACAACAATTCTCCGGGTGGAAACCAAGACAACAGTCCAACCTCCACAGTCAGCAGCTTCGGCAGCCTCATTAGCAATAACCTCAACTCACCCTTCACCACCGCCGTCGCCATCGAAACCTCTCTCGGCCCCCTCTCCTTGACCGCTACCCTTGTCGCAGGCGTTCCTATCCAAGTCGGCTCTTCCTCAGTCTACGTCGGCGGCTCAAGCGTTGCGCTACCCACCGGACCTTCCACTACCCTCATCACGATCGCCGGGCAAACATTCGCGGTGAGACCCAGCGCCATCGTAGCCGGCTCCAGCACGCTCACGTTCCAACGGGCCGAGAGCGTGAGCTACAGCACTGTCCTCGCCGCCACGCTCCCAGCAAGCACGGTAACACGCGATGGGATCGTCATCACGGTGCAACCCACAGCAGCCGTCGTCGGTGGAGTCACGTTCCCGATCGGCCCGAATGCGCCCGAAGCAACAACAGTGATAGATAGCCAGACAATTACCTTCAACAGCAACGGAGTCATTTTCCCCAGCGTTGCGATCGATGGTGCAAAAAGCACAAACCTTGCCGGTGAGGCCTTCCCTCTCTCAGACTCGCCAGCAACCACGTACTGCCCTGCCCTTACCACAGCGCCAGCCTACGGCATCACAATGCTCGGCGGCTTAACAATCAGCATCGATTCGTCCGAAGCGATCGTTTCGGGCACGACGTACCGCATCGGCCCGGGCGGCCTCGATCGTTCGACGACGGCCGTGCTTGATGGGACCACGCTCGTGTTCGGGCCGAGCGGGGTCGTGTTGCCTGGGAGCACGACGGTAAAGCCTACGGCGCCGAAGCTATTGGTGACGGCGAGCAGCGGCGAGACGAGCGCGAGTGCGGCGACGAGAGTGGTGACAGAGTCTGGGGCGACGACAAGGCCGACGACGAGGGTCCTGGAGAGTTCGGCGTCGGCAACGAGGACGGAGCAGGCGCAGACCTCAGCCACGGCCGTGGGTTCTGAAGGGCCGGGCGTGCGAGTTGCAGTCCCGGCTGCGTACGTGCCTAATGCAGTTTGTGCGGTTGTGGTGCTTTTGGCTGGCGGGATGCTACCGTTGAGTCTGGTTCTGTGATGGGAGGAGGTAAGCATGTATTGACAAGGATTTGATCAGCGTGGCGTTAGTTTAAGGAAAGACGGTACTGCGTCTTTTGGTAGAAGAAACTCGGGCACGCACAACGATGAGATGATACCCCAGTGCTATGATGCGTTGAAGCGACATATTTTGTGATGGAGCGCTGGATGTTTGTATTGATGACTACATGGCGATGGAGGACTTTGGTAGCTCGTGGCCTTGGGCGGTCTGACGGGATTTGCAACGATGGACAGACACTGAGATGGCGGCGGAAACAATCATATTCCGTCTATTACGTACTTCTGATATACCGCAAGTAGATGCATCCACAGTGAGCGGCCGACCTTGTGATATTCGAAGAGCCCGACTAGAAGCACAGAAGTATGGGTTCGTCTAGGACTAGAGGGCACGTCTTCTATTTCTTCCACAATGCGATCTACAGTACATTCCACTCCCTCGCCGCCACAGCCATAGCCCCAAGGCTCATCAGCCCCGCCATCACAAAATTGACCTGGTTGTTATCTAGAATGTCCCTCCCACTCCCGATCATCCTACTCGGCTTGCCTCCCTCGTCCTTCTCCTTCTTGGCGGCCACCAACACGCGGCCGCCGTTTGGGGCTTCCACAACCTTTGCACTCCTCCGATCCACCACACTTGCCTGCAACGTCGCGCCGAGCACGCTATCCAGCACACTTCCCAAGGCGCCCCACACGCCAATGCCCAGGACCAAGCCGAGCGCGTCTTCCAGGCCACCGCTACACAGGCTCGGCAAGAACAATACGCTCACAAGTCCAACGATTGATGCCCCGGCTAGGCCAGCGCCGAAACCAGCGCCCGTTACGCCTCCGTTGGTGCCAGGTGGGACCTCACGCAAGTTGAGGATCAAGCGGGGTTTGGCTGGGCTCAGGATGCCTAGTTCGGAGGACAAGGTGTCGGCTGTGACGGAGGCGTAGTTGGCGATGATGCCAGCTAGGATGAGATCTCGGGCGGGGAGAGAGCCGAAGCAGGCGGTGGTTGTAGCATCGTGCTTGTGCTCGCCGTCGAAGCGGTAGATGTAAAGGTGCAGCAGACACAAGAGACTGACGACGCCGCTGTTGGCGAGGACCTGGACTGCGCTGCGCGGCTCCTGTCCGCCAGCGGTGTTGTTTACTTTCCTGGCGGCCTCCCTTCGCTCGTGGTACTCGGACGTCTTGTTCCAGCCTCCGCTGAATAGATCGCCGATGACACTTGAGGTCCTGCCACCGCCCGCGCTGTTCCTGGGATGGCTCCCCGTGGATGAAAGGGTCAGGGTTGCTTTTACCTCCTTCTTGACTTTCGTGGCGGTTGTGCCGAGGAGGAAGAACAGGACGAGGAGGGTGAAGGGGAGCGGGGACGGGTGCAGGGCGTGGATCGTGGCTGTCACGGCTGCAGTGAGGATTCCAGCTGGGGTGAGCGAGGCATGGCTATAGGAGCGGTAGACCAGATAGGCAGTGACGGGGGCGGAGATCTCCCAGCGCATGTTGGTTGAGCTCGTGAGTGTCGACGATTATTGGCTCCTCATGTGTGGTTGTTTGGGCGTGGTGAGATGCGGCACGAGGGGAGCAGACACCGACCAGGTAGGCGTGGGGAATTGGTAGGCACGGACGCCAGACTACATGAGTAAGAGCACGAGAAGGAGCTCGACAAGCAGGTACAAGCTAGATCTATCTCGATATTGTTCGAGTTCCCGCGTCGAGCCGCAGTTGTGTGATGCAGTGTGATGCAGTGTGATGCAGCATCTCAGCAATGACGTCGCGTGTTCCGCTCCCACGTGGGGCTATCGCTGCTGCCAGGTGCATCACGGTGTGGTGGATGTCGATCACCTATCTACACTCTGCTTGAGATGCGATAACTCGGCGCTACTCAGCATGAACTTGTCCTTGCAGGTCAAGTGATGGGGCTTGAGCCACTGCAACAGCATGCGCCCGGCCTTTCAGCTGTGCGCTGCGGCGCTGTATCGCTCACCTAGATGCTCTACCACGTCCCTTCCTCGGATCCCCTCGCATTGGCACACCCTTCCCTCCACCTGTACCCCTACCCGCCGAGCCCTTCACCTCGCCCCACCCTTCCTTCTAGACACCTACACCCCCCGCTACCAGCTTCTCTCCTCCACCGATGCATCTCGCAAACGCTCCCTCGCCTACTCTCACCTCTCCAACTGCAACCTCTGCCCCCGTCTCTGCAGCGTCAACCGCTTCCAAACCACCGGCCACTGTCTGATCGGCTCCAATATCCTCGTCAACACTATCGCCCCCCACTTTGGTGAAGAACCCTGTCTCCAAGGCCACAACGGCTCCGGCAGCGTCTTCTTCAGCGGATGCAACTTGCGCTGCGTCTTCTGCCAGAACCATGATATCGCACACCAGCGGAACGGCATGGATTTGAGTCCGGAAGATCTAGCTGAGTGGATGGTCAAATTGCAGGATGTGGGGGGTGTGCATAACATCAATTTCGTCACGCCCGAACATGTCGTTCCGCAGGTTGCCTTGGCCATTCTTGCGGCGCGAGACATGGGGCTCAACGTGCCAATCGTGTACAACACCAGCGCATTTGACAGCCTTGCGAGTTTGGAGCTTATGGATGGGCTGGTCGATATTTATTTGCCTGATTTCAAGGTGTGGAGGGACGAGACCAGTAGGAGGTTGCTTAAAGCAGAGAATTACGCGGAGCATGCCAGGGAGAGCATTAGGGAGATGTATAGGCAAGTGGGCGATCTATGCTTCACGGGAGATGGGATTGCCAAGAAGGGCGTTCTAGTCCGGCATTTGGTTATGCCGGGAAAGGAGCAGGAAGGAGTGGAGATCGTGAAATGGTTGGCGGGCGCTGTGAGTAGGGATTGTTTTGTGCATATCATGGAGCAGTTCCACCCTAGAGCACATGTGGGCAAGAAGAAGAGAGGATCGACAGAGGGAAAGAGGTATGCGGACATCAATAGGGCCGTCAACGAGGAGGAGATGAATGTTGTGGTGAGAGCCGGCAGGGAAGCAGGCTTGTGGAGGTTTCAAGAGGCTGCTAGGCATGACGGGTTCAATATCTGAAGCACCCAAGGTGATATTGGAATGACGTGAGAGGGCAACAGGCTAAACAAGGCCCGTGCTTTTTCGTTTGTTCGCGGTCAGGCCAGAGGTATAGGTTTGAAAACGAACTGTGAGCGTCAACAAAGCCATGTCTTTGTCCTTCATCGTTGCTTCTGACAGACGCGACACTTTTCTGCCCAAGCGATCACCACACTCATTTTCAACGTTGTCCTAAACCTTTGCAAAACCTGCAAAATGCAACTGCTCGTCAGAACCGAGACGTCGCAGGCAAGAGCCGCCGCCGCACAGACACAACCGCCCGCGAGGCCACCATATTCGAAAGCATATCAACAGCAATCACATCTGCTGCGCGAGCTCGAATTGCAACATGCAAACCGCAAACATATCGAGAAGGCCTTGCTCAGAAAGAAGACACAGCTTAGCATTGTCGAATTCGACAACTCGCTAACCCTTTCAGCTGAGCTACTAAGGGAACAGATACAGTCGCTCACGTGCCAAATCACTATCTGCCAAGGCACCATAGCGACATTGCGATCACGATTGGATCTGAACACGGTTGATCCTGACGGTCTTGAAGAAGATGAAGAACAACACCTCAGTGCGTCTGTTTTGTCAGCTTCGTCCGAGGTCTTCGACTTTGCTATCGATTGGCCGACTTCTTCGGCCTTTGCCCCTGCAATGCATATCGGATTGTGCTGGACCGAGAGTTGGCAGAAGAGCTAGAGAAGGCGAGTCTTGGTGCGCAGGACAATGCGACCTGCTTTGTGCCCGCGGGAGGTTGGGAGAGGGTCCTAGGTACTTGGGTCTAGCCATGAGGGGTGCATAACGGTAGACCAGAAGATGTGATGTTATCCATCATCGACTCGAGATCTGTCCAGGATAAGTGTAGTTCTCTGACGATTCGACTCTATCTGAGACACCTGCACAAGCGCACTTTTTAACCATCCAAGCCAGCGTCCTGCTGCTTTGAGTGGGGGAAATGTCTTTCTTCAAAAGTTTTCATTGACCGCAACGACTACAACTAGAGGTTTGCATGTGCCAAAACTCCACTGCGTTTCAATTAGGCGTAAAGTAGGCTGGAATGTGCACAGCGGTCTCGACGTCTTGGTCCGAGAGTCGCTGATGCTCCAAACTGCGTACTTGCCCCGTGGTGGAAGACAATGCTATCGCTAGGAACGATGAATCTGGCAGTCCCTTGCTAGTGGTGATATCAGCCAGATGCTTCCTAAGAACGTCGTGTGGTAGACAGAAACTGCCCGACATAGCTTCGTAGAGTTCGCTAGAGCAAAGCGATGGGCACAAATGATGAGTGCCTCTTACGAGATTGAGGAAAGCAAGATCTGTCTCTGCCAGTTACGCCATCTTCACCATAAGAACGAGACATTGTCACGCATGAAGAAAGCGCCGATAACTACGAAATGAGGTACAGTGCTATGGTTCTATGTAGGTACGTCGATGAGTACAGGCATGGCTAGTGCCTGATCAGCCTAATCCAAGCAAGTGGAGAACGCTAAAGTGGTGCCCGGGGCGTCTGCAAAGCTTCCATTGTACGTCAGCCAGCCAGTTGGCTGCGCGTTGTGCTGCACCCAACCCTACATTGGCTTCCTATCCCCCATGCTCCTGCACCAGTCTTCCTGGACGAGATGAGGGACGATGGCTTTGACAAGTTGGAAAGGATTTCCCTTCTTCGCTGTCGCCCAAGTACCTGTTCCTGCGGATGACGACGGCGCCTATATCTTCGATGTAGGGTAGAATCTCGCCGACGATAGCTGACGCTGACGGGCACAGAGTGATCTAACATGTATTGCAACCTCTGCCGAATACCTCTATCTAGGCGATAACAGCGGCCATGTGCGACAGCTTTCTCGCGCCTTCAAGGTCACCAAGACCTTTGTAGCAGCCGACGCGCCCAATGCAGCAGTCCGGCTGCTGAAGCAGATCCCAGACACACCATTCCTCGTCACAGTATGCGAGGACCTTCCGAACGAGCCGGCTTTACGAGTGTGGGACTTGGACAAGACAGAGAAGAGGTCGAGTGACCCCAAGTGCCTGTGTACAGTCAAGGTCCAGAATGGAAGAAGACCATTCCCGGTATGCTGAACGAGCCACTCTTCTTCTGTCGATTACATGCTGAGAAGAGGTCAGGTGTCGGCTCTTGCAGTCTTGGACGACCTGACTCAAGTCGCCGTGGGTTTTGCAAACGGCTCCGTCACTATCATCCGAGGCGATTTCATTCATGATCGAGGCACAAAGCAGAGGACAGTGTTTGAATCAGAGGATCCAGTCACTGGTCTCGAACTCAGACAAGGTGCCACTAAAGTGCTGTACATTGCAACGACGGCCAAGATCTCGAGTCTGATCATTTCAGGAAAAGGCCAAGGACAATCCGTCCGGACAGTAGACAATCGTGGTTGCCATGTCGGTTGTATGACCTTCGACCCAGCTACCAATGACGTGATAGTCGCCAGAGAAGACGCTGTCTATTACTACGGTCCCAATGGCAGAGGTCCCAGCTATGCATTCGATGGGCCCAAGAAGCTCGTCAAGGTTTACAACGAGTATGTTGGCATAGTCTGTCCCCCAAGGGTCGCTCAGGTCTCCAAAAGCAAGACCTTCAAGCGTCTTGGCGGCGACGAGGTCGATGACATCTTCAGTAGCTCATCTTTCACACTCCTTGACACCGACTTGCGCTACACAGCATACACTGAGTCATTGCCTGCTCAGCCACAGCACATATTCGTCAACTGGGGAGAGCTGTTTTTGCTATCAGAAGATGGCAAGGTAAGCATTGCCCCCTGAGATTCGTCCTGCTCTGACCTCAGGTAGCTGTTCAGGTACCAGGAGAAAACCTTGCAGCAGAAACTCGACATACTCTACCATCGGAATCTCTATATCCTAGCCATCAACCTAGCACAAAAGTCCGGTGTCGACACTGCACTACAGAACATGATCTTTCGCAAATACGGTGATCATCTGTATCAGAAAGGAGACTACGACACCGCCATGCAGCAGTACCTTCGGGCCATAGACAACACCGAGCCATCACAAGTCATTCGCAAGTTCCTTGACACACAACGAATTCACAATCTGATCGACTATCTTGAAGAGCTACACGAGCACGATAAAGCAACAGCTGACCACACCACGCTTCTCTTGAACTGCTATGCTAAACTCAAAGACACAGAAAAGCTGGACAAATTCATCCGGACACCAGGCGAGATCAAGTTTGAACTTGACACAGCCATACCCATGTGCAGGCAAGGTGGCTATTATGAGCAGGCTGCCTACCTAGCAACGAAGCATGGCGACAACGAGATGGTCATCGATATCCTGATTGAGGACCTCAAGAAATACGCCGAAGCATTGCAGTACATATGGCGACTGGATCCTGATGCAGCTTACCCAGTACTCATGAAATATGCCCGCGTCCTCATCCAACACTGTCCTACAGACGCCACTAAACTGTTCATCGACTACTATACTGGCCATTACAAGCCTCGAGAAGATGTGCCGGCTGTGGCTGATATCCAGCCTGAAGTCAGTGGAGGAGCCTTCCAGAGCCTTTCGGTACTGTGGACACTGCCATTCGTAGGTCGCAAGACCTCAGATACGACTGCGACAGCTGTTGAAGCTGCCGAAGCACCGGCTCAAGAACAAGAGACCGAAGCGAACCCGACGTACCAAAAGCCGAGGCCACGCACGGCCTTCTCTTCGTTCGTAGACCATCCTGCAGAATTTATTACCTTCCTCGAAGCTCTCTTGCAGCAATCAGATCTGTCCGAAGCTGAGAAGGTCGACCTGACCACCGCGCTGTTCGAAATGTACCTGCAAAGCGCCAATCAATCTGGCGACGAAAGAGACAAAGACCAATGGCAACATAAAGCGCGAGATCTCATCGTCTCGAATGACGTGAAGAACAAGGACGCCCACCCCACCATCGACACATCCAACGTCCTCCTCCTCTCATCCCTCTCCAAATTCCCCACCGGCACGACGCTCATTCGCGAACGCGCAAACCTCTACCCCGACATCCTCCGCTCTTACACCTCAGCAAAAGACACTCAAGGCGCTATCTCCGCCCTTCGCAAATACGGCCCGGAAGACCCAACCCTCTACCCCTTAGCCTTGACCTACTTCGCCTCCTCGCCCTCCATCATCTCCGAACCGAACGTCCAACAGGAGGTGCAAACCTGCTTGCACAAAATCGACCAAGAACGCCTGCTAGCGCCCCTCCAAGTCGTCAAGATCCTCTCCCAAGGCGGAAGCATCCCAGTCGGTACCGTAAAAGAGTACCTCAGCACCAACATCGCCCGCGAACGCCGAGAGATCCAATCCAACCGCCGCCTCGCCGACTCGTACAGAACCGAAACCGCATCGAAAAGGTCCGAGATCGACGAATTAAGCTCCAAACCCACCGTGTTCCAAGCCCGAAGATGCGCGAGTTGTGGCGCGAGTCTCGATCTTCCCGTCGTCCACTTCATGTGCAAGCACTCTTTCCACCAGCGGTGTCTGAACACAAGGGTAGGAGGGAAGATCGAGGATGCAGAGTGTCCGATTTGTCAGGCGGGCAATGAGACGATCAGGAGTATCAGGCGCCAGCAGCTTGCGAGCACAGAGGGGCATGAGTTGTTCCAGAAGCAGTTGGAAGGCAGTGCGGACCGGTTCGGCACTGTCAGCGAATTCTTTGGAAGAGGGGTTATGGGGGTCGCAGTGAGGGAGGAGTGAGAGGAAGGGGATGAGACGTGGTGGGACGAACTATCAGCGGATGCGTGTTGTGGGTGTACTAGCGGGGTATCGACGTGAGTGAAAATTGCGGTGGGAAGAAACTTGAAGCCTGAGCCTGAGCTTGAAGCCATGCAAGAAGTACAGGTGTGAGTGGAATCAAGCGAAGGTACAGTAGCCGAACACCAGCACGAGCTAGAATGATGCTGTCTATTGTATCCGCCGCTACACGTATAGTTGGAATCCGGCCACATGCGGTAGCCACCCACAAGTTTCACGGCACCACAACGCCAAAACCACTTGCCGCAGCCACAGCACGCCAAGGACTAAACGCCGCGCAGCTAGACTCCTCCCTCTGCGCACCATTCTCGTACTCTACCATACCGTATAACCTCCATCAACAACAATATCGCTCCCCGTCAAGTAGCTCGAAGCCCCACTAGCCATCCATACCACCGTGCCACGAAACTCGTCCGGCGTCGCGATGCGGCGCAGCGGAATCATCTCCACCCACTGCTTGCTGAGCTCTTTCATCTCCTCGCCCGCTGTCTGGGCTGTCTGGATGTAGCCCGGCGACAGCGAGTTTACTCTTATGCCGTGCTCGCCCCATTCAGCCGCGAGGGAACGCGTGAGATGGGCAACGGCGGCTTTGGACTGGGGCCAGGGAATACAACATCAGCTGGTGGTAACTCGAAGGGCATGAACGATCCGAGGGAAGGGTAGAGAATACATACCGCGTTGTAGGCGCTCTGCTTTTGGGGTTTGTTGACAATACTGGCGCTCATGGAGCTGACCATTATGATGTTCCCCTTGATCTTCTCGTCGATCATGTGTTTTCCAGCTGCTTTGGCGAAGAGGAATGTGCCGTTTACATTGACGTCGACTATGCTCTTGAACTCCTGGAAATCATAGTCTTCGGCTGCGCAGCCTCCAGCCATTCCTGCGTTTGCTAAGGCACGTCAGTCCCGGTCAGCATACTGGCACCTTTTAGATATCCGACAGGGGACAAGGCAATGATATGAAACTTGTGCAGCCATGCGTCGGAGCAGGTCAGGCTGGCACGGGCAGAGAAGGCTGACCCGAACACCGGGTCCTCACCGAGCCTTTTGGCTTTGATTCGGACAACCCTGTGGGAGGATGCCGGCCAAAAATACGGAGAGAGAAAGGGACACTTACTAACGAGCACATCGACTTTCTTGAAGTCCTTCACAATTTGATTCCACGTCTTGGTCACCATCTCTTCGGAGCTCGTGTCGCATTCATATCCTCTGATGTCCGGTTCAGGAAAACCAGCGTCCTTCACCTCCTTTTGGAGGTCCCTAACTGCCGAGTCTGCCGAATCCTGCTTGAGGTCAACGACAGCTCCCCTGGCGCCAGAGAGAGCGAATGCTGCTAGAATATGTGATCCTAGGCCCTGCGATGCACTGGACGAGCGAGGTTAGTAGATGGACGGGAAGGGACAGCAGCGCCAAATCAAGCATTACCCTGTCACTAAGCATTGTTAGCTAGGCATTCGTAGAGTGATTTGCGGTGTTGTGCCTGACTTACCGACACATGTCTTTCCCTCCAACGAGAAAATTGGGAGGGTCCTAGCGAGGCTGTGAGTGTGACGTCTGGCACTAGAGACTGCGGCAAGATGGTTACGCAGCAATGCGGTGCGTAGCACGTACGGTGGCATCTTGTTTGGTCAATGAAGCGCGGTTCGGCAACTGGGTCGGTCTGGTAAGATCTGAATTTCGTGGATCAAGAACTGAAGGACTGAGAAACCGTAGAAGTACATCTGCAAGGTCAGTGAAGCATAGCACGTATCCTCCCGTACTAAATACGTGACACCTACCTCACCTAGCCTTGTGCTCCGGTCGCTGCTTCCGATGGCTGTTGGTTGACTTTGTACGTCACGCTTGCGGTTCTATTTTCCGAATGCAGGAACATCCTGACATGAGCCTAGAATTTGCGCTACAGCGACAGTCATAACAGACCTACAGTGTTCAAGTTCTTCTGCAAGATTCAGGATGAATATTCGGATTCTGGAACGAGTCGGAGACAATACAGCTGATCATGGTTGCAAGTTGATACCTGAAGTCAAATTTAGGTATACTTTCTCGAATTAGCCGATCAACTAACGCTTAACACCTATAAACCGGCCATACCCGTAAACCGGACATGTTTTTACACTAAAAACGCGTAATCTTTAGTATACTCTAGCTATATAGAGACTATATATACTATTCTACGCTTAAATCTAGTACTAGCTAAAGTAATAAATATTACTACTAGGCACTTTAGAAATTAAGCCTACGCTTAAAGTCTAGTATAATCGTCTCTAAAAGTTAGCTACTTCGAAATCCCCGCGAAAATAGTGCTTATTTTAGTCTTTTAATATCTTAACGAATAATACTAGTAAGCTAGTAAAAATTTAAACTAAGCTTTAAAATAGTCTAAAAAATAATATATATAAGTTAGAAAACTATACGATTACTAACTGTTAAAATAGCTATAGTAAGCACTTTTCTACTAAGAGAAAAAGTGCTTATTATAGCTATCTCTAGAATAAATTATTTTATACTACTATAACTTATATATATATATTCTTAGATTATTTTAAAGCTTAGTTTAAATTTTTACTAGCTTACTATTAGGGCTAGTTAGCTAGCGGTTAGAATAGTCTAGTTAAAGGGAATAGGAGTAATGATAACTAGTGTATTAATAACGACTTAACGCTTAGAGGGCTTAAGGTTAAGTCGTGCTATATATAACTATCTATATGTAAGAGGCATAGACTTAATATACCTTTACCCTACCTTGCCCCTGCCTTAGGCATGCCTTTAGCATGCCTTAAGGGGCAAGATTATATATCTAGCCTTAGCAGGCGTAACAATTGCTCCCCCCTCTAAAGGCGGTTATCCTCGACCTGCCTTTATATTCATCTTTACTTAACCTTCTTCCAACAATTAGCATACGCTGTAGTTAGTAGTGTAATTAGTAGCACGTAAGTAAGCCTATAGTTTACTTATACCCGATTAGACTTAAGGTCTAGGTTCGAGTCCTAGCTAACTAAGCTAGTTTCTTTTTTGCTTTTCGTTCCTAGTATAGCGACGTTAAGGTCCGGCCTTTAACTATTAACTATATATCCTTTTTAGTAGATTCGACTAGGTAGCACGCGAGTCCGTAACCCTACTATTACTCTACCTTTACCCTATATATATTATATCGATACCCGGGTTATACTACGTTATTATTATTAACTTTATTATTACTTTACCTCGGTAAAGTAATATACGTAGTTATTAGGGTCTAAAGTTACGCGATAATAACAATAATATATTACTACCGGACGCATCGCGTCTTCTTCCTTTCTTCTCTTCGCTAAACTATTTATTTACGATATATACGTATAGCATTACTAGTGCTATTACGCGTAATTAGAGCGTCGCTAATATATAAGCAGCTACGATACGTCGCGTCCCGTAAGCTAGCACCCGCTAGATACTAGATCTTAACTAGTATTAACGTTATTTGCGGTCTTTAGGCTATATCGGTATTAAGATCGTTTTAATATTAAGTCTCTTAGTAGACCTCGTATCTAATAGGTATCGTAAACTATTAGAGAAGGGTAAGTGCAAACTATATAAGAAGAAGTATTCTTGCAAGTTTATAAGTCGTTTATCTTGCTAGTCCGGCGATTGCTAATATTATAGATTCCCTTTGCTGCCCGAGAGCAAGCAAACTAGTTTCTAGACTTCGTATCTACCTAGGTCTCGCGCGCCTAGCGCCTAGATAAGAATATCTTCGAGCTACGGCTATAAGTTGTAATTTGCCTTCTAATATCCCTTTCTTATATTTAGTAGCAATAATATTCGCCGTCGGGCTCGGTCGCTCGATAGGGCGATCTAGGCCGCTAAGCGGCGCGAGGCGGCCCTTCGGGTAGAGTAAACCAGTTCTTCTCGGTCCTAGTTAGACGTCGAGAAGGAGAGAAAGAAAAAGAAGAGGCTCGCCGACCGAGACGGTTAGGAGCTTCCTTAGTAGCTCGGCGAGAGGCCTATCGACCTAGAGCTCTCCTCTAATAAGGAGGATAAGCTCTCTAGCGATAAGCTCTTCGCCGAAGAGTCTACCTCCGGGGAGGCTCTTGTCGTCGATAATATTAACGACCTCTCTTTTAGCCTCGGGCCTGCAAACCCTTCGTCGCCGAGCCGAGTAAACCGAGCCTCGATAACTCCTATAAGCGATACCCCCGCTTTACGTACGTTATCTAGTTTTCTCTAGCAATCGTATACTAACTAACATCGAGTTAGGCCCTTCGAGAATATAAACCACGCCCTCGCCGCTATCGCGGCGCGAGTCGCCGATCTTCGACATCGGTAGCTTATAAACTAGTAATAATAAAGAGGAGGAGAGAAAGGCGAAGCAAACTATAGCCGGTTACGCTAGTCCTTCTAGCTCTAGTAAGCTTATTAGTCGTGCTTATTAACGACGAATATCGTCGGTCGAGGCTAACGCAGGCTTCGCCGGTCGGCCGATAGACTAGAGTAGCCGGCCTCGTAGCACTAAGGAGTTCTCTTAGTCTGCGGAGGAGCTAGCCGCGATATAGCTAGCTACTATAGCTTACTAGTTGCTTCGGCCTAGTAGGTTATTGCACTACGGCCGGCGGCTTTATAGTAGTCGTCCTTTTAGTAGTGCTTCGAGCTCCGGCCTTTAATAATTATTTCTTATATTATTTATTAGGCTGGCCTTATGCGATTATAAACTATTAGCGCGCTAAATTCGCTAATTTTACGTGTCGTTTATAGCGATAATAGAGTTTATTTTTCCTGCAGTCTTAGCTTTTCGTCTTTTATTATATTTGCAATTTTTCTTCGCGGGCATCCCCCTAAGACTCTCCTCCCGGGTCGAAGCCTACCTAGACTATGCCTTTACCCTACCTATACCCCGCCTTTCCCCTGCTAATAGTATAGGTAGAACTTAGATAAGTTACTATTTGTTTTTAAAGGCATTAAGCAAGTCTTAGGTATTAGCTAGGTATTCCTTCGGCTCCTAACTATTATCTGCTTCGCTAAATCCTTTCTATCGGACTAGCTATTTCCTCTTACTGCTAGCGCCCCGTGCTATAAGTATCTTCTTAACCTCCTATTCGCCTTCTCCTTTAATATCTACTAGTTTAGGAGGTATTACTTTAAGCCTAGCTCGGTATAGTTCTAGTAGGGAAATATAGAAGACGAGGTAGATGCGCTAGTATTTAGGAGGCAGCTCTAGTCGATATATATTTTAGCTAATACGCTCCTTTACTATAAACGGTCCGAGCGACTTATTAGCTAGCTTCTTACTAATACGTCGAAGTTTAATATTCTTAGACGCTAATATCACTTGCTAGCCAGGTTCTAATTCTATTACCTTGCGATGCTTATTATACTATTTCTCTATTATTACCCGAGACCGTTCCTACGCGTCTCTTAGGTCCTTATTAATAGCTTTTAACTTAGCAGCGACAAGCTCTGCTGCCGTATTATCTAACTTAAGTAGTTCTCGGTCGATGTTTCGGTGCAAGGTTAAGGTCTTATTATATACTAGCTCAAAGGGCTAATGTTTTATAGTCTCGCTCCTAGCGCTATTTATCGCAAATTCGATACTGCTAAGCAACGATACCTAGTCATCTTGCTCGTAGTTAATATAGTAGCGGAGGTATACCTCTAGTATCTAGTTTATCCTCTCCGTTTGCCTATTAGTCTCTAGGTAGAACGCTGTTAACAGGCGGCGCTTAATTGCCAGCTTATAGCAAAAGGTTGCCTAGAACATTAAGGTAAATAGCGACCCGCGATTGCTTATAATTAACTTCGGTGCTCCGAAATCTTTAACCTAATAATCTATAAATATTTCTTTAAGTTATTATACCGTAATCTTAGCTATACAAGGTACGAAGCGTACTAGCTTAGAGAACCGATCTATAATCACCTAGATTACATCGTATACCTTTCCCCGACGTTCTAATAGAGGTAGCCTAACGATAAAGTCCATCGAGATATTATTAAGTAGGGCTTTAGGCTAGGGTAACGCGGCAATTAGTCTATATAGTTTATATCTTAGTGCCTTTATTCTTTAGTATATATCGCATATTGCAACGTACTAGTCGATATTCTTAGCTATTTATAGCTACTAGTAGTGTACTTAAATAGCTTTAAGAGTTTTCTTTTATCCGAAATATCCCCCTTGCTATAAGTCGTTATAGTTTACCTATATAATTTCCTTACGGACGGCGAGGTCTTCTAGGATATATACTACCCTATCTCGTCTTATAAGTCCTTATCGTACCGTCTACCGACCTTAGAATTTATCGAAAGAGATATCTCCCTCCGAGAATATCTCCTAGGTCTAGCTTTAGACGAACTTATCGTATAACTGCAGTTTATATAGCGTCTTCTCTAAACTATCGTTAAGAGGACGTAACTCCGGAGGTGCGCTAGCATCCTTAGCTAGAGTTTTAGCAGACCTACGTAGCCTTTCCCGACGCTTCTTAAGTACTACTATAGGGTTAGATATAGTATTAAATACACTTTATACTATTACGTTAGGTTTTTTTAGGGTTTATACTCTTGTAAGTATAGTAATATAAAATTTACTTATTTTAGCGTAGTCCTACCTAGACCCTATCGAAAGCAGGAGCGAACCCTGCTCCGACCCTACCTCTACCCTACTTCTACTCCTAAGTATAATAAGTTTATATAGGAGGTTGCTATAGGTTAGAGTTGCATCTCTTATATAGTCTAGCCTTTAAGAGAGTGCATTAGCTAGGTTATCCTTGCCCCTTCGCTAGACTATTATAAAGTTATAGGCGGCTAGGTCCTCGGCCTACCGAGTTTATCGCTTACGACTTAAAGGCTTGTTATCTATAAACTTAACTAGGGCTTTATAGTCGGTAATAACCTCTACGGTGCTATTAGGTAATTTAAAGTAATATCGCTACTCCTTAAATGCTTCTATAATAGCTAGCATCTCTTAGTCGCCCGTTATATAGTTACGTTGCTCTTTAGTTATCTTCTTAAAGTAGAAAGCTACCGGGCGCTAGATAGTCCTGCTATCTAGTTTTTTAAGCGGTTAGGAGAGTACACCTCCGATTCCGCCGCTTAAGGCGTTAGTCTCTATACGATAAGCTAGATCCGGGTCGTAGTAGTTAAGAAGCGGTGCTTCTATAAAGGACTGCTTTAAGCTAATAAATACTTGCCTCGCTTCTTCTAGCTACTCGAACGGTCCTATCTTCTTACTAGCTTGCATCCCTTTTAATAAGTTAGTAATAGGGGCAACCCTTTAAGAGTAGCCTTCTATAAAGCCCCGGTAGAAGTTAGTAAACCCTAGGAACACCTAGATATCTTTAAATAACTCTAGCTCGACCTACTCTTAGATTATAAATACTCGGCCTAGGTCTATCGAGACGCCTTTAACTCCTATACGGAATCCTAGGAAGTTAATCAACGACGTATAGAATTCGCATTTAGATAGTTTAATATATAAGCTATACTTACGGAGCCGCTTTAGCACTTGCTTTATATAGGTCTTATATTCTTTAAGGCTATTGCTATAGATTAGAATATCGTCTATATAGGCGATACAGAACTAATCTAGTAACTCTCTTAGCGACTTATTAATATACGCTTAGAAGGTTACGAGAGCGTTAGTTAGCTCGAAAGGCATAACTAAGTACTCGAACTAGCTATACCGCGTATAAAAGGCGATCTTCTACTAGTCTTCCTTTCGGATGCGTATACGATAGTATATATTACGTAGATTAAGCTTCGTAAATACCTTCGCGTTGCTTAATCGGTCTAGGATCTTCGTAATAAGAGGAAGGGGATACCTATTCTTTATAGTAACCTTATTTAATCCCCGGTAATCTATATATAGCTAGAGGCTACTATCTTTCTTTAGCATAAAGAGAATCGAGGCACCCGCCGACGAGGTACTAGGTATAATCTAGCCCTTTGCTAGAGCGCTATCGAGGTATTCCCGCAATGCCTTAAGCTCTTTGCTACTTAAAGGATAGATAGGACCGTACGGTAAGTTTATACCTTCGTATAATACGATCTTATACTCGGATTTAGTTTAGAGAGGCAATTTTAACTTACTCGGATCTTCTGCTACATCTTAGTAGCTTTAGTATTACGGTAAAAGCTAAGGTTCTACCGTTGCAACATATACACTGCTAGCCCCTATCTTAGGCACCCTTATAGCATAGCTAAGGCAGGGTTTCGGTATAGTATCGGCCGGCCTATAGAATATTAGGTATATAGGTTCTTCTTCTTGCGCTAAGTTATTAATCTTAATATAGCGGAGGTAAATATCTCTATAATACTCTCCCGGCCCTTAGTCTTCTACGCCGCTAGGACGCATCTTCTACGTCTCTTAACGCTAGTTAATAATTAGATTTATAGCGTTTAACTACTTTATTCCTAGGATTATATCGTATCGTTAGATATCGGTAGCAATTAGATTATACGGTATAATCGTCTTATTACCTTCTATATTAGGTGTATAAACTACGCACCGATATCGCTCGTATACTATAATCCGATAGCCGTCTACTGCGAATCCTATAATCGAGGTTAGTATTAGGTCTAAGCCTAATCTCTTTAACGTCTTCTACGATATAAAGTCGTCTATAGCCTCGGAGTTAACTAGTGCTCGTATAGACTATAATCTTCTTCCTATAGCTATTAAGACGTTAATAACTATATATAAACTTGGTCGTCGCTAGTTATTAATCTAGTTATCGCCTAGTGCTACTACTATAGTCGTAGCACCGAGATCTAGTTTCTCGGCCTCTTACCCTTCTTCTATTAGGCGTCGGGTCGCTTATAAGGAAACTTAACCTAGTAATTCTCTAATACGTAGTTTTTCTTACAGTATTCGCACGGTCTAGCACCGCTCTATTAACTAACCTTGCTAGACCTATCTTAATAGTCCTACCTAGTCGGGGGGTAGCTCGAGTAGTTGCTATTATAGCTTTAGTTGCTATTCCTATACGGCTTCTTTTTCCGTTAGTCTCTATTAGCAGGGGGTCTAGTCTAGCTATTATTGCCCGACTAACTATCTCTCTTGCCTATAGTCCTTTCTACTGCTTATAGCTGCTTATGCCGAATAGCAGCTGTAATTATCGTAGCTCGCGTAAGCCGGACCTCGCTAGAATCGCCTAGGATAGCGTTCCTTAGCTTTAGTTATAAGCAGTTTAAGAACCGCTACGCGTATAGTTGCTCGACTATAAGCTTCGCTGCTTCTACCTCTCGCTCGGCCTTCTCTAGGGCCGCGAGGATATTTATAACGCTCTAAGTTTCCCCTTATTATAAGTACTAGGAGTTATAGGTAGCATCCGCTATTCGAGTAACTAGATCCTTAACTACGTTACAAATAAAGTTTTCGAAGTTGTTCTAGGTATAAATCTCGGCTCGTATTATAACGTACCGGTCCTAGGCCGGGCCCTCTAGCAGATTAGCTGCTAAAGAGATCCGGCCTGCGTCCGTCCGTAGCAGACGCTTCGCATTAAACTAGATATCGAGACTCTAAAGAAAGCGGTTAGCAATCTTAAGGGGTTCCTTGCTATTATACCGGTCCGAGGGCGGCGTACCCCTAGCGTCCTCGGTTAACTAGGTAGACGCCTATCGCTTTAGAGTGTTACTCTAGGATAGGAAGTCTAGTGCTAGTCCTATACTAGCGATATAGTCGGCTAGAGCCCTATTCCTTGCTTCCTCCTATTCTCGTTAGTACTTCTATTGTGCTTACTATATAAGCAGGTTAAGATCTTTTAGTATAAACCCTATTTAGGGTTCGATTAGTAGTACGCTGCCGATACGACTTAGGCCGGGCGTAGGCATAGGTAACCCCTGCCGAAACCCGGCATCGTAAGGGTTTTCTATATTCTCTAAGGATATATTAGTCCCTAATCTTAGGCTAACTATATATACTACTATAGATATTATAGGTTCGTTCCTACTCGAGATCGATAACGTTATCGACTAGCTATTTCGTACGGCTAGTTGCTAAGCGTTAAGAATTATTAGGGCTAGTTAGCTAGCGGTTAGAATAGTCTAGTTAAAGGGGATAGGAGTAATGATAACTAGTGTATTAATAACGACTTAACGCTTAGAGGGCTTAAGGTTAAGTCGTGCTATATATAACTATCTATATGTAAGAGGCATAGACTTAATATACCTTTACCCTACCTTGCCCCTGCCTTAGGCATGCCTTTAGCATGCCTTAAGGGGCAAGATTATATATCTAGCCTTAGCAGGCGTAACACTTACTAGTATTATTCGTTAAGATATTAAAAGACTAAAATAAGCACTATTTTCGCGAGAATTTCGAAGTAGCTAACTTTTAGAAGCTACTATAAGGATAAGACTAATTTTTATAAAGTCTTAAGTATATATACTTATTATTAATTATAATATATATATAATTTTAATCGACTAAGTAGTAAGCCTAGCTAGCTAATATAGTTTAAAATAAAGTCATTTTTAGTGCAAAAACATGTCCGGTTTACGGGTTTAGCCGGTTTACAGGTGTCAAGCGTTAACGTAGTCGCCCTATAGGAGGTAGCATACGTCATCTTGTGCGACACTCAGCGTACCAACCTTAGGTAGTACTCACCCTTGGATAAGCACTGGTGTGGGCGCCACAGATAAATCAAAGGGTACGAACCCAACAGTATGTATGAAGCATACTCAGATCAGTCATGATTGAAGGGTACCAACATCACCTCAAGAGATTGCAGAACTCAAGGCATATGGGAACTGTCCAGCAGGCACGTTGGTAGCGTGGCAGGCTCTGTAAGACTGGCAACTGACTCTGATTCCAATACTGGGGTAGCTCACGTGGATGGCTGCGTCTCTCAGGTCATGCATTCGTACTAGATCCTTCAGATCCGGTGCCGACGGGTGACGAAGCTGGGGGTCGCGTTAGGTCGCGTTTAGTGAGTAACATCAAGAAGACCCCTGCGTGCTTGCTCAAGGTGCTGGGTATACGCTAACTCGTCCTTGATTCTGCTAGAGAGGTCCAACAAAGGCGTCAACAACCACTGCAGTCGACGTTGCAACGTGTCGCTAGGCTCACTGATTGCCAAGAGAATAGTGAGAACGGCAGTGGGCGACATCGACCCTGGTATAGCTGTCAGAGTACAGAGTTGCTCAAGTTCGCTACTTGGAACTCTTCTTCGTCCGCAACCCTTCTTTGCCCTGTACAAACGCCAGAGCACTAGGAAGCGACTTCCGAGGCATTGACCGTAAGACTAGGGTAGTACCAGGCCGACAACGCTATGATAATATAAACAACCACTAAGAACCAGCCTCTCAGATAGCTCGACTGAGCATCCGCCAGGAAATGAACCGCCACAATGATGGCAAGTACCAGCGAGACCAACATAAAAACCTCGAAGTTGAGATCCATCGGCTTCCCCAAACCCCAACCGATGATAACCACAAGTGGAGTGTTAAAAAGCATGGTCTGAATCGACGGACTAACACAGAGGAAGACTGCCATGTTCGCTTGGTTCTTGACCATACGGTCGACCGCGGTGACGTGTTCGGCGAGCTTCTCAACGAGTGGGACTAGAATGAGACCCATGAATTGCTCCGTGACGGACGTGGTATGGACTATATCATGAATCTCTCGAACCAGTATGTAGGCGAGTACCGAGACGCAGGCCAGCGCCAGGGTTATTGTGACAGCGCACTCCATAAAAGTAAACTCAGGTCTTTTTCTTCCGGAGTCGTTCTCTCCGTCTTCGGGCAGGTTCTCTTCCTCTTCCGATAGGATCTTGTCGAAGAGAGTTGCATGAGTCGAAATGTTGTGGTAGAGGTAGACAACGAAGGATGCCAGGAGAACGATTGATGTCCCTCGGCTGATGTGCAGACTGTTCCTATGCAGCTCCACGACCGTGATCGAGTAATTCGGACTGTCCGCAGAAGAATACAACGCTGAGAAGTATGCACCAGGTAGAAGGAGGGCAAACCCGGCGACCAGCAAGACGTCTGAGCTGGTCCCGCCGATCAAGTCATGAAACGTTTGTTGCTCATGTCGACATCCTCCTATGAACAGACAGACACCTAGGCAAAGGAGTGTGTTGGCTAAGATCGACCCGAGAATGGCAGCCTTGAGAACGACGATGAGAGAATAACCGCTCTTGTCGTGCTTCACAATGAGTATGATGAAAAGTACCATCTCAACGATACTGCCAAGGAAGGTCTCTATGAGGACACCAGCCACTCTAGGCACTTTTCGTGCCAGTTGCTGTCCTGCCAAGCCTAAGGTACTCGCGCACGGTATCATCGCTATGTAGCTGAGACCAAAGACCCACTGGTGCAAGTCCTTCCTCGTGAATGCCAGAACGATGGCAGCGGGTACGAGCACCCATAGCGACAGTATTGGACTGACGATGGGATCCTGCCGCTGCCAGAGGATCTTCAAGAGTTTGATAGGGCGAAATCCTGAACGGCCTGCTTCACCGGATTCGATGCGATGGAAGTTGAAGAAGTGTTCCACCGAGGTCCTTTTCCTCCCATTTGATTGTTGTTGGCCATTATCGCTTCCAGTGCCTGGCTTCTCGAGACGTCGCGAGTCAGACATTACTGTCGATTTGTAATCAGTAAACCCAGGATGTTACATAATGTTGTAGCTCGAATTGTACCACACAGAAGCATGTCCTTCAACGCGCCTTCTCCAGAGTTTGTTGTCGCCCACTTGCACGTCTGGGCATGACGGTATGGCTGAGACCACGCGTGTCCAGTGCTCGAACTCAACGTCAAACTTTCGCCGAAAAAGAGTTCTTGTTGGCGTCTTATTTGGTTGAGTGGCCGGGCAAGTCGCAATGTGCTATTCCCATTTCCTTGATGCCTCAGTCTACAACGCTGTTGCTCCCACCTGATTTGTTTCTAAGGATTGCAAGTCATGTGATACTTTATCATAAGGCCTAAGATGAAGCAACGTCAGCCGTAGGGAGATGAACGTAGCATATCTCTCTTCTGCGGAAACTTTGCATTCCTTCTCCACCGGACAACCAAATGGAGTAAGCCGCCTCGACCACTGATCAACTATCATGTCCACGACAATACCTTAGCACCTATCTACTAGTGTTTCGAGGAACCCCCATCATTCTGTCATCGCTTCAGCACGCACGATCCAATTACGACTTCAGAAGACACAATACAGGCTGGATCTTTGGCCACCTATCGGTAGCCGGGTCGGTCAACTTGGTAATCCGAGAGTAACCTCTCACCAGGTGCTTGAGCGATCTAGGTCTAGAGTCGGGAGGTTGAATGGTTACCAAACAAGTTACTACGAGTAGGGGGGAGAAAACAAAGCAAAGTGTGCAAGATGAACATCGAATGATGTGGTTGAAGGCGAGAAAGGAAAGAGGCAGGTCTACCGAGATGAGTATTAGAAGTCTTCAATAGATTACCAGGCGCGAACGTGTGTGTTTTTTACTAATCGCAATCGGAACACGAAAAAGGTAGAGAACGAGGTGCATGAGACATTATCATCGTATGTAGGGCAGTCAAACTGGCGATGGAAACACACCTTCAAAACAATTACTCCCGCTTTTCCTAACCATTCGATGCATCCCATGTTCATTAGTCCTGACCAGCATCAGCACCCTTTCGGTGTCTCCCATACCCTTGAGAACGTAAGTCATGAATCATCGAATAGTCCGTGTCTGCCCTTGTCGGCTCGCAATTTCGGAGACAGTCACTGTCGAAGCCCTTTCCTTTAGCACGCCTTTCCTCATGAGCCTTTGGAAGTCGGCCTGCTCCTTGACCAGCACATCCCTGTCAAGGACGAGCCCATCCACCTCCTCGACAGAGGGGCAACACTCCGCAAGCAGCAGCTCCATAGCTCGCCTTCTCATCCAGGTTATTTCGTCCATCAAACCAACCCATCTCTTGTCTCGTACTGCATTTCTGCTTGACAGCCTATAAAGATCTTTCACGTCTGCCTCTGCAGCCAACGGAGGATAGAAGCCAACTGTCAGTGGATTATCCCTCATGTCGACTTTCCTTAGCGCTGGTATACGCGAAAGCGTGAGACATGTGCGTCTCATCTTCCTGATCCTGTTCTTCGCCAGGTACAAGCTTCTCAGCTTGACGCAACCCTGCAAAGGACTCAAATCAGCCATAGCATTGAAGTTCATGTTCAACACCCTCAGGTTTGGGAAGTAATCACCAAACCCGACCGGCAAGGAATCCAGTCCACACGACGCAATCTCGAGACAACGCAAGGTGAAATTTGCCAGGTTTGGCAGTACCAAGCCAGTCTCTGGAAGCGCATTGGCTGATAGATAGAGTTCTGTGATGTCGTGCGCTGCGACAAGGACATCGTTGACAAGGGTTGAAGTCCCGCGCTGATCGCATGCCGAGAGGATGGTGAGATGTTCTGCTTCAGCCAGCCCTTGGAGCGTTGTGATACTGTTACCATCAACGTTCAGTCGCTGCAGACTTGGAAAGGCCGTCAGGTCTAAGCTCGTCAGCTCGTTCTGAGCAAGGCACAGAGTTTCGAGGTGCGCCGCAACTTTCTCTCCCCCAATTGTGAGGTCTTCGAGAAGATTTTCCGTAAGGTCAGCTGTTTTCAGCTTCGGTAGATGATCAAGATTCCTGACGTGCATCAGATTGTTCTTGCTCAGATCGAGATCTTCGAGAGACGTGAGATCACATGTACGGAAGTCGACCTCAGGAATGTCGTTGCCAGAAAGATCTAGGGTGATCAGCCCGTTCAGGTCGAGAATGCCTTCGATGTTGTGAATTCGGTTGTTGCTTGCGTTCAGGTGGCGCAGGTGGATGAGGCCGCCGAAGGATTCAAGGGACTCAAGTTGATTACTCGACACATCGATATACTGGAGGTTGTGTAAGTGCGTCCACGATGTGAGATCGTTGATCAGGTTCGAGGACATGTTGAGCGACCTCAATGAAACAGGCAGGTCAGTCAGCTGCGCCACCTTGTTCCCTCTCAGGTCCAGATACTCCAATGATGAGCAGTAGTCACTCAGCCCTCGGACTGCGGCAAGCCCACTGTCTGCCAAAGAAAGCTTTCTCAACTGTTCCCAGAAGAGTTCGGTTGGCTCAGCATCTGTGATGGCTTTCACAAGCGCATCTTCAACTAGTGCAGTCGAGCCGTGTGCCTGACGAAGGGCTCTGGGATTAGCTCGTTCGGCAACGAAACTCTCCTCAGGATGATTGATTTTGTCAACCTGATGCAACGTAAACTCCGACAATGGCGTTAGGCAGAGAATGCTAGACTCTTTGTTCACCGACGTCTTTCGTACACTCAGCTGGCGTTTAGGCGCTGGCGTGAGCTCGGTATGCTTGATGTGAACCAGAGACAATTCCTGGTTGTCTTCTTGATCCTCTCCATACTCTTCGATGCGAGAGACTGGTCGCCTATTCAAGGTCATAGCTCGATACTGTCCGTGGCGCTCAATAGAGCCCATGATCGTCCGTAGTCGAGCGCCATGATCTTCCTCCCCCACATGAAGGTCTTCTGCAGCCCTGGCAGGACTACTGCCAAGAACAGTACCATCATCATCGAGGGGTAGTAGGCTGGGGTCGTCTTCATCACGATCGGCGTCAGATGTGCTGGGCGCCTGTATGTAGGGTATCTCAGAAGCAATCGGTGAGCTAAACGCGATTGTGACAACTCTTGGTTGATACTTGGCTCCAGCATCAATCTCTTGGGACGGAATACCATTGTGTAGACGCTCCTCGTGCTTCGAGGCCTGTGGGCCCCTTGAACGCGGACGTTCTTCGGGTTCGGAAGGGCGCTGCCTTCGAGGCGACCTCAACGACGATTTGGCAGGGGTTGCCACTTGTGGTTGCGGCAACTCTGGTTTCGCCTGTGCCATGACCTTGTCCTGCAGCATGTCTAGCATAGGACTCTTCTTCAAACTAGCCTCTTTCACCTCATCAATACTGAGATCGGGTATGCCGTCAAACGGATCAGCCTCACTAAACTCTCGTCCCCCAACTTTGCTTTCTGGAGACGCAGCTGGCTGTGGTAGTTTTGGAGCTTTGATGTTCTGCTTGACCCAGGTTTTCTTCTCATGATCAAATGTCATAACACCAATCGTGTCAGGCAGTGATACTGTACCGTGGCTGATCATACCTCTCTGGCCAGACGCAGTGGAGGAAGTGGTCGCGATAGTCCGTCTTGAGCTATCGCTGTTGATGTTCTGGGTGTCAAAGTCAGTCGCAGAATGCTTTCTCTTCCTGTCGTTCTCATTCAGTATGCGCATCCCGGGTGGATTACTCTGCATGCTCTCATTATTATCTATGTGCTCTTGCGTTTCCACTGACTCATCCTCCTCCGGTACGGGAACGAGTGCAGCTTCTTCCGACGCCTTATTGTCAGCTAGTTGCAGCGTACCCAGAGCAGAAGTGCTCGTCAAAAGATCCAGATCATCTGACTCGTGGAACTTCTTCAGGTGATTGGCAGTTTGAGTATCGTGCTGAGCATTCCGGCGATCCTGCCGCGGCGCAACTCGTCTTTCTCTGGACGGTGGTCGTGAGAAGGAATCTTTTGTCGAGTCATCGACCTCGAGATCGAGAATGGCGTCAGGATCAAGCTCAGACACACCTTCTGGTTCCTGGATCTTCGGAAGGACAGGCATAGGCTTGCCTTTGGCACGAATAAATTCCATCACCTTGTTTGCTTCCTCCATGTAGTCTTTAGTGGCGAGCGAAGCTTTCCTCGAGTCCTGCTTGACTGCAGCAGCGTTGTTAGCGAAGGATTCAAGCTCGGCGGCCAACTGCTCAGCAAGCTCTGGTGCCACCTGCGTGACGTGCCGCAGAGTCTCCGAGGCGGAGGCTGATGTAGTCCTAGAGTGACCTTCTCTCGAAGACTTTCGCGAACCCGAAGGACGAACGATGCGACGAGTTGCAAGAACTTCCGCGGAGGCTTGCTCGGCGTCTTTTCCGGGCAGTGCGTCTCGACGTTTCTTCCCTGCTAAGCTATCACTCGGTAGACGACTGAGCTTGATCTCGACCTCGGCGCCATCGACAAACAGCTCGTCCTTCAACAGTGTCCTCCGTCGTTTCGGAGATCGCTCTTTGGTGGGTGAGGCTTCTTTTGCTAGATCTTTGGGCTTGGGTTCAGCGATGGCGAGCGAGGCGAGATTCTTGAAAAGCTTGCCAGCCAGGTCGTCTTGTTTTGTCTCCTCAGCAGCTGGCCTCTCAACTTCCTTTTCGAAGCCAAAGCCATCGAGCTCGCCTCGGCCGAAATTGCTCATTTGCAGAGCAGCGACTTCCGGGTGGAGTTCCAGCTCCGAGGCTTCTTCCTCAAATTGACTCAGTATACGCATCAGCTTGTTGTTGGTGTAGGTGTCACGATTTCCGAACAATTTCAGTGGACTCCCAGCGGCACTATGGGGGGCAGAAGTTGGGGCATGGTGTAGCACACTGTTGTCGAGTGGACTCGGAGGCTCACTGATGCTGATTCTGCTGTGCTCGATTTCAGCGTGCTTGTAAGGCGGAGGCGAGCTTCTGAATTCCTTCAGAGCCTCTAATTGAGAGGTATTGCCTGAGCGAGGCTTTCTGTGGATGAGACTGACACGACGGGTGTTGCTGACACGTCTGCTGCTGGAGATGTAGTTCTGGGTTCCCATGGACAGGTCTTCTGGCAGGGAGAGGGAGGTCAACTCGGCCGCGTGCTCGTCCGGCATCATCGAGTCGTCATTCTCATTCGCGTCCTGGGCAGCGGAGGAGACGTCGTGGTCGCTCGACTGTGAGCGGGACCTTTGTGAATGTGGTCCTTTAACCTCTTGCAATTTTCTTCTCAACTCGACGGGATCCGAGTCGAATGTCTCGTGCAAGGCCTGCCTGCGAATGCTGCTCCTTTCCGAATGGTCGAGCGGAGAGAAGACTTCATCACTGATCTCCTTACGCCCACTGATGGTCCTCATGCGGGGATCGCTGGTGGATCGAACCGCGGCCAACTCGAGGTTACTGACGCGCCTGCTGACCATGCCTCTGATATCGCCCTGTCGTAGGATGTCGGATGATATCGCTGACATGTCGAAGCTCTTCTGCTCATCAGATTCCTCTACTTCTTCCAATGTGCCCATTGCTGGCACCCTGCTTCGCGATGTTGACGTTCGGAACGAGCTGTGTGTGGCGGATGGCGCAGGAAAGGCCGAATCGCTGAGAGAGTTCCACGGCTTCTTCTCCGTCACGACGACTGAATCATCCTTGTCATCGTCCTCCACGGGCTCAGCTGGACAAGAGGACTGCTTGAACATGCCTTCCAGCTTGGAGGGAGAGAAGAGGTCGAGGCCGTCACTATCGATGTTGTTTCCATCTTTCAGTCTCCTCTTCCATTCAGGTGTCTCGACCGGGTTAATGGATTTGTTGATGGTGTAGTGCTGTACCGAGTTCTGCGAATCAGACAATGCGCTGGAAGCACGTCTTGGTATGGTGGAGGGCAACCGACATTTGATGGCATTAGGAGGCGACGAGGCCATGGTCATAGCATTGAGACTTGCGGGTGATCGTTCGGTGAGGGCATTGCTCGTCTTCTCTCTGAGGCGGGCGATGCCGCGGCTCGATCGCGGTTTGAGGAAGCTGCCGCCGTTGCTAGCATTGCGCATGTTGTGGGCCAGGTGAGGAATTCGGCTTTGTGAGGCAACACTCGACACTCTGCGGCTCGTAGCGTTCTTCCCACTCTGGTTCAGTGAAAGCGAGGGCGAGGAGGATCGAGGTTGTGATTCCCACTCTTCTGAGAGGCCGTCCAGCCATGGTTCGGCCATGATGATAATGCAGCTGATGCCTGTGAGGTGATCGCCTGATAAAATGTGTTCGAGAGCACAGGCTCTCTTGGTGCTACCGTATGATCATGAGTTGGTATGCTATAAGACTCGTTGCAGATGGCTTATCAGAGACACGTGTGGCTTGACAGAAAGACAGAAGCCGTTTATTTGTTGTCTGCACTAAACTGGTTAGCCCCCGGACCTACTCGCTTCGCAAGCGCCTTTCACCGATTGCCGAACAGAATATCACCCACAGCTCCCAAACAAACTATCCGCCGTCACGCCGTCACGCCGTCACGTACGAATGAATCTCCGTGGTCATTGGAATAACTCACTCATAGTGTATCATGGCTTTTGTACATTCGTTGCCAGCCAGACATCTGGAAGCAAATATATAGACGGGCGTGTGTACATGGATATATGACCAATTGATTTCCCCGCTAGCCATTCTTGTAGACATCAAAGTCCTGCGCCGAGCAACCAAGTAATCGTCAAGAACATCGACATAACCCCAAATTGAAACTCCTCGCCATCAATCGGAAATGGTATACCTCATGCTTGTTGTGTCATGCCAGCCTCCTATACCTCCGCAACACGCCCGAGCGGCGTCCGACTGGACTGCTGGGCCAAGTGCCTCTTCTCCAGAGGAAGCGGCTCCGAACTGATCTGTCCTTCAGGGCTTTCTCCGTCCATGACAAACTTCATGCGCCCAGATGACTCCCGCACACTATCGCGTGCAGTGTAAGCTGTCGGTGCCGTGCTGGCCATCGACAACGCCGTGCTTGATCGCTGATGCACTAGCTCCGGCGTCGGCGGCACTGAACTACGGTCCGACGTAGGTGTTCCTTGCCCAGTCTCACGAGATGTGCCAGATGTCCGTCGCGACATGCTAGAAGAGGGTCTTTCATCCGCAGACAAGTTGGCGTTGCTCGTAGCATCCGTCTCCCCGTCACTCAGGCGAGCAAGATCGGCCGCCTCGTTGGCAAGCTGTAGACCTTCCACAGCCGCGGCGCATTGCTCACTGATGTTGCGAATAATGTCGGCAATGGCGTCCGTCTTTTCTCGTAGGTGTCGATCGGCCACATCGTGCACGCTCTGAGTAGAATACCTCTTGCTTGCACGGCTGGACTGCCGAGTCTCCAAGCTATCAGTCGACGTTGACGCAGCTGATGCCGCGCGTCGTGAGGGCCCGCTACGTTTGACCGTGTTCTCGTTGGCCGAGACTGCAGAGTCCTCGTCGTCCGCATCTTCAAAGCCTTGCCTGACATGCTCCGCTAGCTCGTTGGAAGAGCCGATAGATCGAACAATATGCTCCATGTGGTGCGCTTGGCCACTGATGAGACTGCGAAGGTGCAGCACCACTCTTTGTGCCTGGTCTCGCTGTTGTGCAAGCGTAGTGTTGGCATGCTGGAGAGCCGCAATCTCCTTCCTGTTGCGATCGCGCTCTTTCTCCAGGTCTTCGGCGATCCCTTGTTGCAGGACAAGCGCCTCCAGTGCGTTGTCTCGCTGCCTCTCCGTGCCCGAAAGTCGGAGCGCGAGCCTAGCTTGGTCGTCCTTTTGCTGGTCGATGATACCCGTAAGCCGGCGTTGTTCTCGCTTGCCGGCTTCGATCTTGACCCTGAGTTCTGCGAGCTCTTTGTTGAGCGATTCGACAAAGGCCTGGAATTTCTGGAACTGTGCTTTCCACGTCTCGGCCTCTTGTTCGAGTACGTTGTTCCGCTTCGCGACCTTGGCCAACTCCGTGTCCATCCGTCCCTTGAGGTTGATGAAATCTTGCCATGCCTCTAGGGCGTCTCGAGAGTATTGATTGCGTTCGCGCACCATTTCGTTCATGTGGCGCATGGAAATCTTGGTCATCAGCGGCTTCTTCGCTGAGCCCTGGAAGATGGCTTTGATGCCAGTGTTGCGGCCCAATTTCTCGCAGACGTGGTCCATTACCGACATAACAGCATCTTGGTTCCACCAGATTGGATCGACCACTCTCTCCACCTCACCACCCCGGAGCACAATAATATCACCGGCTGGGATGAGTTTACCACCACCGTAAGCAGATTTAAGATGCTGAGGCACACCCGTGATTTCGACATCTGAGTTAAGTGCCTGCGTCAGCCGGGTGACCATCTTCGTTCTCTGGCTGGGGGTAAGGACATTCGGAGGGTGATCCGTGATGACCAAATTGCGGTCCAGATCTACCAGAAGGGCGTCTTTTGGTGGTGTGAACAGAGAGCGGCACTCGGTCGTGATACCGAGGATGTATGGTCCAGGCTCTTGAACAAGATCGTGGACGCTGCGCGCATGCGCTACCGGCACGTACAAACCCGTCCAGTCGTAGACTCGGGTGCAAAATCTGATGGTTTCAGCAGCCACGGTAAGCATGGCGGGATGATGTGACATCAAGATAATTCTCCGCGTTGGCGAAACCGCTGCCTCGACCAGACCAACCACGTTCGGAATGGTCAAACAGCTGAAGATGGGCCACATGGCGAAGTTCTGGAACCCCGTCGGTGAGGAGGGAAATTGGTAACACAAAGCGTAGTCCTTCATGTCAATCCGGACAAGGTCGTTGAGTCGGGGTGCTGGGAAGCTGAGAATGCGAGACACTTCTTCGGCGTGGAAAAGGTTCGTTGCTTTGTTCCAATGGATCCACATACCTCTCAGGTAGTCTCCAAGTAAGTTGTACAATGGGTACCTCGAAAGGAAACTTAAGCAATATGGGATCCAATATGTCTCGTCGGCCACATCTCGATAGTCAGGTTCGGTCTTTCTCCTAAGGTCCCGAATTGTCTCTGCGCGCTTTTCGTCTGCTCTCGACCAGACACGCAAAGCAATGCCGTAGAGCGTATGCGAGGAGTCTTGTTGGAGGACGAAGGAGTGGTGTACGCAGTGCGGCTGGCTGCGTCCTGTGCAGATCTCGACGTCGTGGGGAAAGCAAGCCTGTACATGTCAGTTACGTGAAGCTCGATTTGATGGGTATGCTCACTCTCATCGCGCCGTGCAGAGATCGTGCGACCTCATTGTCTGATTCAAGACGAGGGCTGCTGCCCAGAATCTCCGGCAACCAGAATTGTCCAACAGCACCTCTCATATGTTGGATCTTGCCTTGCGCTGGCGTAGCAGCTTTGACCCACTGCGATGGCTCGCGACCAACACCACAAACCAAATAAGCATATGTGAGGGTCTTTGGTGTAGGTCTTTTGCCTGCCGTCATTGTGCTCGGCATTGGTTGTGTAATGCGTGAATGGAGGGATGAAGTTCTACTGGGAACTGTAGTGTCCGCAGCACCACCCTGATCACGAGTGCCTGGCCTCGTGGTTTCGCGGGTACCAGGTCGAACCGACGCTGACGAACTTCTGACGGCAGGTCCCATCGTGTACTGATTGTTCGAGGTCCGACTCGGGGCTCGTGTGTTAGCCAGCTTTGCGGCTCACGAGCTTATGCTCGGGCAAAACTCTGATGATGGTCCGGCTGCAGTAATGTTGTAGAAACAACGATCCTGTGTGATTGAGGATATATTGATGTTAGCCACCTGTAAGAGTGAAACGAGTGGACAGGGTTGAATCTCAGAGCAAACACGGCCTCGCACAAGATTCACAACTTCAGGTCAAACGAAGAAGCGGAAGCAAGAAAGTTAGGGAAAGGTTCGCTGCTCATGCTTCGTTTCAGCTCAAGCCAGAAAAGCTACAAGTTGGGCAAGGTTACCGGATATGCAGACTGTCAATAAGCTAATGATGAGCATAAAGACCAGTCCCGATCGAGCTTTGGTAGGAGGAGCAATCTGACTTTATGGAGACACGATCCGGTAGGTTTCGCGGATCTCTAGCAATCGTGGACGTCAAAATGGGCATGAGTTTGCGCTTTCGACAAGGTACACGATGGTGCTTAGAGTTGCAGTGGGGCTGCGAAGATGCGACCGGCAAAGAGAAACGCCATTTGAGCGGCCAACTGTTCGATGGCCATCCTCCACAGATGGAGATTGACCGGCATTGGTTCGTTCGACCAGATTAACTTTGCCCTCTAAACTACAATCGAGTCTAGCCAGGAGACTTTGCTTGTCCCCGAACATTAGCTCACGAGAAGGTTGCCAGGACGCTTGTTTGGCAGCTACTGTGCTCTAACATCCGACACCAGCATCGTCTAATTCCATTTGTCGCGGCACTAAAGGCCCCTGACGAGATTGCAACGGGCCACATTGTGTCAAACCCTTCAAGCACTTCGTGAGATCTGACAAAAGGACATGCTGTGTCACATATCATTGATGCCCCGAGTCTAGAATATGGCGACGGCAGGTGCAACAAAGTGTATGTGTCATCTCGTCATGAAAGATAGATTCGTGCAGGGTCTAGGATGAGCGTCTGGCTGTGGCCTGACAAATGTACGTTGCGTGGGACATTTGCAAACCATAGGTTTGGGACACGAGAAGATCGGAGCACCGTAGCGCATTTCTTAGCGGAATGCTCAAGGACGTACGATCGGAAACTGCGAGCTTATCTCTGCAACCACCCGGGCACCTACTTCATGGCTGGACAAAGCGCTCCACGTGGCCGTGAGACCAAAGCCATGGGTTTCCTTGCAAAGGTTGACTTTTATGCTCGCAGGCAATCCCGTAGCAGAAGATAGCACAGATTTATCTGGTGAAAGACGAAGTACTCCCACGATGTTACTGTCTCACACCAGGGCAGCAATGACTCTACCAGCCAGCAGTAGTAGGTGCTTGCCAAGCCACACAATCTGTAAACCCTACTTTGAATAATGAACCCGCGACGTGACGGAGTTTGAAAATAGACTTTAGACTACTAACCAATAGCATGGTCATCAAGCGCTTAGATTCCAGTGATGCTCTGGATCGTACTAGCTTATCTGCTTCGCAGCGTAACTACACATTTTCGACGAATCACTCTTTCCGAAGTCCGCTTTCTTCACTAGATGAAACCCAGGGTTCACCGTACCGAGCACTGGTATGCACACGGGAGAAGTCTGCGTTCAGCTGAATTGCGGAGTTACACCCCCTTGATCCTGTCTGCGTCTCGTATCCTGGTCGGATCTGGTTAACGAAGCACGATCAGAAGTCTCAGACTTCCCCACTTTCAGGCTCTCCGCTGTCGCGTGCATTGCCACATATTCGGCATCCGCAGGGCACCGAGCAGAGCACTTCCCACCGCGCACAAGAAACTCTTGCTCAAGAGCGGAGTACGAGTTCGCAAAATCCAGCTTGTCAGAAAGCCGTTGACTACCGTTACCACGCTGCAGACAATAACCCAGAATTGTCTCATCTTGACGTAACAAGGATGGGAATGCTACCACTATGAGTGACGATCGACTACGCAATGACTAGTAAAACCCGAAACTGTCACGGCCTCCATCGTGATTTGCTCAGCGCATCTGCGTGTCGTCAGACACTGTAGCATGTGGTCCCAGCAAGATCCGAAGCTGTGGTGGTCATGATCTTGCGGTCTCCGCATACATTACAGGTGTAATCCTGGTGGATACAACTCACTACCTGCTTGTCACACCATTAACCATAAGTGTCCTGCGAGCTGTCTACGTCACTAGTAAGTTGTAAGAAAAAACCCTAGAGTAATAGTTTGCTTGCTTTCAGCTACAGCCAAGGTCACGGCAGTGACGCTGCAGCAGGCTGTCACCTCAGACTCTCCACGGCGTTTTTTCTACGATCTAAAACGTCGGACCTTTTGATCCGACTGCGGAGCATTTCGCTGGCATTAACCAGAGCATCAATCGTTATGTTGTGCGCCGTCATGTTGTGATTCAGATAAGTGTATATTTGAGCTGGTGATTCAAGCGCAAGAAGGGCCTCTTCGTTCAGCTTCAACAGTGCTAGACTTAGCTGAAATAAGAACGGGGACGATGTACCGTCGTGGTCATCTCCTCTGGCTCCGCCTTCGGCAGTCGCGTCAGGTGTCGTTGGTGCAGTGGGCGTGACGGGTTGCACCGCGCTCAAATAGCTCTCAACTCCTAGTGTAGCCGCTGCCGATTTGTTCTGCAAGGCAATAGGTGCTGAGTCTGAGCTGTTCAGACACAGCACAACGTCCCATACACGGTACAGAGCTTCGCCACCGGTCAAAACTCCTGTGTATAGACTAAGAAACCAATGAAATGTGCAGGCCTCGAGCTCCACACCAATGTCCGACAATTTTGCATCCAGCCTTGGTAGGACTTCAGCGACATAACCTCTCAGGACAAGTTGATCTGCCCGTGCGACGAGCAAACTCTGATCAAAATATCCGCTTGGTAAGATGTAGTCGACGATAGCAACTAGAAGCCAGAAGCAGTCCTCCGATGTGGCGCAAATGAGCAGTAGAGAAGCCGTGATCAGGTTCATGCCTTGGCAGTAGCCGATCCTGGGATTGTGCAACGAGTACGCACGGAGCAGCTCCTCCAATCGCTGCACTCCCGTGGCATCAGGGTCCCGAAAGAAAACATTATCGCGCAAGGTCCTCTTGACATCAGCTTTGATCTGCTGTACAATGTCTGCCTCCATCTCAGTATCGTCTTTCGAGCGCGTGACTAGATCTTCGTAGTAGCCCGGGACCCGTAATGAGGTCGCGCCTGAGCACTCTGCCCATATCTTCGGCCGGAGAGATACAGGTATGCCGGCCAGAACGAGTGATTTGAAGTGTGTGTATTTGGCTTTCGTTTTGTTCGAGCGTCCCAGAGTTGCAATGCCAATAAGCTCTCCATTAACCAGGTTTGCTTCTGGGGTGTTGTTGCTAGAACGTTCCGTAAAGGCTGAACGTTCTGCTCTGACACGTCGCAGAAAATCATTCCACTTGACAGTCCTTTCTGCTTGCAGGTTGTCATGAAGCTCTGTCAGCTGATCCAGCAGAGCTTTTGATGCGCCAACTTCCAGAAGGTCTTCCTCTGGCTCCAGAGAGAACGTCTCGGGTACGGCATTCACTGCTGATGACTGAGCTTCGCTGACAGAGCTGCCAGTGAGAAGGGGCTTTTGGGAGGATACAAGTCTGGTTGTGTCCCGGACACGAGGTGGAGTGATTGTGCCCTCGGCATCGGCCGCGTTCACCATAACGACTGCACCAGCGGATGGCGTGTGGGCTAGAAATTCTCGTGGTCGTCTTGGATTTGATGTCGCAGCCGGCAACAAGTAGTCTTGCCACGACTTTTTGGAAAAGTCGTCATCTATAGACACTGGGGTCACTGGCCTATTAGGCTGGTCACGGACCGGTGACACATCACCAGTTCTATAGCTAGCAAGACTCTCTGCGGCAGATGACTTCGACTTTGTGCCACGATGAGCTCGGGCTTGCTGCCTTTTCCTCTTCTTATCGTAGATAAAGCCGAAGCGATCGACTAGCAATCCTTCGGCGCCCAGATTCGACATGGTGGGGGGTAGTTGTGAACTCTCGATCATGGAGTCCATCTCGACGGTCGGAGGAAGGCTACTTGCGTTTGACTCTTTCCGTCCATGTCCTGGGCTTGTGCTAAGACGAGTAGCGCTGACTGTCCGCTGTGGTGGAACCCTCGCTTTCGTTGTTCCAACGGCTGCACTTGAGCGATTTGCAGTGTTTCGAAGTTTTGAATTCGCTGCTCCCAGGGAGTCATCATGTATGGGCGCGTTGCTCTCTTGGACGGACGACGCCCTTGAACGTGAGGTTTGATTCCGACCACCGAATATCCTTGTCCACGAAGTTGCTGATTTCTGCGATTGTGCTGACTTAACACTGACTTCGTCTGCCGTCTTCGTCTTGGTCAGGGTCTTGTTTGAGCCGCCCAGGAAATAGCTTGTGCCACTGGATGGAGGATGGAAGATGCTTTGCAAGCCGGAGACGCGAGTTACGTTGGAACTTGCCTGTCTGGGCCGTATGGTGGAGTCCAGGTCTTGGTCTCCAGCACTAGCCATGCTGCTTGCTCGACTCGAATGACGGCTTAGCACAGGCTGACTGTTGAGCTGACTGATGGACGCTGAGCTCTTCAGGCGTCTCGACAGCGTCGGGGGTGGAGCAGGCAGACCGGGGCCCGTTGCGTCTGGCACGTCCTGCTCGACTGGACTGAGGCTGCGCGTGTCTGTGATAGCCTCGCTCATCATACTGTCTATCGTGGTCGATTTCTTCCTCTTCTGACCCCCTACTGAGCCGGCAGCAGCGGTGGATATGGTAGGGTTTTCTAGTCGATGCAAGCGCTTCTCGATATCAGCGCTCGACACGTCGGCCTCGCGTAACAAGCGCTTAAGCTCTCTTTCTCTTTCGTCAGCACGCACGCGCAGTGCCGAAATCTCTGCATCCCTCTGTGCCAGGTCCTGAGCATATTGTCTTATCAGCTTCGCAGCTCCTACTCTTTGTACCAGCCGCTCAATGTGTTCATCGTTCGACAGATGCAGGGACCCAGGGATGTCGAGAGACGACCTTGGCGAATCATCGAAGAGAGCATTAGAGCGGTCGATGATGCCTGAGCTAGTCAAACCAGCAAGTGTGGCCTTTCTTGCTTTCACTCTTTGTGACGTTGTTCTCAAAGGTTGCTTGTTAGTCGTTTGCTCAGTAGGAGGCGGGTTCTGTAGGTCCCCATCGGCATCTGCAGATAAGGAAGGGAACGAGGTCAAAGAAGCGCCCTCTGCCGGTTCATGCTTGAGTCCAGCTCTTGCCGACCGTCTCTTGTGAGACTGCAGTGCCTTGGCTCGTCTGCTGTCACTCGAAGCTCGAGATGCTTGAGACGACGAGCGGCCAGAGGTAGTGCTGGCCGCATCAGAGTGAATCGATATGGCTGCCGCACTGGGCTCGGTGCTATCTGCCATCTTCAACTATTGCCAACATTTTCAGGTTGACGGTGTCCAGGGGGTGAATATCAGGCGGCTGTAGTTGATAGAAGCAGGCGTGTGTGGTCTGGGATTGACAATCTGTCAATCTGGCACTTTTCGACAAAGTTCACCTTTCCACACTCGTCTAGGAGTTGAACACGCTTGACTCAGCGGCACATTCCGTAGCATGCAAGACGTCGAACGTGCCACGCGCCTTCCGTCGTAGGAACAACTCCGTGCCTGTCGACGTCATATCAAAATATCGGGGCTTAGATGCGACGGTGTGTTTGTTGTGTTTGTGACCACACGCCTGAGCCCGGCAGGAATTACGTTACCGTCGGCACGCGCTTGCCTAGGGCACCGCGCACCATCTTAACTGGGTAGTAATCTATTAACAACCAAACGCAGCTAAATGTCTCGCCGACGATAGCACCCTGCTCAGGAGTCTTACGGCGACTCTCCTCATGTGCTCGGCGAAGAAGCGACGATTTCGTTTTCATATGGCCCTCAACCCAGGCTAGCCACTACAGAAGAGAGGACATTGAAGCCTTCAGTCGAACGAGACCGAAGCCAATCTGCTCACCATGGGTCAAGGGTATTCGATGACCACGCTCTCTGCAGCGTCGGCCACAATCGATGTTCCCGAGCTGTCGGATCTGACACAAGACAAGACACTAGCTTCAGCCAGGTTCATGAAGAGCGTACGCGCTCGAAGCCAGCAGGGGTTTGTTTTTGTGAAGGTAGTCATGAAGCCATACTCGGCCTTTGATGTGCGCGACTATGTCAAACAGATCACAGATGAACGAAACATACTAGCTGGCATACCTAATGCTCTAGGATACCAACGCATCGTGGAAGTTGGAAGCGGTGGCTTCTTGGTACGACAATACGTGTACAGTTCCGTCTATGACCGTCTCAGCACCCGGCCATTTCTGGAAGACATTGAGAAGCGATGGCTGTCTTACCAATTGCTATCCGCAGTCAAGGACTGCCATGCTCAGAACTTGTACCATGGAGATATCAAGACCGAGAATTTGCTCGTCACATCCTGGAGCTGGCTGTACCTGGCCGACTTCTCCTCGTCAATCAAACCTACAACCCTGCCGGAGGACAATCCCGCGGACTTCTCCTTCTATTTCGACACCTCCGCCAGACGTGTCTGCTACATAGCACCAGAGCGATTCACGGCCGGTAGCACAGAGGATGGCCCTCAAGAGCTCAATTGGGCTATGGACATGTTTAGCGTTGGTTGTGTCATTGCGGAGATGTTCCTCGAAGGCCCGATCTTCTCCTTGAGCCAGATTTTCAAATACAGATCAGGCGAGTACAATCCAGAACATGCTCACATCGACAAGATAGACGATCCAGAAGTCAGAGCGATGGTACTCAACATGATAGATCTTGACCCGGAAAAGAGGTACAGCGCAGAGCAACATCTAACTTTTTACAAGTCGAGAATCTTCCCGGAGTACTTCTACAATTTTCTTCATGACTATATGCAGGACCTTACGGAGCCCATGTCCAATGGTGCTCAATTGGTCTTGGATCCCGGAATACTCGCTGAGTCGGACAGAAAGATCGAAAGAGTGTTCTACGACTTTGATAAAATTGCTTATTTTCTGGGCTACAGCGAAGAGGTTCATGATGATGAAAAGGAAGGAGTGAACAGCCTGCACAAGACTGCATCAGGCAAACCCGATGTCCACATCGACAATGCTTTGCATGATGGAACTCTACTGTTCCTTACCCTGGTATCATCTGCCCTTCGAAATACAGCCAAGTCGTCCGCCCGGTTAAAGGCCTGTGGTATGTTGACATCGTTTGCATATCGCTTGCCCGATGAGGCCAAGTTAGATCGGATCCTGCCCTATGTTGTGGGCATGCTTAACGACAAGAGCGACGCCGTGAAGGTTGCAGCCCTTCATGCTACAACTTCCATCCTCGATTCAGTCAGAGTTGTGTCTCCGATTAATGCGTATCTTTTTCCAGAGTACGTCTTTCCCAAACTGCGTCAATTCTTGAACGTCGAAAAATCCCATCCAAGCGCTTTGACTCGTGCTGCCTACGCATCATGTCTGGCTTCACTGGCTCTAGCTTCAGGACGCATGCTAGACATGGTACAAGCTATCCGTGCCGACGGAAGGTTTCCGTCGCTGTCGAATGAGGTCTTAGCACCCGATGCCTCCTTCCACGGGTTGTACGATGTGGCTAGAGCCGAGCTGGTGCCACATTTCGAAGAGTCCACAACGATACTCATTACTGATCCCGACACTTCTGTGAGAAGAGCGCTCCTAGGGTCTATCTCCAGGCTCTGTTTGTTCTTCGGGAGTACCAAGTCCAGCGATGTTATTCTCAGTCATCTGAATACCTACTTGAACGAACCAGACTGGATGCTGCGGTGTGCCTTCTATGATGCTTTGGTGGGCGTTGCAACCTATGTCGGCACATCAAGCCTCGAGCAGTTCATCGTACCGATCATGATCGGATCTATGACGGATGCGGAGCATTTCGTGGTCGAAAGGGTCATAAGGTCTTTCGCGAGGATGGCAGCCCTTGGGCTCTTTCAGAGGCCCATCCTGTGGGAACTGACTGGCCTCATTTCGAGATATTTGGTGCACCCAAGTAGCTGGCTCCGTGAAGCCGCTGCTCAATTCGTCGAACAAGCCTGTCAATTCCTTTCGGCAGCTGATCGATACTGCATCATGCTGCCAATCCTGCAGCCATTCTTGCGAGCTCCTTTGCTTGAGTTTTCAGAAGAATGTGTCCTCGACAAGCTAAGGTCTCCGCTCTCTAGAGCGGTATTCGAGGCTGCCGTGCTTTGGGCAAGCAAGCGGGAGAGGAGCTTGTTTTGGACGGCTGCTGGCCGCGACGGCGCATTTACTGCTGCTCAATCAGAGAATTCTCTTGTAGCGTCGAACTTTGCCAAGCGCTTTCCGAACCGTATTCCGCCTTCCCAGAAGGATAAGGATGACCAACAAGCTTTGGATACACTCAGAAACTTTGGCATGGTCCCAGACGACGAAGTCAAACTCATGGCGTTGCGTGAGTACATACTCAAATACTCTCAGCACAAGTCGGAAAGTGACTCTGATGAGCTCCAACGCACACTTGGGAAGATAGTCTCACTAGCTCAGCTCGATATTGCTCCGCAAAATGTCTTCTTCGATCCTGTTCAACCCTATCGTCCTGCAAAGAAGCGTCACACAAGTCCACGACCCGTTGGAGCAGGGAATCCTCGTACTATAACAGACGCCTTAATGGATGCATCTGTCACCATCGATCCCGCCACGCCGGGTCCGACGCAGTTAGTGAACAACAGCGGCAAGCCGACGCACCCGCAAGCCGTACCGGTGGATGCAAAGAACAGGAAGTTTTCTTCTGGAGAGCAGACGCCTACGGATACCAAGGCTGGCAGCCTAGATAGACCGAACATCAGGATCGAAGGAGTTAAGGGAGAAAGCGCCAGACGGTCCTCTTCTGTAGCCGGGAGACATGCTCTGCTCGATACAGATAGACTCTCAGCTGAAAGACAAGATTCGAAAACTCTCAAGCACCATAACGGCTCCTTCAACCCCCCGCATCGCGCAGAAACAATCAAAGCCGGAGCCGAGATTTCGACTACTCAAGAAACTGCATTTGGAAAGCTTGATCGATCGCCTTCTGACAAGCTTGCAGGACACGATTCCGCTTTAACACAATCCTTGCACGCAACAGAAAAGTCACGGTCAAAATCTCCATTGAGCCAGATCTCGGGGCGAGCACCATTTGAAGCGAACCACACATACACTGGCAGCGAGCCCGCAGTAGTCCGTCTGCTAGACAGCCATGTCGCGGACAACTTCCCCATAGACCTGCTTGACTTTGGTGCAGAAAGGAAGTCCTCGGACGTCGAGATAGCAATCAAGTCTGCCACAACGCCGGCACACCAACCCAATCAAGCCACAACTGGCAGCGTGAATGGCAACAAGGAACCATGGCGACCAGCTGGATTGTTACTGGCACAGTTCGTAGAGCACACTGCCACCATTAATCGTGTTATTGCTGCACCTGATCACGCCTACTTCGTGACAGCTTCAGACGATGGCACGTGCAAGATATGGGATACATCTAGATTGGAGAAGAATGTCTCGGCACGTTCGAGATACACCCATCGGCACGCCCCTGGAGCCAAAGTCAAATCACTCTGCTTTATCGAAGACACTCATGCCTTCATCAGTGGCGCAACTGATGGGAGTATTCAAGTGGTAAGAGTTGATATCAAGGCTGCCGAAGGAAACGAGCCCACAAAATTCAGCAAACCAATTCTCGTGAGAGACTGGCAGATACCGTCGCAGTCCTCCCAAGCTTCAAGGTCATCAGGGGCAACGAACGTGGTCGACGACATCCGCGAGCATGCAGTCTGCATGCATCACTACAGAGAACAAAATTCTCGGAGCGTCCTGCTGGTTGCCACCAGCATGTGTCGAATCATCATGGTCGACATGAAAAACATGGAGCTCATCTGCGTCATGCACAATCCATTTCACCATGGTACGCCAACAACTTTCTGCGTCGACAAGAAACATCACTGGATGATGCTAGGGACTAGTCATGGTATTCTTGACCTCTGGGATCTTCGTTTCATGCTTAGACTACGCTCTTTCGGTATCGGAGGAGCCGGCATGGGCCAGCGAGTGGACAAGCTGCTCCTTCACCCCAGTCGCGGGCACGGCAAATGGGTAGTCGCCAGCTGCGGTGGTGAAGTCAGCATCTGGGACATCGAAAAGCTGACCTGTCGAGAAGTCCTCCGGCCCGCCTCGTTCAAGCTGTCGTCCGATAGCAACCGCAGACCAAAGAGCTACGAGCCATGGCATCCAGATGAAGAAAGCAGCGAGACCATGCTCAAGAGATTCGCATCCCAGATCCACGCTGACGAAGCTCTGCTTCAACCCCATCCACCAACCAACAACAAACAAACAGACTCGGAGCCAGACCCCAAAACTAGCACGTCGTCTCAACCCCGTTCACCGCCTTCTTCTCACATATCACGCTCCAGCCCTGGCATCAGCTCTCTCCTCATCTTCAACGACTACCTCTCCAACCCCTCTTCCTCTCAGTCACCACCAACCAAATCGGCCCTCATGCTCAGCGCCGGTGCCGATCGCACGCTCCGGTACTGGAACCTAGCGCACATCGAGCAGTCGTTCATCGTCTCTGGGCCCATGCTCAACGTCGTCGGCGAGGAGAACCGGGTGAAAGCAAGGTACGAGACGAGTTGGCCGACGAGTATGAGTCTCAGTGGTCTTGTGATGCTTGTGGAGGAGAAGTTGAGTGATACTGTAGCAGATGAGCCGGCGGGGAGGGGCTCGGTGCGGAAACGGCGTGAAGCTACGAAGGGTGCGGGTGCGGGTGCAGGTGCGGGTTCGAGGCAAGGCCAAGCGCCTGGCGGTGGCGGTGGTGGTGGGAGGAACTCAGCGTCTACGAGTGCTGTGGCCAAAACCCCTCGAAACACAATCATTAGTCTGGCACAGGAGCAGATGCTCAAGACGCACATGGACGATATCACGGATGTATGTCTGTTACGAAAACCCTATGGGTGTATTGTTAGCGTTGACCGGGGTGGTGCTGTGTTTGTGTTTCATTAGATTGCGGATTTGAATTCAGTGGTGTAACAAACAGTGTACGGCATACTTCCTTGCTCTTAGCACATTGGCAACGCGTGATTCCGTTGACTTTTCGCGGCATACTCATCAATGTTCTAAAAGAGACCGTATGTAGGTTCTACAGTTGCCACGGGGACTCGTGAGTAGTATCTTTGCGTTAGGTATGAGCTCTACGTATTCTCAGACTTCGCCGGTGCTGGTTCGTCAAGTCGCGCGTGAATCCCCCGAGCTGCTGACTGTACACCATCTGATGGATTGCGATGAAATCAGCCAACCGAATTGAATCAATGCTACATCTTGGAACGCATGAACAAAAGAGTTGGGCGCCGGCGAGATAGCCGAGCCTGTGAGAAGCTCTGGCCCCGACTCATCTGGCCCCTGGTATCAGGCGAACAAGGCGAACGATGTAGATGCGAACATTTGGAGCAAGACACATTTTGTCAGACCATGAAGATTTTGTTTTGACCTTATCTAGCAATTGCTATGATTCTGCAGCTCGGAGAGATCAACGGATAGATGTCCAGCACCGCCTGACCCGTAGGACGTGATACTCTCAACTCAATTGAGAAGCTAGGATCCCACATATCCATCATAAAGCAAAGTGGTATAAACAAGGGCATAGGCACATCTCTTCATCAGACAGCCTTTCGTAAAGAGCGACAAGTGCAACCATTCAACCAACCAATCAACCAAACGAAACTCGTAGCATCATGACCACCAACCATTTGCGGGGCAAAGACGCATCATATCCACGGGTTCAGACCAATGCTGTCCTCGTAGATCCCACCTGTCTGTCCCGTGATCTCAGCAAGGTAATCCGAGACAGTAAACTTGCGCAGACCCTTGGCGTGCATCTCCTCCTCTTCGTCATCGAGGACCATGGACGAGGCTCCAAAGGTCTCGGCTACTTCGTCGACTTTGGCTAGCTCGCGGCCGAAGGGGTGTGTGTCTCTGGACGAGGGTCTGGTGTTGGATTGGGTGAAGAAGGCGAGTGAGTCTCTCGAGGCAGCCGTGTCTTGCGCAATGTCTGTCGGGGGAGGTGACATGCTTCGCACGATGGAGCGCTGGCGCGAGAGCTCAACGTGGGCTTTCTTGCTGTGGCTTGGGGCTCGTTGAGGGATTGCGGGGATGGGTTCGGTGGCTGCGACGGGCTTGCTGGAGAAGAAGTCTTTTGTGTCGTTGTTCAGACCGAGGTCTGAGAAGGGAGTGAGAGGGGTGGTCAGGCTGAGATCTGAGGAGGAAGAATTGTCGGCGGTCAGGAAGCTTGTACTGATGCTGGAGAAGTCGTTGTCGCCGTGGATGGAGTTGGAGGAGGATGAACTGGTGTCAGAGCCGTCTGAGATCTTGCGGATATCGGGTGCGTTGAGGGCGTGGACGTTGGTCGTAGAGAGGAGCTCGGTGGGTAGAGAGATCTTGGCCCGGTTGATAGAGCCGGCAGTGTACTTGGCTGTGCGGGATCGTGGAAGAACGCCCTCTTCACCTCGATTGTGCGCTCGGGCGCGCGTGGTGAACTTTCGTACAAGAGACATGGTGCTAGGTGAGGTCGATATGGTAGGAATGTAGAATGTTAGGGAACACTGATACTGTAAAAATTGTGGTCGTGTGAAGGAGCGTTTGCTTGTCGGTTTCGGGCTTTGTTTCGTCTAGCGAAGCAGTGATCTGTCGCACAGGAATGTTCTCTGTTTGTGCTTTCAAGGAATGGTCACGAAGTGAATGGTTTGGTTGTTCGAAGGAGGGTATGGCTCTGCTGCCGTCAGGACTCAGTCCGAGGTAGTAGATCGCGCAGAGTCTGGTCGAAGGCTGTCTGTCGTTCGTCACGGGAAGTAAAGGAATGGTCCCGCGTGATCAACGAGTCAATCGTCGGCGCCTAAAGGAATGATGTAGGATGGCGTACGAAATGAGTGGTAAGTCGCGAAGGTGCAGAAGCAAATGCAAATGCAAGAGCGCGAACCGAGGAAGTGACTGAAGGAATGCGTGAAAGAACGTGCAGTGGTCTAGGCCTGTAAAAATTGCGACGGTGATAGGCAACGTTGGGCGGTGGGAGAACAGTCACCCTGCCTGTGGTCACTGAACAGAGGTAGCGAAACGGAGAGATTTCTCATCATCCCTTGCGCTGTCACCCGCACCTTGCAGATCATAGAGGCTTGGCAGGGTGCCAGCGATGGCCTATGGACCTATCGCGTGCTCTCAAGCACTGTGTAGGGTCCATGGTACCGTCCATTCCGTTACCACGCTAGGCATCACCTGGGCTGGGTCCGACGAGCTCAACCACACCAAACACGCTATGGAGCGCCGACCAATCATATATGTCAAAACCTCGCTCTTTTGCCGATTAAGCACAAACTCGAAACGCTAGTCACCTCCTGACACCCGAGGTCTGTCTTGGTCTCCACTCGCGGTTGTACTCAGTGACGAAGGCATTGATGAAGCAGCAACGAGATTTCAGGGGCGGCGCCACTTCAGATTCCTGATGGCCAGCCAATTGATGGCTTATGAGTGAAGCGCATTGCATGAGGTGTTGAAATCAGACAGCTGATCCGTTATCACTGTCGACCAGCATATCGGGACTTCTTCATGGCAGTCCTCTTAGTTGCAACAGGTTAATTGGAGGCCTGTATCTCATCCAGAGTTGGCCATGAAATGTATCACTGTGTCGGGTGTCTCGGCTCTTGCCAAAGGTTCATGCAGCTATGGCAGTCTGGCGCGAAATGATCCGAGGATGCGCAAGGCATTGCTGGTGAACAGAGAGGCGTGCAAGGCCACTAACACGAATGCAATTCTACTGTCCAATGACATTCATCGCCTTCTTGAGGTATGTAAGGGTTGGCTAGTGCCTCGAGGAGCGAGCTTTTGCCACGGCAGCCACGGGCACATCACGTGATCAAAGGTAGGTCTGCAAGCCCTATTACCGCTTCACCCTCTCCCTGAACACTTTGCACATCTTTTCTGCCGATTACTCTAGCACACCATTATCTAGGTAGGCAGATCAGAATGGTGTTCCGACCTGAGTGTACTGCATTCAATAGTATCTACGACTATCTCAAGATCACTTGAGTCAATACTGGTTTTCGATGCTGGGGAGTCCACCCTTCCAGCGATCAGATGTCCTCAACCGTAACGACTTGCCTCTCTGAGTTCAGGGCAAGCTTGTGTACCTTCAAAGACGCCTTGACCGGGTTGGGCGCTGCGAAGATATCGTCAAGCTCTTCAAGAGTCGTGCCCTTAGTTTCGGGCATCATGAAGTACCATGTGATGAACTGTATCGCGTCCCATACCACGAAAACAATGTAGGTCTTCCATCCAATATCGGCGCTGTTGCAGTGTTAGTGATTCCTGACGGGAGTCTTCGAGAAAATTCGACTTACAGAGAAATGGGCCATGCAAATTGGTTGAGCAATCCACCCAATGCGACCGACAGTGACGAGAAGGCCATGCCCTTGGCCCGCATCTCGAAAGAAAGGACCTCTACCGGGTAGAGTGCCTGGAGAGGCGTGATACCAAAGCTGTAGCAGGCTCCGAAAATGAAAATCATGGACACAATAGCCTTTGCAGCGCTGCCGTTTTCTCCACCACTCTGCGCAAACAAGCCGCTGGCGACGGTCATACCAATCCACACGACAGTAACAGATGCCATGGAGCCCAGCATGAGAGGTCGTCGACCGATCTTGTCAACGAAGGCAGCACCAACCAAAGCGAAGCAGAATTGGAAGCAAGCATATCCAAGGTTGATGTTGGCTTTGGCAACGTCCTGGGTGTACCCTGCGGTAGACAAGACAGCAGGCAAGAAATACGTCAACACCCCGTTGCCAGCCTGTATCTGTTAGCATCCATGAGGCGGTCCTTGGGGATTGTTTTCTCTTACCCACTGAGCAAAGATTGAGAACACGCAGTTACAGGCGAGTCGGTATCGTGATGCGCGGGTACGAAACAGCGCACGGTAGTCCCACCAACGCTTGTCGGCGCCCTCCATGTTGAGGTATTCCTCGTATTCGGCCAGCTGCAGCTTGACCCATGGACTATCAACGTTGCCATGACCGTGCCATTTGGCAAGGACTTTCTTCGATTTATCCTTTTTGCCGTTGACATAAAGCCACCTAGGCGACTCCGGGATAAGGAAGGCGGATAGGCAGACCACTCCTGCAAATACTAGCTGTAACCAGACAGGAACCTGCCACGATGCATCTCCCGGCAGTCCCAAAGCGCCGCGAACAGCACCAGCAGCAAGTATAGAGCCGACAAACCAGCAGCAGTTAGCGTACGCAGTTGCAATACCACGGTGAGCTGGATGGGAAACTTCAACGACATATATGGGACCCGCAGCTGAAGCGATTGCCACACCAAATCCAAGAAAGAATCGTCCGGCTCTGAACTGAGCTGCAGAGTGGTTGTGCATCGTGAGGCCGCTGACCAGTGTGCCGAGGACGACCAGGGATGTGCCAATGACCATGCCTGTTCGGCGTCCCCAGGTATCGATGCAAGGGCCGACGAACGGAAGGGCAGTAACGCTACCGATCTGGTACATCGCTGACATGAGGGCCGCCCAAGGACCATTATCAGTCCCGTTGAAATCGTCCAAGAACTTGCTGTTTGCTGTCAGACCGCCAAACAACGATCCATCAAACCCGTTCATCGTCTGGCAGGAAAACCCAACGAAGATACATAGGAACAACAGTAACGATCGTGGAGCTAATAGCGATGGGGGTTCTTGAATCTTGGCCTCGTGAAAAGCCTCAGAACCTTTCACATTCTTGACCTCTGTCACAGCGATGTTCTATCTGTGGTCAGTCGTGCATCTCACTGCATATGTGAACACGACTTACCTTAAGGCTCCCTCTGCGGTCTTCAAGCACCTCAGCATGGGCAATTTTCTCCGCCATCTTCGCCTTGTTGAGCTGTACTGATGCCTTTAGATGATAGTGCTTCTCTGCGAACTGAGGAGGGACATCTTCGTTCAATAGCAGGACTTGGGTACATCATATATGGTTGGCGACTTGCTGCAGAAAGATCGTCCGATACCCGATGTGACACCCCACGATATCATGCTCCGGGGGGCATGAACGTGTAGCCTCGATTCCATCGCATGCGGAGATACCTGGGGGCATGGCGAACATACGCGCGCACTACCTAGTAAGCCAACCGTGTGGAAAACTCGTTGAACACGAGACCGGGGTTGAAAGGGCTCGTGATTGGAGAAGGACTACTGCTCGACTGGCCTCTAACTATTTCTGGTTTGGTTCATTTTTGTACTGCAGTCTCAACTGCTATCTCGTACGCCGAGTTCCTCTGCGTGACCATGCAATGCCGGGAGGGTCCCGGCGGACCAAACCGACGTCTCCGCACGCGAGAACCAGCGCCTAAACGGCATGCCATGAGGATTGCAAGCTTATCTGTTCAAGAAGCGCCTCTTGACGCACCGTCGGTACTCAGAATGACACACAAGTAGGAACCACAGTCGACGTACACCACAGATGCCAGGTACCAGGTTAGGGCAGATCGTGATCGAAGCAGTAGAGCTTACAAGTATTCCAAGGCTATGTCAGCTTCGTACGAGACTAAAAGCTGCAGGTGCTGGCAGCTCCACTTTTAAACAGGCAACACGCGCTCGCTGCTTGGCACCGGTGTTCTGCTTCCTGTTTTGGTTCGCTTTGGTTTGCTCTGGTCTGCTTCTTTGCATGACCGAATCCATAGGACGCGACGTGCTGGATAATCAGTCCCGAACAACAGCAGGTAGAGCAAGCTTGGTCCCCGCATTGGTCGTTCCATCACTCGCCGATCTGTCGTCTGAAGACTATTATTTCCTCTGAACGCGGCAGTTGTAGCGGTAACAAGCGAGGGACCTTAAGACTTTATTCTGCGGAACTGCCCAGGAACTGCCCAGGAACTGCTCCATTTCAAGCGAAGTCTTCTGATATGCGGAATGCCGGCCCTCAGCTACCACGTTCTAAGAGCAGGAGTTCGGAGCTCTTTTCCAGATTCTGTATCCGGCACCACGTGTTCCAGTGAATGTTCCTCGGGTGTCAGAAAGTCGACCCCCGCGCCAAGCTTCAGACGACATCCTCATCAAACACACACGCCTGCGATTGTATAGCGAGAATGAGCTTCAATGAGGCACTGCTACCAGAAGGCGGTTGACTTTATGTCCCTTCACTGCTACGGACAGCGCCTAGCAGGATGGGGCCTACGAACAGCTCGCACGCACATGTCCAGGAACCGCGTCTCTTGAGAGCTTGTAAGCTTCATGTCAAGCTAACGAAACCTACCCACAAGCTTGATGTAGCTCTAGGTCTTGAAAAGGATCAGAGACTGCGGCCCAAGATCTCACCAACCCAGGAGTCCCCTCTATCAACGCGCTAGGCCTACCTCCCGCGTCTCCATTGTTCTCCAAGAACTTCTCCGCGCTAGCACTTCTATGTTGTTTGGCCCATTTGATGTACGCCGAGAAGGTCAAGGTTTCTGCTAATTCAACGAATACTGCAGTGATCAACGCAATCTGCTTACCGACAGGAGGAGGCGTAACCGCTAAGTCCTGCGTTTTGGAAGGGACGGCCTTTGAAACAGGCTCGATCGATATCTGCAACCCTTTTGCATTGTTGTTGTTCTCTCATCCTGTTGTGGCTGATCGAGCAAACGTCGCTTCCTCCATGAATAGGAACATGCGCATGAAGCCAGTCATACAGAAGATGGCATACCAGGAGAGCAGTAGTGAAGTCCAATATCTGGTTGCACCACCATCGAGACAAGCTCGCCGTATGCATCAATTTCTCATATTTGTCTGCCTAACTCGACGAGGGGCGACATCTTACTCTCTTCGTTCTTATGATAGAAATGGTCCCCAGCTTTGTCATGCGAGTAGGTTCCTTTTGGAACTCTTCGGCCGGCTTACGCTACCAGTCGAACTCATGTATAGAGCTGTGGTCGCCAAGTAATCTTCTCCCGCTGGAACCAGACATTGTGGTGCTTCACTCACGTTTCACGAGGCCACATCCCGGTAAACCCAGCCTGTCCATCTTCGACGAAGAAGTGGAGCAAGATGGACAGATGACAACAGACAAACGTTGGGGGGGCGAATGACGCTCAGAAGGAGGTCTTCGTCGCGGGTTCGTGTTAGACACTGGAGATCGACCAGAGGAACTCGCATGACCACCGGTGGCCGAGGATGCTGCAGGGGCACTTTCATGTTGAGTTGAGAGGTGGTCGTACCCTGACACGTGCTCTGTGAAGATCCGTCCGTTCAGTCAGTCTCATCGAAGCTCAGCTTCAGCTTCTTCCGCTTTCCCTTCTTTGTCGCAGGTGCAGCGGCAGCTTCCTTGTTCGCATCATCCTTCTGCTGAGCAACGGTATCTTTGAGGTCTTTCGTGCTTTCCTTTAAAGTTTTCGCCGGCTCGTTCCCTTCGTCTGCGTCTAACTCCGGCTTCGAGTTCGTTTCATCATTACCAACGACCTTGACAGCCTTCCTCTTCTTCCCAAACCCACTACTCACACTCTGCTCTGCATGCTTGACCTGGCGCTTTTCCTCCACCTCGACTGCTTCTTTCACATCGGCACCCTGCTCTGCAGCATCTTCATCCTCCCCATCGGCCTCCTTTTCCCTCGCCTCCATCTCATCCTTCGTCACGACATTTCCACTTTCATCAAGCATAACAGGGTCGTCCTCGCCCTCATCACCACCCATATCGAGACGACCACCTTTGCCGGCGCCTCCCCGTGCTCGAGGTATCTGAACATTATGGCGGCCATCAAGCGCAGCGTTGCCCGCCTTGAGTCGACGCAGAAAAGCTGGCTCCGAGGCCGAGTATTCTAGCGCGGGATTCTTGGGCATTTCTGGATGATGTTGTCGTAAGTGCCGTTTGACCACCGGTGACCAGGCTAGCAGGCCCTGCAGATTATCAAAGTTGTAGTGCAGTTGCTGTCGACACTTGAATCCGAATGCGCCACTGGAAGTCTTGGTGGTTTAGCGTCTATGAACCAGGAATTTATTCGGACATCTTTGACCACCAGTCTGAGAGATGTAATATAATGATTGGTTGAGTTTTCCTTATGAGGCTTTGTGAGGGTTAGAAAAAATGTTCAGGCTGTAAGGGAACTGTCTAAAGATGTATGGTTTCTACAAATTACAACGGCGTGGGCGTGTCCTGTCCACCGGCGTGCAAGACTGGGTGTAATTGTTCGATTATTAACGTCGATTCGTCCGCCCGGCTCATGCAGTTCTTGGCTCCCCACAATAAACCTATATGTTTGCAATATTCGTAAATTACCCTCGATTGCACCTCGACAATCTGGCCGAGTGGTTAAGGCGATAGACTCGAACGCAACAAGCATTTGAGGCATCTATTGGGTTCGCCCGCACAGGTTCAAATCCTGTGGTTGTCGAAATCTCATTTTTGCGATATCTTCATGCTTGGACTCATTCTGTCAACTGTCCAAACTGAAGCGTAATACTTTTTTGGCGATTTGCAGAGTGCTGGTAGAACTTATTTTTGTCCGCTCGCGTTTTGTTGGAGGGGCAGAGAACATAGCACCAAATGTTTCGGACTGCTTTCTCGCCAAACTGATAGCACTGACGAGGGCCGCCTGGGAGTGGTGCTCGCCCTTTGAACACCAGTTCGGATGTGCCTCGGCAACGTCGGACGATCATAGAGCTCAAGCGTCAAGCACGAAATGAGCCAGCGAATGGACTATTCCTACCACCTTGCATTTGAATCACATCTTAAGCCGTTGAGAGACAGCATCTACAGAACTGACAGCCATGGGCAAAGTCATAGGACTCGATCTCAAATCGAAACGCGAACGACAACGAAGCGACTATGTCTTCCACCAAGATTACCGGACGAGATGGTAGCCGCCTTAGCATCTTCGCAGACCCGCCATCAACTAACGTTTCCCCAGGGCCGACAACGACATGTTCCACCACCTCAACAACCCCATCTACGGCGTTCTATTTGATAGCATAATCAACGCCTACCTCATAGATGTGGCCGGCTACAGCACCAAATCTTCGGCCTACATCGGCCTCGTCGCAAACACGTACTGCGACTACTTTGGCAGCGCGCAGTACCCCGGCGTGCTAGACGTTGGACTGCGCGTCGTGAAGCTGGGGAAGTCGAGCGTCATGTATGAAGTCGGGGTGTTCCAGCAAGGCGAGGAGAAGGTTAAGGCCGTCGGGGGTTTCATTCAGATTTGGGTCTTGCGGGAGACAAATCGGCCAGATGGCAATGGAGTGCCTGGGGGGGTGAGAACGGCGTTGGCGAATTTAGTGAATAGCGAGGATAGCGAGGTTGTCAAGCCGAAGGAGCAGAAGCTGTAAGGTGCAGTGACAGGGGCTTTGGGCGTTTTACGGTGGAACCTGTGAACCTAGAGCGCGAGAATTTGGGAAGCATCAGCGCGTTGCGAAAATGGTCTTCGCATCATAGATTTGTTTGGTGTCGGCGTAGAGATATCGAGTGCTTTCGAGCTCAGCACCGACATAAGACTCTGGAATGACAACGCTTGTACAACAACGCAGGAGGAACCGAGTATGACTCAACATCCTCTCGTGTAAAATCTACATTCCATATCTGCAATCCTCATCCAGCTCATCAACGGCTCCGAAGCACGAGCTCTTCAAGTCTAAACTTCAACCTGACACCCTCAGCCAGCCAGCAACCATGTCATCAGACCACCCCTCTCGAGAGCCGACGCTCGAGCAGCGTATTCACATGACCTCGTCCTTTCAGTCTTTCCTCCACAATGCCTCGCTCTTTATGCTCGTCGGCGCACCAATCCTGATAGCTCTCCCACCACGCAAGCTCGATCTATACACCTTCACGCTCACCGGCGCCTTCATCGCCTCCGCAAACCACATGGTGAAAGAGAGGACAGGCGCAGGTTTGTTCTATCAGCTGCCTGGCGCACGCCTCCCAGCTGCAGCCATCGAGTATCAGGAACGCATGAAGCTCCGGGAAGGCGGCAGAAGGTTGCTGGACGAGGGCCAAACAACGTCACAAGAACGGCCTTCGCTCCAGGAGCAGGTCCAGAAATACCAGCATCGGGAGCCCGCGGGTCTTGAGAAGGCGGCGAAAGATATCTGGATGGGTGGAGAGAAGGAGGATTGGAAGCAGAAGAGGCTAGCCGAGGAACAGAGGAAGTTGGATGAGGGGGAGGGTTACTGGGGTATGATCGTGGACCAGGTCTGGGAGGTGTGGAACCAAGGCAAGGACAAGGCTGAAGAGGTGAGGGAGAAGGATGAGGAGGTGGTTGAGAGCAAGAAGAAGGAGAAGAGGAGGGAGGACGAGTTCCCCAGCATTGGGAAAAAAGGATGAGGTGGGCACGTCGCTCGATGGGCCATCCTCAGCGAGAAATGCTGGATGATTCTCATCCAAGAAGTCATTGTTGCGCGACCTGCAGCTGTCAGGACAAATGCAACTGGACTACGCTAGCGAGCATTGTGGCAGTCTGGCAGATCGCGTTCGAACAAGAATAGGGCCTCGTAACACCACGCAAGGACACGATGTCTGTGAGCGAGTCGAGTTCCCTCGGAGCCTCCATGTCGCACCGACACACGAACCAAGTAGACGACCACAAGAGCCAGCGAGTTCACATCGACGTCTCTTCTCCCAAGAACGAACCGTCCACTGCCACACCACCACGACGATACATCCGATCCTAGGCGGTCCTCTGCTGGCCTCGCACGTTTTGCTTTGAACGTACTTGGGGCGTGCCGAACAAGATGGTCGTCCACGTCTCGCAGGCAAGCATGACTCTCAAGATATGGTCGCCGACGACCTTCAGCGATGAACCTTTTCCGGTGCCGCAGTCTGAAAGCGGGTCATTCAGCACGGCCCACGATATTGGTCAAGCTGCTATTCGAGGCTCCGACACATGCTCACGTGGCTCGGGTCATGCAGGAGAAGATACGGATGTGGTTGCTACGGGCGCGAAGGCATGTGGTGGTGGCATACGAGTACCAGGCGTGCATTGGTGTGGCCGAGGAGCTTAAGAAGGTGTTGTTGCACCAGGCCTCACGGGCAATTGGGAAGATGCTCTGCAATGTTGGCGCGAGATGCTCCTATGGGCACAACTACGCTTATCGCGTGGCACAAGACGTAGACTCGTACAGTGACCGTGTGAGAACTTGTACCAAACACGAGAAAGGAAATACAGATTCCACCCTGGTAATACGAGACCCGATCCTGATGCGTCATCCTGTGTTTTCCCAATTCGCCTTCTGGGTAACATTATGTCCTGCGAGCCACGCAATTTAAGCAAGACGTCCGAAACCTCACCACGTCGGAAACTATACGTGACCAGCCTGAACCCTCTTTGTCCTCTTTATAGTGCCTCCATGTATCGTTTCATATGGTCCATGGCTGCTCACCAGTTACTGTCCCGAAACACTTTCTTTGCTCCTCCAGGTTACCTGTGCTCGAAGCGCCAACACTTCTTGGAGACGTGTAGCTTGCATGTATGCATGCACCGTGTCGGATACGTATACCTGCAGCGTCTGTAGAGTGTTCATCTCTTGACACGAAGGGGTGACGAAGACCAACATCGTCTCGTACCTATAGCATCATTAGCACTTCCCAGCAATAATAGATGGTCAGACTTATCAAGAAGAAAAAAAGTTGACCTCGTCCCAGCAGACTCCACGCCCCAATAAAGCCATCAGCCGTCAGCAAAGCATCGACAGTCCAGGCACTTCGTCCTGGCTCCGTCACTTCAAGCTCTTGGCTACCGTCCTCACTGCACCTTCGGATCAACTCGCAATGTGAGACCACCAGCAGCCTTCCCCATGCCAAAATAGAAACGATAAGAAGAACAACACTCCAGGCTTGACGAGAGGCAAGCACTGCAGACAGACAAGCCAAAGCTTTGATCCCCACTCTTGAGAGGTCCCGCTACAGATACTTGTTGTATCCTCAGTCGCACCTTTCATGCTTTTTCTCCGCTCGTAGGTGCTTTGACAGGATCAGACGACCTTTTGTGGGCTCTTGCTGCATTTGAGTCTCTTCCGTGAAGGCACAACTCGGGAAACCGGACTTTCCGCGACCAGTTGAACCATGGAGCTGTTCGAAGATGGCATCCCTGTCGACACCGCATCAAACTTGTACTTCGATGTGACATTTGGAGTCCCTGGTCAGAGACCGATGGAAGACAGCATGCAGCCACTTCGAAACCCCGAATACGCCGACGCCTACCGCTATCAACTCTCAACCAGTGATTGCCAACCTCTCGCAAACCTCAAACATCTCCGAAAACACCCAGACAGACCACAGACACCTCATCGACTTCCGCCTGTCTCATATGTAATGCAGTAACCTCAGGGACAGCCTTTGTTTCTTCTTCCAGACAACCACTCAGCAGGAGCCGAGCAGAAGTGAAGAGCATTCGACCATATCTCAGGTCAGGGCGCACAATTGACATCCTTAAAAATCGCCCTCTTCCCGTCGCAAGACAGGGGTCATCATGGTCAGGCCGAGACCTTTCCACTCATCGGCGCTCATCGGAGACTCCATGACAAGCACGAAGGCGATGATTGACGCGGCTGATCAGGATCTCTGCTAGAGAGTACACTTCCATGGCTGGTGCCTTAAAGTGCGTTCGTTGGGTGAGCTGCGAGTCAGGACTCGTGTGATTTGAAGGTAGGAGGTGGAGAGGAGTGGCCGTAGCGTTGGAGAGGGCCAGAAATGCGTTGGGGGGAACTGTACTGGCTGGAGTACAGAATGAGCAAGGTGAGAACTGGCAGACTTCGGAAGCAGCAGATCGTTCAGGCCTGACAACAAGCGCGTGAGCACTTGACCCGGTCAGAGGACCCTACTAGAACTGCCGCACTCTTCAGCCTCAATCAGCCTGTATGTGGACTCAATCGTAGCTCTTGCACAGCCGCGTGTGAACAGCATTCTTGGCCTTCTCGTCTCCTCTTTCTCTCTGATCCATCGACCACGCTCAACACCAACTCACATCCCATTTGATCACATATCTGTCCAGCTTTGGTGATCTGACGCGCGTTCCACATGGACCCTTACCCAATCTGACGCATACATCACCGTCTTTCTCTGCCTCAGCACCTCGAAAGGTGCATCAGCTCTGGACGTCACCACCTCTTTTGACCAGGCTAGACCATTCCCGCCGTTCTAGCACCCTGCCCCGCAGAGCAAGACGTATAATAGGCAGGCAGAATACCAACCGGCTGAGTCGGAGGGGCAACAATGCCATTTCGGACCGCGAGGCTTCAAACCGCAATTATGCTTAGGGTTAAGTTACCAGCGTGCAACCCCCTCATGCCTGGGGTTGCCTCGTCTCTTTTCAGTGGATCCGTGCTCTGAGGTCCGAAGATGTGAGACGAGGGCCCAGTATGAAGGTTCCGTGAGGAGGTGATTGCACGCTGAGAAACTGGGGGGAAGTTGAACTGCATGAGTGGCTCGACAGCGAAGACGGCTGGAAGTGAGGCGGTGTTTGCGGTTGGTTCTGCTGGCTGTCATTCGGAGAATCGAGGGAAGCGCCATCAGATTGGTTATCTAGTGATCGAGATCAAGCAGAAGGATTCAACCGTATTGGCAGGTTCGAGTCGTTCAGCATGTATGTCTCTGGTATCGCAAGGTGCGACTGGGGAGATGGATGTTGACCGAGACGACGCGTTGCGACGCGCAGCGACGCGAACGCGGCCCTAGTCACGTGTTTCCAGTGCAAATCATCCACTCTGGGACTTTTGTCGGAATGGGCAAAGTTTGAAACGCCGAATACATGTGCTCAGTACAAGCAAAGCAGCTTTCGACATGTGCTGTGTCATTCGTACGCTCATTCACCCGACCCATAGCTCATCGTTTCATTCTCATAAAGAGTGTTCCGCACAGTCCTTCTTCAGGTACGTGCTCAGATCTCGATCAACTTCTTGTCCTCTTTTGGCCGTCCTTTCCTATCAACACGCGCATCCCTGGGGTCAAATCCTCCATTCCCAAACCAAGCCCATTCGGCCGTCGGAGCGCAGTAGTCTTCCGGCCCAAAGTCCTTACCACTTTCCAGAGAGTTGAAGAACTTGTCGTAGTCTATCACGGTATTCCAAACCCCGTCAATCAGGAACCGCTTGCTTGCAATGAGTATGCAGCAGCTGTGCGCGTGCTCAGCCGCAATCCCATAACCCAAGCCTCTCCTCTCCAGCGCAGCATTCAGTGCGGTTACGAATTCCACCACTTCCTCGTAGAACGGCACGTTTTGCATGGTTAATCCTGCTCCAGCAGCAGACGTGGTACCGCAATACGTGACTCCTTTGACTTCGACGAAACATGGGAGACCTTTCTGTACAAGATCTGCGTAACCTTCCGCCTCATCATCCACGTTGAAGCCTTTGACAAGAGTAAGACGAAACACCGTTCGCTGCACAAACCTCTTCTCTTTCAAAATACTCAAACAGGCATTGAACCTCTCCCAGAAGTCTCTGTGCAGCGGCCGATCAATCTTCCTCAAACTCTCCTTGTTACTCGCATCGATACTGACGTACAGTTGCGTCACCCTGTCGAGATCCTGCAACTGCTGAGGGTGCTGCGCGTTGCAGACCAAGAAACTGCTTATTCGCTCGCCGTGTAACATGCCTAAGAACTCATTGATGCGAGGGTAGAATATCGGTTCTCCAACCAGACTGAGTGCACAGTGCCGTATCTTCATGGCCTCCTGGAACCTCTCGGAACGGACCCCAGGGACGCCCTTCATCATCTTGATCTTCTTGTAATGACCCTCCTTGGCGCCGTCGAAGATGAGCTGTGGGTCGTCGACTTCCCACCGCCATGTGGTACTGACCGGATTGGTTCCGTGCCTCCAGCAGAACACACACTTATTGCTGCAGGACAAGGACGGCGTGGTCTCCATGCAAAGGTGCGACGCGATGCCATAGAAACTGTTCTTGTAGCAACTGCCTCGTCCGCGGAGTGCAGATTTTGTCCACCGGCAGAGTTTGACTCCGCTGTGTGAGCCAACAATGGTATAACCTTGTTTCGTGAGAGCAGCATATGTGGGCGACTCTTTTGGCACCATCGCTTTTCGTGGTTGTGCCTTGGTGGCGGAGTACGTAGTGAAGTCAACTGCTAGCGGTGTGTTCTGCTTCTTACGGGAAGACGCACCACCGACATCCTCGACATCAACAGCGTTGCTGCTATTGTTGAGTTTCTGTCTCTTCTTCCGGCCCAGGTCGGGGAACTCTTCTTCTGATTCGGCGCTTACGCCTTCGTCCTCGTCTTCATCTTCTGCTGCTTCGTCGTCACTCTCAACAGGTGCACCACTGCCAGGAACACCTTCGCCTAGGCTGCCCTGCTCGAGGATGTCTTGTAATGTCTGCTGGATGCCAGAGCTCCACACCCCGGCTGCCTGCTTTACATCACTCTTTACATCGCCAAGGCCTAGAGGATAGGCTCTCTTTCGTCCAGTCAGCTTCGCAAGCCACTTGTCAACCTCAATCGCCTGCGAGCAGAATCCTTGCTCTTCGCTCGGCCACCCCTCCTTGTCGCCGAGACCAAACACAGAGTAGCCCGCTAGCAGCGAGAGGGGAGCAGTATCGATGCGGAAGTCGTGGTGTGTCTCTTGGAGATGCTCTAGGAAATTGGTGATTATGCTGTCGATATCGTAGGAGGGGAGAAGGACGAGGTAGAAAGTGCCCACGTTTGGGACATCTGCTTGGGACTTAGGACCGGAAATGAAGTAGTCGTCGAGATCCACGTAAGACAGGTCGAGAAGCTCAGGCTTGAGGATTCTATCGTTGCGGGTGCTGAGGTCCACCAACTGCTCGAGAACAGAATCGGCGAGCGTTTTGGTGTTTCCTGTCAGCGATGCATAGAAGATGTACGGGCGGATGCTAGACTGTGCTTGCCCATGCTGGCTCTTCTTTGTCTGGATAGCTGGCCTTCGGCCAGACACCACTCGTGGTCCCACGATTTTCGACTTGTTGCTGACACCATTCGAAGACGAGCGCGCGTTCGAGACATTTTGTGGGGGTGCGAGTGTTTTCTTGTCGTCCTGAGTGTCTAGCCATGCCGTCTTCTCTTCTGTGGCAGGTGATGGTGCTCGTGCAGTCTCTGGACCACTTCTTCGCAACCGCCAGAGCAGAACAAGACTCAGCAGGACGCAGCCCACCACGAAGACGGCACGATGAGCATGCCAGAAAACCAATGCACCATCGAGCTTGTCAGCCAATACTACCAGCCACGCCGGCGTCTCGTTCATGTCCATGTCGCACTGCGGTGTGTTTTCTAATGAGCAGTGAGAGGCATGCGGAGAGATGCCTTGAACAATTTCAATGTGGGGTTTCGATTGCCTCCCATTCGACTGGCAGGCGGGCCAGGACTGCGGAAGCACGTACCACACTGGACTAGCTCGGCTTGAAAATGACCTCGTGGCTTACCCACACCCTGACATTAAGTACCTTGCTTACGGAGGACGTGTATGGGTGAACGGTAGGTGACACGCAATTGCATGAAATTCGGTTTGGTGAAAGCTGCTATCGATCTCTTCTCGACCTACTCGGGCTACGGTCGGAGCCCCTCTGCCTTACGTAGCTCTGGTAATGCGTTGGTTCAGGCCGGCTCATCCTCCTATTCACTGTCGAGTTTCTCTCTCTGGCACTAGATGGCTCCTCGACATCTACCCATATCCTTCCTGGATTCACTACCTCGTACTCAACCACAGAAGGTGTTCTGTCTCTGCCGAGAGACGCTCCTCTCCTGCTTGTGGTCACCGTACTGCCAGCAGCCTTGGCTGGTGAAGCTATGGAAGGAGAAGAAGATCTGGTCGATGGCAATGACTGACGCCTCCTGACTCTCCTGATCTCCTTCTCATACACTTCTCTCACACCCACTCTGCTTGCATTCCGGCTCCTTGGGTTCGTGCTGAAGCTCGGCGCCCTGCTCGATTTCGCACGATGACTTCTCCTCCTCCTTCTCACCCCATTACCGCCATAACTATTATCAGGTCCTCTCGGTCCCTGCTCCCCACAATCATGATAGACATCGTCCCCACCCATCCCACCAAGAATCGCCAGCCCGCGCTTAATCAGCTCGTCGCTTTCATAGACATCCCTCTCAATTCTCCTGATCTGCAACCTCTGCACCCGACTGGCAATAGCGCTAACGTTGTCCTGATTCCACCACCACAGGAGCCTATGCCTCAGATCCGTGCGATAGTACGTGCACCGATCGATACTCAAACCTGCGTTCCTCATCCCCATCCAATCCGTCACATGCGACTCCCGCCTCCTCATTCTTGCTCTCTCTCGAGCCCTCCCACCACCAGCCCCCTTCTCACCGTAAACCTCATTCTCCCTTGCAAAATCCGAATCCCCACTCCCCTCCTCATCACTCCTAGCATCCTCAGCATCTTCAACATCCCCCTCCCCACCCCCGCTCACACGAAACTTCTTCTCCACCTCCCTAAACTGCCTCCACTGAATCCTCAACGTATTCTCAATCAACCGAATGTGACTCTCACTCCGCCCAACCCTTCTCATCTGCCGCCCACTGAAAACATGGTACTGATCCCCCTCCCTCAGCCGCTGTCTAAGCATCGACCTCTCCTCCAGGAGTTCCTGCCGGAGATTGCCCAGCACGAGCGGGATCTGCGTCGGGGCGGAGCGGAGCGTGACGAGGAGCGAGACGTAGACGCCCAGCCAGGTCAGGATGGTGAGGATGAAGGAGATGAAGCCTGTTACTTCGCCGGCGATGATGAGCCCGTTCGAGACCATGGTGACGTGACGTGATGTGACGTTGTAGTCGATCAGTTCACTTGTGCGCTGATGCTGGCGTGGACAAGAGCAGTTGTTGTGTCTTAGTCCTCAGCTGTCTAAGTCATGCAAGGCTGCTAGGTGCATGAACCACTGGCAGAACACGGTTGCTAAGGTTGATGCCAGGCTCGTCGTAGCTGTACTACATTTACGCCGATTACGAGTTACTGACGCCTCCTGAGCTCATTGTTGCTGCTTTGTCGTGTAGAACGGAGTAAAGGGTGTGCCACCAAGTCGTGCTTCCCTCCGGTACTACCGGATATTGCGAAGCGTTTGACGCTGCGCAGAAGGGGCTCCGCACGTAGCTAGTGGAGCGTCTTTAATTTACGGTTCCGTGCAACGCGAGATAGAAACGGCACGCACGACATACTGGGTCTTAAGGACTTGAAGACTCGTCGTACTGAAAGGACGGGAGCGCGGAAAAGTCGACATCTACGGATCAATATGCACGTCTCATGATAGCCTTCAAATCTCGAGGCGCTCAGTAGCTTGTCAAGGTGGACCAATAAGCACGATTTTGGCTACGGAGAAATCATAGCTTGACCTTTAAGCTTACATTAGCTCCATGAGGCTAGATTTAAGCTGCCCGAGGTAAGAAAGCTTACTCCTTAAAATTATTAACAGTTTGCTCACAAAGGATATCTTCCACCAGCACCGCTAGGGCGAACCCAGCAGATACCTCGAGGCTGCAACGACATTACTGTTGTTCTCTTCCCAAAGGACGCATGCACTAGCTCACCCAAAACGAACATTCATGCCTGCTACTGTCGCCAGGCATGGCTTCGAAGAAGGCAAGCGCTGTTCGTATCCCGCTGGCTAACGAGGTTGGCGGTATTGGCGAAGCTGGTGTAGTGGTGTAGGCAAGTACCACAATGGACTTACTCGTGATTCTATGCAGGTACACATCGTCGTGCAGGAGTAATGGCTTTCAGATGAAGGAGTGGCATTGCGGGCAGGTGAATGTGTGGCGTGGACGATGAGGTGATATGACCGTTTTGCTGATATATCGCAGAATATCATCGTCAAGCGTTGGGCTTCGCTAGCGAATATGTGACTCTAGGTCGCAGCAACCTTGCACGCCCGCCCGTTCAAGACCGGTGAAGCGAACATGAACGTCATCCGGTATTGATGGAAAGCACCATCAGGCTTCGTGCAGCTCAGATTGGCTCCGGACACAGACCTAGGTAGAATAAGCAACACTAAGTCCGACCTTTCCAGTCCATCTCTTCCTCCTACCCTGTGCATCCAGCATAGCACCACCATCTCGTCTTAACATGCCCGTGCTACCAGCTACAGGACTGACAGTAACGCCCGCACTTACTAGCAGACTCTTTATCCTTCCAGTCCACAAGGCACCGATGTTGCAGCCAGCGTCAACCCTCAGCTTGATCACGTTCTCTTGCTCTCTATCCGTACGCTCATCCTTCAATAGCCTCTCTTCTACCGAGAACCAATCTTTGGTATGTTCTCTGACCCAGGCAAGCTCGTCTGTGACCAGCACCGTGCCGTCCTCTTCCACATCGATCTTCCTGGCCCTGTTCTTCCGCCCACGGCCCCTCCAGATTTCGGCACCTAGGGTATACTGCGATTCCCATGAGTAGACATTGAAGTCGAAGCGTGAAGAGAGAGCCAGGTTAGATGTAGGCTTAACACTGTAAGTGGAAGCCAGGGCACCAATGATGGGATTCAGTGTCAAGGTCATGGTGTAGGGAAAAGACGAATGTGAGACGTTGGCGGGAGCAAGAAGGGCCGAAGTCAGAGCGGCAGAGGTACCGGCGAAGGGCTTGGAACCCACTTTCGTCGTGTCTGGTGGGGTGATGTGTGATGCTAGAGTTGTGAATCGAAGGCCAGTCGACAAGCCGATGACATGTGAGAAAGGTGAGTAATACACTTCTGCACCTGCTGACAGCAGAGATGGCTTCGACGACAAACGTCTGTAGTAATTCGAAAGGCTATCAACCATGTGGGGTAATATAGGTATGGCGGGATTTCCCCCTAGCTCCGACAACGCCCCCATAGTGGTGTATTCCAGATCCGGGTGACCCATGTTGAAGTTCCACAGGGCTCTCGCTCCCAGTAGGGCATTGTCGGTTGATGCCAGACCTTCGAGCGAGAACCTGCCAGTATCATGCTGAACATGTGCTAGGACGCTTGCCGGAGGTGGCCCAGGTGTGGCAGGTGTGCCAGGCGGGGTGATGCTCGTACTGTTCAGACAGATTGAGAGCAGAGTCTCGGGCCTGATTCTCCTTGCGTAGAGAGCCGTCAGGGTAGTTGGTGGTGGAAGAGCAAGCGTCGCATGGAGAAGCGTCGGCTTTCGACCCTCTTCCAAATCGTGCAGCGCCCTTGCTGCTTGACCGAGCCGGATCGGGAGCGGCACATCTCTGTAGCCCTCCACTATCCTCTTCAATGGTATGCTGGGCGACTTCGAAGGCACATGGCCAAGTGACACGTTCGAGTAGAGGTAGGAGAGCGAGCCATCAAGCTGTCCCAAGGTAGAGAGGGTATACGAGGTCGCGAAGTTGGCTGTGCTAAGAGACGAGACATGTAAAGTGGCCGAGCTGGGTGTCTCGAAGGACAAGATTGCATCGCTGGTGGCGGTCAAGAAGCTGTAGCTGTTGTCGTAGTTCCAGTCTGTGGCTGTTCCAAATTCGCGGATCACATAGTCCATGAACGGTAGCATGCTGCTATGCTTGATGCGCCAGTCGCGCTATCTCACGTCCATGGACATTTTCAGCGAACCTGCGACGACTCGGACATGCCAGCGAGTCCTCGACAAACACTTGGTAGCAAGGCGATGGACAGACATGCTGTGGCCGAACACCAGACGGCCACGGGGCCTTGCCGGGCTGCGGTGCTTGGCGAAGCTGCCTAGTAGTTAAGGCAGTAACCTCGAAAAGTTACCGTCATGCGCCTGCTCCAGGTCTCCTTGCAACAGCTCATCACCCGCCCACTCACAACCACTCTTATCGCATTCTCTTCCATCAAGCCTGTTTTTGCCTCGATCTATAATACTACCAGCGCCGCCAGTAACCCTACACCACTACATCCAAGATGGTCAGATTAGAAGAAGTCGAAGACGAGACCTTCGTTGAGAAGTCAGGATCAGCAGGAGACGAAGTCCTCCTAGCCGACGACGACGCCGACTACACAGACACAGGTATGTCCTCATCGCCCTTGAATATGTACGAGAAGCTATGAAGCACAATCTCGCGATGCTTTTCACAATACCACGCCTCTACATCCCTCATCCACCATCCCTCCCCCAGATTCCAATCTCTAACAGCCCATTTCCAGACTCCGAAATCTCCGACTCAGAATCTCTATCCGACCGGACCCCAGATGAATCCCTCACTGACCGTCTGAACGCCCTCCGCGACATAATCCCGCCCCAAACCCGCGCGAAACTCACCAACACCCTCACCACCACCTATAACGGCGCTGCTAAAACCGTCACTTTCGGCGGCAAGTCACTCTGGGTCATCTGCACAAGCGTGCTATTGTTGGGTCTGCCGTATGCGCTGGCCTTCCAGGACGAACAGATGGTGCAGGAGGAGGAGAGGCAGCGACAGCTGATGAGTGAGGGCGCGAGTGGCTTGATGAGCGCGGGTCAGGAAGGACAGCAGGGACAGACCAAGGCTGCGCTATGAGTGTAGGGTGAATTGGGATGGGACGAGATGAGAAGAGGCGCGGCGCACAGGGCGTAAAAGCTCAAGCCTGGACGCCTGGTGTTTTGGCACCAAACGAAGCTTCGGGTCGGCTTTTACGACTTTTGTCTGACTATTATCATCGCCTCGATAAGACACATTGGACTCAATACACCTGCCAGCCTGTGACTTTACATCAGACTGTCAAGATAGATGGCTATTTGACTGGTGGAAGCAGCTGCAGTCGAAGAGTTTGTATATTACCCAACGCAACGGCAACAACGTGCAAAACTGCTGTTTCTCACCTCATATGACACGCGCAGTATATGTTTGAATAGGAACAGGAAAATAATAACATGACGGGACTAGTATGTTCGCCGTCGATACTCCAATCTATCTTTGAGCCTAGCATGGGAACAATACCTTCTACCAGGCTAGAGACTGCCTCGTATTGCCCTCCCAGACGCAAGACATATCACATTCATCATGGGAGCATTGCATTCATTTTCTCATGTCCTGCGTAAGCGTGTCCGGCTCACCTCCTCTAGCTAGTTTCCGCCCCATCAGCCCCCCTCTTCTCCTTCACAAATGCCACGTAGTCGTCCACTGCCGTCGGCCAAGCCCCGTCCTCGGACCACCACGACAGGCTCTCTCCACCGGGCTCTCGCGTCTTACTCACTAGCTCAGCCACCTGGTTCCACAAGTCTTTGTTGACCGGTCTGTTGTTCTTGCTAGTGTAGTACTCCCGCCAGAGATCATACCAGTTCGTCCTTGGGCTACTCCAATCAATCCCTCCTTGCTGGCCACTGAAGAACATATCCCAGAACGCGAATGCATGTTCAACGGGGATTGCTCGTTGACCTTCCGGTTTCGCGTACTTGAAGGACCCTTTGTAGACCTGCTTGAAGTATGAGGTGTCGCTCGACAGCTTCTGAACAAGGCTCTTGATGTATGCTTTCTGACGGTCGAGCGTGTCGCACGGGTTCGAGGGTGTAGAGGCATTTGTCCAGCCGGTGACGAAACCCTCTCGGGAGAACTCGCCCATCGTAGGAGCGTCGAGGAGATCGAAGGCTACCACGAAAGACACGTCGTCTAGAGCGACGCCAATAGCTTCGAAGTACTTCATGACGCCCTCCATACCTATCGTGTCTGGTTCGCTTGCGGCATTTTCTCCCTGCGTCAGCCTAGGCCTCGCTTTGTGCAGGGCAATCTATTTACCTCTGTATGAATCGAATATCTTTCGGATGTTCTGTTGGGCCGCGCTTGGTCCGCTGTTCGAAGAACCTGCATAGTGCCTAGGAGTACAACGTTAGTAAATGCAGTCCACGCATATTGAGTTAGACTGTTTCAGCAAAACAACAGCTTAGGCCGGCCAGAGTCGTGTGCTCGTGAAGGAAAAGGCGTCATGAAACCCCTAAGTATCATGGTCGCATGACGAGTAGATGTGTCGCTCAGTGAGTGATCCACACATTCTGTTCCTGTCCTTGATCGTTCCAGAGTCGAGGACGTTGAGCTGGGTCGATGCGACAACAGTTCTTGTAGATGGTAGGTGACCATATAGTCACCCTTTTCTGCAAGAGAGCCGTGCTTCGGCGACTCTGGCTACAACCATGGGAAGATGCTGTCGCTTGTGGCACGAAAGACTGCTGAGAGGTCACAACTTCTTCTCAAAGACTCGAGCGTTCAGCTCGTCTGTTGACTGGCTGGTTGACCGATTCGATGTCGTGTTGATGCTAACAGCTTGTGTTCGAATCTTGAAAGCAAGGTGTACCCACCTCGTTTGTGCCTTCGCTTTCTTCGTTCTGATGGTAGTGGTGGTTGTCTCGGTAGAAGCCGCTTTGCGTTTCGGCATGATAAAGAGGACGATCGGAGTTATGAGAAGCGTAACGACAACAAGATACGGTGTGAGACTCCAAAAGAATGTCGTATAATGAGTATCCAGCGTGGGGACCATTGGAAGAGTCGACAGTCAAATAGTCCCAAGTGACTCTAATGCCAATGCCGAGCCTTGCAGCCTGTCACGTAGAAGGAAAGCGCGAGTCTGTTGAAGTGCAACTGAAAGGTGCGTTTCTTGTTCACCAGCTTCTTTTCGAGCACAAGGCAAAGATGTTAGATGTTCTGTAGCCGGCGGGAAGTTGTGGAAAGCCATGTACATAGTGCTCGATGAAAGGACTTTGAGGCCTCGATTGATCGCTTGGGGTTGCTGCAGTCGAAAAATAAAGAATAGTACTTACGCGTTCACAGCCCGTTCCAGGTCCCAGTCATGAGTCTTCAACAGCTGGTCAAGCTGGTCAATTTCAATCTATCTGATGTGGCATTGTCGACTTACTCGTGCAGCGACGCTCTCTTTGGCTTGCGTGAAACTGACAAACTGGCTTATTGCTGCTCGTTGAGCAGAATTGTAGGATGGCATCAGCAGTGCTAGGCAGCGCCGTCAGAGCTTTCGAGATTTGACGAGAAAGGCAAAGTACAGCACGAGTGTTGTAGACGCCGGTGAAATAGAGTTCTGTCAACTTCTGGTCAGTGCCCAAAACGAAGACTCGGAAGCTTCAATTGGCTCAGCCTACAGCGTCACGAAAGAAGGCCCGCAAAACACTGATGGCCGATGAGAGCAGAAGTCTGTATACAGGATCACCCTGTCACTACGTAGTTGCAAGGACAGGCTCGGTGGCAAACACCCAACGAAACATAGTCCATGATGGTCATCTCGAGCATGATCACGTGATCGATAGGTATCGCGCATCTCAAGTCTACTGATCTAGGGAGTTTATTGTATTGGTCCAGGTGGGCACATCTGCAAAGCGTCTGGCTCTTAGATCTGTCGAATAGCTTACTCCACCTGTGATGATATCGCAGCTTTTTTCACACCGTTCATGAACTTCCTGCCATATCATTCACTCATAGCTTCTCAGTGCAACTGCTCAAAGCATAGCGAAAAGCCTGGCTCGGGGTGGCGGATTCTGCTCCGGCAGGACCTCTCCCGGGTACGGCACTTGGCCATTCGACCCAGGCGGAACAATCCTATCATCTTGCATTGGATCGTTCTGCTTGTCGAACTGTCTCTTGCAGATCCATTGCCAATACTTGGACACAACGTACCAGCGATAGTTATCAGCATTTCTGAACGAATCTTCCTCATTGATGAGGACCAACTCTGCCGCGTGCGCGGGACCATAACCATCTGGAGGATTGTTGGGTCTCGTCTCTTCGGATGCACTCGGTCTGTAGTCGACAGGATAATTGTAGGATATCAAATTAAACTCTTGGTCGAAGTAGGAGCGATCGATAATAAGATCGTAGTCTTCTTGGTTCGCTGCAGTTCGTATCAGATAGCGCCAATGAAACATTTCGTGGAGACTGCAAAGGCGATATTAGTCTTTGTACCAAGATGTGCTCGTAGAACCATTGCTTACAGGTGGGCTCCTAGGCTGGTCATCAACCCGCTATCTGGCCAATCATCAGCATTAGCACACATTTGCATGCTGACATATTCACCTGCTGGACCCAGTCCTTGACACGTCCGGTCGGTCATGATCTGCTTCAATGAGGGATAATCAAAACCTCGCTTAGAGACTTCCGTAATAGCGGCATCGAGATCATCAGTGATAGCTTGTAGGTCATCTTGCTGAAGGGTGGTAGCAGTTACAACGACGTCGTTCTCGGGCACACCGAGCCGTAAGTCCTGACCAGCGACGATGGTGAGTTTTGGGTATTTTGGATTGACCCGTGGGGGACTTTGTGTGATGTCGCAGATAGGAGGGTTGTCGTAGCCTGCAATACTGCAAATCAACGCTAAATCCAACATCAGCTCGCTGAAGACGACCCACCAACGTCAAGACTTACAGCGGACGAAATCAGACTCGTCGCCGTCCTCCTCTCCGAAGTACCTTTGATACACTGCTTCGCTGGGATCGAATGTTGCACATGCAAGACCAGCCATTGTCAGCATGTCGTTGAACGCCTCGCCCAGTCGTCTTCGAATGTCCTCATGATCTTCTTCAGGAAACTCAGGATTACCCTCTTCAATCTTGAAGACGGGCATGTTAGGGTCGGGCGGGACGAAGACTTCTCGCTTCAGCGCGGCAGCCTCCTTTCTGTCTCGTGACAAGCCGCAAGACGGCTTCACACAAAGAGTGGCACCGAGGAACAGCTGGAACAGAGATAGTTGCATCTTGAAAAGTTGTACCGGGTCTGTGGTTATTCGATCGGAGCGGTGGGATTGCTGCACTCGAGAGCTGCTGCAACGCGGACTTTGTGACACTATGATAGCTTTGGCAGTGTGATATCCTGAGAATGTCGCAATGACGTTCTGAATGAGACAGCGCTACAAATCGAAACAACACAATCAGTGGCTGTGCCGGAGGCGTTGTCATGCGAAAAGAGCGAGTGGTCAACGAGAGGTAGATGGTTGGTACTCTTTCAAGAGTGAGCAGAAGATGCCTCCGGAGCGTCTGGCTTGGAAGTTGCGTCCATGTTGCAAACGCAAGGAAGGTGTCATCCTCTGTTTGCAAGCCTAAGAAACCTGCGAGTTGTGTCTGCTGTCAATATTCGTCCGTCACTTCTACCTGGAGACACTGCCAGTGCAGATGAGTTCATTCTGGGGCATCAACACCTTCACCATTCTTCGTCCCCTGATGGCTCCTTGATGTGTCGCCCTCGAAGCTTTCACGTAGCTCAAGCAAGTCTTCATCTTGCTGCCCAGACATCAGATTCTCCGCCTCTTGCGCCCCATGCCTTGTCTCTTCTAGTCCAACAGTTCCGCCTGGCTTCTCTGCTTCTTCTCTCCTTCCAATGACCACGTTTCCAGCTGCCAGCAAGCCAGCTCCTACCCACCATCCAAGGGGTAATTTCTCACCAAAGATCATAGCGCCGAGAATTGCAGTGATGAAAAAATTGCTCGAGACATTGACAATGCTCACACGGGTGGTAGAACTCGAGCGAGTCAGCGCAGCCGTGAATAATGCCCACATGGCAATATTGAACACAATGTTCAGCCCGAAGAATGTTCCCCGCAACCCGATATTCACATATTTATTGTCTTCAGCGAGCCCTAGTATGGCTGCAATGCCCGAGGCGAAGGTCGAGGTCAAAGCGGTTGTGGTCCTTGCACAGTGGTTAGCCCTTGTACCAAGAATCGTCAAGCAACAACCAACAGCTTTGCAAACACACCATTGATAGCTGCGCATGTGCCAGAAGCAACAGCGAGCACGATCCACAACGGTTGCCTCCTGATCCAGTCCATGCCGCCCCGTATTCCCGTACTCGGGGACGATTTCTTCTTTTGAACGTCTGGTCTCCGCGCTCTATCAAGCTTGCGGTTTCTCAACGCAGACATCGTGATCAATATCGAGTCAAGTCTTGACGGACACGGGCCTCGCTGGCGGCACCAGGGGAGCATGATCGACGCGCCTCAGGCCGTAAGGCATCATAGAGGAGTCATCATAGTACTCCTTTTCGACCTCGGGTCCCAGCAGTAGCACTCAACCCCAACTTGTAGACAGACAATACTGAATAGCGGTGATGTTGCTTGGGGTGTCGTGCTTTCAAGAGAATGCTAAGCAGCCCGCAGTTCATATGCACAATTCTCCTTTCCCTCAAATCGCTGCAGTAGTGCTAAGTTTTAGGTCGTAATATCTGGTTCAGCAAGAAATTCATGCTAATGCTGAATCACTGCGACTACGACAACTTGGTTGTAAGCTGACTTGCGTACTGTTGGCAAGCAACATGCAGGAAGTATTGCACACGCGAAAATGCTTCTACATTGGGGGCAGGTACCAAAGCCCTGAAGACCAAGTACGACAGCAGCACATAGCCTCCCCAACGCCCGCACTAATCTATACCACAGCCCGGTACTGATGCCGAAATCCTGACAGAGCAAATGTACGTCGAAGAGCTGAAGCCCGCTATGACCACCCAAAGCCACCCCATCATCTTCTGGCATGGCATGTGCCAAACGGGTGCGAGCTGGCTCACAACACCAGACGGTCGACCTGGCTGGGCCTCCTACTTCCTTGACCAAGGCTACACTGTCTACCTTATCGACACTCCCGAACGAGGAAGATCCGCCCATGCACCAGGATCAAGCAAGCTCATAACTATCACGCCCTCATATGTTCAAAACTACTGGACCGCCACATCCTCAAACGGTACCCTCTGGCCCCAAGCTCCCCTCCACACCCAATGGCCCGGCACCGGGAAACGTGACGACCCCACCTTCGAACTCTTCATGGCCAGCCAAATCCAAAGCAGAAACGACTACCTCGCCGCCGAACTCCTCGCTCAACGCCTGGGTGCCGAACTCTTGCACAAAACCGGTCCCGCAATCCTCTGTACGCACAGCCAAGGCGGCAGCCACGGCTGGCTAATCGCTGACGCAGTCCCGCATCTCGTCAAGGCAATGATAGCTCTCGAACCTGTCGGCCCACCCTTCGTCAACCGCGTCGCATCAGTTGTCAAGCGGCCCGATCCGAATGAGACGCGCCGACCGTACGGAATTACCATGGCGCCGATTACCTATCTGCCCCCGCTCACTACCTCTAATGATCTAAAAACAACCAAGAGACAACCGCCCACGGATGACCTCTGTGAAGTAATTCTGCAAGCTGATCCGCCTCGCCAACTGCCCAATCTCAGCAAGGTGCCTGTGCTGATAGTGACCAGTGAAGCAGGGTACCACGCTCACTACGACCATGCGACGGTGGCGTACCTCCGACAGGCCGGTGTGGACGTGACGTGGTTGGAACTGCCGAAGCTAGGGCTCAAGGGGAACGGGCATTTTATGTTCATGGAGAAGAATGGTGTGGAGATTGCGGAACATGTGAGGCGCTGGTTGGTCCATGGTGTTAAGGGACTGTGAGATGAGTGGGCTACGCCCAGAAGAGTACGGAGAGCGTCAGACTAGTCAAGTCGAGCCAACGATTTGAGGTCACCTCATTCTCAAATCTCCTTATTTGCCTGTTTGGTGCCCTAGACTTACGTTTAGCGTGGGCCTTGGCCGCTTCTGACCCCGTTGACGTCCATCAATATCTTCAGGGGTGGCCAGATAGGATGGCTCTGACTTGCCCCATTGACAATTATGGGTATAAAATCTACTGATCGGCGTCCTAACGGAGCAGCACGGAGAAAGCGACATGTGGACTGTTGGTAGATGAAGAATGGGTGGGATTGGCAGTTCTTCAAGTGTTCCGGCGACGGAGATATGTAGCGCAACTACTATCCATGGTTCGTGCTTGTACCTTCATGCTGAAAATGTGAAAATTCGAGCTCGGTTGCACTCTATCTGAAGGTCCTTTGGACTCGGACCTGTCTACTTCTTATTCGGCCAAGGGCTCGGCGATGGGAACATTCTGGTTGCGTGGGTGTCTTTTCACGTCCAGACCGCATACCTCTTCTACTGATCCTCGCCGTCCAGGTGGTACCAGATAGACCTTACCATCAACTCATAGCCAGGATGACATCTCATCTCCTTAAGAGCCGTCGACCTGATTCGAACCGTCACGCGTGGCAAGCCTTTCCCCATACGTTCGTAAGTCATGTTTCGTGTTGTGATTCATTAGAAGGTGGATTCATTCAACCTTCGCCTTCATCTGGAGCATCGCCGTTGAGGCTTGGGGCAGCGCTAGGCTCAGCGCTGGTTTCCCGTTCACCGCCCAGTTGTTTCTGAAGCCTGGCTTCCTCACGCTGGATCTGCAAGCGCTCGGTCTCTTTCCGCATTTGCTCAATGTTCCAGCGCTTTTGCTCGTCATCGTCGTCATCGTCATCATCGTCACTGTCTTCCTCGTCTGAGTCGGCGCGCCAGTTCCCGCTCTCGAAGAGGGCACGACCGGTGGCCTCCTTGGCCTTCCGTGCTGCCTCTTCTGCCTCTTTCTTGTCCAGACGATCCTTCTTCCATTTGGCGAAGGATTCAGGTGTGACAGGGGTGAGCGTTCCTGTGAGTTTGTGTCGTTCGGATTCTAGGAAGTCCTCCAGTGTTAGTGTGGACATTGGTGATTTGTCCATCAGGGCCTTTTCAGCTGCGCGCTGTTCTTTGGTCTTGATCACGAATCTGCAGAAGGTTAGTAAGCGGTCTCAGCGCGGAGATGGACTGTACATACCCTGGCGGTAACGAATGTTTATACATGCATTTGTCGCCTCCGTTCGGACAGGTCCAAAACCAGCCGTACTTGCCGTCCTCGATGGCCTGTATAAAGTACTTGCAGACCTTGTCTGTCGTCGTCTTGGGGTTACCGTGTTTGCTGAGCACCACCTTCCGAAGTTTCTCCTCGTCCCATTCCTCCATCTTATCCTTCTCTTTCTCTTCCTTCTCCTCTTGCCTCGCATCGTGGTACAAGTTGACCTTCTGGGTTTTCCTTCCCATTTCCAGATCGTGGCTGAATTTGCATTTCTTCCCCTTCTCGCATATTCCTTTCTTGTAGAACTCGCACACCACCGTCTTAGGATCAACCCCAAATGGCACTTTCTGTGTCTGTGCGGGCTTGAACAGTTCTGCGGCTTCAGCCTTTGCTGCCTCAGCTGCGGCTTTCTCCTTAGCTTTCTGTTCTTTGAGCGCTTCTTTCCGCTTGTCCTCTGCCGATTTATTGGACTTGGCTTGCGCTTCGAGCTGTTTAATTTGGTTCTGAGCCTTGCCACCTTTCTTGTTCTTCATGCCAAAGGTCTTGTCATCGACGGTCACCTTCTTTTTCGGCGCCTGATCCTTTGCTTTGGGAGGCATGCTGGGCGGTTAGTGCGGCGTCTGTTGAGAATGTTTCGTGTGGTTTTTGGTCGTTGCACGTTTCGCGATCTCGGTGTGGCTGTTGAGATCGAGCGGCTAAAGGCGCCGCTAGAAGAATGGACAGGTTGGAGGAGGTAAATGAGTGTGAGGGCGTTGGGTTTCAATGTGAATGGCAGCCTGGGAAGGAATTCACAAGTCAGAATTGTCGAAGCAAGCGAAGGTGGGCAAATTTGTTGCCTGAGGACGGATAATGTGGAGGAAATTCTGTAGACGTCATCGTCATTGGGTCATCGAGGCAGTCACTCGTGCTAGAAGTAGAGAGCAGTTGAAGCTCGCGTGTCAACGCGTCCGACGCTAAGTAAACAGCAACAGCTACCCACTCTTCAACCAAAGTCTTGGGAACGCTGTTTGGATCTCATCTCTCATCTGCCATAGCCCAGCAGGCCTGTTCCACCTTGAAGTCAGCCCTTCAGCAGCAAGCCACATTATCATGATCTCAGCATAACAAAGCACCCACGCCACCGTCCTCGAGAACACAGTAAATTGGAATCATCGAGATGACGTCCTCAGACTCGTCTACTTCTGGCATCCCGCCCTCTATGGGTCCTGGAGCGCGCCCTCTGCAACCAGGAGAAAGCCCAGATGGCCTCCTGCGCGAGATCTCAGATATCAGGTCTCACTACGACATTCACGTCGGCACCGACGCCGTCGAGCTTGGCTATGATCTGAAGGGACAGCAAAGACACTTCCGCTTGCCCTTCGAGAATATCCCAGTCGCAGGGTGGACCAAGTCACTCTGCTGGCAGGGCAATAACAGCGCCTACATAAGCGGTACCCTCATCATCGACATGATTCGGGCCTGCGAGAACGTAACCGGTAGGAGGGTTACACAAGAGGAGGCTGAGGGAATGGCATTCTATGGTTCCAGAAGGATCATGACAATGTATCTGGGTCAAGGTGCAGCCATAGGCCTGGGCATAGGCTCCGCATACTGGGGAAGGAAAGACTTCAAGTTTCCTTTCATGAAACCTAAACCCCTCGAAAGATACGACAGCTTCCCTATGCGTGTGATGCCCATATTGAAGGGCCAGGCCGCCAGATCAATGTGGCACATCACGAGAGCAAACATCTACATTGTCTTGTGGCTGTTCATCACCAACCCTTTGTTTAGAAGTGTGGCAGATACTCGTATGACTGTCGGTCTCTATGCAGATCGCCGCACCCACGACCTCACGCAAGCCATCAAGGGCAAGTTCGACAGGCTACGCTCCAACAGAGCCAGTGAGGCAGCCGAGAGGGCGCGGACCGGGCAGCTGCCCCAGCAAAGCACGTCGCCTCAGGACGAGGCCTCGCCCACAGCCTTTGATGATAGTCAGTCCTATGGCAGTCAGGATGGCTATGCTGCTGACGGCACATTCACCAACGGCAACACTGATACTGGTCTTATCAGCGACAGTGCCATGCAAAGGCGGCAGCCACAACAGGCTTCACCTAACTCGTGGAGCCAGGCTCAATCCCGAGCGTCGAGAGAAAGCTTCCAGCAGCCAGGACAGCAGGACAGCCAGTCATCCGACTTCTTCTTCGACGATGCATCGCCTACCGCCGGTAACGATTCAGACATGGGCGCTTCACAAAGCTATTCCAAGCAACAATCCGGAAGTGCTTGGGGTCGCCTGCGTCGCGGAGAGAACATTGGGCAATCAGGTAATCCTCAATCAGCGGCAAATGACAGATCATCCTACCAGGGTCAACCTCCAGACTTTGAGACAAAGAGTGACAGCTTTTCTTTCTCCAAGAGCGAAGAGGACAGGCGGTTGGCAAAGGATCAGGCCCAGAAAGACTTTGATGCCATGCTCGATCGGGAGCGACAAGAGGGCGGCAGTGGCGACTACATACGGGACATGCGAGCAACCGAAGCTGGGGAGGAGGCGAGCTCGGCCACAGATAACGCTTGGGCCCGTAGGAGGCGGGGCTGATGCAAGAGGTCATACAGTGGAATGCAAGGGCTTGCGCTGCCGAAGCTAAGATAAAATCGTGCCGAATCTAATGCCTTCAGTGTTTCGGTGTGCTATTGCAGCGGCGTTATTTAGGCAACAGCCCCTGATGCCGCAGGCTCGGAACATTTGTCCGATCGTCGACTTTTCAGCCCTTTATCGCATACCACGTTGTTCAAGCCGAGCTTATCGAGTCTGATACTACGGCTTTGCTGGTCACTCCGCACCACCGACACCGAACGGCAAACAAACGGCCTTCGTTGCCAACAGTGGTCCAATTCGCCGTTCAGCGCTACGTCACGTATAGCAATAGTGCGCTCGCTCATCTGCTCGAAGACACCCCGAAGAGTACTTCTTGAATCCCAAATATCTTCGACGTCGATCCGGCCATACCAACTCTTCATCAGACAGTTGGTATTCAACGAGCTCTCCGCATCGGTCTGGCCCTGCACTGTTGTTTCGAATATGGATGCGGCATGTGTCATCTGCTTCTGTTACGCTCATCCGAACCATCCATACGAGCCTTGCCTCTTGATGCCACTGGTGCGCATCGATGTTATCAGAGGTGGACAGCCCCCATCAAGCAAGAGTGGTCTCTCGTTTGCCATGCTTGACGAGTGTCACTGGGCCACGTGGACAAAATGGTATCACAAGGTAGTGGCGTTGCATGAGGGTTGCCAGAACGACAAATTAGGTTGAGAGTAGTTCATCAGGATCACCAAGTTTCTCTGAAAACGCTTGAAGAAAGACATCTTGTCGGCCGGGGAAATCGCCATAGGCATTTAACGACGCATTTATGTGAGCGACTTTGGGGCACAACGATGGTCGGACACGCACATGTCACCGGGGCGATGGGATAACTTCAAGCACGTTTCGTGCAAGCTTTGACAAGGACTTTGACCTGGGTAGCGACATAATCAAATGCTATCTACACATTGTATAAGCACCACTTTCAGGACGCACGGGCGAAAGGTGCTCACGACTACGCCATGGCAGTCTGAGCGAGCTCTCAACTATCAAGCTCTCCACCTGAAATCAGGGTGCTTCCAGTCCAGGTCCTGAACTTGCTTCTGACTCATTCGCTCTAGGTAGTGATAGCGAGCACCCTCCTGAGAGAGAAGATCACGTTTCTTATTGTCAGCTTTCATCCAAATGCCTAGCATGACCGTGATCAACAATATAGTGAAGTTGGCAGCGAGATTGAGGCCGTTGCCAATGTGATAATTGGGCCCATCAAAAGGCAGATACGACCACTGAGAAGCATGTTAGTCGCTCGTTCTCCACCTTTCTCCGAAAAGCTTCACTCACTGTTGATATCAACCCACCCACGTTACCGAACATGACAGTCGTGCCAATGGCTGCTGAGCGCGCAGTGTCCGACACCACGTTAGCTGAACTCTGAGACTGAGTCAGGGCGCCAAAGGCGAAGGCTCCGGCTGTAACGAGGAATGTTGCGATGTACCGTGCTGTACTGTTCGTGGTTGCAAGGAACATGATGTATGCTGGTATGACCAGCGCCGTGCCAATCTGCATAAAGACGTTACGTCGGTCGAAGCGCCAGCTCGCATAGCCGATGCCAAGCACAACGAAAGATCCGAAGATATAAGGTGGTACTGTAAGCAGCTGTTGACGAACAACAGTGGCATCAGGATAGATCGTCCTGATGATCGTCGGACAGAAGAAAGCTATACCTTGAACGGTGATGTTGATGAGCAAAAGGATCATTGACGTTGCAAGCACAACAGGGTTGAACATGCCGCGAAGAGTCTTTGGTCCATTGAGCTTATCAACAACTTCTGTGGTGCCGACGCGCTCAGACAGAATTCGATCAACGGCGAGCTGTTTCTCTTCTGCGTTGAGCCACCGAGCAGTCTCGGGACGGTCCGTCAAGGTGAAGAAGGCGACGAGAGACAGACCAATAGTGATGATGCCTAAAGCAAAACAGTTAAATGCCACTGCGGTGCAGGTATCGATGTTTTGAGCTTACCTTCAATGGCAAAGATCATCTCCCATCTCTCAGTACCTGCAAATTGGTCCAAGGTCAGGATGGCCGAAGCCAATACGCCGCCAAAGGCACCTGCAAACGGGCCCATAACGATATAAATGCACAGACGAAAGACCAGTTCGCTGCGTCTATACCATCTGCTCATATAGTATGTGACACCAGGTAGGATTCCAGCTTCCAAAGCTCCAAGCAGGAACCTGACGCCACATGCGGCGCTCATGGTCCGAACAAAAGCAAAACAAACAGTGGCAACGCCGAACCCTACCGACAGAGCAGGAAGATACCAGCCGGGACCGATCCACTTGCATGCCATGTTCGATGGAATCTCGAAGATGATGTAGGAGATGTAGAAAATGGACAAGACCGTGTTGAAGTCATAACCTTTGAGTCCGAGCTCATCCTCGAATCCTGCCAGTCGAGCATTGCCGATGTTGGTACGGTCGATGAAGCCTGGTTCAAGGTCAGTACTTTAGTTGAAGGGTGTCCTTGTCTGCATCCTCATATGTTTGCGGCGCCTTGGGGACTGAACTTACAGCAGAGGTAAAGGATAGCAACAGTAGGAACAGTGTATAGGTCAATCTTGCGGCGCAGGCGAGCTTCTGCTGCTGGATCTGCAGACAACCTGGACTGTTCTCTTTTGCTAAGTCAGATATCTCTAGGGGAACATGTAGGATTGAGCATACACTTGTCTCCTTGTAGTCTCGGTACTCTCTGAGGATATGTCCTCACAGAGAATGGTAGTCGTCCCTTCTAGCTTGTTCTCCATCGTGCTGGCTTTGCGATGGAAATAAGTTTGAGCTGCTTACAGATCTAGCTCAGGCGCAATCGACATGATCTGAACGCTCTGGACGTGGGAGTAAGGGGCATGACTTATACTAGTAGCACCGCTGACGGGGTCCGGGGTACCTCAAGTTTCGCTAGAAGTATGGAAACGTCCCGCTTGGCGCCAAGTCGCCAAGAGACCCCATGGGGATGAGATCGGGTCAGCATTTCCCGATTGGCTTCTGTTCCGTCCGACGAACCCGACGAACCTCAGCGGAAGAGAGTCAGTCCGGTACCAGCCAGTAAAGCAAACCTATCAAGTCGACGATCAAACAGAGCCAACTGCAGAACATTCGCTACCAAGTATATCTTCCAGGGGCCCCCTGCATCTAGGTCTCGAGCAGTCGGGGGGCTTTTTCAATCATTGGCTTCCCATGTGCTTTTTAAGCGACAACAGAGCGCGCCTGATTTCGTCCATTGATGATTTGACACCTCGTGAGTTCGTTCAGATGCAACGAATAGTAGACATATCTTCAGTGGATAGTGGCCATTCGATTCATCGCTATCTGCATAGGCATACTGGAAATAAGCCACACGAAGCAGGCGAGCTTCACATGGTATTGCCTGTCCAGCAGAAAAAGCCGTCCCCGAAATAGTCGTTGTAGTTGTGCTGACCAAGAAAACTGCTTGCAGCTTGAGCTACGTAGTGCGTAGGATCGAAGATTGCTCCCGATGTAGAATACTGGGATGTCGAGAGCCCGCTCGTGTTGCCCGGCGAGAGGTTCGGACCAGCATCTAACAAATTCAGTCAGCATACACGTGATGGGTAGAGTCTCAAAGTTTCGGGAAATACTTACTAATCTGGTCGAAGAGTTGAAGAAACCTTACTAATACTTGGTGTGCTTTGCGAGTCATGATACTGCTTCTTCGCACAGTCAACATGTTCTTAAGGCTTTCTTCGAGTAGTGTGCGGACTTCATTTGTTGAAACCCCAAGTTGGACAAAGAACATGGAGTGGTTGTGACAGAAGAGTAGCAGGCCGAATAAGTGCATGCTTATGGTGAGACCTGTTTGTTATCAGCAGCTGTGATCACACATGACATATTTCTTAGCTTACACGTATAGTTACATAGCCACCAAGCGTTGTTTTGATCGAGGAAAGAGTGACCTCTAGCTAGTGTGTAAGACATAACCTGATGCAGGTCGCGTAAGGCACCAAATTCATGTCTGACGATAGGGACAGCGTGTTCCAAGAGACTAGTCCAGTCATTCGATGCTCGGCTGTCCATGGTCTCCCTCATGATGGCCAGAAGAGCAGGTGCATTCAGAAGCAGGACGGCACGGTAGTAGTGAATTGAGAGGACGAAGCGGAAGCGCTCGATATCATTCGAAGCCGTTTCAGCATTCAATTCAGCACCGGCCATAATGCGACAGCCCGTATTGACCCCTCGGCGCCATTCTTCGAGTCGCCACTGGAATGTTGTCCTTGTGCTGATCAAAGCTTCTGCGCCGATAGGTTCGCAGGTATCAATATTATCGTGATACAATTGATGCAAGATCGATGCCATAATCTCATAGAGAGATGTGAGCCGATCGTGGTGATCATGGCTTTGAGCGAGATGGAACTGAGCGCCTGAAAGATTGTGTGTTGCATTTTCGACAACGTGTGGTTTTGGTGTGCGAACATATTGAGCGGGTATCAAACAGGGCCGGCCCAGACAAAGGCACAAGATTCTGTCCTGTGTGACCAGGCTATACCACAGACGTAGGCGAAGGTCCTTCTCTTGCTGCCCAAACTGGTGATACGCTAACGGTGACTGTAGTCCCAACTGGAAAGCTGTCTTGACAGCTAAAGCATGGTAGGTCCAGCTCGTTACCGACATCTGATGATTTTGCTGATAATGCACGGTGAGCATCAGAGCTTGGATAAGGTCAAGGCTTGCTCCTCGCAACCTGCCACTACTCAGGTAGCCTATAGCCTCCTTGTAGAACTCGGCTGACCCCCTCGGGTCCGATGAGCTGGTCGCTAGAGCGTATATCATTGCCAGAAGCGCTCGTTTCACACCGACCTGTCTTTTGTCCCACTGGTGTTCCTTTCTGAGATCTGAGAGTATTGTTGTTTTGCTCAGAAAAGGTGTCATCTGTCCGATGCCCATAAAGTAATACTCTACAAGGTGAGCTGCTTCCGTGTGTGGAAGAGGACCAGGCCCTCGTGTGCTTTCAATCTCACATGCTGCAGTAATAGTCACATCGCCCAAGGATTCAATGCTTGGTGGTGACAAGACGCCTGTTTTATGCATAGACCACTGGGTTGACGAGAGAGTCAGGGTTCGCGCGAACAGATCAGATAGAGCTCGAAAAAATGCGTGGTTGGACGACGGCCCAAAATATCCAACGTCAGACTCGACCTCTTCAAATGTCTCGGTGGCCAAAAGGTCCACGTTTGTTTCTTCCTCAGACTCAGGAGCCGAGCGCTGATGAAGCAGTGGTTCTTTGTTCGATGCTGGCGGCGAAAACGGGATGGTAGGAGCGCTGGCAGGAGAAATTTGCGCTTCCACAGATTCACCTTGCGTAGATTCTGAAGAACCTGTATTTAGCCTCGCCTCCAACTCTCGTACTTTGTTCACTAGTTGAGCTCGGCTACTACGGAGTGTTACTTTTTGTCCTCTTTGTGGACGTCTAACGTACGTTGAAGGGGCCCGCCTGGGGCTGTCATCATGTGAAACCTCTTGATAGTTGCACTCTATACTCATTTGCTGGCAATGCGAACAAACTGGGCGTTGACCGTCACACTGGAGCATTAGCATCTACTTCTAGCATGTTCGCTTGCTCAAAAGCTTACCCGTGACTTTCTACGTCGACACGTCGTGCAGGCCAGTGAGGTTCTTCTTCGCTTCCTCAAATTCGTTGAAGTGTCCGTCGAGGCTGAGAGAGCCCCAGCTTCTGAGAATTGTTGACTGTCTGCTGCATGACGAGACATGCTCGTGTACACTATTTGCGCGCAGTATCGTCAGAGCAAAGGTGGATATGCGCATTAAACGTGATGGGGCATTTCACTGGATTCCGCCTTTCTCGTCTCAGCAGCAGAATACGATGAGGCCTTTTCAATCTGCTAGGGCATCTGCGGTCGGTCGGAATAATATCTGTGCATCATGATCAGAACCTCTTCTGCTAATTGCCAATGAAACAGCCAAAGGCGTCGATCAACACAAGCGTATCTATGAAATCGAGAGTATCAACATGTCTGCAGCGCTCTATCTGCGTTGAACAGGGCACTGAGGACCTACCGCTACATGGATCCTACCTCACGTCGACAAGAGGACTGCTAGTATGCAGTGAGCCAGATGCAAGAAACATTTGAACGTGGAAACTGAGATGCGGGATGGACTCCACATCCAGTCTCTGGGCCTAGAACTTACCTAGCTCCAAAAAACGCTAGCCGAAATTTAGTCCCAGCTTATTCGTAACAATCCTTTGCACTTCACAGTTTACTGGCCTCTTCCTCGTCGATGATTGGAATGGCGCCGTCAAGGAAACACAAGATGACTGTCCAGGCACGAAAGCAGCAGGTGGAGCGGTGAGTGCCGGTCGAAAAGTTGTTAGCGAAGCCTGCCACATCTGATCGGGCAGTCGGCAACATGGCGTCTATCGGGAAGGGAGAGTGATATCGGGTGGCCTCAACCCGATTGGTCGAACTCTTGCCCCCGGATCGTCAAGTTGTTGCGGACAGGCTCCTGTCTGGCCCGGTGCACCTCCAACATCCAAGATACAAATGGCTCTTACGCCGCGGGTCTTGATCTGGCCATGATGGCAATCCATCCTTTCTGCTCGACAACGTACACCCACGATGACTCTGCTCAAGACCCTGTTCGCAAACGCTGGTGTTGTAGCGCCTTCGCTGCTCATTATCGGGTTCGTCATCTATGTCGTGTATCAGTGTTACTTCCACCCGTTAGCCAAGTACCCGGGACCTTTTCTGGCCAAGATTACCGACTTGTGGCAATTCCATCAGTTTATGACCTTAAAGCAACCTTACACGCTCACCGAGCTTCATGAGAGATATGGCCCTTTCGTTCGTTACGGCCCGGATAAGCTGAGCACCACTTGCGAGAGCGCTGTCACCCTCATCTACCAGAAAGGCGGCCGTCATATGCCAAAAACAGAATTCTACGACGCGTATGGAGCAACCCATCCGAATGTATTCGGCATGCGTGACGAACAGCTTCATTCGATAAGGAGGAGACACATGTCGCATTCATTCTCAATCAGTTCTGTCAAGGACATGGAACAGTACCTGGACAGCAACATTTCCCTGTTGAAGGAGAAATTGACACATTACGCTACAACAGGCGAGCCGTTTGACCTCAAGAAAGCATTCCATTACTACATGATTGATGTGCTTGGGGAGCTTGCCTTCAGCCAGAGTTTCGGCATCCAGCTGACTGATGACGAATCACTTGTTCCGCCGGTGAAGGAGCACAGTCTGCTGGCGGCAGTGACTGGCTCGTGGCCTGCAATGACCTTTACTTTGAAGCGATGGCTCCCTCTCGTTCCTTACAAGCCATTGCAGGATTTGTTCAGAGGCCGACATGCTTGCGCCAAACTTGCTTCAGAATGCGTCCAAAGACGGCTCCGTGATCTTTCCCACATGAAGGATGACGAAGGCGCTATCAAGAACCAGCGCAAAGACATTCTGACAAGTTTGATCTTCGCCAAGCATCCCGACACTGGGGAGCGACTTACCCAGATGGACTTGGAAACAGAGGCATTCGGTTTCATCATCGCTGGAACACATACTACATCTGCAACTACAACACTTCTCTTCTGGCAGCTGCTACGCAATCCCAGTGTCCTTTCACAGCTCGTATCGGAGATCGACAACAGTTTGCCTCCGCTAGAACCAGACCAGCAGGCTCATTCAATCACAACGCTTGAATCGTCCCTACCATACCTTCGCGACTGTATGAAAGAAAACTTTCGTATAAATGCCGTGTTCACCATGCCTTTAGCTCGGCGCGTCACAGCAGAAGAGGGTATCGTCGTTGATGGGGAACACATACCTCAGGGCACCTCGATTGCGATATGCAATCATGCTTTCCACCATAACCCTGCAGTTTGGGGAGCGGACCATGCAACGTTCCGACCGGCTCGCTGGGCTGAGCCCTCCATCAATGCAAAGTCAAGATTACTGATGCATTTCGGGCTGGGCGGCAGGCAATGCATCGGCAAGACAATCGCGACCACAAACATCTACAAGCTGACGTCTGCCTTGTTGCAAGAATTTGAGTTTGAGATGGTGGCTGATGATGCTGTTCAATCGGCTGACGCAGAGAAATCTCCTAAAGGTGGCAACAATGATGTGCCCGAGATGATTAGTGTTGGCATCAGTGACTTGGAAGCGCCATTGATAGTGAAGTGCCGAAAAAGGAGCGCTAAAGCATAAAAGCATTACTATCAGGCAGTGATTGGGTTTCGAGTACAGCTCGTAGGATTGTTTATGTTCAAAACGCAATTATGTAGTAAATTGTCTGAGCCAAATCCAAGATATATCTCAACACAGGGAGACTGCTCATAACCTTTTTGATGATGGCCATCTCTTCATCCAACTCAGCCACACAATCGACCGCAGCCACACCAGGGGAACTTGATGACTCATGCTAGCCATTGTCGTACCCATGCTGGGCGCATACTGTGTCAGGAAGGTCGCCACAGCCTTTCACAACTGTAGTCATTAGCTCGGGGTAAGAGTATTCCAGGACCAAGTTGGCCCGCAGTCATTCCACCAGGCTTGAACCTTCTCGTGCCAACTTGCCTTCGTGTCTCTCAACTGTCAAAGCCTGACTAGCGTGCTCCAGGATTCCGCCATCACGACGCTGGGTGTCATCATCGAAATGCAGTAGCACTGAAAGACGGAAAGCTTGTGCGCAAGGTGTACGCAGTGAAGACAAGTAGTGAATTTTTGCTATGATGCGCGCCGTATGCCATGGCCGCTCAACCCAGATTGAACTCATCTGCACCCGCGCCCATCATCTTGTTCTTGTTCCTAACCATCTCTCTCATTTTCTGTGCAGCTGCTTCGGCATCACCTGTATCGTCAATGTCCGCTGCTGTCTTCTCTCGCTTGCTGATGCCCAAGGGCTCATGGTTGCTGTTGCCAGTGGGAACGACATCGGGGACTGCTCGCTTTCTGCCTTCGTTCGCCTTCGGCCTACTCTCGGTCTTGTTGCCTTTGCCTCTCAGCCCTTGCACATTGACCTTGCCAGGCGGATCACGCAATCCGAATGACTTGGCAAGATGGCCAAGATGAAGCTCCTTGATGTCGAACCACTTTCTCTCGCTCGCTATGTGCGTGGCATAAGCTCTGATGTGGCTTTGAAACGCATTCTTTGCCATCTCTTTGATCTTAGCATCGCCAAGGACAAACCGCTCAACGTTGAGCTGGAATTCAGTTGCCAATGTTTCGTGATCCGTGCCCTGCTCCTTCTTTCCCACTAAGCCGGTTGATGACATGAAGCCCTTTTTGAGCACATCACTCACGGAAGTAGCTGTGACGTTATTGGTTGTGGCCTCGGCGTTTTGCTTGTATGAGTGCTTCAGTACTTGTATGTACCCTTCTTCACTGCCCGGGAGGAGGAAGATGGTGGCTCGACCATCACGACCTAAACGAGCTGTCCGACCGATCCTATGAAGATGATCGTCCTTTGAAAAAGCAGGATCGTATTCAATGACCAGATCAAGGTTGGGCAGATCGAGGCCCCGGGAGGCGACATCTGTTGCAAGGAGAAGAGATGCTGTCGTTGACTTGGCGAAGGATTTGATGATAGCAGTCCGTGTTTGTTGAGGCAGCGAGCCATGAATCTTGTACACGTCAAGTGGGTTGTTCGAACTCGACAGAATTGGCGAGGGAGATAGTGCGTCGACCAGAGAAGGATCCTTCTTTGTGGCTGGGGCAGCGGTGTTGACAGCATCTTCCGAGCCGGCATCGGCAGTGTCTTCGAGAGGTCTCGTCAATACCTTGTGATGGAAGTCGACCGAGTCTGCGCAGGAGAAGAAGACGATGGCTTTCATAACACTGCCCTTTCTAGCGAATGTCCTCTTGAGTAAAGCTGTCAAGGTCACCAGGCGCAACTTGGTAGCACAGATGATATAGCTCTGCTTCAACTGTGCCGGTGCCAAAAAAGCGTCGTCCTTGCCATCCTCCGCCTCGCCTTCTCCTTTCTCTCCCTTTACTAGCACGGCGTCGTTCAAAGCAACATTACCCAGTTTCTCAACATTGCTCTTCAGTGTGGCCGAGCAAAGGATTGTGATCCTCTTTTCTGGCAGACCAGGGATATCAGCGTGTTTTCTTTTCTTGCCATCCAAAGCCTTGACTATCTTGGTGATGTCCTCCTCGAAGCCAAGATCCATCAGCCTGTCGCCTTCGTCTAGTACCAGATAGCGCACCTTGCTTACATCCAGTACCTCGGTGTTCTCCAAATGGTCGACCAATCTTCCTGGTGTAGCAACAAGGATGTTCAACCCTTTTCTCAGTCTTGCTTTCTCGCTCTTCTTCTTTTCGCCTCCAATCACCGTGCCAGCAACTATGTAGTGTGCACAGCCTAGAAGCTTCTCGAGGACGACGGCAATCTGCTTGCAAAGTTCTCTGGTAGGCGCAAGGACGATGGCGAAAAGGCCAGACTCTCTTCCCATGTTTTGCTTCTCCTGTTCAGCCATGTTGACAAGTCGTTGGACAATGGGCAGGAGGTATGCCAGTGTCTTTCCCGAACCGGTCTCGGACTGTACAAAGACGTCTGCATCCTCCTTTGTGAGCTGCGATACTGCGGCTTTCTGGATGCCTGTTGGAGTTTTGAAGTCCATCTTGGTTAGTAGGTATGCTGCGACCGACGCTGACAAGCCAAGCGAGGTGAACGTATCGATGCCATCTGGGAGAGGGGCGTTAGAAGGCTTGACCGCCTCTTGCGGTTCTTCTGCTGCTGGGTTCTCTTCTTCGACCGTCTTCGCGTCTGGGTTGTAGCTGAACAATGACGAGATGACTTCTCTGTTGCCTGGCTGGCCCTTGAAGTTTGCATCTTTCAGATGGGCCGGCCTGCTTTCTCTCCTCCTGTGCTCTCGCGCCTGGGGGTCGTCGTCGTGGAACCGCTTATGTCGTTTCGCAGGCGGCTGTCCTGGCGGCTGAGCATCGTCATGTTTTGGAGCTCGATACTTTGTTGCACGCTCAAAAGCCTGGCTGCGGCCACCGGTGCCCAACCTCTCGTCGCGAGCGTGCTTTGCGGCCTTGGTCAATCTCGATCGCTCCCGCCATGAACCGCCCTTGAACTTCGGGGTGCCGACACCAGGCGTAGCAGCCTCGCCAGCTGCGAAATTGAGCATCATCCCATCGTCTGCCATAGTGTCGTGGTCTGCGTCATGCGCAGGATGTGAGATGAATTGGGAATCAACTGCGAAAGGGCATGCGCGCTGCCAGCCATATTTTCTAGTCATTCTTGGAGGCCAGGCATTCATGTCGGAAAATTCAGGCTCCAAGCAGCGGGAGTCAGACTTGAGGTGGAGCTGCCAGAGACTTCAAGTTGTGCGCCGCGGCACCTAAACATGGACTTAGTCTGGAACTAAGCAGTAAGTACCTAGCTACTTGGGCATTCGAGTTCTGAGCCTCCCGGCATAACCATGCATATCCTCGTTTTGCACCGCTTTGAGGCGGCCACTGGCAGGCAGCAATGATTCAGCTGAAGGTGACGTTGGTCTGTCTCATTATTCGCGTCCTTCAAGCATAAGACAAGCCATGAGCCTATTGCTGAACATGCGCGCAGCAGCAAAGTTATGGAGAATCAACGACAGCCTACTTCCACGGTCCCAGGTGCAGCCGCCTACGAACGTCTGTAGCACGTCTCTTCGACCATCCTCTACTCGCCGGTTCACCTCCTCGTCGCGTCCTTCCTCCGAGCCCTTTCCTACCTTTCGCGATGTACCCGCCTTGCGCTCACTCCGCCGCCTGCTCTTCCAAGATCCGGCACGCAGTGTCGGCTTCGTCCCAACCATGGGCGCTCTGCATGACGGCCACTTGTCTCTAGTCCGCCATGCGCTAGCCGAGAACACCGACGTCTTTGTGTCCATTTACGTCAACCCAACCCAATTCGGCGTGAATGAGGATCTTGACAAGTACCCCAAGACCTGGGATGCCGACATGGCGAAATTGGTTGAACTGAGAAAAGAATTTCAAGACAAGTCCAAAGCAGGCCTCGCCGGAGAGATCGCAGGTATTTTTGCCCCGGTCACGAGGGTCATGTATCCTGTTCTGCCGCCCAGCTCGGAGATCAACGGTGATGGGAGCTTTGTCACCGTCACACCTATGGGCAAGTGGCTTGAGGGTGCAAGCAGGCCTGTCTTCTTTCGCGGTGTTGCGACGGTCTGCACCAAGCTGTTCAACATCGTTCAGCCGGATCGCGTTTACTTTGGTCAGAAGGATATACAGCAGACCGTACTGATCAAGAGGATGGTAAAGGATTTCCACATTCCGACTGAGGTGAGGGTGATACCCACGACTAGGGAAGCGGACGGACTAGCCATGAGCAGTAGGAATGTATTTTTGGGCGAGAGGAGGAGGAAGGATGTTTCTGTGCTGAGCAGAGCATTATTGGCTGCGCAGCATGCCTGGGATCAAGGCCAGACTTCTGCTGGGTCGCTCCGGCAGTCTGCTTTCAACGTGTTTGATGCCAGCCTGGAAAAGGTGGAGGGCGTGTACTCTGGCTGCCAAAAGATCGAAGTTGACTACATCGCCTTGACCAGATCCCACGATATGGCCTCCATTCTTGACACAGAGTCCATCGATCCAGCCGAGGGCGCCATTCTGAGCGCAGCCATCAAGGTACACCCTGTATCGAACCCTGAGACGGCCGAAGAGCGCAATCAAATACCCGTCCGATTGATAGATAATGTGATCTTGGAGCCAAGAAGATGAAGCTCAGTAGACATCCCACAACGAGATCTTGCCATCCTTGGATCCAGCCACAATCCAGTGCGTATTGTGAACCTTTGCGTCCCTTTCTTGCTTCATTCTGTCCATGACGTTGCCCTTCACAAGTTCTTCCTCATTCTGGCCAGCAATCTCTAGCAGCACATCCGCAAAAGCAACAGCATAACAACCCTCTTGGTGCCATTGGAGTATCGCCAGCTCTTTCAGGGTCTTTGCTGAATAGACACGCACATTCTTGTCCCATCCCGCCGTTGAAAATACGCGACCATCGGATCGGACCTTCAGATCCTGCTGACCGGCGTGCTTTGTGTTGACGGCCTTCTCGGCTTCCACTACACCCATCTTCGTGTTGGGGATCGTGAATTTTGCAACCACTGCATCTGCAGAACTCGTAATAAAGCCCTCGGCGCTTTTCAAGAGGTCCAAGGACAACACAGGCTGCTTGTGCGGTCTCGCGGTCATCATCTTCTCCCAGATCCAGACAGGCATGACGTTCTGCTCTTTCTTGGCATAGACCGCGACTGATCCGTCTTCGTAGCCAATTGCGATGTTGAGCCTGTTCATTCCCTTGTTCTGGAATATGCGAAGTGCCATGACCATGCCTGCGTTCGCTTCCTTGCCACCCTGTAATTTGCTGACTCGTCGTTCGCTCGGAAGGTGGAAAACATCGACGCCGCCTTGATCCAAGCCATTGGGGGCTGCTAGGAGAAGAGCCTTGGTCGTTGGGGTCCTCTCAGCCTCGCTCTCCACCGTTCCAGCTGTTGAAAGTTGGACTTGTGGCTGTGTTTGCTGGTCAGAATCCTGACAAATCGCAAAGGCGCAGAAGTTGAGCGCGTTGACGTCCATGCTGTGCACCAACCACGGCTGCCTGGTCTCGTCATCTTTCTTTGCATCAGCCGGCAGCACCTTACTCAGCCCTTCCATGTCCGTATCGCTTACCTGCCAGATTCTCAATTTGTGGTCCCGTCCATGCGTGATCAGCCTCGTTTCCTCCCAGTCCTTGATCCCCATCACACCTCCGTCATGAGCTTTCCATGCTGCTACAGGTCGTCGGGTAGTGAGGCGCCATACGACAACCCAGCCTTCATTATCTCCACTAGCAAAGAAATGATTATGTCTAAAGAAATGAAGGGCATGGATTGACGCGGTATGGCCGCGAAAGATGTAGGAGGGGGTAGGCGGAGTGGGAGAGGATGAGAGTGGCATTATTGCAGTAAGGCTGTCGGACAAATGACTACCTAGTATCTAGTCGAGTGCTCATAGACTCCAATCGATACTCAGGCAACAATGTGATTGCGGTGGTACCGAGCCAAAACGCGTCCAGTCCTAGACGAGCTTTCCGTTATCGAGGAATCTCTTACACGGGATGTAGGTGTTGTCCTGAGTCAGCCGCATGAGACGAGAAGTGCCCAAGTCACCATCTGAAGGCAGAAAGAAGGCGCTACTCGCACACACCTCTCTATCTCTGTTGCACCTCCAGTGCGGCTGTAGAGAAGATCTCGGTTCGCCACAAGGAACTCTTGCGGATAGGACCTCTTCACGTAGAATGTTTGAACGTGGTCACGACCCGCTAAAACCAGCCTGAACATAGACATAGCACGCCTCGCAAAAAATCCAGTGGTTAGTTTCACCTCACTTTTCTAGCAGGTAAGTTGCGAGGATAAAACCAACGTGATGAGACTAGCAAAAACATAATCATGCCCACTACTGGAATCGAACCAGTGATCTTCTCATGTCACAAGTAAGAGCCTTACGAGTGAGACGCATTACCACTGTGCCAAGCGGGCGGGTAAGATTTGATATTGGCAAATCTGTGCGTGGATTCGAAGCTTAAATGCCGACAGTTTGAAATATGTAATGAACGTTTTTGTGCGCGAGTCATCCCGAGGTCCCGCCTCAAAATCGGTATGAGTAAAGGAGCTCAGGAGAGAAGAAGTGTACAAAGTGTTCCTGCTCGGACACAGAGATACGATAAAGAGGACGAAGCAGTTATCTGTCCCGCCCAACAGGACTCCGACTAGCATTGCGGCTCTTCCGGCCCCCGATCCCGTCAAAGCGTTCTCTGCTCTCCGTCCTCACAAGCAAACCTCTTCTGTCCATTACATCTGGTGTAAGTCTGCCTGCTGCCACTGAAGGCATCCCCTGCTTTTTCCAACTCGGCGGGCTTGTGTACCCGGCCCCGAGCTTGTCTTCATGCTCCTCTTCGTCACTGTCCATACCACCAAGCTCGAACTCGCTTGGATCGTACAGTCGCGTATGCCCATCTTCCAGCTCGCGGTCGTAGCCTTTGGAACCAGTCCTTCTTCCCAAAAGACGATTGATTTTGGAAAGCATAGAAGACGAGTTTGTCTTTCGTGACATTGACGACGTACTTCGGTTCGCTGCTCGCCGCCTCCGTAGATAGAAAAAGCCGATGAGCATGATGAGTACGAAAAAAAGGAAGCCAGGTATGCGATGTGGCGAATCACTTGACAGGATCGTATCTGCGATCTTCCCAGTCAGAGTCTGATCCGGCACACTCAAACTTCCAGGTTGCAATCGCCCGCCACCCGGTAGCTGAAAGTCAGTAGGAACCAACACGCCCGGCTGATTGCTTCCAAAACCAACAGGCGGCGCGTTCTCCTCGGCCGGGGGAACGTCAGCCGAAGCATAGAGCAGCATTTTGCCCATGGTCCAAGAGATTTCCGTGCTCTTGATTTTGTTCACTGCCTGGAACGGCTCAAGATATCCTTTCTCCTTGCCCGCCTTGATTACCTCTTTCGTGCCGTTGAGTCCTGTCTTCGCCTGATCTTCCAGCCCCACTCGTGGCACACCAATTCCGTCATGTAGAATATTGATCAGCCAGCTCGCCTTGAAACACACCTCATATGCAGTCTCCTCGTCAACCTTCTTCCCATATACCTTATCATCGATGTCCGCCTCAATTCTTTCCCATTCCTGACTGCAGAACTCAGATACGCGCTTCTGATATGTGCCAAAGTCATAGCTCTTGTCTTTGTGTGCCATCTCGAAGATTTCATGCGTGGTATGCCAGTATTCCGATATTCCAACAAAATGGTTCACATCGAAGTCGATTGCTGGGACATGCTGACCGTTGATCAGGCACGGCTCGTCGAGGCAAGGCTTGTTTTTCTCCAAGAGTGGAAAGGTACGTCTCAAGCATTCATCGAACTGACCAGTGCCGAGGAGGTACTGGTGGGTTGGGTCGGATGCACTTACGAGCTTGCCGTCAAGTGTCAGTCTGGCGCCGTGAGGAAGACAAGGGTCTGGAATCTCGGCGAGGTCCTCGACTGCGTACTCATCTAGAAGTTTACTGACGTAGCGTTTGCGTGCTTCATTCACGCCGAAGCCGAGCCAAGTGGTGATGAACACCCTGTAGTCCTGCGCTTGGCCATCGACTGTACGTAGACGCATCAGAGTGAGGTCATTTGCGTGTTTCTCTATCTCTGTGGCGTTGGGTGCAAATGCAATCTGTGCCGACGCGCCACCCAGGTCAAGGAAGCCATAGGTATGGTGGTTGTTGCCATGATCATGTTCGGAAGGGGAATCGAAGCCGCCGAGGAGATAATTTGCTGCCAGCCAGCCATAGAGACCTTCGGTTTCGCCAGGGATGACCTGGATATGGAGATCGCAGTCTGGCAAGAAGAAATCTGTTTCGGTCTTCAGGTAGGAGCATATTGAAGCGAGGACGTTCTGCCGTTGCTGGTCCGGCAGCAGTCGCATGCCAGCCGTGGCAAGGAGGAAGATGGGTGTGTTTGGCACCGCAGCCTTGGGGACGTGGCCAAGGGCATGGCTGATGAGGTCTTTCAGATGGTCTGATCCGACAAGCTCGGGCGTTTCGCCGAATGTTGAGACGCCAGGATGCACCTTCTTGGTCCATTTGTCCTTTGTTTCGATCTCTGGCAGCTTTTGTGCTAGCGAGTCGTGTTCCCTTGCCAAACTGTTCTTCAGCCAGCGGTAGACATACACTCTTGTACCTGATGAGCCAGCATCAAGCACGACGCCATAATTATACTTGTCGGCTTTGCCCATTATTATCGTATAACCATTACTTCAACAGACTCCTCCAATTCCGTGGTCGCAAGAGAGTAGGGCCGCTGATAACGAGTGACTTTGCGAGGGGTGACGACCAGATGATCGACTCGTGGGTGGTGTTGGTGGCTATCGAGTAGTTTCTAGCCGTGTGATCGAAGATGAGGGGGCGATGCAGCAGGACTGCCAGAGGACAAGGAACAATGTTGAGGTGGGACGACGGGCGTGATCTCGAACTTTGGCGGCTTCAGTGACTGAAATAGGGTCCACTAATCGTGGCTAGAGTGCGCCATCGTGCATCGGTTCCGGAGGCTTGTATTGAACCAAGATGGGGAAGGTCTCGCCTACCTGCTAGCCAGACCAGAGGTGGCTGCTGCCGATCTCCGCCTGCCTCGGCTCACCCACTAAAGAGCACCTGCTGCAGCTGAGATTCAAGTTGTTGATGCCAGAATGCAGCACATGGCAACTTTATGTGTTCATCCAGGCCCTCACGATAGGTGTTCCAACAATCGCCCTATGTCTCAAACACTGATCACATAGACGACGAGGAGGCGTCGCGACCGCAAAATGGACACGACTTCTAATCTCCAGATAAACTCGCTGCTGCGCGAGGCAGAGCAGTCGCCAGATGTACACAATGGCACGACCGAGCAGACGCTCCTCCAACCATTCGCTCGATTCCGCCAGAATCCTCTCGACTTCTCTCGCGAGCTATACCTTTTCGTTCGAGGAGTTGATTGGAGGTCATACGACAAACAGATTGGCCAGCCAGTCTTCTACTCTGGCTACACCGCAAAGATCAAGAACACGGTCATGGCCTCGCCCTTGCTACGAAAGAAGCTCAACGAGCTTGTGGAGGAGAGACTGAGCAGAGAGGTGGATGAACAGCTGCTTGACGGCAGCAGTGTCAACGACAAGTCGTGGAGAAGAGCCGAGGTCACATCAAGCCTGGAAGAATACGCTGGGTTGATGGTGGACAAGATGATGTGCAAGATGGAGAGCAAATTTCAGATCAGGACCGCCTTCTACATGTGCACCCAATTGCTCACTCGCGTCTACAGCGGAGTTCACGTCTCTCAGCAAGAGGTGGAAAGGCTACGCGAGGTCGCGACAAAGGCGGCTGCACAGAAGAAGCCAATCGTCTTTCTTCCTCGACATACCAGTCACATCGACTACGTGGCATTGCAGTTGATATGTTACAGGCTCGGCATTACACTGCCAGTCGTGGTGGCAGGAGAGAACCTCAACTTCCCCGTCGTTGGCCCGTTTCTTCAGCACAGAGGAGCTATGTGGATCAGAAGAAGCTTCGACGGCGATGCCCTTTACAGGACCCTGGTTCAAGCATATCTAGACAGCATGCTGCAGCAGGGGTACAACTTGGAATGCTTCATTGAGGGCGGGAGGTCAAGGACAGGAAAGCTGCTGCAGCCCAAGTTTGGCTTTCTCGGTTTCCTGCTCGATTCAGTGCTATCTGGTCGAACCGAAGACGCCTACATCTGCCCTGTGTCGATGCAATACGACAAGGTGATTGAGGTTGACTCCTACGTGACGGAGATGCTAGGGAAGCCGAAGCAGAAGGAGAATTTGACAGACTTCTTATCCTCATCCTCAATACTCGGCATGAACATGGGTCGGGTCGATTGCCGCTTCCACGAACCTTGGTCCTTACGAGAATTCATTGATGCACAGCTGGCCCGAACAAATGCTGTGGCAGTGGCTGAGGACGGCATAGACAAAACTAAACCGGAACTCCGAATCCGCCTGCTTCGGACGCTTGGGTACAAAGTTCTCGCCGACATCAATGATGTCTCCGTAGTGATGCCGACGGCACTCGTTGGTACCGTCCTCCTGACGCTTCGGGGACGTGGTGTTGGTAGGAGCGAGCTGGCGCGGCGGGTCGAGTGGCTTTGCGACCGGATTGTGGCAAATGGAGGCAACGTCGCCGACTTTCATGGCATGCCAACGCTTGAGGTGGTTGATCGTGCTCTGGCTGTGCTTGGATCGAAGTTGGTGGGCACGATAGATGGTTTGGCGGAGGAGACATACTACGCCGTCGATCGCTTCCAATTATCCTTCTACCGCAACGCGACTATACACCTCTTCATCTCAGAAGCACTCATTGCAGTCTCATTGTACACGAAGGTCAAGCAAGGCGGTGGAAGGCAAGCAGAGCAGATCCCGGAGAAAGACCTAGCGGAGCAAGTGGCTTTCATGTCACAGCTTACACGGGGCGAATTCATCTTTCGAACAGGCCAAGGCCTAGAGCATAACTTCAGAGAAGCATTAGATGGTCTAGTCAAGAACGACGTGTTGGAACTCACTTACGGTGACGACAGAATAATCGGTCTCGCGCAGGCCGAGCGACAAAGTGGGAGGGAAAACTTCGATTTCTATTGCTTTCTCATCTGGCCCTTTATCGACGCAGCATGGCTAGGAGCTGTATCTCTACTGTGTCTTGTACCTACCCCGGGCTCAGCGACCCAATGGATTGACATGAAGAGAGCACAGGCTGTTGCTCAGACGTTTGGCCGAACGCTGTACCATCAAGGCGACCTGTCATATTTTGAAGCCATCAATACCGAGGCAATCAAGAATGCTTACAGCAGGTTCCAGGAAGAAGGTATCATTCGTGTAGCCAAGGGGGCAGGTAAGGGCGGGTTGTCCGTGCAAATTGCTCCTGACTGGATGCCGGAGAGACATGGCGAAACGGGCATGTTGCAACCCACGGGACGGCTTTGGGATTTCACCGACAAGATCTCTCAGCATCGACGTGAAGGCAAGAATCGTAGAGACGGCGCGACAGTGTCAAAGAGGGTGCTAAAGTTAGCATCGAAATTGAACGAAGATCTGTTCACTGAGATTGAAGAGAATTCTGATGACGAGAGTCCTGCCCACGTGAGGAGGAGTCAAATGCGAAGGTCGAGACTCTAGATGGCCAGCAAGAGTTGTCTGGCAATATACACAATATTACACACCATTTCTATCCACCAGCCTTCGCCACCACAATACCATCTTCCCGACTGGGTACCGCCACGTCGTCAACAATGGTCCCTCGCGGCTAAGCAGATGCTTGTCTCACTGTCATCGCTGGCTACATACGCAATCGACATCATCATGTCAAATAGACGAAGGCCGCCCAAAGTGAGACATCACGAGACCGATGCGTTGAGAAAGATAGTCGAGTCTGGCTACCACGTCCGCAAGACGACCACTATGTGTTCTTTGGCTAAGCATCAAGAGCTGTGCTTGCGTGGCTCAGTCGCCGGTAACAAGCAGCGAAAGTATGTCGGCTTAAAGCTGCAAGCTTGCGCAAGGACTGTCATTTGGCAAAGTCACCGAGCCAGCGAATGGCAGTGCACTGAGAAACACGTGCGACCTCTACCGATAACGAACTTGCGCAGGGCAAGCTTGATGATGTCGTCGAGGGTGACGCGATTGTACAGCAACTCTTGCCGCGGAGATTCAAGCACACACGACATGCAGTATGAGTTGCTTACTTTCTGTCTCCCTTTCAGCATCTCGTCTTCTTGTCCAGGCGAACTCCGAAACCAAAATCAATCCCACCGAGCTACAAGGCCGGACCTCATACCAGGTAGTGCCTCAGGAGGGTACAACCTGCGGAGGACTCCGGATAAGCTTCGAATGTTCTTTTCGTCGATGATGGGAAACAACAGCGCCGTTGACGCTCATACCTGAATACCTCAACCTCGATCACATTTGCATGATCGTTCGTCACCCATTCATCGCATGCAGGAAACATGCTATGGTAGCAATGGCAGGAGGCTTATCTTACTTTGTACCTATCACCAAATTCCACCCCACAATGTGCCGGTCTTGATCTCCAGTAACAGGCAGAGATAGCTACACTGTTGACTCGCAACTCCAGGAAGTTCACTACGGCTATGTAATGCAAACGTTCAGAAACTATTCTTGTAAATTGGTCCTTGTTTAAATCTACTTTGCCTGTCCATGAATTTTTGTACGGATTACTCGTAGTATCTGTCGCGCGAAGATCGCCTCCTTCTGTGGTGAACAAGCATGGACTATAAAATAGCACGACGTGGCTGTGGATCTACCAAACCCCTAGTCTTTACAGCATCAACTTCAATCTCTCCTCGTACTCCTCTTCTATCACAAATCTCACGTTACGATGCTTGTAGCCTACTGCTTATCTCATAGCAGCCTCATGTTTGCTCTGGCAAGAATGCCTCCCGTGGCTTCCATGCCCTCCGTTGTACGCCTGCCTCTTCACCTTGCTAAGCTGGATGCTTCTCTTAGTCATGCTCGTCGGCATGGGCAAACTGTCAAAACTAGTCGCGTATGTGGCAACGGCATGCGCGATAAGTTTGGTGTTAAATAGGAATGCGTCGAGTGCTAGGTTGAAGATATTGTCGCCTGCCTCATGGTAGTTGTAGTCATATGCAAGGTCCTCCTCTCCACCCCAGATGTCTTGACCTTCGTCACTTTTTGGTTCCTCGGCGCCAGTGAAGATGCCGCCGGCGGGGATACCCACGTCAAGGAATGGTCCATAGTCTGATCGTCCGTCAAAGGCCGTCGCGTTGTAGGTCTTTCCGGCAGCGGTGTAGTAGTCCTCGAAGAGCGTTTCAATCTCAGCGCTGCCAGTTGGGCCTGTCAAGTTGAAGGCAGACCCGTCACCGTCGTAGATGAGGTAAGCGTAGTTTGGGGATGCAATCATGTCGAAGTTGAGGTATGCGCGGACTTTGGCGAGCTCTTCACTCGACTGGTTCAGCTGTGCTACATAATACGTGCTTCCGAGCAAGCCGTACTCCTCTGCGCTCCAGAAGAGGAAACGCACTGCATTGTTGACCGTAAAGTTGGTCAGCCCGATCGCGACATTCATAATGCCAATGGTACCACTCCCGTCATCATTGATGCCCGGCCCAGCCTCAACCGAGTCGGTGTGCGCGCCGAGCGCGAGAACGTTCTCGTGATCGCCGGCTTTAGTCTCGGCGATTACATTGTAGGTCGTCCGGTTTTCGAGAATTGAATTTACTTCAAGGACGGCATTGGCGGTGCCATTCTGAACTGCAGAGATGAGAGCTTCACCCGTTGCCAGGCTTGTGCCCACGGTAGGGACGTAGTCGCCTGTGCCGCCTAGTGTTCCGGCAAGGGGGCCCTCGACATTGTTGTAGATGACCGCCGCCGCTGCACCGGCAGCCGCGGCGTTGGTGGCCTTGAGCGCAAAGGTGCATTCACCTCGAGAGACGAGCGCGATGTTCCCCTCAACCTCGGCTGGATAGTCGGCCGGATCACAACCAAAATTATCGACCAGGACGAGAGAACCTTCAACATTCCCGCTGGGTGTATACGTTAACAGCGACTGGTTGGTGGCTGCACCGTTGACGGTGAGAGTGCTGTTACCGCCCGAGTACAATTCAACGAATGGCTGGATGGAGACATCGTAATACCCAGTTTCCTCGAGGACTTCGGCGATGAAGTTGACAGTGTCGTTGTGGGCTTGGCCGCCGAAGACTCGATTTCGGGCAGGATAGGCGTAGGCGAAGTCTTGCAGTTGTTGTGAGCCAGAGACGAGCTCATCGAGTGAGACAAGGGATTGGAGGGCCTCAGAGGTGACAAGATCCTGAGCATTAGCACATGCCGCGCAGCTGAATGCGGCAGCGAGGTGAGTGGTCTTCATGGTGATAGTTGATAGGGCGTAAGAACTTTGAAAGAGAAGAAAAGCTCTTTGGCGCGATCATGACTTTGTATATAAGCTCACACACCTCTCCCTTATGCTCACCTACCTGGGGTCAGCAATTGAGAACTACCGTGACCATTACAAGCACAATGCGGTACCCCAGATCACCCCGCCCAATCGTAATAGCTATCAAGATAAGTGATCAAGTGAGCTCCGTGCGACACCTTACTCAGTTAGGCGGGTGGTAAAGTCTTGGGTAACATGAGCGGCATAGATGACCTTTACAGGTCAAGGTACGCTGGTAGATAGGCATGGCCACCGACTTTTGATTGGCGTGAAACATGCGAGAGGCAGGCACAGCCAGACTTGAGCAGGAACAAGCTGTAGTGGACGTGCAATGATGAAGCAAGTTAGCGGAGTGCCCAGCCACTAAACCGTCTCTGTTGCTTGGCAGGAAGTGGCGCGAGACCACTCGCCGTCGATCTCCGCTTGATGCCTGGGATGAGCTTCGCTTCGCTTCGAAATAATCAGTAATGCGTTTCGATCGGTGCCTCTGTCGAAAGATGAACGCACGCTGAGGATTGTGACATTAAAACGATGCGCTTGCCTTGGGATCGAAAATGGCAAAGACCGCGCGCCTTATTCCGTTCACATGTTGTTTAGAAGTGGGATAATCGTGTTCTGGACCTGCAAGGGTATTTACCAGATACGTTATCGAGGACACAGCGCCGCCGTAGGTAGAACTGATATCTCAGGTGCGAGACCTCACGCCCGTGAGAGCAACGTGATGGGCGCGACAGTTGAGGTTACAGTCAAAAAGCGCTCGAGTGTCGGCCACGCTGCTCTCCCGCATCGTGTACCTGAATGCCTCGAAATCGACTAACATCTTCACAACAAAAAAGGGTTCAGATTGCCGATCCACTATTCACGCATTCAACGCTTTCACCTGCCTCGACTACACCGTCCAGATCCATCTCTCGACATGTTTGAGGAAGACGAATGCAATCCGCTTTCGAACATCGCCGCATTCAATCAATCTGTTAGCATGACTCTGATTTCCGATTCTCGCCTTCTACGGGACTGCCCGTTTCCACTTTTGACGTAGGCGCCATCAACTTGAAGCCGAATCAAGCTCGCGTAAAGAGCCACAGCTTTCAAGCATGGTACGGAGAGCATTGGAAGCGTCGACAGACTGAATGAGCTCTACGCTCGACACATCTTCAGAGACCATTTATGTCCTATCTGGACAAGCTGCTATAATGACGCTACATACAACTTACAGTTCATCTTCTCGAACTAGCACATCTCTGTTCAAGTGTTCCTTTGAAATTGAAGGGATTCCTGATAGATGCAGGGCCAACTCCAAATCACCACACAAACTCTTCAAGACATGCTCCACGCCAGCTTGTCCGCCTAGCGCCATGCCATAGATGAACTGTCTTCCGGTCAAACACATCTTGGCGCCCAGTGCCAGCGCTTTCGCAATATCAGCACCACTTCGAATGCCTGAATCGAAGAACACGTCAAGCTTGTCGCCTACCGCTTCCGCAATTCTCGGCAGTACACCCAACGAACTGTTTCCGCCGTCGACCTGCCTACCGGCATGGTTACTCACAACTATGCCCTGAACACCCGCCTCAACCGCTTTCTTCGCATCTGCAACACTCTGGATACCTTTCAGCACGATCGGGCCGTCCCAGTGCTTCTGCAGAAATTTGATGTCTTCCCAGGAGTGACTGAAGCCAGGAAATATTGTCCGGGTCCACTCCGCGGCGGCAGCATGCATGTTGTCTTCAACCTCTTGGTTGTGCTTGGACTTGAAGCGTGAACGGAAGACAGGGTCTGTAAAGCCGGGAGCTACTCCGATCTTGTCCGAACGGAGGAATGGATTGTATCTATACGCATGAGAATAGTAAATACAGGGAGGGAAACACGTACCCATTATCCATGTCTGATGGCCGCCAGCCAAGCACAAATGTGTCCAACGTCACAAAGAGCGCAGTGAAACCCGCGGCTTTGGCACGTTTGAGCAATGAAGCTGTGATGTCGTCATTTTCGTTCGAGGGCCAATACAGCTGATACCACCTTATGCCATCACCGTTTGCCTTTGCGACATCCTCAATTGAAGTGCTACTTGCGGTGGACATAATGTATGGCACGTTCTCTTGCAAAGCCGCTGCCGCACTAGCGACTTCACCATCCGGATTGACGATGCGTTGAACGCCTACAGGAGCGACCGCAATAGGGAAAGGACATTCATGACCCAGTACTCTCGTCGAGAGATCGGGAAATTTGCCGTTGGTATTGACCAAGCGCCGAGGAACAATGGACCATTTCTCGAATGCTGCACGATTCTTCCTCTCAGTCTCGCCAGTACCGGCATTGCCTATGACATAGCCTCTGGTGTCAGCAGACATCCGCTGAGAGGCAAGTTCTTCCCATTCCAGCGGCTTGAAGGTGAATGGCGGTTTTTCATAGCGTAGTCCTTTTTGGTATACATCATTCTCGTAGGCGACTGGATCTGGATCTGGGTGGGACTTTAGATTCGGTCGGATGACCGTGTTGTGTTGGTCTGTCGACATGTTCACTTGGCGTTAGATGTAAGAAAGTATCTTGGGTCTTATGTGTGTTCAGTCGTGCGCGTTAGGATATAAGTTATCTCGAAGCCATAAATACCTAGGCGATCGGATTTGCCGGGTTGACATGACGCATTCAACAACAACGTTGTCTGTACGTCATTACGACTGACGGGAACAATCGGGGAGACAGAATACACGCCTCACCCTAAGCGCATAGCTATCGCTACAATGGTCCGCGGGCACGATTGATAGGAGGATTAGTCGTTCAAAGGGGTTCATTATAGCGCAGCCAAGGCGGCTGCCAGGAGTGGCCGAGGGACCTATCACGCTATCGAAAGCTTTTCACTTCTTCTTTGAACCACGCCTTAAGCTCATAATGCGGAGTGCTTGACCTGTTAAACCGGTGACTTTAGTTCATGCTTGTTAGCTAAACGCAGGACCTGAACCCATCCGTTATCACCCGAGTCGAAATACTGACTAACCCGGTCAACCTCTGATCCTCTAGTGAGTGGACTTTGCCTCGTCGCTAATACGTCTGGTGGTTATTGGCTTGCCGGAACTTTACGACAAATCAGCGCACAATTAGTGAGGTACGGATCAGGCCCATCTGTAATTTGCTAATATTCTTAGCGTGCTGACGACGTACCCGTTCGATCTACCCGTATAGCGTACGCGTTATCTATCTCAACCATGTTATAGATGATTGAGAACTCAACAATCTTCCGTTGAGCACATTTCGTAGTCATCCAACCTGAATTGACAAGCAGACCAAGACCGGCAGCGATTAAGATGAGGAAGCTGTGCTTGTAAGAGTCATCAGCGCTAGAGACAGCGCTAAATGTTGCTGTAGGCGTGAAGGTTGAGGTTTGTGCAGCGATTCCGGATATCAAAGCAGGAATAGCCGCAGACGATGCAGATTCAAATGCTTCGACGCCCTCACCGTCTGGTTAGTCGAGGCTGTAATCAAATCCATAAGCATCGTCATCGTTCTCTGGGTTCAAGGTCTCATCAATGAGGTTTGCAACATCATTCTTAAGCAGAATGTTAGGGGTGAAAACTCGGCCATTATTTACGTATAATGCGCTATCATCTTCGTCAACCGTAATGTCGAGACCGTTTGTGTAATCAGTCTGAGCAAGGGTATTCAGTGTGTCACTATCGGATAGGTTGACAGAATGATCAACACCGTCAACCAATGCATGGAAGGCAATAGTGGTCTCGAGTTGAGTAGAATCTAGGTTTTGCAGAGCACTCCCGACGCCGACGAAAGCTTGGTCGCGAGGAACGAACAGAGTAACCTGGTCAGCGGCAGTGATGTCCGAAGCCAAGTCCGTTCTTTCAAGTGCTCCGTAGAAGTACAAGAAACCCATTTCGTATGCGGTCATAACCGCATCGTTGGGAGGCAACGGCACACTGTTGATGGTTTGGACCACACCATTGTCGTAGGTGATGTCGTGTGTAAGATACTAGAAAAGAGTTCCAAGTGGATACAGGACTCAAACCTACAGAAGCTACGACTTCTAAAACTCTCTTGTTCCGAGAAAACACAGCCGCGCCATTGTCATCTGTCGTGTACGGATTGACGACAAGACCATCGCCTTGCTGTCGAATAGAACGAGCCTGGGTATGCGAGCCAATAGTAGGTAGTGTGAGCGGCGCCAGGAACGACGTGGTACAAGAGAATGTTCATGAAGTCTTCACTGATGACCACGGTATTATCGTCGTCATCACTAGAGGTGACCAAGTCGGGGTATGCCTCTAGCGCAGCTTGGGATGTTTCGTTCGTAGGTGCGAAGATGGTGGCCTCACCCGAGCCGTTGATGGTGTCGAGAAGGTTTGCACCAGTTACATACTCGGTGAATGAAGATAGTTGATCAGATCGGCCTGCTAGTACGGACTCGAGCGTTTCCGCCGAGGCTGTCGCAGCAATGGCCGAGGGTAGTAGTGCTTTTGTATACATGATGATGGCGCAAAAGGGGACGTTTCTCAGTGTCGAATAGCTGTGGTATATGCAAGAGATCGAGCGGTGTAGTTGGGTCCACGGGTCGCTTTATACTGTTCGTCGGACCAGGCACACCTTTCCTCATGATACAATGGGTTTGTCTGCTCTCGGCAGCTCATGCCCGTTAAGCTACGCTAGCATGACCATCGACCGCGTCGGCTGCACGAATTAGATACACAGTCATCGTTCTGGCTACCAGGGCGAGAGCCTCCATCCCCGCTCAATCTAGGATGAGCTGAGCAGAGATCGTTACTGCATTGAGATCCTCCTCCCTCTGGCCTTCGATAGACTCCGAGGCAGGCCTTCCCCTCGCGTCATGGTGCAAGTCTGGGTGCACAAGAAGCTTTGGTAAAGACTGTCGAGTAGCTTCGAGGGAGGCTATGTAGGTAGACTTAGCCGCACCAAGTAGTCAGTACTAGACCGCGATGTGTACGAAGATCGTGCAATGCTAGGGTAAACACAGTCATGGAAGGAGCACTGTCTCCCTGATTCCGGGAAAAACGAGCATTCGCCAAGCATCTTTTGGCTCCTGCATATGCTTAGCATTGGGACATCGAAAGGTTCAACGATAAGCTGGCTTGGCGTAAGCGGAAGCTACGGAATACATGCATAAACCGGTGCGATTACTAAGTTTCTCTGAACGACAGTCCCTGCTCATGCTTTAAGAGTTTCTAACGACTTGTGCGAGTGGGAACCAATGATCTCAAGTTACCTGATATCTGAATGCCGATAGTGTAAGGTCAGACCCTAAGCCATGTTGCTAATGGGGCTATTACAAGAAATGATTGCTGCCTTACAGAGAGCGTCTTAGACAACCAGGGACTGTCCGGGGTCTATAAAGTGTCTACCTGGTCATCTGCGTGTTTTGTCTAACGACCTCTAACGGCTGAATCTGTTGCACCTATATAGCCAACTAACCCTCTGCCATCGAATAAAATCGGTCGACCATTGTATGCTGAGATCAGGAACACCGCTAGAATGTCAGAACACTCCCATCCATCGGAAAAGCAGCTCACAATTGTTACAAAAAGCGATTCGCCGTATTGCGCCATATGGCCTGACTGCTGGAATCTCGCATGTATACAGTCAATGTAACAAGCTTGCCCAGCTTACCAGATCAGAATTTCTAGCACGGGTTGGAGCATTGCTCATAGGTTTCGAATCTTGATCAGCGTCGTCCTCTGCTCTGGTTAGTTTCCGTAAAGTAATGAACTCAACTGGTTAGCCGACTTCAGCAGCAAATGTCAATACTCTCATCACGCTCTTCAAACTGTTCAGCTCATTGTCGAGGTAGACGAGTCAGGTTGAGGTCGCTTGCAAGAACAAGGTATTGTACACACTATAAAGAGCCACAACACAAGAACCCGCATCAGACCACTAATGAGCGAGCAACGATGGTTGAAGGACATCTACGCAAGATGTATGAAATCAACCAAGGATTATTGTATTAAGCTAACTAGAAGTGAAGGTCATTTGAGGCTGCTTTGATAGCCGATAATGCCAAGCATTCACGTAATACTATCGATGCAGCATTGCTACGTAGGCTCTACTTATCGCTCTTGAACTACATTACGAACTTCTCAATCGATTGAAAATCAGCAACACGCTGCACTAGCCCGAAATGACTTGCAGACTAAAACTTGAAGACCTGAAGTGTTAAAGGCTGCGCTGAGTCTTATGGATCTCGTAGCATTATTATCGCCAGTTATACGCGAGATAGATGTTGATATCCTGCGCCTCTTCTTATCTTCACGAGACGTTTCTAAAACCAAAGTAGAACCTTGTTCTAGCCCGTCTCGTAGGCGATGTTTAGTCCGCACGTCCGCCGTAGACATATGCTATAAGCTGTATCAGTAGTGCAACGCACCTCAACTAGCCTAGAGCTGCCAGGCCAAAGATCTTGTGAATATGCACCCTAGGATACCTGGAGCACGACTTGCTACGAAGATAACGCGTAACCCTTGCTAGAGAGGAAAAGGAATGCTATAGATGTAGCAATCTCGCGATATCGCGTATTAGGATTAATTATACATATTTCTTAGTGTTGCAAGTAGATGCTCTTCTAACGTTCTATTACAATACTTTCTCACTCGTAATGCAGAATGCAGGGAGTTTGTGTATGGATCGCTAGACGATGGCTATCTCAAAATGGCCTAATCTTGCTGCTCACTGCTTATGCATGTGAATCTCAATCTATCACGGCTACCGCATAGCGGCCGTCGGCCATCGCGTCCGACCTTTCTAGACCGACAGGCATCGGATACATCTCGGCTCAGTTTAGCTTAACGGTTGCATACGCGTTTCGATGTGCAAGATCAGATGCCGTGGAGCTTTGCGTCTTGTATGATGGGCTTGTCCTACTTTCGCTCGTCGTTTCCCTCCTAGATTTCAGATCACTTCAGGCCCACTGTTAAGCAATGGCGGCTCGCGATGACTGAACGCGTGCGTCCGTTGTAAACACTTCCTTCGTGCCGTGGCTGTGGAAAACCGGACCAGGAGAACCACGTTGGCCAAGGAAGTCCGACAGCCGGTGGCCGGTCCCGCAGCTGTTCCGGCTTCTCTGCAGGATTTGAAGTTAAGCTTGGTGCACCTGATAGATCTCTACGCTTCCGATCGCACCGGTTCTTGCTCGGTACCCACGTCGTTAGGCTGAGTTCGTAATGTATCGCCACTCTTGCCATGGCGATTGGGGAATGCTTGCACGAGAATTTCTCTCAGCTTTCATATATCAGGTCTAGGCGCGTGGGCTGGGCGATCTGCTCGAGCATTTCAGTGAGGGCGAAAAAAGCTTATATCTGTTGCTCACGTTATGTGGACACCACGGTATCACATGCGCTCACTCTGGTATGGCACTCTCCTGTAGCATCGATATCTGCTGATCCAATACATCAGGTCTTGCTTATTGTCGGTCGGGCTCAAGAAACATCTTACATACGCCAGCAGTCTAACAATGTGAACTACTTGCAATGACGTCTATGCGTTCTCAACCGTGGGTGGCGCCTACAGCATTCTTTGAAGTCGAATGTAATCTGCGACTGAGGTCACAAGCCTTGCAAGAATCCCCACCGCCACCTCACGCCTTCGTCACGCCAAATTGCGGCGTCTGTACCATGCCAGTCTCCGCATAGTACATCTCCCAATGCTGTACCAATCTCTTCATCACCTCCGTCTCGGTCTCGGACACATCATGTAACTCGCCTGGGTCCTTCACCACGTTGTACAACTCCCAGTCCTCCTTACCCCGAGGCTTATGTATCCACACAGCCTTCCAAGGGCCCTCTCGGATCGCTCGCTGGCCAAAAAGCTCCCAACCATGAACATGTGTCTCCTCTCCATGTACCGTCTCAGACTTAGATGAGAGATGCGGTGCCCATGATTTGCCCCGTGGCAGAACAACATCACGTCCGCGGAACTTTTTGCCTGGGTGAGAAATCTTGGCAAGGTCAAGAATGGTGGGGAGGACGTCCATGACAGTTGTGAAGCTATGTGTTATCTCGGACGACTTGTTCTGAAAGGGTGGGTACCGAATGAGACATGGACATCGAATGCCGCCTTCTGTGATCCAGCATTTCAGGCCGCGCGATGGTGCTGTTGCCGCTGATGCCCAACGCGCACCGTACCAAACAAACGATGAAGGCTCTCCGATATTCTCTAAAGAATTGTCGTAGTATTTCTCAATGATGCTGCCCATCGTGTCTGGACCTCCCATAAGCTGTCCCCATGTCAGCTTGGAAAACACAACTCAGGATACAACGTACCGGTAGTGCTTCAAGAGCAGCGCCTTCAGCACCGTTGTCGGACATGAAGAGCACAAAGGTGTTATCGAGCTCGCCAGTCTTTTCCAGATAGTCAACGACACGACCAACATGAGTATCTATCAACTCGACCATAGCGGCAAACACTTCCATCTTTTTTGCTGAGATCGCTCTCTCTTCTGCAGTCATGTCTTTCCATTCCGCGCCAAGGATGCCTGTCGGAGGTGCATGCTCAACGTCCTCTGCAACAAGCCCTAGCTTTTTCAATCGTTGCAGTCGTTCTTGTGTAAGGACATCTGGACCTTCGTCGTACTTTCCTTTGTACTTCTGAACAATCTCTTTGGGAGCTTGAAGTGGCCAATGAGGTGCAGTGAACGGAAGGTAAGCAAAGAAAGGGTCTTCCTTCTCCTCGCCTGATCTGTCTTCAAGGAAGCCCAACAACCGGTCTGTAAACGACGCTGTGGAGTAAAAGTCCTTCGGTAGATCCTTTCTCATGTCGATAAAGTCATCACCTTCCATCCAATGCGATGCAGTTTTAAGGCAAGGAATGGGCCACTCTCCATCGTCGAGCTGAGGCTCATAGGCATGATGATTTCCTGAGCCGGGTAAAAATGTGAAGTTCTTGTTAAACCCCCGGGAGCACGGCGCTAGCTCCTTGGTTAAACCAAGATGCCATTTACCTGATAAGATGGTGTTGTACCCGGCATCCTGCAAGATTTCCGACAGCGCTGCTACTCTCCAGTTAAGGTAGCCTTCATATCCTGCTTTGCCCTTGAAATAGTCACCGAAAGCACGCATATGCTCCGCCATCTGTCCGAGACCCGCGATGTGGTTGTCCGTACCAGAAAGCAACATCGACCTGGTAGGAGAGCAGGCAGAAGCGGTGTGGAAGGAGGTCATCCGTATGCCATCCTTTGCCAATCGCTCGAGGTTGGGAGTATTGATCTCGCCACCATAGGGACTGATATCGCTGAAACCCAGATCATCTGCGACGATGATCAAAAAGTTCGGTCTTTTACCAGATGCTGCCATTTCGACCAAGACTCGTGCCCGGTTGGTGAGCTGAGGACTTCACTGTGCAGGAAATCAGTGGCTAGTACAGATGTCGAAGGCAGCGCTTGTTCAGGAAGGTTGTTTTCGCAACATCAGTGATGTCTTAGAATCGTGCACACCCAACCTACGAGGCCGTTTCAGACAACAACGTGGGTCGGATTTCTGCCGGTACCCTACACAACCATGGTCGGCCATGTGGACGTTCTGCCCCATGTGGGAGATCGTCTTCCAACCAGTCGTGTGGGATTACGTACCCACTGTGGAACCGGCAAGAGCTCATCGCATGTCGATTCCGATAGCAGCCCCGACAGCCGTTCCGACAGCCATGCATTCTACCTCCGTGCCGTTGCGCAACGGTACACCTATGGCCAGACCCAACCCCATGGGGTAATGGAGCATGGGTGGCAACCGGTTGATCAGTCTGGTTTGGACACCTGAAAGATACAAAGATAGCTAGCAGGCATCTCTTCCCACTGACCTTCTCATCTACATTCCCATCACCCGCTTGAGCTCATATCAACAGTCTTCTAACCACAGCCGCCACTATGCTGGGGTTTAGCCACCTTCGCTTGCGTGAGTCGTTCAACACACGGCTCACCCTGACCTGCCTTCTCATCGCGGTGTCGCAGTTCAACTTTGGCTTTGACCAACAAGGGTTTTCGTCGACGCAGTCTATGAACGCGTTCGACAAGCAGTTCGGAGAATACAATCCCAAAAAGAAGACTTGGTATCTTCCCACAGTCTGGCTCTCGCTCTTCAATGGCCTGCAGTACTTCGGTTTCGCGGCTGGCATCATCCTTGGCAGTTGGATCAGCAAGCACTACGGCCGTCGCATGTGTATGTTCACAATGAGTGTCTGGGCATTGGTCGGTGCCACGATTGTGATCACATCCAAGACCCGCGACCAGATCATGGCCGGCCGCATCCTCAACTACCTCTACATCGGCATGGAGCTTTCAGTCGTGCCAATTTTCCAGTCAGAAATTGCACCTGCCCGAGCCCGTGGATTCATCGTTGGCACATACCAACTAAGTCTCACAGTGAGTCAAACCTTGGGAGATCGCACGTGCAAAGCTAACGTTATCAGGTTGGGGGCTTAATCATCAACTCTGTTGCTCGAGGAACAGGGAGTATGAAGAGCAACGCAGCCTGGCAAATTCCCTTCGGCCTCTTCTATGTCGTACCTGTTATCGTTGCTTCCTCGGTCTGGTTCGTGCCAGAGTCTCCACGATGGCTGGCGATGCGAGATCGCTCCGAAGACGCGCGCAAAGCTCTCCACGCGTTCAGAGAAGGGAAATTCACTGAAGTCGAGATTGAAGCCGAGCTCGACATGATTTTGAACAACATCAAAGCAGAGAAAGAGATGGAGAAAGGCACATTCCTCGACATGTTCAAGAAGCCGAACCTAAAGCGATCGATGATTGTCATTGTGGCAAACTTCTTCCTCCAATCGACAGGTTCCGTCTTCGCGTCGGTTTACGGTGCGATCTTTGTCAAGTCACTGGGAACTATCAACCAATTCACTGTGACTGTCACTATCGCAAGCATCAACACATTCATCTGCTTGGTGTCGATGGTCGGCGTGGACAAAGTTGGTAGAAGAGTTCTACTGCTCATTGGTGCATCCATACAATGCGCCGCTCTGTTGATCATGGGCTCGCTTGGAACCGTCAAGAATCCTTCGCACGCTGTCTTGTCAGGTGTTGTGGCCATGATGATTATTTTCCTGATCGGATTCTATGTTGGTTGGGCATCTATCGTCCATACACTCAGTGCCGAACTGCCAAGCAGCGGTCTAAGAGATATCACCTACCGGACTGCAAGCATCATTAACATCATCACTCAGTATGTTCGGAAGCGCAAGCTGCTTGAGAATGCTAACGTTGACCAGGTTCACTATATCCTTCTCGCTACCGTACCTTTTGAACGACGACTATGCCGGTCTGCACTCTAAGGTGGGCTTCATCTTTGGTGCTATGGCCTTCTTCTCGCTCATATTCGCGTTCTTCTGTGTGCCAGAAGTCAAGGGTAAGCAATCGTGCGACAATCGAAGTACTTGTACTAACACGACATTGCAGGACGATCCCTCGAAGACGTTAACAAACTATTCGCAATGGGCGTACCACTGCGTCACTTTGGAAAGGTCCAGCTTGATACACAACAAGAGCTGGAGAACAAGATGGAGACTGCGGGTGACGACAAGAACACTGTCATTGCAACACATGTTGAGGCAAGAAGCAGTAAAGATTACGTGTGAGCATCTAGCGAACGAGATCGGGTGAACGAAGCCAGTATGTCAGTGACCAGCACCGCCACCTAATCGAGGATTTTCTCAGATGAACCAGGCCCTCACTTTGATACTGAGCATAGTGGTGGTTAGAAACCGACGCGATAAAACGCCCAAATCAGCTTTTGCTCGCGAGAAACTCGTGCCTACCTTCTTGCTCTGTACTTTTTACGCTTGCTGTAGTCACCTAGAAAGAGTCTCCGGGTTTTCTTAGCTAGATCTGAAATCTACAATTACTATCAAAATAGATGCGATCCATCTAGAATAAACATAAAATCCGGCTAACCTTGGCTATAAGTCCAGCTACGACGCCAAGACGTGGGATAGTGACGGCCCGCCCCAACACCAGCTGTAACGACAGAGGCCTGCGATATCTACAAATAGTATCATCATTGCTACGGATCTTTGTAGAAGCTGCAAGCGCGATTGTCGTAGGGCCCGCGTCTCGCAGACTTATTAGAATCTAGATTGTGCGTTCGTGTGCAGGAACGGTGGCGCAGGGCGTCGCGGCGCGTGGAGTCTAGGGTAGAAAAACGGGTTCGGTTTAGCTTAAGTCTCGACCTTTTTTCTTACTTTTTTCTTATAGGCGTAATAATATATATATAAATAGCTTAGTTTTAAAGTCCGCTTCTTTCTACGTTCTCTTAATAGATATATATATATATTTAAAAGTTAGGTTCTTTACTTATTTTAGGCTATCTTAATATATAAAACCTTATCTTCGCTAAAAGCGTAATAATTATTCTATACTATACCCGATTAGAATTATTACGCTCGCTTTATCTACCTACCTTCGCTTGTTACGCTCGCTTTCTATAGAATCTACTACGCCCCGATACCTCCGATATCCCTATCGAGTTATTCTTATCCTCTATTAAAACTTACGCTTATATTATATGCGTGCACGTATTGTTACGCTCATCGCACCTTCTATAATCTATTATTTTAACTTAGCGCAGTCTATAGAATCTAGAGCGCCCGTGTATTATGTATCTATTACCTTTATTTAAATCCTAATACTCCTATAACTATCCTAGTTTCTATCGGTAATATTCTTTCTCTAGTATAATACCGTAGTTAACTAGATAAGCGGAGCAAAATATTATCTAATACCGCGAGGCAACTACCGATCCCTATAAGAGGCTTATTAACAAGAAGTAATATAAGAGGTGATAAAATCACTTACGTTGTCCCTCTAGCTACGCCTAGCGCTTAAAGGCTAGAAAACTTATTACTACGCCTACGCCTAGAGGACGAGATGCCGGAGTATATAGCACGCCTGCGCCTAGAGGACGAGATGCCGGAGCATATAGTTACAAGAGAAGGCAGTCGCTTAACCGTCTTCGCGCCTATAGGACGAGATGTTAAAGCATATATCTATAAGAGGTAAGAAAGCCGATAGATTACTATTATAATTTTTAGGTATAGTATTCTTAGCGCGTATAGTACTATAGCCGCCTAAATATATTATACCGTTTAGACTAATTTTATAAAATTTTAAAACCGTTCTTTTACTCTTTCTCCTCGCCTTATCGATGCCTAAGACGTTCTCGTCTAGTTTACTCGATATTTAGTTAAAACTTAACGTCCTCTTGCTCGACTTCCTACTATTACCTCTTGCCGACCTTTTATCACGATGCTCCTTTACTCCTAGGGTAGAACCTAGGGAGGTTAGAAAACTAGTCGCTAGTATTAGCTATAGTAATAATTAGGTAATAACGAAGAGTAAAAAAGTACTTAAGAGTTAAGTATAGAGTTTAAGATTAACTACGGAGTTAGTATAAGAACTAATAAACTATAAAATATCGTATACTATATAGTATTAATAAGTATAGTATTGCTTAGTGCTGCTTAGTAGGCTTAGTACTACTTAGTGCTAGTTAGTTAGATTACGACTAATTAGATTAATTATAACTAATTACTTCTTATTACGTAAGGTTACGTAAGCCCTAGCGTTTAATATCTAACTTTAGATATCTACCTATCCTAGTGTTTATCGCGTTTAATAAAGGTAGCCGTATAAGGTCGTAATAGCTTCTTCTTTATTTTCTTAACTATAGTGCTAGCCGTTCGAGTAGTAGTAACCTATTCTCCCTCGTATGCTATAGTATAGGAAGAGGTAAATATTAAGCTATTTTTAGTCGTAATAGATCTAGTACTAACGAAGCTAGGCGGCTTTAAGCTAAAGTTAGAAGTAAAGGAAGTCCTCTAGTAGGTATTAGATTCTATAGCTAACGTATACTCGTCTTCTAGTAGGCGAGCGAGAATCTCGATAAGTATATAGCGATTTTATAGTATTAGACGAGCCCTAGCGATTACGTCTCTCTTTAAGAAAGATTTACTAATAGGCAGAGAAGGTAAGGTGCTAGGCTGTTATAAAGGTTTATCTGCAGCGATAATTAGCAAGTGCCTAGCTTAGCGCTCGCGGCTAGATAAAGGCCGTATCTACTTATCGCGTAGAGATTCTTTACTTATAGACCCTTACGAAGAGTTAAATCGATTAACCTATTATATTATCGCGTTCTATAGTCGCCTATATATCTTCCTAATTTAACTTATTAAGATGCTCTCCTAGGGCGCTTCGAGGCCTATTAAATTAGGAATCGTCGTTATTATTTTATATTTATCTAGTTATACTATCTTCTTTAGCTTTAAAGTATCGTTTAACTCTATTAGTCTAATCTACTATAGGATTAAGTAGCGGAGTATATATACTTCGAGCTCGAAGATCTAAAGTACTAGTATTCTAGTTTACGTTCTAGGTTCTATCCTTATACTTAATATTACCCTCGGCGTCCCTTGCGAGAGTTTAATTTATATTCGTATCGAGTCGAGTTCGCTATAGTAAAGAGATGTTATCGTTCTAGTCGCTATCTTCGTTATCGGAGATTATCCTCGGATTAGTTAAAGCGTAGCTTATAAGCTACTCTTCCCTACCTATTACGTATAGCGGTGCGTTTCGTTATCGATAGGTTTCGGGTATAGCACCTTCTATAGACCGTCTCGAAGGCCTACCTCGCTTTTTTTATCTTAGCACGTCTAGCCGGCTTAGCTAAATCTCGTTCTCTATATCGTCGTCTACTAGAAGGTCGTTATTAATCCGCTACTATTATATAAGCTGCCGGTACTTTTAACGGCACCCTTTCTTATCCTTACTATTTATATCTTTCGGTACGCGATCGATAAGATTTAAATTATCCTTATACGTTTATTACGTAATACTTAAGCGAATAGATAGTATAGAAATTTCCTTACGTTCGGTAGCCTTTATATAACTTTACGCAAGCAGCTTCTCTTACTATCTTTTTATATTTGCTTTCGTAATATCCGCTGCGTAGAAACGGCCTATTAACCCTAAGCTACTAATTTATAGTTTATCTTAGTATATTATATCGCCGCCGAAAATAGAAGTGTTAGCGGAGTAGTCTAGATAGTGCGCTTAGCGAAGTTAATAGATATAAATACCGCTCTAGTAGTACTACTATTAATATATAATATATACTTCTTAAGCACTCTATAGGCGTAATTAGCAGCGTAAATAGACTATACCCTTACTAAACGCATCTAGTCGAACTACTTACTAGCATATAATTTACTCGGCTTTAGATAAATAAAATCGCATCTCCGTATAAGACCCTAACCTCTACTCGATATACCTAGTACGCATTACGACTATATCTATCGTAAGATATAAGACCTAATTCTAATACCCTTTAGGCCCGTACGTCTTAAATCACGACGATTAATCTCTATTTCCGCCGCTCGCGTAGCCCTTGCTAAGGACTTCGTTAAGCTTATTTTATCGACTTTTTACTATACTATACACACTATATCACCTAAGAAGCGAGGTCGGTCTATTTTCGAATCGTCTAGCGATCTAGATAAGAACCGTAAACGCGAACTTGCTCGGGGTTAGGGTTAGGGTTAGGGTTAGGGTTAGGGTTAGGGTTAGGGTTAGGGTTAGGGTTAGGGTTAGGGTTAGGGTTAGGGTTAGGGTTAGGGTTAGGGTTAGGGTTAGGGTTAGGGTT